>Ga0314772_1000003_pt1 | contig 443839 bp, 389 predicted proteins | sample MetaGCBIW2018_FD_204520 | JGI IMG/M metagenome (GOLD analysis project Ga0314772, IMG submission 204520) | Cryopeg brine microbial communities from Beaufort Sea near Barrow, Alaska, United States - CBIW 2018 | ecosystem: Environmental > Aquatic > Marine > Coastal | place: USA: Alaska... | reverse complement strand
GACCGTGGAAAGCGTCAATCGGGTAGTTGCGAAGATCAATTTACGCCCGCGCAAACGCCTGGGCTGGAAGACACCGTACGAAGTGTATGCAGGGGTGAGCGTTGCACTTATGAGTTGAATTCAGGCCGTGAAATATTTTCAAGTTCGTTACCGCGCAGCACTGAGGCGCTGGCGTTTTTAGCTGTTTTGTCCACCGTTGCGGCGACGTTATTGATCTGCCGTGCAATGTCTTCGGCGACATGAGATTGCTCTTCAGATGCAGCGGCCATCTGTTGGCTCATGCTGCTAATGCGCTCAACCGCCTGACGAATGCCTTTGAGAGCCTGCTGCGCTTCGGTGACCTGTTGCACGCCGTGATCGGCTTCATGGATCCCTAACTTGGCAATGCTGACCGCTTCATCGGCGCCTTTTTTCAGGGTTGTAATGATGCGTTGAATTTGTTGCGTCGATTCGCGGGTTTTACTGGCCAGCGCGCGCACTTCATCGGCCACCACGGCAAAGCCACGGCCCTGTTCACCGGCTCGGGCGGCTTCAATGGCCGCATTCAGGGCCAGTAAATTGGTTTGATCGGCAATCGATTGAATAATCCCCGAGGCAGTCATGATCTGCTGGGTTTCATTGGCGAGGCTGTCGACCGCATTGCTGATATTGGTAACGGTGCTGGCCAACAGTTGAATGGCCTCACGGGACGTACCGGCCACCTGATCGCCTTGTTGGGCCAGTTCACTGGCGGTGTGTGCCTCGCTGGCCGTGGTCTGCACATGCCCCGCGACCTCGTTGATCGAGGCTGCCATCTCGGTCATGGCTGCGGCGGTCATGTCGGTTTCGGCGCGCTGTTCCAGCAAGGCCTGTTCCGTTTGGCTCGAAAGCATGGAGGAGTGGGCAGCGGCTTCGGCTACTTGGTTGGCCAGATCGCTCAGGCGTGTCAGGGCGGTTTTAAGCCGGGCGTCTTCACTGATCAGCAGCATTTCCAATTGCGCGGAGGGTCCCTGGGCATCGCTGTAAGTCAAGGCGCTGACTGGGTCGGCAAAGGCATGCGGCGCGCTTTTGAGAATATGTTGGAGCTGATGCTCCATCCGCCGGTGCGACCACAGGCCCAGGGCAATAAACAATCCCGCGGTGACTGCCAATGCTGCCTGATTGGGCAATTGGCTGGCCGCGCCAATGGCCAGCGCCGCGGCGATTATCGGCCAGGCCAGGCTTTTCAGTAGAACGGCTGAGTGCTGGGTGTTGGCGATGGCAGGTTTGCCCGCGCGCATTCGGGTATACAACGCTTCGGCGCGCTTAATTTGCTCGGCCGCCGGTTTGACGCGAACCGATTCATAGCCGATTAAACGACCCTCTTCCAGAATCGGTGTGACATAGGCGCTAACCCAATAATAATCGCCATTTTTACAACGATTCTTGATGACGCCCATCCAGCTGTTGCCCGCCTTCAAATACCCCCACATCAACCCGAATACGGCCGGCGGCATATCGGGATGGCGAACTAGATTGTGTGGGTTGCCGATTAATTCTTCGCGGGTGAAACCGCTTACTTTTGCAAACTCGTCATTGCAATAGGTGATTTTTCCGCTGGAATCAGTAGCGGAAATCAAGCGCTGTTGAGCTGGAAAGCGTTGTTCAACAGAGGTGACGGGCAGGTTTGAACGCACTAGGCATTTCCTTAAATACGGAAAACAAAAGTTACTGTGCGCTGGTTGGTCGCGCGAGGTATAGCGGTATTTCGTAGTATTTCTTTTATAAGATTTGGAACTAATAGGTGCAATTTATTGACGCGACCCACGCTTTGCGAATACGCAGGCACTCAGTGACATACGACGCTGCTAAATAACGCAGATCAATCATCGGGCACGCGGCGCGAGCATGTTCGGGTTGAATCCAGGGGGCTTGGTATGAAAGGAGGGAGCATTCGGACGCAATCTGAACAGCCAAAGAGGCTCGCCGTTGAATGCCAGCAACGGCTTGTTCATCCAATTTCTAGGAGATCGTTTTAACGCTCAGAGCAACCATCTGAGCGACGGATGCGCGAAACGCGGCGCAGTCTAGTGAGGCATTCGACTCATGTCGAGACTAATCGCTTCAACCATTTCAGCAGCACGCCGGGCAATCGTTCGGGGTCGCTCAGCAAGGCGTAATGATGGGCGCCGAAGACCCTGGGCAGGTAGTCGGCGGCGTGGCGGTCGATGGTCAGGCAGAAGGGTTGGATGCCTTGCAGCTTGGCCTCGTTGATGGCCTGGCGCATGTCTTCCAGGCCATAGCGTCCCTGGTAATGGTCCACGTCATTGGGCTTGCCATCGGACAGCAGCAGCAACAGCCGGTGCGCAGCCGGCTGATTCATCAGCTCGGCGCTGGCGTGGCGGATAGCGGCGCCGGCGCGGGTATAGCGCTCCGGTTCCAGGCCGGCGATGCGCTGGCCGATATCGTTGCCGAAGCCCTCGGCAAAACCCTTGAGGGTGCGCAGCGTCACCCGCTGCGGGCCTTCACCGGAAAAAGCCTGCACGCAATAGGGCTGGCTCAGGCCTTCCAGCGCCAGGCAGACCAGCAGCAGGGCTTCACGCTCGACATCAATGATTCGCCGCTGGCAGGACAGCCAGCCATCAGTGGAGCCGCTGGCATCCACCAGCAGCATGATCGCCAGATCGCGCTTGTCTCGGCGCTGGGTTTGGTACAGCGCCTGCGGCATGCTCAGGCCGGCGCGGGCCTGGGCCACGGCGTCGATATATGCTTCAAGATCGAGTTCATCGCCCTCCAACTGTTGGCGCCGCCGCGCGGGGCGGGCACGCAGCAACTCGAACTGACGGCGGATCGTGGCGAGCATTGAGCGATGGGTGTGCAGGGTTTGCTCGACCCATTGCTGGGGGCCGAGCGGGGCGTTGAGCAGATGCACCCGCACGCCCGGGTCGCGGTAGGCCGCGATCCGGTAATCCCATTCCGGATAGGTGATGCTCGCCGCGCTGCGTTCTGGCGGCTGGCTATTGCGCGTGGCTTGGCTGTCCGGCGGATCGTCGCTGAGCAGCACTTCTTTCGGGCTGCCTGGGGCCATGACCAGGCGCGCTTCGTGCAACTCCGCCAGCGAGTCGGCGAAATATTCGGCGGGGGTGGCTTGATCGCGGTCGGTGGGGCGTTGCAGACCCATGGGGTCTTCAATATGTTCCTGAGGCTGGGCGGGCTGGATCATCCAGATGCCCGGCGGCGCTTCTTCGTCCTCGTCTGCGCGGGCTTGGCGAACCTCGGGGCGCCGGGCCAAGCGGGCGCTGCGCGGCGTGTTTTCAGTATCTGCGCAAGTCTCGGCCCCCGGCGCGGGTATTACGCCGAGGGCCAGCGGCACGCGCAACTCGCCGGTCCAGCAGTCGAGTAGGAGGGGCTGCGGACCCAGCGCGCGCGCCTGGTTCGACGGTAGCAGCCGGGCTGCCAGGTGGACGGCCGAGGTTATTGAGTCGGCGGCGGTGGCGGGAATCGATTGGTCGTCGAGAGGCTGGCCGCAGGCGCTGTGCAGCAGGCGTCGCAAAAACTGTTCGAGCGGCTGGCGCGGGGCGGAAAACTGCTGCAGCGCCGGCCGGGCGGCTAGGGCCTGCTGGCGCAGGGCGTTGATCGGCGCGGCCATTCCAGGCAGGCGCCGGGCCAGTTCGGCATCCGCGGCCCAGGCTTCCAGCAGCAGATACAGGCTGCGCGGCAAGGGCTCGCTGAGGGCCAGCGCCTGTTGGGCACTGCCCCGTAGCGCACGCATAGCCTGTTGCAGGGCCAGGGTGCGGTAGCGCTCCAGAGCCAGGGGATACGCGTCAATACCCAGGTGGGCTGGCAGCCAGATTTGGGTGTCGTCGGTGGCGGGTATGGCGCCTTGCAAGCGGGGTCGCTCGGCGCGTCTAAACACCTGTTGCAACAGGGTGGGTAGGCTGGGCGGCTGGGCAATGCGCAGCCGGTAAGTGCTGCCAAATGCCGCGACAATCAACAGATCGAGGCGCTGGGCGACATCGGCCAGCGCAACTGGCGTTAGTGCGCCGGCAGCAGTCCGGTGCCGGCGCCAGAGGTTTTGCGCATAGACGGTGGCATGCCGGGCCGCGTCGGTGATCAGGTCTTCGGCTTCGGCCATCAGCGGTTAGCCCTTAATTAGCCGTTAAATAGAGACCATTAAATAGAGGCGACTAATAAACAGGCGCCATTAGACATGGGCCATCAGACAAAGGTCAGGGCGACCAGATCGCGCATGGCACCTACCAGCGCGGGGTCGTCCGACAAGGGTGAGATCAGTGCGGCCTGGCAGGCGCTCTGTACGGCGATCCCGCTGACGATCAAGCGGGCGGTAGCAATCAGCAGGCGGGTGCTGGGCACCTCGGCCAAGCCACGGTCGTGCAGCATGCGCAAACGCTGGCAGAGGCTGACCAGCGCATGCGCCGTGGCGTGGTCGGCGCCGCTTTCGCGCATCACAATCAGGGTTTCCCGCTCGGCCGGGGGAAAGTCGAAATCCAAGGCCACGAAGCGTTGCCGGGTGCTGGGTTTCAAGTCCTTGAGCATGCGTTGATAGCCCGGGTTATAGGACACCACCAGCTGGAAGTGCGGCGAGGCAGTGAGGGTTTCGCCGGTTTTGTCCAGAGGCAAGATGCGCCGATAGTCGGTCAGCGGGTGCAGCACCACGATGGTGTCCTGCCGCGCTTCGACCACTTCGTCAAGGTAGCAAATGGCGCCTTCGCGCACGGCACGGGTCAGCGGGCCATCGACCCAATGAGTGCCGGTGTGGCCGATTAGAAATCGGCCGATCAGGTCGCTAGCGGTCAGGTCGTCGTGGCAGGCGATGGTGATCAGCGGGCGATCGAGGCGCCAGGCCATGTGCTCGATGAAGCGGGTCTTGCCGCAACCGGTCGGGCCCTTGAGCAGCACCGCCAGTTGCTGCGCATGGCACTGCTCGAAGAGCGTGACCTCGTCGGCGGAGGGGTCGTACCAAGGCTCGGCAGCCAGTCGACGGGCTGGGCTCTCGTTCTGGCTCGCGGCTCGGGGCTCGGGTGATTTGGACAGGGTCAGTTGCACCATTAAAACCCCGGTCGCGGGTCGCGGGCGGTGTGGGCGGTGAGCGCCGCGTCGGGTTTGTCGATAATGCTGAAGCAGGGTGCATAGCGGAAGAAGTCATAGATAAAAAGCCCCACGCCCACGGCGAACAGCGAGCCAGTGGCAACCAGCATCACGAAGTGCACTTGGATTTTCAACTGGGTATCGAGGTAGCCCAGGCCGAGGACGCGCTCCAGATAGACCTGGCCAATCCCGGCGGTGGCGAACGACAGGGTCATGCCGAACATGCCAGCCAGCTGCAGCCAGAAAGCCCAATAGCCCAGGGCGCTGCCGGCCTCGTTGCGGCCAGGGGTTATGGACGGCAGGGCGTAAGTGATCATCGCCAGGGTGATCATGGCGTAGGCGCCATAAAAGGCCGCGTGGCCGTGCATGGCGGTCACCAGAGTGCCATGGGTCCATTTATTGACGTCGGGAAACGTATGGGCCAGGCCCAGCAAACCGGCGCCGAATAAGGTGAATACGGCGCTGCCGAGCGTCCAGTGCAGGGCCAGCTTGTTGGGGTGGGAGAACCCCGAACGAAGCATCGCGTAGTAGGCGAACATGGCCATGCCGACCAGCGCCAAGGGCTCCAGGGCACTGAAAACGCCGCCGATGGGCAACCAATAGGTGGGTACCCCGATCCAGTAATAGTGATGCGCGGTGCCGAGAATGCCGGCGATAAACACCAGGCCGACAATCACGTACAGCCACTTTTCCAGCACTTCCCGGTCGGCGCCGGACAAACGGATCAGCAGGTAGGCGAGAAAAGCGCCCTGGATCATTTCCCACACGCCCTCGACCCACAGATGGATGGTCCACCAGCGATAATAGATGGACACCACGTAGTTTTCGTAATGCAGCAAGGCCGGTAGGTAGAGCACGGCGGCGCTACCCAGACCGAGCAGCAAAACGCCCTCGGTCGTGGTGAAGCGCCCGGATTGCTTGATCGTCATGGCGATGTTGTAAAGGAAGATCAGCATGCAGATGACGATCACGATCTTATGCGGCAGGGGCTGTTCGAGCAGCTTGTTGCCGGTGCCATAACCGAACAGGTAGCCAATGATCGCGGTGACGCCCATGACGGTCCACAGCCCCAGCTGGATGTAGGCGAGCTTGGTGCTGTACAGCTCGCTGCGCGATTCGTCGGGCACCATCCAATAGGTCGCGCCCATAAACCCGGTGAGCACCCAGACGATCAGCAGGTTGGTGTGAATAACCTTGGATACATCGAACGGCAGGATATTGAGCAGCGGATCCGGCCCCAGGTATTTGGCGGCGCTCAGCAAACCGAACACCAACTGCAGGCCGAACAGCAGCATCGCCACGGCGAAATACCAGTACGCGACTGACTGTGATTTATAGCGCATGACCAACCCCCGGCGAGTGTGCTGTCTTGATCAGCCCGGCAAGGCTGATCGGCGGCGTCTATTTAAAATGTCCGAGCCATTTGGGCTATTTGAGCGTCGACAGGTAGGCGACCAAGTCCTCGATCTGCTCGTCCGTCAGCGATTCAGCGTAGGTGTTGGGCATAAAAGATGTGCCGCCGGCCGAGAACATCTCGCCAGGATGCAGGTAGGCGCTGGGCGTGCGGATGGACTCGCGGATATAGGCCTCGGCGCTGTCGGCGCTGCCCTTATAGTCCGCTGAGGCCATCACCTGCTCGGCCCGCTGGCTGACTCCGGCAAGCGAAGGACCGGCCAGATTGACCCCCGGGGCAACCGAGTGGCAGGCGCTGCACACCGGCGTGGCGCTGCGAAATAGCGCCTCGCCCAGCGCAATAGGGTCTTCATTGCCGCTCACCGGTCGAGCGCCGGGCGGCAGGCGTTCGGCTGCTTTGGCAGAGCCGGCAGCACCTTGTTGGGCCATGCTCATGTCCATACCAGGGATGGCCGCGCCGGTGACTAGAATCGGCCGCGGCGGCCAACCCTGATTGTCGACCTTGCCGACCCAGTCGAAGAAGGCGATCAGCGCGGCGATGTCCTCATCGGTCAGGTCCGGGTTGGGCATCAACCGGCGGTGACGCTGCTCGTCATAGAACTTCGAGGGATCTTTGAGAAAGGCGGTTAGATAGGGCGCGCCGCGTTGCTGGGCGATTTTCGTCAGGTCGGGTGCGTAGTAGGCGCCCTCACCAAAAATCGTATGGCAGTTGATGCAGTTGTTGGCATGCCACACGTCCTTGCCGCGGGTCACGGCTGGCGTGATGTTTTCGGTATGCGTCAGCGCGGGAAATTGCCGGTGGCTGTCGACCGTCATGCCGAGGAACACCACGACCGAGATGGCGGTGGCAATCGCGGCGAAGGCACGGGTTTGTCGTTTGTTCATTCGCTGTGCTCCCGTCGCCAGTCAGACGCCGATGCCCGTCCAGTGGATGACACTGATGACGCCGGCATACACCACCGCCGAGAGCATGAGTGCGAGGATCACAAAGCTGAGGACTCTTAGAGTTTTTTCCACGACAGCCTTCCTGTTTGCACGCCAGTGTTGTTGATTTTATCGCTGTGGTTTTTGCTGTTAGGCATGCTCCCAAGCATGCGTACTGATTCCAGGCAAGTTCTGCCTTATGACGCTAGTCGAGCGTGCTAAAAGCGTCCACCGGGCAGCCAGCAGATTGCGCATGGAGCGACGACCGGATGCCCGCTGAACGATCGAGCCTTCGCGTCAATGCGTTCCGGGTTGACTCCCCGCAAACCACTTATCGCGCACTTCTCGTCAATCTCCATGCGGTGTCTTTGCTGGGCCGGGAAGCTGATTTTGATCAAGTCGCTGACCCCCGCCTGGGCTGTACAACATGACCTGGGTTTTAGGCGCTGTGAACGCTCAGCGGGCAATAACTGAACAGTCATCGAACAGTCATCGAACAGTGGAGAGACGCATGAAAACTGAATTCCAGGACCGCCTGGCCGTGGTCACCGGGGCCAGTTCCGGGATTGGTCTGGCCCTGTGCGCGGCCTTGTTGCAGCGCGGGGCGCGGGTGCTGGCGATGTCGCGCACCATCGGCGGGCTGAAGCCGCTGCAGGCGACGCACGCCGGGCGACTGCATTGGCACGCCGGCGATGTGACGTCCAGCGACGACCTGCACGGGCTATGCAAGCGCGCCGCCGAGCTGGGCCCGGTGGATTATCTGGTGCCCAATGCCGGTATCGCCGAGCTGGGCGACAGCTTGGATGTGAGCGCGTTCGACCGGCAATGGGCGGTCAACGGTGCCGGGGCTTTGAACACCCTGGCGGCGCTGCGTAACGGGCTGGCCAAGCCCGCTTCGGTGGTGTTTGTCAGCAGCTTTCTGACCCGCGCAACCTTCTCCGGACTCGCGGCCTATATTGCCAGCAAGGCCGCGCTGGCCGCCCACGCGCGCACCTTGGCGGTGGAGTGGGTGGCGCAGGATGTGCGGATCAATATTGTCTCCCCCGGTCCCACCGCGACCGCCCTCTGGGGCACCTTGGGGCTGACCGACGAGCAATTGAGCCAGGTCGCCGAAAGCGTCAGCCAGCGCCTGTTGCCCGGGCATTTTCTTGAAGCGGCGGCGGTCGCTAACGTGATTATGTTTCAGCTGTCCCAGGGCGCGCGCGGCGTGTACGGCCAGGACTGGGTAGTCGACAACGGCTACACCCTGAGCTGAGTCAATCCCTCTCCCCGTGTAGGATGGGTAACAACCCATCAAACGCAGCGATGGGTTGTTACCCATCCTGCGCAGCCCTTGCTCCGCGCCCCGGCCCAGATGCGAAAGGTGGCGCGGATTTATCCGCGATGATTCAGCGGAGAAACTCGCGGATAAATCCGCGCCTATAACGGCCCCACACCTGATTAACCCCTCGGCTTCCCTCGGCTTCCCTCGGCTTCCCTCGGCTTCCCTCGGCTTCCCTCGGCTTCCCCTCGGTTTAGCCGTGGAGAAAGGTGAGGCGCTGTCTAGGTTCGCTTACTCGGTGCGGGCTTTAGTGTGAGGTGCCTTCGGCGAAATCGATCTTGTTGCCGACGTTGTACTTGCCCGAAGGTTTGTTCATCGGGATGCGCTTAACCTCTTCGAGGGTCTGGCTGTCGTAGACGATCAGCGCGCCGTCGCGATCCCACACGCTGAGCAGCGCATAACGGCCGTCGTGAGTGAACTCCACATGCGCCGCGTTCTTGCCGGGCATCGGCCGCAGGGTATGGGCGACTTCCAGGGTTTGCTTGTCGATCAACAGCACCTGGTCGTTGTTCGGCCCGAAGAACACATCGGTCCAGGCATAGGGCGAATTGGCATGGCTGCGCATGAAAAATCCCGGGCCAGGGGTGGGGATTTCCTTGATGAGCTTCCAGGTCTGCAAATCGATTACCGAGATCAGCCCCGTGCTGATATTCGGCGTGGCGAAGACCCACTGACCGTTGCGTTTCCAGTAGATGCCCGAGCCTAGATGCGGCATGCCTGGCAGTTCGATGCTGGCCACCGGCTTGCCGCCGTCGAGGTCGATCACCTGACCGCCGCCGGCCTTGCGCGAGGTGGCCAGCAGGTAGCGGTAATCGGGAGTAAAGGAGAAATCGTCGAGGTAATCCTTGGCCTCAATGCGCCGCGGCTGGAAATCCGGCTCGCCGGCGTAGGACAGCTCCCAGACTTCCTGCACGTCCTTGAGCGCCACCACAAAGCTGTCGCGCGGCGGCGCGGTGTACACGGCGCTGACTCGCGAGGCTTTGCCGTCCTGGCCAATTGTGGGGATGATCTTCACCAGCGACAGGTCGCGGGCATCCAGCACCACCAAATTGCCCGGCAGATAATTGCCCACCAGCACCCAACGGCCGTCGTTGCTGACCGCCAGATTGCGGGTGTTCAGACCGACGCGCACCTCAGCGATCATGCGCAGATTGTGCAGGTCATAGAGGCTGATCCAGCCATCTCGCGAGGCGAAATAGACGAAGCGCCCGTCCGGGGAAAACTTCGGCCCGCCATGCAGGGCGAAGTGCGAGGCAAAGCGGGTCAGCGGCTCGAAAGTGTCGCCATCGAGAATGCTCACATGATGATCGCCGGCCTCGACCACTACGAACAGGTTCAGCGGGTCGGCGTCGTGCTGCGGTGTGCTCGGCAAACTCGCCAGATCGGCCAAGATTTTATGACTGGCGCGAATATCCGCCGTCTTCCAGACCGGCGCAGTGACGGCCGGCTGATACAGATAGTCGACCAGCGTGTCGATCTGCGAAGTATCGAGCTGCTCACTGTAGCCGGCCATCTGACTGGCTGGCCGACCATCGCGAATGACCGCGCGCACTTCGGCGGGCTTGATTCGACCGAGGCTTTCCGGCAGCAGCGCCGGGCCGGCCGCACCGAAACGCTGGGCGCCGTGGCAACTCTGGCAATGCTGCTTATAAAGCGCGGCGGCTTCATGCATTGCCGCTGTTGGGGTTGGCGCGACGGGCACGGGCGCCTCGGCGGCCTGAATGGCGCCGCTCAGCATCAACAGGGCAAAGGGTATCAACCGCATAAGGCGTCCTCTAATTCAGCTACTGCTCGTGCTTGCACCGCCGGCAGTGCGTGTTTTGTCGGCTTGGGCTGCGCGATGGGTGCGGGCGGCGCGCTGTGGTCGGGTGCTTGCGCCACTGACTGCGCCTGTTTTATCGGCTTGGCTGATGCGGGCGGCACGAGCGATGCGGGTGATGTGGGCGCTGCGGGCAGCGCGCTATGGTCGGCGTGTTCGCTCAGCGCGGCTTGCAGCGGTAGCCGCGGGCGGCTTGGCGCCACCGAGTAATCCTGAGCGGCCGAGCGCTGCGGATCGCGGCTCTCGCTGGCCAGCAGGCGCGCCGGGTAATGCACCGGCTGCTCGGCGAACAGGCCGACCACCTTGCCGATCACGGTCAGGGTGGGGGTGCTCAGTTGGTTGTCACGGGCCATGGCGGGCAGTTGCGCCAAAGTGCCGCGCAGCACCTGCTGGTCGGCGCGGGCGCCATTGCCGATCAGCGCCGCCGGGGTCTCGCCGGGCAGTCCGGCGGCAGTCAGCTGCTGGGCGATTTCCTCCAGGTTGGACAAGCCCATGTAGAACACCAGGGTCTGGCTGCTCTCGGCCAGGCTGCTCCAAGGCAGTGTCAGGTCGCCGTCCTGCTGCAGATGGCCGGTAATAAAGCGGCAGGAGTTGGCCAGGTCGCGGTGGGTCAGCGGGATGCCGGCGTACGCGCTGCAGCCGGCGGCGGCAGTAATGCCGGGCACCACCTGGCAATCGATACCATGCGCCAGCAGAAACTCCAGCTCCTCGGCGCCACGGCCGAAGATAAACGGATCGCCACCTTTCAGGCGCACCACCCGCAGCCCTTCATGTGCCAAGTCGGCGAGCAGCTGGTTGATTTGCTCTTGCGGCAGGCTGTGGCAGCCGCTGGACTTGCCGACGTAATGGCGCGCGCAGGTCGCCGGCAGCAAGGCCATCAGTTCGGGGCTGACCAGCCGGTCGTGAACCACGGCGTCGGCGTGTTGCAGCAGATCCCAGGCGCGCAGGGTCAGCAGGCCAGGATCGCCCGGGCCGGCACCGATCAGGGCGACTTCGCCGGGGGCGAACGCGGTACGCAGCGAAGCAGGAAGCGTGATTGGCAGGTTCATGACAGTTCCTTGAGCGTGAGCGAGTCGTTGGCGATGTTTTGCGATGTATTTGCGGTGGGTCGATGAGCCGGTTCAGCCGGCCAGGCTCGGTATTCACTGAACTATCTTGGTGGTGCGTAATGGCTGGTGCTGTAGCCGGCAGAGGCATATATACGGCTGGCATTCCCGCCGCGGGCTAAGTGCCAGAATAGAAATTCTGCGGAAATTTCGTGTTGCCCATAGCTATACAAAATCTTTTATTTCAATTGGTCACACGGTTTTGGTATGAGACAAAATGTCAGATGATTTTTCTTCTAGCACTTACAGCGCGGCGCAGGGAATGCGTTGCGGCGTCGGCAGGCCGATTTCCGCGTCGCTCAGGTGGCAGCCCGGGTCTTCGCCCCACAGGTTGCCTTCGGCCCAGGCGCGGGTGCGGGTATTACCGTTGCAGATGCTCAGCCAGCGACACTGCGCGCAACGGCCGCCGACCGCGCGCGGGTGCTGGCGCAGTTGCTGCAGTAAGGGCTGCGGCTGATCGAGCCAGATGTCGCGAAAGGATGTTTGCCGCACATTGCCCACCGAGTGCTGCCACCAATAGGTATCGGGATGTACCTCGCCGGTGTTGTCTATATTGGCGATGCCGCTGCCGGAGGCATTGCCGCCCCAGGCCTGCAACATGTCGTGCAGATATTCACTGTGCTGCGGCATGTGCTGCTGCACCCAGTGCAGCAGCAAGATGGCGTCGGCGTCGTTGTTGCCGCTGACGAAATCGCTGTCGCGGCCGTTTTCGATGTCCTGCCAGGCACGCTGGAAGATCTGTGTCATGGCCTCGCGGGTCATCTGCTGATGAGCGTCGAGCGTGCGACTGCGTTTGCCGCGGCCACTGTAATTGAGGTGCGAAAGGTAGAATTTCTGCACGTCGTACTCATGCAACATATCCAGCAGTGCCGGCAGTTGCGGGTAGTTTTGCTGGGTCAAGGTGGTGCGCATGCCGACCCGGATGCCCTGTTCGCGGCACAGTTGAATGGCCCGCATGGACGACGCGAAGCTGCCTTTGAGTTGCCGAAAGGCATCGTGGGTGGCTTCCAGGCCGTCGATGCTGATGCCGACATAGTCGAACTGCGCCGCGGCAACTTGCTCGATGTTGTGCTCATCGATCAGCGTGCCATTGGTCGACAGGGCCACGAAAAAACCCTTGGCCCGGGCGTAGGCACTGAGCTCGAATAAATCGTCGCGCAACAACGGTTCGCCGCCGGAGAGAATCAGCACGCGCACCCCGGCGGCATGCAGATCGTCGATCACCTGCAGGGCGGCGCGGGTGTCCAGTTCGTCGCGAAACGGGCTGTCGGCAGAGGTCGCGTAGCAGTGCTTGCAGGTCAGGTTGCAGCGGCGCAGCAGGGTCCAGATCACCACCGGGGCTCGGCTACTGCCGGGCGGGCTGGTGCGTGGCGGCGGGCTTTGGCCGGCCAGGGCGCGCAGGTAGTGGCTGATCCTCAACATGCGGTTTCTCCTTGATGAGTTAGCGTGGCCCCAGGCGCAGGCCGGTTTTCTTCAAAATGCGGCTGCTCACCAGCATTTCGTCGGCCTGGCAGGCACTGCCCAGCAGGCTGCGAATGTGCTCGCGGTAGTCGTTGATCTGCGCTGCGTTGCGTCCGTGCACCATGGCGAACAGGTTGTAGCGCCAGCCCGGTTGGCGCGGACGGCGATAACAGTGGCTGACAAAGGGTTGTGCGCCGAGCAGCGGGCCGAGCCGGTCGATGGCGGCGTCGTCGATGTCCCAGACGGTCATGCCGTTGTGCCGATAGCCCAGTCGATAGTGATTGGGCACCGCGGCGATGCGCCGGATCACTCCCGCGGCCTGCAGCGTTTGCAGCAGCACCAGGGTGGCATCGACACTCAGTTCCAGGCGTTCGGCCAGCCAGGCCCAAGGATCGGCGACCAGCGGCAGACCGGCTTCGGTGAGTTCGATCAGGCGGCGGGCGAGGGCGGCCTCAGAGGGGCAAATACAAGCCGACATGATAGGTCTCCTCCTTGGGCAGATTGAGCACGGTGAGGCCGCTGTGCGCCTCGATCTGGGCGATGGCGGCGCTGATGCCCTGGGGCGTTTCGCAGCCGAGCACGAACCACATGTTGTAGCTGTGTTCACGGCGATAGTTGTGTGCCACTGCCGGCATGCCCTGCAGCAGTTCGGCGATGGCCTCGAAGCGCTCTTCAGGCACCGCCAGGGCGGCCAGGGTGAAGGCGCCGCCCAGCTGGGCAATATCGAACATCGGCCCGAACCGGGTCAGGCTGCCGTCATCTAGCAAGGCTTGCACCCTGGCGCGCAGTTCGCTGGAGTTGCTGTGCAGCTCCTCGGCCAAGGCCTGCCAGGGCTCGCGCACCAGTGGCAGACCAAGTTGCAGGCGGTTGAGCAGCCGCCGATCGAGATCATCCATGGGCCGACTCCGGCGCGGCAGGCCGCACATAACGACCGCCACATTGTTTGAAGGCGCGGTTGCTGAACAGCACCCGATGGTCCAGCTCGCTGAGTTGGTGCGCCTGCAGCAGCGCGGCGATTTGCGCCTGCACCTGTTCGCGCTGACGGCCATGAATCATGCAAAACAGGTTGTAGCGCCACTCGGGCAAGCGCCGTGGTCGCTGGTAACAGAGGTTGATGCCCGGCGCCTGACCCAGCCGCCGACCGACTTCGTCGACCCGCGCGTCGGGCACATCCAGCACCAGCATGGCATTCGCGCAAAAGCCCAGCGCGCGGTGTTTGAGCACCAGGCCGACGCGGCGGAATAAACCCTCGGTCTGCCAGTACTGCATCTGTTCGAGCACCGCGCGTTCGTCGGCGCCGATCTGTTCGGCCAGGGCCTGATAGGGGCGCGCCAGTAACGGCAAACCGACTTCCAGCAGACGCCGCAAGTGCAGGGATTGCTGCGGCTGCAGGCGGCCGCTCATGGGACCTCGCCCACAGGAAAATTCAGGGAGAAACCGAGGTCGATGCGATAGGCGGCGTACATGGGCAGGTCCAATGGCGTGAGGCCAGTGGCGGTGTGTATCTGTCCCAGCAGTCGGTCGAGGTGCGGCCGGTCCGGGCCGGTGAGCACGAACCAGAGGTTGTAGCGGTGCTCGCGTGAGTAGTTGTGATTGACCTCGGGGTACAGGTTGATCTGCGCGGCCACCTGCTCCAGGCGCTCGCCGGGCACGGCCAGGGCGACCAGGGTGCTGGCGCCGGCGCGCCGGTGTTCAAACACCGGGCCGATCCGCGACAGCGCGCCGCTCTGTTCAAGGCCGTGCAGGCAGGCCAGTAGCTCGCTTTCGCTGCAATCGAGGGTGTCGGCCATGGCCTGGTAGGGTGCGGCGCACAGCGGCATGCCGTGCTGGAATCGCTCGATCAGGCGGCTGCTGAGGGCGTCGAGATTCATGTCACAACCCCGTCCGCTGGGCGCGGCTGCTGAAGAAAATCCCGCTGGGACTCTGCGCCGGCAGTTTCTTGAGTAACGTGAGGCTGTAGGGGTCCCAGATTTGCACCTGCGCGCCGTCGCGCACCGACAACCAGAGCTGCTCGCCGCGGGCGCTGAATTCCATATGCAGCACCGCCGGCCCCGGTTGCAGATCGGCGACCAGCTGATGGGTTTCGCTGTCGAAGACCTGTACGCGGTGGTTGTCCGGGTAGGCGAAGTTGACCCAAATCTGCCGGCCGTCTGGGCGCGCCATGACGAACACCGGCTGGCCGGCCACCTCGATGGCGTCGTTCAGTTTCCAGCTACGCGAGTCCAGCACCAACACCCGATGCTGGCCCACGGCGGGCACGAAGGTCTGCTCGCCGGCCACTGCCCAACCTTCCAAATGCGGCATCTTGTACACCGGGAGTTTCTGCTCGCCACGGCCGTAACCGTCGAGTACCCGTTGCACGCCGCGTTCGGGATGCCAGAGATCGAGCTGGGCCATGCCATCTTCACCAAACAGACCGGCCATGTAGTAACGCCCATCGGGGGTGATCAGCGCATCGTAAGGTTGCTTGCCGATCTGCTTGAAACGGTTGATGACGGGCGTGCTGCCCTGGCTGAAATCGGCGACCCATATCTCGCCGGTATCGAACAGGCTGAACACAAAATTTTGGCCGGGCGCATCCACCAGACCGACTACGCGCGAACGGCGGCTGCCGTCGGCCAGCATCGTGGCGGGAATATCCGCCACCAGCGCCAGCGTGCGGGCGTCGAAAACTTTGACCCCACCCGGCACGTAGTTGGACACGGCGATCAGCGTGCCGTCCTGGCTGATCGCTCCGCCGATGCTGTTGCCGCCCTGGACGATGCGCTGCTCGAGGCGCCTTTCCAGCAGGTCGATCTTGCTCAACCCACCGTCGCGGCCGAATACATAGGCGTAACGCTGGTCGCGGGAGAACACCACCGAGGCGTGGGACAAGTCGCCTAGCCCGTCGATGCGCACCAGCCGGGTCTTCCCGGTGGTTTCGATGATTTGCACGCTGCCGCTGGCGCGCTCGATGATCACCCCCAGATCGCCGCTGCCGCGCAGCTGCTGCGGGGCGCAGGCACTGACCAGCAGGCTGGCGGCAAGCAGCCCGGCGACGGCCAGCCGCGAAAGGGTGCGGTGCAGAATCGAATGCTTCATGGACGCGGCTCTCGGGTTTGCAGAAGGTCGACCAGCCAGGCGATGTCCGGCTCACTGAGCAGGGGTTTCCAGCTGGGCATAGGAGTGCCGGGGCGACCTTCGGTGATAGTAGCGATCAGGCTGGCGCGGGTTTTTCCGGCCAATGCCGGGCGGGTCAGTGACGGACCTAGTCCGCCGGTCAGGTACAGGCCGTGGCAGGCGCCACAGTCCTGGGTGAGCAGATGCTCGAGTTCGTCCTGGCGTTCGGCACTGGGTGCTGCAGCCAGGGAAAAAGACAGGGGCAGGAGGGCCAGCAGGGCGGTGCCCAGAAAACCCGAGGCGTTATGGCTCAGCGACATGCGGTCCTCCTGGTATTGATTACGACGCGTCCGCCATCGGCCAAGGCTGGCCGGAGGGCGAATCGAGTAAGTAGTGATGAGAGGGCAGTCACACCGCGCGCCTGTGGCGCGCGGTATGCACACTCAGTAAATGTCGTACTGGGTGTTATGCAGGTTGAATTTACCGGTTGGGGTGATCAGCCTCTTGTCCTTGATCACTGTTTTGAGCTTCAGGGTCTTATCGTCAACCACGACGATGGCCGATTGCTCTTCCTGGCCATTCCACACCGAGAACCAGACTTCATCGCCGGCCTCGTTGTACTCCGGTTGCACGACGCGCTGGGCGCCCCCTTCTATGTCCGCCCACTCGGCGATCGGCAGCACTTTGTAGCCGGCATCCAGGTCGTCCAGATTGAACACGGCCACCGATTGGCTGAGCTTGCTGTCTGGACTTAGCGGCGTGTCTACATAAAGGTGATTCGATTTGGGGTGGGTCTTGATAAACAGCGAGCCGCCGCCCTGGCCCTCGAGCGTATCGACCTGCTTCCAGGCGTACTGCGGATGATTTTCTGGGTCGGTGCCGATCAGCGAAACGCTGTCGTCGCCCAGGTGACTGGTGGCCCATACCGGACCAAATTTCGGATGAATAAAGTTGGCGCCGCGACCGGGGTGCGGGGTCTTGCCGACTTCGACCAGCGCGGTCAACTTGCGCTCCTTGGAATCGATCACGGCGATCTTGTTGGAATTATTGGCGGCCGTCATGAAGTAGCGGTGCGAGCTGTCCCAACCGCCGTCATGCAGAAACGGCGCAGCATTGATGCTGGTAATAGTGAGGTTTTCGATGTCCTCGTAGTTGACCAGCAAGACCTTGCCGGTTTCCTTGACGTTGACGATGAACTCCGGCCATTCGTGGGAGGCAATGATCGCCGCCACTCGCGGTTCCGGATGGTATTGCTGGGTGTCGACGGTCATCCCGCGAGTCGAAACGATGCGCTTGGGCTCCAGAGTCTCGCCGTCCATGATGGTGAACTGCGGCGGCCAGTAGGAGCCAGCGATGGTGTATTTGTCTTCGTAGCCTTCGAACTTGGAGGTCTCTACCGAGCGGGCCTCGATGCCCACCTTAATTTCAGCCACCTTGGTGGGTTCTTTCGTCCAGAGGTCGATCATGTCGATCCGCGCGTCCCGGCCAATCACCAGCAGATAGCGCCCAGAGGCGGAGACGCGGGAGATATGCACGGCGTAGCCGGTCTCGATGACCTTGACGATTTTCTTGCTGTCGCCGTCGATCAGGGCAATTTTGCCGTCGTCACGCAGGGTCACCGAGAACAGGTTACCCAGGTCCAGCGAGTTCATCTGCTTGGTCGGACGGTCCTCGGGTTTGACTAGCAACTTCCAGGACTTCAGCGTTTCTTCCATGCCCCACTCGGGCGGCACGGGCGGGGTGTGCTGAATATACTTGGCCATCAGGCTGATCTCGTCCTTGGTCAGCGCGTTGGAGGTGCCCCAGTTCGGCATACCAGCGGGGGAGCCGTAGGTGATCAGCGCTTCCAGATAAGCCTGGCCACGCGCTTGAGTGATGTCCGGGGTCAGCGGCTTGCCGGTGGCGCCTTTGCGCAGAACGCCGTGGCAACCAGCGCAGCGCTGAAAATAGATTTTTTTCGCCTGATCGAACTCGCTCTCGCTTAGATCCGGGGCCCCTGGGCTGCGCACCACCTGGGCGCTGGCAGGGTCGACGGCCGAGCCAGTGCCCTGATAAGCCGCGACGGGTTCTTCTGGAGTGGTGGCCTGGGCCACGGCCAGCGCGAGCAGTGAGAACACGGCAACGGCGGTGACAGTCAGCGATTTTCCAGCATGGATACGCATGGGTATTTCTCCTCGGGGAAGGTCATCCGACGCTTCCCTTTGTGCTGAGACAGCGCTGCAAAGGTGCAGGTGTGGGGTGCCGGGCAAGCCTAAGGCGAAGAATCGAAGTCACACATGACGAGGGTCAAGTTTGCCGCGAGCATGGCTTGCCAGACGCTCTGGCAAGCCGGTAGCGTGCATCGCAACACTCGCTGTCAAACAAGGTGCTGTATGCATAGCGCAACTTCTTTCAGTTCCCCAGCTTCCAATACCCCGATCAATTTGGACAAAACGACTTCGGACATCCCCGCGTCTGATGACGCGTCAGTAGATCCTTCAGGCGCGTCGAGCACGCCGTTCTATCAAGCCCTGGGCAACGAGGAAGTGGTGTTCGAACAGGCCTGGCGACACGCCATGCCGGTGCTGATCAAGGGTCCGACCGGCTGCGGTAAGACCCGTTTCGTCCAACATATGGCGCACCGTCTGGGCCTGCCGTTGTACACAGTGGCCTGCCATGACGACTTGAGCGCCGCCGACCTGGTCGGCCGACATCTGATCGGCAGCGACGGCACCTGGTGGCAAGACGGCCCGCTGACCCGGGCGGTCCGCGAAGGTGGGATCTGCTACCTAGATGAAGTGGTGGAAGCGCGCCAGGACACCGTAGTGGTGCTGCACCCGCTGGCCGACGATCGCCGCGAGTTATACCTCGAGCGCACCGGCGAGATCGTAAGCGCGCCGCCCGGTTTCATGCTGGTGGTGTCCTACAATCCCGGTTACCAGAACCTGCTCAAGGGCTTGAAACCGAGCACTCGGCAGCGCTTTGTGGCCATGCGCTTCGACTACCCGCAACCTGCCGAGGAAGAGCGCATCGTCGCCAACGAGGCGCAGGTGGATGCCGGGCTGGCGGCGCAGGTGGTCAAGCTCGGGCAAGCCCTGCGCCGACTGGAGCAACACGATCTGGAAGAGGTGGCCTCTACCCGTTTGCTGATCTTTACCGCACGCATGATCGGCGCCGGCATGCCCCCGCGCGAAGCCTGCCGAGTGTGCCTCGCCGAACCCTTGTCGGACGATCCACAGACCGTCGCCGCGCTGATGGATGTCGTCGATGTCCACTTCGCTTGAGCACCTGAGCGGCCCGGCCCGGCGGCCAGATCAAACCCGATCCGGACAGGACCGGTCAGAGCCTGCGCGTCCTGGCCCAGTAAACGCCAACTCCAGCGAGAAGCAGAACCAAAGCCAGAACCGCCGCCTGACCGGTGATCTGGCGATGTGGTTTCTTATCCTCGCCGAACTGTCGGCGTTCGGCATTCTGATTCTGGTCTTCGCCGTTATGCAGGCGCTGAATAGCGAGCTGTTCCACGCCAGTCGGCTGGCGCTGGACAGCTCCATCGGCCTGGCGCTGACCCTGGCATTGCTCAGCAGCGGCTTGCTTGCCGCGCTGGCGGTGGCTCAGGTGCGCCAGGCGCGAACGGGCCGGGCGGCGCTGTTGCTGCTGGTCGCCGTGCTGTCGGCCGGTGTGTATGTAGTGCTCAAACTGGGTGAGTTCAGCCACCTGGCCGGACTCGGTTTCGGTCTGGAGTACAACACCTTTTTCACCTTGTATTGGCTACTCACCGGCTTTCATTTTCTGCATGTGCTGTTGGGTATTTTCATTCTGGGCTGGATGGCCGAACGTTGCCGGCGGCGGGCGTATAGCGCAACAAACTGCAGTGCGCTGGAATCCGGGGTGCTCTATTGGCACATGGTCGATCTGGTCTGGGTGCTGCTGTTTCCGCTGGTGTATGTGTTGAATTGAGGAGTCACTCGTCATGACCCATTCGAAAATGCTGATCGGCTGCTGGCTGGGATTGGCCGCGCTCTCGGTCAGTACTGTGCTGTTGGGCGCGGCCGGCACCAGCCTGCTGCTGGTCGCTGGCGTATTGCTGGTGGCGTTGGCCAAGGCCTGGCTGATCATCGACGGCTTTATGGAGCTGCGCCACGCCCCACGCATGTGGCGCGGCTTATTGCTGGGCTGGCCGATCGCCATGGCCACTGGCGTGCTGCTGAGCAGGCTTATCTAGTCCGCTCAAAGGCGCTGGAATTTCGCATAAATCCCCTCTTTTTCGTCTGCTGCCGGTGCTTGTGCCGACTCACTGTGTGGGCGTCTTTAACGTCTTTTAAGCTCACTCCCCAGTAAGGAAAATCCGCCAAGCCAGCGGCCACACGCTCGCCCAGATCAGTGGTTACAGAGCATCCAATCGGTTTGCACGCTAAAGCCTAGTAATTTACTCAGGAATATTTGATTCATATCAAGAGCATTTCACAGAGCGCCTCATAAAATGGCCACGCCAAGCCATGAGGAGGCGTCCATGTCCGAGACCTTCACGAAAGGTATGGCCCGAAATATCTACTTTGGGGGGAGCATTTTCTTCTTCTTGGTATTTCTGGCCTTGACCTATCACACAGAGCAAACCCTACCAGAGCGATCCAATGAGTCGGAGTTGAATGACTCGGTGGTGCGCGGCAAGTTGGTCTGGGAACAAAACAACTGCATCGGTTGCCACTCCTTGCTCGGTGAAGGTGCGTACTTCGCGCCGGAACTGGGCAACGTGTTCGATCGGCGTGGAGGCGAGGTGGCGTTCAAGCCTTTCCTGCATGCCTGGATGAATGCGCAGCCGCTGGGTGTACCCGGACGGCGGGCGATGCCCCAATTCAACCTTACCGAGCTAGAAGTGGACGATATGGCCGAGTTCCTTAAATGGACCTCGAAAATAAACACCAACGACTGGCCGCCAAACAAGGAGGGCTGATAGATGAAAGCTAAAAATCCCTATCTGAAATTTGCCTCGCAGTCCGTGGCTAAACCCTACTTTGTGTTTGCGATGATACTGTTCGTCGGGCAAATTCTGTTTGGTCTGATCATGGGCCTGCAGTATGTAGTGGGCGACTTTTTGTTCCCGTTGATCCCCTTCAACGTGGCGCGAATGGTGCACACCAACCTGCTGATCGTCTGGCTGCTGTTCGGCTTTATGGGCGCGGCTTACTACCTGATTCCCGAGGAATCTGACCGCGAGCTGCACAGCCCGCTACTGGCGATAATCCTGTTTTGGGTGTTCGCTGCCGCCGGCGTGATGACCATTCTTGGTTACCTGTTCGTGCCCTATGCGGGGCTGGCGGAAATGACCCATAACGAGTTGTTGCCGACCATGGGCCGGGAGTTTCTCGAGCAACCGACCATCACCAAGATCGGCATCGCGGTGGTCTGCTTGGGCTTTCTGTACAACATCGGCATGACCATGCTCAAGGGCCGCAAAACCGCCATCAGCGTGGTCATGATGACGGGCCTGGTCCTTTTGGCGGTGTTCTGGATGTTCGCCTTCTATAATCCGGAAAACCTGGCGCGCGACAAGTTCTACTGGTGGTTCGTGGTGCACTTGTGGGTTGAAGGCGTGTGGGAACTGATCATGGCTGCGATGCTGGCCTTCGTTCTGATCAAAGTCACTGGCGTGGACCGTGAGGTCATCGAAAAATGGCTCTACGTAATCATCGCTATGGCTCTGATCTCCGGCATCCTCGGTACGGGCCACCACTTCTTCTGGATTGGTGCGCCGGAGATCTGGCTCTATGTGGGCTCGATATTCTCGGCCCTGGAGCCGGTGCCGTTCTTGGCCATGGTGCTGTTCGCCTTCACCATGGTCGGCAATCGCCGGCGCAGCCACCCAAACCGCGCCGCTACCCTGTGGGCCAAGGGCACTACCGTGACGGCATTTCTCGGGGCTGGCGTGTGGGGCTTTCTGCACACCCTGGCACCGGTGAACTTCTACACCCACGGTACGCAATTGACCGCGGCGCATGGTCACCTGGCCTTCTATGGTGCCTACGCGATGATCGTGATGACCATTATCAGCTATGCCATGCCGCGTCTGCGGGGCATTGGTGAAGCAGCGGATGAGCGGGCACAGAGCCTCGAAGTCTGGGGTTTCTGGCTGATGACCTTGTCGATGATAGCGATCACTTTGATCCTCACCGGCGCTGGCGCGATGCAGGTCTGGTTGCAGCGTCTGCCCAGTGATGGGTCAGCCTTGCCCTTTATGGAAACGGCTGGACAGCTGGCCGTGTTCTTCTGGCTGCGTCTGGCGGCGGGGGTGGTCTTCTTAATCGGCCTGTTCTGCTTCCTGTTCAGCTTCAAGCAGCGCAGCCGGGTTCCGGTAACCGTTGCTGCCGCCGTGGCCTGACCTGCAGTGCTTTGCACAGAGCGCTAATGAGCAGTAATGAGTGGTAAATAAATCACGGCCCGGCTAATAACAGCGGGCCGTTTTGCATTCTCGCCCGGGCCGGTTGGCTCAGGGCTTCGGCACAAGGAGCAGCAGCATGGCTTTTACCGTCGAACTGGAAGAGTGGGTCGGCAGTATCTGGCACCGCTTTATCACCCGGCGCGCCAGTACGGATTTCCCCGAGGCGCGGGTCGAACTGGCCAGCCTGCAGCGCTCCCTGGCCCTGTTGTTTCGGGCCATGGGCGGGGCCAGTGGAATCGGGCTGGAAGCCGCCAGTGCGCGGGATTTGCTGCTGCGGCGCAGCCTGCTGCAGCAGGTCGCCGGCACCTGCAAGCAACTGCCGGTGGCCTGGTGCGATGCCAGCAACCTGCGTTTGCCGCAGAGTTTGGCGGTCTATCCTGACGTCGCTCTCAATCAGGAACTCTATCGCTGGCTGACATTGCTCGCCGCCCAGTCCGGCGAAATGCGCCACTGGGCACGCGACAATCAGCGCTGGACTCAAACACTGCTGCAGCGCTATCCCGCGTTGCGGCCGCGCTACCAGCGGCTGGTCGGGGCGCATCTGCCCTTGCGCCCCGATCCCGCGCAGTTGCCGGCCGCCGAAGCCGCGCTGGAGAAGGCGCTGTGCCAGGCCCTGCGCGAGCCGGGCAGCGTCGCCGAATTTCCGCGCAGCGAGCACGCGCCCTGGCCGCTGCCATTGTGGCTGTATCCGGCCGAGAACCTTGGTGAACCCCAGGCCGCTGATCTGGGCGAAGAAGAGGAGGGCAATCTGCAGGCTCCGCCCGAGGAGAATAAAGGCCCACGCAAGCGCGCCAAACGGGTCGAGGAAAGCACCAGCAAGGGCGGCTTGATGATTTTTCGCCTGGAAAACCTGTTCAGCTGGTCCGAGCACGTCGAGCTGGATCGGGCCACGGACGACAGCGAAGACCTCGACGCCGCCCGCGTGGCCGAAGATCTGGACGAGCTGACGCTGTCGAAAAAGCGCATGCGCAAGGGCGGCGGGCTCAAGTTGCACCTGGATCTACCGCCGGCGGATGTTGACGATTTACCGCTGGGCGAGGGCATCAAACTGCCGGAGTGGGATTACCGTAAACAGAGCCTGCAGACCGATTTCGTCAATCTGCAAATGATGGCGCCGCGCAATGCCGAACCCGCGCCGCTGCCGGCCCGCTTGGCGCCAGTGGCGCGACGTTTGCGCCGGCAGTTCGAGCATCTGCGCAACGACCGCCAGTGGTTACGTCAACAGTCCCAAGGCTCTGAGCTGGACCTGCAAGCCTGGCTGGATTTCTATGTAGAGCGCCAACACGGGCACTGCACCGAGCCTGGGTTGTTTATGGAGCAGCGACCCAATCGCCGCGATTTGGCTTGCTTGCTGCTGGCTGACTTGTCGATGTCCACCGATGCACACCTGGACGATGAACACCGGGTCATCGAGGTGATCAGCGACAGCTTGCTGCTGTTCGGTGAAACTCTGTCGACCCTGGGCGATGAATTTGCGCTGTACGGTTTTTCCTCGCTGCGCCGCCAACAGGTGCGCATGTTGGAACTCAAGTCATTTGCCCAGCGCTACGACGATGACACCCGCGGGCGTATTCAGGCGGTCAAACCGGGGTATTACACGCGCATGGGCGCGGCCATCCGCGAGGCGAGCAAGCTGCTCGGTAAATGCAAGCAGCGGCGCAAGTTGCTGCTCTTGGTGACCGATGGCAAGCCCAATGATCTGGACCTTTACGAAGGCCGTTACGGCGTCGAGGATACCCGCGAGGCGGTGTTGGAGGCGCGTCGTCAGGGCCTGCTGCCGTTCTGCATCACCATCGACAGCGAGGCTGGCGATTATCTGCCGTATATGTTCGGCGCCAATGGCTACACCCTAATCCGCCAGCCTCAGCAGTTGCCGCTGCGCCTGCCGCAGCTGTACCGACAACTGACTCAGTCCTAAGCGTTTGTACTCATTAGGGAGTGTTGGCAAGTCGGGTGGGCTTCGGCCCACCGTCACTGCTCAATGAGGTGGCCCTTGGCGGGCTCAAGCCTGCTGTGCAAAAGCGAGTTGCAACGGTGAGAGGATATATATAGCCAGCACTAAACTTGCTGTGGATGTCGAGTGCGCCATGCGCACCGCGCGGCGATTCAGACAATGCTGCGCGGCAGCCAGACGATCATCACCGCGCAGAACACCGTCAGGCCGATACAGAACCAGAGAAAGCGCCGCTGACGGCGTTGGCCATTGTCGTCGGCATGGGCCGGCAGCGGCATGCCGCAGTTTTGGCACTCGGTTTCTTGGGGCGGATTTTGCTGTTGGCAGTACAAGCAGGTGGCCATGCGAACTCCTTTATCGACAGGCTACGGAGCGTCGGGCGCGGCGCTCGCGGGGATGCAGTTCGCTGCGTTCAGGCATTTCGGGCAGTTCAGCCTTTTCAACCCTTTTGGCCGTTTCAAACAATCCAGGTGCTTTTGCCGTGATCACTCACTTCACTCGAATTGTTCGAGGCGCTGGCGATCGAGAATGGCGATTTGTCGATTGTCCTGGGTGAGGATTTCTTCGTCGATCAGGCGCCGGATGATCCGCGAGAAGGTTTCCGGCTGAATCGATAAATGGCCGGCCACCAGCTGCTTGGCCATGGGCAGTTCGAAACGGTTGCCGCCGTCTGGCTGACTCGCCAGCTGGGTAAGCAGATAGCGCACCACGCGGTGGGTGGCGTTTTTCAGAGACAGCGTCTCGATCTCGTTGACCCGCTGGTGCAGGCGCACGCAGAGCTTGCCGAGCAGGGCAAAGGTCAGTCGACTGTTGCTTTGCAGTAGCTGCATATAGGTGGTGTTGGAGAACCGATAGAGCTGGGTCGGGCCGACCGCTTGGGCGGCGGCCACGTAATTGGGCGTGTCCATCAGCATCATGGCTTCGGCGAAGGTTTGCCGATCGCCGACCACCTCGAGGATTTTCTCCTGGCCATCGGCGGTCAGCCGGTAAATCTTCACGCAGCCCGAGATCACAAAATAAAAAGAATGCGCAGGCTCCCCCTGATGGAACACCGGCGCACCTTTTTCCAGGTTGAGCAACTGGCTGGTGCTGAGCAGTTCTTTGAGCTGCTCCTCGCTCAAGGGCTCGAACAGGTGGTGGTTGCGCAATATCTGGTGATGTACGCGGTGAAGCATCATGCAAGGCGTCCTTATTATTGAGCAGAAATTTGTAGCCGAACTATTTGGCAGAAAGCGCTGGGTTCTCCGCCGTGACGGCAATACCGCTGACAGCACTGAGGGCCAGGCTACTGGCCAGAGCCAGGACCGAGGCTAGCACGAGGCCCCAGGCCAAGGGTTGGATGACTTTTTTCATGATGCCTCCGATTAACGGTGGGTACTGCAACGGAACCGGCGTGGCCCGCTCAGATTCAGGGCTGAGCGGTGCGGGCTTAAGGGTGGCGAGTGTCGCCGGCGAATAGGATGTTGTTTTCCAGATGGATATGCTGCATCAGGTCGTCACGCAGCTCTTCCAGCCCGCGGTACAGCGCGCGCCAAGTGTTACAGGCCTGGGCGGGCGCGGTGATGTCCTGGGTCAGTGTTGCCAGCGCTTGCAGGGTAGCTAGGTGCTGCTCATGCTCGTAACGCAGCACCGAGAGCGGCCCATGCACCTGCTCTGCGGGGATGCCACGCTGCAGCATCGGAAAGAGGATTTGCTCCTCCTTGAGCATGTGGCTTTCGAGTTCCTGCTGCATATTCCACAGGTGCTCGGCCAGGCCGTTGGGACATTCCGGCCGGCTGCCATGGACCTGTTCGACCCGGGTGGCGAGACGGATCAGCTCTGGCAGCTGCTGACGGTGGCGGTCATGGAAGCGCCGGCAAATGTGCTCAATCAGGGTGTTGCTCGATGCGCCGCGCCAGTCGATCTCGGCGTTGCCGTCAGCGTTTGCGTCGAGTGCCTCAAGGGCGAGCACCACCTGTTCGGCATCCAGCTCGCGCTGGGCAGTGGCTTGCGCCAGGCTCTGGTTGCCAGCGCAGCAAAAATCCAGCTGGTAGTGGCGCAATACGCGTGTGGCCCCCGCCAGTGAGCTGACGATGGAACCGAGGGTTTGGTCGATCAGCGCGGTGCTCATAATGGGTTTTCCATGCGAAAGGTAGCCAAACACTCGCAAGAGCTATGCCATAAATAAGTTATTGATTTATATCAGATAATTTATTTTGTATGGTTAAAATAACCATACAAAATTAGGGTTTTAAAGACCATTTATGGTTATTTATACCCGGCTGTGCTGACGATCACGGCCGCATCCCGCTGGCGTGGCCGGTCGGTCTTGTGGCGCCTTGCGGGAAACGTTCGAGCTGCGCGATAAAATCGGCCATAATCGCCGCCCCGACTGAAATGCCGGTAGAATTCGGTCCCGCGTATCTGGGCGTCGGTATGCGATGTGCTGTTTGTAGAACGCGAAAAATTGTTCATATTAATATTCAAGCGGTGAGGTGATCGAACATGGACCAACGGCTGAATTTCAATCGCGCCCTGGTCGAGAAATACGATCGCCCGGGGCCGCGCTACACGTCCTATCCCACTGCGCCGCAGTTCCACCAGGCGTTTGCCGTGGATGATTATCAGAACGCAGCGGCAGCCAGCAATCAGGCGGCGGTGCCCAAGTCGCTGTCGGTGTATATCCACATCCCGTTCTGCAAAAGCCTGTGTTACTACTGCGCCTGCAACAAAATCATCACCCAGAAGACCCATCGCGCGGTCGAGTACCTGACCTACCTCAAGCGCGAAATCGCCATGCAGGCGGCGCTGTTCGACAGCACCCGCAAGTTGACTCAGTTGCACCTGGGCGGCGGCACGCCAACCTACCTGACCAGCGAACAACTGGCCGATCTGATGGACGCGTTGCACCAAGCGTTCGACATGGATGACAGCAACGATCACGAGTTTTCCATCGAGGTCGACCCGCGCACCATCAGCACCGAGCAGATCCAGCAGTTGCGTGCCCTGGGTTTCAATCGCCTGAGTTTCGGCGTGCAGGACTTTGACCCGCAGGTGCAGGCGGCGGTCAACCGGGTGCAGAGCGAAGAGCAGATATACGCCCTGGTGGCCGCGGCGCGCGAGGCGAAGTTCAAGTCAGTGAGCGTCGATCTGATTTATGGCTTGCCGCTGCAAACAGTGGCCAGCTTCGACGTGACCTTGAGCAAGATCATCGCCCTGCGCCCGGACCGCATCGCTGCGTACAGCTACGCGCATTTGCCCGAGTTGGTGCGCGCGCAACGGCTGATTCGCCGCGAAGACATGCCGCCACCGGAGCGCAAGCTGGAGCTGCTGGAGCTGATCATCGGTCGCCTCACCGCCGCCGGCTATGTGTATATCGGCATGGATCACTTCGCCTTGCCGGAAGACGAGCTGAGCCTGGCCCAGGCCAACGGCAGCTTGCAGCGCAATTTTCAGGGCTATTCCACCCATGCCGACTGCGACCTGATCGGTCTCGGTGTGTCCTCGATCGGCAAGGTCGGCGACAGCTACAGCCAGAGCGTCAAGGAACTCTCCCAGTACTACGCGCGCCTCGATCAAGACCTGCTGCCCGTGCAACGTGGCTACCGTTTGAATGCCGACGATCTGCTGCGCCGCGAGGTGATCAGTGACCTGATGTGCCATGGCCGCATCGACTTTGCCAAGATCGAAGCCAGCCATGGGATCTGCTTCAAAGACTATTTTGCCGATGCCTTGGCCGCGCTTGACGAGCATGTCGCCGACCGTTTGCTGGAGCTTCACGACGACGCACTGGTGCTGTTGCCGCAGGGGCATCTGCTGATGCGCAGCGTGGCCATGGCCTTCGACGCCTACCTGGGCGGCGAACAGAAAGGCCGCTTTTCGCGCACCGTTTAACCTGGCCGCCTAAGCGCAGGCTATTCAGCCCGCTCGAGGCTTCACCTGTTGACCTCGTTTTAACCTGTTCACCGCCGGCCCTGTGCGCCGGCGGTGTTTTTGCTTTTGGATACCCCGATGCTGCAAACGATGAAACACACCTGGTTTTCCAATATTCGCGGCGATGTACTCGCAGGCTTGGTCGTGGCGCTGGCGCTGATTCCAGAAGCCATCGCCTTTTCGATCATTGCCGGGGTCGACCCCAAGGTCGGCCTGTACGCCTCGTTCTGCATCTGTGTGGTCATCGCCTTTGTCGGCGGCCGTCCGGGCATGATCTCTGCTGCTACCGGGGCAATGGCCCTGTTGATGGTCACTCTGGTGCGCGAGCACGGCCTGCAGTACCTGCTGGCCGCGACCCTGCTGTGCGGCGTACTGCAGATCGGCGCCGGCTACCTCAAGCTGGGCTCGCTGATGCGCTTTGTCTCACGCTCGGTGGTCACCGGCTTCGTCAACGCCTTGGCGATTCTGATCTTTATGGCCCAGTTGCCGGAGCTGACCAACGTCACCTGGCATGTCTACGCCATGACGGCGGCGGGCCTGGGCATCATCTATCTGTTCCCCTATGTGCCCAAGTTCGGGAAGCTCATTCCCTCGCCGCTGGTCTGCATCCTCTCGATGACTGCCGTGGCCATCTACTTTGGCCTGGATATCCGTACCGTCGGCGACATGGGCGAGCTACCAGACACCTTGCCGATTTTCCTCTGGCCAGAAGTGCCGCTGAACCTGGAGACCTTGGCGATCGTTTTTCCGTATTCGGCGGCGCTGGCCGTGGTCGGTCTGCTGGAATCAATGATGACCGCCACCATCGTCGACGACCTGACCGATACCCCGAGCGACAAGAACCGCGAGTGCAAGGGCCAAGGCGTGGCGAACATCACCGCCGGTTTGCTCGGCGGCATGGCCGGTTGCGCGATGATCGGCCAGTCGATCATCAATATAAAATCGGGCGGGCGCACGCGTTTCTCGACGTTATCGGCCGGGGTGTTTTTACTGCTGATGGTGGTGTTCCTCGGCAATTGGTTGTCGATGATCCCCATGGCCGCACTGGTGGCGGTGATGATCATGGTATCCATCGGCACCTTTAGCTGGGATTCGCTGCGTAATCTGAAAAAGCATCCGCTATCGACCAATATCGTCATGGTCACCACCGTGGTGGTGGTGGTGTTCACCCACAACCTGGCTTACGGCGTACTGGCTGGGGTGTTGCTGGCTGCCATGTTCTTCGCCAACAAGATCGGGCATTTCCTGTATGTCGATTCGCAGCTGGACGCCGACGAAACCCAGCGCACCTACCAGGTAATCGGTCAGGTGTTCTTTTCCTCATCGGAGAAATTCACGGCCTTCTTTGACTTCAAGGAAGCCATCGACAAGGTGAGCATCGATCTGTGCCGCGCGCACTTTTGGGACATAACCGCGGTGGCGGCGCTAGACAAAGTGGTGCTCAAGTTTCGTCGCGAAGGCACCGAAATCGAGGTGCACGGCCTGGACGAAGCCAGCGCGACCATCGTCGACCGCTTTGGCACACACGATAAACCCGGTGCCGCAGACGACCTGATGGGCCACTGAGTTAAGCCACTGATAGGGCGATTGCGAGACATAATTGCGATGGCCTTGAGCAGACTCATTGCGATAAACCACAGAACTAAGCCGCAAAGCAGGAGCGCAGTAATGACCCAGGTAATGGCATGTATCGATGGTTCGCAATCCTCCCCAGCCGTCTGCGATTACGCAGCCTGGGCGAGTCTCCGGTTGGCTGCGCCGCTGACTGTTTTGCATGTGCTGGATCAGCATAAGTATCCGGTTGCGGGCAACTTTAGCGGCAATATCGGGCTGGGCAGCCGCGAGCATCTGCTCGAAGATCTGGCCGCCCTGGACCAGCAGCGTAACAAGCTGGCGCTGGAACAAGGCCGCGATCTGTTGGCTGCGGCCAAGGCGCGCGCGATTGCTACGGGCGTCGCCACGCCGCTAACTCGCCAGCGCCATGGCGATCTGGTGGAAAGCCTGAGCGAAATGGAAAGTGATATTCGCTTGCTGGTGATCGGCAAACAGGGTGAAGCCAGTGGCAGCCTAGGCCAACAGATCGGCAGCCATCTGGAAGGGGTCATCCGCACCCTGCATCGGCCCATTCTGGTGACTCCGTCCAGCTTCAAGGCACCGCAGAGCCTGATGCTGGCTTTCGATGGCAGCGCCACCACCTGCAAGGGCGTCGAGATGCTGGCGGCCAGTGCGCTGTTCGCTGGGCTACCCATCCATTTGGTGATGGTGGGCACCGATACCGCGGATAACTGGGCGCAATTGGAAACAGCCGCTGGCCCGTTGCGCGCCGCCGGGTTCAGCGTGCACCTGGCGATCCGCGCCGGCGAGGTCGAGCCGGCCCTGCATGCCTACCAAGTCGAACAGAATATCGATCTACTGGTCATGGGCGCCTACGGCCACTCGCGCATCCGACAGTTCCTGGTGGGCAGCACGACGACCGACATGCTGCGCAGCACATCCATTCCACTGCTGTTACTGCGCTGAGCGCAGCACCCTGAACACCCGCATGGAACCCTGTTTACTGGAAGGCATCATGAAAAATCAGCTTGTCGAATTGATCAGTAAAATAAGCGCCGGTTGTATGAGTGATGAGGAGGTCGGGCAGATCGGCGTTGAGGCGGCGCAGGCCTACGCCGATCCGCAGGCATTTTTGCAGGCCAATGCCGATATTCAGTACGACGACAGTTTTCCGATTCCGCTGGGCGAGTGGGTAGTGGTCGGCAGCCTGCCCGAGACGGTGCTGTTTCAGGGCGACAGTTACGCGCAACTGTTTGCGCAGATAGTTGCCTCGTTCGGCAAGGACGTGCCGTTCAATATCACCGCCAAACAGCTGCTCAAGGCTCCCGCACTGACGGCGCTCAAACGCATCCAGATCCAGCTCAGTAGCATGCGCCCGGAGCAGGGCGGCTACGTGTTAGTGGACTTCAGCGAGCCGCTGGATGACGAGCTGCAAGCCGTGCTGGTCTACGGCTGTGATCTGCCGCGGGTGATGGCGCTGGCCGTGGAAGTGGGCATTTACGCGGCGCCGTCCTACGCCACCCTGTGCGAGGCTCAGCCGGGCTGAGGTAAAACGGCCGCGCCCGTGAGCATTGCCGATTAACCCTGCGTGCCGCCAGTGGTGCTCGGTCGCGCCGTATACTCGCGGTCCCTGCCAGAGTGTAAATGCTCTGGCGCCTGCAATGAGTGGTGCCTGTGTCGGTCTTTCGTTGTGATGTCGGCGGTCTTTTCGCGCCTATTATGCTGGTTTCGTTTCTGCTGCTGGGCGGCTGCGCTCATGCGCCGTTGCCATTGTCTATCGAGCGCCTACCAGAGCGAGTCGAACTCATTGGTGTGCCTTTTTTCGCCCAGAGGTCTTACCAGGGTGCGCCGGGAGCACTGGCCATGGTGCTGATGCAGCAGGGCGTAGTCACGACGCCGGGGCTGATCGCCGAGCAATTACAGCTGCCCGAGCAACAGGCACAAATCGAGCAAAATCTGCCAAAAATCGTGCAGGGCCATGGCTTGCTGGCGTACCCGCTGACGGCGGGTTTGCCCGAGATGCTGGCGCAGGTGACAGCCGGTTTTCCGGTGCTACTGCGCTATACCCAGGGAGTCGGCTGGCTGAGTGCGCCGCGCTATGCCGTACTGATCGGCTACGACCGTGCCGAGCAGACCCTGTTGCTGCGCTCGGGCATGCACCGGCGCGAATCGATCGACTTCGCCGATTTTCAGTCGGCCTGGCACTCGGCGGGACAGTGGGCGGTGCTGGTGCAGGCGCCGGCTCAGCTACCGGCTGAGGTCGACCGAGCGCGCTGGCTGAAAGCCGCGGAGGCGCTGGAAAACGCCGGGCAGGCGCTGGCGGCGAGCAATGCCTACCTCACGCTGGAGCACCAGAATCCCCGCCCGGCAACTGCGCCCTGAGGTGCTTGTTTCAGCTATTTTGTCGGGCTCAAAAAAGGCAGCCTGGTGCCGCAATGTTGTTCACTAAATCCATTGCCCGGATACTTTTGCTTTTCGGTTTTATGGGCAAGCCCAAGAAAAACGCCGCTTTCCTATTTCAAGGTAAACGGCGTTTTTCCTTAAGCGAGCAGCATTGAGCCGGATACCGGTACTGTTCTGCTGCGGCTAAAACCCCAGTTTATCGCGCAGGCTGTAGTACCAGGCGCCCAGCGCGGTAAACGGCACGCGCAGCGCCTGGCCGCCGGGGAATGGGTAATGCGGCAGGCTGGCAAAGGCATCGAAACGCTCGGCCTGGCCGCGTATGGCTTCGGCCAGCACCTTGCCCGCCAAATGCGTGTAGGTAATGCCGTGGCCGCTACAGCCTTGGGAGTAATAAATGTTGTCGCCCAGGCGGCCCATCTGCGGCAGGCGCGACAGGGTCAGCGAGAAGTTGCCGGTCCAGGCGTAATCGATCTTCACCTCCTTTAGCTGGGGGAAGGCTTTGACGATATTGGGGCGGATCAGCGCCTCGATATTGGCCGGGTCGCGCGCGCCATAGACCACACCACCGCCAAAAATCAGGCGTTTGTCGGCCGTCAAACGGTAGTAGTCCAGCAGGTAGTTGCAGTCCTCGACGCAGTAATCCTGGGGCAGCAGGCTGTTCGCCAAAGCATCGCTCAGGGGTTCGGTAGCGACCACCTGAGTGCCGCAAGGCATCGACTTGGCCGCCAGTTCCGGGACCAGATTGCCCAGGTAAGCGTTGCCAGCCACCACCAGAAATTTGGCTTTGACTCGGCCTTGGGGCGTGTGGACCACCGGATTGGCGCCGCGCTCGATGCGTAAAGCCGGCGACTGCTCATAAATCGTCCCGCCCAAGGATTCAACGGCGGTGGCTTCGCCCAAGGCCAGATTGAGGGGGTGAATATGCCCGCCGCTCATGTCGAGCAGGCCGCCTATATAGTTTTCGCTGGCGACCACCTCGCGGATGCGTTTGCCATCGAGCAGTTCCAGTTGGGTATGTCCGTAGCGCTCCCAGAGTTTTTTTTGCGCCTCCAAGTGGCCCATCTGCTTGCTGGTAAGAGCGGCAAATACGCCGCCGTCCTTCAGGTCGCACTGGATGTTGTAGGTGGCGATGCGCTCACGCAGAATGCGCCCGCCCTCAAAGGCCATACGCCCCAGCAGCTGCGCCTGCTGGGCGCCGACGCTGCGTTCGATTACATCGATGTCGCGGCTATAGCTGTTGACGATTTGCCCGCCATTGCGACCGGAAGCGCCGAAGCCGACGCCAGCCGCTTCCAGAACGGTAACCTTGAAACCGTTTTCCAGCAGAAACAGGGCAGTGGACAGGCCGGTATAGCCGGCGCCAATGACACAGACATCGGTCTGCACCTCCCCCTGCAATTCTGGCCGCGCTGGCACCGGATTAGCCGAAGCGGCGTAATAGGACTGTGGGTAGGGGGTATGAGCCATCTGGCATCCTCGGTTTAATGTATTTCAGGGTGAGGCGATGCTACTCGGCTGGAAAATGCCCGGCTAGTGTCTAAGGCTAAACTGAACTCTGAGCTCGATCTGTAAAAAATACGTTTATTCAGAGGGTTAGCGAAAAAATTGGTTGACACTTATCGGCGTATCCGTAGAATGCGCGCCATTGCAGGCACGTAGCTCAGCTGGTTAGAGCACCACCTTGACATGGTGGGGGTCAGCGGTTCGAGTCCGCTCGTGCCTACCAAGCAAACTCGCTTTACGCGGGGCCTAAAGGCTGATCCGAAAGGGTCAGCCTTTTTTGTGTGCGCTGATTTTTTTCAAAACCCTGTTGCCTTCCCCCCATTACGTTCAAGAAAGCCCGCCGCGCGGGTTGCTTTCGGCTGTTTGCATGGCCGCTGATCCAGAATATTTTGTGGCGCGCGGTTTTGCTAACTGCATGGCTACGAACAACGTAGTATTCTAAAGTCTGAGCGTAATGATTCTGTAGTCCTTCTCACGAAGCAGGGACTCGATATGGCGAGTAATTGGGTATGGGCACGGCGTCTGAAAGACGCAAGGGAAGCCAAAGGCCTTTCACAGAAGCAATTGGGTATAGATGCCGGGCTTGATCCTTCGGTAGCCAGTACCCGTGTCAATCGATACGAGATGGGCGTTCATCGGGCGGATAACCACATCACTAAAAAAATAGCTAATGTGCTGGATATACCCGTGTCTTACCTTTATGCAGAGTCTGACGCGCTTGCCAACATTATCTTGATCTTCGAACGAGCTACCGTCGAACAAAAAAAATTTATGATCGAGTTTGCCAATAGATTGAAATGAAAGAAAACCTGAACGCAGCGCATCGCTTTCGAGATAAGGCGTATTGCCCCTTATCGAGCGCTGGAAGAATGGCCTCCGTGAATTGCTGGAGTCGAAATGAATCTCAAAAAACCTGATAGTAGTAAGGAAGCCAAGGCCCCGAGCGCTTCCTCGTCCTCGACGGCGGTAAGTCAACTTACATCTACCGAGCACGACTTGGTTATCATGCGGATTATCAATGCGCCAAGAGAGCGCGTCTTTAAGGCCTGGACCGATCCAAGTTATATGACGCAATGGTGGGGGCCGTATGGTTACACCACACCGTTATGCGAGATGGATGTGCGACCGGGCGGTACCTTTCGCATGCACATGCGCGCTCCCGACGGCACGATCTATCCTATCAAAGGCCTTTACCGCGAGGTTGTAGAGCCCGAACGGCTGGTATACAGCGATGATTGGGACGAAGGGTTCATGCCTTCGGCGGTATCGAATGTAACGGTGACCTTCACAGAGCAAGAGGGCAACACCTTGCTTACGATCCGCCCGTTTTTCGGGTCGGTTGAGGAGCGTGACGCGATGCAGCAGAAAGGGTTGGTTGAGGGGTGGGCCGAAGGTTTGGAGCGTCTTGAGTTGCACCTTAGTATTAAGTGAGTGCTTGCGACCTGAGTTCATAGAGTCAGGTCAATAGGCAGGTGCTAGGCGCTATTCGGTAACTTGGCGGATATCCAATAATGCCCACATATCCAAACCCTGTTTGCGCACTGCTTTCTCGGCATCCAGCTGCGCTTGCAGGGTGCTAATCGAGTTGGACCTGTACTGGAATCGAAAGGGCGGGCCACCGCTTGGCTTGCGCACACTCAGCTCCACCAAAAGGTAGGTTGAGGTGCGCTTTTGACTCTTTTCGACTTTCTGCTTTGTGGGCTTGTTAGATGCGAGGCCTAAGGCTTCACGCATGTCTGCTTCGCTGATTTGGGGTGCGCTCACAGTTATTTTTCCATGGCTACTAGATAAGATGTATGACCGCTCCGCCGAAGAAAGTTCGTTTGAGCAGATGGTTAAAATTAATTCATTTACTAAATTTTTTATGAGTTTAGTAAAACTGATTGATAAACGCATTATTGGATGCTGGATATCGGTCCCTGAGTTAGTGATGGCATAATGCTTTTGTATTGTAAGCGTTGATCTTTCTAACACTTATATTAAGAAATCTTTGTTATAAGTTCTGAAGCTAAAAAATGCATATATTGGCGTGCTTGGTTGACTAGCGTTAGTGATGTAATAACAAACAAACCGTCCATCTGCACCCTTATCGTAAACCCAGTACAGGTTGACTTCAGGGTCTTCGCAGTATGCTCGCTATCAGGCCAACGACTATACCAGTATCTTGTACTAATAATGCACGGGCACACGGGCAGTAGCGAATTAAGCAGCGGCCATATGGCTTCGCCACACGGCTAGGCCGAGGCGCAACAGCAAAAGCAATGTGGGCATCCATCACCATGCCAAGCAGTGATTATCAACCTCCAGGCGCTTGGCCCGCGTATTCAAATTAGTATCTGAACTCAGGCTTTCTAAATTGCGCCTGGTACGCACTGCGGCTGGGTACAGGTGATGCCCAGCCGCTATGAATAGTTTGAGTCGGTTGTCTACAGCACCATGGCTGCGCCCCAGCCGAACACCAATAGCGGCAGATTGTAGTGCAGAAAGGTGGGTACCACGCTATCCCATATATGGTTGTGCTGGCCGTCGACATTCAGGCCAGAGGTCGGTCCCAGGGTTGAGTCCGAGGCGGGTGAGCCGGCATCGCCTAATGCGCCGGCGGTGCCTACCAAGCAGACGATCGCCAGCGGGCTGAAGCCTAGTTGCACGCCCAGCGGCACAAAGATCGCCGCAATGATCGGCACCGTGGAGAAGGACGAGCCAATACCCATGGTCACCAGCAGGCCGACCAGCAGCATCAGCAGCGCGCCCAGGGCCTTGTCTTGGCCCATCAGTTCGGCCGAGCTGTCGACCAGGCTCTGCACTTCGCCGGTGGCTTTCATGACTTCGGCAAAGCCGGCGGCGGCAATCATGATGAAGCCAATCATGGCCATCATCTTCATGCCTTCGGTGAACAGCTCTTCGGTTTCGCGCCAGCGCACCACGCCAGACAGCGAGAAAATCAAAAAGCCCAGCAGTGCGCCGAGAATCATCGAGTCCAGCCACAATTGCACCACGAACGCCGCGGCAATGGCCGCGGCAGCTACCAGCAGGCTCCAGGGGTTGTAGTGAATGGCTACTTGCTCAACGCGTTCGATTTTTTTCAGGTCATATACGCGCTTCTTGCGATAGCTGAAAAATATCGCCACCAGCAGACCAAAGAGCATACCCAGCGCCGGAATCAGCATCGCGTGGGTCACACTTAGCCCAGTGATGTCGACACCATTGCTGGCTACATTGGCCAGCAGAATTTCATTCAGATAAATACTGCCAAAACCGATCGGCAGAAACATATAAGGCGTAATTAGACCGAAGGTGAGGACGCAGGCAATCAACCGGCGATCAAGTTGTAGCTTGGTCAGCACATATAACAGCGGCGGCACCAGCAGCGGAATAAAAGCGATATGAATCGGCAGGATATTCTGCGAGGACAGCGCCACAACTAGCAGCAAACTGATCAGCAACCACTTGACCGCCCCGCTGCCGCGCGTCTGCTGCTGACCGACCAGACTCAGCACCTTGTCCGCCAAGGCATGAGCCAGACCGGATTTGGCAATCGCCACGGCAAAGGCGCCGAGTAGCGCATAGGACAGCGCCACCGTGGCGCCACCGCCCAGTCCCCGGTTAAAGGCGCTCAGTGTGCCGTCCATGCCCAGGCCGCCGAGCAGCCCACCGGCTAGCGCGCCGATAATCAACGCCACCACCACATGCACGCGGCACAGACTGAGCACCAGCATCAGGCCCACAGCCACTATTACTGCATTCATAACCAGCTCCAGAAAAAGCGCAATAAGCGCCGGGCCTCGGCCGAGCGCTGCGAAAAAGGCGCGTACTCTGCCGCACGTATGGGTCGCTGTCAAAACTACTCGACGTGCTGGGCCGATCATCGGTAGCCGGCATTCGACGGCGGTTTTACTGCCGGGGCCTGAATTCAGCCCGCAGATCTGGCGCATGTCTGGAGAGTGTTGAATAGCCGCCTGATTGAATGGTTACACCGCTACTTGCGGCGAATTGCAGCGCAGTAGCGGTGCCTATTCTGCGGCGTACCGGTTTTTTTAACCGTCAAGAATGCCGCTTTCGTGCCGATAGGAGTGCACGTACGCGCTAATCACAAGGAATCGTCCATGTTGCTCAACCGTCTATCTATTCAGTGGAAGATCACCCTGTTGGCCGGTCTTTGCCTGCTGGGCATCGTGACGCTGCTGGTAGGCGCCACACTCTTGCAGGCGCAACGCAGCAGTGAGCTGGTCAGGCAATCCAGCACTCAGATGCTTGAAGAGTCGGCCCGGCTGCACATGCAGGCCCGCGCAGAATCCCAGTCTTTGCGAGTTCAGGGATACTTCATGGACAACTACCAGTACGGCAAGGGCTTCGCGCGTCAGGTGTTGTTTCTCAAGGATCAGGCGGAAAAGCGTTTTCTGGATGCCTTCGATTTGCGCGAGGACCTGACCCGGCAGGTACGTGGTGCCTTGGAGGCCAGCCCTGATCTGCTCGGTCTGTATCTGCTTTTCGAGCCTAATGCTCTGGACGGCAAGGACGAATTGTTTGCCGATCAGCCGGCCCTGGGCAGCAATAAACAAGGCCGCTTCGCGCTGTACTGGTCCCAGGCCACCCCTGGCACTCTGAGCGCCGAGGTGTTTAGCGAAAAAACGCTCAGCGACGCCACTCTAGGGGCCAATGGTCTGCCGGCTAACGCCTGGTACAGCTGCCCGCGCGATGGCGGTCAACCCTGCGTGCTTGACCCCTTTCTCTACGAGATCAATGGTGAGCAGATTCTGATGACCAGCATCGCTTTTCCGCTCGAGCAAAACGGCAAGGTGATCGGCGTGCTTGGGATGGATCTCCGGCTGAGCAGCTTGCAGCAGCTCAGCATACGGGCCAGCCAGGATCTGTTTGAGGGCCAGGGTCATGTCAGCATCCTCAGCCCTTCCGGTCGCCTGGCGGGCCATAGTCGCGATGCCAGTTTGCTCGGCGAAGCGGTGACTAAGGGCTACCCAAATCAGGGCCGCGAGCTGAATGCATTGGTCGGTAGCGGGCAGCCCCAGGTGCTGGACCAGGACGGTATGCTGCGTATCTTGCAACCATTGCTACCGATCCCCGAATCCAAACCCTGGGCGGTGCTGCTTGAAGTGCCGCAGCCGGTTCTACACCTTCCGGCCGAGCAACTGGCAGCCGAACTCGATCAACGACGCATGTCCGACGGGGCATGGGCGCTGGGCCTCGGTTTAGCCGCGGTGCTGGTTGGTTTGCTGCTGATGTGGCTGACCGCCCGCGGTGTAACCCGACCGATCCTTGGGGTGGCCGCCATGCTGAAAAGTATCGCCAGCGGCGAAGGCGACCTGACCCGTCGCCTGGACTACGCCAAGCGCGACGAGCTGGGCGAGTTGGCCGGCTGGTTCAACGCTTTTCTGGACAAGCTGCAGCCGGTGATCGCCGACGTCAAACGCTCCGCGCAGGACGCGCGGGCCACGGCAGACCAGTCGGCCACCATTGCCAGTCAGACCAGCGCCGGTATGCAACAGCAGTACCGCGAGGTGGATCAGGTGGCCACAGCGTCCCAGGAAATGAGCAGCACCGCCCAGGATGTGGCGCGCAGCGCGGCGCAAGCAGCGGATGCGGCTCGCGGCGCCGACAGTGCCACCCAGGAAGGTCTGGCAGTGATCAACCTGACTACCCGCAGCATCGACAGCCTGGCGGCGAACATGAATACCGCCATGGTTCAGGTGCAGGGCCTGGCCAGCAGCAGCGAGCAGATCGGCTCGGTGCTGGAGGTGATTCGCTCGATCGCCGAGCAGACCAATTTGCTGGCGCTGAACGCGGCCATCGAGGCCGCGCGGGCCGGTGAGGCCGGTCGCGGTTTCGCTGTGGTCGCCGACGAAGTACGCAACCTGGCCAAGCGCACCCAGGATTCGGTGGAGGAGATTCGCCAGGTGATTGAAGGCCTGCAAAACGGCACCCGCGAGGTGGCCGGCAGCATGCAGAACAGCCAACAGCAGGCCCAGGGCAGCGTTAGCCAAGTTGAACAGGCGGTGGCCGCGCTGCGCCGCATCGGCGAGGCGGTGACGGTGATCACCGACATGAACCTGCAAATTGCCAGCGCCGCCGAGGAGCAGAGTGCAGTGGCCGAAGAAATCACCCAAAACGTGGCAAGTATCCGTGATGTTACCGAGTCGCTGACCGGGCAGGCCGATGAGTCGGCGCGGGTCAGCCAGTCGCTCAATAACCTGGCCAATCACCAGCAGGGCCTGATGGATCAGTTTCGCGTCTAAGTTCGCGATGCCCGGCATCGACCGCCGCTCGCCAAGCGATTGGCGTCGGCAGCCGGTTGGCCTCGGTGGGTGTGAGCCACCGAGACGGACATGGCGCATTGTTTGACAGAGATTTGGGCACTTGGCCCACTTGCCGTGGACTAAGTCTCATCTTCGTCTTGCAAGTGTGAGCAAACATGGTCAACCCCGGTATGGAGAAAAACGCTTTTTTGCTGCTTCTGGTAGCGGTGAGCGGTGCGTTTGTGTGGCTCTTGCTGCCTTACTATGGCGCGCTATTTTGGGCGGCAATCCTGGCAATATTGTTTAGGCCCTTACAGCGCTATATGGGCATGAAATTCGGACTTTCGCGCAACCTTACGGCGTTGATTACCCTGTTGATCTGTCTGCTGATCGCTATTTTACCGGTAGTGTTTACTGCCAATCTGCTGGTCAAGCAAGCGGGTAGTCTTTATCAGCAAATCGAAAACGGCGAGCTGGATATCGGTGCCTACTTGAGCCAACTCAAAGCACTACTGCCGACTTATCTGCAGGTGCAAATGGACCACTTGGGGCTGGATAACCTGAATGGTCTGCGTGAAAAAGCGGTGAGCGGCGCGATGGAGGGCAGTCAAGTAGTCGCCACTCAGGCGTTTACGTTTGGACAAAGCACTTTCAATTTTTTGATTGGCTTTTTCGTCATGCTCTATTTGCTGTTTTTCTTTCTGCGTGACGGGCCGGAGTTGGTGCGCAAGATCCGCATGGCCATTCCGCTTGAAGAGAAACAGAAACGCCGTTTGCAGTTGAACTTTATCCGGGTGGTGCGGGCCACGGTCAAGGGCAATGTGCTGATTGCGGTGACCCAGGGTGCCCTGGGCGGGCTGATGTTCTGGTTTCTGGGTATTCCCAATCCATTGCTCTGGAGCGTACTGATGGCACTTCTGTCGCTGTTGCCGGCGGTGGGCGCGGCCATCGTCTGGGCCCCGGTAGCGGGATATTTCTTGCTGACCGGGGCCATCTGGCAGGGTGTGCTGCTGACACTGTTCGGCGTGCTGGTGATCGGACTGGTGGATAACGTGCTGCGCCCCATTCTGGTGGGCAGAGACACGCGGATGCCGGACTATATGATTCTGGTGTCGACTCTGGGCGGCCTGACGCTGTTCGGCTTGAACGGTTTTGTCATCGGCCCGCTGATTGCTGCGCTGTTTCTCTCCTGCTGGGGCATCTTCACTGACAACAAAAAGACCATTAATTTACCCTGAGACGTTCGGGTTTAACGAGCCGTGTAAGAACCCCGAAAACCCAGCATTGCCCGGAATTTCAGGTTGTGGCGTCTTTTGTTCAGCGCCTAATTCAATGGATAGCAGCCAGACCGATTTGTTGAGCGAGTTCCAGCAAGGGTTGCGGGTAGACGCCGAGCAAGAACGCCAGCAAGGCAATGCCCAGCAGCATCAGTCCCCCAGCACGCTGGCCCCAGTTACGGGGTGCATCATGGCGGCGCAAATTGGGCGCAATCAGAAACAGGGTGACCACCACCCGCAGATAATAGAACACGCCGATGGCGCTGCCGATAATCAGGGCGCCGAGCAGCCACCATTGCTGTGATTGCACGCCGACTGCGAGCACATAGAACTTGCCAATAAACCCTGCAGTCAGCGGAATACCGGCCAGCGACAGCATCATCAAGGTCAGCACCGCAGTCAGATACGGGCGGCGCCAGAACAAGCCACGGTACTCGTACAGCGCGTCGCAATCGCGGCCGTTGTACGGCGTGGACATCAGGGTGATCACCCCGAAGGCGCCGAGCGTGGTCAGCACATAGGTGACCAGGTATACGCTGACTGTTTCCTGTGCCAAGCCCTGGCTGGCGATCAGCGCGATCAACAGATAGCCGAAGTGGGCAATGGAGGAGTAACCGAGCAGCCGCTTGAGGTTGTTTTGCACCAGCGCCAGCAGATTGCCAATCAGGATTGACGCCACCGCTATGACCGCTAGCACGTCATTGAGTAGACCGCCATTGGCCGCTGGCGAGAGCTGAAACAGCCGCAGCAGCACGGCGAACACCGCTACCTTGCTGGCCGTGGCCAGAAAAGCCGAGGCGGGTGCTGGCGCGCCCTCGTACACATCCGGGGTCCAGAGGTGAAAGGGCGCCAGCGACAGCTTAAATGCCAGGCCAATCAGCAGCATGCCCATGCCCAGTTGCGCCAGCACGCTGGGCAGATCGGTGCGCAGCAGCGCCGCGCCGATGCCGGCGAAGCTCAGACTGCCGGCGTCGGCGTACAGCAGCGCCATACCAAACAGCAAAAAGGCCGAGCCGGCCGCCGAAAGCACCATGTATTTAATGCCGGCTTCTAAGGATCGCTTGTTGAAAAAGGCGTAGGCGACTAGGCCGTAGACCGGCACAGAAAGCAGTTCCAGGCCGATAAACAGCCCTGCCAAGTGCTGAGCACTGACTAGCACCATGGCGCCGCAGGTGGCCAGCAACATCAGCAGGTAAAACTCTTCACGGTTGCCCGGGTAACCGGCGTCCGATTCGGCGCCCAGATAGGCATGCGCCAAGGTCACACAGGCCAGGCTACAGATCAGAATCAGGCCGATATAAAAACAAGCGAAACTGTCTATTCGCAGCAGTTCGCTAACTGCCAGAGGCGCTACTTGGGCTGCCGGAATCAGCGCTAGCAGAGCCAGGTTGAGGCCGCCCACAGACAGCACGAAGGTCAACTCATGATTACGCCGCCAGGCAATAGTCAGCATGACCACGATGGCGGTAGCACCGGTGACCAGCAGCGGCAGCAGAGCGAGCAGATGTTGCAGGGTAAATTCCATCACTGAGCTTTCCATTGAAGGCTACCGGCCCGCTGCAAGTTGAGTGAATGCGGCGCCGAGCCACTGTTGAACGCCTTGCATGCTGGCGACCGAGGTATCGAGCACCGGCTGGGGGTAGATCCCCACCAGCACCAGCAGCAGCAACATGAACATGCCCATGGCCAGTTCGCGGCCATCCAGACCGAGCAATTGGCTGTTGTCCAAGGACGGGCCGAAGTAGGCGCGGTGGATCATTATCAGCGAGTAGACCGAGGCAAACACCAGCCCTGTGGTGGCGATGGCGGTGATCCAGGGCGCGTCCTTGAAGGTGCCCAACAGAATCAGAAACTCCCCGACAAAGTTAGCGGTGCCCGGCAACCCCAAGGAAGCCACGGCAAAGAACAGGCTGATGCCCGGCAGATAGGTGATCCGTGACCAGAGCCCGCCCATCTGGCGCATATCGCGGGTGTGCAGGCGCTCATAGAGCTGGCCGCTGAAGATAAACAGGGCTGCGGCGGACAGACCGTGGGCAAGCATCTGCACCACCACGCCTTGCAAGGCGATCTCGCTGCCGGAGTAGATGCCGATCAGGATAAAGCCCATGTGCGAGATGCTGGAGTAGGCGATCAGGCGTTTGATGTCGGTTTGGGCGAACGCCAGGATGGCGCCGTAGAAGATGCCCACCAGACCCAAGGTCATGGCGATGGGTGCGAATTCGGCCGAGGCATTAGGGAACAGCGGAAGTGCGAAGCGCAAAAGACCGTACGCGGCGGTTTTCAACAAAATGCCGGCCAGGTCGACAGAGCCTGCGGTGGGCGCCTGGGCGTGCGCATCGGGCAGCCAGGAGTGAAAGGGCACCACCGGCATCTTAACGGCGAAGGCGATAAAGAAGCCGAGCATCAGAATGTATTCAGTGCCGGGTGCCAGCTCAGCTTTGAGCAACTGGGCGTAATCAAAGGTGATGACCCCGGTGCTGTTGAAGTTGACCAGCACCAGTCCGAGAATCGCCACCAGCATAATGAGACCGCTGGCCTGGGTGTAGATAAAGAACTTGGTCGCCGCGTGAATCCGCGATTTGCTGCCGTCCGTGGCGCTGTGACCCCAGAGTGCGATGAGAAAATACATCGGCACCAGCATCACTTCCCAGAAGAAGAAGAACAAAAACAGATCAAGAGCCAGAAACACCCCAACTACACCGCCGAGAATCCACATCAAGTTGAGGTGGAAAAAGCCGACATGTACCTGGATTTCCTTCCAGGAACAGAGCACCGAGAGCACACCCAGCAGGCTGGTGAGCAGGAGCATCAGCAGCGACAGACCATCCAGCGCCAGGTGCAGGTTGATGCCGAAGCGCTCGATCCAAACCCGCTTGAATTCCAGGGCCCAGGTTGGATCGGCAGCAGGCGTCGGGGCTAGGCTGAAATCGCCGCTAGCCCACAGCCACAACACCAGCAGCAGTTCCAGCAGCATGGTCAACAGAGCGATCCAGCGTGGCAGGGTGGCGCCGAAGCGTTCTGCTTGCCAGCACAATAGGCCGCCAATAAAGGGAATCAGGATTAGCCAGGGCAGAATCATGACGAGCTCAGTTCCTTTCGCAAATATGCATATTCATTTCAAAAAGTCGCCAGTAACACAGCGCCCAGCACCAGCACCGCACCAGCGGCCATGGACGCCGCGTACCAGCGCAGATTGCCGGTTTGCGTGCGACTCATCAGGTTGTGACCGCCGCGCACCACGCGCGGAATCAAGCCTATGCTGGCATCCACGGGGTCTCGCACCAGCAGTCGGGTGAGCCACAGATAGGGCTGCACAAACAGCCTGTCGTACAGCCAATCGAAGCCCCAGGCGGCGAACCACCACGCGCTCAATAGACGGCCCGGGGGACTCTTGGCAATGGTGTTGATCAGGCGCCGTTTGCCCAGAAATAGCAGTGCGGCTAGCAAAATTCCTGCTACCACAATCGCTCCAGAGGCGATCTCCAAGCTGTGTTTGGCCGCGCCTCCGGCATGTCCGGCGCTCAGGGGGAGAACCCCGGCCAGAGGCGGACTGATCAGGGCGCCGACGAAGGTCGAGAGCACAATCAGCACCGTCAGCGGCAGCCAGTGAGCGATGCCATGGCCGGCGTGAGCTTGGATTTTAGCCTCGCCGTGGAAGGCGATAAAAATCAGCCGGAAGGTATAGAGGGAGGTCATAAAGGCGCCGAGCAGGCCGGCATACAGCAGCCAGGCGTGGCCGCTGGCGAAGGCTTCCCAAAGGATTTCGTCCTTTGAATAGAAGCCGGCGGTGACCAACGGCAGGGCTGAGAGGGCCGCGCCACCCGCCAGAAAGCTGATATAGGCCAGCGGCAGCTGTTTGCGCAGCCCGCCCATCTTGAAGATGTTCTGCTCGTGATGGCAGCTGACGATCACCGACCCCGCAGCGAGAAACAGCAGGGCCTTGAAGAAGGCGTGGGTCATCAGGTGGAAGATCGCGCCGTCCCAAGCGCCGACGCCTAGGGCCAGAAACATATAGCCGATCTGGCTCATCGTCGAGTAGGCGAGGACACGCTTGATATCGGTCTGCACCAGCGCGGCGAAGCCGGCCAGCACCAGGGTTGCGCCGCCGATCAGGCCCACCAACTCCAGCACCTCGGGCGTCAGGCTGAACAAGCCGTGGGTACGGGCGATCAAGTAGACCCCGGCGGTGACCATGGTTGCTGCGTGGATCAGTGCCGAGACCGGGGTGGGACCGGCCATGGCATCGGCCAGCCAGGTCTGCAGCGGCAGCTGGGCCGATTTGCCCACGGCGCCGCCCAGCAGCATCAGGGTCGCCAGCCATAGCCAGGTATCGCCGGCGATATAGTTTTGCGGCGCTAGCACCAGCAGTTGCTGAATATTCAGGGTGCCGAGCTGGACGAACAAAATGAACAGCCCGATGGCCATGAACACGTCGCCGATACGAGTGACGATAAAAGCCTTGAGGGCGGCGTTGCCGTTATTACGGTTGCTAAAGTAGAAGCCGATCAGCAAGTAGCTGCACAGGCCCACGCCTTCCCAGCCGAAATATAGGAACAACAAGTTATCGCCCAATATTAGAAACAGCATGCTGGCGATAAACAGATTGGTATAGGCGAAGAAGCGCGAATACCCGACGTCGCCGCGCATGTACCAGCTAGCGAACAGGTGGATAAGGAAACCCACACCCACCACTACGCCGAGCATAGTCAGGGACAGGCCATCCAGGTATAAGGCGAAGTTCGGCTCGAAGCCGTCGACAGACAGCCATTGCCAGAGCATCTGGGTGTAGGCGCCGCCAGGTGGCGGGGCAACATTGAACTGCCAGATGATCCAGGCGGTGACCAGCGCAGACAAACCGATGGAGCCGACGCCGATCAGGGCACTGAGGTTCTCGGACCAGCGTCCACGGGAGAAGGCCAGCGCCAGGAAACCCAGCAGTGGAAATAGGCAAGTCAGAAAGAGAAGGTTCATCCGCGCATCTCGCTGGCAGCATCGATATCCAGGGTGTGAAAGCGCCGGTACAGCTGCAGCAGGATCGCCAGGCCGATGCTGGCCTCGGCCGCGGCCAGACTTAGCACCAGAATAAACATCACCTGACCGTCGGCTTGGCCCCAGCGGCTGCCGGCGACGATAAAGGCCAGGCCGGCGGCGTTCATCATGATTTCCAGACTCATCAGTACGAACAGGATATTGCGCCGCACCATCAGGCCCACCAGGCCCAGGCAGAACAACACGCCGGCGACCGCCAGGCCGTGCTCCAGGGGAATTGCGCTGATCATTGGTTTGCCTCATAACGGCCAAGGTGGAAGGCCGCCACCAGGGCGGCTAGCAGTAGCATGGAGGCCAGTTCGACGACCAGCAGGTAGGGGCCGAACAAGCTGATGCCCACGGCCTTGGCGTCCACGGTGGTCAGGCCGATGGCGGCACCGCTGCCCGGGCTGGCCAGCAGCACATAGAGCAGCTCACCCAGCAACAGCAACGCAAGCAACGTCGGGCCGATCCAGATGCCCGGTTTGAGCCAGGCGCGTTCCTGCGCCACCGAGACCGGGCCGAGGTTGAGCATCATGACGACGAAAACGAATAGCACCATGATCGCGCCGGCATAGACGATGATCTCCAGCGCCCCGGCAAAGGGCGCACCCAGCGCAAAGAAGCACATCGATACGGCCAGCAGCGAGATGATCAAGTAGAGCAAGGCGTGCACCGGATTGGTGTTGGTGATCACCCGTAAGGTGGCCAGCACAGCGACGCCCGAGGCGAAGTAAAAGGCGAATTCCATATTTGTATCCTTCTCCAAGACCTGATCAGCGCATCTGCACAGTCGAGCCCGTGCCGTTGGTGGTGGCTAATGGGCAATTAAGCGCTGTGTTCAATGCAGCATTACCTAGCGCAGTCGACATACACACGTCCTCAGGGCAGCAGGCCCTTGACGTTGATCGGTTCGGCTTCGTGCTGTGCTGCGCCTTTGGGCTTGCCGGCGATGGCCATGCCGGCGACCCGATAGAAGTTGTACTCGGGATACTTGCCCGGCCCGGAAATCAGCAGGTCTTGCTTCTCGTACACCAGGTCTTGGCGCTTGTACTCGGCCATCTCGAAATCCGGGGTGAGCTGGATCGCAGTGGTCGGGCAGGCTTCCTCGCACAGACCGCAGAAGATGCAGCGCGAGAAGTTGATGCGAAAGAACTCGGGGTACCAGCGACCGTCTTCTGTTTCGGCCTTCTGCAGCGAGATGCAGCCCACCGGGCAGGCCACTGCGCACAAGTTGCAGGCCACGCAGCGCTCTTCGCCGTCGGGGTCGCGGGTCAACACGATGCGGCCCCGATAGCGCGGCGGCAGATAGACCGGCTCTTCTGGGTACTGCAGGGTGTCGCGCGGACGAAAGCTGTGGGAAAACACCATAACTAGGCTGCGCAGCTGGGTGTAGGTGCCGTGAATAATATCGAGCAGATACGTGAACATGCCCATTGTCCTCAGTTGACCGTGCCGGACGGGGCGTTCAATAACACCACCGCCGCGGTCACCAGCAGATTGATCAGGGTCAGCGGCAGGCAGAACTTCCAGCTGAAGGCCATCACCTGGTCATAGCGCGGCCGCGGAATAGAGGCCCGCAGCAGGATGAACAGCATGATGAAGAATGCAGTCTTCAAGGCGAACCAGACGAATGCCAATTGCGGCAGGATGTCGAATGGGCCATGCCAGCCACCGAAGAACAGGGTCACCAGCAACGACGAGATCAGTACGATGCCAATGTACTCACCGACGAAAAACATGCCCCACTTCATGCCGGCATATTCGATGTGATAGCCGTCGGCCAATTCCTGTTCGGCTTCCGGTTGGTCGAAAGGGTGCCTGTGGGTCACGGCGACGCCGGCAATAAAGAAGGTACAAAAACCAAAAAACTGCGGAACGATGAGCCAGAGATTCTGCGCCTGATACTCGACAATATCGCGCATATTGAAGGAGCCGACTTGCATGACGATGCCCATCAGCGACAGGCCCATGAAGACTTCATAGGACACCGTTTGCCCGGTGGCCCGCAGAGCGCCCAGCAAGGCGAACTTGTTGTTGCTGGACCAACCGGCGAACAGCACCGCATAGACCGACAAACCGGCCATGGCGAAGAAGAACAGCAGGCCAATATTCAGGTCCGCCACGCCCCAGGTCGGGGTGATGGGGATGATGGCAAAGGCAATCAATAGAAAGCTCATGGCCATCACGGGTGCCAGGGTGAAGATCAGCTTGTCGGCGAAGGGTGGCGTCCAGTCTTCCTTGAAAAACATTTTGAGCATGTCGGCGGCGATCTGGAACATGCCGTAGGGGCCAACCCGGTTGGGACCGTAACGGTCTTGCCAGAGAGCCAGCAGGCGTCGCTCGATCCAGCTCAGCAGGGCGCTAAAAACCACCACCGCGAGCAGTATGACGATGGCCTTAAGGACGGCGATGCTTATCTGCAGCACCTCGGGCGTCAGCCAGGTCAGCATTGCGTCGCCTCCTGCAGATGGGTAGCGACCTGGCCGGCCAGAGCCGGTGGAATGCCCGCCAGGCCAACAGGCAGGGCAATCAGCCCAATGCCCAGATCCTCACTGATGCGCAGCGGCAGACGCAGAGTCTGCTTGCCCAGGTTGAAACTCAGCAGCGCGCCTTCGACGACCCCCAAGCGCTCGGCCTCGGCCTTGGCCAGGCACAAATAAGGCACGGGGATGCGCTGTTGGATGGGCGCGGCCTGAGCCGAGGTCTCCTCGCTGCCGAACAGATGGTAGAACGGCACTAGCTGCCAGGTTCCGGTGGCGGGCGAAAAAGGCGTCGGCACGCAGGTGAACCAGCTCAGCGCATCACCCTTGGGTTCGATAAGGCGCACGCCTGGGTCGCCGGCGCGCAGGTGGCCGCCGACCTCGTCTTGGAACTTGTTCCAGGCTGAGGGCGAGTTCCAGCCTGGCGCCCAGGCGAAGGGTATCTGCTGGCGTGGTTCCAGCGCACCCGAATAGCCTTCCATGGAAAAGGTGAAGGCCGAGTCCGGGTCCTGGGGCTGGCGTGGCTCATGCACACTGAGATTGGCGCGCATGGCGGTGCGGCCGCTGTAGCGCAGGGGTTCGCGGGCCAGTTTCAGCCCTTTGATGCGAAAGCTGGCACTGGGCGCGGCATTCCTGATGCCGGCTAACAGCGGCGTACTGGCGGCCGTGGCTTCGGTTACGTGATCAAGCAGGGTCCAATCCACTGGCCGATTGAGCAGTGTGCTGCGCAGGGCATGCAGCCAGCGCCAGCCTTCGTGGATGAGGATGGCGGGGGCCAGATAGCTCGGCTCGAATACCTGGAAGAAGCGCTGGGCGCGGCCTTCCTGACTGACCAAGGTGCCATCGCCTTCGGCGAAGCTGGCGGCCGGCAGGACCAGATGGGCGCGGGCGGTGGTCGCGTTCTGCAGATGGTCGGCGACTATCAGCACCTGCGCGGCGCTCAATGCCGCATCGACCAGGGCAGAATCGGCGCGGGTATACAGATCGTTTTCCAGCACCACCAGCGCATCGGCCTGGCCCGCGGTCAAAGCCTGCAAGGCCGCGTCCAACGAGCCGCTGACAGATTTTAGAGGTGTGCCGTGTGCCTCTTCCTGCGGCGCATTACCCTGCTGTTCATCCACGAGCATGACCAGTCCAAGGCTGTTGGCTTCGGCCACCACCAGGCTCAGGGAGGCATTTTTCTCACGGCTCTTAAGGGCCTTGGCGATATTGGCGGCGGCCTCGATCAGGCTCTGGTTACCCAGCGAGGTGCCGGCGATGATCAACGGGCGCTTGGCCGCCAGCAGCGTCTGGGCGATGTACTGGGCCAATTCGGCGGCTTCGCTGTCCAGTCCTTCGACGGCTGGGGCGCTGGTATCCAGGGCGTGGGCCACGGCGAAACCCAGGCGGGCCAGATCGTCTGGTGCGCCGTGCACGCATTGCTCGGCCACATCGTCCAGGCGAGTGAAGTCCAGGCTGGCGATAAACAGCGGAGAGAGGGCGTGCTGGCCGATGGTCTGTACCGCCGCATTCTGCCAAGGGGCAATCTTTGCGCCGGCGGCCATTGCCAGCGCTTTACCCTTGACCGCCTGACGCAGTGCCAAGGCTATGCGCGGGGCAGTCTGGGTCAGGTCCTCACCCAGGACGAAAATGGCGTCGTGATCCTCGATTTCGCGCATGTTCGCAATGGGCAATGGGCTGTCCTGCAGCACCTGCAGCACCAGGCGTAGATTATTCAGTTCCGGGGCGCTTATGCCGGTGTAGAAGTGCTCGGCGCCGACCAGTTCACGCAACGCGAAGTTGCTTTCCAGGCTAGCCCGGGGCGAGCCGATACCGATGATGCAGCGCCCGCGCAGCAGTTCGGCGGCCTTATCCAGAGCGGCGTCCAGGCCGAGTGTTTGCGCTGGCAGACTACCGTTTTGCAGCAACGGCTGGCGCGGGCGATCGGCGCGGTTGACGTGGCCGTAGCCAAAGCGGCCGCGGTCGCAGAGAAAGTACTGGTTCACCTCGCCATTGAAGCGGTTCTCGATCCGGCGGATTTCACCATATCGCTCGCCAGGGCTGATATTGCAGCCCGCGGAGCAGCCGTGGCAGATGCTCGGCGCGAATTGCATGTCCCACTTGCGGGTGTAGCGCGCGGAGTGGGTCTTGTCGGTGAATACACCGGTAGGGCAGACCTCGGTGAGGTTGCCGGAAAATTCGCTTTCCAGGGCGCCGTCTTCGACCCTGCCGAAATAGACGTTGTCGTTCGCGCCGAACACGCCCAGGTCGGTACCGCCGGCGTAGTCCTTGTAGTAACGCACACAGCGGTAGCAGGCGATGCAGCGGTTCATCTCGTGGGCGATAAAGGGCCCGAGTTGCTGGTTCTGGTGGGTGCGTTTGCTGAAGCGATAGCGCCGCTGGTTGTGGCCAGTCATCACCGTCATATCTTGCAGATGGCAGTGGCCGCCTTCCTCGCATACTGGGCAGTCGTGGGGATGATTGATCATCAGCCACTCGACTACGCTGGCGCGAAACAGCTTGGCTTCCTGATCGTCGATGGATATCCAACTGTTGTCGGTGGCCGGGGTCATGCAGGACATCACCAGGCGCCCGCGGGTGTCGTTTTCGTCGCTGTACTGCTTGACCGCGCACTGGCGACAAGCACCGACGCTGCCCAGCGCCGGGTGCCAGCAAAAATAGGGTATATCCAGTCCCAGAGACAGACAGGCCTGCAGCAGGTTGTCCGCACCCTCGACTTCGAACGCTTTGCCGTCTACGTGAATAGTCGCCATATTCAGGTTTCTTCGTTAATCCGCCCGCAAGCGGATGTGGCTAATGGATACTGCGTGCTTTTCTCAAGCGTCTTGGTAAAGGGCAATGGCCGTGGCCAACTTCCTTTAATCAAGCCGCCCCAGATAGGCGAAAAAAGTGCGCTATGCGCCGATGGTTTTAGAGCTGGGCGGTTCTGCTGTGTTCAGGGCCGCAATACCCGAGTCGAACTCTGCACGGAAATATTTGATGGCGCTGGCCAAGGGTTCCACTGCGCCCGGCGCGTGAGCGCAGAAGGTTTTGCCGGGGCCCAGGTGGTTGCAGAGTTGCTCCAAGGTTTCGATATCGCCTGGCTGACCTTTGCCGTTTTCCAGTGCGCGCAGCAGCTTGACCGTCCAAGGCAGGCCGTCGCGGCAAGGCGTGCAAAAGCCACAGGATTCGCGGGCAAAAAACATCTCCATATTGCGCAATAGGCTAACCATATTGACGCTCTCGTCCACCGCCATGGCCAGGCCGGTGCCCATGCGGGTGCCAACCTTGGCGATGCCACCGGCATACATGGCGGCGTTCAAGTGCTCGGGCAACAGAAAACCGGTGCCGGCACCGCCGGGTTGCCAGCACTTAAGGGTGAAGCCGTCACGCATACCACCGGCATAGTCTTCGAACAGTTCGCGGGCCGGCACGCCAAACGGTAATTCCCAGAGCCCCGGATTTTTCACCTTGCCGGAGAATCCCATCAGTTTGCTGCCCATGTCCTCACTGCCGGGACGGGCCAGGGATTTGTACCAGTCAACCCCGTGGCCGATGATCGCCGGCACGTTGCACAAGGTTTCGACGTTGTTCACGCAGGTCGGCTTGCCCCACACGCCGACGGCTGCGGGGAAAGGCGGTTTGGCGCGCGGGTTGGCGCGGCGGCCTTCCAGGGAGTTGATCAGGGCGGTTTCTTCGCCACAGATATAGCGACCGGCACCAGTGTGCACCAACAGCTCAAAATCGAAACCGCTGCCCAGGATGTTCTTTCCCAGCAGACCGGCTTGTTTGGCTTGCTTGATGGCCTGATTGAGGTTGGCGGCCGCTTCGACGTACTCGCCGCGCAGGAAGATGTAACCGCGGTAGGCCTTGAGTGCCCGGGCGCTGATCAGCATGCCTTCGATCAACAGGTGTGGCAGTTGCTCCATCAGCAGGCGGTCTTTCCAGGTGTTGGGTTCCATCTCATCGGCGTTGCACAGCAGGTAGCGGATGTTCAGGGACTCGTCCTTGGGCATCAGTCCCCATTTCACCCCGGTGGGAAAGCCCGCACCGCCACGGCCCTTGAGTCCGGCGTCCTTGACGCACTGCACGATCTCATCTGGAGACAGCTGGGCCAGCGCCTGGCGCGCCGCGCGGTAGCCGTCCTTGGCCTGGTACTCATCGAGCCAGACGGGCGCACCGTCGTCGCGCAGGCGCCAGGTCAGCGGATGAGTCTCTGCTGGGCGGGCGATCAGATTTGCCGGGCCGAAGGAGATCTGCTTTGAGCTGCTAGGGCTCATGGCGCTGCGGCTCATAAATAGGTCTCCAGCAGTCTGGCTACGCCATCGGGTTGCACGTCGCTGAAGGTTTGCTCATCGATCATTAAGGTCGGGGCCTTGTCGCAGTTGCCCAGGCAGCACACCGGCAGCAGGGTGAAGCGCTCATCGCCGGTGGTCTCGCCCAGGCTGATGCCCAGTTGTTGCTGGATGCTGGCGAGCACCGATTCGTGGCCGGCGATATAGCAGACCATGCTGTCGCAGACGCGGATGATGTGGCGGCCCACCGGCTGACGAAAGATCTGGCTGTAGAAAGTGGCCACTCCTTCGACATCGCTGGCTGGGATGCCGAGCAGTTCGCCGATGGCGGCAATCGCACCATCCGATACCCAGCCGCGAGCCTGCTGAACTATTTTCAGCGCCTCAATGGAGACGGCGCGCGAGTCTTCGTAGTGCTGCAGTTCATGCTCGATGGCCGCTCGCTCGGCCTCGCTGAGGCTAAAACGGTCGGTCTGAATCAGCTGGCTTTGGCTCATGATTAGCGGTCCACGTCGGCCATAACGAAGTCGATACTGCCCAGATAGGCAATCAGATCCGCCACCATGCTGCCGCGGATCACCGATGGGATCTGCTGCAGATGGGGGAAGCTGGGGGTGCGTATCCGGGTGCGATAGCTCATGGTGCCGCCATCGCTCGTCAGGTAATAACTGTTGATACCCTTGGTCGCTTCAATCATCTGAAAGGATTCGTTGGCCGGCATGACCGGGCCCCAGGAAACCTGCAGAAAGTGCGTGATCAGGGTTTCGATGTGCTGCAGGGTGCGCTCCTTTGGCGGCGGCGTGGTCAGCGGGTGATCGGCCTTGTAGGCGCCGGCCGGCATGTTGCGCATGCACTGGTCGATAATCTTGATGCTCTGGCGCATCTCCTCGACGCGCACGATGCAGCGGTCATAGGCATCGCCATTGGCGGCGAGCGGCACTTCGAACTCGAAGTTCTCGTAGCCGGAGTACGGACGCGCCTTACGCAGGTCGAAATCGCAACCGGTGGAACGCAGACCGGCACCGGTGACGCCCCATTCCAGGGCTTCCTTGGTGTTATAGGCGGCGACGCCGATGGTCCGGCCACGCAGGATGCTGTTGTCCAGGGCGGCTTTCTGGTACTCGTCGAGGCGTTTTGGCAGCCATTCGACGAAGTCCTTGACCAGTTTTTCCCAGCCTCGCGGCAGGTCGTGGGCGACGCCGCCGATGCGATACCAGGCCGGGTGCAGGCGGAAACCGGTGATGGCCTCGATTACTGTGTAGGCTTTTTGCCGGTCGGTGAAGGTGAAGAACACCGGAGTCATGGCGCCGACGTCCTGGATATAGGTACCCAGGAACAGCAGGTGGCTGGTGATGCGAAAGAACTCGGCCATCATGATGCGGATGGTGTCGACCTTTTCCGGAACCTTGATACCCGCCAGCTTCTCGACCGCCAACACATAGGGCAGGTTGTTCATCACCCCGCCGAGGTAGTCGATGCGGTCGGTGTAAGGGATGAAGCTGTGCCAGCTTTGGCGCTCGGCCATCTTCTCGGCGCCGCGGTGGTGGTAACCCACTTCGGGTACGCAGTCGACGATCTCTTCGCCATCGAGCTGCAAAATGATCCGAAAGGCGCCGTGGGCTGAAGGGTGATTAGGGCCCAGGTTGAGGAACATGTAGTCCTCGTTCGCGCTCTTGCGCTTCATGCCCCAATCTTCTGGATTGAAGCGTGCGGCCTCTTCTTCCAGGTTCTGCTTGGCCAAGGTTAGGCTGTAGGGATCAAACTCAGTAGCCCGGGCCGGATAGTCCTTGCGCAGCGGATGGCCTTCCCAGGTTGGCGGCATCATGATCCGCGTCAGGTGCGGGTGGCCAGGAAAGTCGATGCCGAACATGTCCCAGACTTCGCGTTCGTACCAGTTGGCGTTGGGCCAGATGCTGGTACAGCTCGGTAGGCTCAGGTCGTTCTCGGACAGGGCGACCTTGAGCATTATGTCGCTGTTACGTTCTATCGACAGCAGATGGTAGAAGACACTGAAGTCGGCGCCCGGCAAGTCACGGCGCTGGGTGCGCAGGCGCTCGTCCATGCCGTGCAGGTCGTAGAGCATCACGAAGGGTTTGGGCAGCTGACGCAGAAAACTCAGCACCTCGATCAGCCGCTCCCGGCCCACCCAGAGCACCGGCATACCGGTGCGGGTCGACTGGGCACTGAAGGTTTCGGCGCCGAAACGTAAATTCAGCTCGGCGACCACATTCTGGTCGTCGGCCTTGTAGGGCGGTATGTGCAGAGCGGTGTATGCAGTCATGATCTCGGTCGCTGTGGATCAACCTAAGGAATAAAGGACGCTTTTCGGATATGCCGACTGCTGGCTCAGATGTCGTCGGGGCTGCGCAGGTTGGTGACGGCAATGCGTTGCTCGCGGCGTTGCTCTTTTTGCGACGGCATGTCGGCGCGGTACACCCCTTGCTCGCCAACGACCCAGGATAGCGGGCGACGCTCCTGCCCAATGGACTCCTGCAATAGCATTAGGGCCTGCAAAAAGGCCTCGGGGCGCGGCGGGCAGCCGGGCACATAGACGTCTACGGGAAGGAATTTATCCACTCCTTGAACCACCGAGTAGATGTCGTACATGCCGCCGGAGTTGGCGCAGGCACCCATAGAAATCACCCACTTGGGCTCCAGCATCTGTTCATACAGACGCTGGATGATCGGCGCCATCTTGATAAAACAGGTGCCGGCGATGACCATGAAATCGGCCTGACGTGGCGAGGCGCGAATCACCTCGGCGCCGAAGCGGGCGATATCGTGAGGCGCGGTGAAGGCAGTGGTCATTTCTACATAGCAGCAGGACAGGCCGAAGTTGTAAGGCCAAAGAGAATTTTTACGGCCCCAATTGACCGCTCCATGGAGTACATCCTGGAGCTTACCCATGTAGATGTTTTTGTCGACCTGATCTTCTAATGGGTCGGAAACCGTTTCGCGGGTGCCGGCCGGATACTGTTCATTGGGCGCATCCGGATCGATTCTGGTAAGTGTGTATTGCATCGCCAAGCCTCATTGTTTGAGCTTCGCTTGTCGCTTGAGGCGACCTTCGGGAGCCCAATCGAGCGCTCCGGTTCGCCACAGGTAAACAAGACCTGCCAACAGAATTGCTATAAAAATGCTAGCTTCAACAAAGCCGGTCCAGCCGCTTTCGCGCACCGACACCGACCAAGCGAAGAGAAAGAGGGCTTCAACATCGAAAATCACGAAGAGCATCGCGACCAGATAGAATTTTGCCGACAGGCGCATATGCGCGCCGCCAGTGGGTAGCATGCCGGATTCGAAGGGTTGATTTTTACTACGCCCCCATGCCTTGCTGCCCAGCAGGCTGGAAACACCCAGCATAAAGGCGCAGAGCCCCAGGACGCCCATGAGGAATATGGCAAAGCCCCAATTGTGGGACAGCGTTACCAGCGATTCAGCGGGCATGCCCAAGCTCCTGATTCAGGGAACGGTAACTGTTAGGGTTTAGATAAAAGCTGACGGCGGAATCCGCCGCTGCGCCAGCATCCTATCTTATTGATACTAAGCGTGTCTGCGCCAGTACGCACATAAACCTTAGGATAAATTAAAACCGCCATCAGGCTTACTTGGCTCGGACTAGAGCCTTTGCGTGCTCAGGCATGCGAGCCGGTAACGCAAAACGGCACTCTTATTAGATGCCGTTTTTGTTTTATGCGTCCTGCCTAGCTCAGACGAACACGTCAGTTGTGTAGGTGCTCGGCGGCATACAAAGTATTTTCTAGCAGGCAGGCGCGGGTCATGGGGCCAACACCGCCGGGGACCGGAGTAATCCAGCCGGCACGGGGCAGGGCGGTGTCGTAGACAACATCACCGATCAGCTTGCCGTCGGCCTGGCGGTTGATCCCCACGTCGATGACAATGGCGCCGGGCTTGATCCATTCGCCTTGTACCAATCCAGGTTTGCCAACAGCAACCACCAGCAGATCAGCATCGGCTACATGACGGGCGAGATCCTTGGTGAATCGATGGGTCACGGTGACGGTACAGCCGGCAAGCAGCAGCTCCATGGCCATAGGTCGTCCAACTATATTCGAGGCGCCTACTATCACTGCGTGTAAGCCATAGAGCTCGACGCCTGTGGTCTCCAACAGGGTCATGATGCCTTTAGGTGTGCAGGGCCGTAGCAGTGGCATACGTTGGGCTAGGCGGCCAATGTTGTAAGGATGGAAGCCGTCGACGTCTTTGTCGGGGTGGATTTTCTCGAGCAAGGGTGCGGCATTCAGATGTTTCGGTAGTGGCAACTGAATCAGAATTCCGTCGATCATAGGTTCAGCATTGAGCTGCTCGATTAGCGCTTCCAGCTCCGTTTGGGTCGTGTTTGCAGGGAGGTCATAAGCCTTAGAGAAAAACCCCACTTCTATGCAGTCTTTACGTTTGTGCGACACATAAACTTGCGATGCTGCGTCACTGCCGACCAAGATCACTGCTAGGCCGGGTGCCCGCAGGCCTTGTTGGCGACGTTCGGTGACGCGTTGGGCTATCTCTTGGCGCAGGCGGGCAGCTATTGCTTTGCCGTCAATCAGTTGTGCGGTCATGACGATTGGTTAACCATCTGGATATAGCGAAAAAGGGCGCTTATTCTCGCATGCTCAGGCAGGGGGGCAAAGGCAGGTAGGCAGCAATTTCATGTAACTCCTTTATCTTACTGAGTTTTTCCATATTTAATGTTGACGGCAGGTAAGTCGCTGGGTACTATACGCCCCGCTTGCCGAGCACAGCTTGAAGCTGGGTAACAGGGTAAGGCGAGTTGATGTAAGGCTTCGCTATAGCCAAGCTTGTAGTCTGCGCTTTGTTAATACATGCAGATAAATAAGTGCCCGTAGCTCAGCTGGATAGAGCACCCGCCTTCTAAGCGGGTGGTCGCAGGTTCGAGTCCTGCCGGGTGCGCCAATTGGCAGCTCAGGCACAAGTAAGTAAGACGCAATATGGTGGGCGTAGCTCAGTTGGTAGAGCACAGGATTGTGACTCCTGTTGTCGTGGGTTCGAAACCCATCGTCCACCCCATATTTCGAAAACAAGCCAGGCTCTCAGTCTGGCTTGTTTGCTTTAAGGTTTTATCTGCGGACGTGGTGGAATTGGTAGACACACTGGATTTAGGTTCCAGCGCCGCAAGGTGTGAGAGTTCGAGTCTCTCCGTCCGCACCATTTGTATTTCTCTGGGGTTCTCCAGGGTTCTACGAATAACAAAAGAAGGCCGACTAGATCGGCCTTTTTGTTGTCTGGAGTTCTCTAGGCCTCTCCCGGCAGCTGAAAATGTTTAGTACATTGATCAGTACATCGCGACTTCGAGAAATTTGGATGTACTAATGTCCCCGGGTGACTTCTTTAGTCTGACCCACTAGAATGCGTACCCTTGATTCTGGGGCTCTAACGGCCAGTTCACGTCTGTGCAACGAGGAATATCCATGCAAGTTTCTGTTGAAAATACTTCCGCTCTCGAGCGCCGCATGACCATTGGCGTTTCGGTCGAGCGTATCGAAACTGAAGTCAACAAGCGTCTGCAGCAGACCGCCCTGCGTGCCAAGATTCCTGGTTTTCGTCCAGGCAAGGTGCCGATGAGCGTCATCCGCCAGCGCTATGAAGTGGCTGCGCGCCAAGAAGCTTTAGGCGAGTTGATCCAAGCCACCTTCTATGAGGCTGTGGCCGAGCATAAGCTCAACCCGGCTGGCCCTCCGGCTGTCGAACCTAAAGCATTCGAGAAGGGTGAAAGTCTGGAATACACCGCCACCTTCGAGGTGTACCCGGAATTTCAGGTCGCCGGTTTCGAGGCCATTGCCATCGATCGCCTGCAGGCAGATGTGGCTGATGCCGATCTAGACAAAATGCTCGATATTCTGCGCAAACAGAACACCCGTTTTGAGGCTGTAGAGCGCGCCGCTCAGCTTGATGACCAGTTGACTATTGATTTCAACGGTACGGTCGAAGGTGAAGCATTCGCTGGCGGTTCAGCCACGGGTACTCAGTTGGTATTGGGTTCCAAGCGCATGATCCCCGGCTTTGAAGATGGCCTGGTGGGCGCGAAGGTTGCAGAAGTGCGCGCACTGAGCCTGACGTTCCCGGACGACTATCAGAACCTGGAGTTGGCCGGCAAGGCCGTCGAATTCAGCGTTACCGTCAATGCGGTCGCTGAGCCCGAACTACCTGAGCTTAATGATGAATTCTTCGCCCTGTTCGGCATTAAGGAAGGCGGCCTCGAAGGTTTCCGTATCGAAGTGCGCAAGAACATGGAGCGCGAATTGCGTCAGGCCATTAAATCCAAGGTTAAAAATCAGGTAATGGACGGCTTGCTGGCTGCCAACCCGATTGAAGTGCCAAAAACTTTGCTGGGTAGCGAAGTCGATCGACTGCGCGTTCAGGCTGTTCAACAGTTTGGTGGCAATATCAAACCAGATCAGCTGCCTGCCGAGCTGTTCGAAGAGCAAGCCAAGCGCCGCGTCGAGCTGGGCCTGATCGTGGCCGAAGTGGTCAAGCAGTTCGAGCTTAAGCCTGACGAATCGCGCGTGCGTGAAATGATTCAAGAAATGGCGTCGGCGTATCAAGAACCGGAGCAAGTGCTGTCCTGGTACTACAAGAACGACCAGCAACTGAACGAAGTGCGCTCGGTTGTGCTTGAAGAGCAAGTTGTGGATACTGTTCTACAGAAGGCAAAAGTGACCGATGTTCAGGTTTCTTACGAAGAAGCGGTCAAGCCTGTGGAAGCTCCGCAAGCTGACTGATTTGCCCCTCAGTTAGAGCACACCATAAGCCAGCCTTCGCGCTGGCTTATGCGTATTTGAGACATGACCAGTAAGGGAGCGAGCGTAAGACATGTTCCGTAATCCATTGAACCAGCAAACACCCGATACCCAGGCCGCTGGCGGCTTGGTGCCCATGGTGATCGAGCAAACTGCCCGCGGCGAGCGCTCCTATGACATCTACTCGCGCCTGCTTAAAGAGCGTGTGATTTTCTTGATTGGACCAGTAGAAGATTACTCGGCCAACTTGATAGCCGCTCAGATGCTATTTCTTGAGGCGGAAAATCCGGACAAGGATATCCATCTCTACATCAACTCCCCGGGCGGTTCTGTAACTGCGGGTATGTCGATCTACGACACCATGCAGTTTATCAAGCCTGACGTTTCAACCATCTGTATCGGCCAAGCGTGCAGCATGGGCGCGTTGCTGTTAGCGGGCGGCGCAGCGGGCAAGCGTTATTGCTTGCCGCACTCAAGGATGATGATTCATCAGCCGTTAGGTGGTTTTCAGGGGCAGGCATCGGATATCGAGATTCATACTCGCGAAATTCTGACTATTCGTGATCGTTTGAATCAGATTTTGGCCACTCACACCGGCCAGCCAATCGAGGTGATTGCTCGGGACACGGATCGTGACAACTTCATGAGTGCTGAAGTCGCTGTAAAATTTGGCCTTATAGATCAGATGCTTACCAAGCGTCAGTTGCCGAATCAGGCGGTTTAGCAGCATCGTGTGTGACGATATTCAGATGGCTGCACGCTTGTAAAAGCCTATAATTGCCCCCATCTTGTATTTAAGCCTATCGGATTGGATTGAACGAATGACTGACAACCGCAACGGCGAGGACAACGGCAAACTGCTCTATTGCTCCTTCTGCGGCAAAAGCCAGCATGAAGTGCGTAAATTGATTGCCGGTCCTTCGGTTTTTATTTGTGACGAATGCGTCGACCTGTGCAACGACATCATCCGCGAGGAGGTGCAAGAAGCCCAGGACGAGAGCAGTGGACATAAACTTCCTGCACCCAAAGAAATTACCTCCATCCTTGATCAATATGTGATCGGTCAGGAGCGTGCAAAAAAGGTTTTGGCGGTAGCGGTTTACAACCACTATAAGCGTCTCAATCAGCGCGAAAAGAAAGACGATATTGAGCTAGGTAAAAGCAATATTTTGCTCATCGGACCCACCGGTTCCGGTAAGACTTTGTTGGCCGAAACCTTGGCTCGCTTGCTCAATGTGCCTTTCACCATCGCCGATGCCACCACCTTGACCGAAGCCGGTTATGTGGGTGAAGACGTCGAAAATATCATTCAAAAGCTTTTGCAGAAGTGTGATTACGACGTCGAGAAAGCCCAGATGGGCATTGTCTATATTGACGAAATTGACAAAATTTCGCGTAAGTCAGATAACCCTTCGATCACTCGTGATGTTTCGGGTGAAGGGGTGCAGCAAGCCCTGCTTAAACTGATCGAAGGCACGGTGGCCTCGGTTCCGCCCCAAGGCGGGCGTAAGCATCCTCAGCAGGAATTCTTGCAGGTGGATACGCGTAACATCCTGTTCATCTGTGGCGGAGCGTTCTCAGGGTTGGAGAAGGTTATCCAGGGTCGCTCGACCAAGGGTGGCATTGGATTCAACGCTGAAGTACGTAGCAAGGACCAAGGCAAAAAAATTGGTGAATTGTTACGTCAAATCGAGCCTGATGACTTAGTCAAATTTGGCCTGATTCCCGAGTTTGTTGGTCGTCTTCCGGTCATCGCTACCCTCGAAGAGTTGGATGAGGCCGCGTTGATGCAGATTCTCACCGAGCCGAAAAATGCTCTGACCAAGCAATATGCCAAGCTGTTCGAGATGGAAGGTGTGGATCTGGAGTTTCGTCCAGATGCGCTCAAGTCCGTTGCTCAGCGTGCCCTCGAACGCAAAACTGGCGCTCGTGGTCTACGGTCGATTCTCGAGAGTGTGTTGCTCGACACTATGTATGAAATTCCCTCGCAGTCTGAAGTCAGCAAGGTGGTGATTGACGAAAGTGTCATCGCTGGGACGTCCAAACCCTTGCTGATCTACGAAAACAAAGAGCCAAAAGCAAAAGCCGTTCCAGAGGCCTGATAAGGTCTATTGAGCGCTGTACCCAGGGGCCTGCGGGCCCCTTTGTATTGGCTAACGCCGTGCTTGTTTTTTCGGCAAACTGCCCCCATCTTAGTTTTAAGAAAAACCCATCTGTTTATGGCCTTCGGGCCGCCGTAGGGCCTAAATGATGAAGACAACCGTCGAATTGCCTCTTTTGCCATTGCGCGATGTCGTGGTCTATCCACACATGGTCATCCCGTTGTTTGTCGGGCGAGAAAAATCCATCGAGGCACTAGAAGTCGCGATGATGGGCGACAAGCAAATCCTTTTGCTTGCGCAAAAAAATCCTGCCGACGATGATCCTGCAGAAGATGCTCTCTACCGTGTTGGTACGGTGGCCACGGTCTTGCAGCTACTTAAATTGCCAGACGGCACCGTTAAGGTATTAGTGGAAGGCGAGCAACGCGGCGTGATCGAGCGCTTTATCGAGGCTGACGGCCACTGCCGTGCTGAAGTCAAAATAATCGATGAGGTGGATGCCGCCGAGCGTGAGTCGCAAGTCTTTACTCGCACTCTGCTCAGCCAGTTCGAACAGTATGTGCAACTGGGCAAGAAGGTCCCTGCAGAGGTTCTTTCTTCACTCAACAGCATTGAGGAGCCTGGGCGGCTGGTTGATACCATGGCCGCCCATATGGCGCTGAAAATCGAGCAGAAACAGGAAGTTCTCGAGATCATCGAGCTGTCCCCACGAGTCGAGCATGTCTTGGCTTTGTTAGACACTGAGATAGATCTGCTGCAGGTCGAAAAGCGCATTCGCGGTCGAGTGAAAAAGCAGATGGAGCGTAGCCAGCGCGACTACTATTTGAATGAGCAGATGAAGGCCATTCAAAAAGAGTTGGGCGATGGTGAAGAGGGACAAAACGAAATCGAAGAGCTGAACGCACGCATCGACAAAGCGGGTCTGAGCAAGGACGCGCATGTTAAGGCGCTGCTGGAGCTTAAAAAACTCAAGCAAATGTCGCCGATGTCTGCTGAGGCTACAGTCGTGCGCTCTTACATCGACTGGTTGGTCAATGTGCCGTGGAAGAGCGAAAGCAAAGTACGGCTGGATTTGGCTAAGGCAGAAGCTATTCTTGATGCCGATCACTATGGTCTGGATGAAGTCAAAGAGCGGATTCTCGAATACCTCGCCGTGCAGAAACGCGTAAAGAAAGTCAAAGGACCCGTGCTCTGTTTGGTGGGCCCGCCTGGTGTTGGTAAAACCTCTCTGGCCGAGTCCATTGCCCATGCCACTAACCGTAAGTTTGTGCGTATGTCGCTGGGTGGCGTGCGCGACGAGTCGGAAATCCGAGGTCATCGCCGTACTTATATCGGTTCTATGCCCGGGCGCTTGATTCAGAAAATGAGCAAGGTTGGCGTGCGCAACCCATTATTTTTACTCGATGAAGTCGACAAAATGGGCAGTGATATGCGCGGTGATCCGGCCTCTGCATTGCTCGAAGTACTCGACCCCGAGCAGAATCACAATTTCAATGACCATTACCTAGAAGTCGATTATGACCTCTCAGACGTGATGTTTATCTGCACTGCCAATTCCATGAATATTCCGGCGCCGCTGCTGGATCGCATGGAGGTCATTCGTCTGCCAGGTTACACCGAAGACGAGAAAGTCAGCATTGCTATCAAATACCTAGTGCCCAAGCAGACTCAGGCCAATGGCCTGAAAAAAGGCGAGCTAGAGTTCGAAGAGGCGGCAATCCGCGATATTATTCGCTATTACAGCCGAGAAGCTGGGGTGCGTAATCTTGAACGGCAAATCGCTAAGGTGTGCCGCAAGGCGGTGAAGGAACATACCCGCGAGAAACGTTTCACTGTTTTAGTTTCCGCCGATCTGCTCGAAAATTTTCTTGGCGTGCGCAAATATAGCTACGGTTTGGCTGAAGTAGAAGACCAAATCGGTCAAGTTACCGGCTTAGCTTGGACTCAGGTGGGCGGGGAACTGCTAACTATCGAGGCCGCAGTGGTGCCCGGCAAGGGGCAGGTGATTAAGACCGGGTCGCTGGGTGATGTGATGCTTGAATCCATCACTGCCGCGTTAACTGTAGTACGCAGTAGGGCCAAGAGCCTGGGCGTGGCTCTGGACTTCCATGAGAAATGCGACGTGCATATTCACATGCCAGAAGGTGCAACGCCCAAAGATGGCCCCAGTGCAGGCGTAGGCATGTGCACGGCCTTGGTTTCCGCCCTAACACAGATACCTGTACGCGCCGATGTAGCGATGACCGGTGAAATCACCTTGCGCGGTCAGGTATTAGCCATCGGGGGTCTCAAGGAAAAACTGTTGGCGGCCCACCGTGGCGGAATCAAGACTGTGATCATTCCAGAAGAAAATGTGCGTGATCTCAAAGAGATTCCAGAGAATATTAAACAAGACCTTCTGATCAAACCGGTTAAATGGATTGACGAGGTCCTGCAAATTGCGCTGCAATACGCCCCTGAGCCCTTGCCTGATGCGGCTGCGGAGCTGATTGCACAGGACGAAAAGCACGAATCAGATTCTAAGGAAAGAATAAGTACGCATTAGCTGAGAAGCTTACTGGGCACATTTTTAGAACCCTTTTTATAAAGTGGCTCATGGTGTTGCAGCAAGCTGGAAAATACTCGCTGGACTTATACCAATAATCAAGAAATGAACTCAACAGAGATAAGGGGACTTAGAGTGAACAAGTCGGAACTGATTGATGCCATCGCCGCATCTGCTGATATCCCAAAAGCTGTAGCTGGCCGCGCGCTGGATGCTGTAATCGAGTCCGTTACTGGCGCTCTTAAAGCCGGTGATTCCGTAGTGCTGGTTGGCTTCGGTACATTTGCCGTTAAAGACCGTGCTGCACGCACTGGCCGCAATCCACAAACCGGCAACCCAATCAGCATCGCTGCTGCCAAGATTCCAGGTTTCAAAGCCGGTAAGGCTTTGAAAGACGCCGTTAACTAAGCGTCTTTCAAGCAGTGCCTACCCCGCTCAGGCGTATGCCTGAACGGGTCGCGGAGCGGTAGTTCAGTCGGTTAGAATACCGGCCTGTCACGCCGGGGGTCGCGGGTTCGAGTCCCGTCCGCTCCGCCAGTTTCGATAAGGCGCATCCTCGGATGCGCCTTTCTTCTATATGGACTTTACCCACGCTGCGCGGTTGTTGATCCTGTGCAGCCATTCTGGGGGATGCATGCTGCAGAATATTCGTGACAATTCACAGGGTTGGATTGCTAAAACCATTATTGGCGTCATCGTTGCTCTCCTGGCGCTGACGGGTTTTGACGCCATTTTCTCGGGTACCGGCAACAGCCAGAATGCGGCAGAGGTGAATGGCCAGGCCATCAGCTTGAACCAGCTATCACAGGCGGCGGACATGCAACGCCGGCAACTACTGCAGCGCCTGGGTAAGGACTTCGACGCCTCCCAGTTAGACGACAAGTTGATACGCGAAGCGGCGCTAAAGGGGCTGATCGAACGCCAAGTGCTGCTGCAAAGCACCAAGAACGCCGAGTTTTCCTTTTCTACCCAGGCCCTCGATCAGCAGATCGTGCAACTGCCGGAATTTCAGGTTGAAGGTAAGTTCAACGCCGATCGTTTCGATCAAGTTATTCGCCAGATGGGCTATAGCCGGCTGCAGTTTCGCCAAATGCTCACGGAAGAAATGCTGATTGGCCAGATGCGTGCGGGTCTATCGGCGAGCAGTTTCGTTACCGACGAACAAGTGCTGGCTTTCGCTCGACTGGAAAATCAGACCCGAGATTTCGCGACCCTGACGCTGCAGGCTGATCCCTCGGCTGTGCACCTTGCGGATGCTGACATCCAGACTTACTACGATGAGCATGCCAACCAGTTTATGAGTGCCGAGCAGGTCATTCTTGAATATATCGAGCTGAAAAAAGAGGTGTTTTTCGATCAGGTTAAGGTTGAAGACGCCGATTTACAGGCGCTGTATCAACAGGAAATTGCCAACCTGGCGGAACAACGGCAGGCCGCGCATATTCTGGTCGCGGTTACAGACACCGTTAATGACGAGCAGGCTAAAGCCAAGCTTGAAAAGGCCAAGGTCCGTCTGGATCAGGGCGAAGCCTTCGCCGCGGTAGCCAAAGACCTTTCCGACGACCGTGGCTCTGCGGCAGCCGGCGGCGATTTGGGGTACGCCGGTCCAGGCGTTTTTGATCCTGCCTTTGAGAAAGCGCTGTACGCCCTCAAGCAGGATGAAGTGTCAGCTCCGGTGCGCAGCCAGTTCGGTTGGCACCTGATCAAGCTGTTGGGCGTGCAGGCGCCGGAGGTGCCGAGTTTCGCCAGCCTGAAAGACAAGCTCGAGCGTGAGCTAAAAACCCAGCAGGTCGAGCAACGCTTTGTCGAGGCCTCGAAAACCCTGGACAATATTGCGTTCGAATCCTCTGACTTGGTGCAGCCGGCTCAAGAACTTGGCTTGACGGTACAGACCAGCGCGCCGATCGGTCGACAGGGCGGCGATGCCGGTTTGACGGCTAACCGCCAGGTACTCGAAGCCGCCTTTAGCCCGGAAGTGCTCGAAGAACGGGCCAATAGCATGGCGATCGAACTGGATCCCGATACCGTCGTGGTCGTGCGGGTCAAGACGCATACCAAGCCCGCGCAGCTGCAGTTGGAACAAGTGGCCAGCAGCATCCGTGAGCAACTGACGCGCGAGCGTGCCAGTGAAGCAGTTCAGGTTAAGGGCAAGGCGCTGTTCGAGAGCTTGCGTGCAGGCCAGACGCCCGCCAGCCAACCAGGTCAAACCTGGAATGTGGTAGAGGCGGCTACTCGTAATCAGGATGATGTGGAGCCTGCGGTGTTGCAGGCGATATTTAGCATGCCCAAACCAGAAGTCGCCGAGCAACCGAGCTTTTCCGGTGTGACCCTGCGCACGGGTGATTTTGTGGTCTTACAGCTTAAAGGCGTCAGTGCACCGAAAAGCACCTTGAGCAAGGATGAAAAAGCTATGTATCGGCGCTACTTAACGTCGCGCAGCGGCGAGCAGGACTTTGCCGCGTATCGCACTCATCTGCAGGAGCAGGCGAAAATCGAGCGTTTCTAAACGCTAGACTGTTCTTTGCTTGAACATGCTAAAAGGCCGCTCATGAGCGGCCTTTTTTATTGCGAGTATTTTTACGGCTGCGGTTTTAGGCTGCAGACGCGGTTTATTCTTCGTCCATCGCGCCCATGGCTGTGGTGTTGAAACCGCCATCGACGTAGAGAATCTCACCACTGATGCCCGATGCCATGTCGGAGCAGAGGAAGGCGCCGGCGTTGCCTACTTCGTCGATGGTCACGTTGCGGCGCAGTGGCGTCTGCTTCTGGTTGGCAGCGAGCATCTTGCGAAAGCTCTTGATGCCCGAGGCAGCCAGGGTGCGAATCGGCCCAGCCGAAACCGCGTTAACCCGCGTGCCTTCCGGGCCCAGACTGCCGGCTAGGTAACGCACGCCGGCTTCCAGGCTGGCTTTAGCCATGCCCATCACGTTGTAGTTAGGCATGGTGCGTTCGGCACCCAGGTAGGACAGGGTGAGTAGGCTACCGTTGCGGCCCTGCATCATGGGTCGGCCGGCTTTGGCCAGCGCCACCAGGCTATAGGCGCTGATGTCATGGGCAATGCGAAAGCCATCGCGGGTGGTGACTTCGGTGAAGTCGCCGTTCAGTTGGTCGCCGGGGGCGAAGCCGACCGAGTGCACGATGATGTCTAGGCCGTCCCATTTTTCGCCCAGGGCCGCGAACACCGACGCGATTTCCTCGTCGTTGGCCACGTCGCAGGGAAAGCACAGCTCGGGACCAGAGCCCCAGCCGGCGGCGAATTCCTCGACGCGGCCTTTGAGCTTTTCATTTTGATAAGTGAAAGCCAGTTCGGCGCCTTCACGGTGCATGGCCGCGGCGATGCCGGAGGCGATGGACAATTTGCTGGCAACGCCAACGATCAAGGCGCGCTTGCCGGTAAGAAAACCCATGTGTCATTCCTCTTCTGATTGGTTCGCAGCGCCTGGGGTCATAAAAGCGGCCTCAAGCAACTGCTGGGTATAAGGGTGTTGTGGTGCGGCGAAAATGGCATTCGCCGGCCCTTGTTCGACCACCTGACCCTGATTGATCACCAACAGCTGATGGCTAATCGCGCGGACCACCGCCAAATCGTGGCTGATAAACAGGTAGGTCAGGTTGTATTTGGTTTGCAATCGACGCAGTAATTCTACTACTTGGCGCTGCACTGTCCGGTCGAGCGCCGAGGTGGGCTCATCCAGCAGAATCAGCGCTGGTTTCAGCACTAAAGCGCGGGCAATGGCGATTCGTTGCCGTTGCCCACCGGAAAATTCGTGAGGGTAACGGTGCCGGGTTTGCGGGTCCAGACCGACTTCCTCCAGTGCAGCGATGATCGCCTGTTCCTGTTCGGCCACGCTGCCGATTTTATGAATATCCAGCCCTTCACCGACGATCTGCCCGACCGACATGCGTGGGCTGAGGCTGCCGAACGGATCCTGAAAAACCATCTGCATCTGCCGGCGCAGCGGACGGATAGCCTGCTGCGGCAAACCGTCCAAGGCCTGGCCCTTAAAGCGAATGCTGCCCTGACTGCCGATCAGCCGCAGAATCGCCAGACCGAGGGTCGACTTGCCGCAGCCACTTTCACCGACGATGCCCAGGGTCTGACCCTGCGGCAGGCTAAAGTTGATACCGTCCACGGCTTTTACATAGTCGACGGTGCGCCGCAGCAGGCCTTTTTTGATCGGGAACCAGACCCGCAGGTCCGCGACTTCCAACAGCGGCGCCCCTACGGGGTTGGCCACCGGTTCACCGCTGGGCTCGGCACCGATCAGCTCTCGGGTATAAGGATGCTGTGGTGCGCGAAACAACTGCTCGCACGACGCCTGTTCGACGATGCGTCCGCCTTGCATGACACATATGCGCTGGGCGATGCGCCGCACCAGGTTGAGGTCATGGCTGATCAGCAGCAAAGCCATGCCCATACGGGCCTGCAGTGACTTGAGTAGTTCGAGGATTTTTAGCTGTACGGTGACATCCAGCGCGGTGGTTGGCTCGTCGGCGATCAGCAGTTCCGGCTCGTTGGCCAAGGCCATGGCGATCACCACGCGCTGGCGTTGCCCGCCGGATAACTCATGGGGATAGGCTTTGAGTCGAGTGTGCGGCTCGGGAATACCAACCATTTCCAGCAACTCCAAGGTGCGCTGGGTGGCGGCTTTGCGGCTCAGGCCTTTGTGCAGAATCAATACTTCATTGACTTGTTTTTCGATGCTGTGCAGCGGATTAAGCGACGTCATCGGCTCTTGAAAAACCATAGCGATGCGGTCACCGCGAATGCGCTGCATTTTTTTCTCTTTGAGAGTGAGCAGGTTCTGCCCGGCGTACTGGATGCTACCCGAGGGATGGCGGGCTTGCGGATAGGGCAGCAGGCCAAGGATGGAGTGGGCGGTGACGGATTTGCCCGAGCCGCTTTCGCCGACGATGGCCAGGGTTTCGCCCTTGCGGATATCGAAGCTGACGCCGTCCACCGCGCGCACCACCTGATCGCCCATGACGAATTCGACGGCCAGGTCACGGACTTCAATCAGGTTGTCCTTGTCAAAAACGGGGCTCATCTTATTTCCTTGGGTCGAAGGCATCGCGCGCGGCCTCGCCGATAAACACCAGCAGGGTCAGCATCAACGCCAGGACCACGAACGCACTGATGCCCAGCCAGGGTGCCTGCAGATTGGATTTACCCTGAGCGACCAATTCGCCGAGCGAGGGCGCGCCGGGTGGCAGACCGAAGCCGAGAAAGTCCAGGGCGGTCAGCGTGCCGATGGCGCCGGTGAGAATGAAGGGCATAAAGGTCATGGTCGAGACCATGGCGTTGGGCAGGATGTGCCGGTACATGATCGCGCCGTTCTGCATGCCCAGAGCGCGAGCGGCGCGCACGTATTCCAGGTTGCGACCACGCAGAAACTCGGCGCGCACCAGATCCACCAGGCTCATCCAGGAAAATAGCAACATGATGCCCAGCAGCCACCAGAAATTGGGCTGGATAAAACTCGACAAAATGATCAGCAGAAACAAGACCGGCAGGCCCGACCAGATTTCCAGGAAGCGCTGACCGACCAGGTCGACCCAGCCGCCATAAAAGCCCTGCAGCGCGCCGGCGAACACGCCGATGATCGAGCTGAATACGGTGAGAATCAGTGCGAATAACACCGAAATACGAAAACCGTAAATGACCCGCGCGAGCACATCGCGGCCCTGGTCATCGGTGCCCAGCCAGTTCTGCGCCGAAGGCGGCGCCGGAGCGGGCACCTGCAGATCGTAGTTGATGCTCGAATAGCCGAAAGGAATCGGTGGCCAAAGCAGCCAGCCGTCTTTTTGCTTGATCAGGTCGATGACAAAGGGGCTTTTGTAGTTGGCCTGCAACGGAAACTCGCCGCCGAAGGTGGTCTCGGGGTAGCGTTTGAAGACCGGAAAGTACCAGTCGCCGTCATAGCGCAGGGCAAGCGGCTTGTCGTTGGCAATCAGCTCGGCGCCCAGGCTCAGTCCGAACAGCCCGAGAAATAGCCAGAGCGCCCACCAGCCACGTTTATGCGCTTTAAAGAGCTCGAAACGGCGACGATTCAGGGGCGAGAGTGTCATCTCAAGCCTCCCGGTTTGCAAAGTCGATACGCGGATCGACCAGGGTGTAGGTGATGTCGCTGATCAGCTTCATGATCAGCCCGGCCAACGAAAAGATGAACAGGGTGCCGAACACCACCGGATAATCGCGGTTGATGATCGACTCAAAGCCCAGCAGGCCCAGGCCGTCCAGCGAGAAAATCACTTCGATGAGCATGGAGCCGGTGAAGAAAATGCCGAGAAAGGCGGCCGGAAAGCCCGCGATCACCAGCAGCATGGCGTTGCGAAACACATGGCCGTAGAGCACTCGGTGTTGCGTCAGGCCTTTGGCGCGGGCGGTGACCACATACTGTTTGTTGATCTCGTCGAGAAAACTGTTCTTGGTCAGCAGCGTCAAGGTGGCGAAGTTGCCGATCACCAGGGCGGTCACCGGCATCGCCAGGTGCCAGAAATAGTCGGACACTTTGCCGAGCATGCTGAGTTCATCGAAGTTGTTAGAGGTGAGCCCGCGCAGTGGAAACCAGTTGAAATAGCTGCCACCGGCGAAGACCACGATCAGCAGAATGGCAAACAAAAATGCCGGAATCGCATAACCCAGAATAATCGCCGAGCTGGTCCACACATCGAACGAGCTGCCATGCCGGGTCGCCTTGGCGATGCCGAGGGGAATGGAAATCAGGTACGTAATCAGGGTGCTCCACAGGCCCAGAGAAATAGACACCGGTAGTTTTTCGGCAATCAATTCGGTGACCTTGGCATCGCGGAAGAAGCTCTCGCCAAAATCCAGCTGCACATAGTTCTTCAGCATTATCCAGAAGCGCTCGGGGGCGGGTTTATCGAAGCCGTACAGGCGCTCAATTTCGCCGATCAGTTCCGGGTCCAGTCCCTGTGCGCCGCGATAGCTGGAGCCGGCCACCGACACCTCGGCGCCGCCCCCGGCGATACGGCTGGTGGCGCCGTCGAAGCCTTCGAGTTTGGCGATCATCTGCTCGACCGGGCCGCCCGGTGCGGCCTGGATAATGATGAAGTTGATTAGCAAAATGCCCAGCAACGTCGGAATGATCAGCAGTAGGCGCCGGATGATATAGGCCGGCATCTTAGTGCTCCGACTCGGCAGCGGCGCTGGCTTGGGGTTGCGCTTGGGTGCTCCACCAAGTGGCGGTGCCGATGTCGTACAGCGGGGTGATCGCAGGGTGTTGAATATGCTTCCAGTAGGCGACTCGCCAAGTTTTGATATGCCAGTTGGGCACCACGTAGTAGCCCCAGAGCAGGACCCGATCCAGAGCGTGGCTGTGGGCGATCAAGCTTTCGCGCGAATCTGCGCCGATCAGGCTGTCCACCAGGCTGTCGATGGCCGGATCCTTCAGCCCGATAAAGTTGCGGCTGCCCTGCTTGTCAGCGCTCGACGAATGCCAATATTCGCGCTGCTCGTTGCCGGGTGAGTTGGACTGGCCAAAGCCGCCGACGATCATGTCGAAATCCCGGGACCGCAGCCGGTTGATGTACTGGGAGACATCGACCCGGCGAATCACCAGCTCGATCCCCAAATTGCTCAGGTTGCGCTTATAAGGCAGCAACACCCGTTCGAATTCGGTTTGCGCCAACAAAAACTCGAAGCTGGCCGGCTGGCCTTGGGCATCCAGCATGCGCTCGCCCTCGACGCGCCAGCCGGCTTCCTGCAGCAGCTGGTACGCGCGGCGCTGTTGTTCGCGGAGCATGCCGCTGCCATCGGTGATTGGCACCTGAAATGCCTGGGTGAATACCTCGGCGGGGATCTGCCCGCGCAACGGTTCGAGAATCTTCAGTTCGGCAGCGTTAGGCAAGCCGCTAGAGGCTAGCTCGGAATTGTCAAAGTAACTTTGGGTGCGCGTATAGGCGCCGTTGAACAGCTGTTTGTTGGTCCATTCAAAATCGAACAGCAAGGCCAGTGCCTCGCGCACCCTCGGATCCTGGAACATCGGCCGGCGGGTATTGAAGACGAAACCCTGCATGCCCGTGGGGTTGTGGTTGGTGATCTCTTCCTTGATCAGTTGGCCGTCGCCGACTGCGTCAATGGCGTAGGCGGTGGCCCAGTTTTTTGCGCTGGTCTCTAGGGCGTAGTCGAACTGGCCGGCTTTGAGGGCTTCCAGGGCGACGGTGTTGTCGCGGTAGTAGTCGATGCGCAGGCTGTCGAAATTGTAAAAGCCGCGGTTCACCGGCAAGTCTTTGCCCCACCAGTCCTTGACCCGCTCATAGCGAATCGAGCGTCCGGCTTTGATTTCGGCCACCCGGTAGGGGCCGCTGCCAAGCGGAATTTCCAGGCTGCCGCTGTTGAAGTCGCGCTCGGCCCACCAGTGTTTGGGCAGCACCGGCAATTGGCCGAGAATCAGCGGCAATTCGCGGTTACCGGCATGCTTGAAATCAAAGCGCACCTGTAACGGGCTTTCCACCGTCACCGAGGCGACATCGGCGTAGTAGGCGCGATACATCGGCGCGCCGTCTTTGATCAGCGTCTCGAAGGTGAACTTGACATCCTCGGCGGTGACCGGCTGGCCGTCATGAAAGCGCGCCTCGGGGCGCAGGTAAAAACGCACCCAGCTGTTGTCTGGGGCTTTCTCAATTTTCTCGGCCAGCAGTCCGTATTCCGTGAAGGGCTCGTCCAAGCTGTGCTGGGTCAGGGTGTCGTAAATTTTGCCGATTTCGTCCGCCGCCACGCCGCGGTTGATAAAGGGATTGAGGCTGTCGAAGCTGCCAAAGCCCGCCTGGCGAAAGGTTCCGCCTTTGGGTGCGTCGGGGTTTACATAGTCGAAATGCGTAAAGTCGGCGGGGTACTTGGGCGCCTCGTCGTACAGGGTCAGGGCGTGCTGCGGGGCGGCCAGTGCCGTGCCGGCCAGGCTCAGCAGCAGAGCGGCGCTGGCCTGCAGCAGCCGCGTGCGCAAGGGGCGCTTGATCATTGAGCGTTCTCCATGGGCTTGAGCCACCAACTGCGCAGGCCCAAGGTATAGGGCGGCGTGGTGACGAAGGCGAACCGGTTACGGTACGCCAGGCGGTGATGGTTGAGATACCAATTAGGAATGCTGTAGTGCTGCCAGAGCAGGACGCGATCCAGGGCGCGAGTAGCCGTCACTTGTTCATCGCGGGTCTGCGCGGCCAACAGTTTTTCCAGCAACTGGTCGACTACCGGATTGGCGATGCCCGCATAGTTTCTGCCGCCTTTGAGGTTGGCCTGACTGGAGTGAAAATATAAAGATTGTTCCAGGCCGGGGCTCAACGTTTGCGGCAGGCTAAGCAGGATCATATCGAAATCGAAGTGGTCCAGGCGTTGTTTGTACTGGGCGCGATCGACGCTGCGCAGGCTGATGTCGATGCCGATGCTGGCCAGGTTCTCCCGGTAAGGCTGAAGAATGCGCTCAAGACCTGGATTGACCAGCAGAATTTCGAAGCGCAGCGGCTCACCACGGCTGTTGAGCAAGCGCTGGCCTTTGGGTTTCCAGCCGGCATCGGCTAATAGGCCCAACGCGCGGCGCAAGGTTTCCCGCGGAATGCCGCGCCCTTGCGTCTGCGGCACGCTGAATGGCTCATTGAACAGTCGCGCCGGTAATTGTGCGCGGTAGGGCGAGAGCAACAGCCATTCGGCGCCCTGGGGTTTGCCGACGGCAGAAAACTCACTGTTGGGGTAATAGCTCTGGGCGCGGGTGTAGGCATTATTGAACAGCGTGCGGTTGCTCCACTCGAAGTCGAACATCAGGCCCAGAGCCTCGCGCACCTTGCGCTCGGCGAAGGTGGCGCGGCGCAGGTTCATGAAGAGTGCCTGGGTCTGGGTCGGAATCTGGTGGGGGATCTCGGCGCGAATCACCTCGCCACGGCGGACCGCGGGAAAACGGTAACCGTTGGCCCAGTTTTTGGCCTGGTGCTCGATATAGAAATCGAATTCGCCCGCTTTGAACGCTTCGAAGGCCACAACGCTGTCACGATAAAACTGCACCTCGACCCGGTCGAAGTTGTATTTGCCGCGGTTGACCGGCAGGTTTTGGCCCCACCAATCCTTGACCCGCTCGAACACCAGGCGCCGCCCCGGCTGCACCTGAGTGATGCGGTAAGGCCCGCTGCCCAAGGGCGGCTCGTAGGTGGTGGCCTTGAAATCGCGGTCTTTCCAATAATGTTGCGGCAGGACTGGCAACTCGCCTAGGCGCAGGATGAGCAGCGGATTGCCGGCGCGCTTGAACACAAAGCGAATCCGCAGACGGCCGAGAATATCGACCCGCTTCACTTCCTGCAGGCTGGTGCGGTATTGCGGATGTCCTTCCTTGAGCAGCAGGCGATAGGAAAAGGCGACGTCGTAGGCGGTAATCGGCTGACCATCATGAAAGCGCGCTTCGGGGCGCAGATTGAACACGACCCAGCTGCGGTCCTCGCTGTATTCCACCGACTGAGCGATCAGCCCATAACTGGAGGCCGCTTCGTCGCCCGACGGATCGTAAACCCCGGTGCCGGCCATTAGCGGCTCATTCAGCTCGCTAACCCCGTACTGCATAAAGTTGGCGGTAGACACCGGGCTGCTGCCCTTGAAGGTATAAGGGTTGAGCGTGTCGAAGGTGCCGAAGGCCATGAGGCGCACCGTGCCGCCTTTGGGCGCGTCAGGATTGACCCAGTCAAAATGAGTAAAGTCGGCGGCATACTTCAGATTACCGAACTGGGCGTAACCATGGCTTTCGCGAATGGCCGCAGCGGCGGGAAGACTGAGAATCAGCAGCAGCGAGAGGAGAGAATGCAGCAGGCTCATGATCCGATCCATGGCGACTATTTAGTGGGGCGGTTCTAGGCGGTTAGGCTTTTTTGGCCTCTGCGGCGGCGGTACAGTAACAGCTTGTATCAGCGGGAAAAAGACCAAGCGCCTCGGCTACCGATGGGATTTCTAAGCCGATGTTTTTCTCAGGACAAAACGTTTTTTATTTTGGGTATCCGTCTACAAGGCTTGTGTTAAGGGCAGGATCGTTTGAATGAGGCCGAACTTCCGGCCCAGGGCATCGTGATGCAACATCTGCATCGATTGGCCGAGGCCGAAAACTGCACAATAAAGCAATTAGCCGATGTGCTGCGTGACGCCTGAAGCCTCGTCCTGCAGGACAAGGCTGGTCGGACTGGCTCAGTCGGGCAGACGTAAGGTCAGGGTCTGTCCGGGTTTAAGCGCATCACCGCGGCGTGAGTTCCAGCGTTGCAGGTCTTTTAGATCGACTTGGTGAGCCTTGGCGATTTGCCAGAGGTTGTCGCCGGCCTTGACCTTATATGTATGGGGTGGCTCGCTCTGGCTGGCCACTAATGACTTCGCGCCTGCGGGGATTGGAATGCTCAGCATCTGACCAATGCGCAGTTTGTGATTGGGCAAATGGTTGGCTTCCACCAGGTTTTTCACCGTCAGCTGATAGCGGTTGGCGATGCCGCTGAGGCTGTTCCCGGCGCGCACTTGATATTGCTGCCAGTCCACCCGATCCTGCGGTTTCATTAAGAGCAGGTTGGCGGTCAGCAGTTCGGCATTGGCCGTCGGGATCAGCAACTGTTGAGGGCCGTCCAGAGTGATACGTTTTTTGAAGGCTGGATTGAGCAGATACAACTCGTCTTCATCCAGCTCGGCCATGGCCGCGACTCGCGACAAATACATGCGCCGCTTGATTGCCACCTTCTCGAAATAGGGTTCGTTGGCGACCGGGCTAAGGGTGAGCGCATAAGCCTTCGGCGCCATGACCATTTGCGACAAGGCCAGCAGTCTGGGCACGTAGTCCTGGGTTTCCTTGGGGAGCGGCAGGTTCCAGTAATCGGTCGGCAGGCCCAGCTTGCGATTGCGTTCAATGGCCCGGCCAACCGTACCTTCGCCGGCGTTATAGGCCGCCAGCGCCAGTAGCCAGTCACCATCAAACATGCGGTGCAGGCGGCTGAGGTAGGTCATCGCCGCGTTGGTTGAGGCGGCGATATCGCGTCGACCGTCGTACCAGCTAGTCTGGCGCAGATTGAAATACCGCCCGGTGGACGGCATGAATTGCCACAAGCCGACCGCATGGCTGCGCGAATAGGCTAAGGGGTTGTAAGCGCTTTCGATCATCGGCAGCAGCGCCAGCTCCATCGGCATGTTGCGCTCATCCAGACGCTCGACGATGTAGTGAATATACGGACTGCTACTTTTGCTGCTTTTCTGGATAAACGATGGATTGCTGGCGAACCACAGTCGTTGGCGTTCGATGCGCGGATTGTTACCAATCTCATCCTGTAGGGTAAAGCCCTCGCGTATACGCTCCCAGATGTCCTGGGCTGGCGCGGGCTTGGCGCTTTCGCTTAGCCATTGGGTCTTTTTTTGCAGCGCCAAGTCCCGTGCGATGGGCTGTTGGTCGTCTGACGTTGGAGCGCGGTCCAGGCTCTGACAGCCAGCCAGGCCGGCGGCTAGCAGTACGAATAACAGGCGTGTGGTGCGGGCCGCTGTGTGTAGACCCAAGGTGCTGCGCGTTGATAACGACATTGGCTGGGCGGTGATTCCAGGCGAAAAGATGCGGCGATTCTAGGAACCGTACCGATGGGGGTCAAGTTTTCAGCCGATTGCTGGCGCGCAGTGGCTGGCCTGGCGACGTTTAAAACTGATCCTTCCAAGCCCGTAACCGAGCAAACACCTCAGTCGGGGTGCGTTGCTGGGCACCGTCCCGTTCATCTATTTTTTCGGTGACAGAGGGTTCGGCGCTGCGCAGAAAAGGGTTGGTCGCTAACTCCAGAGCCACGTTCGAGGGCAGGCTGATACGCCCGGCCGCTCGCCATTGGCTGACCTCGGCCAAACGATTGGCGATGACGAGGTTGTGCGGTTCAACTGCTTGAGCAAAGCGCAGGTTGCTTAAAGTGTACTCATGGCCGCAATACACCTTTGTCTGTTCAGGTAGGGCGGCCAGCCGCTGCAGTGACCCGAACATCTGCTGCGGCGTGCCTTCAAACAAGCGGCCGCAGCCGGCGGCGAATAGAGTATCGCCACAGAACAACCAGAGCTGCTCAGCCTGAAAATAGGCGAGATGGCCGAGGGTATGCCCAGGTATTTCCAATACCTGCCAGCGCAGCCCTAGTACCTCGACAGCGTCGCCCTCGACCAGGCCCTGGTCGCAGCCGGCAATTGTTTCCCGGGCCGGACCAACCACGCGTGCGCCGGTGATGGACTTGAGCTGTTCGACCCCACCGACATGATCAAAATGATGATGGGTGAGTAGGATATCGCTGAGCCGCCAGCCGGGGTGCGCGTCCAGCCAAGCTAGCACCGGCGTCGCATCGCCCGGATCAACTACCGCGCAGCAACGGCTGGCAGCGTCTTGCAACAACCACAGGTAGTTGTCGGTGAAGGCGGGCAGGGCGTCTATCTGTATCATGGAGTGGCTCACTTGGTGGAAAATGATTTGGCGGAAAAAAACGCCAATACGTGCTGCACTTTAGACGCTGTGGAGGCCCACGAGCCAGCGTCGAATGTCCGGGCCATGCAGGAGATCGCCATGAAGGATTACCCCGCAGATCATGCCTTTGCGCAAGCCAATGCGCAGTGGCTAAGCTTGATCGCTGGCGCGCGCCGGTGGTTTGCCTCACCGGTTGGACAACTGCTTCTGGAAGATGAGCGGCGCATTCTGGAAGATGAATTAGCCCGCTATTTTGGCGGCTATCTGGTGCATTACGGCCCGCCCGCCGACGTGCCGCCCGGGGCCAGGCAGATTCAGCACAGCGTGCGCCTAGGTGCGCCGCTGGCGGGTGTGGACATCGCTTGCGAGGAGCACGCCTGGCCCCTCACCGAGTCCGCTGCCGATGTGGTGGTACTGCAGCACGGACTGGATTTTTGCCTGTCGCCGCACGGTTTGCTGCGTGAAGCGGCGCGCAGCGTGCGGCCTGGCGGGCATTTACTGCTGGTCGGCCTGAACCCGCTGAGCAGCTGGGGGCTGCGTCATCTGTTTGCTCAGGATGGGTTGCGCGAGGCGCGCTGCATCGCGCCAAGCCGGGTTAGCGACTGGCTGCACCTGCTGGGTTTCGCGCTGGAGAAACGCCGCTTCGGATGCTATCGTCCGCCGCTTGCCTGCACGGCCTGGCAAGCGCGTTTGGCCGCCATGGAGCGTTGGGGCGATGCCTGGCAAGCGCCCGGCGGAGGCTTCTATCTATTGGTGGCGCGCAAACTGGTGGTTGGCTTGCGCCCACTGCGTCAACCACAGCGTCTGCCCATGGGCAAGCTGGTATCCCTGCCGGTGGCCAAGGTCAGCCGGCGTGAATCTGAGAATCAAGACAATCCATGAGTGAAGACATACAGATTTTTACCGACGGCGCCTGCAAGGGCAATCCCGGTCCCGGTGGCTGGGGCGCGTTATTGTTGTGCCAAGGCGAGGAGAAGGAACTCTGGGGCGGCGAAGCTGCAACCACCAACAATCGCATGGAGCTGACGGCGGCCATTCGTGCCCTGGAAGAACTCAAGCGACCCTGTGTGGTGCTGCTGGTCACCGACTCCCAGTACGTGATGCAGGGCATCAAGGAGTGGATGCCCAACTGGAAGAAGCGCGGCTGGAAGACCGCTGCCAAACAACCGGTGAAAAATGTCGACCTTTGGCAGCTACTGGACGAGCAGGTCAACCGCCATCAGGTCAATTGGCAGTGGGTGCGCGGGCATACCGGCCACCCGGGTAACGAGCGCGCCGACCAACTGGCCAACCGCGGCGTCAGCGAATTGAAGAAGTAATCCAGAGCGTCGATTCGCTGCGCTGTCGATTCCCTGCACCACAGATGACCTCCATGACCTCCATGAACTACACAAGGCCGCTTCCATGATCCGCAGCGTGGTACTCGACACCGAAACCACCGGCATGCCGGTTACCGACGGGCATCGCATCATCGAGATCGGCTGCGTCGAGTTGCTGGGCCGGCGCCTGACTGGACGGCATTTTCATGTCTATCTGCAGCCCGACCGCGACAGCGATGAAGGCGCCATTGCCGTGCACGGTATCAGCAACGCCTTTCTGGCCGACAAGCCGCGTTTTCCCGAGGTGGCCGAAGCGTTTCTGGAGTTCATCAAAGACGCCCAGTTGATCATCCATAACGCACCGTTCGACATTGGCTTTCTCAACAACGAATTCGCCTTGCTGGGTCAACCGCAGCGGGTCGATGTGGCTGCCAATTGTTCGGTGCTAGACACCTTGGTGATGGCTCGCGAGCGGCACCCAGGGCAACGCAATAACCTCAACGCCCTGTGCAAACGTTATGGCGTCGACAACTCCGGGCGCGAACTGCACGGCGCCTTGCTCGACGCGGAGATTCTGGCGGACGTCTATTTGGCCATGACCGGCGGCCAGACCAGCCTGTCGCTGGCCGGCAATGCCTCGGATGGCGACACCTCACGCTCGGGCAATACGCTCGGCGATATCCGTCGCCTGCCGGCTGGTCGTGCGCCGGGACGGGTGATCCGGGCCAGCGCGCCGGAGCTGGCCGAGCATGCCGCGCGCCTGACGCTGATCGAAAAAGCTGCCGGCGCACCCGCGCTTTGGACCCAGCTAGCACAGCCGGTGGTTGTGTAGGACCAAGCGACCTTTTCGTACAGCCGCAAGCGCTGGGGGTTACGCGCACTCGGCCCAGCCCCTACTCTGAGGGTATCGGCGGATCAGCTTCCGTCTCTCTCAGAGCGCCAGTATGTATAAAGACCTCAAGTTCCCCGTCCTTATCATTCATCGCGACATCAAGGCCGATACGGTTGCCGGTGACCGGATCCGTGAAATTGCCCGCGAATTGGAGCACGACGGCTTCAGCACCTTGTTGACCGCCAGCGCGATCGAGGGACGCATCGTTGCCTCGACCCACCATGGGCTGGCTTGCATCTTGGTAGCCGCGGAAGGCGCGGGGGAAAACCGCCATTTGCTGCAGGATATGGTCGAGCTGATCCGCGTTGCCCAAGTGCGCGCGCCCAAGCTGCCGATCTTCGCCCTGGGTGAACAGGTGACTATCGAGCACGCGCCGGCCAAGGCTATGGCCGATCTCAATCAGCTGCGCGGTATTTTGTATCTGTTCGAAGACACCGTGCCGTTTCTGGCCCGCCAGGTGGAACGCGCGGCGCGCAATTACTTGGACGCGCTGCTGCCGCCGTTTTTCAAGGCCCTGGTGCAACACACCGAACAATCCAATTACTCCTGGCACACGCCGGGCCACGGCGGCGGCGTGGCGTACCGCAAGAGTCCGGTGGGTCAGGCGTTTCATCAGTTTTTCGGCGAGAACACCCTGCGCTCCGATTTGTCGGTATCGGTGCCGGAGCTCGGCTCATTGCTCGATCATACCGGTCCCCTGGCCGAGGCCGAGGCCCGCGCGGCGCGCAATTTCGGCGCCGATCACACCTATTTTGTGATCAATGGCACCTCGACGGCCAACAAGATTGTCTGGCACTCGATGGTGGGCCGCGACGATCTGGTGCTGGTGGATCGCAACTGTCACAAGTCGATCCTGCACTCGATCATCATGACCGGGGCGATTCCCTTGTACCTGTGCCCCGAGCGCAACGAGTTGGGCATCATCGGGCCGATTCCGCTTAGCGAATTCAGCCGCGAGTCGATCCAGGCCAAGATCGACGCCAGCCCGCTGGCCCGCGGTCGCGCTCCGAGCAACAGCGGCGCCATGGTCAAACTGGCGGTGATCACCAACTCCACCTACGATGGCCTGTGCTACAACGCCGAACTGATCAAGCAGACTCTAGGCGATAGCGTCGAGGTGCTGCATTTCGACGAGGCCTGGTTCGCCTACGCGGCATTTCACGAGTTCTATGCCGGTCGTTTCGGCATGGGCACCTCGCCGGACGGCCCGCTGGTGTTCAGCACCCACTCCACACACAAGCTGCTGGCGGCGTTCAGCCAAGCATCGATGATCCATGTGCAGGACGGCGGTACGCGCCAGCTGGACCGGGCGCGCTTCAACGAAGCCTTTATGATGCACATCTCCACCTCGCCGCAGTACAGCATCATCGCCTCCCTGGACGTGGCTTCGGCGATGATGGAAGGGCCGGCCGGCCGCTCGCTGATCCAGGAAACCTTCGACGAGGCGCTGAGCTTTCGCCGCGCCCTGGCCAATCTGCAGCAGAGCCTGGATGCGGACGACTGGTGGTTCAGCATCTGGCAGCCGCCGCTGGCCGCCGGCACCGAACAGGTTGTGACGCAGGAATGGCTGCTGGCGCCGCAAGCGGATTGGCACGGCTTTGGCGATATCGCCGATGACTACGTGCTGCTCGACCCGATCAAGGTCACCCTGGTCACCCCAGGATTGACTGCCGGCGGCGCGCTCGGCGAAGGGGGGATTCCGGCGGCGGTGGTCAGCAAATTTCTCTGGGAGCGTGGCTTGGTGGTGGAAAAAACCGGGCTATATTCATTTTTGGTGCTGTTTTCCATGGGCATCACTAAAGGCAAGTGGAGCACGCTGCTCACCGAACTGCTGGAGTTCAAGCGCCATTACGACGCCAATCTACCCTTGAGTGAAGCCTTGCCTTCGATCGCCAAGGCCGGCGGGGCGCGCTACCAGGGTCTGGGCCTGCGCGATCTGTGCGAGCAGTTGCATGGCTGCTACCGCGAGAACGCCACCGTCAAGGCGCTCAAACGCATGTATACGGTGCTGCCGGAGATTGCCCTGAAACCGGCTGACGCTTACAACCAGCTGGTGCGCGGCGAAGTCGAAGCGGTGCCCATTGATCAGCTGGAAGGGCGGATTGCCGCGGTGATGCTGGTGCCTTATCCGCCAGGTATTCCGCTGATCATGCCCGGTGAGCGCTTTACCGAGGCGACCCGCTCGATCATCGACTACCTTGCGTTTGCCCGCACCTTCGACAGCAGCTTCCCGGGTTTCGACGCCGACGTGCATGGCCTGCAACAGCAGGACGGCCCGGACGGGCGCTGTTACACGGTGGATTGCCTGAATAGGTAATATGTTGCGATGGGTCACCGCACTGGCTGATGGTATGTTTCAACCCTGTACGGGTAAACGCTGTGCATCGACTGCGCGGATCATGTGGCTGTGCAGGCTTATTTCTTTTGAGGTTGACTGCCGTGTCTGAATACCAAGCATTTCGCGTCGAAGTGGCCGACAAGGTTGCCCAAGTGGTGATCAATCGTCCGGAAAAAATCAATGCCATGAATGCCGATTTCTGGACCGAGATCATTCAGATCTTCCGCTGGATCGACGCCACCGATGAGATTCGGGTCGTGGTGATTTCCGGCGCCGGCAAACACTTTTCCTCGGGCATCGACCTGATGTTGCTGGCGCAACTGGGCAGCCAGCTGGGCAAGGATGTGGGCCGCAATGCAGACCTGCTACGCCGCAAAATTCTCGAATTACAGGCGTCCTTTACCGCCATCGAGCAGTGCCGCAAGCCGGTGCTGGCGGCCATTCAGGGCTATTGCCTGGGCGGCGCCATTGATTTGATCGCGGCCTGCGACATGCGTTACGCCAGCCTGGATGCGCAATTTGCCATCAAGGAAATCGACATCGGCATGGCCGCCGATGTGGGTACCTTGCAGCGCCTGCCGCGCATCATTGGTGATGGAATAATGCGCGAGCTGGCGTTTACCGGACGCACCCTGGACGCCGAAGAAGCGCGCAGCATCGGTCTGGTCAACCGGGTATTCGCCGATCAGCCCAGCCTTCTGGAGGGCGTGCTGGAAATAGCCCGGACGATTGCCGCCAAGTCGCCGATCGCGGTGCGCGGCACCAAGGAAATGCTGCGCTACATGCGCGACCACCGCGTCGATGACGGTCTGCAATACATCGCCACCTGGAACGCAGCGATGCTGCAATCCGCCGATCTGCGCGTGGCCATGACCGCGCAGATGAACAAGCAGCAGCCGGAATTCGCCGACTGATGCTTCAGCCGAACTCAGCGCCGGGAGCGCACTGCACATGAACCAACGCTGGCAACCCGCGCGACTCGATCCTGACCTGGCTGGCGGTTGGGCGCTGGCGCACTGCCAACAGCAGTTTCTGGCCGACAGTCATGGGGTGCTGTTTCCCCGCGACTGGCTCAAGCGTCAGGATCTGCCGATTCTGGCCGAACATGGCCTGGGCTATTTCGACGGCGAACCGGTGTTTGTGCTCGAACTGCAGCAGCCGCTGGCTGTGCCGGGTAGCGCCTGGCAGAGCTTGCGGCAATTCATGCTGCAGGACGACGTAGATACCTTCAAATTGCTGGCCTACGCCGCCCAAATCGGCACCTGGGCCCGCCATCAGCGGTTCTGCGGCAGTTGCGGCGCGGCCATGCAACAGCTGGTCGGCCAGTGGGCGATGCAGTGCGCGCAGTGTAAGTTGCAGCATTACCCGCGGCTGTCGCCGAGCATGATCGTGCTGGTGACCCGCGGCGATGAAATCTTGTTGGCCCGCGGCGCGCATTTTGCCAGCGGGGTCTACAGCACCCTGGCTGGTTTCGTCGAGGCGGGAGAGTCGGTGGAGCAGTGCGTGGCGCGCGAGGTCCGCGAGGAGGTCGGCCTTGAGGTGTGCAATCTGCAGTATTTCGGTAGCCAAGGCTGGCCTTTCCCGCATTCGCTGATGCTTGGATACCATGCTGAGTACGCCGCCGGGCAGATCGTCATGCAACCGGAAGAGATCGAGGATGCGCGTTGGTTTGCCTTGAACGAACTGCCGCCACTGCCCGCGCAACGCTCCATCGCCCGCTATTTGATTGACCTGTATGTCGCTCGCCGACTCGGCCATGCCGAGCCCGAGCTGCCAGGTTAGCCGCGCCGCCGTCCGCCGCATTAAAAAAGGAGCGTTAAACGCTCCTTTTTTAATGCGAGATTTTAAATGAGCGTGGCAATTGGCGAATCCTTTTGCCTGACTGTGCCGAGCTCATCGCTTAGGCCAGATAGCCGCCGTCGACGTTCAGCGTCACGCCAGTGGTGTAGCTCGAGGCGTCGCTGGCCAGGTACAGCACGGCGCCGGCCATTTCGCTGGGGTCGGCGACGCGCTTGAGCGGAATCTGCTGCAGTGCCTGGTTGAGGACAGCCTCATTCTTGACCAGCGCCGAGGCGAACTGGGTGTCGGTCAAGCCGGGCAACAGGGCGTTGCAGCGAATGCCGAAGGGCGCGCATTCCTTGGCGAAGACCTTGGTCATATTGATCACCGCGGCCTTGGTGATGGAGTAGATGCCCTGAAAGTGGCCGGGTGTGACGCCGTTGATCGAGGCGACGTTGATGATGCTGCCCTTGGCGCCTTCGCGCATCAGCTTGCCGGCTTCGATGGACATAAAGAAGTAGCCGCGGATATTCACATCCACGGTCTTCTGGAAGGCCGCCAGGTCGGTGTCCAGTACATGGCCAAATTGCGGGTTGGTCGCCGCATTGTTGACCAAGATATCCAGGCGGCCGAACTGCTCGCGGATCTGCGCGAAGGTGTGCTGGATTTGTTCCATCTCGCCGATATGGCAGGCCAGTGCGGTGGCCTGACCGCCGGCGGCGATGATGGCGTCGGCCACTGCCTGACAGCCATCGATCTTGCGGCTGGAGACGATTACATGGGCGCCTTGCTGGGCCAATAGCTTGGCGATGGCTTCGCCGATGCCGCGGCTGGCGCCGGAAACGAAGGCGATCTTGCCATCGAGGTCGAACAGAGGGGTCTTGGACATTGGGTTATTCCTGTCGTGAAGTCTGTTTGATCAGTCGGCGCTGAGCGTCGCGTTACAACGGGGACTTGCTGATCACCTGCAAGGCCATCTGCTCCAGCAGCCGGTTCATCTGGATGAACTGCGCGAATCGCTGGTCCCGGGTCTGACCATGAAAGAAGCGGTAATAAATCTGCTGCACGATGCCGGCCAGGCGAAACAGGCCGTAGGTGTAATAGAAATCGAAATTGTCGATGACGATGCCCGAGCGTTCGGCGTAGTAATCGACAAATTGCTGGCGGCTCAGCATGCCCGGCGCATGGCTCGGCTGACGGCGCATCAACTGCACCGGCGCCGGATCAGCGGCCTCGATCCAGTAGGCCAGAGTGTTGCCCAGGTCCATCAGCGGATCGCCCAGGGTGGTCATTTCCCAGTCCAGCACACCAATAATCTGCATCGGGTTGTGCGGATCGAGCAGCACATTGTCGAAGCGGTAGTCGTTGTGCACGATGCTGGACTTGGCATGATCCGCTGGCATTTTATCGTTCAACCAGGCCTGGACCGCCTCCCAACGTGGCGCGTCGGGGGTCAGGGCCTTGGCGTAACGCGCGCTCCAGCCACTGATCTGGCGCTGCACATAGCCTGCGGGTTTACCCAGATCGCCCAAGCCGCACGCCTGGTAATCGACGTTATGCAGCTCGACCAGTTTGTCGATAAAACTTCTGCATAACTGGCCGGTTTGCTCGACGCTGAAGTTCAGCTCGGCCGGCATCTCCGCGCGCAGAATGATGCCCTTGAGCCGCTCCATCACATAAAACTCGGTGCCGATCAGCGACTCGTCTGTGCAGTGCGCATAGGCCTTGGGGCAATAGGGAAAGCGATCCTTGAGCTGATTGAGAATGCGATATTCGCGACCCATGTCGTGGGCCGATTTGGCTTTTTGGCCAAAGGGCGGACGGCGCAGCACGAACTCCTGCTCGGGATATTCCAGCAGGTAGGTGAGGTTGGAGGCACCGCCGGGAAACTGGCTGATTCGCGGCTCGCCCGTCAGGCCCGTGATCTGTGCCTTGAGGTAGGCGTCGATGACGCCAGCAGGCAGTTCTTCACCGTCGCGAATGTCGGTGGATTGATCAGTAAGTGCCATGCGTATCCCTTGTTTTTATGATCTGGGGTCTGTTGGTTAATTTAATGCCGCCGCGAGTGGCTCACAAGGCGCACAGCCCCTTATAGGTCAGCGTGTTGCTGCTCGATCAGTCGGGCTGATTACTAAGGTCGATCAGGGCCGCGCGTAGCAGTAAAGTGTTTTTTGCCGGACAAAAAAACGGCGTCCAAGGACGCCGATTCGGTGCGCGTGCAGCCCGGCCGTTTAGGCAGGGAACAGTTCGCTCAACTTCAAGGCCAGCATCATGTCGCCTTCGGTACGCAGTTTGCCGCCCATAAAGGCCTGCATGCCGTCAGTTTCCCCACTCATGATGCCGACGAAGGTGTCGGTGTCCATGATCAGGGTGACGTTGGCGTTGGCGTCATTGCCCTGTTGCACATCGCAGGTGCTGTCTTTGACGATGACGTAATAATTCTCGCCATCTTCAATATTGAATTGAAAAACCAGGTCCAGGCCAGCAGCAGCGTCGGCGTTGAATTTGGCGTGCATGCTTTGGATGATTTCAGCAGCGGAGGTCATGGAACTTTCCTTTTGTTTTCAGGTTTTAGATTGTCGGTGTTTAACGTGAATGGGTTTTGAATATGAGCCTTATAGCGGCGCTCATGGGAGGTGCGCCGGCACTCAGCGAAAGGTGATGAGTGCCGGAGTCTTCAAAAACTGCAAATGCACATGACTGTTGAAGGACGCCAGAGCGAGTTCGTGGCCACGAAATTTCAGGCAACTGAGGGACGTGTTGACGATTTGCCAGTTCAGCTCGAACGCCTTGCTCGCCGGCACGCCGATGATCAACTGTAGCAGCGCCGTGATGGTCCCGCCGGAGGTGAAAATAGCGATCCGCTGGTTGCTCTCGGCCTGTTGCAGCACCCGTTGCAGACCGTTATGCACTTGTTCGAGAAAACCTTGCCAGCTCAACAGGCCGTCCTTTTCATGTTCGCCGGAGATCCAGCGGCCGATGATCAGGGCAAACAGGCGCTGGAACTCGGCACGGTGTTGGGCAGCATTGCGCAGAATATGCAGGGCCTCGGGTTCAACCGCGAGCAGATCGGGCAGGTGTGCGCGAATCACTTGATCAGCCGAAAATTCGTTGAAGGCACTGTCGATTTCGATGTCGGGAGTGCTCTGTCCGGCTGCGCGCAACTGCGCCAGCGCGGCCTGGCCGGTGTCGTGCTGGCGGCGCAGATCGCCGCTCAGACAGCGGTCAAACTGGATGCCCAACTGCGCCAGGTGCGCGCCGAGCAGTTCGCCTTGGCGTATGCCCAGCGGCGACAGCACGTCGTAGTCGTCGGCGCCGAAGGAGGCTTGGCCATGTCGAATCAGGTAAATGCTGCCCACGTTGGCGTGATCCCACTGTGCGTTATCGGTTGCTTGAGCGAGCGTCAGGTTGCGCGGCAAGCGTGACGAGGTTTGGCGAGGTTAGGGGGATAAAAATAGCCTGTCAACGGAAAACCATACGCTTGTTTGAATGGCCTCCAGTCGATGGCCATTCAGCATTCGCAGCGGCTGTTAAGCCCCAGGTTACTGGCCGGCGCCCGGTTGCGTCGGTATGCTGAGCCATTCGTGTGTCGCGCACGCTGAGCCAGCGGCCAGCGCTTGCTGGCTAATCGCAGCTAATTGCAAATAAGGCGAAAAAAAGCGCGAAAATAGCGGGCAAATTAAATTCAACCCAAACAGCATCCAAGCAGAATAGAAGGAAAGCGCGTGGAGTTTTTCGCCGAGTACGCCAGTTTTCTGGCCAAGACAGTCACCCTCGTGGTGGCCATTGTGGTGGTATTGCTGGTCTTTACCCAGTTACGGGCCAAGGGCCGTAGCAAAGAGCCAGGTCAGTTGAACATCACTCATCTGAATGACTTCTACCAGTCTTTGCAGCAGCGTTTGGAACAGGCCGTAATGGATAAGCAACGGCTCAAGGCGCAGCGTAAAGCCGAAGCTAAAACCGCCAAGTTGGCGAAAAACGCCGAACCCAAGCCGCGGCTGTATGTGCTGGATTTCGAGGGTGACCTCAAGGCTTCCGCCACGGACAGCCTGCGCCATGAAATCACTGCACTGCTGAGTCTGGCTACGCCCGCCGATGAAGTGGTGCTGCGTTTGGAAAGTGGCGGCGGCATGGTCCACAGTTATGGTTTGGCTTCTTCGCAATTGGCGCGGATTCGTCAGGCCGGCATTCCCTTGACCGTCTGCATCGACAAGGTCGCGGCCAGCGGCGGTTATATGATGGCCTGCATAGGCGAAAAAATTATCTCGGCGCCGTTCGCTATTCTGGGTTCCATCGGCGTGGTGGCGCAGTTGCCCAATCTGCACCGCTTGCTGAAAAAACATGAAATCGATTTCGAGGTCCTCACCGCCGGTGAGTACAAGCGCACCCTGACCATCTTTGGCGAGAACACCGACAAAGGCCGGGAGAAATTCCAGCAAGACCTGGAAATTACCCATGAGCTGTTCAAGGGGTTCGTGGCTCGTTACCGGCCACAATTGAATATCGACGAAATTGCCACCGGCGAGGTTTGGCTCGGGATGGCCGCACAGGAAAAACTATTGGTCGATGAGCTTAAGACCAGCGATGAATACCTGACCGAGCGCGCCGAGCATGCCGAGCTGTATCAGCTGCACTATGCGCAGAAAAAGAGCCTGAAGGAGCGCGTTGGCCTGGCCGCCAGCGTCACGCTGGATCGGCTGATACTGACGTGGTGGAGCCGACTCACCCAACAACGATTTTGGTAGGGAGACATCTGATGACTACATTCAAGGCACTGCAGGTTAGCGAAGGCGCCGAGGGGGTGTTCGAGCAGCGACTGGTCGAACGCGAACTCGCCGAGTTGCCCGCAGGAGAAGTGTTGATCCGGGTGCGCTACTCCTCGCTCAATTACAAGGACGCGCTGTCTGCCAGCGGCAACCGCAGCGTAACCAAGGCTTACCCGCATACACCAGGCATCGATGCCGCGGGGGAGGTGGTCGAATCCAGCGTGAGCGAATTCGCGCCGGGCGATGAAGTCATTGTCACCGGTTACGACCTGGGCATGAACACTGCGGGCGGGTTTGGCCAGTACATCCGTGTGCCGGCCGCCTGGGTGATCAAACACCCGCTGGGCTTGTCGCTGCGTGAGTCGATGATGCTCGGCACGGCCGGCCTGACCGCCGCGCTGTGCGTCGACAAACTCGAGCAGGCCGGACTTGATCCACATAACGGTCCGGTACTGGTGACGGGCGCCACCGGCGGCGTCGGCAGCATTGCCGTGGCGTTGCTGGCCAGCCAGGGTTACGAAGTAGTGGCATCCACCGGAAAGACCGATCAAAGCGCGTTTTTCCAGCGCCTGGGTGCTAGTCGGGTGCTTGATCGCAGTTTGCTTGAGGCGGGCAGCGAGCGGCCGATGCTCAAGGAGCAATGGGCCGGGGCGGTGGACACGGTTGGCGGTGAAATCTTGTTCAACGTGGTCAAGTCATTGAAATATGGCGCCAGCGCGGCCTGCTGCGGGCTGACCGCCGGCACCGGGTTTCAGGGCAGCGTGCTGCCGTTTATCCTGCGCGGGGTGAACCTGCTGGGCGTCGACTCGGTGGAACTGCCCATGGTGGTCAAGGCCTCCATGTGGGATCGCCTGTCCCTGCAATGGAAGCTTGATCTGCAGGACCAAGTGCGCGAAATTAGCCTGGAAGAATTGCCCGAGGCCATCAAGCAGATGCTGGCCGGCCGTCTGGTGGGCCGCATGCTGGTCAATCTCGACTAGCGCAATGCCAGCCAAAAAAATCCCCGCCAAGTCTAGCGGGGATTTTTTTGTTTGCGGGGCATAGCCCCGGCCGACTCAGGACATCAGGCGGCGGCGAAACAGCGGCTGCGGTTGGTCGACGGAGGTTTGATAAACCTCGGCAAAATCCTGCAGGCCGAGCAGCGCGTCATAGGGGTCGCGATCCGGGCGCACGGCGAAGGCGTCGAAACCGCAACGGCGCATAAGGAATAGCTGATCGCGCAGCACGTCGCCGATGGCCCGCACTTCGCCCGTGTAGCCATAGCGCTCGCGCAGCAGGCGCGCGCTGGAGTAATGGCGACCGTCGGTGAAACTGGGAAAGTTCAGGGCGATGACTTGAAAATGCGCCAGGTCATCGGCGATTTCTTCGACCTGCTCGTCACTCTCCAGCCAGACACCCAACCCGCCATCGCGGGCGCGCAAGGCATGGCTGTGTTCGCGCCACAGGTCCAGTGGCACGATCAGATCGTCACAGTTGGACAGGCCGTCGAGCGTGGCATCCCTGGGCAGCAGGTGCCAGGTTTCGTCGATCACCTGGCCGTTCTTAATTATTCGCTGCATACACACGCTCCTTGAAGGGCTCGATGCCGATACGACGGAAGGTGTCGATAAAACGTTCTTCTTCACTGCGCAGCTCGACATAAACCTTGATCACCTGTTCGATTACGTCCGGGACCACGTCCTGGGCAAAGGATGGGCCGAGCACCTTGCCCAAGCTGGCATCGCGGCTGGCGCTGCCGCCCAGGGATATCTGGTAGAACTCCTCGCCTTTTTTGTCCACCCCAAGAATGCCGATATGACCAACGTGGTGATGGCCGCAGGCGTTCATGCAGCCGGAGATATTCAGGTCGATTTCGCCGATATCGAACAGGTAGTCCATATCTTCGAAGCGGCGCTGAATGGCTTCGGCGACCGGAATCGACTTGGCGTTGGCCAGCGAACAAAAGTCGCCGCCTGGGCAGCAGATAATGTCGGTCAACAGGCCGATATTCGGTGTGGCAAAGCCCAGTTCACGCAGTTCGCCCCACAGCGTAAATAGCTGTGCTTGTTCGACGTCAGCCAGAATGATGTTCTGCTCATGGGAGTTGCGCACTTCGCCGAAGCTGTAGCGGTCGGCCAAATCGGCCAGAGCTTCTAGCTGCTTGTCGCTGATGTCCCCCGGCGCCACACCGGTGGGTTTGAGCGACAGGGTAACGGCGGCATAGCCGGGTTTCTTGTGGGCCACCACGTTGCGGTTGCGCCAGCGAGCGAAACCCGGATGTTCGGTATCCAGGGCGGCGAGGGCAGCGCTCTGGTCCGTGTGCGGCAAATAAGTCGGGTCGATAAAGTGCGCCGCTACACGCTCTATTTCAGCGTCGGTTAGGGTGCTGGGGCCATCCTTGATGTGCGCCCATTCGGCTTCGACTTTTTCGGCGAATACCTCGGGGCTCAAGGCTTTGACCAGAATCTTGATGCGCGCCTTAAACTTGTTATCGCGCCGGCCATAGCGGTTGTACACGCGCAGCACGGCATCGAGGTAGCTGAGCAGGTGTGGCCAGGCGAGGAACTCGTTGATAAAGGAGCCCACCACCGGGGTACGCCCCAAGCCGCCGCCGACCGATACGCGAAAGCCCAGTTCGCCGGCAGCATTGCGTACCGCTTCCAGACCGATGTCATGCACCTCGATAGCCACACGGTCAGTGACCGCGCCATTCACAGCGATCTTGAATTTGCGCGGCAAAAAGGCGAATTCCGGGTGGAAGGTCGACCATTGGCGAATGATTTCACACCACGGCCTGGGGTCGACCAGCTCGTCGGCGGCGACCCCGGCGAATTGATCGCTGGTGGTATTGCGGATGCAGTTGCCGCTGGTCTGGATCGCATGCATCTGCACCGTGGCCAGTTCGGCAAGAATATCCGGTACATCTTCCAGTTCGGGCCAGTTGAACTGCACGTTCTGTCGGGTGCTTATATGCGCATAACCCTTGTCGTAATCGCGGGCGATTTTCGCCAGCTTGCGCACCTGTGTGGAGGACAGCAGGCCGTAAGGCACGGCGATGCGTAACATCGGAGCGTAACGCTGGATATACAGGCCATTTTGCAGGCGCAGCGGGCGGAATTCTTCACCGCCCAGTTCGCCAGCCAGAAAGCGGCGAGTCTGATCGCGAAACTGCGTGACGCGGTCCTCGATCATCTGTTGATCGTACTGGTCGTATACGTACATGAGAGTCCTGTGTTCAGGCTGTTTACAGCAAAGCAGCGCGCACGGTCGCGTGCCTCTGGCGAAGACCGGGCAAGATAGCAGCTCGCTGTTATGTGCAAAAGTGATGTTTTTATATATGAAAAGAACTAAAACAGATAAGCGAGCGCGTTAGTATCGACTTGGCAGCTTGAACGCTGGATGCCTCTGGGCTTAACTGCAAGCGCACCACCCATGATCACGAATAATAATAATCAATCAGCGAGGGCAGCATGCTCAATCAAACCGAACTCGAATCCGCCAACGGCGAAAATCGCGACAGCCATGCCGATGCCTGGGCGATTCTTAGCGTGATCCTGATCGCGGTGGCGACCGCAGCATTCTGGGTCAGCCAGCAATAAACTGCCGGCTAGATGCCGGCTAGGTACAGCGCCAGCCGAACCACGGCAAAAATCACCAGCACAAATACGCCGGTAACCAGCAGGCCCAGCATGATGAAATGCAGAGGTTTGCCGTGGCTGAAGTCACGCTCGCGATTTTTGTTGCTTTGCACGCCTAGCGCCGCGGCCAGTACGCTGTGCAGCATCTGCCAGAAGCTTGGCGGTTTTTTATCTGGATCGGCCATCGGTGCCTCCCATTCAATGAACGCGTCTTTCCCCATCATAGCGTGCTTGCCTTGCGGCTTGGCGCTAGGCAGGCTTAACCGCATTCGGCTTTGCACCAGAACCCGTCGCTATCCTCCATTCCCTCGCTTCAGGAACGTGCCCCATGCCGCTACGCATCTGCATCCTCGAAACCGACATTCTGCGTCCCGGCCTGCTCAAGCAATACCAAGGGTATGGGCGAATGTTCGAACAGCTGCTGGTTCAGCAGCCGCTGCCTGCCGAATTCCAGGTTTACAACGTGATGCAGGGCGACTATCCACCGGAGCAAGAGCGCTATGACGCCTATTTAGTCACCGGCAGCAAGGCCGATTCCTTCGGCAGCGATCCATGGATTGCAACCTTAAAGACCTTTCTGCTCGAGCGTTATCAGCATGGCGACAAGCTGTTAGGTATCTGTTTTGGCCATCAATTGCTGGCCCTCTTGCTGGGCGGAAAAAGCGAGCGCGCGGCTCAAGGCTGGGGTATAGGGACGCACTGCTACCGGGTGGCCGAGCAGCCAAGCTGGATGCGCCCAGCGTTGGACGAATTGACCTTGTTGATCAGCCATCAGGACCAGGTGACCGCGCTACCGGATAACGCCACGGTACTGGCCAGCAGCGCGTTTTGCCCGAACGCTGCCTACTATATTGGCGATCAGGTCTTGTGCTTTCAGGGCCATCCGGAATTTATCCATGACTACACCCGAGAGCTGCTGGAAATTCTTCGGGAGTGCGTGGGCGAGCGGCGCTATCAGCAAGGCGTGGACAGCTTGCAACAGGCTCAGCAGGGCAGCACCGTGGCGCACTGGATGATGCGTTTCGTGGCGCAAAACCGAGCGGTCGAATTAAGCTGAGTGGCGCTGACGACAAGGCCGCCCTACAGCCAGCCTGAGCGCTTGAAGCTGATATACAGCCCAACACAACCGAGCGCGATAACCCCCAGCACGGTGTAATAGCCGTAGTGCCAGTTGAGCTCTGGCATATTTTTGAAATTCATACCGTAAACGCCAGCCACCGCAGTCGGAAAAGCCAGTATGGCGGCCCAGGCGGCGAATTTACGCTGCACCACGCTTTGCCTAGAAGACTCCAGCAGCAGGCCGATCTCAATCGCATAATCGGCCATTTCGCGCAGGCCGGTGAGGTCTTCGAGCAGGCGGTTAACGTGAATTGCCAAGTCACGAAAGTACGGACGCATATGCTTGTCGATAAACGGGAAATCCAGGCGCTGCAGCTCCTGACAAATTTCGGCCATCGGCGCGATATGGCGGCGCAGGCGCAACAAATCACGGCGAATACCATGGATTTGTTGCGCATCAATCTGGCTCAACGGGCGCTCCAGCACGGTTAGTTCGAGCTGCTCCAGTTCTGTATTGATCTCATCCATCAGCGGTCGATAATTTTCCATAACGAAACTGAGCAAGGCATAGAGCACGAAGTCTTCGCCATGTTCGAGCAACAGCGGGCGCGCTTCGCAGCTCAGACGTACCCGCGAATAAGGTGCTGACCCGCCATAGCGCGCGCTGATGACGTAACCGTTGCCGGCGAACAGTTGCGTCTCGACAAACTCCAGCTTGTCGGCGTTGCGCATTGGCGAATAAAGCACCATAAATAAGGCGTCGCCGAAGGTTTCCAGCTTGGGCCGAGTATGTCGTTCCAGGGCATCGCTGATGGCCAGTTCATGCAGATTGAACTGACGCTGCAGGTTGTGCAGTTCTTCAGCGTTGGGTTCGTGCAGGCCAATCCAGACAAAATGCCCCGGTTTGGCCGCCCAGGCGCTGCCTTCGTCAAGGCTAATGTCGGCGATTTTCCGGCCTTTGGCGTACACGGCCGACGCAACGATGTGGCCCATAAATACTCCTTGCTTGCCGATCACAAAAAAGCCGTACCAACCAGGACAGGCGATGTACTGAATCAGTGCAGGGTCCGGGGCGGGATTTTTAGTAGGGCGGATTCACTTGCGGTCATTTAGCCGAGTAACGAACGCATTAACCCGCGCTGCCGCAATCATTAGTACGGTTAGTACGGTTAGTGCGGGGCTGCGGCGGTATTTATCAGTCTAGCGAATGCTGTTTGTCCTGCTCGATGGCCTGATCGAGCGTTTCCAGTAAGGCTCTGCGCACCTTCAGTTTGGTGTTTTTGTGGGCGCTCATATTCATCTTCTTCATCTGCGTGGCGACGGTGATGGCCGTACTTAGCAACTCTTCGGCCAGCACCACCTGATCGAGAAAGCCGGCCTGGCGCGCGTCTTGCGGACTGAACAGCTCACCATTAATTACCGCCCGCTGGAAGGCCGGTGGGTTTAGCCGATTGCGGGCCAGTTCGATACCGGCGTGGTGCATGGTCATGCCGATCAGTACTTCATTCAGACCAATAGTGAACGGGCCTTCGACGCCGATGCGGTAATCCGCCGCCAGCAGCAGAAAAGCGCCCTTGGCCACTGCATGGCCGCCACAGGCGATGATGATCGGGAAGGGGTGCGCGAGCATGCGTCGGGTCAAAGTCGAGCCGCTAGCAACCAGATCGATTGCGTGCTGTGGGCCGGAGGTCATCACCTTGAGGTCATAACCACCGGAAAGAATGCCCGGTTGACCGGTGATGATCACGATTGCCCGATCTTGCTCGGCGCGGTCCAGCGCAGCATTGAACGCATCAATTACCGCAGGGGAAATGGCGTTGACCTTGCCATTGCACAGCGTCAGGGTGGCGATGCCGTTTTCGAGGTGATAACTGATTAAGTCGCTCATGGCGGGTTTCCTGGTGGCATGTTGCTAAAGAATCGCCGACGTTACCCACCCGCATCCTCTAGGTAAAGCACCATGGCTGACTGGTCGGTCACCTTACTGCTCGCGATTACGCTGCTTGCGGCGCGGTGCTCAGCGTAGGCCTGTTGGCCTTTCGTGTTTTCCCCCCGAGCGCATAGCCCAAAATATCGGGGGCGGCGCCGAGTTGATTTGCTTTCGGATGGCTTCTTACGCTGCTTTTTTCTGAATGTTCTGTTATTGGTCAGGCGGTATTTTCACTCTAATACTCCAGTGGAATCGCTTTAAGCCGAGTAGGGCGCATAAGCATTTGAATCTTCAGTAAAATACATTTTGCCTTTGCTTTCATCATTCGGCTAGAATAGCGCGCCTTGGCGGACCTAAAGGGTCTACCGAGATACGGTTAGGTGTCCGAGTGGCTTAAGGAGCACGCCTGGAAAGCGTGTATACGAGAAATCGTATCGAGGGTTCGAATCCCTCCCTCACCGCCATATTAGCAACACCTAAAACCCCTGAAATCATTGAAGATTTCGGGGGTTTTTGCTTTCTGAAGTATGAGTTTAGGACCATTTTAGGACTAAAACAGCGTTTTCTATGCCGCTCTAGGACGCTTTAAACCGCTAAGAGGCTCATTCAATTGAAGGCCTGTCCCTTGTGGTCAGGCCGAAAAGCCCATCATCTGTGAAACAAGGCCTGCGAGGCTTTGCCAAGGAGGTGAAGATGCATTTGCTAAAAACAGAAAATCGTCAATCGTTGCGACATATCGGACTCATTCTGATGTGTTTCCTGGTGATCATTTGCGAGCTAGTTGCTATCGCGTCAGCTGCAAGCAGAAAGTCTGCGAGCTGTCGAGTTTGGTCATTGAGGTTCTTATGAATATCGAACTTGCCCGTACCTTCCTCGAAATTGTTCGCTGCGGCAGCTTCATCGCCGCCGCCGAACGGCTGCATGTCACCCAGACGGCTATCACCGCACGTGTGCAGAACCTCGAGAGTCAGCTCAACGGCAAGCTGTTTGTGCGCAATCGTGCTGGCGCCCGGCTCACCACTGACGGCGAGGCCTTCGTCGTCTATGCCAACCAGATGGTGCAGGCCTGGGAGGCCGCGCAGCGGGACTTGCCGCTGCTCAAAGGCTACCGCAACATCCTCCATCTCGGCGGCGAAGTCAGTCTATGCAACCCCTTGATGCTCAACTGGATGCGCACGCTGCGCGAACAGATCCCGAGCTATGCGATACGCGCTGAAATCGCCGAGGGCCACAGCTTGCTGCGCCAACTGGAGCTGGGAATGCTGGATGCTGCCCTGGTCTATCAGCCGGTTTACTGGCCAGGGCTGCAAGTCGAGCAGTTGCTGGAAGAGAAGCTGATCCAGATACGCAAGCCCTATGCTCCCGAGCCTTACGTGTATATCGACTGGGGTGAGGATTTTCGTCGTCAGCATGACGCCGCTCTACCGGATAAAGCGAAAGCGGCTGTTAGCTTTAACCTCGGGCCGCTGGCGTTGCAGTTCATTCTGGAGAGTGGCGGGTCAGGCTATTTCCGTACCCGGGTCGTGCAGAGCTACCTCGATAACGGAGCGTTGGAGCGAGTGAGCAAAGCGCCGGAGTTTAACTACCCCATTTACTTAGTCTATTCCCGCGAGCGAGATTCCGATGTACTGCAGGAGGCCTTCGCCTTGTTGCGCGAGGAGGTAAGGCAAGACAGTGACTGGTCCCAACGCTGGGACCCCTTGATCTAGTTGCTATCGAAGACTTAGGCCAAATGCATGATCAGATCCCGATGCAGCGCGGCGATCAGGTCGGTCTGAGTGACGATGCCTACCAACTTGCCCCGTTCCACTACCGGTAGGCAATGCAGACCCTCGCCGGACAATAGAGGTATCAGCTCGACGACATGGGTGTCGCTGTTCACGCAGGTTACCGGACGGCTCATTACCTGCTCTAGCATAGGCTCTCGGCCCAGACCGAAGCGCGTCAGTACCTTGTGGCCTGTCGCAAGGTTGGATTGGCCGATCAGGTCGATCAAGCTGACGATACCTACCAGCTGCCGTTCTTTGTCGAGCACCGGTAAGGTCTTCAGGTGATGATGTTCGAGCAGACGTAAGGCCTGCTTCGTGGTTGTCTCTGGGGTCGCCCACTGGACATCGCGCGACATGATCTGGCCGGCACGAATATCGCCCATGCATCTGCGCAGTGCCTGCCTCTCGGTGGCGCGGATGATCTGTTCGAGGTCTTCGCGGGTGACGTCGACGAACGCGCCCATCTCTGCCAGGGCATGTTCCATATCTTCAGGCGTGATGCCGACGCGTTGTTCCGGTGGCGGGTCTTGAGTGTGGTGCAGGTCAGACGATTGCGGCGCATGCGGCTTGGGATAACGCACTCGGGTTAGGTTGTTGTAGAGCAGTGCACAGCCGAGTAGGCAAAGGGCATTGAGCAGCACGGGATAGAACATCATCAGGCCCATGTCGGCGAGTGTCGTTTCTCCCAGAGTCAAGCACAGTGCCATAGCAGCACCTGGCGGATGAAGACAGCGTAACGGGCACATCAATGCCAGGGAAACGCCCACCGCAATGCTTGCGCTACCGAAAGAACTGCCAAAAAAATGCGTCGTCGACAAGGCGACCAAGATGGCCACGATGTAGCTTCCCAGGATCGACCAAGGCTGGGCCAGCGCGCCCGAGGACACTGCAAATAACAGGATAGCCGATGCAGCCAGAGGTCCCAGCAATAGCAGGGTGATTTCGCTGCCAAACAGTTGACTACTAATCCAAGCGCTGAAAGATAACCCGAGTGATGCGCCCAAGGCGGCGCGAAACCATTCTTTGGGTAGAGTATTTGTGGCAGCGGGGATAAAGCGACTAAACCAATTCAAAGTCTTCAGAGTGTCGCTGCCTTGTGGATAGGTAAAAAAAAGGCTCACCAATAAAAGACAGTGAGCCCTGAGGCGCGCTGGGGAACAGCACGAGAAGGATACATTGGTGGACAGGAGTCAGTATCGAAACCTGAAGACTCAGGCATCCAACCAATCATGGGCAGAAGGCTCCGGCGTTTCGAATAGAGGTGTCACTACATGCTCACAGCGTCGTCCAGTCGCCTTGGTCATGTTGCGAGCGGCGTCCGGGTCGTCCGCGAACGGCAGCAAGGCGGCCTGCTCCAGGTCCTGTGCGTTGAGGCGGAGCAGGCACCGATGAATGCCAACGCAGAACACCAAAAAACTTGTTAGAAAAATCAACACGGGTTCACCTCACTCATACCTGGGACGGGCGCCGCCACAACCTTATTGCCGGCTCTTGCTGTGCACCACGTGTTGTAGGCCATCAACAACATGCCGCTGGCGAAGATCGCGCCCCCTGTCAGGCGGACCAAATAGCCGGGATGACTGGCCTGCATGGCTTCGACGAAAGAATAGGTGAGGGTGCCGTCGCTGTTGACGGCCCGCCACATCAGGCCCTGAGTGATGCCATTGACCCACATCGAAGCGATGTACAACACGGTACCGATGGTCGACAGCCAAAAATGCATATGGATCAGGCCGATGCTATGCATATGCTCACGACCGTAAAGTTTCGGGATCATGTGATAAAGCGTGCCGATGCTGATCATCGCGACCCAGCCGAGCGCGCCAGCATGCACGTGGCCGATGGTCCAGTCGGTGTAGTGGGAGAGGGCGTTGACGGTCTTGATCGCCATCATCGGTCCTTCGAAAGTGGACATGCCGTAGAAGGCCAGGGACACCACCATAAAGCGCAGAATCGGATCGCTGTGCAATTTATGCCAGGCACCGTTCAGGGTCATCATGCCGTTGATCATGCCGCCCCAGCTGGGTGCTAGCAGGATGATCGACATCGCCATGCCCAAAGACTGTGCCCAGTCCGGAAGGGCGGTGTAGTGCAGGTGATGCGGGCCGGCCCAGATGTATATCGTAATGATCGCCCAGAAATGAACGATGGACAGGCGGTAGGAATAGATAGGTCGGTCCGCCTGCTTGGGCACGAAGTAATACATCATGCCGAGGAAACCTACCGAAAGAATGAAGCCCACTACGCTGTGCCCATACCACCACTGAATCATGGCGTCGGTGGCTCCGGCATAGATGGGATAAGACTTCATTAGCGAGACCGGTACAGCCAGATGGTTCACCACATGGACCATCGCGGTGACGATGATGAATGCGCCGTAGAACCAATTGCCGACATAGATATGTTTGACCTGGCGCCGAGCGATGGTGCCGAAAAACAGGTAGATGTAGGCGGCCCAGACAATGGTGATCCACAGGGCGATGGGCCACTCCATCTCGGCATACTCTTTCGAGGTGGTGTAACCCAAAGAGTAGCTGACGATCATGAGCACAATGGCAGCTTGCCAGCCCCAGAACACGAACTTGGCCAAACCATCAGAAATCAGACGAACGTGACTGGTGCGCTGCACCACGTAGAAGGAGGTAGCGAACAATGCGCCACCACCGAAGGCAAATATCACTAGATTGGTATGTATCGGTCGCAAGCGGCCAAAGCTAGTCCAGGGGAGATTGAAGCTCAGTTGTGGCCAGACCAATTGAGCGGCAATGAATACGCCCATGGACATGCCTGCAATGCCCCAGAACAGGGTCATCAGGGTGAACTGGCGTACGACATCATAATTGTAGGAGGAGGTATCAGGAGTAATAGCGTTGGCCATAGGACATCCGTTGCACAAAAAAGGAATCGCATATCTGATCTCCCCACCGCCTTCGGAGCCGACGTCTTTCACGGTCAACGGAACAGGCTATCTGCCGAGCACAGACCCGTTTACTGCGCGCTGCGCTGCTGAAACTAGTGGCGAGATAGGATCAGTTTGCCGTCTGTGTTGATAAATTAATAACTAATAATAATGCTCTGTAAGTGCATTTATGTTGATGTTAATGCGCGTTAATCACTAGCCCGATTGGGCTTTCTTCAATTGATCCAGAACTGATGATCTGCCTGCTGATCGTGGGCTAATGACGCCTAACCACTTCGCATGCCGTCCTCGCAGATGGCGCTGGAGTTGGCTCGACTTAGCCCATGACAGACCAAAAAAGTGGCAAGAACATGGCCCAAAGAATGAGACATGCTCCAAATACCGCCTGGGTAACGGCTGCAGCCTTGAGGCTGTCCTCGACGTGGCACAGCGAGTACGCGCCCTGGTAGATCAAGCCACAACAGGCAGCCAGCGCGCTCAGAGGCAGTGCGGTATTTAAAAACGGGTTGTTCACCAGCAAACCAAGTGAGGACAGCCACAGCGGGATCGGTGCGATAGCGGCAACCAGGTAAGCATCCGCATAGGTCACGTAATGGCCCAAGGTGCTGGCAACTTGTTTTATCAGCCATCCCATCAGAAAGACCGAAAGAACCTCGCCGCCGAAAAACAGACTGGCCATCAATCCCGACGACCTGATCTGAAGTACGGGCAGGAGCGTGCTCAGTGGCCCGTCCAGCAGCGCTAGCATGGTCGGCGGCAACAGCGAGAGCGGCATGCTCACCGCCCAGAACACGTTGCGTATCGGCGAGCCATGAGACGCCAGCTCAGCCGACACAGACGTACTGCAAAAAAGCATTCGCAGCATGACAAATATGTTCATGAGGCTCCTTCAGTAAGGCGAGCGGATCAAAGACGGTGCTCGCTAGCAGGCTGTGAAATATATATCACAACACGATATATATCGCGCACAATACCCAACGAAGCTCAACGAGGAAACTCGAAATTTTGAACAAGTCCGATTACCAGCGCCTGGCGCATTTTCGTCATCGATTGCGGCGCTTCCTACGCAACAGCGAGCTGCTGTGCCAGGCCAATGGTGCGACGGCACTGCAGTACCAGCTTCTGCTACAGATTCGCGGTGCCTCGGCGCGCGACTGGGCCACGGTTGGAGAACTTGCAGAACAGCTGCAATCGAAGCATCACAGCGTGGTGGCGTTGATTGATCGTTGCGAAATCATCGGCCTGGTTGAGCGCAGGCCTGGCCGGGAAGACCGGCGCCAGGTCGAGGTGCACTTGTTACCTGCCGGCGAGGAGTTGCTGGCTCGTATCGCCGCTTTGCACCGGGAGGAGGCGCAGTTGCTGCGCGAGGAGTTCAACTTGCCAGGTTGGGATATGGCTGATTAGGACCATCAACACGCTTGAGGTTCTTCTCGTGCCCACTGCAGTCGGTTGAGGCCTGTGTGCTTCGCTTGCAACACGTACCAGAGCGTGAATTTGAACGATTTTTGGACTCATCAACAATCGACAAAATCACAACAGGAGTAAGTATGGAGAAGAATTTACCCCCTGATTGGGATCCGAGGTCTGAGGCCGTACTCAATGATCAAATGGCAACCTACGACGACATGCGTCAGCGTTGTCCGGTCGCACACAGTCGGTATGGCTATACCTCTTTGTTCAGGCATGAGGATGTCATGCGCGTTCTGAAGGATCATGAAACCTTCAGCAGTGACGTCTCGCGTTTTCCCTCGGTCCCCAATGGCATGGACCCGCCCGAACATACGGTGTATCGGCGCCTCATTGAGGCTTATTTCAGCCCGAAGCACATGGACGCCTTTGCTCCGCAGTGCCGTGATGTAGCCGTTCGTCTGGTGCAGGCCTTACCGGGTGAAGGGACAACTGAACTGATAGGTGAATTTGCCCAGATTTTTGCGTTGCAAATCCAGTGTGTCTGGCTGGGCTGGCCGGCCGATCTGTATGAGCCGCTGCGGCTATGGACGCTGAAGAATCACGCGGCCACCCTGGCCAGAGACGACATCGCCTTGAGCGCCGTGGCCCTTGAGTTTGACGGTTATATCAAGGATCTGCTGGCCGTGCGCCGTACAGCTGGCAGTGCTGCACTGGACGATATCACCACCAGTCTGCTACGCAATCAATCCCTGGGCAGGCCTCTAACAGACGACGAAATCGTCAGCATTTTGCGTAACTGGACGGTTGGCGAGCTCGGAACCATTTCCGCCTCAATCGGTATTCTTGTGCATTACCTGGCCGCGAACAGCGAGCTTCAGCAGCAACTGCGCGAGCAGCCCTCACTGTTACCGGCTGCCATCGACGAAATACTGCGCATTCATGCGCCACTGATCATGAATCGCCGGGTTACCACGAAACAGGTCACGCTGGGCGAGCGCACACTCGCCACAGGTTCGCGTCTCGCTATCGTCTGGGCGTCTGCTAATCGGGATGAGGCAGTCTTTGGGGATCCCGATGAGTTCCGCCTCGATCGCGATCCCGAACTGAATCTGCTCTACGGTGCCGGCGTTCATGTCTGCCCCGGTGCGCCGCTTGCCAGACTGGAGCTGCGAATGGTGATGGAAGAGCTGCTGGGACGCACCAGCCGGATTGTCTTGGCGCCGGACAAGGAGCCGGTAAAGGCGTTTTTCCCGGCCAGCGGATTTTCTGCTCTACCCCTGCATATTCAAAAACCTGCCACCTAGACGACGTTGTAAACCTGACCAGCCCAGAGTATCGATGATATCGGGGGCTGGCCTTTCATACCGAGTGGCTTAGGCGGCGGAGGCTGACGTGCGGCTCAGGTGGTCGAACGCAGTCAGGCTGCCGCAAGGTGATGGCTGGCGTGATAATCACCTTGCAAAACGCCGACAGCAGCGCTCTACGCCGGCAAGCTGCGGCTGAATCCGTGCTTCAGGTCTGGGCCGGACAGCGGTGCTCATCAAGGGTTACCCAGCGCTTCGATGAGCTCTTGTTTACGCATGGTCGAGCGGCCAGCAATATCCCGCTTGCGAGCCAATTCCATGAGTTGCGGCTTGGTCAACGATTCCAGTTTCGTGCCGGGCCGTAGTACTCCCCGACGCGTCGCCACTGCTCGCCGAGCGGACGATGTGCGTGCAGCTTTCTTGGCCGACGTAGGGGTATCTTGCCCTGACCCTCCGGCGCGTTCACCGCCGCCAGATTGTTTGTTTATCGTAGCCCAGGCTCGGGCCTCAGCTTCCTGCTCGCAAACGCCTTTGGCCTCGTAGCTTTGCTCGATGTACTCGGCCTTGCGCTTCTGCTTGTTGGTGTATTTGTCTTTGCTTCCTTGTGACATGGGAGATACCTGCGTTCATACCGCCAAAACTTGAAAATACTGGTGGGCCTATTCCACTGGAGTGTTCCACGACTGGATGGTTCAGGCGTGTGGATGAATGGAAGAATAGGTTGGCCCCTGTGCACGAAAAACGAACTCATCCGTAAACCTTCCGCTCACAACTAAGCACAAAGCGCTCATCTCAATCAGAAAGCGTCCCTGGTGGAGTACTTTGTAGTGGTCAACTAATCCCGGACACGCTTTTAAGTTTTTCTTCGGTTTTCGCAAGAGCCACCCCATCGTTAAATTGATGAGGGCGGATCCAGTTGTAGTGATGCCTAAGGTATTGGCTGATGTCTCGCTGAGCCTGCTGGCCAGTCATGTAGCCAGTGGTCGGTATCCATTCTGTTTTCAAGCTGCGAAACACCCGCTTCATCGGTGCATTACCCCAGCAGTTTCCTCGGCGACTCATGCTCTGGCTTATGCGGTAGCGCCAGAGTCGTTGGCGGATCTGGTGGCTGCCGTACTGCGATCCCTGATCCGCGTGAAACAGCAACCCTTGAGGCTTTCCACGTTGTTCGTAAGCCACGTCCAGCGCCTTGACTGCCAAGTCTGCATTCGGCTTTTCTGATAACGCCCAACCCACCACGCGACGAGCGTAAAGATCCAGTACAACCGCAAGGTAGTGCCATTTGCCCTGCGCCCATGTAGGTGATATCGCCGCACCAGACCTGGTTGGGTGCTTCGACATCAAACTCCCGATTCAAAACATTTGGAATATCAGACCGCTCGACTGTCGCCTTTTTATAGGCGTGAGATCCAGGCTGCTTGCTGACCAGTTCCGGCTCACGCATTAGCCTGCGTGCTTTGAAGCGTCCAATTTTCTCACCCTCTTCTTGCATCATCAGCATGATAGTCCGGCTGCCCGGAGCACTTCGTCCCCGGATGAACAGCTCGTTCACGCGACTGCGCAGCCTGAGTCGCTCAACGTCTGGTGTTCGCCGTCTGATGCAATGTGCGTAGTAACTCGAGCGGGCGACTTCAAACGCCTCGCACAAGTAGTCAACAATAAATCTGCCTCATGGGTTTGCTCGAAAAAAACGGATAACCGTATGTCACTCGATTCGAGAGTTTTTTCAAAGATAGCACCAGTGTGTGCCGGGACTTTTTGCTTCTGGACATGCTGTTAACAGATCAAGTAGGCTGCTATTTATTATACCCCTTGGAGTATTAATAGATGAGCACGCCCGCTACTTGGCCATCCTTAAACAGAGAGGTCTTTTTCGACCCGGTTACCTTCACTTATAGCTACGTGGTGAGTGACGCGCAAAGCCGCCAGTGCGCACTGATCGATGCTGTACTGGACTACGATCCGGCTGCCGGGCGCCTCTCGCACATAAATGCTGACCGGCTGATCGACTATGTGCGTAAGCACGGCCTTGAGGTGCAGTGGATTCTGGAAACCCATGTGCATGCGGACCACCTGAGCGCCGGTCATTACCTCAAGACGCAGCTTGGAGGCTGTCTGGCGATTGGCGATCAGATTACGGTGGTGCAGAACACCTTTGGCGAACTGTTCAATGCCAAAGTGGAGTTCGCTACCGATGGCCGCCAGTTCGACCATCTGTTCCATGCTGACGAAACCTTCCAAGTGGGCGGTATTGAGGCCCGGGCCATTCATACGCCGGGCCACACGCCGGCGTGTGTGACGTACCTGATCGGGGATGCGGCCTTTGTCGGCGACACGCTGTTTATGCCCGACTACGGCACTGCCCGCTGCGATTTCCCGGGTGGCGATGCACGCAGCCTGTATCGCTCGATTCACGACAAACTGTTCCAGCTGCCGGACGCCACCCGAGTCTTTATGTGCCACGACTACAAGACGCCGGAGCGCGAAGAATTTTTATTCGAAACCACGATTGGTGCCGAGCGAACCGGCAATGTGCATGCGCATGAGGGGATCAGCGAGGCGCAGTTCGTGGCCATGCGCAGCGCCCGGGATGCCACGCTGGGCATGCCGAGCCTGATCCTGCCCGCGGTACAGATCAACATGCGCGCCGGTGAGTTGCCGCCCGCCGAGGACAATGGCAGGCGCTACCTGAAGATCCCGCTGGACGTATTGTAATGAGGCGCGCGCGCCTGGCTCGCTATCTGCCGTGCCTGGAGTGGGCGCGGCAGTACGATCGCGAGGCGGCAGGCAAGGACGGCCTGGCGGCGCTGATCGTGACCTTGATGTTGATTCCGCAAAGCCTGGCGTATGCCATGTTGGCCGGGCTGCCGCCGGTCACCGGTCTGTATGCCAGCATCCTGCCGCTGCTGGCGTATGCCGTGTTCGGCACCAGCCGCAGCCTGGCCGTTGGCCCAGTAGCAGTGGTTTCACTGATGAGCGCCGCCGCCCTTGGCCCGCTGTTCGTCGCCGGGAGTGCCGAATATGCAGGGGCCGCCATGTTGCTGGCCCTGCTCAGCGGCGCCATGCTGCTGCTGATGGGGCTGCTGCGGCTGGGTTTTCTCGCCAATTTTCTCAGCCATCCGGTGATCTCCGGCTTTATCAGTGCCTCGGGCATTTTGATTGCTCTCGGCCAGCTCAAGCATATTCTCGGCATCCGGGTCGACGGCGAGAACGCCGTCGAACTGCTGCACGGCGTGCTGCTGGGTCTGCCGGCCAGCCACCTGCCGACCCTGGCGGTCGGTGGCGGCTGCCTGGTGCTGTTGTTGCTGTTTCGCAATTGGCTCAGTAGCGGTTTGCAGGCGCTTGGCTGCAGTCCTCGGTTGGCCGGCAATCTGGCCAAGGCCGGTCCGGTGATCGCCCTGTTAGCGTCCGTGCTGGTGGTCAGCCTGCTGGGGCTGGCCGAAGGCGGTGTGCGTGTCGTTGGCCGCATACCTACCGGTCTGCCGGCGTTCAGCTTGCCGCCGCTGGATCTGGCGCTGGCGGTACAGCTGCTGCCCGCGGCGTTGCTGATCAGCCTGGTCGGCTTCGTCGAGTCCGTTTCGGTGGCGCAGACCCTGGCGGCCAAGCGTCGTCAGCACATCGAGCCGAACCAGGAGCTGCTGGCCCTTGGCAGCGCCAATATCGCCTCAGCCCTGAGTGGCGGGTTCCCCGTTACCGGCGGGTTTTCCCGCTCGGTGGTCAACTTCGATGCGGGCGCGCAGACGCCACTGGCCGGCGCACTCAGCGCGCTGGGCATTGCCCTAACCTTGTTGTTTTTTACCCCGCTGTTTCACAATCTGCCGCAGGCAGTGCTGGCCGCGACCATCATCGTTGCCGTGCTCGGCTTGGTGGATCTTGGGGCGCTCAAGCGCACCTGGCACTACTCGCGCCAGGATGCCGCCGCCATGACCGCGACCATGCTCGGGGTGCTGCTGATCGGTGTCGAGGCGGGTATTCTGCTGGGGGTCAGTTTGTCGCTGCTGCTGTTTTTGTGGCGCACCAGTCAGCCGCACATCGCCGTGGTCGGCCAGCTGCCGGGCAGCGAGCACTTTCGCAATGTCGAGCGTTTCGCCGTGGTGCAAAGCGCCAGCGTGCTGTCGATCCGGGTTGATGAGAGCCTGTACTTTCCCAACGCGCGCTATCTGGAAGAGCGTATCGCCGTCCTGGTCAGCCAGCATCCACAGGCCGAGCAGCTGGTGCTGATGTGCTCCGGCGTCAACCTGATCGACGCCAGCGCGCTGGACAGTCTGGAAGCCATCAACCTGCGCCTGCGCGCTGCCGGCATCCAGCTGCACCTGTCTGAAGTAAAGGGCCCGGTAATGGACCAACTCAAGCGCTCAGGTTTTCTCGAACATTTGGGCGGCCGAATATTTATCAGCCAGTTCGAAGCCTTGGCCGAGCTCGACCCGCAGACCACCCAGCGTGCTATTGCTCAGCGAGCCAATGGCGTAAGCACTACTCTTTCTCATCAATCCCTATTGAAGGAAAACGACAATGAAAAGCGCCCATGATCTGGTGGCCGAAGCCAAGGCTCGCATCCACGAAATCGATCTAGACACCGCTGAGGCGGCTATCCGCGAGGCCGATGTGCTGCTCGACGTACGCGAGGCCGATGAGTTCCATGCCGGGCATATCGCCGGCGCGGTGAACATCCCGCGCGGGCTGCTGGAGTTCAAGCTCAGCGCCACGCCGGAGCTGTCCGACCGTGATCTCAATATCGTTCTCTATTGCAAGACCAGTGGCCGGGCCGCTCTGGCCGCCTGTGCTCTGCAGGACATGGGCTACGTGCAAGTGCGATCGGTAATTGGTGGTTTCGACTCCTGGCAAGCGGCCGGCAAACCCGTAGCCCAGCCGAGCCTGCCAACCTTCGAATAAGCACGCACTCTCGCAACGTTGCCGGCACTACCTGTTCCTATGCATCGCGCGTAGGGCGCCGTGCCGGGCGGAGTATTGTCTTGCTGGTGGCCCATCCAGCGGGCACCCGCGTCCGTGTGGGAGGCGTGCCCAGCAAGCCCGCAGTCAAGACCCGCCAAACCAACAGGGTGGCCTGAGCGCCTTATTTAGCACGCAACTCCTTATACTGCGCGGGCATGCGGCTGATCGGCTTGTCGCCATGCCCCTTTAGGAGAAACCCGTAATGAACTCCCTAGCGTCCCAACCGCCGGTGCTGCCCCGCGCCCTGCAAAAAAATGGCCCTCTATGCAGCCCCATATGAAGCGCCTTTACCAATACTTCTTCCGTGGCCTGATCAGTCTTCTGCCCTTGGGGCTGACGGTGTATGTGCTCTATCTGTTTATTGCCTGGCTCGAGTCCCTGGCTATGAGTGTGATACGGCCGATTGTCGGCGACTTTTACCTGCCCGGCCTGGGCATTGTGTTGGGCGTGTTGTTGACCGTGGGGGTGGGTTTTCTGGTTTCGCAACGCCTGGTGAGGCGGTTGATGTCCTGGGTGGAACTGCCATTCATCAACTTGCCGGTGGTCAGGAGCATCTATTCGTCGCTGAAGAATTTCGCAGATTTCTTCGGTCCCTCAGAAAAAGACAGCCAGCAGGTTGTGGTGCTGCGCATGCCGGGCTCTGAATTGTCCATCGTTGGCTTAGTGACGCGTCAGCATATGAACGGTCTGCCGGAAGGTTTGACGGGGGAGGATCAGGTCGCCGTGTACCTGCCCATGGGTTACATGATTGGCGGCTATACCGTTTTTGTACCGCGCAGTTGGACGCTGCCGATTGATATGTCGGTGGAAGAAGCCATGCGCTCCTCGCTGCTCGCCTGGATGGCGTCGAATAAATCGGCGCCACCGGCATCCTTTCGTTCTGAAGATTAAGGTTCGTTGGGTGTCTGGCACAGCAGCGCAGCGAGTTGCTGCGCCAGACTAATCAGTAGTGGAATAACCCTGTGGCTTGAGGATGCCTTTGAAGACGTGGGCCAGGCCAAACTCGACTAACAAACGATCCACTTCAGCTTCCACCAGCACCGCGATGCGAACGAAGGCGCGAAGGGTGGGGTCATCCAGCAATAACAGTTCTTGATTGTCGTTGATGCGCAGCAGCAGCCGGGCTATCAGCTCGGGGTGCTCGGTGTGCGGGCCTTTAATCGCAATCACATAAGGGCCATAGCAGAGAATCTGCACTTCTTGTTCGGATTTTTTAAGGATGCTGTAGCGCATGGAGCGAGCTCGGCCATGTCGTTATCTGGAAGCGTAGTTGTGGGAGCCGTGCGCTGCAATTCTGTCGGCCGCGGGCAATTTATCGCGGTGCGCCGCTTAGGGCCTATAAAAATAGGGGTCAAGCAGCTGCAGATGCCAGCGCGCTCATTGAGCTGGCGCCAACCGGGCTGCTGACCCGTAGGCTAGCGGTTCTCACGGTCCTTGGCGTCCATTTCGGCATTGCGCTCATGGACGCGTTTGAGTTGCTCATCGCTCAGGGGGAGTTTTTTCGCCGTGTCGCGCAGCATTAGCAGGCCACCGACGATAGAACCGATGGCCAGGATCAATATCAACCAGGCATACCAAGGCATAACGTTCTCCAAAGCAGGATAGGGGCGCGGCTTGCCACACTTAATTTGAACCTGAGTGGCCGTCCGCGGTTCCGCTAGCTTGACATCCTCGCCGCCCTAAAAGGCAAAGATTAGCGCATTCATGCAGCGATGCTTGAGTCGGCGGCCCTACCTGGTGGCTGCCCAGCGTGCCCGCATTGCACTGCTGATAGAAGGGCGCATATGCGCGGCGTAGGGGTTGCTCGGGTAGGCGATCATCGAGAAGCCGGCAGATGAGCGCATACGCGCGACCTAGGGTCTTCGCTGCGCCGCGCCCGACCTAGGCGATACGCCTGCGCCGTCATAGGACAGATCGTTGGACAGGCCGCAGGCCGTGAACCTGCTGTATCGTGGCGATCTTTTTTCACGCCCCTGGAAACTGCCATGAAGCGCTTTGTATTACTGGAAACGGTCCCCATTCCGGACACTGAACGGGCGCTGTGTCTGTTCGCCTACGGTGAGGATTTTGTGATCAAGATCGCCGGCGGCGATGGCAATCAGTTAATGAATACGCGCATGCACGGCTCCGAAGATGCGCTGGCGGCCATTCCCTGCAAGAAGATTGCGGATCGGCCACAGCCTCGGGTCTTGATCGGCGGTCTGGGCATGGGTTTCACCCTGGCTTCGGCGTTGCTGCACCTGGGCGCAGATGCCGAGGTCGAAGTGGCCGAGCTGGTGCCCGGCGTGGTGCAGTGGAACCACGGGCCGTTGGGCGCCAAATCTGGCTATCCGTTGCGGGACCCGCGCACGCGGCTGCTGCAGGATGACGTCATCCGGGTCTTGCAGGGCGCGCCCGCGCAATGCTACGACGCGATCATGCTGGATGTTGACAACGGCCCCGAAGGGCTGACTCACAAAGGCAATGCCTGGCTGTATTCCCCGGCCGGTTTGCAGCAGTGTTTTCAGGCCCTGCGCCCCGAAGGCTGGCTAGCCGTGTGGTCAGCCAGTGCCGATCGGCCATTCGCAGAAAAAGTCCGCAAGGCCGGCTTCAACGTAGAAGAAGTGCAGGTCTATGCCCACGGCAACCGAGGAACGCGGCATACCATCTGGATCGCCCAGAAAGCCGGTTAAGGTTTACCCACAACGTAAGGGCGCGGTTTGCCCTGTGTCCTATGCTCGATCAATTGGTAATGGGCGATCAAGCACCTACTCGCTGAAATATGCCGTCAGACGCCTGCGACCTGTATCGGAGCGTTTGCGCGGGTGTCCAGCGGTCAACCCGGCGCAGCGATTGCGCTACACTGCGCGCCGATTTCGACTACCCGAGAGCCCGCCCATGCCCAGTTGCCAGACGCCCCTTATCGTTGCCCTGGATGTTTCCAGCCACCACGCCGCGCTCGCGCTGGCCGATCAGTTGAACCCCGCATTGTGCCGGGTCAAAGTCGGCAAGGAACTGTTCACCCGCTGCGGGCCGCCGGTGATCGAGGCCTTGCACGGTCGGGGCTTTGAGGTGTTTCTAGACCTGAAATTCCACGACATTCCGCACACCACCGCTATGGCCGTCAAGGCGGCCGCCGAGCTGGGCGTCTGGATGGTCAATGTGCACTGCTCCGGTGGCTTGCGCATGCTGGCGGCCTGCCGCGAAACCCTGGACGGGCTCAGCGGCGCTAAGCCCTTGCTGATCGGCGTAACCGTGCTGACCAGCATGGAGCGCGAGGATCTGGCCGGGATTGGCCTGGACGTGCCGCCGCAAGAGCAGGTGCTGCGCCTGGCCGGTCTGGCCGCGCAGGCCGGATTGGATGGGCTTGTGTGTTCGGCCCAGGAAGCCCAGGCGCTGAAAGCGGCTTATCCGGCGTTGCAGCTGGTGACGCCCGGCATTCGGCCGGCCGGTAGCGCGCTGGACGATCAGCGCCGCATTCTGACCCCGCGCCAGGCGCTGGACGCCGGCTCCGATTACCTGGTCATCGGCCGGCCGATCAGTCAGGCCGCCGACCCCGCCCACGCGCTGGCCACTCTGGCTGGCGAGCTGAACTGATCGCCCTCAAGAATGTGCTGAACTTTTAGCGAGCGCTCGGCTCGGAAAATAGGAGCCCGCCCTTTATTACTGCTTCGGTAGTTGCTTAGCTTTGAATGAATTGTTGCTTAGCTCGAAATAAATTCGGTTAGCGCGGTTGTGGTGATTGTTCGGCGTGACCTCGCGCCAACAGTGCAGATTCAACATTCTCAGTGACGTCCCGCGGGCGTTAGGAGTGATGCTTGATGGCCTCTTCGAAGCAGAAAACGTCCACTGGCAAACCGCCCAGCGTGCCCGAGCGGCTGCACCACGCCTTGCAGCAATCGCGGATCGTCATTGAAGACACCGTGCCGAGCATCGAGCAGGGCCGCTTTGCCAGCAAGGCGCTGCTCGGCGCGCCGATTGCAGTCAGCACCACACTGTTTGCCGATGGCCACGAGCAATTGGGCGCCGAGCTCTTATGGCGGCACAGTGATGAGCCGCACTGGCAGCACACACCGCTGCTATTCGTGATTAATGACCGCTGGCAGGCCGAATTTACGCCAACCCGGGTGGGCCGCTATCTGTTTGCCATCCAGGGCTGGATCGATCTATTTGCCATTTACCGTTATGAACTGAAAAAGAAATTTGCCGCCGGCATGAGCGTTGGCCTGGAGGTGCAGGAAGGCCGTACCCATCTGGACCAGGCCAGCGCTCAGGTCGCGCATCAGCACGCGCAGGAAGCGTGCGATCGGTTGCGCGAACTGAGCGCACAACTGGCGGCTACGCCTGACGAAGATACGCAGGTTGCGCTGTTGCTGGACCCTGACCTCGCCCGTCTGATGGCAGAAATCGACGTGCGGCGTCATCTTACCCGCAGCCCCGATTACCCGGTAGAAGTCGAGCGCGAGCTGGCTCAATTCGCCAGTTGGTACGAGCTGTTTCCGCGCTCTGAGACGGACGATCCGCAGCGCCATGGCACCTTCAAGGATGTGGCTAAACGGCTGGCAGATATCCGCGACATGGGCTTCGATGTGCTGTATTTCCCACCCATTCACCCCATCGGTCGCGCGTACCGCAAAGGCCCGAATAACGCCTTGATGGCGGGGCCAGATGATCCGGGCAGCCCCTATGCAATCGGCAGCGAGGAGGGCGGTCACGAGGCTATTCATTCACAGCTGGGCAGCCATGAGGATTTTCGCCAGCTGGTGCATCAAGCTCGGGAACACGGCTTGGAAATCGCCCTGGATTTCGCCATCCAGTGTTCTCAGGATCATCCCTGGATCAAGCAGCATCCCGGGTGGTTCTCCTGGCGCCCGGACGGCAGCATTCGCTATGCGGAGAATCCGCCGAAAAAATACCAAGACATCGTCAATGTCGATTTTTATGGCCCCCAGGCCCAGCCCGATCTGTGGCTGGCCCTGCGCGACATCGTGCAGGGCTGGGTGGATCAGGGCGTGAAGATCTTTCGCGTGGATAACCCGCACACCAAACCTTTGCCGTTCTGGGAATGGTTGATCGCCGATATCCGCGGCCGCGACCCCGAGGTGATGTTTCTGGCCGAGGCATTTACCCGCCCAGCCATGATGGCGCGCCTTGGCAAGGTCGGTTACTCCCAGAGCTACAGTTATTTCACCTGGCGCAACACCAAGGCCGAGCTGAGCGCCTATTTGACCCTGCTCAATCAGCCGCCGTGGCGCGACTGTTACCGACCGAATTTTTTCGTCAATACGCCGGATATCAATCCGTCTTTCCTGCAGCACGCAGGTCGCGCCGGTTTTCTGATCCGTGCGGTGCTGGCGACCATGGGCTCGGGACTGTGGGGCATGTATGCAGGTTTTGAGCTGTGCGAGGCGGCCGCCATACCGGGTTCGGAGGAGTATCTGGACTCGGAAAAATACCAGATTCGCCCCCGCGACTACGGCGCCGCCGGCAATATCGTGGCCGAGATCGCTCAGCTCAATCGCATTCGTCGGCACAATCCGGCCTTGCACAGCCACCTTGGATTTGTCGCCTACACTGCCTGGAACGAGCAGATTTTCTATTTCGGCAAACACACCGCCGACCTTGAAAACTTCATCCTGATTGCCGTCAATTTGGACCCGCATAATGCCCAGGAAGCCAATTTCGAAGTGCCGCTGTGGGAGTTCGAGCTGCCCGACAGCGCCGCCATGCACGGCGAAGACCTGATGACCGGGCACCGCTGGATTTGGCAAGGCAAGACGCAATGGATGCGCCTTGATCCCGCCCAATCGCCCTTCGGCATCTGGCGGATCAAACCGGTTACGGAGAACACCTGATATGCCGAATAAAGCCAGTCCGATACCACCCAAGCGGCGCAAAGCCTCGCCGCGCAAGCCACACGTCTCGGCGTTTATCGAAGACCCGCTCTGGTACAAGGATGCGGTGATCTATCAGGTGCACGTAAAATCATTTTTCGATGCCAATGACGATGGTATCGGCGACTTTCCCGGACTGATCGCCAAGCTCGACTACATACTAGAACTCGGTGTTAACACGCTTTGGTTGCTGCCCTTTTATCCCTCACCGCGCCGTGACGATGGCTACGATATTGCCGATTATCGGGGCGTGCACAGTGATTACGGCACCCTGGCCGATGTTCGACGTTTTATCGCCGAGGCGCACAAGCGCGGGCTGCGGGTGATCACCGAATTGGTCATTAATCATACGTCCGACCAGCACCCTTGGTTCCAGCGTGCGCGCAAGGCCAAACTCGGTTCGGCGGCGCGCAATTATTACGTTTGGTCAGATAGCGAAGAAAAATACAGCGGCACGCGCATCATCTTTCTGGATACCGAAAAATCCAACTGGACCTGGGACGCGGTTGCCGGACAGTACTACTGGCATCGCTTTTATTCTCATCAGCCCGACCTAAACTTCGCCAACCCGCAGGTGCTCAAAGAGGTGCTGGCGGTAATGCGCTATTGGTTGGACATGGGTATCGACGGCCTGCGCCTGGACGCTATTCCTTATCTGATGGAACGCGAGGGCACCAATAACGAAAACTTGCCGGAAACCCATGAGGTTCTAAAGAAGATCCGCGCCGTGATCGACGCCCATTACCCCGACCGCATGCTGCTGGCCGAGGCTAATCAATGGCCGGAAGACACCCAGCAATATTTCGGTGGTAGTGGCGCGGGCGCTGACGGCGATGAATGCCATATGGCTTTTCACTTTCCGCTGATGCCGCGCATGTATATGGCTCTGGCCCAGGAGGACCGTTTTCCGATCACCGACATCCTGCGGCAAACGCCCGAAATCCCGGCCAATTGCCAATGGGCGATTTTTCTGCGCAATCACGATGAGCTGACCCTGGAGATGGTCACCGACCGCGAGCGCGACTATCTATGGGATTACTACGCTACCGACCGTAGGGCACGCATCAATTTGGGCATCCGTCGCCGTCTGGCACCGTTGCTGGAGCGTGATCGGCGGCGGGTGCAATTGCTCAACAGCCTGTTGCTGTCCATGCCCGGCACTCCGACGCTGTACTACGGCGACGAGATCGGCATGGGCGACAACATCTACCTGGGCGACCGCGACGGCGTGCGTACACCCATGCAATGGTCGATCGACCGCAACGGCGGCTTTTCCCGAGCCGATCCCGCCCGCCTGGTATTGCCGCCGATCCAAGACCCGCTTTACGGATACTTGTCGGTGAATGTCGAGACCCAGAGCGACGATCCGCACTCACTGTTGAACTGGACCAAGCGCATGCTGACGGTGCGCAATCGACAGAAAACCTTTGGTCGCGGCACGCTAAAAATGCTTTCGCCGACCAACCGCCGGATCCTCGCCTACCTGCGCGAATACACCGGCCCAGATGGCGCCAGCGACACCGTATTGTGCGTGGCCAACGTCTCCAGCGCCGCCCAGGCGGCAGAACTCGATCTGTCGATGCTGGCCGGCCTGGTGCCGGTGGAAATGCTCGGTGGTAGCGCTTTTCCGCCGATCAGCCAGCAGCCGTACCAACTGACCCTGCCGCCCTATGGTTATTATTGGTTCCAGTTAGCACCGGCCGCCCAGATGCCCAGCTGGCATGTTGAACCTCCGCAAAGTCTGCCCGATTTGCAGACCCTGGTGATCAAGCAGGGTCTCGAGGAATTGCTGGAAAAACCTTCGCTGCGCATCCTGAAACAGGAGTTGCTGCCGGCTTATCTGGCCAAACGTCGCTGGTTTGCCGGCAAGGATCAGCCCATCGAGGGGATTGAAATCCGCTATGCCGTGCGTTTCGGCACGCCACCGGTGTTATTCGCGGAAATCGGCTTGGGCACGGCGGATCATCAGGAACGCTACCTGCTGCCGCTGGGGTTTGTCGGCGAAGAAGCCAGCACGCCGCTGCAGCAGCAATTAGCCCTGGCACGGGTCCGCCGGGGCCGTCAGGTGGGATTGCTAACCGACGGATTTATCCTGCCCAGTTTTATTCACAGTCTGCTGAGCGGTTTGCGTGAAGGCGCAGTACAAGAATGCGCCGATGGCCAATTGCACTTTGTGCCGACCGCACACCTGGCGGAACTGGCGGTGCCGGAGGATGCCGAGGTGCGCTACCCATCCGTTGAGCAGTCCAATAGTTCGGTGATTGTGGGCAGTCTGTTGATGCTGAAAATGCTCCGGCATTTGGCCACTGGTATTCATCCGGAACTGGAAATGAATGATTACCTGGCCCGCCAAGGCTTTGCCCATATTGCGCCGCTGCTGGGATCGGTCAGCCATGTCAATAAAGACGGTGAACCAACCTTGTTGGTACTGGTACAGGGCTTTATGAGTAATCAGGGTGATGCCTGGGAATGGACGCAGAATACCCTTGATCGGGCCATTCGCGACGAACTGGCGGCCGGTGTGTCCGCCCTCGAAAACCCGTACAGCGCGCTGCGCGAACTGCAAACCTTCGCCGCCATGTTCGGCCGCCGTCTAGGCGAGATGCACCTGGCTTTGGCCGCACCTACCGAAAACCCTGATTTTAGTGCGCACTGCAGCACCGCCGCCGATGCCAAGCACTGGGGGCAATCAATCAAGGCCCAGGCCAACACTGCACTGAAATTGCTCGATCAACACCAGGGTTCACTGGCGCCGTTGGATCAAGCCTTGGTCGAACAACTGCTCAAGCAGCGCACGGCTATCGGGCAACGCATCGAGACCTTGGCTATGCGCGCCGTCGGTGGGCTGTGCATGCGCGTTCACGGCGATCTGCACCTGGGCCAGGTGCTGGTGGTGCAGGGCGATGCCTACCTGATCGACTTCGAGGGCGAACCGGCGCGCTCGCTGGCCGAACGGCGCAGCAAGCACAGCCCGTTTAAGGACGTGTCCGGGGTGCTGCGCTCCTTCGACTACGCGGCCGCCGTGGCCATGCGCAATGCCCAGAGTATCGACACTTCGGCAGAGGCCGATGCAGCCCGCCGGGTGGTCGTCGAGTGTTACCAGAGCAACGCCCGTGCAGCCTTTTTAACGGCCTACAGCCTGGCCGCCGCCGAGTTGCCGCATGTCTGGCAAGAAACCGATGGCGAGGCCGCGGCCCTGGAACTGTTCACCCTGGAAAAAGCCGTCTATGAAATTACCTACGAAGTAGAAAACCGTCCCACGTGGTTGTGCGTGCCTCTGAACGGCTTGGCGAGGCTGCTGGACCTCTAAACGACTGACCCATATCGCATATATAAGGAGGACGCGAGAGCTGGGTCACGCGCAGCGTGACGGGGGATCTTGCGTAAAATAATGAAAGCAGCTGACGCCCTGACCGAAGCCGCACTGGCCAGCATTGATGCGCAGGCACTGTTGCGCGCCGATCACCCCGATCCCTTCGCCGTACTCGGCCCGCATGGTGAGGCGCCGGGCATGCTGATTCGCGCCTACCTGCCAGGTGCCTTGGCGGTGCGGGTGCTGCCGCGCAGCAGTAATAGCGCAGGCGAACACCTTGAACTGGGCAACCTTGAGCAGTCTGACGAAGTCCCTGGACTTTTCGTCGGGCAGCTGCCAAAGCGCCAAGCATATATGCTGGATATCCACTGGGCGGGGGGCCATCAGCTGACTGAAGACCCTTACAGTTTCGGATTGCTGCTCAGCGAAATGGACCTGTATCTGTTTGCCGAGGGCAATCATCGCAACCTTGGTCAATGCCTGGGTGCCCAAGTACTGACGGTCGAGGGCGTGCCGGGTGTGCGTTTCGCCGTCTGGGCGCCGAATGCCCGGCGAGTCTCGGTGGTGGGGGATTTCAATAACTGGGACGGTCGCCGCCATCCGATGCGCCAACGTCATCCCTCCGGCGTTTGGGAATTGTTCGTGCCGCGGCTGCAAGCCGGTGAGGCGTATCTGTATGAACTGCTCGGTGCGCATGGCGTCTTGCCGCTAAAGGCCGATCCGCTGGCGCTGGCCACCCTGGCGCCGCCGCAAATTGCTTCAGTGGTAGCTGAACCCTACGAATTCGACTGGCATGATCAGGCCTGGATCGAGCAGCGCCAGGCCCGGCAGGCGGTCACGGCGCCATTATCGATCTACGAGCTGCATGCTGGTTCCTGGCGGCATGAAGGCGGCAATGAAGGCCGCGACTATAGCTGGCCCGAACTGGCCGAGCGGTTGATTCCCTATGTGCTGGACCTGGGGTTCACCCATATCGAGTTGCTGCCAATCATGGAACACCCGTTCGGTGGCTCCTGGGGCTATCAACCGCTGGCACAATTTGCGCCGACGGCCCGGTATGGCTCACCGAAGGATTTCGCCGCCTTTGTCGACGCCTGCCATGTCGCCGGTGTAGGTGTGATTCTCGACTGGGTGCCCGCGCACTTCCCCACCGACGAGCATGGCCTGGGGATGTTCGATGGCACCGCGCTGTATGAATACGCCCACCCCTTCGAGGGCTTCCACCAGGACTGGGATACCCTGATCTATAACCTGGGGCGCACCGAAGTGCATGGTTTTATGCTGGCGTCGGCCCTGCACTGGCTCAAACACTTTCATGTTGACAGCCTGCGAGTCGATGCCGTGGCCTCCATGCTGTACCGCGATTACTCCAGGGAACCCGGTCAGTGGATTGCCAACCGCTATGGCGGTCGAGAAAACCTTGAGGTCGTCGATTTTTTGCGGCATCTCAACGATGTGGTCAGTGTCGAAGTGCCTGGCTCGCTGGTCATCGCCGAAGAATCTACCGCTTGGCCGGGGGTCAGCCGCAACACCCAGGAAGGTGGTTTGGGGTTCGCCTATAAATGGAATATGGGCTGGATGCATGACAGCCTCAATTATATAGAACAGGACCCGATCAACCGGCGTTTCCACCACGAGCAGCTGACTTTTGGCCTGCTATATGCTTATTCCGAGCGTTTTATTCTGCCCATTTCCCACGATGAAGTGGTGCACGGAAAAGGCTCGTTGATCGACAAGATGCCGGGTGATCGTTGGCAAAAATTCGCCAACCTGCGCGCCTATCTGGCATTTATGTGGACGCATCCAGGGAAGAAACTGCTGTTTATGGGCTGCGAATTTGGTCAGTGGCGCGAATGGAACCACGACAATGAGCTGGACTGGTACCTACTCAATTATTCCGAGCATCAAGGTGTACAGCAGCTGGTGCGCGATCTGAACCGCCTTTATCGCCAGCAGCCGGCGCTGCATCAGCTCGATTGCGAACCGGCAGGTTTTCAATGGCTTATCGACGATGATGCGAGCAACAGTGTCTATGCTTGGTTGCGTGCCGATGCCCAAGGCCAGTCCTTGCTGGTGGTCGCCAATTTCACTCCGGTGCCCCGTCAGGACTATCGGATCGGCGTACCACTGGCCGGGCGCTGGAGTGAGCTGCTGAACAGCGATGCGCAAGGCTATGGCGGCTCAAATCTGGGTAACCTGGGCGGGGTAATGACCGACCCGGTGGCCAGTCATGGTCAAACGGTGTCTCTGTCGCTATGCCTGCCACCCCTGGCCGTGCTGGTTTTGCAGCACCAAGACGAGCCGCCGCGCGCCTAATCGGCTGGCCTGGCCTGGCCTGGCCTCGCTTGGTGAGGCTGGCGAAACCAGAGGAATCGGCGGTGTTAGTGAAACTGGCGGAGCTGGCTGAATTAGGTGGTTGTTGTTATCGGTTGGCATGGGCGGCTGTATTTCGCTGTTTAAGCCGCTGGGCTCGGGTTTCCAGTACCAGGTAAACGAGGCTGGGGAGCAGTAGCGGCGCCAGAAAATAAATGATTCGATACGCGATCAGGGCCGCCAACAGGTTGCTCGTACCCATTTCATCCTGCAGCAGGGCGACAAATAAGGTCGACGTTTGGTACTCGCGCAAAGTGCCAAATATCTCCTGTCAGTCGAGCTCATTTGCCAGCAGTACCAGCATCACTCCGACCAGCACAAAAAAAGCCAGGGTCAACAGCCGCTTGAGCAGCCGCAGCGGTGTTGGCGAGCGTGGCGGGCGGGCGAGAGCTCAGTGCCGTTCATTCGCTTCCTCGGGCGCCTGGGGGGCTTCCTCCAGTCCCTGAACGACCTCGGACGGCGCGGCGAGGCGGGGCTGATGGGCGGGCAGCCAGCCGGCCATGGCGGGAAAATGCCGCAAAAAGTGAAAGCACAGAAAAATCAGCGGGGCGCGCCAGAAATAGCCGCGCACCATTCGCTCCAGGCTGATGCGCGTGCAGTGCAGGCTGACCATTTCGTCCAGGTGTCGCTTCAGGTTCCGGTTGAAGGCCGCATCGCGAATCAGCAGGTTGGCTTCCAGGTTCAGTGACAGACTCAGGGGATCGAGGTTGCTTGAGCCAACCGTCGACCACTCATAGTCGATCAGCGCAACCTTGCCGTGCAGAGGCCGCTGGTTGTATTCGTAGATAAGCACGCCATCGCGCAGTAGGTAGTTGTAGAGCATGCGTGCCAACCATTGGGCGATTGGCATATTCGGCTGGCCCTGCAAGATCAAGCAGACCTGTACGCCACGCCGGGCCGCATTGCGCAACGCCCGCAGCAGGCGGTAGCCGGGAAAGAAATAGGCATTGGCGATGATTATTCGGGTCCGGGCCTGGCGAATCGCCTGCAGGTAATGCTGCTCGATATCGGTGCGGTGCTGCTGGTTGTCACGGGTGACAAACAGCGCCTTGGCACTGTCTTTAGGGTTCTGGTTTGGGGTTGGTTTCACCGGCGGCTGGGCGCTTGAGTGAAGCGTGGTTGGTCGTCGCCAGCGTGGGTGTGCGGTGGGCGAGGCGAATGCGCTGAGGGTGAATCGGTGGATGTCAGTCACCACCGGCCCTTCGATTTCCACGGAGTAATCCTGTTTGGACAGGGGGCCGAAGTCAGCCAGGTGATCCGCCGAAAAATTGATACCGCCGATAAAGGCCCGCTGCGCATCGATCACCAGAATTTTGCGATGCAAGCGTCGAAAGATGTTCAGCCGCATCCCTGCCCATTTGGACGCCGGATCGAAGATGTGCAATTGCACCCCTGCCAGGGTCAGCGCATCCAGATAGATGGGGCTTAGCTTGGACGAGCCAAAACCGTCGATCGTCATCTGGATGCGCACGCCGCGATTGGCGGCGGCAATCAGGGCGCGCTGCAACTGTTGGCCGACCTTGTCTTCGAAGATGATAAACGTTTCGAGCAATATCTCCTCTTGGGCCTGCTCGATCGCCGCAAACGCCCGCGGAAAAAAGCCCTCGCCATTTTCTAGCAACTGCACCCGGTTGCCTGCGCGCCAGGCTGACGAGTCCAACCGATCAGCGTTCATAAGCGTACCTCTACCGCCAAGGGAGCATGATCGGACAGGTGCGACCAGGGCCGCATCGATAGGATGCGCGGGTAATGGGTACTGGCGTTGCGCACATAAATGCGGTCGAGTCGCAGCAGGGGCCAACGTGCCGGAAAACTTTTGGCGGCTATTCCATATTCGTGCTCGAAGGCTTCATGCAGCCGTTCACAGCGACCTAAAGTCTGCTTGGCGCGCAGTCGCCAGTCGTTGAAATCGCCGGCTATCAAGACCGGCGCAGTGGCCGGCAGTGAGTCGAGCAGTTCGCAAAGCAGGCCCAGTTGCAGGGCGCGATGCTTCTCCTGCAGACCCAGGTGGACGCAGATGGCATGCACCTGAGCCTGTCCGGGGACCTGTAATTGGCAGTGCAACAAGCCGCGGCGTTCTGGACCGCTGATGGAAATATCGAGGTTCTGGTAACGGCTAATCGGGTACTTGGACAGCAGTGCATTGCCATGATCGCCTTCGGGGTACACGGCGTTGCGGCCATAGGCAAAGTCATTCCAGATGCTGTCGGCGAGAAATTCATAGTGGCTGGTGTCGGGCCAATGGGCATATCGCGCGGCATGCTGGTCATGACTGCCATGCACCTCCTGCAAAAACACAATGTCGGCCCCCGCGTTGCGCACGGCCTCGCGTAGCTCGGGCAAAATAAAGCGCCGGTTGAAGAAGCTGAAACCTTTATGGATGTTGATCGTCAGCAGACTCAACGAGCGCACCGGGCGCAGGATTTCGGCCACTGCACAGTTCACAACAGCACCAGTTCGAATGGCTGCAACAGGCGCTCCAGCACATGCGGCGCCAGAATCGGTGACAGTCCCGCTGCGGCATCGCCCTCCAGCTGGCTGATGAAGGACTGGACTGCATGCCGTTTGCAGGCCTGGGTCCAGAGGTCGAGGGGGATCTTGCGTGCACGCGCCCAGGGAATCTGCGGATCCTCCGGTGCTGCCCAATGCCAGGCTCCGATGGGGATTTCATGCAGCTTGGCACCCACCTGTTCCACCGCAAGCGCCACCGCACGGCCCACGGCCTCATTGTCGGGGTGACCGTCCTGGCGCCACGTAGTGAAGACCACGTCCTGCGGATGTAAGTAACGCAGTAGAAATGCCCTCAAACGGTCTTCCTGCTGCGCCACTTGAGAATCGTCGAAACCACCATGAATCCACTTCAAGGTGCCCAAACATAGGCCTAATCGATGCAAGGCGGTGGCCGTCTCCTGGGGACGAATGATGCTCAACCGTGGCGCCGACCAACGCTGCGAGCCGGGATGGCTGGCAGCGCCTGAAGTGACCGAAATTAGCTGCAATGGGCGATCCAGGTAAGACAGTTGCTGTAACAAGCCGCCACAGCCGAGCACCTCATCATTTGGATGGGGCGCCACTATGACCGCGCGGGCAGCATTCGGCACCAGTTGTTGCGCCGTAATCAGCGGCAGGCTGGCCAGGTGACGGGAGGTTTTCCAAGCCGCCAAAGGCGTACCCAGGCCATGTGTAATGGGGTTGGCGATTATCAAATGGGCTTTCCTCCCAGCCGAGCCGAAGGTTGAATCCGTACCGCTTCAGTCGTGCGCAGCGTTCGGCGTGGCTGGCCGACCGTTTGACATCCCTTGCGCCATTAAAGGCGCGGTTTTGCATGCTGGCGATCAAACGGTACAGGTCAGCAGCCCTGGCGATCAGCTGGGGCTTTTCAGCAGTTCAAACAACAGCACAGAACGATCGGTGAGGATGTACTGGCTGTCGAATTCGAACCTTTTCAGCTCCGTCGAGTGGGGCTCGTTTGTGTCAATCAGGCAGGCCCAGCCGTTGCCTTGTGGCACATGCGGCAAGTTGAAGGTGACCCCTTCAGCGTGGGCATTAATCACCATCAACAGGGTGCTGTCGGCGCCCGCACGGCGAATACCGGTGGGTTGCGCCCGCCCATCCATCAGCATGCCCAGGCAACGGGCATTGCTGTCATGCCAGTTTTCGATGCTCATTTCTCCACCCGCGGGGTGCAGCCAGGTCACATCTTTGACCCCGAGCTCTTCGTTGTACGCCCCCACCAAAAAACGTCCGCGACGCAGGATTGGGTAGTCCTTGCGCAGCTTGATCAGGCGTTGCACAAAGTCATGCAGTTCTCGGCCCGTGTCGTCCCAGTTCCAATCGATCCAGCCAATTTCGCTGTCCTGGCAATAGGCATTGTTATTGCCATGCTGGGTGCGACTGAACTCGTCGCCGGCCACCAGCATGGGGGTGCCTTGGGCAAACAGCAGGCTGGCGAAGAAATTGCGCATCTGCCGCTGCCGCACCTCGACGATGCCGAGATCATCGGTCGGTCCTTCGACGCCATAGTTGCAGGACAAATTGTTGTCGCTGCCGTCTTGGTTGTCTTCGTCGTTGGCCTCGTTGTGTTTGTTTTCGTAGGAGACCAGATCATGCAGGGTGAAACCGTCGTGGGCGGTAATGAAGTTCACCGAGGCAAAAGCGCGACGGCCACGCTGATTGAACATCTCGCCAGAGGCGGTCAAGCGGCTGGCGAAATCGGCCAGCTGGCCTTCATCGCCGCGCCAGAAGGCGCGCGTGGTATCGCGAAACCGGTCGTTCCATTCCATCCAGCCTGGCGGGAAATGGCCCACTTGATAACCGCCCGGGCCGCAGTCCCAAGGTTCGGCGATCAATTTGACCTCGCTGAGCACTGGGTCTTGCCTGCAGGCCACTAAAAAACTGTGGCGCTCGTCGTAGCCCTCGGCCTTGCGCGCCAGAATGGTCGCCAGGTCGAAACGAAAGCCGTCCACATGCATCTCGCTGGCCCAGTAGCGCAGCGAGTCGGTGACCATCTGCAACACGCAGGGATGACTCAGATCGAGGGTGTTGCCGGTGCCGGTATCGTTAATGTAGTAACGCGGCTCATCGGGGTTCTGGCGATAGTAGGAAACATTGTCAATGCCGCGCATGGACAATGTTGGGCCGCGCTCATTGCCTTCGGCCGTGTGGTTATAAACCACGTCGAGAATCACTTCGAGCCCGGCGGCATGCAGGTGCGCAACCATTTCTTTGAACTCGCTGATCTTGCCGCTGGCCATATAACGCGGCTGCGGGGCGAAGAAGGCGATGCTGTTGTAACCCCAATAGTTGCGCATGCCTTTTTGCAGCAAGTGCTGGTCATCGGCAAAGGCATGGATGGGCAGCAGCTCCACAGAGCTGACGCCCAGCTGGCGCACGTAGTCGAGCACCTCCTTGACCATCAAGCCGGCAAAGGTGCCGCGCACGTTTTCTGGCACGTTCGGATGGCGCATGGTGTAACCGCGCACATGGGTTTCGTAGAGAATGGTCCGGTCCCAAGGCACTCGTACCGGCCGGTCATGACCCCAGGTGAAGGCCGGATCAATAACCTGGCTTTTCGGCACAAAGGCCGCGCTGTCGCGCTCGTCGAAACTGAGATCGCCGTCGGCATGATCGATGGTGTAGCCGAACAAAGCGGGCGACCAGCGGAGCTCGCCAACCAGTTGCTTGGCATAGGGGTCGATCAACAGCTTGTTGGGATTAAAGCGGTGGCCGGCCTCGGGCTCATAAGGGCCATACACGCGATAACCGTAGATCAGGCCGGGATGCGCGTCCGGTAAATAGCCATGCCAGATTTCATTGGTGTATTCGGGCAGCTCGATGCGCTCTATTTCACGCAGACCCTGGGCATCGAACAGGCACAGCTCGACCTTGGTGGCGTAGGCCGAGAAGAGCGCGAAATTGACCCCCAGCCCATCCCAGGTGGCACCCAGCGGGAACGGCCGACCTTCGTGGATACGCGAGGGTTGCATCACCTCGGCTGAGGTTGGCGCAGTGTTTTTCGGCCGGTGTTTCATTCGCGTCTCCTTGTGTGCTGAATACCTAGCGCTGTGTGCTTTTATCCATGCGTACTGCTGTCCACGTGCAGCCTGTTTTCGCCCTGGCGGCGTAGTTAATCGCCAGTTTTGCCGATGGACTTCAGTGCAGCGGATTTTTTAGAAGGGGAGGTTGGCGCCGGTTTTTCCTTAACGGTTTTTTTTCGGGGGGCTGCTGGCGCGCGCATCGATACCTCTTCCGTCTTGACCTTACCCGTCGGGTTATCTGGCTGCGATTGGGCTGCTGTATCGGCGGCCTCGACTAGTTTTTTTGCCATGTCCCAATGGCGTTCTTGCTGCCCTGTCGGTTGCCCTTCGGATGTCCATATCTGATAGGCGAAATCGCGGATGCGTTGCTCATCGACCTTCATCTCAAACTCCTTTGGGAATGGGTTACACAACTCAAAATGCCGATGGGGAAATGCGCCAGAGCGTGGCGCAAGACAATTTGGCCCTGCACAGGTGTGACCACCTGTGTTGAAAAAAGTCCTGTGAATACCGGCTGATTTTGTGCATCGGATGCGCCTGGCTGATCACTTTTTTCGCGCTTATCGCCTTTGTCTTGCGTATTCCAGGAGCCGGGCAGCAGTACCGCGGTGTCAGCCCAGTTCGCGGCGGGGATCAGCGGTTCGGGGCTGTCGTGCAGCAGCGCCCAGGTCAGCCTGGGTACGATGACGAGCAGTTGCTGAGCGCCGTCCTGCCGGGCGAAGGCGAGCACATGGGCGGCGTATTCACCGACCACCTTGAGCTGCACATAGCTACCCCGAGCAAACAGCTGCGGTTGGCGTTGGCGCAGCTGCAGAATCTGCCAGATCAGCCATTGCTTGAGCCGGCCATCGCGCCAATCGCGCAGCAGGCTGGCCGCCGTGGCCGGTTCGGCAAAGGCGGCAAGCGCGGCGCGGCGGGCCGGGTAGTCAATCGGCTGGCGGTTGTCGGGATCAACCAGGCTCAAGTCCCAGAATTCGGTCCCTTGATACAGGTCGGGAACCCCCGGCGCGGTCATGCGCAACACACACTGCACCAGGCCATTGAGCGCGCCCGCCGGGGCGATGGCATTCGCCGCCAGAACCAGGCTGGCGCGCGCATCAGCGCCTTCCGGCTGCAGCAGCAGGGTCTCGATGAACGTCCGGCAGGCGGCCTCATAAGGCTCATTGGGTGCGTTCCAGCTGCTGTGCAACTTGGCCTCGCGCAGGGCTTTTTCCTGCCAGCGTAGCAGTCGCTCGCTGTAGCGCTGCAGGCCGGCACGGTCTTCGGCACCCAGGTTTAAGGGCCAACTGCCGAGCAGGGTTTGCAGCAGTATCAGACGTTCGCCCGGGTCAGGTGCCGGCCCGTGCGCCACCATCTGTCCCAGTGCGTCGGTCTGAGACAGCCAGGTCTGGCTAAACGCTGCGTACCAACTGGCTCGCTCACTCAACACGGCGAGCCGCGCACGCACGTCTTCGCCGCGTTTATGGTCGTGGGTCGCGGTGGTCAACAGGTTGTCGGGGAAGTCCCGGGCCCGCTGCGCGCAGCGCTGGTGAAATGTACTGGGTGAACAGCTCAGGTGCTGCGGGTCGAAGCCCACGTCGTTGCGCGAGAGCAACACGCCCGAGCGGTAACAGGCAGTGTCTTCGACGGCCTTGGCAGCCGCTGGCGAGGTCAGTTGCTGAAATCGTGCGATAGCATATTGATGTGCTTTGCGCGCCCGTCCCGGCGCCATGCTGTGCAGCGCTTCGCCGCCGAGCCAGCGTTGCAGATGCCCAAGCATGTGCCAGTCGACTTCTGGCAGGCTGCTTTGCGCACCGTGTAACGCCTGTTGAAAAAACGGTTCGTCACCGCTGGAGCGGCCATAGGCGGAGATATAGGTGCGGTATACCGGAAAATGCATGATCAGCGCCATCAAGGCGCGGCGAATCGCTCCCAGGGTCAGGTCGCGAGTTTGCAAGTCGCTCCGGGCTATGCGCAGCAGGGCCTGGGCTACGCTTTCGAAATCTCCGGCGAGATTGGCACTCAGCACAAGTTGTCGCGCCTCACGCACCTCGTCGAGAAAGTCCGCGGAGCGGCCGCTGGTTGCGCTCCACAACGCCTGCAAGGGCTGCGCACCCGCCGGGTCATGCTGGAGCAGCGATACCTGGTTCATGAATTCGTAACCGGTAGTGCCGTCGACGTCCCAGTCCTGATGCAGCTGTTCATCGGGGCCGAGAATTTTTTCGACATACAAAGGGAAATGCGCCAGGGCCGCATCGGCCGGGCGGGCCTTGAGCAGCCCATCAACCCGTCGGCGCAGTTTTCGGCAATACGCGCGCGGGTCGGTCAGGCCGTCGATGTGGTCGATACGCAAGCCGTCGATCAGGCCGCGCTCGATCAGCTGGAAAATCTTGGCGTGGGTGGCCTCGAACACCTCCGGGCGCTCGACCCGCAAACCGGCCAGTTCGTTGATGTCGAAAAAGCGCCGCCAATTGATGTCGTCGGCCGCGGTGCGCCAACTGGCCAGCCGATAGTGCTGGCGTTCGAGCAGGCTATGCAGGCGCTGGAAACCCTCGGGCTGGCACGAGTCATAACGGGCCAGTGCATGCGCCATTGCCGTACCGATCTCGGCGCGGGACGCCAACGCAGCCAGTTCCTGCTGCGCCTGGTGCGCTTGACTCAGGCCCGAACTGCCAGGGGAAAACTGCTCGAAACGCCGAGCCAGGGTCTGTAACGCAGGGTGTTCGCTGGCGTCCAGAACGTCGTTGTAGCTCGGCGGAGTGAGGGGGAAGTGCTGATCGAAGTGCTGGGCCCATAAGCGGCCGTGGGCGGCATCAAAGTGCAGGCGGATTTCTCCGGCCTTGAGCACCTCGGCGTAATCGCTGCGCAAAAAAGGCACCAGCACCTGACCGGCCAAGAGAGGATCGCGGGAATGCCACTGAATATCGAAGAACTTGGCGTAGGGGCTGCGCCGGCCCCATTCCAGCAGGCTCTGCCACCAGGGATTGGCCGAGCCACCGACGGCCATATGGTTGGACACCATGTCCAGGATCAGCCCCATACCGCGTTGGCGTAGCGCTGCCACCAGTGCGACCAACGCCGCCTCGCCGCCCAGTTGCGGGTTGATGGTCGTGGGGTCAACCACGTCGTAGCCGTGTTGCGAGCCCGGTCGTGCGGTCAGCAGCGGCGAGGCATACAGATGGCTGATGCCCAAGTCCGCAAAATAGTCCACCAGCGGCAAAGCATCGAGCAAGGTGAAGCCGCAGTGAAATTGCAGCCTAAGGGTGGCTCTGAGTGGGGTCATGGGCATCCCTGCTGACAGTTTCGTTAAGGTGTTTGATGTGTTGCGACGCCTGGGCGCGCGCCTGTTTAACGAGGTTCACGCGCCGCTCGGCAGTCTCGCCATCGAGCAGTTTGGCGCTCTCGCCCGGCCAGCGGCGGCGCCAGTTAGGGTGGTTAGCGCTGCTGCCAGGAACATTCGCCTGCTCCTCCAAGCCCAGAACATCTTCCATGGGCACCAACACCAGCGGGGCAGGGGTATGGCCAATAAAGGCAATGCAGCCGTCGACCATGGCCGCCGGGGTGAGCGCTATTGGTATGGCGCTGTGGGGCTCGGCTTTGGCCGTGGTTTGAGCGTCGGTTTGAACGCCGGGCTGAACCATAGACGGGGCATCTGGCTGGGCATCGGCAGCGAGAGCCTGAGTCAGGTATTCGCGGTTACTGGCGCGTTCTTGCAGGTACTGCTGCTGGTTGGCCTCGATCAGCATGCCCAGCTGCAGTTGCCAGTCGAGATCACGTCCGGACCACCAACCGGCCATAGTGGGTAGGTCGTGAGTGGTGGTGGTCGCCATCGCCGTGTCGCACCAGGTGTACGCTGGCTTGAAGGGGCCATCGAGAGACTGCTCGAAGAGCAGCACGCGGGTGCCGAGAATGCGCCGTGCCTCCAGCAAATGATTAAAGCCCTCGGGCACGGTGCCCAGGTCTTCACCCAGCACCAGCGCGCGGTGCCGCCAGGATTCCAGGGCAAGCAGGCGCAGCAGATCGACCACTGGGTAATGCAAATAAGCGCCTTCGTGAGGCTGGGCGCCCGCGGGGATCAGCCACAGGCGCGACAGACCCATGACATGGTCAATGCGTACGCCGCCGGCATAGGCGAAATTGGCCCGGAGCATCTCGATAAAGGCCCGAAAGCCATTGCGCCGCAGCCCTTGTGGGGAAAAGGCCGAAACGCCCCAACCTTGCCCGGTGCGATTAAGAATGTCCGGCGGTGCGCCGACGCTGAGTGTCGCCAGCAGTTCATCCTGCCGACTCCAGGCCTGACTGCCGCCGCCATCGGCGCCAACCGCTAGATCGGCGATCAAGCCAATACCCATGCCTGCGGCCCGCGCTGCGTGCTGGGTATGTTGCAGGCAACGGGCAATCAACCATTGAGCAAAGCAATGAAAACGGATGTCTGGCTGATGCTCGGCGGCAAAGCGGGCCACGGCGGCCCCGTTTGGGTCGCGCAGCGCTTCGGGCCAGCTTTGCCAGCCGTGCGGGCCGCCTTCCAGGGCTTGTTCGGCGTACAGCGCTTCAAAGCGGCAATGGTTTTCCAGGGCTTCACCGCCAGCCTGACGGAATGTCTGAAAATCCTGCTGCAGGGCTGCAGATGCAGCAGTGGACGGGTTGAAAAAATCCTCACACAGGGCGTGCAATAAACGTTGCTTGGCCTCGATCGCCGCAGGCCAGTCGAGCAAGTGCAGTTGTTCCAAGCGCTGCAGTTCCGGGGCCAAGCCCGTACGGTCGATGGCTGCTTGCACCGCCGCGGCACCGAGCACGGTAGTCGGCGCGCTGTGCAGCACATTGAGAAACAGCCGGCTGGAGGGCGAATAAGGGCTGAAACGCTGGGGATCGGCGCTGAACATGGCATGCAGCGGACTGATTGCCACGGCATCCGCACCGCGTTCTGCCGCGGCACGCACCAGTTGCTCAAGCGCCAGGGTGTCGCCCATGCCGCCATCGCCGGCTCTGCGCAAGGCATACACCTGGGCGGTGAGTCCCCAGGTTCGTGGCTGGGCATGCCCGACCAGATCCTGCATGGAAAAGCAGTGCGCAGGCGCCACGGCCAGAGTTAAGGATTGCTCGGCGATCTGCAGCTGCTGATAACCGATGGCATTAATACCGGGCAGCTGCGCCGCGCTGTCCAATTGGCCGTCGAGTTGGCTGCCATCTTCCAGAATGATTCGGTAGGGCGTATGTGCCTGAAAATACGCGTTCAAAGGCAGCGGCTGAGCCTGGTCAGCGGTGAGCAATGGCGGCAGCGGCTGCTGCCCAGTCGCCTGTTGCAGGCTTTCGGCTATTTGTGCAGCGCTCGCGCAGGGGTAGCCGAGCGCCTGCAGGACGTTATGCAACACCTGCGGCGTCACCCGTTGCGAGCGGCCATTGGCATCAATCCAGTCCACGGCCAGGCCAGCCGCCCGCGCCAAGTCGGCGAGTAAAAGGTCGCTCATGCATGCTCCTCGAAATAGATAAGGGCGCTATAGGCCGCCAGTTGCCCCTTGCTGGCTGCCCGCTCGGCCTCGGGGTGGCTTTGAAACAGCAGCCGGCCCCGGGATTTCCCTTTAAGGGCCAACGGGGTTGGGCTGAGATTGAGCGCTATCGTCAGGTTGCTAGCGTCGCCCAGTCGCCAGCGGGCTTTCACCGCCCCATGGCCCAGCACCTGGCAACCCAGGGAGTAAGTGCCGACCAGGCGCGGGATGAGATGGCGACGGCGCAGCGTTATCAGTTGGCGGTACAAGGCCAGCCATTCGCTTGGCGTCTGTTCTTGTTCCGGCGCCGCTGCTTGATTTTGTTCGATGGCCTGTTGCTGCTCTGCTTGCCGTTGCGATTGCCGCTCAAGTGCGCGGGCTTCGTGCGGGTCGAGAACGCCGAAATCCGGAATCGAGCGAATGAAGGTATCGAGGGCATTAGGATCCGGAATGCGCGCAAGGCTGGCGGGATCGTTGAACTGGGGATAATCGGCAAACTCGTTGCGCCGACCGTCGCGCACCGCCTCGGCCAGCTCCGGCGTGTGGTCGGTGAAAAACAGAAAAGGCTGCCGCGAGCCCCATTCCTCGCCCATAAAAAGCAGCGGCACCATAGGGCAAAGCAGCAATAGGGCGGTAGCCGCGCGCAGGGCTTGCGGATGGCAAAGACTGAGCAGACGCTCGCCCATGGCGCGATTGCCGATCTGATCGTGGTTTTGCAGAAACAGTACAAAGGAGCTGGGTGGCAGCTGAGAACTGGGCTCGCCGCGGCTATTGCCGTGGCGGTCGGGTTGGCCCTGGTAGACAAAACCTTCGGCCAGGCAGCGCGCCAACTGCTGGGTCGGCGCCTGAGCAAAGTCGCGGTAATACGCCTCCTGTTCCTCGGTGAGCAACACATGCAGCACGTTATGGCCATCGTCATTCCACTGAGCGGTAAAACCATTGCTCAGCTGCGCGGTATAAGCGTTTTTGAGCAGGCTGCTGGTGTTGTCTTCGTTTTCCAACATCAGGTGTACGTGTCGTCCGGGTGCAGTGTGGGCCTGCACTTGGGCGGCCAGTTCGAGTAAAAAATAATTCTCGAGGATGTGATGAACGGCATCCAGGCGCAGGCCGTCAAAGCGGTAGTCGAGTATCCACATCAAGGCATTTTCGATAAAGAAATCACGCACGTGACTGCTGCGAAAATCAATCGCCTGACCCCAGGGCGTATGCAAATCATCGCGAAAGAAAGCCTTGGCGTACTGCCCAAGGTAGTTGCCAGCGGGGCCGAAGTGGTTGTAGACCACATCGAGAAACACTTGCAGGCCCAGCCCATGGGCGGTGTCGATCAGGTGCTTGAGTTCGGTTGGACTGCCATAGGATGATTGCGGGGCAAACAGCAGGCTGCCGTCGTAACCCCAGTTGCGTGTGCCGGGAAACTGGTTGATGGGCATCAGTTCAATGGCCGTGATGCCCAGCTCGGCCAGCCGCTGCAAATGGTTTTCTACGCCAGCGAAGCCACCGAGCGCGCCGACATGCAGTTCGTAGATGATGCTGTCGCTCCAGGGCCGGCCCCGCCAGTGCGACGAGCGCCAGGCGTAGGCAGGATCGACCACCAGGCTTGGCCCTTCAAGACCTCCGTACTGAGCGCGAGAGGCGGGGTCGGGCACTGTTAATTGATCGTCGATGCAATAGCGGTAGCGGGTGCCAGCGGGGCAGGCCACTTCGCCGCCGAACCAGCCGTTTGCTTGCGCCTGCAGCGGCACAGAATAACCAGGCGGATCACGCTGCTGGCCCGCCTGCTCAGCGTCTGGGCTGTCTTGGCCATGCTCCCATTGCACACTGACGCACCGAGCATCCGGCGCCCACACACGAAAGCGTGTCAGATTGGCGGCTATCAGACTGGCACCTCTGCTGCGTCGCGCAGTTCGCAACGGCACGGGCCTCAGCCTTGGGCTGCCTGGCTGCTAGCCAGAAGCGAGTCATATAAACGGCTATAAGCAGTGATCGAGACGCGCCAATGGTGGGGCGAGGCCATGGCTCTGCAGCGCATGGCCTGGAATAGTTGCGGGTGTTGATAGACCCGAAACGCCCGATCCAGCGCTGCGCGGTAACTGTCTGCGGTTGAGTCCTGAAACAGAAAGCCGGTCACGCCATCCTCAATGCTATCGGCCAGGCCGCCGGTATTACGCGCGATCGGCAAAGAGCCAAAGCACTGCGCATACATCTGGCTCAAGCCGCAGGGTTCATAGCGCGAGGGCATCAGCAAAAAATCACTGCCGGCAAACATGCGCCGCGCATCGGTTTCATTAAAGCCGATATGCACCCCGATTTGACCGGGGAAACGCGCGGCCAAGTCTTGCAAGGCTACCTCGATCGCTTCCTCGCCACGGCCGATCAGCGCGAGTTGGCCGCCGCTCTGCACGATGTGCTCGGCCACTTCGAGGGTCAGATCCAGGCCTTTCTGGTAGACCAGTCGCGAGACCACAGCGCAGAGCGGGCCGCTCGACGGCTGCAGACCAAAGGTCTGGCGCACATGCTCGGCATTCACCTGCTTGCCGGCCCAGTCATGGGCACAGAAGCCCTGAGTCAAGTGGGGATCGGTTTGCGGCGCCCAACTGTCATCAATGCCATTGAGGATGCCAGTCAGGTGGCCTTGTTGTTGTTTCTCTTTGAGCAAACCGTCCAGTCCGCAACCATAGTTCGGCGTGGTTATTTCCTCGGCATAAGTAGTGCTGACGGTGGTGATGTGACTAGCGAATAGAATGCCGGCCTTGAGAAAGGAGATTTTCCCATCGTAGCCAACTTCCAGACCAGTAAAGGGAATGCCCAGTTCGACCGAGCATTGAGCATCGCACAGGCCCTGATACGCCAGGTTGTGGATGGTGAAGATGCTCGGAGTTTGCTGCCCGCGCCAATGCAGGTAGGCGGGCGTAAGCGCGGTTTGCCAATCGTTCAGGTGCAACAATTGCGGGGTCCAGTTCAAGCCGGCCCGGCCCGCGGCAAATTCGGCGGCAGCCAGCGAAAGCCGAGCGAAGCGGATGTGGTTGTCTGGCCAATCGATGCCCCTGTTGTCGGCATAGGGCGATCCTTCACGATCGTAGAGTTCAGGGCAAATCACTACATAAATGACCAAGCCGTCTTCACGATCCATGCGGCCAATGGCACACGCTGGGAGCGCGGCATAGCCTTCTACGCGGCCAATGATGCGAATAGTATTGCCACTTTGTAACACTTGCCGATAACCCGGAATCAGCACCCGAACATCATGACTGAGTTGCAAGGCGCGAGGGATAGCGGCGGAGACATCACCTAACCCGCCGACTTTGACCAGATCGGCTATTTCTGCGGTGACGAACAGTGCTTTTTTTCGAGTATCGGTCCGCGCCACTACAGTAACGCGGGGGGTAGCAGGCTCTGCCTCATGGTAGGCCGCAGTGATGTTTTCAGTAAATGCCCTATTTCCCATGACACGCTCCCGTGGGATGACTTATCCCTAATTTGCACTCACGTTGGAATTTTAAGAGTAGTTTTTTATAAACGTTCAACTAAGCGCTTTTTTCTTTCCTATGGATGCTTCATCTTTGTTTTCCGTAACATCGATTTTTGCACTATAGCTCTCTAGAGACTACGTGGTTGTTTATTGGTTTTATAACTTTTGTACAGCGGAAATAGATCAAAATAGAATAATGATAATTACCACTGGGATTGCTTTGATTTGGTTATATGAAGGCGTAAATCTTATATAATATTTACGCCTTCCGCGGTGATTACATTTGCACTATGTGTTCGCCAGATTACCAAAGTCGAGTCAATTAACCGTAAACGGATTTATTACTTTTTTTGCGATTTAACTTAGGTGATATATCCACTCAAAACTGACGATCAAATTAGACTGTTTCAGCTTCAAAGAATTAGTTGTTTGGCGATGCAAACTCGGCTCATGCCACTGGCTAAGTCAGCCTCGATCGGGTGGCGTTGGTCTTGAGTCTGCTGCCAGTAAGGCGTGGTCAGCTGCACTTGAATCCTTTGAGAGCCAGGATTCTATTGATGGCTGGCTCTCGTCTATATTTTCAAGCGTGGCACTTATTTTATTCGTTCAGGTGATGCACACGCGTTATTGAGGTGACGCGCTGAAAAAAAACTCATCTAATATCGGCAGTTTTAGTAGTCAAATTCTGTTTGGTGTTTTTTTATAAAGTCAGCCCACTTGGTCGGCTCTTTACCAGTAATCTCATAAAAATTATCAAACGTTTCATTAGCATTGGGTATTGTTCCTGCTGCATGGCGTTTCCAATGGTTATAAACACAATTCATATACGTCATTTCTGCATTTGACTCCTTCATCGTTTGCAGAAATATCTCTGGTGACAACGCTTCATAGCGAAAAGGTTTACCAATGATACTGGTCATAAGCGCGGCCAACTCGTCAAATGTTTTTGCATCATAACCAAGTCGATACGTCTTGCCGGTATGCTTTTCAGGATAGGTTAAAGATAGGGCTGCAACTTGCGCGAGATCATCAACATCGACCCAGCTCATGGATGCGCGGTCAACATAGGCATTAATCACCCCATTGTTTATCGCTTTTTTATTACCGTAGCTTAAAAGGTTTTGCATAAAATCTTGGGGGCGTAAATGCGTAAAAGAAAATCCGGCCCACTCTATATATCGTTCCACCAACTGATGCCAAGCCCAATGCCCAACCGTTGTATCATCCGGCCCGCACGCGCCAAGATGCACCACATGCTTGATTTGTGCTTTTTTAGCATTATCTAGTAGTACTTTGCTTTGTAATAACATATCTACTGTGTAGCCAGTCATCATAAATAGGCGGTCTATACCCTCTAAAGCCGACAGATGCGTACTCTCATCATCAAAATCAAGAATCACCGTGGCGATACCTTTGCTTTGGAACGAGGCTGCCTTGGCTTGAGTACGTACCGCCGCAATCACTTTAATATCATTTTGCGACAATAAGTAATTAATTATTTTCCCTCCCACCTGTCCAGTTGCACCAGTGATTAATAGTTTTGGAATGTTTTTAGACATGAGCGTTAATATCCAATATTGATTATTTAAGAACAGTGATTGCTACTAAAAATAGAGAGCAAGCTGTACATCTTCTCACATTCGGGAATTATTCGCATTTTCCTTAAGGATAGTCATTAAAAATGAAAACTCAGAGAGGCACCAAATATTAAAGCTTGCACCGTGCATAAGACTCACTACTGCGTAAGTTGGTGTGTGTGCCCATAGTTATTTTTTTGCAATGCAGTTAGCTGTCTTTACAATTCGTTTGATTGATGCAGGGTTGTTCTTTAATAGTGCGCTTGGTCTTATCGGGCGCTGGACTAAATTACCCTCGCAATTCGGACATTTGGATTTTAAAACGTTTTCCGAACAGTTTTGGCAGAACGTACACTCAAAACTGCAGATAACTGCCTCGCTGGATTCAGGAGGCAAATCTATACCGCAGCATTCGCAGTTTGGTCTAAGTTCTAGCATGATATCCCCTGATTATATTTGCTTAAAAATGTGTTGGGTATGCGGTGCACCCATGCTCATTCGTTGTTCAGCGGATTGGCAATAGGCACTAAGATTTCATTTCGTCTCAAAAACCACGGTATGAACGGTGCGTTATAACGTGCCCATATTGGCTCTCCAACCACGCTAAAGCGATTTTTCTTTATCCACGCTTCTAGCTTATCTCTGTTGTGCATGTAAGCCTTTTGACTCCAGAAACCTGAGTACCGGACGGCGGCAATGTATCGAGCGGGAACTGTTCGCAAAATCACTTTAGGGTCTATGGGTTGCGGAACTGTCTCCAGCGAATAGGAGGCGGGCATCATAAAACTCACAGCCCAACGCCCGTCCGTTTTCTGCTGGCCAACGGGTGACGTCATATCAATCTTCTCGCTATCAGTTTTTTGGGCAACAGGCGCAGTCATTTCGATTTTCTGACGGGATTTGTTGTCGCCCGAAATGTATTGGAACAGCCGACTAAATGCTTTTTTGCCAGCGCTCTCAAAATCGCCGTCTACGATGGTCTCAGCAAGAATGTGGGGCTCATATTCACGCAACTCGAAGTTTTTTACCTTAAGCACGACTGTGTATTTCGCTTCCTCAGTTGCCATAGCGCCTCCAGTTCCCAAAAGCGTCAAAAGAACAAACCATGCCGCCTGCTTCACGTATACCATTAGAATTCACCATAAAATCACTGATCAAGTCTGAATATAGCGTTGATTTGCGCGGGCAACTGTGAGGTCGCGCATTAATTACCGAGCGCTCTGTCGAGATTGATTCTCGCGAGCGCTTGGACTGGAAGATGCCGTGCGAAATATATGCATGGATGAGCGTTGCACTTATGAGTGAGTTCAGGCACCTAAAAGTGGGTGCGCTACGTGTACACCCGCTTTTCGCAGTTTAATTTTTGGCGTCGTCGCCGCGATGAGCCTCTGCCAACGCTTTGGCTTTGCTTAAATGAGCTTTCAGTTTCGGAAGCGTTTCTGCTGCGAATGCCTTTAGGTCGGCGTCTTTACCGTTGGCAGCTTCGTCTTCAAACAGCGTGATAGTAGCTTCATGCGCCGCAACCTGATTATTCGCATACGCTTGGTCGAATGACTCGGCACTTCGGAGTTCCAAAATCATCGCTTTAGCCTTGTCCATTAGCTGAGCATCGGTGGACACTTTTAATTTTTTTCTATCAGCGATGCTGTTCAACTTTTCGTTGGCCATCGTGTGATCTTTGACCATCATGTTGGCAAAGCTTTTTATGTCAGCGGACGTTCCTTTTTCCTGGGCCAGTTTGCCCGCTTCCACCTCCGCCAAACTTTTAGCAGACGCATCCTCCACAAAGTCATCAGAGTCTTGAGCCGCAAATGCTGTTTGGCAACCGAGAGCGAGTACGACAGCAAATGCGGTAGTTCGCAGATAGCTTTTCATTTCAATTCTTCCTTTTATTGATCAGAGGGTGAGTTGCATGTTCGTCGACTTCACCTGTTATGACTCGACGCCTTGTAAAAACGTTCAGCGCCCTAAATTCGTCAGCTTCGAACGTATGCCGCACAGCCTTCCCAGCTATTACCTGTAGAACCGCTCGTCGTGCGTTTTGAAGAAACGGGCTGGGCGGTCTCGGCTGTCCGGCGCGGGAAAGCGCCGTGATTTCATGCCTGAGTCGCTCAACCACATCGAACGCGGCCGGGTTGGAACCTGATGCGATTAATCACCCCCAGAATGTCTTTGGAGCAGGATGCCGAAGGTTAGAAGATCTTCAATAAGAACGAGTAGGACGGCTGCAAAATCATTATCACTCCGGGCGACAGTATTATTCCTCTAGCGCAAAGCCTTCGCCTCTGGGTGGCCCGGCTTATAAGTTTGGGAGTCACGGCGCATTACCGATGGGTAATCACCGTTCATCGGCTTTACGCTTGGTCACGTTGAACGGCATATGAACGTCGTGCCTCCAACACTTGGAAGCGCATAGGCCTGATGTCTTATTAACACGCCGCACTTCACAAGCAGGCGAGTGTGGTCGAAGCCAAGGAGGAATGACTGCCGTCAGTCTCGATTCCCATTCAAAAATCGGCATTCCGAGGCGCGCCACCGGATTTGGTCGAGAAAGAGCGGCAGCTCATGGTCAAAGCCGACGTGGTGTTTGCCGGGGGATATAGCCTGTGGGAGGCGAAACGTCGCCAGCATTTCAACGTTCACTCTGTTCCCAGCAGCGTTGATATCGCGCACTTTGCCCCGGCTCGCGAGGCCTTGCCAGAGTGTTCGGACCAAGCCTCTATCGGACATCCGCGGCTGGGTTTTTTCGGCGTTATCGACGAGCGGTTTGATATTGAATGGGTCAACGAACTGGCGACGCTGCGCCCCGATTGGCAGATTGTCTTGATCGGCCCGGTGGTAAAAATCGATCCTGCGACGCTGCCGCGGCGGCCAAACGTTCATTATCTTGGCCCCAAAGGGTACGCAGAGTTGCCTGCTTATTTGTCCGGGTGGGACGTTGCCCTCATGCCCTTTGCCATCAACGAGTCGACGCGTTTCAGTTACGAGTTTCCCTGTGCGGACGGTGATCCTTATTACCCCATCCCCCGCCAGGAAAAAACAGACCTGCACAACCGCTACAAAGCGCTGGCCGATGACATGTCGGGTGTCACTTTCCTCGGCCGCTTGGCCACCTACAAGTACTACAACATGGATCAGGTGGTTGGCCAGGCGCTCGCGTTTTATCCGCGTATCGAGCTGAAAGTGGGACTTGATCTCGTCTTCACGAAGAGACTGTTAAATGATGCGCGTGGCGCCGGTGTCGCCGCGCAGGTGATCCGCGTGAGGATTGGGAACATCTTCAATACGTTTCTAATGGCCGGCTATGAGTGCACGGCACACAGACGCTCGGACGGACAGCGTCTGGAGTTGCTCGCCACGACCGGACATGCCACGTGGCCTGATAAGGATTATCAGCAGCTTGGCGCGATGGGCATCGGTTGCGTGCGTGATGGGTTGCGTTGGCACTTAATCGAGTCACGCCCAGGTCGTTACGACTGGAGCAGCTTTTTACCGATGCTACGTGCCGCGCGTGATCGTAATGTTCAGGTTGTCTGGGGCCTTTGCCATTATGCTTATTCCGATGGGCTAGACATATGGCGTCCCGGGTTCGTCGATCGTTTTGCCCGGTTCGCTGGCGCTGCCGCCAAGCTGATGAAAGATGAGGGAGTGGACGTGCCGTTTTACTCGCCCATCAATGAAATTTCATTCTGGAGTTGAGCAGGCGCGCAGGTCGGCTATTTCAACCCAGGCGCGCGAGGGCGAGGGCAAGAGCTCAAACATCAGCAGGTTCGCGCCAACATTGCGGATAGCGAAGGAAATCGAGCGCTGTGCCAGTCACTCCATTTGCAAATGAAACGGCGGCAAGCGCGTTTTACAAACATTCGTGAGAGCGCCTGCTCGAATGGTCAGCGCAATGATCAATAACCAAGTGGGCAGTTAGCTCGATAAGTAAAACGAACCGAACATCGAACGCAGCGGCAGGATATCGCCAAGGTCCGTCAGCGATCCGGATTGCAAGGGAGCCATTGGTCCACAAATTATTAACACCGATGGAATTTCCGTTCTTCTTGAAACTCTGCAGTTCAGACGCGTCTGGTTTTTGAGCGCTCTTGCAGGACTTTCGATGGGAAAGCCGGCGTTGTATTGGCTGTGCAGGCATTGCGATTGCCATGTTCAAGCAGTCTGAATGTTGTTTTGCGTTTTCGCCCACTACGCGGGTGATCTACCTTTCGGACGAAAGCCGAGGGTGCCTGCGCTTTGTACATGTCAATCGGAGGTTTCATGACCCTCTTTGAAGCGCAGTTGGGCCAGCCAACCTCACGCGCCAAGGTGTCCAGTGCCGAATATCGTGGCCTGTATCAACAGCTGTACGACGAGTCGGAGATAGCCACAGCGAGCGCAGTGGTATTTTTGCAACAGCAATTGGAGCGGGTTGCTGCTGTCGATTGCGAGTTGCCACAAGATCCCCAACAGTTATCAAGCTGGATGCTGCAACGTTGCGCCAGGGTTGCGCGCGAGTACGCCGATTACCTGAAGCAACGCCAAGCAGGTGCTGCCCGCCGCTATTTTTTGAACAAAGCCCATGCCCTGTATTTTATCCAGCAGGTCGCGCCGACCAAGCGAGTGGACGGGGCCTGGTTGCATGGACTGCTTGATTACTGGCAGGACCATCGTTTCGACGAATTGCTGAACACCTACCTTGAGGAGCTGGGCGAGGGTGATGCCGGGCAGAATCATGTGGTGATCTACAGCAAGCTACTGAAAGACCATGATTGCGACAGCGCCGCCGGTCTGCGCGATGAGCACTATTTGCAAGGCGCTTTACAGCTAGCGCTTGGACGTTGTGGTGCTGCATTTGTACCGGAGGTTATTGGCTACAACCTTGGCTATGAGCAATTGCCGCTGCATCTGTTGATAAGCGCCTATGAACTCAGTGAGTTGGGTATAGACCCTTATTACTTCACCTTGCATGTGACCATCGACAACGCCAGCAGCGGTCATGCTCATAAGGCGGTTCAGTCGCTGATGCAGTTATTGCCGATGGGCCGAGGCAGGGATGAGTTCTATCGTCGCGTTAGCCTTGGTTATCGTCTCAACGACCTTGGTCAAGGCACCATCGCTGTCATCAACAGCTTCGACCTGCACTGTGAATTGGTGGCCATGCTGGAGCGCAAACGGGCGTTTGGTCAGCACATGCATTCGAACTACTGCAAATTTGAAGGCAAGACCGTCAATCAGTGGCTGTCCCATCCAGGGCAGGTCGAAGGCTTCCTCGAGGCCCTGGAGCACAAGGGCTGGATCAATCGCAACCAGGATCCGCGTGAGAGCCGGTTCTGGCAACTGATTGAAGGCACAGGCCCGGCGATGTTCGGGGTGTTCAGCGGCTATGAAAAACAACTGCTGCACGACTGGATTGCGGGTGACTGGCGCAGCCCGCAGCGGGTAGTACCCATCAGGCGTGGCGGTGTCATCAAACCCCTGCCGAAGCAACAGGCGATGATGGTCGACCCCGACATCCTGGCCCTAGACGATGCGCTACGAGGCCTGCCAGACGCAGAACAATTGGTTCGGTTAATCCCGTGGATGGCAGCACGACGTCATTGGCGCCCGGCCGGGTTGTATGCCACTCGCCGTTTTATCCAATTGCGCGCCCGCATGCGCTGAGCCATGGGAACCCCAAGGATGACAGCACAACAAACGGCGAATCGGGCTTTGTTAAATCTTGGCCGTCGACTCAAAAAAGACGGTTATCGCTTTGTCACCCCAACGCCATTGACTCATGAACGGGTCCTTCACCGCCTGACCACGCCCTTGGCGATGAACCTGCGCGACATTTTTGGCTGGTCGATGCCCTTCGATAGCAACCTTTTGCCTGAGGTTGAGCGGGATGAATTACAACAGGCCGGCATTGTCGAAAAGCACGATTCGCTGCTGCGCAGCACGGTGCGTTGGTCAAGCCTGGAAGGCATGCTATTTGCCCATTCGCCATACCCCACTGCGCAATCTGATGCCGTGTTCTTCGGTCCTGACAGCTACCGCTTCGCCCAGGTGATCGACGCTCACCTGCAGCAGCATTTCGAGCCGGTGCGGCGGGCGGTGGACATCGGTTGTGGTGCCGGCGTCGGCGCACTGATCATCGCCCGGGCACGGCATGAGGCGCAGTTGCTGGCGGTCGACATCAACCCACGGGCGCTGCGAATGAGTGCCATAAATGCTGAGTTAGCCGAGCTGAAAAATGTCAGCGTTCATTACAGTGATGTACTGGGCGGCGTCGAGGGCCGGTTTGACCTGATTGTCGCTAATCCCCCGTATATGAACGACGACCAGCAACGCGTCTACCGCCATGGCGGCGGTGCATTGGGCGAGCAGTTGTCGTTGCGCATCGTCGAAGAGTCCCTGGATCGTCTGGAACGTGGCGGCAGCCTAATCTTGTATACCGGCGTAGCGATGGTCAGCGGTGAAGATCCCTTCCTCGAAGCGCTGCGTGGGCTATTAAGTAATGACGCCTATGGCTGGACGTACCGTGAGCTGGATCCCGATGTGTTCGGCGAGGAACTCCTCAAACCGGGCTATGAACGGGTTGAGCGAATCGCCGTGGTTGTCCTCACCGTCATCCGGCTGCGCTAGAGGTCAGCGCGAATGAACAGGGCGCCCACGTTTGGTATCGAAGAGGAATACTTCATTACCGACCTGCAGAGCCGCGAGATGCTGGCGCAACCCTCTGCGCAGGTGCTGCAGGCTTGCCGGCAAGCCATCGGGAAAGGTTTCTCCTTTGAAATGTTCCAAGGGCAGATCGAGGTGGCATCACCGGTGTTCAATGTCAGGAGTGAGGCTAGGGCGTACTTGGGGGCAGTCCGTACAAACTTGGGTAAATCCTTGGCGGAGCTGGGGTTGGGAGTGGTCTGTTCAGGCAGTCATCCGCTTGCCCGCTGGCATGATCAGCGGGCCGCTTCGCAGGCGCATTTTCAGCAGTTTTTTCAGGAATTTCAGAGGGTCGCGCAGCGCAGTGTGCTGTGTGGCTTGCACGTTCATGTCGAGGTGCCGGCGACGGTCGATCGTATTGCGGTGATGAACGAGGTCTCGCCCTGGCTTCCTCTGTTGCTACTGCTGAGTTGTTCCTCACCGTTCTGGGAAGGTGAAGCCAGCGGGTTCATGAGTTATCGCCAGGCGGCCTGTGATGAGTGGCCGCGCATGGGGGTGCCAGAATATTTTGCGAACTGGAACGCCTACCATCGTTACCTGAACCTGCTGCGGCGCGTTGGCGCATTGGATACGGACGGCAATGGCTGGTGGGGCATACGCCCGGCGGTGCGGTATCCGACCCTGGAATTGCGTATGACCGACGCTTGCCCGCGATTAGCCGACGTCTTGACCCTTGCCACGCTGTTTCGCGTGATGGTTGCCCACGCCAGCAACCTGCCCCAACCAGGTGTCAATTTCACGATGGAAGATCGCTGGTTGCTCAAGGAAAATCGCTGGCGAGCAAAACGTTATGGCGTTTATGGAACCTTCGCCATTGGCCCGGAAGGGCTATTGGTTAGCGCCCTACAATGGCTGGAGTATGCCAGCCAGGTCTTTGGCACAACCTGTGATGCCATGGGCGAGTCAGGTGTATTTGAGCAGGCCCGAGCGATAGTGCAATCGGGCAATAGCGCTGACCGCCAATTGCGTTGTCACGAAGCAGCGCATGCCAGTGGTGCCGACGACCAGAGCTGCTTGCAACGTGTCGTTGATCAGTTGCTGGTCGAAACCCATAACCCATAACGCGTGAGGCGTAGTGGCAACCACCGACTTTCACTCGCTATCGCGATATCAACGCGGGCAGGAATATTTTCGCGGCGCGGCATCATCGTCTAACGGTAGGAATCCGCCTTCATTAGGGCGGGAAAATGTCAAAAAATAAGCTAATTTAAAACATAACAGTGTGTTTGTGAGCGTGCAGCGGTTGGTTAATCGTCAGCGCGGTGAGGTTTAAAGAATTGGGTCACGTTACCCGAGGAAGTCAAACCATGTTGCACGAGCTAGACGATACCCAGACTCAAGAAGTCGCTGATTTTCGCAGCGCGGTACTGGCCAAGTTAATCTACTCGGTGGGTAAAGACCCCGAACATGCGTTCGACCATGATTGGTTCGAGGCCATTGCCTTGGCGACTCGCGACCACTTGGTAGGTCATTGGATGGATAGCACCCGGCACAGTTACCGCAAGGGGCAGAAGCGGGTGTATTACCTGTCGCTGGAGTTTCTGATCGGCCGCTTGCTGGTCGATAACCTGAGCAATCTGGGTCTTCTCGAGGTCGCGCGCGCGGCGCTGGCCGACTTGGGAGTCGATCTTGAGCGGATTCGCAATCTAGAACCCGACGCCGCGCTGGGCAACGGTGGCCTGGGCCGCCTGGCCGCCTGTTTTATGGAGAGCATGGCCACCCTTGGGGTGGTCGCGCATGGTTACGGAATTCGCTATGAGCACGGTTTGTTTCGCCAGACCATCGTCGATGGCTGGCAGCAGGAACATACCGAAACCTGGCTGGATTTCGGTAATCCCTGGGAGTTTGAGCGCCCCGAAGTGAGTTATCGCGTCGGCTTTGGTGGCAGTGTCAGCGGTCAGCTAGGTGAGAGTGGAGTCACGCTACAAACCTGGCATCCAATGGAAATTGTTCGGGCCATTGCCTATGACACACCCATGCTCGGTTGGCGCGCGGCCGGGGTGAATACCCTGCGACTGTGGCGGGCCCGCGCCGAGACCAACCTGCATCTAGAGCGCTTCAATGCCGGTGATCACTTGGGCGCCGTGGCCGAGGTGGTGCGCGCCGAGAGCATCTCCCGCGTGCTGTATCCGGCCGACAGCAGCGAGGCTGGGCAAGAGCTACGTTTGCGCCAGGAATACTTTTTTGTCTGCGCGTCGCTGCAGGATTTGCTAAGGCGCCATCTCAACCAGCATGGCACGGTCCATTCGCTACCCGATTATGCGGCGATTCAGCTCAACGACACGCACCCCGCGATCGCCGTGCCTGAGCTGATGCGCCTATTGGTCGACGAACATGGCTTGGTCTGGGAACAGGCCTGGGCGCTGACGGTTGCGACCCTGGCCTACACCAACCACACGCTATTGCCCGAGGCGCTGGAAACGTGGCCTGTGGCGCTGTTAGAGCGTTTGTTACCGCGGCATATGCAGATCATTTACCTGATCAATGCCTATCATATAGATGCATTGCGCGCGCGTGGCATGCATGATTTCCAGCTGCTGCGGGCGATATCCTTGATCCAGGAAGACAACGGCCGGCGTGTACGCATGGGCAATCTGGCGTTTCTCGGCTGCCACAGCGTGAATGGCGTCTCGGCCCTGCACACCGAGCTGATGCGCACGACGGTTTTTCAATCCATGCATGGGCTTTATCCCGAGCGGATCAACAATAAAACCAATGGCATAACCTTTCGCCGTTGGCTGCAGCAAGCCAATCCAAGCTTGACCGAGTTGCTGGTGGAGACCCTTGGCAGCGCCGTGCTTGATGCGCCGGAAACGGCTCTGCCCAAGCTGGAGCCTTACGCGGATGATCCAGCGTTTCGCACGCGCTTCGCTGCCCAGCGCCAGCACAGCAAAGCCGCACTGGTAGCCTTGGTCCAGGCCCGGCTGGGCGTTACTTTGGACCCTGCAGCGCTGTTCGATGTGCAAGTCAAACGCATCCACGAGTACAAGCGTCAGCTGCTTAATCTGCTGCATACCGTGGCCCTCTATCAGGCGATCCGCGATCAGCCAAGCGTGGATTGGGTGCCGCGGGTGAAGGTGTTTGCCGGCAAGGCGGCAGCCAGTTATCAGCAAGCCAAGTTGATCATCAAACTGGCCAATGACATCGCCCGCACCATCAATGCCGACCCGACTGTGCGCGGCCTATTGAAACTGGTGTTTATTCCTAATTACAACGTCAGCCTGGCCGAGGTCATCATTCCGGCGGCAGATTTGTCCGAGCAAATCTCCACCGCCGGCTTGGAAGCCTCGGGTACCAGCAATATGAAATTTGGCCTCAACGGCGCCTTAACCATCGGCACACTGGATGGCGCCAACGTCGAGATGTGCCAGCAAGTGGGTGCCGACAACATGTTTATCTTCGGCATGACCGTGCAACAGGTACAGGCCCGCCAGCAAAACAAACCCGGTAACGTCGCGGCACTGGTGGTCAACAACACACGACTGGCCGAAGTGCTGCAAGCCATTCGGGGCGGGGTGTTTTCACCGGATGATCCCAACCGCTATGTCGGCCTGGTAGACGGGCTGATTGAGCATGATCGCTATATGGTCTGCGCCGACTTCGAGGCCTATTGGCTAGCGCAACGGCGGGTCGACGCCCTCTGGCGCAGCCCCGACCAGTGGTGGCGCGCGGCGATATTGAATACCGCGCGCATGGGCTGGTTTTCCTCCGATCGGGCCATTCGCGAGTACGCCACCGATATTTGGGGGGTAATGGATGCATCCAACGCGCAATGCCCCATTGCCACTTAATCGGCTCGCCACGCTCTAGCGACGCTCAACAGCAGCACATGAAAATGATGATGTTTGCGTTAGCCGTTGAGTAGCCGTGGCGCTGTTGTAGACGCAGATTTATCCACGCTGAATCAGCGGAAAAGCTCATAAATAAACGCGCGACTACGCGTTGATTATCCTGGCCGCAGCAACGCCAATGTGTGCGGCCTCAGGAGTTCTTGGGGCTTAGGCCCAGGCGCTTGACCAGGCGATGCAGGTTGGCGCGATCGAGGCCCAGTTCGCGCGCGGTGGCCGCCCAGTTGTGCGGGTTGCGAGCCAGGGCTGCGCTGATCTGCTGGCGCTGAAAGTCGTCTACGGCTTGGCGCAGGTCCTGGCTCGCAGGCCGGGGCGCGTTCAAGGCGGCGGACGCTGGGGTTGGCACTGAGGCGGCGAATCCCGGCAGATCCAGCTCGGCGCAGCTGATGCTGAGAATGCGCGGCCGCTCGCGGTGGGTGGCCAGGGCCTTGAGGCCGGCCCGACTGAGCAGATGCTCCAGTTCGCGCACATTGCCCGGCCAGGCGTAAGCCAGCAGCGCAGCCTGGGCCTGGCCAGTCAGGCGCAGACTGTGCACCCGCAATCGGGAGCGGTTCTGCTCAAGAAAAAAACCGGCCAGCAACAAAATATCGTGGCCGCGTTCACGCAGCGCCGGTACGCGCAGCGGATAGACGCTGAGGCGGTGATAAAGGTCGGCCCGAAAGCGCCCGGCACGCACTTCTTCGGCTAAATCGCGATTGCTGGCGGCCAGTATGCGCACGTCTACCCGGTGTTCGCGGTCGGAGCCCAGGCGTTGCAGTTGGCCGCTTTGCAGCACCCGCAGCAGCTTGGCTTGCACCGTCAGCGGCATCTCGCCCACTTCATCCAGAAACAGCGTGCCGCCATGGGCCAACTCGAACTTGCCGCTGCGATCGGCGACCGCGCCAGAGAAGGCTCCGCGCACATGGCCAAACAATTCACTTTCCACCAGCGCTTCGGGCAGCGCGGCGCAGTTCAGGTTGATCAAGGGTTTGTCTGCGCGCGGGGAGCGCGCATGAATGGCCTGGGCCACCAGTTCCTTGCCCACTCCTGTTTCACCGGCAATCAGTACCGTCAGATCACTGCCGGCGACCACGGCTATTTCGTCGAGCAGGCGTTTATGCGCCGGGCTTTGGCCGATCAGCTCGCGTGGGGCGGCGGCCTGGCGGTAAGTCTCGGCCAGTTGATGTTCGTTTTCGGCGCGCTGAGCCAGCGCTTGTAGGCGCTCGGTGGCGTTGACCGTGGCCGCCGCCAGGCGCGCGAATGTCTCCAGTTGCTCCAGCGCAACCTGGCCAAACTGGGCCGGGTCTAGCGCGTCGAGGGTCAGCAGGCCCCAGGGCCGACCATCGATAAACAGCGGACAACCCAGGCAGTCATGTACCTGCAGTTGTTGCCCGGGGTGGCCCTCAACCAAGCCATCGTAGGGGTCGGGCAAGTCGCTGTCCGCGGCAAAGCGGGTGGCGCCTGGGTGTTCGAGCAGGGCGGCGAGGCGCGGATGTTCGGCCACCTTGAAGCGCCGGCCGAGGGTGTCGGCACTCAGCCCATCCACCGCCAGGGGCACCAGGGTATCGCCCTCCAGGCGCAGCAGTGCGGTGGCGTCGCTGGGCATCAGTTCGCGCAGTGCCTGCAACAGGCGCCGGTAACGTTCGCCCTCAGGCAGGTCGCGGGTCAGGTCGTCGACCAGCGGCAGCAGGCTGGCCAGCAGTAAGCGGTTGGTCATTTCGACTCTCTGCGGTCTTTTTGACTGCGATTGCTTGTAGTCAATTTGATTGCTCTATTTATAAGTCATTGATTTTTAATAATTAATTATTTGGCACGAAACATGAAGTATGAAACATAAAAATAGCCGTAGAACCCTCGACTTGAATAAGTTCGAAAGCCCGATTTGGAGATTGCCCATGTTATCCACTGAACATCGTGCGCTGGTCAAAGCCACTGTCCCCCTGCTTGAAGCCGGCGGAGAAGCGTTGACCACGCATTTTTACCGAATTTTGCTCGACGAATACCCGCAGGTGCGGCCGCTGTTCAATCAAGCCCACCAGACCAGTGGCGATCAGCCGCGGGCGTTGGCCAATGGCGTATTGATGTATGCGCGCAACATCGACCGGCTGGAAGCCTTGGGTCCGCTAGTAGGGCAGATTATGGCCAAACATGTGTCGTTGCAGATACTGCCGGAGCATTACCCGATGGTCGGCGCCTGCCTGTTGCGCGCCATTCGCGAGGTGCTGGGCGCCGAGATTGCCACCGATGCGGTGATTCAGGCCTGGGCGGCGGCGTATCAGCAATTGGCCGATCTACTGATCGGCGCGGAGGAGGAGGTATATGCCGCTAACGCTGCGGCGCCGGGTGGCTGGCGCGCCGAGCGGGCGTTTCGGGTGGTGCGCAAGGTGGCTGAGAGCGAGGAAATCACGTCGTTCTATTTGCAACCGGAAGATGGACAAGCGCTGCAGGATTTCACCGCGGGTCAGTTTATCGGTCTGCGGTTGCTGCTCGACGGTGAAGAAATACGCCGCAACTACTCGTTGTCGGCCGCGCCTAATGGCCATGAATATCGCATCAGCGTGAAACGCGAACCCGGTGGGCGTGCCTCTAACTACCTGCATGACCAAGTGCAGGAAGGCGATTTGCTGGATCTGTATCCCGCGGCTGGCGAGTTTGTGTTGCGCCCTTCAAGCAAACCGCTGGCGTTGATCACCGCCGGCGTGGGCATCACCCCAGCTTTAAGCATGCTGCAAGCGGCACTGCCCTCGGGCCGGCCGATTCACTTTATTCACTGCGCGCGGCATGCCGGCGTGCATGCCTTCAGCGACTGGATCGACTCCATGGCCGCGCAGCACCCGCAAATTCAGCAGTTCGTCTGTTACAGCGAGCCGCGAGCGGGCGATACGGCCGATGCGTCGGGTTTTCTGAGCCAGGCAACATTGGCCGCCTGGCTGCCCGCCGAGCGTGATCTGGATGCCTACTTCCTGGGTCCAAAGCCCTTTATGAGCCAGGTACAAAAGCATCTGGGTGAGCTGGGTGTGCCCCACGGACAGTGCCATTACGAGTTCTTCGGCCCGGCTTCGGCCCTGAACGGCTGATGCCGTGATAGGTGGCAGCGCTCCCGGTGCGTTAGGACCGCCATGCGGCAGGTGCAGGTCAGTGGTCGGGTAACTTGCCCGGAGCGGGAGCTTCACGCTAAATCATTGATTTGACGACGCCTTTTGGCGGCAATGCTGTGCTAAAAAGCGCGCCGCGCCACCGTTACCGTTGCTTGTTAAGCAGCGGTCTGCAATTCCCAGGGGCATGCGCCATGCATGCCCCTTTGTCGTTGTTAAGGAAGTCTGAATGTCCGCCACCTTGTTTTGTGATCGCCTGCTGCGTGTGCTGGGTCTACGCACCCTTAATCAGCAGTTTCTTTTTTCTTATGGGCTGATATTCGTGCTGGCCGTTATTGCTTCGGTGGCGCTGTACCTGAGCATGTCGGTGTCGCCGCAGACCATCGATGTGGCCGGCGCCCAGCGCATGCTCAGCCAGAAGATCACCAAGGAAGTGTTGTTGCTGCGCCGGGGCGCAATTGCCAAAGCAACTATGGACGCCTCGATTGCGCAGTTCGAGCTGACCCAGCAGAACCTATTAAACGGCAATGCTGACCTGAATATAAGCGCCATTGAACAGCCTGAGATTCAGGCGCAGATGCGTCAGGTTGAACAATCTTGGCAGGCCTTTCGTGGGCAGTTGAGCCAAGTAATGGCAAGTGACCAGGCGTTCGATGGCGCGGCGCTGGAGCGCGTCTCGGTGACCCTGTTGCGCGAGATGAACGCAGCAGTAGGGCTGATGGTGACGCATGCGCAACAGGTACAACGCACCCAGATGTGGCTGGCCTTTGCCTGCGTGCTGAGCATTTTGTGCCTGGTGGTGCTGGGTTGGCAGTTTGGCCTGCGTTCGTTGATGGGCGGCCTGCGCGACGTCGAAGGCGCGCTGACGCAGGTCGGCGAGGGCAATTTCACCCAGACCCTCAATGACCCTAACCCGGCCAACAAAGCCAATGAAATCGGCCGCATTGTGGTGGGCTACAACCGCATGCAAGAACAAATGCGCAGCCTGCTCGGCCAGGTCAAGGACACCAGCCGACACACCCATGCCGGGGTCGACAAAGTGGTGGCGGCAGCCAGCACCGCCTGTGAAGGTGTGCGCCTGCAACATGAAAACCTCGATCAGGTTGCCACCGCAATGAACGAAATGAGCGCAACGGTGGCTGAAGTGGCGCGGCATGCCGCCCAGGCCGCAAATTCCGCTCACAGCGCTGATGTGTGCACCAAGGCCGGGCAGCGTGCGGTGCAGCACAATGCCGAGCTGATCGCGGAACTTGCCACACAAATGGCCCAGAGCACCCTGCAGATGACCACGCTGCGCAACGAAACCGAAGGCGTGGGCAAGGTTCTGGAGGTGATTACCGGCATCGCCGATCAAACCAACCTGCTGGCGTTGAATGCGGCCATCGAAGCGGCCCGGGCCGGGGAGGCGGGCCGCGGCTTTGCGGTGGTGGCGGACGAGGTGCGCACCTTGGCCAGCCGCACCCAGCAGTCCACCGGCGAGATCCAGGCGATCATTCAGCGTCTGCGTAACGGTGCCCATCAGGCGGTGGCGGCGCTGGAGAAAAGTGCCAGCCTGGTGCACGACAACCTCAGCCATATTCAGGAAACAACCGAAGTGCTGGGCAGCATCGTCGACGCGGTGGACAGCATCAATGCCATGAACACCCAGATCGCCACTGCGGCCGAGCAGCAGAGCCAGGTCGCCCAAGACATCGACCAGCGAGTCACCGAAATCTCCAGCCTGGCCGAGCGCAGCCGCGAAGAATCGCAAGGGGTGATGGATGACAGTCGGCAGATTCAGGGCCAAGTGCAGCAACTGAACAACTGCCTGGCGCGTTTTCGCACCTGATCTGCGGCTATGGCGCTTTAGTGATCGGGCCGCAGTTATTGAGCTGCGGCTACTGAGCCACGCCGGCCTGCCGCTGTTTGGCTGGCCGGTTAGCTAATCAACCCGCCAAACGGCCAGCTTATCCGCCCGCCGGCGCGGCAGATCACCCCTTGGCCAGGTCGTACTGCTATCCAGCGGCGCTTGCAGATGGCGCATCGTCCAGATAGCGCATCAGCAAGGCGTAGTGCAGATCCAGGCCCTCGGGCACCGGCAGGTACATAACATGACCATCGCCCGGGGCTACCTGCACCGCGGCGCCGTGGCGGTTCTCCAACTGCTCCAGGTGCAGCGTGCAGTTGCCCTGAGGTGTCATCAATTCCAGCTGATCGCCGACGGCGAAACGGTTCTTGACCCGCACCTCGGCCAGATTGCCGCGGCGCTGGCCGGTCAGCTCACCGACGAACTGCTGGCGCTCGGACAGCGAATGCCCGCGCTGGTAATTCTGGTACTCGTCATGCACATGGCGGCGTAGAAAACCTTCCGTATAGCCGCGTTGCGCCAGCGATTCCAGGGTGTCCATCGAAGATTTGTCGAACGGCCGGCCGGCCACTGCATCGTCGATGGCCTGGCGATAGACTTGGGCGGTGCGCGCGCAATAGTAGTGCGACTTGGTGCGGCCTTCGATCTTCAGCGACTGCACACCCATGCGTACCAGGCGCTCGACATGCTGCACGGCACGCAGGTCCTTGGAGTTCATAATGTAGGTGCCGTGCTCGTCCTCGTAGGCGGCCATCAACTCACCGGGGCGATTCTGCTCTTCCAGCAAAAACAGCTGATCGGTCGACGGCCCAGCGCCGAGGGTCGGATCGATCTGCTGCACGGCAATCGACTCGTTACGCGGCTGTGCTGGACGTTGTTCGGAATATTGCCCTGAATGTTGCGCTGAGCATTGCGCCGAATGGTCCATCGAGCGTTGCGTCGAGCGCTGAACCAGCTCGCCAAGCTCGTTTTCCTGAGCCTCGTGGGCCTGGTATTGCCAGCGGCAGGCATTGGTGCAGCTGCCCTGATTGGGGTCACGCTTGTTCAGGTAACCGGACAACAGGCAGCGCCCGGAATAGGCCATGCACAGTGCGCCGTGGACGAACACTTCAAGCTCCATGCCCGGCACCTGCTGACCGATTTCCTCGATTTCTTCCAGGGACAGTTCGCGTGACAAAATCACCCGGCTCAGGCCCTGGCGGCGCCAGAACTCGACGCTGGCCCAGTTCACCGCATTGGCCTGCACCGACAGGTGGATGGGCATCTGCGGGAAGTGCTCGCGCACCAGCATGATCAGCCCCGGGTCGGAGAGGATCAATGCATCCGGCCCCATCGCCACCACCGGCGCCAGGTCCTTGAGAAAGGTGCGCAGCTTAGCGTTATGCGGGGCGATATTGACCACCACATAAAAGCGTTTGCCCTGCGCATGGGCTTCGTCGATGCCTAGGGCCAGAGTGGCCTGATCGAACGCATTGTTGCGCACCCGCAGGCTATAGCGTGGTTGGCCGGCATAGACCGCATCGGCACCATAGGCGAAGGCATAGCGCATGTTTTTCAGGCTGCCAGCGGGGGAGAGCAATTCGGGTGCGGGTGCGGGAGTAGTCATGCTGGAGGGCAGCCAAACAGAAAAGGGCTGCCATTTTAGTCAGTCGAGCCGGCAGGCTTATTGATCTGAGTCTAGTGGCTGCCTGGCGATAGAAGACCCAAATGATGCCGATTTCGAGCAAGTCCTGGCTAAAACTCGTTCGAAAGTACCATTCGACTTTATCGCGCCTGGTGCTTTACTGGCGCTGCCGGGATTCTCCGGTAACAAACCACGAGGATTGAGCCATGTGGACTAAACCTGCCTTTACCGATCTGCGCATTGGTTTCGAAGTAACTCTGTACATTTCCAACCGTTGATCCGCGGTGCCCCGGCTTGCCGGGGCATTTGCGTTAGGAAGCCCTTATGTATATTCAGATTCTCGGTTCGGCCGCTGGCGGCGGTTTCCCTCAGTGGAACTGCAACTGCCACAACTGCTCCGGCGTGCGCGATGGCAGTCTGCGCGCCCACTCGCGCACCCAGTCCTCGATCGCGATCAGCGACGATGGCGAACATTGGATTCTGTGTAATGCCTCGCCGGATATTCGCGCCCAACTGGCGGCTTTTCCGGCGCTGCAACCCGCGCGTCAGCTGCGCGACACGGCCATCGACGGCATCATCTTGCTCGACAGCCAGATCGATCATTGCACCGGGCTGTTGTCCCTGCGCGAGGGTTGTCCACACAAGGTGTGGTGTACCGAGATGGTTCATCAAGACCTTTCCAGCGGCTTCCCGCTGTTCAATATGCTTGAACACTGGAACGGCGGCGGGCTGCACCACCAACTGATCGAACTGGACGCCAAGCCCTTTAGTGTTCCCGCTTGCCCGGGGCTGCAGATCACTGCCATCCCGTTGCGTAGCAGCGCGCCGCCCTATTCGCCGCACCGTGGCAATCCGCAGCCGGGTGACAATATCGGCCTGTTTATCGAAGACCTGCGCAGTGGCGGCAAGCTGTTCTATGCCCCGGGTTTAGGCCAGGTAAACGAAGAACTGCTGAGCTGGATGCGCCGTGCCGACTGCCTGCTGGTGGACGGCACACTTTGGCGCGATGACGAGATGCAGCGCTGCGAAGTCGGCGACAAGCTCGGCAGCGAGATGGGCCATTTAGCCCAGAGCGGTCCGGGCGGCATGCTTGAGGTGCTCGACGGCCTATCGGGCCCGCGCAAAATTCTGATCCATATCAACAACACCAATCCGATTCTTGACCTCGATTCTATCGAGTGCGCAACCCTCGCCGAACATGCCATCGAAGTCTCCTTTGATGGCATGCACATCCAATTGTAAGGCGCGTCTGGTCCATTCAACAGGGTGCGCTGCGCACCGAAAAGGCCGCTCGGTACATGAGGTGCGCCACATGCACCGAACGGCCGGCATTCCCGGTACCACCCCAGCGGTGCGCAGGGCGCACCCTAAAAGGAGTCGACGATGACCGCTGCCATGAGTCCTGCTGACTTCGAGCACGCGCTGCGCGCCAAAGGCGCCTATTACCATATTCATCACCCCTTTCATGTGGCCATGTATGCGGGCGAAGCCAGTCGTGAGCAGATTCAGGGCTGGGTCGCCAACCGCTTCTATTACCAACTGAATATCCCGCTGAAAGACGCGGCGATCCTGGCCAACTGTGCGGACCGTGACGTGCGCCGCGAATGGCTGCAGCGCATCCTCGACCACGATGGCGCGCCGGGTGAGGCGGGCGGTATCGAAGCCTGGCTGAAGCTGGGCGAGGCCGTGGGCCTGGACCGCGAGCAGCTGCTCAGCCAGGAGCTGGTGCTGCCGGGGGTGCGTTTCGCGGTGGACGCCTATGTCAATTTCGCCCGCCGGGCCTGCTGGCAGGAAGCGGCCAGCAGCTCGCTGACCGAACTGTTCGCCCCGCAGATTCACCAGTCGCGGCTGGACAGCTGGCCGCAGCACTATCCCTGGATCGATCCGGCCGGTTATCACTACTTCCGTTCACGGCTGAGTCAGGCGCGCCGCGATGTGGAGCACGGCCTGCGTATCACCTTGGCCTATTATCAAACTTGGGAAGCGCAACAGCGCATGCTGGAAATTCTGCAGTTCAAACTGGATGTGCTGTGGAGCATGCTCGACGCCATGAGCATGGCGTATCAGCTGGACCGCGCGCCCTATCACAGCGTCACCACTGAGCGGGTCTGGCACCGAGGTTTAGGCTTATGAGCGAGCTGCTACGCCAACAGATCCCCACGCTGCGCCGCGGGTTTCGCCTGCAATGGGAACCGGTGCAAGACTGCCATGTGCTGCTCTACCCAGAGGGCATGATCAAACTCAATGAGAGTGCCGGCGAGATTCTCAAACTGATCGATGGCCAGCAAAACGTCGCCGCCATCATCGGCCAACTGACCGGGCGTTTCCCGGATGTGCCGGGCATCGACGAAGACATTCTTGCCTTTATGGAGGTTGCCAGTGCCCAATTCTGGATCGAGCTGCGCTAACCACGCAGGGATTATGCCGAGCCTGCCAACGCCGCCGAGCCTGCCCGGCCCGCCGCTGTGGCTGTTGGCCGAGCTGACCTACCGCTGCCCTCTGCAATGCCCGTACTGCTCCAATCCGCTGGACTTCGCACAGCAGGGCGCCGAGCTGTCCACCAGTGAGTGGATCGAAGTGTTTCGTCAAGCGCGGGAAATGGGCGCCGCCCAGCTTGGCTTCTCTGGTGGCGAGCCGCTAGTGCGCCAGGATCTGGCTGAACTGATCAAGGCCGCCCGGGATATGGGCTACTACACCAATCTGATCACCTCAGGGATCGGCCTGAGCGAAGCGCGGATCGCCGAGTTCAGCGCTGCCGGGTTGGATCATATCCAGATCAGCTTTCAGGCCGCCGACGAGACGGTCAACAATATGCTGGCCGGCTCCAAGAAGGCCTTCGCCCAGAAGCTGGCCATGGCCAAGGCGGTCAAGGCTCACGGCTATCCCATGGTGCTGAACTTCGTCACCCATCGGCACAATATTGACGACATCGGGCGGATCATCGAGCTGTGCCTGGAACTGGAGGCGGACTTCGTAGAATTGGCCACCTGCCAATTCTACGGCTGGGCCGAGCTCAACCGCGCCGCCTTGTTGCCGACTCAGGAGCAGCTGCGACGAGCCGAGCGCATCACCAACGAGTGGCGCGACAAACTGGCGGCGCAGAATAACCCCTGCAAGTTGATTTTCGTCACCCCCGACTATTACGAGGAACGCCCTAAGACCTGCATGAACGGCTGGGGCAATCTGTTTCTCGACATTACCCCGGACGGCACGGCGTTGCCGTGCCACAGCGCCCGCCAGTTACCGGTGCAGTTTCCCAATGTGCGCGAGCACAGCGTCCAGCACATCTGGCAGGAGTCCTTGGGCTTCAACCTGTTTCGCGGGAATGACTGGATGGTCGAGCCCTGCCGCAGTTGTGATGAGAAGCACAAGGATCTGGGCGGCTGCCGCTGTCAGGCCTTTATGCTGACCGGGGATGCCCGCAATGCCGACCCGGTGTGCAGCAAGTCTCCGCACCATGGGCTGATTTTGGCCGCCCGCGCCGAAGCCGAACAGGCTCCCGGCGAGCTGGATACGCTGGTGTTTCGCAACGAACGCGCCTCGCGGCTGATCCTCAAAGTCTGAACCGGCAGGTTGCGCCGACTGCCGCCGGCAAATACCAGCGGTGTGCCGGGCGCAGCCTCAGTCCGCCGCCTGTAATTACAACGCTATAGCGTCCTCATCCATCACCCGCGTCCGAGTCGTCCATGCCGAAAATTCGCACCCCTTACGGCTGCTGGCCCAGCGCCTGGTCCGCCGAGCAGGCGGCCGCTGCTAGCCGCGAGTTTGCCGAGCTGCAGGTTGCTGAGAACGGTCTGTTCTGGAGCGAGTTCAATCCGCAGGATGCCTGCAGCCGGCTCTGGCACTGGCAGGCGGGAACGCCGCGCTGCCTGACGCCGGACGGTTACTCGGTGCGCAGTCGGGTCTATGAATACGGCGGCGGCGCCTTCTGCTTGACCGACCAGGGCCTGGCTTTCGTCAATGAGGCCGACCAACAGATCTACCTGCAAACCTTGGACGGCCAGCCGCGACGGTTGACTAACGCGGCCGATAGTCGATTCGGCGCGTTGCATTTCGCTGCCCGCCAGCAGGTTGTGTTGGCGGTGGAGGAGTGGCATGGGCCGGAGCCAATGAGTGCTGAGCAGACCGCTGCTGAGCCGGTCGATACCCGGCGCGCCGATGCGCACCGGGTTGTGCATCGGCTGGTCAGCATCGGCCTGGCTGACGGCGTGCGCCGGGTGCTAGTCGAAGGTGCTGATTTTTACGCGGCGCCGACCGTGAGCGCGGACGGCACTCGCCTGGCTTGGATCGAATGGAGCCGCCCCGAACAACCTTGGACCGCGACCCGCCTGTGCCTGGCTGAGTCCGACGGGCAGGGCGGTTGGCACCCGCCACGCGTGGTCGCCGGGCAGCCGCAGTTCCAGGAAGTCCAGGGTCTCCAGAACGTCCAGAGCAGTCCAGGCAAACCAAGCCAACCAAGCCAACCAAGCAGTAGTGATGGCCGTAATGGTGGTAACAGCGGTAGTTGCGAACCTGCCGAACGCCTCGAGAACGGCGATGGCAGCAGCGCAAGCCGTGATGGCGAGTCGTTACAACAACCGCGTTTTGCTGCCGATGGCAGCTTATTCTGCCTCAGCGATCGCAATGGCTGGTGGCAACCCTGGGCCGGACAACACGGTCAATGGTTACCCGTAGGCGGCGCAATGTCGGCGCTCCCGGCCAACCCCACAGATGCGCCTGGCTTACCCTACGACGTGGCGAGTGCTCATGTTCCTACGCTCTCCACGCCACTCTCCGTAGGCTGCACCGTAGCGCCCGCGCCCCAGATTAAGACCGCTGGTGCGCATGACGCCCCTTACGAACTGGCGAATGCCCGTTCTCCCGAGTTCGTCTTAGCAACGTGCGCTATGGCGAACGCCGATCACGCCGCTGCGCCCGGGCAGTTGGGTGCCTGCAGTTACCTGCCGCTGGCCGTTGACGGTCTGTTGCTGAGCCGCTTCGTGAATGGCTGGGGTCAGTTGTGGCAGCGTAACAGCCAGGGTGAGGAGCGGCGCTTGGCCGGCGATTTCAGTCGGTTTAGCGCCTTGGCGGCCGATGAACAGTATTTCTACTGCATCGCCGCGTCCCCCGAGCGTGTGTCGGCGCTGCTGGCGATTGACCGGCTCGACGGTGCGGTGCAGGTGGTCGCCGGCGGCGAGCAACTGCTGGCTGCAGATCAGCTGTCGCTGCCTCAATCCTTAACGTTCGCCAGCGACGCCGAGCAGGCGCACGGTTTCTTCTATCCACCGAGCAATGCCGCGTGTCGCGGCCCAGACCAGGAGCAACCGCCGCTGTTGGTGTTTGTGCATGGCGGACCAGTCTCCGCCTGCTATCCGGCCTTCGATGCGCGCATCCAGTTCTGGACCCAGCGCGGGTTTGCCGTGGCCGACCTGAACTACCGCGGCAGCAGTGGTTACGGGCGTGCCTATCGGCAGCGACTCAAGGGACAGTGGGGTGTGCTCGATGTGGCGGATGCCGTGGCGCTGGTAGCGCATCTGGCCGCGCGTGCGCTGATCGACCCGGCGCGAGCCTTTATCCGCGGTTCCAGTGCCGGTGGTTACACCACGCTGTGTGCCCTGGCATTCCATGGAGTTTTTCGCGCCGGCGCCAGCCTCTATGGTGTCAGCGATCCCCTGACGCTGCGGCGGCTGACGCACAAGTTCGAGGCCGATTATCTGGACTGGTTGATTGGCGATCCCGCGCGCGATGCCGAGCGTTATCAGGCCCGTACACCGCTGTATCACGCCGATAAAATTGACTCCCCAGTGATTTTTTTTCAGGGCGGACAAGATACGGTGGTGCTGCCCCAGCAGACCACATCGATGGTTGCCGCCCTGCAGCAGCGCGGCGTTGAGGTGGAGTACCACTGCTACGCCGACGAGCGCCACGGCTTTCGCCAAGCCGCCCATCTGGCCGATGTGCTGGAGCGGGAATGGCGTTTCTATCAGCGGTTTTTGCACTAGAGAAAGGCATCTGAACGCCGCTTAGTAACTGCCCGAAGTGCTGACCGAATCGCGACGAGTGCTGATCACATGTATTGACGTAGGGCGCGTACAGCGAATGGCAACTGCCCATAAATAGCCGGTTGCCTTTATTGCCGCCCAAGCACAGGTAGGCACAGCGCTCGGGCAATTTGATATGGCCGATTGCCTTGCCCTGTGGGTTGAACGCCATGCCGCCATCCAGATTCTCCGACCTGGCGCCTAGCGCACCGTTGCTGCCCCAGCCGCACCAGAGGTAACCGTTCTCATCGCATTTGATACCGTCGAGCGCGCCGTATTCGGGCGCTTCAATATGCTTGCATCGCTGTCCCAGGCTGCCATCCGCGTTCACGGGAAAGGCCCGGACCAGACGATTGGATTTCGACGACATACAGCCCCTTTTCGTCCGGCGAGAAACACAGGCCGGTAGGACCGGTAAGGTCGCCGACGACACGGGAAATCTTGTCGGTCTCGCCGTCGATCCGATACACCGCATCGGGCTGCTCGGCCACGACCTTATAACCTTCATCGTTATTGGCGGTCTGGAAGGGTGGGTCGGTGAACCAGAAACTGTGCATTTAAAAAGACCCGTCGCGAGGACGGGCCGAGGGTGCGTTAACACATGGAGTAAACAGACGCGGGTAAAGCCTTAAATCAGAGAATCGACAGCGGGTAGTTGAAGATCAGGCGGTTCTCATCGAACTCGTTGTTGCTGAAGTCGCGACGGATGGTGTTGTTGCGCCACTTCATCGACAGGTTCTTAAAGGTGCCGCTCTGCACGACATAGGCCAGTTCGGTTTCGCGGCCCCATTCCTTGCCGTCGTTGGTGCTGGCAGTGTGAGCGTTGTCGCCGCTGATGTAGCGGTTCATCAGGGTCAAACCGGGCACGCCGACGCGGGCAAAATTGTAGTCGTGACGTACTTGCCAGGAGCGTTCGCCGGCGTTGTCGTAGCTTGCGTTGTAGCTATCGTTGGCCAAGGTGCCACCGCTGGTGCCGTTGACCCGCATCCAGCCCGTGTCGCCGCTAACTTTTTGTAGCCCAACATAGAAGGTGTTGCTGCCGATTTTGGCCGAGAAGAGCCCCGAGTAAGTCTTGTTGTCTAGCTCGCCGGCCAGCGCGCTGCCGTCATCTTCGCCCTGGAAGTAGCCGAGGTTGGCGCCCAGAGTCCAGTCGCCGACTGGCTGGCTGTGTTGCACTTGCAGGTACTGCTGGTTATAGATGTCCTGCAGCTCGGCGTGCCACAGGCCGATCAGGGTGCGGTTGTCGTTTAAGCGATATTCGCCGCCGGCAAAGTTGAAGCGATCCGATTCGGCCCCGGCGTAGCTCATGTCTTCCATACTGGCGTCGTTACGCGGGCTGTTTTTGCGAAACTGGCCGCCGTAGAGGGTCAATCCGTCGATCTCGTTGGAGGTCAACTGGGCACCTTGGAAGGTTTGCGGCAGCGAGCGGCCATCGTCGGAACGCAGAATGGGCAGTACCGCCGCCCATTCGCCAACCTTCAGCTCGGTTTTCGACAGTTTGGCCTTGCCGGCTACGGCCAGTCGGCCAAAGTTGTCCGCCGGATGGTTGCCGTCATGCACCGGCAGCAGGCTGGTATTACGCGTGCCACGGCCGCCGTTGAGTTTGAACGCGCTCATGCCCAGCACATCCAGGCCGAACCCGACGGTGCCTTCAGTAAAGCCCGAGCGGGCATCGAGGATGAAGCTCTGCGTCCACTCCTCTGCCTTGCTTTGACTATTGGCCGGGTCGACGAAGTTGCGGTTGATGTAAAAGTTGCGAAGGCCTAGGTTGACCTTGGCGTCATCGACGAAGCCGGCGGCCTGGCTGCTCAGCGGAAAGGCGAGGGCCATGCTGCCGGCGCCCAGCAGGGCCAGCGTGAGGGCGTTGCGTGCGGTCATTATTGTTGTGCTCCCACCGCTCCCTGGCCGGCCCTGATAGGTCAGCGACGTGCGAAGGGAGCGTGTGAGTTGCCCCGTGCGGGGCGACAGGTGTGTCCGAGGTGCGGACACGCCTCTGCTTCAGGCTTAGCCGTCGGCGAATTCGGTTGGGGGGCGTAGCCGACTGGTCGTGCAGGTAGCCGACAATCGGGTGTTGCTCTGCGGGTCGGTTGTGCCAGTGGACAAGCGACGCAGTGCTGCGAGGGGAGTGCCAGTAATCATTGTGTCGATAGCCTTGTTTTTATTTTTATTTACGTCGTATGTCGTCATACAACTGTGCGAATTATCGACAGCACGCAATCGCTTTGTCAACGTGCCTATAGACGAAAGTTGTAGAATTCTGAAGATTTAACAACGCGCAAGGGTGGTTTATTTGTTCGAAAAACCGTACACATTTTCGTTTTTAAGCGATATTCAGCAGTTTTCTCAGAATATTGATAGCTGGAGGCTTTGTTCGGAGAGCTTTTTGTGGGGCCGGAAAATGGGCGAAAAGAGAACTTTCCGATGCTGCCGGATCACTTTTGTTGTGCGATAACGTATGACAAGAGCTGAATTTGACTCGTTTCTGGCTGTAACCCCAGTTTTCTGGGACGTGGATGTCCGGGATATCGAACGGGAGGTTTTTAGGAACAAGCGCGCTGTTTGTTGCCCGCTGAAAGTGCCGGCGCAAACTGCTCAGCCAGTCGTTAGCTCGGATGACATTCGCGGAAGGTTGAAATAGAGTGCCGTGCACTTATCCAAGGAGAGGTCTCTATGCATCTGACGGCTCCGATTCCGATTCTGCGTAGCTTCGATGAAGCCACTGCACGGGCGTTCTACATCAACTTCCTCGGTTTTGCTGAAGACTGGTCGCACCGCTTTGAGCCTGGCTTGCCGGTCTATCTTCAAGTGTCCAGAGCTGGCTGCGTGCTGCACCTGTCAGAGCACCACGGCGATTGCTGCCCCGGTGCTGCGCTGCGGATCAGTGTCGAGGATCTGGATACCCTGCAAACCGAGCTGGCTGCTCGGGCTTACGCCAACGCGCGGCCCATCATCACGACGCAGCCCTGGGGGCGCGATATGCAAGTGACGGACCCTTTCGGCAATCGACTGATCTTCACTGATATTAAAACGATGTGACCGCGGTTTGCCCTGCTGCGCCTACCGATAAGCCGGCGCAGCGAGTCACCTCAGCCACGGTAGTAGCGCTGCGGCACGAACGGGGTTTTGGCGACTTTCATGGCGACCCGTTTGCCGCGCACAATGGCCCAGACCTCGCTGTCCAGAGCGTTATGGCTGCTCTGCACATAGCCCATAGCTAACGGCGCGCCGAGAGTCGGGCCGAAGCCACCGCTGCAGACGGTGCCGATTTGCTGGCCATCGGCACCGACGATTTGCGCGCCCTCACGCACCGGCACGCGCTCCTGCGGCAGCAGGCCGACCCGTTTACTGGCGACGCCTTTTTGCTGCTGGGCGAAAATCTGCTCAGTGCCGGGGAAGCCGCCGGCCCGCGCGCCATCGGCGCGACGGACCTTGGAGATAGCCCACAACAGGCTGGCTTCGATCGGCGTGGTGCTACTGCTCATGTCGTGGCCGTACAGGCACAGGCCGGCTTCCAGGCGCAGTGAATCGCGTGCACCGAGGCCGATGGCCGCCACTTCCGTTTCAGCCAACAGGCTGCGCGCGAGAGTTTCGGCGTGCTCGGCCGGCACCGAAATTTCGAAGCCATCTTCACCCGTATAGCCGGAGCGGCTGACGAAGCAGTCGACGCCGAGCAGACGCACGCGGGCGAACTGCATAAAGGTCATCTGGGTGATTTCCGGCGCCAGGCGTGCCAGCACATCCACAGCTTTCGGGCCTTGCAAAGCGAGCAGGGCGCGGGCCTCGAACAGGCTCTCGATCTGGCACTGGTCACCGATGTGCTGACGCAAATGGGCCAAGTCCTGGTGTTTGCAGGCGGCGTTGACCACCAGTAGCAGGCAGTCGTCACCGAGGTTGGCGACCATCAAGTCGTCGAGGATGCCGCCGTACTCGTCGGTGAATAGCGCGTAACGCTGCATGCCGATGGGCAGGTCAAGGATGTCCACCGGTACCAGCGTCTCCAGGGCCTTGGCGGCATTCGGGCCGCGCAGGATGATCTGGCCCATGTGCGAGACGTCGAACAGGCCGGCCGCTGCGCGGGTGTGCAGGTGTTCTTTCAACACACCGAGCGGGTATTGCACCGGCATGGCGTAGCCAGCGAATGGCACCATGCGCGCGCCCAGTTCCAGGTGTAGGGCGTGTAGCGCAGTGTTCGCCAAGGTTTCAGTGGTCATGCACGTTCTCCGGTAGGGTGGGTTTGAGCCCCGCAATGGCTCATTTATAGCGGCGCAGGTGGGTTGAAATCCACGGTTTGCTATCACCCCATAACGGGTACATAGCCTAAGTTAAGCTAACTGCTGTGCATGGCGCCGCGGGTGCCGCCTGTCTCAGTATTCGATGATGCTTTGATCGCTCCCACACTCCGCGTGGGTATGCAGCCCGAGACGCTCTGCGTCTGAGTTTGCGTACAGCGGACGCAGAGCGTCCAGCGTGGAAACCCTCGAGCGGTCATGCAGCGTAGAGTGGCGCGGATGGGCTGCGCAGGTGCCATCTGGGTCAGCATTCGATGATGTTCACCGCCAAGCCGCCGCGCGAGGTTTCCTTGTATTTGCTCTTCATGTCCGCACCGGTCTGGCGCATGGTGCGGATCACCTTGTCCAGCGAGACGAAGTGTTGGCCGTCGCCGCGCAGGGCCATGCGCGCGGCGTTGATCGCTTTCACCGAGCCCATGGCGTTGCGCTCGATACACGGCACCTGAACCAGGCCGCCGATCGGATCGCAGGTCAGGCCGAGGTTATGTTCCATGCCGATTTCGGCGGCGTTCTCTACCTGTTGCACCGTGCCACCGAGTACTTCGCACAATGCGCCGGCCGCCATGGAGCAGGCCACGCCGACCTCGCCCTGGCAGCCGACTTCGGCACCGGAGATCGAGGCATTTTCCTTATAGAGAATACCGATGGCGGCGGCGGTGAGCAGGAAGCGCACGACGTCGTCGTCCTTGGCGCCTGGGATAAAGCGGGTGTAGTAGTGCAACACCGCCGGCACGATTCCGGCCGCGCCGTTGGTGGGGGCGGTGACCACCCGGCCGCCGCTGGCGTTTTCCTCGTTCACCGCCAGGGCGTACAGGTTGACCCAATCGAGCACGCTCAGGGCATCGCGCAAGGCCGCTTCCGGGTGCGTGCATAACTGCCGGTACAGCGCGGCGGCGCGGCGTTTGACCTTGAGCCCGCCGGGCATGATGCCCTCGTTGCGGCAACCGGCGGTGACGCAGTCCTGCATCACCTGCCAGATTTGCAGCAGGCGTGCGCGGGTCTCGGCTTCCGGGCGCCAGGCCGCTTCGTTGGCCAGCATCACTTGACTGATCGACAGCTGGTGTTCGGCGCAGTGAGCCAGCAGCTGTCGGCTGGTGGTAAAGGGATAAGCCAGCACGGTCTGGTCTTCGACGATGCGGTCGGCACCGGCGGCGTGTTCATCAACCACGAAACCGCCGCCTACCGAGTAGTATTCGCGCGAACGAATTTGCAGGCCGGCGGCGTCGAAGGCGCGAAAGATCATGCCGTTGGGGTGAAACGGTAAGGGTTTGCGGATCATCGCCAGGTGTTCTTTCTCCACGAAGCGAATCGGTTTTTCGCCGAGCAATTGCAGTTCGCCGGTTTCGCGCAGAGTCGCCAGGCGCTCGGCAATGCTGTCGATGTCGACGCTGTCCGGCTGGTCGCCTTGCAGGCCGAGAATCACCGCCTTGTCGCTGCCGTGGCCCTTGCCGGTGGCGCCGAGCGATCCGTACAGCTCAACTTTCACTGAGTCGGTGGCGGCGAGCAGGTCGTCGCGGCGCAGGCCTTCGGCGAAACGTGCGGCGGCGCGCATCGGCCCCACCGTGTGGGAGCTGGACGGGCCGATGCCGATTTTGAATAGATCGAAAACGCTGAGAGACATTAACGGCTCCTTGCTGCGCCAGGCGAGGTGCTGACGTTGTAGATCAGGCTAGACCGAACTCCATCAGGAAGGTTGCACCCGCAGCAGTAATTTGACCACCGAGGCGCCCTGAGCGGCGCCCCTTTAGTTCGCCGGTAGGATGCAGGTTTAACCGGTCAGTGATGAGCCATCGGCGCTGGCAGGACCAGCCCCGAGAAGGGGCCGGCTGGGAGTGGCCGCACCCCATGCAAGCGCTGGTTAGCGTTGCGTAGCCGTGGTGCCGAGCTGACGGTCGCGGGCGAAGTGCGCCTTGGTCAGCTTGACCACTATGGGGCTGAGCAGCAGCAAGGAGAGCAGGTTGGGAATGGCCATCAGACCGTTGAGGGTGTCGGACAACAACCAGACGAAATCAAGTTGCACCATCGCGCCCACCGGCACCGCCAGCACCCAGAGAATGCGATACGGCAGGATGGCCTTGGTGCCGACCAGGTATTCCCAGCAGCGCTCGCCGTAGTAGCTCCAGCCAAGAATGGTTGTGAAGGCGAACACGACCAGCGCGATGCTCAGAATCGAGCCGCCGTAGCCGGGCATGGCCGATTCGAAGGCGTCGGCCGATAGCGCCGCACCGCTGGCACCGCTGGTCCATACGCCCGAACAGATGATCGCCAGGCCGGTCAGGGTGCACATGATGATGGTGTCGATAAACGTGCCGAGCATGCCGATCATCCCCGAGCGTACCGGGCTATTGCTGGTGCCCGCTGCTTGGATGATGCCGGCGGTGCCCAGGCCCGCTTCGTTGGAGAAGATGCCGCGAGCCACGCCGAAGCGAATCGCCGCCATCACTGCCGCGCCGGCAAAACCACCGGTAGCCGCTGCCGGGCTGAAAGCGTGGGTAAAGATCAAGCTAAAGGCGCCGGGAATCGCATCGACATTCACCACCAGCACCACTACGGCGGCAACGATATAAGACACGCACATCAAGGGCACCAGGGTCGAGGCGATCTTGCCGATGCGCTGGATGCCGCCGAGTATCACCAGCCCGACCAGCACCATGGTGATCAGCCCGGTGACCCACAACGGCACATTGAAGGTGCTCTGCAGGGCGTGAGCCATGCTGTTGACCTGCACCATATTGCCGATGCCAAAGCCGCAGATGCCACCGAATAGGGCAAACGCGGTGCCCAGCCACAGCCACTTTTTACCCAGGCCATTCTTGATTGCATACATCGGCCCGCCGACATGCTGGCCGAGCTCGTCCTTCTCGCGGTAATGCACCGCCAGCACCACCTCGGCGTACTTGGTGGCCATGCCGACCAGGGCGGTACACCACATCCAGAACAGCGCGCCGGGGCCGCCGAGGAAGATCGCGGTGGCCACCCCGGCAATATTGCCGGTACCGACGGTGGCGGCCAGCGACGTCATCAGCGCCTGGAAGGGGCTGATTTCACCGGTAGACTGATCGCCTTTCTCGCGTCCTTGCCACATCAGAGCAAAACCTGCACCAATTTTTCTGAGGGGCATTAATTTGAGACGCAACATCAAAAACAAGCCGGTGCCGATGATCAGCACCAGCATGGGCGGCCCCCATACCAGGGCGTTCAGTTGATTGAGCAGGGTGGTAACAAATTGCATGTAACGCTCCATTAAATACTCAAGTAGCGGGTTAGCCGGACGCCGCTGTAGGGCCTTGACGGCTATTCTAGAAAGCTAAGCAATTTGGGGGCCAGCTATTTTGTTCATATAAAACAATGGGTTGTTTATAGCTCGTAAGATTTATGATAAGTGCGTGCTGACCGCCACTGTGCGCGGTTGTCAGTGCTAACGGGACCGGGCCAGCGCCTATCGGCAGGGCATCCAGCTGCAGCATCCGTCCGGGCCATGTCGGCGCCATCGATAAAGAAATGATTGAGGAAAATACCATGAGTGCTCATGGAGCATAGCCGCAGGAGGGTGCTTTGCCGGCAAAACAGGATAGACTTCGCGCCGCTCGTTTTCGACGTGGCTGGACCGTTGCGCTGCTGCAGGAGATAAGGATTTATGCGCCTTAAATGCATCAAGCTGGCGGGCTTTAAATCTTTCGTCGATCCGACCACGGTGAACTTCCCGAGCAATCTGGCGGCGGTGGTGGGGCCCAATGGTTGTGGGAAATCCAATATCATCGACGCCGTGCGCTGGGTGATGGGCGAAAGTTCGGCGAAAAACCTGCGCGGCGAGTCGATGACCGACGTCATCTTCAATGGCTCCACCAGCCGCAAGCCGGTCAGCCAGGCGTCCATCGAACTGGTCTTCGATAACAGTGATGGCAGCCTGCTGGGCGAATACGCCAGCTACGCGGAAATCTCCATCCGCCGCAAAGTCACCCGCGACAGCCAGAGCAGTTATTTTCTCAACGGGACCAAGTGCCGGCGCCGGGACATTACCGATATTTTCCTCGGCACCGGCTTGGGACCGCGCAGCTACTCGATCATCGAACAAGGCATGATCACCAAGTTGATCGAGGCCAAGCCCGAAGACTTGCGACACTTTATCGAGGAAGCCGCCGGCATCTCCAAGTACAAGGAGCGCCGCCGCGAAACCGAAAACCGCATCCGTCGCACCCATGAAAACCTCGCGCGCCTGAGCGATCTGCGCGAAGAGCTAGGCCTGCAGCTTGAGCGGTTGTACCGCCAAGCTCAGTCGGCGGAGAAATACCAGACCTACAAGGCTCAGGAGCGCGAATACAAAGCCCAGCTGGCGGCCCTCAAGTGGCAGGCGCTGAACGAACAGGTGGTGGCGCACGAAGCCCTGATCAGTCATCACGAAACGGCCTTTGAAGCGCAGGTTGCCGGGCAGCGTAACGCCGACGCGAGCATCGAACGCCTGCGCGACAGCCAGCATGATTTGTCCGAGTTCCTCAATCAGGTTCAGGGCCGTTTCTATAGCGTGGGCGGCGATATCGCTCAGGTCGAGCAGAGCATCCAGCACGGCCAGCAGCGCCTGCGCCAGTTGCAGGATGACCTCAGCGAAGCCGAACGCGCGCGGCAGGAAACCCACACCCATCTGGCCCATGACCGCGATCTGCTGGCTACTTTCGCCGAGGAGCTGGAGCAGCTCGAACCCGCTCAGGAATTGAGCGCGGCGGCCGTCGAAGAATCGGCTGCGCGGCTGGAAGAGGCGGACAGCGCCATGCTCGGCTGGCAGGCGCAGTGGGATGCCTTTACCCAGCGCTCGGCCGAGCCGCAGCGCCAGGCCGAGGTGCAACAGTCGCGCTGCCAGCAGCTGGAGCCGAGCCTGCAACGCTTAACCGAACGTCAGCGCCGTCTGGGCGAGGAGCGTGCGCAACTGGCCGCCGATCCGCAGGCGGCGGCGCTCGCCGAGCTCGCCGAGCAGATCGCCGATCGAGAGCTGACGCTGGACGAGCTACAAGCCGCCGAGCAGCAGCTGGGCGAAGACCTGGCTCAGACGCGTGGCGGGCTGCAGCAGACCGGCCAGGCCCAGCAGCAAACCCACGGCGAACTGCAGCAAGTGAAGGGTCGGCTGAGCGCGCTGCAAGCGCTGCAGCAAGCGGCTCTCGACCCAGGCAGCGGGGTCGTCGCGTGGCTGGACGAGCAGCAGCTGAGCGCCCAGCCCCTGCTGGCCGAGGGCTTGAGTGTTGAGTCAGGCTGGGAGTTGGCGGTGGAAACCGTGCTGGGCGCTGATCTGCAGGCGGTGTTACTGGATGCCGATGCCGATCTGGCAGCACTGAATTTGCCAGGATTCACCCAAGGCGAGTTGCGCCTGGTCAGTCCGGCCCAGGCTGGTCCGCAGGTTGCCGGCAGCTTGCTGGACAAGGTCGACAGCTCCCGCCACCTGGCGCCCTGGCTGGCCCGGGTCTGGCCGGTGGAATCGCTGGCTGAAGCGCTGGTCGGGCGTCGCCAGTTGGCCGCCGGCGACAGCCTGATCAGCCGCGACGGCTATTGGGTGGGCGAGCATTTTCTGCGCGTGCAGCGGGCGGATGCGCAGGGCGCGGAAACCGGAATACTGGCGCGCGCTCAGGACATTCAGCAGCTTAGCGTGGCTCACGCCGAGCACACCGCGGCCCTGGCCGAACTGGACGAGCGCCTGCAGGTCTTGGCCGAGACTCAGCGTCAGCAGGAAACCGCGCGCGAGCGGCAGCGGCGAGGCCTGCAAGACGAGGCGCACCAGCTGGGCGAATTGAAGGCCCAGCTCTCGGCGGGCCGGGCCAGGGTCGAGCAATTGACCCTGCGCCTCCAGCGGCTGGAGGCCGAGCTCGAGGAACTGGCCGCGCAACATGAACTGGAACACGAACAGCTGGGCGAGGCGCGCTTACTGCAACAGGACGCGCTGGAGGCCATGGTGCTGGACACCGCGCAGCGCGATCAACTGCAGCAGCAACGCGATCAGCTACGCGAGCAGCTTGAGCGGGTGCGCCAGGAGGCTCGCCAGCAGCAGGGTCACGACCAGCAATTGGCCGTGCGGTTGAGCACGCTGCGGGCGCAGCAGCAGTCCACGCAGCAAGCCCTGGAACGCTTGGCGCTGCAGGCTGAGCGCCTGCATGAAAAGCACGAACAGCTCAGCCTTAATCTGGGTCAGGATGGTGCGCCCCTTGAGGCGTTGCGTCTGCAACTCGACGCGCTGTTGAATAAGCGCCTGACGGTGGAAGACGAGCTCAAAGTGGCGCGCCTGACCTTGGAAGACGCCGAGCGCGAGCTGCGCGAGACGGAAAAACGCCGCACGCAGGCCGAGCAACAGGCGCAATTGCTACGTGGCCAGCTGGAGCAGCAGCGTCTGCAATGGCAAGCCCTGAGCCTGCGCTGCAGCGGTCTGCAGGAGCAGTTGATAGAAGATAATTATGAGTTGCATGGCGTACTGGCCAGCTTGCCGAGCGACGCTAATGAACACGCCTGGGAGCAGGAATTGGGCACGCTGGCGGCGCGCATTCAACGCCTCGGGGCGATTAACTTGGCGGCTATCGATGAATATCGTCAACAAGCCGAGCGCAAAACCTACCTAGATGCGCAAGATGCCGACCTGGTCGAAGCCCTAGACACGCTGGAAAGCGTAATCCGCAAAATCGACACGCAAACGCGCAATCGCTTCAAGGACACTTTTGAGCAAATCAATAACGGTCTGCAGGCACTATTCCCAAAAGTTTTCGGCGGCGGTACTGCTTATTTGGAACTCACCGGCCAAGATCTACTCGATACCGGTGTAACTATCATGGCCCGACCGCCTGGCAAGAAAAACAGCACCATTCATTTGCTGTCAGGTGGCGAGAAGGCGTTGACTGCGTTGGCCTTGGTGTTTGCCATCTTTGAACTCAACCCTGCGCCGTTTTGTATGCTTGATGAAGTGGATGCACCATTGGATGACGCCAACGTCGGACGCTATGCCCGGCTGGTTAAGGAGATGTCGGAAAAAGTGCAATTTATCTATATCACCCATAATAAGATCGCTATGCAAATGGCCGATCAATTGATGGGGGTGACCATGCACGAGCCTGGTTGCTCGCGCCTGGTCACAGTAGACGTGGCGCAGGCCCTGGCCTTGGTCGATGTTTGAAGCGGGTAGCGCTATAAAGTTGTCTTTTGTCGTGCTAGCTTACCGTCCACTTTTTATTACATTTAGGAAATGCCTGTCAGAACAAAACGTTGCCCGGCTGCTGAGGCGCGCGCTGAGGTAAGTGGTTTTTCAGGCTTTTCGAGCATTTGTGTGCGTAGGCCAACGCCTGCACTCAATCATTATTTATCAGAGGTTACAGAACTACATGGAAATCGGTCTGCGCGAGTGGCTGATCCTTATCGGCGTCATCGTTATTGCCAGTATTTTATTTGATGGCTGGCGGCGTGTGCGCGGTGGTAAAGGCAAATTAAAATTCAGACTGGATCGCAGTTTTTCCAATCCCGCGGACGATGATGATGATCCTGCACTGCCAGGACCGCCTCGAGTGCTATCGCGTGATCAAGAACCACATCTGGGCGAGGAGAACCTGTCGGCTCTGAGTGCGCGTGAACTGAATCGACGCCGCCACAACCGCGACGAATCGCACCATGCTGAACCGGAGTTGGGCGCGGACGAAGAGCTGCCTATATTGTCTGACTCGATTGAGGATGAGTGGCCAGCAGAACGTGTCAGAGCAGCACCTCGGGCCGAAGCCAAAGCGCTACCGGCGGTCGAGGATGTGCTGGTGATGAGCGTGATTGCCCGCGACGCACAGGGTTTTACCGGCCCAGCGTTGTTGCAGAATATTCTAGAAAGCGGCCTGCGCTTTGGCGATATGGATATTTTCCACCGCCACGAAAGTATGTCCGGCAAAGGCGAAGTGCTGTTTTCCATGGCCAATGCGGTTAAGCCGGGAACCTTCGATCTGGATGATATCGATCATTTTAGCACCCGTGCGGTGAGTTTCTTTTTGAGTCTGCCAGGCCCGCGTTATCCCAAACAGGCGTTCGATGTCATGGTCGCCGCCGCGCGCAAACTCGCTCATGAGCTCAATGGCGAACTCAAGGATGATCAGCGCAGCGCCATCACCGCGCAGACCATCGAGCATTATCGCCAGCGTATCGTCGAATTTGAGCGCAAGCAGTTGACGCGCAAACACTGACGGCGCCGCGCGTTCAAGGCTAGAGCAGGCTGGGTTAGCCGTTCGGCTCCGGCCTTGGACCGCGAAACGGCACTGCGCTGAGTATGCCCGCACGCAAGGTCGCAAACATCCTAGAGCAGCCACGGCTGCTTTTTTCGTTTCGAGAGTTCTATCAATGACTGACCTTCCGACTGTCACTGCGCGTATCAGCCAGCTGCGCAGCGAGCTCGATGCGCACAACTACCGCTACTACGTACTCGATCAACCGAGCGTGCCAGACGTCGAGTACGACCGGCTGTTTGCTGAGCTTCAGGCGCTGGAGGTTGCGCATCCCGAGCTGATTACGGCCGACTCGCCGACTCAGCGGGTGGGCGGCGCCGTGCTGTCGGCGTTTGCTCAGGTGCGTCACGCCGTGCCCATGCTCAGTTTGGGCAATGCCTTCGAGGAGCAGCAGTTGCTGGACTTCGATCGCCGGGTGCGCGAGGGCCTGGATCTGCCGGCCGACGACCTGTTCAGCGCTGGCCAATCGGTAGCTTACAGTTGCGAGCCCAAACTCGATGGGTTAGCGGTCAGCCTGCTCTACGAAAACGGCCAGCTGGTGCGTGGTGCCACCCGTGGCGATGGCAGCACCGGCGAAGATATCAGCGAAAATGTGCGCACCTTGCGCACTATTCCGCTCAAGTTGCGCGGCAGCGGTTGGCCGGCGGTGTTGGAGGTGCGCGGCGAAATCTATATGCCTCGGGCCGGTTTTGAGGCGCTGAATGCTCGCCAGCTGGAGATGGGTGGCAAACCCTTCGCTAACCCGCGCAACGCTGCCGCTGGCAGCCTGCGGCAGCTGGATTCGAAAATCACCGCCAGCCGGCCGCTGGAGTTGTGCAGTTATGGCGTCGGGCAAAGCGACGGGGCGCTGCCAGGCAGCCACATCGAACTGCTCGAGGCGCTGCAAGGCTGGGGACTGCCCATCAGCCGCGAGTTGCGGCTGGCCAAGGGTATCGAGCAGTGCCTGGACTATTACCGTGGCATGGGCGAAAAACGCGATGCGCTGGCCTATGACATCGACGGCGTTGTGTTCAAAGTTAACGATCTGGCCCAGCAACGCGAGCTGGGCTTTCGTGCCCGCGAGCCGCGCTGGGCTATCGCCTATAAATTCCCGGCTCAGGAGGAGCTGACCGAGCTGCTGGATGTGGAGTTTCAGGTCGGCCGCACCGGCGCTATTACCCCGGTGGCGCGGCTTAAACCGGTCAAAGTGGCCGGAGTGATGGTGGCCAATGCCAGTTTGCACAACATGGACGAGGTGGCGCGCCTGGGCGTGATGATCGGCGATACGGTGATCGTGCGCCGCGCTGGCGATGTGATTCCGCAGATCCTTGGCGTGCTGGCCGAGCGTCGGCCAGCCACGGCGCACCCGGTGCAGGTGCCGGAGCGCTGCCCGGTGTGCGGTTCTGCAGTGGAGCGCACCCAGCTGGTCAAACGTAGCAAGGGCCGCGAATCGTTCAGCGACGGCTCGATCTTGCGCTGCGTCGGCCGTCTGGCCTGCCAGGCCCAGTTGAAGCAGGCGATTATTCACTTTGTCTCGCGCCGGGCGATGGATATCGACGGTCTCGGCGAGAAGATCGTCCAGCAACTGGTCGACACCGGACGGGTCAGCTCGCCAGCCGACCTTTACAGCCTCACCGATGAGCAGGTGCTGGCGCTGGACGGCTTTGCCGAGCTGTCCACGCGCAATTTACTGGCGGCCATTGAAACCAGTAAAAAGCCCAGTCTGGCGCGCTTTATCTTTGCCTTAGGGATTCCCGATGTCGGCGAGGAAACCGCCAAGCTGCTCGCGCGCGCGCTGGCCTCGCTCGCGCGGATCGAACAGGCGCTGCCGCAGGTGCTCAGTTATCTGCCGGATGTTGGCCTCGAAGTCGCTTATGAAATTCACCGCTTTTTCCAGGATGCGCATAATCAGACGGTGATCGACCAGCTGCTTAAGCGCGGTATCCAGCTGCAGGGCGAAGGCGAACTGCATCCAGAGTTTGCCGCCTGTGCAACGTTGGCAGGCCTGCTCGACAAATTGAATATCGCGGGGATCGCCGTCACTGGCGCGAAGCGCCTGGCAGATCAGGCCGGTAGTCTTGAACGAGTGATCGCGCTCAGCCAGGACTGGCTGGAACTGAGTGTGATGAAGGGCCTCAACGAGAAGGGCAAGCACGCGCTGCGCGAGTTTTTTTCGATCGCGGCCAATGTCCAGCTCGCTTTGGCTATTGAGGCGCAACTGCGTGCGTTCGGCATGCACTGGGAAAGCGAGAAAAAGGCCGTTGCAGGGCTGCCGCTGGCCGGACAGACCTGGGTATTGACCGGTAGCCTGGAGCGGCTGAGTCGGGATCAGGCCAAGGCTAAGTTAGAGAGCCTTGGCGCCAAGGTGTCGGGTTCGGTATCGGCCAAGACCAACTGCGTGGTGGCTGGGACCGGGGCCGGCTCCAAGCTGGTCAAGGCCGCCGAACTGGGCCTCAAAGTGCTGGATGAGCAAGGCTTTCAGGCAGCTCTGGCCGAATATGGCCTGAGCCTGTAAGGCCGTCTTTTCAGTGCTGAAAAAGAGAAGTGCGTTAAGCGGTTGTAAGTTCAAGGCAAGTGGTTACAATGGCGCCGTTCGCCGCAAGGTGAGCTTCGTGATGGTGACCCTGCCGGTCCCTCCGCAACGATCAGCCGTGAACCCGGTCAGGCCTGGAAGGGAGCAGCCGCAGCGGTGACATTGTGTGCCGGGGTGTGGCTGGTGGGGTTGCCTCCAATCACTAAGTCCTTGATTCTCAAGGCGCGCAGCAAACCAAACCAAACTAATCTTTCTTCTCTGTGCTTTTGCCTTCTGGGTAAATGGTCTTATTTCTCGTGCCGATTTTAATTGCGTTCGGCTGGCAGCCATCGAGTTGTTCAGTAATGGCGCGCGCCTTCCAATACTCGGCAGGACTGCGCATGGCTCGGCAAGCCGGTGCAGCGGATGCAATTTGGCCCGTGCTCCGCTAGGATTAGCCCACTTCTGCTCCCCAGCTGCGACGGTTTTCCATGAGTTATCAGGTTCTTGCCCGTAAATGGCGTCCGCGTTCATTCCGTGAAATGGTCGGTCAGACTCATGTGCTGCGAGCCCTGATCAATGCGCTGGACAGCCAGCGGCTGCACCATGCCTACCTGTTTACCGGTACTCGCGGCGTGGGCAAAACCACCATCGCGCGCATTATCGCCAAGTGCCTGAACTGCGAAACTGGAGTCAGCTCGACCCCGTGTGGGGTCTGCTCGGTCTGCAAAGAAATCGATGAAGGGCGCTTTATCGACCTGATCGAAGTCGACGCCGCCAGTCGCACCAAGGTCGAGGACACCCGCGAATTGCTCGACAACGTGCAGTACGCGCCGAGCCGCGGGCGCTTCAAGGTCTACCTGATCGACGAAGTACACATGCTGTCCAGCCATTCGTTCAATGCGCTGCTTAAGACTCTCGAAGAGCCGCCACCCCACGTTAAATTTTTGCTGGCCACTACCGAACCGCAAAAGCTGCCGGTGACCATTCTCTCGCGCTGCCTGCAGTTCTCCCTGAAGAACATGCCGCCGGAGCGGGTGGTCGAACACCTGACTCATGTGCTCGGCGTCGAGAATGTGCCGTTCGAGGCCGATGCATTGTGGCTGCTGGGCCGTGCAGCCGATGGCTCGATGCGCGATGCCATGAGCCTGACCGACCAGGCTATCGCCTTCGGTGAGGGCAAGGTCCTGGCTGCGGATGTACGCGCCATGCTTGGCACGCTCGACCACGGCCAGGTCTATGGCGTGTTGCAGGCGCTGCTGGAAGGCGATGCCCGTGGCCTGATCGAGGCGGTGCGGCATCTGGCTGAACAAGGCCCGGACTGGAGCGGTGTGCTGGCGGAAATTCTCAATGTGCTGCACCGGGTGGCCATCGCCCAGGCGTTGCCGGAGGCGGTGGACAACGGGCAGGGCGACCGTGACCGGGTTCTGGCGCTAGCTCAGGCGCTGCCTGCCGAAGATGTGCAGTTCTATTATCAGATGGGCCTGATCGGCCGGCGCGATCTGCCCCTGGCTCCTGAACCGCGCGGCGGCTTCGAAATGGTGCTGCTGCGCATGCTCGCGTTCCGTCCGGCGGCGACCCGCGAAGCGCCGCTAAAGCCCTTGGGCATCAGCCAGGCCACGGCTGATGCGACGTCTCAAGTGGTCGCGACACCGACAGCTCCAGCGCCGCTGAGTAGCCCCACATCTACAAACTCTGCATCTACAAACGCCACATTGATCAGCCCGGCTGTCGCGGATGCGGCATCCAGCATCGCTGAAGCAGCCTCGGTGCCGGCTTATAGCCCCGCGCCCACTGATGCGGTAATTGCCGCTGTGCCGCCGACCGGCGCCGCCCGAGCTAATGGCACTGCTGCTGGCGTAGCGACCACAACCGAACCCCCGATGGACCCATCTGCCGCTGAGCCCCGCGCGCCGCTACCGCTGGCCGGCGTGGCAGCCGCCACAGCTACCGCCGTTGTGCCGCCTACCGTCGCTCAGCCGGGGCTGGCGACTGCAGCTATGGCCGCGCCGGTCAAGGTTCTTGATCTGCCCTGGGAAGAACGCGCGGTGCAGGCTTCAGCACAAGCCGAGCCGGCGGCGCTGCCCGCAACAGCGCCCACTACGCTGTCTGCAATCGAAAGCCCGCGTGTCGATGATGATGACCGCGTCGCTGCTGAGAGCTCCGACGATGACGATGAGCCGCCGCCGGGCGACGATGAGTATTACCAGGTGGATGGCGACGCCGATGCCTATCTAGACGTACTGGACTCATTGAGTCCGGAGCCTGTCGAAGTCGAACCGGCGCCGGCCATTCGGCCGGCCACCGGGTTGGCGGCGCAGTGGCTGGAACTGTTCCCGCGCCTGGGTCTGTCCGGCATGACCGGCAGCATCGCCGCCAATTGCACGTTGGTCGCAGTGGATGGCGACACCTGGCGCCTGCATCTGGATCCGGCACAGAGCGCGTTGTTTAACAGTACCCAGCAGCAGCGTCTGAACGATGCGCTCAACCAGTATCATGAACGCACCCTCGTGCTGGAAATCGAGCTGTGTAAGCCCGAACAGGAAACCCCGGCCCAGCAAGCCTCGCGCAAGCGTCGTGAGCGCCAGGGTGCGGCGCAGGCCGCGATTCAGGCCGATCCTCTCGTACAGCAAATACGCGAACAATTTTCCGCAGTCATTCGTGAGGGTACGATCGAACCTGTGGAAACCCCAGTAAACCCAGCTGTCTAATTTTAGTGATGTAACTTAACCGAACAACTCGAGGTGATTCCCATGATGAAAGGTGGCATGGCCGGCATGATGAAGCAGGCTCAGCAGATGCAGGAGCAAATGCAGAAGGCCCAAGAAGAACTGGCCAAGGCCGAAGTGACCGGCCAGTCCGGTGCCGGTTTGGTTTCGGTGGTCATGACCGGGCGACACGACGTCAAGCGCGTCAGCCTGGATGACAGCCTGATGCAGGAAGACAAGGAAATCCTTGAAGATCTGATTGCCGCTGCGGTGAACGACGCCGTGCGCAAGATTGAGCAGAACAGCCAGAGTCAGATGGCTGGGCTGACCGCCGGAATGCAGCTGCCGCCAGGCTTTAAGCTGCCGTTCTAACGGCTCTGTATCCGGCGTGGGTGCACCTCGATGATCGTCGCGTAGGCGCGGATTTATCCGCGGTAATTCAGCCGAAAAACGGGCGGATAAATCTGCTCCTTCAACTCTGTCGTAATTGAGTATCTGCCATGAGCTTTAGCCCGTTGATCCGCCATCTGATCGATTCCCTGCGCATTTTGCCGGGAGTGGGGCAAAAAACGGCCCAGCGTATGGCCTTGCAGATGCTTGAGCGTGATCGCGGTGGCGCTTTGCGTCTGGCCCAGGCGTTGACTCAGGCCATGGAGGGCGTGGGTCATTGCCAGCAATGCCGCACCCTCAGCGAAGAGGATATCTGTCAGCAGTGCCGCGACCCGCGGCGCGACGACAGTGTGCTGTGCGTGGTCGAAGGGCCGATGGATGTGCATGCGGTGGAGCAGACCGGTTACCGCGGACGCTATTTCGTGCTCAAGGGCCATCTGTCGCCTCTCGATGGTTTGGGTCCGGAAGCCATCGGCATTCCCCAATTGCTGGCACGCATCGAGCAGGGCACGTTCAGCGAAGTAATATTAGCCACCAATCCCACTGTGGAAGGCGAGGCTACCGCCCATTACATCGCGCAACTGCTGGCCGATAAAAACCTAGTTGCCTCGCGCCTCGCCCACGGCATGCCGCTGGGCGGCGAGCTGGAGCTAGTCGACGGCGGAACCCTGACCCACGCGTTGGCAGGGCGTCGGCCGATCCAGGTATAAAGGGATCTGGCTGCTGGCGGAGCGCAATGCAGTCGTGGAATTAATCGCTGCCAGCCCCTAGGCTAGGACGCCTCAGCCGTATAGGGATAGACCGATGTCCAATGAAGCCGATACCCAGCCCAGCCCAGAACCGCTGAGCAGCAGCGAAGCGCGCATTCTTGGTTGCTTGATCGAGAAGCAGGCCACCACGCCAGAAACCTATCCGCTGACGCTCAATGCACTGGTCACCGCCTGTAACCAGAAGACCAGTCGCGAGCCGGTGCTCAGTCTGACTGCCGGCGTGGTTGGCCAAAGCCTGCGCAGCCTTGAGGGTCGTGGCCTGGCGCGGTTGGTGATGGGCAGCCGGGCAGACCGCTGGGAACATCGCAGCGAAAAGCAGCTGGAACTGGTGCGCGCGCAAGTGATCCTGCTCGGCCTGCTGCTGTTGCGCGGCCCACAGACGCTCAACGAGTTGCTTAGCCGCAGCAGCCGCATGCACCGTTTCGAAGACGTCGCCGATCTGCAGCATCAGGTGGAGCGGCTGATCATTCGCGCCCTGGTTTGTCAGGTGCCGCGCCAGAGCGGACAACGCGAGGAACGCTATACGCACTTATTGGGCGATCCGGCGGAGCTGCAAGCGGCCCTGGCGGCACGCGCTACCGACCACGCCGAGCCTGTCGGTCAAGCGGAAAACCGCGCGCTTGAGGCTGGCCGTTTCGATGAGCTGGAAGCCCGGATTGCCGCCCTGGAAGAACGCCTGGCGCTGCTGGAAGCGCCAGCCCCCGATACCGCCCTATAACACCCTATAACACCCTATAACGTCCGCGAGTACGTGATGCCTCTGCCCATTGACCCTCGACCCAGTACCCTGCATTTGCCGGCAGGTGCCTGGCTGACCGTGCTGGATTGCCTGTGTGGGCATTTTCCCAGGATCAGCCGGGACACCTGGCTGGAACGAATGACTCGCGGTCGGGTGCAGGATATGCAGGGCGTGCCCATCGGTGTGCAGCGGCCGTATCGCGAAGGGCTGCGTGTGCAGTATTTTCGCGAGGTGCTTAACGAGACGCCGATTCCGTTCCTCGAGAGCGTGCTGTATGCCGACGAACACCTGGTGGTGGTCGACAAACCGCATTTTCTACCGGTCACGCCGGCGGGCAAATTCGTTGAGCAAACCCTGCTGGCGCGACTGGTGCAGAGGCTCGGCAACCCAGACCTGGCGCCGTTGCACCGTATCGATCGGCTGACGGCGGGGCTGGTGCTATTTTCGGCCAAGCCGGCCAGCCGCGCGGCGTACCAGGCGCTGTTTCCCAGCCGGCAAATCGTCAAGGGTTACGAGGCGATTGCCCCTGCCTTGCCCGGCCTGGACTTCCCTCTGCTGCGCAATACTCGTCTGGTCACTGGCGAGCCGTTTTTTCGGATGCAGGAAGTGGCGGGCAACGCCAACAGTGAAACCCGCATTGAGGTGCGAGAGCGCCAGGGTTCGCTGTGGCGTTACGGATTGTATCCGGTGACCGGCAAGCAGCATCAGCTGCGCCTGCACCTGGCCGCGCTTGGCGCCGGGATCTGCAATGATCCTTTTTATCCTCAGCTAAGCGCCGAAGGGCCCGACGATTACGCGAACCCGCTCAAACTGTTGGCGCAGCGTCTGGCTTTTATCGACCCACTGAGTGGCGAGCCGCGGCGTTTTGAGAGTCGGCTGAGTCTGACGTTTTGATTAAGTGCGCGTCAAACCTCGCCCTTCAAGGCGAGGGCGCGGAGGATCTCAAAGCAGCCGCGTATGAGGAGTGCGAGAGAGGACGTTAGACGTTGAGGTTGCCGCCGGCCAAGGCGCAGAGCTGGATGGGGTCGAGGATCTGCACTTCTTTGCCCTCGGCGCTGATCAGGCCGTTCTGCTGAAAACGAGTAAAGACCCGCGACACGGTTTCCACCGCCAGCCCCAGAAAACTGCCGATTTCATTACGCGACATGGCCAGCCGAAAATGGTTGGCAGAAAACCCGCGCGCGCTAAACCGCGCCGACAGGTTGACCAGCAGGGTAGCGATGCGCTCGTCGGCGGTTTTCTTTGATAGCAGCAACATCATCTGTTGATCGTCGCGGATTTCCCGGCTCATTACGCGCATCAGTTGGCGGCGCAACTGTGGCAATTGCACGGCCAGTTCGTCGAGCTTGTCGAAGGGGATTTCGCACACCGAGGTGGTTTCCAGCGCTTGAGCCGATACCGGATACCGGTCGCTGTCCATGCCGGATAAACCGACCAGTTCGCTAGGCAGATGGAAACCGGTGATCTGCTCATCGCCGGCATCCGAAACGCTGAAGGTGCGCAGGCTACCGGCCCGTACCGCGAACACCGACTCGAATACGTCGCCTTGGCGAAACAGAAAATCGCCTTTTTTCAGCGGGCGACCCCGTTTGACGATGTCATCCAGTGCGTCCAAATCGTGCAGTTCCATGGACAGCGGTAGGCAGAGTCCGGCCAGGCTGCAATCTTTGCAGTGCACTGGGACGAGTGGACGGGCTTTGCTGTGGTCAGACATCTCGGGGCTTCCTAGCGTACTACTGAGGGCGCAAGAGTAACCCGGGGTACTCGTTACAGCCAACCGCTTGCGCGCTCAGATGACTGCGCGTACTCGCTTATATGCTCAAAGCAGGCAGTACACCCTGCCGCTACACAAGGAAAACTCAGTTGGCAGCGCTAACCGACTTGGACACAAAGCCCATCAGCCGGCTGGTGATGCTCGAATAACTGGCATACCGCATGCACCAGCAAGCGGCCGGTCGGACGAATTTCGATGCCCTGACTGGTTAGATCCAGTAGGCCCTCTGCGGCCATGCGCTGCAGTGCTGGGCAAAGGTCAGCAAAATAAGCGCGAAAGTCGATGTTGAACATGGCTTCTATAATGGAAAAATTCAGGCTGAATTGGCAGATCAGATACTCGATCACCGTGCGCCGCAGCCGATCATCCACCGTGCAAAGCAGGCCGCGGCGGGTGGCCAATTGGCAATTATCAAGGCTGCGTTGATACTGCTGCAGGTCGGCGTCGTTCTGGCTGTACAGATCGCCAATCTGGCTGATGGCACACACGCCCAGGCCGATTTGGTCGCAGTGCGCATGGCGGGTATAACCTTGGATATTGCGCTGCAGTTGAGCGTCTTCTTGGGCACAGGCCAACTCATCATCGGCCAAGGCGAATAAGCCCATACCGAGGTAGCGATACCCGGCAGCGCTGAGTTGCTCGATGCTGCGATGCAACATGACGTGTTTGTCCGCGGCGGTTGGCAATTGCTGTGGATCGATCCGCTGCTGGGCCTTAATTCGTTCCGGCTGGTGAGTGTAGTTATAAAGCGAGAGCCGCTCCGGCTGTAGGTCGATGATGGAGACCAGCGTACGGGCGAAACTGTCCGGGGTCTGCTTGGGCAAGCCGTAGATCAGATCGATATTGACCGAGCGAAATTTCAAGGTGCGCGCCGCATCGACTATGGCCCGAGTCTCTTCCAAACTTTGTAGACGGTTCACCGCAAGTTGCACCTCAGGGTCAAGGTCCTGCACGCCCAGGCTGACGCGATTGAAGCCCAGCTCGCGAAGCAGGCCCATGGTTGCCCAGTCGGCTTCGCGGGGGTCGATCTCGATGCTGTAATCGCCGCTATCGTGGTCCATAAATTTAAAGTGCCGGCGCAGGTACGTCATCAGGCGGCGAAGTTCGGCATGGCTGAGAAAAGTCGGTGTACCACCACCAAAATACAGCTGCTCGACCAGTTGACCGGGATCGAGTTGCGCGCTAATCAGCTCGATTTCTCGCTCCAAGCGTTCGATATAGGGCAGGGCGCGACCGCGGTCCTTGGTGATCACCTTGGTACATGCGCAGAAATAGCAGCTGTTGGCGCAGAACGGCAGGTGTACATACAGAGACAAGGGGCGCTTGGCCGCGCGGCTGGCGTGCAGCGCCTGCTTAAGGTCGGTGGCACCGATGCCCGCGTGAAAATGCTCTATGCCTGGGTAGCCGGTGTAATGCGAATCGACCTGGTCATAGCGCTGGATAAGCTCGGTGTCCCAGAGTGGATTAGATAACATGTGGGCGGTCCCCGGTGTGCAAGCAAGGCCGAGGAGTCTAGGCCGCCGTGGCGCGGGCCCAGTTGATCTGTATCAAGCTAAAAACTAACGCCTATTACCGTTGAGCGGCGCATGGCATTTTTCGCCGGGCGCGCACCGTCGCACCGGCGTCCTCAGATGACACGGTATTTAGAGTGGGTAGTTGACCAGCTCGCGAGCGATCAGCAGGCGCTGGATCTCGCTAGAGCCTTCGTAGATCTGGGTGATGCGCGCGTCGCGGTAGTAGCGCTCTACCGGGTAATCTTCTAGGTAGCCGTAGCCGCCGTGGATCTGCACCGCCTTGGAACACACCCGCTCGGCCATCTCCGAGGCGAACAGCTTGGCCTGCGTGGCTTCCGATAGGCAGGGATGCCCGGCGCTCTTCAGGCATCTGGGTAAGCAGCGTAAAACATCGGGGTAAAAAGGCTCGGATAAAGCCGCTTGTTGCGGATCAGAAGGAGCTGATGATGCGCCCGAGCACGGCCATCGCCTGTTCGCTCTGGGCGCTCCAGGGGTGGCCGTAGTTCAAGCGCGCGCAGTTGCCGAAACGCCGGGTGGCCGAGAAAATCGGCCCAGGGGCAAGGCTGATGCCCTGGGCCAGTGCGAGCTGGAACAGTTGCAGTGTGTCGACCTGTTTGGGGAACTCGAACCAGAGAAAATAGCCGCCACTGGGCCGGGTCACCCGGGTGCTGTCCGGGAAATGTCGGGCGGCGGATGCGAGCATCGAGACCTGCTGGGTTTCCAGGGCATGGCGCAACTTGCGCAGGTGACGGTCGTAGCCGCCGTGCTGCAGATAGTCGGCCAGCGCTGCCTGGGCCGGTACCGAGGGCGAGATAGTGGTCATCAACTTGAGTCGGCTGATCTGCTCCGCATAGCGTCCGCCTGCCACCCAACCGACCCGGTAGCCCGGAGCCAGGCACTTGGAGAACGAACCGCAATGCATCACCAGGCCGTCGCGATCGAAGCTCTTCACCGGTTTGAGCGGCTGCGTGCCGAAGTACAGTTCGGCGTAGACGTCGTCCTCGATCAACGGTATTTGATGGCGTTGCAGCAGTTCATACAGGCCACGTTTCTTCGCCTCGTTCATGCTCGCACCCAGGGGGTTCTGCAAGCTGCTCATAAACCAGCAGGCCTTGATCGGCAGCTGTTCCAGGCTGCGGGCCAGGCTGTCCAGGTCGATGCCTTCGCGCGGGTGCACGGGAATTTCCACCGCCTTGAGCTTGAGGCGTTCCAGTACCTGCAGGGTGGCGTAGAAGGCTGGTGATTCGATGGCCACCAGGTCGCCGGGCTGGGTCACGCATTGCAGGCACAGATTCAGCGCCTCCATGGCCCCGGTGGTGATCACCAGCTCCTCCAGCGGCAGCATCACGCCGCTGACCATATAGCGCAGGGCGATCTGCCGACGCAGGTTGGGATTGCCTTCGGTCATGTCGGCGATCACCGCGTGGGGCGGCATGTCGCGCACGCCATGCGCCATGGAGCGGGCCAGGCGCTGCAGGGGAAACAGGTCGGGGCTGGGAAAGGCCGAGCCGAAGGCCACGGTATTGGGGTCCTTCAGCGAGCCGAGCACCGAGAACACCAGTTCGCTGACATCCACGTCGGTGGTGTGCGCCTGGGTCACGCCGATGTCCGGCTCGGGCAGGCTGCGCTGCGCATGTTCGCGGACGAAGTAGCCGGAGCGCGCCCGGGCGACTATCAGGCCACGGCTTTCCAGCAGGTAGTAAGCCTGGAACACCGTGGACGGGCTGATCCCATAGGTGCGGCTGGCGTGGCGCACCGAGGGGACTTTCTCCCCGGGGACCAATACGCCGCTGCGCACCAGTTCGGCGATTTCGGCGGCGAACTTCTCGTAGCGCTTCATCGTGTCGTGGCCCAGTCGCTCGGTAAATGGAACCTCATACTCTACGGGCTGGCGACTGTTCATGCGATTCTCGGAAGATGAGCTAGCGATTGACCGGCGCGACGAAGGCACTTTTGGCGATGACCCGCCGCGTCGGCTCGGCGCTATCGGTCACCGCGAAATACAGCGGCTGCGACACGCTGGCTGCGTGCTCGGCGACTAGGGCGACGCTGACCGGCACATCGACGATCTCGCCGGAGGCCAGGGCCAGTTGGCGCTGGCCCTGCAGCTCGAAGCCCTGGCTGTCGGCCAGGGAGATGATGTAGTGGCGCGCCTGCTGGGTCTTGTTAATGACCTTGAGACGGTAGATGTTCTCGATCTGTCCCTGCTGGTTTTCCCGGTACAGGCCGCGGTCCTTGGTCACGTCCAGCGACACCAGGGCGCGCTGGTCCAGTGCCCAGACGAAGGCGACGAGCATCACCAGCAGCATGGCCGCGTAGCCGACCAGGCGTGGCCGCAGCAGCTGGGTCTTGCCGCCGGCCAGGGCGCGCTCCGAGGTGTAGCGGATCAGGCCCGAGGCATAGCCCATCTTGTCCATGACGGTGTCGCAGGCGTCGATGCAGGCACCGCAACTGATGCAGTCCAGTTGCAGGCCATCGCGGATGTCGATGCCGGTCGGGCACACCTGCACGCAGATCGTGCAATCGATGCAGTCGCCCAGGCCTTCGAGCGGCGGCACGCTGTCCTTCTTGCGCGGCCCGCGACTCTCGCCACGGGCCGCGTCGTAGGAGACGATCAGGGTGTTGTCGTCGAACATCGCGCTCTGGAAGCGCGAGTAGGGGCACATGTGCAGGCACACCTGCTCGCGCAGCCAGCCGGCATTCAGGTAGGTGGCGGCAGTGAAGAAGAACAGCCAGAAGGCGGTGGTGGCACCCAGGTTGAAGGTGAGCAGATCACGCAGCAGTTCGCGCACCGGGCTGAAGTAGCCGACGAAGGCCAGCGCCGTGACCAGGCTGACTGCCAGCCACAGGCCGTGCTTGGCGCTCCGGCGCAGCAGCTTGTCGAGTGACCAGGGCGCGGTGTCCAGTTTGAGCCGCTGGTTGCGCTCGCCTTCGGTAAGCTTTTCCATCCACATGAAGACCCAGGTCCAGACGCTTTGCGGACAGGTGTAGCCGCACCAGACCCGCCCGGCGAACACGGTGATAAAGAACAGGCCGAAGGCGCCGATAATCAGTATCGCCGAGAGCAGGACGAAATCCTGCGGCCAGAAGGTTGCGCCGAAGATATGGAACTGGCTGTTGCCCAGGTCCCATAGCACGGCCTGGCGCCCGCCCCAGTTCAGCCAGGCGGTGCCGAAAAACAGCAGGAACAGCGCGCCGGCGCCATACAGGCGCAGCGAGCGGAACAGACCGGTGAAGCTGCGGGTATGGATAGGGCCGCCGGCTTTGGCCGGCGTCAACTGGATGGGGTGGCGCGGGTCGATCGTGTCGATGACCGTGGCGGGGATGCGTTCGCTCATGGGCTGAGCCTCGTCTGGCTGCAATCAGGTGTGACGCATCATCGGTCTCGGCATGTATCAATAACAGACTCAGAATTTCAAATAAAAAGCGGATCAGGCGGACAGATTGTCGCAGCTGCAAGACCTGCTATATCACGAGAAGATCCAGCCTAAAGCCATGCGGCGGCGGATTGTTGTTCTATCTGATCCGGTTTTTTCAGGTTTACCTGAGGCTGTTTTGTCGTGCGCCTGCCATCCATAGTTGCAGGCACAGAGTCAGCCCGCTCCAGGCAGTGCGCGGCCGGCGATCAGTTCTGACGAGGTGGCCCCATGTACCAATACGACGACTACGACCGCGCCCTGGTGCACGAGCGGGTGGCGCAGTTTCGCGACCAGATCGAGCGGCGCATCAGCGGCGAGTTGAGCGAGGAGGAGTTTCTGCCGCTGCGCCTGCAGAACGGTCTGTATCTGCAAAAGCATGCCTACATGCTGCGCGTGGCGATTCCCTACGGCACCTTGTCCGCGCGGCAGTTGCGCACCCTGGCAGGTATCGCCAAGGACTACGACCGCGATTACGGGCACTTCACCACCCGGCAGAACATCCAGTTCAACTGGATCGAACTGGAGCAGGTCGGCGACATCCTCGAACGGCTGGCCGAGGTCGAGATGCACGCCATCCAGACCTCCGGCAACTGCGTGCGCAACATCACTACCGAGGCCTTTGCCGGGGTTGCCGCGGACGAGCTGCTCGACCCACGGCCGTTGGCGGAAATCCTCCGCCAGTGGTCGACGGTCAACCCGGAATTTCTCTACCTGCCGCGCAAGTTCAAGATCGCCCTGTGCGCGGCGCAGGCAGACCGCGCGGCAGTGATGATGCACGACATCGGCCTGTACCTGTACCGCGACGCGGCCGGCGAACTGCTGCTGCGGGTGATGGTCGGTGGTGGCCTGGGCCGCACGCCGATCCTCAGCCAGCAGATCCGCGAGGGCCTGCCGTGGCAGCACCTGCTGTCCTATGTCGAGGCGGTGTTGCGGGTCTACAACCGTCACGGCCGACGCGACAACAAGTACAAGGCGCGGATCAAAATTCTGGTCAAGGCCCTGGGTATCGAAGCCTTCGCCAAAGAGGTCGAAGCCGAGTGGCAGCACATCAAGGACGGCCCGGCGGAGTTGACCGACGCGGAGTACCAGCGGGTCGTGGCAACCTTCGATGCCCCGGCTTACGCCACGCTGGATGACGCCGACCTTGATTATGGTAGCGCCTTGGCGCGCGACGATGCCTTCACCCGTTGGGTGTCGCGCAACGTGCGCCCGCACAAGGTCGCGGGCTATGCCTCGGTGGTACTGTCGACCAAACCCGGGACCAGTTCGCCGCCTGGGGACGTGACCTCGACGCAGATGCACGCCATCGCGGACTTGGCTGACGACTACGGCTTCGGCGAAATCCGCATCGCTCACGAACAGAACGTGGTGCTGCCGGATGTGCGCAAAGCCGACCTGCATGCCCTCTACCGGCGCGCCCTGAGCCATGGCTTGGGCACCGCCAATATTGGCCTGCTGACCGACATCATCGCCTGCCCCGGCGGCGATTACTGCGCCCTGGCCAACACCAAGTCGATCCCGATTGCCCAGTCGATCCAGCAGCGCTTTGCCGATCTGGACGCCCTGCACGAACTCGGCGAACTGAGCCTGAACATCTCCGGCTGCATGAATGCCTGCGGCCACCACCATATAGGCAATATTGGCATCCTCGGCGTGGATAAGAACGGCAGCGAGTGGTACCAGGTAACCATCGGCGGCTCCAAGGGCAAGGCCAGCGCCCTGGGCAAGATCATTGGCCCCTCGTTCAGCGCGGCGCAAATCCCCGAGGTCATCGACGGCCTGGTCAAGACCTACCGCGACTACCGCGAGGCCGACGAGCGTTTCGTCGATACCGTGCAGCGCATCGGCCTCGAACCGTTCAAGCAGCAGGTGTATCGCCAGGCGCAGGTGCCGGCATGAACAACCTGATTAGTCTGTGCGCTGGCCAGGCCCGACTGGTTGCGGATGATCCCTGGCAGTGGTTGCGCGAACCGATGCAACCTCTGCCCGCCGGCCCATTGATCCTGCCGTTGACGGCCTGGCTGGAGCGCCAGGATGAGGCAACGCTCAAGGGCGAGCGCTTCAGCCTGGACGGCATCTGCCTGGCCCCGGAGGACGAGGTCGAGCGCCTGCACGCCTATCTGCCGGTGCTGCCGCTGATCGCCATCGAATTCCCCAGCTTTCGCGATGGCCGTGCCTACAGCCAGGCCTACCTGCTGCGCACGCGCCTGGGCTGGACTGGCGAGCTACGCGCGGTCGGCGACGTGTTGCGCGACCAGCTCAGCCATATGCGCCAGTGCGGCTTCGATGCCTTTGCCGTGCGCGAGGACAAATCCGCCGAGGACGCCCTCAAGGGCCTGGCGGGCATGAGCGTGCTCTACGGCCGCTCGGCCATCGAGCCGCGACCGCTGTTTCGGCGCCGTAGTGCGGGAGAGCCCCTATGATGCTTAAAGGACTGACCTGGCTGCTGGCGTTGCAGTTGACTGGCAACCTGCTGAGTACTCTGTTGCTGCCCATGCTGCCGGGCGCAGTTATCGGCATGTTGCTGCTGTTCTGCCTGCTCGTCGTGCGCGGGCGGGTGGGCGGCGCCCTCGATCAGGCCGCCAGCGGCTTGCTCGCTTACCTGCCGTTGCTGCTGGTGGTGCCTGCTGCCGGGATCATGCTGGCTGAAGATGTCTTGCGCGAAGACGGCTTGGCCATCGGTGTGGCCCTGGTGCTGTCGTTACTGGTGTGCATTCCGTTCTGCGGCTGGTTGCTGCAGCGCCTGATCAGGTCGGCAGAGGGGCGGCGGTGATGGCCGAGCTGCATGGGGTAGGGCACACCGTTATCCATCACCCGGTGTTCGCCCTGGGCTTGACCCTGTTGGCCTTCCAGCTTGCCCTCTGGCTGTATCGGCGTAGCGGTCTGTTAGTGCTGCAACCCGTGATGGTCGCCATGCTGCTGGTGGTGGCGGTTTTGTGGGCCTGCGGCCTGGATTACCCCAGCTACCGTCAGGGTGCCGCGCCTATCGCCCTGTTGCTGGGGCCGGCGACCGTGGCACTGGCGGTGCCGCTGTACCACAACCTGCAACGCATACGCTTGCTGCTCTGGCCCGTACTGCTGACCGTGGTGCTCGGCGGCACGCTGACGGTACTGCTGACCCTGCTGATCGCCCACGCTCTGGGAGCCAGTTCACCAGTGCTGGCCAGCCTGTCGAGCAAGTCGGTGACCATGCCGATTGCCATGTTGGTCACCGAGCAGCTCAAGGGCATCGTGCCGCTGGCGGCTGTAGCAGTGATGCTCACCGGGGTCATAGGCACCGCGCTGGGACCGTTGTTGCTGGGCTGGGCAAAGGTCGAGCATCCCGCCGCCAGAGGCCTGAGCTACGGCATCAACGCCCACGCCATTGGTACCGCGCGAGCACTTGAAGAAGGGGAGGAATGCGCCTCTTTTGCCGCGCTGGGAATGAGTCTGCTCGGTGTCCTGACGGCGGTTGTGTTGCCCTTGGCGGCTAACGGGTTATCCCTGTAGCAACGCGCAAAAGCGCAGGCCGTCCGGTGAAGGACGTGCCGTGCGCAAAAGGGGGGTCACAGTGGGTAGTTGTTCAGCTCGCGGGCGATCAGCAGGCGCTGGATTTCGCTGGAGCCTTCGTAGATCTGGGTGATGCGTGCGTCGCGGTAGTAGCGCTCCACCGGGTAGTCCTCCAGGTAGCCGTAGCCGCCGTGGATCTGCACCGCCTTGGAACACACCCGCTCGGCCATCTCCGAGGCGAACAGCTTGGCCTGCGAGGCTTCCGACAGACAGGGATGCCCGGTGCTTTTCAAACGTGCCGCATGCAAAATCAGCAGGCGTGTGGCATTCAGCTGGGTGTGCATGTCGGCGAGCAGGTTGGCGATGCTCTGGTGTTCACCAATCGGTTGGCCGAACTGGATACGCTCACGGGAATAACCCAGGGCGGCTTCGAAGGCTGCACGGGCGATGCCGAGCGCCTGGGCGGCGATGCCGATGCGGCCGCCTTCCAGGTTGGACAGGGCGATCGACAGCCCTTTGCCGCGCGGGCCGAGCAAGTTGGCTTCGGGAATATGACAGTCGTTCAAGGTCACCGCGCAGGTGTCGGAAGCCTTGATGCCCATCTTGTGTTCGCGCCGATCCACGACGAAGCCAGGGTTATCGGTCGGCACCAGGAACGCCGATAGGCCTTTCTTGCCCAGCTCCGGGTCGGTCACCGCGAAGACAATCGCCAGGTGGGCGCGTTGGCCGTTGCTGACGAACTGCTTAGCGCCATTGAGTACCCACTGGCCGTCGCGCAATTCGGCGCGGGTGCGCAGGTTGTTCGCTTCGGAGCCAGCCTGCGGCTCGGTCAGGCAGAAGCAGCCAATCGCCTGGCCGCTGGCCAGGTCCGCTAGCCAGACATCCTTCTGCGCCTGCGTGCCGAAGTTCAGTACCGGGCCGCAGCCGACCGAGTTATGAATGCTCATCAGGGCACCGACGGCGCCGTCACCGGCCGAGATTTCCTCCACGGCCAGGGCGTAGGCGACGTAATCGATATAGCTGCCGCCCCATTCTTCGGGCACCACCATGCCGAGCAGACCCAGCTCACCCATCTGCTTCACCAAGGCGTCGTCGATCCAGCCGGCCTTTTCCATGGCCTGGGCCTTGGGCGCGATCTCGCGACGGGCGAAGTCGCGAGCCATGTCGCGGATCATGCGTTGCTCTTCACTCAGTTCGAGGTCGTGCATGGGGCATCTCTCTTATGCTGTGGCCTGTTCGGCGCTGACGGTGCGCCCGGACGGGCGCGTGGCCGGCTCGAAGCCGTGGAAGAAGTCGAGTACCTGTTGGTTACTCACGCTTGCCAGTGTGGGCGGATTCCACTGCGGTGCCTGGTCCTTGTCGATAATCAGCGCGCGTACGCCTTCGATGAAGTCGCCCTTGGCAAACCACTGGCGACCGAGGTGCAGTTCCAGCGCAAAACAATCACTCAGCGGCAGGTCGCGACCGCGGCGCAGCAACTCCAGGGTGACGCTCATGGCCAGCGGCGAACGACTATCGAGCAGCTTGACAGTCTCTGCGGCCCACTCACGAAACTCGGCTCGCGTTTCGGCCAGCAATGCCGCGCGTATCGATGGCAGATCCGGCTGCGAAAAATGCTCATCAATGACTGGATGCAAGACGTTTAGCGACGCCCCGGGCAGTTGCTGGGTGGTTAGCGTGGCCAGTAGCGTGGCCAGGGCTTCCTGCGGCGCTGTAGTCGTCCACGCCAGGTTGTCGAGGCCGCGATCAAACTCGGCGAATTGCTCGCGGGGCAAATACTTGTCGGCCAACCCGGCATACAGCGCATCGGCCGTCGGCATCTGGACGCCCGTTAAACCGAGGTAAATCCCCAGTTCGCCCGGCAGGCGCGAGAGGAAGTAACTTGCGCCGACGTCTGGAAAATAGCCGATGCAGACTTCTGGCATCGCCATCTTGACGCGCTCGCTAATCACCCGCACAGAGGCGCCCTGGACCAGGCCCATGCCGCCGCCGAGCACGAATCCGTCCATCAGCGCCAGAATGGGTTTGCTGTAGGCATGGATGTAGCGGTCGAGGGCATATTCTTCTTCGAAGAACGTCCAGTGCAGGTCATCGCCAGCCTGGTGGCTGTCATACAGCGCGCGGATATCGCCACCGGCACAGAAGGCTTTCTCGCCAGCGCCGCGCAACACCACGGCGAGAATCTGCGGGTCGTCTTCCCAGGCCCGCAACTGTTGCCACAGGCACCGCACCATCGGCAGGGTCAAGGTGTTCAGCCCTCTCGGGCGGTTCAAGGTCAGGTGGCCGATGCGGTTGCGCACCGCCGCCAGAACGGGGGCTTCGACATCGCTCATGCTCAGGTGTCCTTGCGGTACAGGTTGATGATTGCCGAGAAGTCCAGGCCACCGTTGCCCTGGGCGCTGAAGCTCTGGTAGAGCTGTTGAGCGAGCGCGCCGAGGATCACCGGTTGACCGACCTGCTTGGCCGCTTCGCTGGCCAGGCCAAGATCCTTGAGCATCAGGTCGGTGCCGAAACCGCCGCTGTAACCCCGCGCAGCGGGGGCAGTGTCCACGACTCCAGGGAAGGGATTGTAGGTGTCCGAGCTCCAGCAGCGCCCGCTGGAGGTGTTGATGATGCCGGCCAGGACTTTCGCGTCCATGCCCAGCGAGACGCCGAGAGTCATGGCCTCGGCAACCCCGATCATGGAGATGCCCAGCAACATGTTGTTGGCGACCTTGGCCACCTGGCCATTGCCGCTGGCGCCGCAGTGCACGATATTTTTACCCATGGCCGAGAGAATCTCATGGGCCTGTTCGAAGTCGGCCTGGCTGCCGCCGACCATAAAGGTCAGGGTGCCGGCTGCCGCGCCGCCGGTACCGCCAGACACCGGCGCATCGAGCATCGGATTGCCGTTTTTGGCCGCCGCCGCCGCGACTTCGCGGGCACTCAGCGGGTCGATGGTCGAGCTGTCGATCAGCCGCACACCCGCTTTCAGGTGCGCCAGCAGACCGTCTTCGCCCAGGTACACCGCCTTCACATGCGCGGCCGCTGGCAGCATGGTAATGATCAGTTCGGCGTCTCCCTGGGCCATGGCGGCCGGTGAAGCAGCGGCTGTGGCGCCAGCCTCTACCAGCTGGGCCGTGGCGCTCTGGGAGAGATCGAACACCGTGAGTTGGTGGCCGGCTTTGATGAGATTGAGGGCCATTGGGCCGCCCATGTTGCCGAGACCGAGAAAACCAATATGCATGCTGAATACCTTTTGTGCGGGTTCTGGTGCGATTGCCGCGGTGCGTTAAGCGCACCGGGCGACGCTGCGAATGCGCTGTCTTCGGGCGGGCCGTTTCCGTAAGGCCGCGGCCTGGCCGATTATTTCAGGGTAATGGTGGTGTTGACGACGCCGCTGACTTCATCTTCGTCGAACCAGCGCTGGGTGACGGTCTTGGTCTGGGTATAGAACTGCACCACCTGCTTGCCGTACGGGCCGAGGTCGCCGAGCTTGGAGCCGCGCGAACCGCTGAAGGAGAACAAGGGCACCGGCACCGGAATCGGTACGTTGATACCGACCTGGCCGACGTCGATCTCTTCCTGGAAGTGCCGTGCAGCGGCGCCGGAGCGGGTGAACAGGGCGGTGCCGTTGCCGTTCGGGTTGGCGTTGATCAGTTCGATGGCAGCGTTCAGGGTGTCGGCGTGCAAGACGCAGAGCACCGGACCGAAGATCTCCTCGCGGTAGATGGTCATGTCGGTGGTCACGCCGGAGAAGATGGTCGGGCCGACGAAGTTGCCCTGGGCATAGCCGGCGACCTCTGGGTTGCGGCCATCCATTTCCAGCGTGGCGCCTTCTGTGATGCCGGTGGCGATCAGGCTGCTGATGCGATCGAGTGCCGAGCAGGAGATTACCGGGCCGATATCGGTGTCCGACTCGGCGCCGGCATTGATTTTCAGGGCCTTGGTTTTCTCGATCAACTCCGGCAGCCACTGTTGTGCTTCGCCGACCAGAATCACCACCGGCAGTGCCATGCAGCGCTGGCCGGCGGCCCCGAAGGCGGCGCCGAGCAAGTTGTTGAGGGTCTGCTGCTTGTTCGCATCCGGTAGGACGATGGCGTGGTTCTTCGCGCCCATCATGCACTGCGCGCGCTTGCCGTTGGCGGTGGCGCGGTTGTAGACGTGGGTGCCGACCTTGGTCGAGCCGACGAAGGACACTGCCTTAATGTCCGGGTGGTCGCAGATCAGGTTGACCGCATCGACGCCACCGTGAATCACGTTGAGTACGCCCGGCGGCACGCCAGCTTCCATGGCCAGTTCGACCAGCCGCATGGTCACCATCGGGTCTTGCTCGGACGGCTTGAGGACGAAGGTGTTACCGGTGGCGATGGCCATCGGGAACATCCACAGCGGAATCATCGCCGGGAAGTTGAACGGGGTGATGCCGGCACACACGCCCAGCGGTTGCATCAGGGTGTAGGTGTCGACGCCACTGGCGACGTTGTTGGCCAGTTCACCCATCTGCAGGTTACCGATACTGGCGGCGTGCTCTACCACTTCCAGACCGCGGAATACGTCGCCCTCGGCGTCAGGCAGGGTCTTGCCCTGTTCGGCGGTAAGGATCGCCGCCAGCTCTTTCATGTTCTCGCGAATCAGTTGCTGATACTTGAGGAAGATCCGCGCCCGGGCGCCGATCGGGGTCTTGCGCCAGGTCTTGAAGGCTTCTTTGGCGCTCGCCACGGCGGCGTTCATTTCCTCGGCGGTGGCAAAGGGCACACGCGCCAGAACTTGCTGAGTGGCCGGGTTGACGATATCGCGCCATTGGGTGCTGCGCGATTCGACGAATGCGCCATTGATGAGCAGCTTTACGGTAGGGATAGAGGAGGGTGCGTTCATCGTATATGCCCTTGGTTATTGTTGTGGGGTCTTGCCCGGTCTTTGCCGCCTAGCGCTGACCGCAGTGGTTTGATCCGAGTATAGGTATGCGCAAATGAGATAAGAATGAGCATATAACCTTATGCGTTATGCAAAAATATATTACTAAAGGCAATCAGCTCGACCGCTGGTGAGCATGGCGAATCGCTGGTCATGGGCCCGGCAGTCGGGTATATCTGAGCACTTGATCAATCCTGAATTCATAGAATAAGTCCCAATAAAAGCCTGGTTCTCATGCAAAAAACCACCACCATAGACCGATTGAACTGGGACGATCTGCGCTTCTTTCTTGAGGTGGCGCGCACCCGCACGGCCAGCGGCGCTGCACGGCGCCTGGGTGTCGACTACACCACGGTATCGCGGCGGATCCGTGCACTGGAGCTGAGTCTGGGCGCTTTGCTGTTCGAAAAATCCCGGGCCGCCGGTTTCGTACTGACTGTTGAAGGACAGCGTCTGCTCGGTTATGCGGAAACCCTGGAGAGCACCCTGCAAGCCGCCTGTGAGCAGGTTTCCGGCTCCAGCATGGCGCTCTCCGGGCATTTGCGGATCGGCTGTACCGAAGGCTTTGGCTCCTACTTCGTCACCGCGCAGATGAGCCGCTTCCTGGAGGGCTATCCGCATATCTCTCTGGATGTCCTGCCGGTGCCGCACTTCATTAGCCTGTCGCGTCGCGAAGCCGACATCGCTATCACTCTGGAGCGCCCCGAACGGGGGCCTTATGTCTGCTCCAAACTTTGCGATTACCGCCTGCGGCTGTACGCCACGCCAGGCTACCTGGCCAGCCATGCGCCGATCCACAGTCGCGAGAGCCTGAGCGGCCATCGCTTCGTCTCCTATATCGACGACCTGACCTTCAGTCCCAAGCTGCTCTACCTCAACGACCTGGTACCCGGCGCCATCAGTCAGCTGCGCAGCACCAGCGTGGTCGCCCAGTACCATGCAGCCCTAGAGGGACGGGCGCTGGCGATCCTGCCCTGTTTCATCGCCAGCGCCGATCCGCGTCTGTGCGAGGTGCTGCCGGGCGAGATCGAGGTCACCCGGCAGTTCTGGATCTACTACAGCGAAGACCTGCGCCGACTCAAACGCATCACCTTGGTAGCCGAGTATTTGCGCGCCGGTGCCGAACTCAACCGGCCCTGGCTGCTCGGCGAATCGACGCACATGGCCTATCTACCTCCTGCCTGATGTTTAGGCTATTTAGGCCGTTAAGTGCTGATACTAAAAACTGGCAGCCGTGACCTTGATGCGGCCATTCACCCTTCGCACGCGCTCGGGCAGGCGTGCGGGTTTTCAGCGAGTTCAGATGAGCACTGCATGGGTATGACAAACACCTCGGTGGCAAAAGCCAGCATCTCCGTCAGGCTGGTCAACGAGGCCCTGCTCGAATGGCGTGCGCAGGGCCGCGCCGACGGCGATCTGTTGGCCCAGGCGGGGATTGCTCCCGAACTGCTCGGCAAGCCCTACGCACGGGTTTCCGCGCAAGCTTATGCGCGGCTCTGGCTGCTGCAGGCCAAGGGGATGGACGACGAATTCTTCGGCATAAACCCGCGGCGGATGAAGTCCGGCAGCTTCGCTTTTATGGCGCGGGTTGCGCGACAGGAGCCGACCCTCGGTGCGGCGCTAGACAGTGCACTGGGTTTTCTCGGGCTGTTGTTCGACGGCCTGACGCCGCGTCTGGAGCGCCGCGGCGGGCTGGCGCAAATCGTCCTCGACGAGCCACCGGGGCAGGTCTGCCGCGCGTTCGGCTACTTCACGCTATGGATGATCGTGCATGGCCTGGCCTGTTGGCTGCTGGGCCGGCGGATTGCGATTCTCGCGGTCGACCTGCGCGGCCCGGCGCCGGACTATCTCGAGGATTACCGGGTGATGTTCAGCAACAACCTGCGCTTTAATCGGCCACAGAGCCGCTTGCTGTTCAACGCCGATTGCCTGGATCTGCCGGTACGGCGCAGCGAGCGCCAGCTCAAGCGTTTTCTGGCCGGTGCGCCGGCCAATATTCTGGTTCGCTACCGCGATCCGCAGAGCCATGTGGCGCGCATCAAGGGCTACCTGCGTAGCCTCAAGGCCGAGCGCTGGCCGGACTTCGAGGCACTCTCCAGGCACTTTTTCATGGCGCCTTCGACCCTGCGCCGCAAGCTGGCGCTGGAGGGTCAGTCGTACCAGAGCCTCAAGGATCAAGTGCGCCGGGACCTGGCAATCGCCCGCCTGGACAGCGGCGAGGGCAACTTCACCGAGCTGGCCTTGGCGCTGGGCTTTGCCGACAGCAGCGCATTCTACAAGGCGTTCAAGAAATGGACCGGTTCGACGCCGGGGCAGTACCGCGCGCTGATGCACCCCGAACTGCCGCCCGCGGCCTAGGCGTCGATGTAAACCGTCGATCTGCGGCGAATGCTTGGGGCCCGCGTGCGGCGATATGAACTTTTCACTTTTGCAGCCAACTGGGCGCAATTGTCCAAATCGCTCAGCCAGATTGAAGTCTTACGACATTGCCGCCCGCCGGCTGCGCGGCGACTATCCCGGTCACTCCGTACAACAACAAACCGGGAGTCACCCTGATGCGCGATTACTTTACCGCTGTCCATGAATTCGATTACCCGAGTGTCGCCAGCAACAGCCTGGCCGGCTCGCTCGAAGCCCTGAATGCCTGCGTCGAATGTTGCGATCGACATGCCCTGCCGGGGCGTATTGCCCTGTTCTGGGAGGACCGCGACGGCCACAGTGCCAGTTACACCTTTAGTCAGTTACAAGAGCAGTCGGCACGCTTCGCCAACTTCCTGCATGCCCAGGGCGTGCGCCCCGGTGACTGTGTGTCGGGATTGTTGCCGCGCAATGTCGAACTGCTGATCACCATTCTCGGTACCTGGCGCCTGGGCGCGGTGTATCAGCCGTTGTTCACTGCCTTCGGCTCCAAAGCCATCGAGCACCGCTTGCAAAGCGCCGGCTCGAAAGTGCTGGTGACCGACGCGGCCAACCGCAGCAAACTCGATGACGTCGAAGCCGCGCCGCTGGTCGTTACCGTTACGGGTAACAAGGGGCAGGGCATTCAGCGTGGCGATTGCAGCTTCTGGGCCGAACTGGAGCGTCACTCGGACGAGTTCGAGCCCGTCATGCGCAGTGCCGATGATCCCTTTCTGATGATGTTTACCTCCGGCACCACTGGGCCGGCCAAATCGCTGCCGGTGCCGCTCAAGGCGATACCGGCCTTCGTGGGTTATATGCGCGACGCGGTGGACCTGCGCCCCGAGGATGCGTTCTGGAACCTGGCCGATCCGGGTTGGGCTTATGGTCTTTATTACGCGGTGATTGGTCCCTTGGCTATGGGCCATCCGACCACCTTCTACGAAGGCCCCTTCACGGTCGAGAGCACCTGCCGGATCATCCGCAAGTACGCTATCAGCAACCTGGCCGGCTCACCGACCGCCTTTCGTCTGCTCTTAGCCGCCAAGGCCGAGGCCGAACCGCTGCTCAAGGGCCGTCTGCGCGCGGTCAGTAGCGCCGGCGAGCCGCTGACCCCCGAGGTGATCCGCTGGTTCGAAGGTGGCCTGGGCAGCACTATTCACGACCACTATGGCCAGACTGAGTTGGGCATGGTGCTGTGCAATCACCATGCGCTGGACCATCCAGTGCGCATCGGCGCCGCCGGCTTCGCCGTTCCCGGCCACCGTGTGGTGGTGCTGGATGAGGCCAACTGCGAGTTGCCGCATGGCCAGCCGGGCATTCTGGCCGTTGATAGGGCGCGCTCGCCGCTGTTCTGGTTCCCCGGCTATCTGGGTATGCCGACCAAGGCCTTCGTCGGTGACTACTACCTAAGCGGCGACACGGTGGAGCTGAACGAGGACGGCAGCATCAGTTTCGTCGGCCGTAGCGACGACGTGATCACCACTTCCGGCTACCGGGTCGGCCCGTTCGACGTAGAAAGCGCGCTGATCGAGCACCCGGCGGTGATTGAGGCCGCGGTGATCGGCAAACCGGACCCGGAGCGCACCGAAATCGTCAAAGCCTTTGTGGTGTTGCACGCACAGTTTCGCCCCGACGCCGCGCTGGCCGAGGAACTGCAACAGTACGTGCGCAAGCGCTTGTCGGCGCATGCCTACCCGCGCGAGATCGAGTTCGTCATTGAGTTGCCAAAAACCCCGAGTGGCAAGATCCAGCGGTTTTTCCTGCGCAACCAGGAAATCGCCAAGATCCAGGCCAACGCCGCCGACTGAGCAAGGAGTAGAACAGGTGCAAATTAAAGACGCTGTAATTGTGGTGACCGGCGGCAGTTCCGGCTTGGGCCTGGCCACCGCCCGCGAACTGATCGAGCAGGGCGCCAAGGTGCTGCTCGCTGATATCAATGCCGACGCGGGCACCGCGCGGGCCGAGGAACTGGGCGGCAATGCGCATTTCGTGCAGACCGATATCACCCGTGAAGAGGATGGCCGCCGCGCGGTAGGCGCAGCATTGGAACACTTCGGCGGATTGCACGGGCTGGTCAACTGCGCGGGCGTGGCGCCGGCGGAAAAGATTCTCGGGCGCAACGGGGTGCATGGCCTGGACAGCTTCAGCAAGGTCATCAGCGTTAACTTGATCGGTAGCTTCAATATGCTGCGCCTGGCCGCCGAAGTCATGGCGCAGGGCGAAGCGAACGAGCAGGGCGAGCGTGGGGTGATCATCAATACCGCCTCGGTCGCAGCCTTTGACGGGCAGATGGGCCAGGCGGCCTATGCCGCTTCCAAGGGCGGCGTGGCGGCGATGACTCTACCGGCAGCGCGCGATCTGGCGCGTTCCGGTATCCGGGTGATGTGCATTGCTCCGGGCATCTTCGAGACGCCGATGATGGCTGGCATGCCTCAAGAGGTTCGCGACTCGCTGGCCGCCAACGTGCCGTTCCCGCCACGCCTCGGCCGCCCCGACGAGTACGCCGCACTGGTGCGCCATATCATCGAAAACAGCATGCTTAACGGTGAGGTCATTCGCCTCGACGGCGCGCTGCGCATGGCGGCGAAATAGAACGGTTCAGTGAATGTACCGGCGCAATGTATCGACGCAGTGTGTGGGCGCTTGTGCGCCTTTCGTGGGGAGCGGTGTGAGGCGTGAACTTCACGGCCACGTCCGTTTTTCCAGAAACGCTAGATTGCATACACCACCTGGCAGGCGTTTAGCCTTTGCTCAGGTCCTGCCAGTTTCCCCGGATCGCCTCCGGGTTGAGGAGAGAATGAGATGAACATGCAGACCGATCCAGTAGTCATCGTTAGCACCGCGCGCACGCCGATGGGCGGCTTTCTCGGCGACTTCAAGGACGTAACCGCCGCCGAACTGGGCGCTGCAGCAATCCGCGCCACTTTGGAACGCGCAGGCCTGGCTGCTGACGCGGTGGACGAAGTGATCATGGGCTGCGTACTGCCGGCCGGCCAGGGCCAGGCCCCGGCACGCCAGGCGGCGTTGGGCGCCGGTTTGTCCCAGGGCACGGTGTGCTCGACGCTGAACAAGATGTGCGGCTCGGGGATGAAGGCGGCGATGCTCGGCCATGACCTGCTGCTCGCTGGCAGCGCCGACGTGATGATCGCCGGCGGCATGGAAAGCATGTCCAATGCGCCCTATCTGTTGGATCGGGGCCGTTCCGGCTATCGCATGGGCCATGGCCGGGTGCTCGACCATATGTTCCTCGACGGTCTGGAAGACGCCTACGACAAGGGCCGTTTGATGGGCAGCTTCGCCGAGGAATGCGCCCAGGCCTATGGCTTTAGCCGCGAGCAGCAAGATGCCTTCGCCATCGCCTCGCTGAGCCGTGCGCAAAAAGCCATGAGCGAAGGGCGCTTTGCCGCCGAAATTACCGCGGTGCAGGCCCGGTTTGGCCGCGAGTCGCGCCAAATCGACAGCGACGAACAGCCGCCCAAGGCCCGTCCGGACAAGATCCCGACCCTCAAACCGGCCTTTCTTGAGGGCGGCACGGTGACCGCAGCGAATGCCAGTTCGATTTCCGACGGCGCCGCTGCGCTGCTGCTGATGCGCCGCTCCGAGGCGCAAAAGCGCGGCCTGACGCCGCTGGCAGCGATTCGTGGACATGCCTCCTTTGCCCATGCGCCGAACCTGTTTGCCACCGCGCCGGTGGGCGCCATGCAACGCTTGATGACCCGCACCGGCTGGTCGTTGGGCGAGGTCGATCTGTTCGAAATCAACGAGGCTTTCGCCGTGGTGCCGATGGCCGCCATGCGTGACCTGGATATTCCCCACGACAAACTCAATGTGCACGGTGGCGCCTGCGCGCTCGGTCATCCGATCGGTGCGTCGGGTGCGCGGATTCTGGTGACCCTACTCAGCGCCCTGCAGCAGTACGACCTCAAGCGCGGCGTCGCGGCGATCTGCATCGGTGGCGGCGAAGCCACGGCCGTGGCCATCGAGCTGCTGTAAACGTCAATCTGCCTCTATAGGCGCCAGGGGCATTCAATCCTTGGCGCTCAAGGCGCCCAACTTGCAGCAACGCATCGCCAGCACGCTGGCGCCTACCGGCTATGCGCCAAGGCCCATCACATTGTTTGCCGGGAGACCGCACATGATTCCTTCAGAGCAAGATATTCAGATCCGCGACATGGCCCGTCAGTTCGCCCAGGAGCGGTTGAAGCCTTTTGCCGCCGAGTGGGACCGTGAGCACCGTTTCCCCGCCGAAGCCATCGCCGAGATGGGCCAACTCGGTTTCATGGGCATGCTGGTGCCCGAGGACTGGGGCGGCGCGCAGACCGGCCACCTGGCCTACGCGATGGCCCTCGAAGAAGTCGCCGCCGGCGATGGCGCCTGCTCGACCATCATGAGCGTGCATAACTCGGTGGGCTGCATGCCGATCTTGAAATACGGCAGCGAGGAGCAGAAACAGCGCTTCCTCAAGCCGTTGGCCGAGGGCAAGATGCTCGGCGCCTTCGCCCTCACCGAAGCCCAGGCCGGCTCGGATGCCAGTGACCTGCGCACCCGTGCCCGGCGCGACGGTGAGCACTATGTATTGAATGGCAGCAAGCAATTCATTACCTCCGGCAGCCATGCCGGCATGGTGATCGTCTTCGCGGTGACCGATCCGCAAGCCGGCAAGAAGGGCATCAGCGCTTTTATCGTGCCCACCGACACGCCCGGCTATTCGGTGCTGCGCGTGGAAGAAAAACTCGGCCAGCATGCCTCGGATACGTGCCAGATCCAGCTCGACGAGTTGCGCATCCCGGCCAGTCTGCGCCTGGGCGAGGAGGGCGAGGGTTACCGCATCGCTTTGGGTAATCTGGAAGGTGGGCGCATCGGCATCGCCTCGCAGGCGGTGGGCATGGCCCGCGCGGCCTTCGAGGCCGCGCGCGACTATGCCCATGAACGGATGACCTTCGGCAAGCCGATCATCGAGCACCAGGCCGTGGCCTTCCGCCTGGCCGATATGGCGACCCAGATCGCCGTGGCGCGGCAGATGGTCCATCACGCCGCCAGCCTGCGCGAGGCCGGGTTGAGCTGTCTGACCGAGGCGTCGATGGCCAAGCTGTTCGCCTCGGAGATGGCCGAGCGGGTCTGCTCGTCGGCGCTGCAAACCCTCGGCGGCTACGGTTACCTCAAGGACTTCCCGCTGGAGCGTATCTACCGCGATGTGCGCGTGTGCCAGATCTACGAAGGCACCAGCGATATCCAGCGGTTGGTGATCGCACGTAGCCTGTAAATTGCTGCGGAGAGCGTAACCTCTAAAGTAGATTAACTTTATTATTAAAGTGTTTATTATTATAGAGTTACAGACGAAACCTCATGCAATTACATCTATAAATTCAGGCTTTTTCGGTGTTGTCGACGATCCATATCCAGCGGCTGGTGATCGCCGGCAGCCTGTAAGTGGCGCGGTTATCGAAGCCTCAAAAATAGATTAACATTTTAATAAAAATGTTTTATTTATTAGAAAGTTACAGACGAAATCTCATGTAATTACATCTATAAATTCAGGCTTTTCCGGGGTTGTCAGCTATCTGTTTCTGGGCCGTTATGTGCTGCGCCAATTCGATCATCTGTTCGCGCATCCAGCGATTGGCGGGATCCTGATCGGTGCTTTCGTGCCAGTACAGATGGGTTTCCACGGCAGGCACATCGTTGACCGGCAAAGGCATGTAATGCAGCCCGTGTCCTCGGGCGAAGCGTTCTGGCACGGTCATGGCCATGTCGGTCTGCTGCATCACGCTGGACGCCATCAAATAGTGCTGGGAGCGCAGGGCAATCTTGCGCTGAATCCCCAGCTTGCCGAGCGCCAGGTCGACATGGCCCAAACCGTTGCGCCGGGTCGAGATATGGATATGGGTCAGCGCCAGGTAATCCTCCAGGCTGAGACGCTCCTTGGCCCGCGGATGGCCTGGACGTAAGGCGCAGACATAACGATCTTCCAGCAGCTTGACGTGCCGCACCTGAGGGTCGGTATTGAGCGGCGCATCCACCGCAAAATCCAGCCGACCAGCTGCTAGTTCCTTGGTGGTGTCCCGGCGTTTAGCCAGAAAACTCTCGATAGACACTTTCGGCGCCAAACGGCGCAGGCGCTGAAACAAGGGCGGCAGCAACACCTGCTCGGTGAGGTCGGTCATGCTGATTCGGTAGGTTTTGTTGGCCTGCATGGGCGTAAAGGTGCGGCTTTCCTGTACCGATACGCGCAGCAGCGCCAGGGCGTTGCGCACCTGGACGATAATATTTTGCGCCATCGGCGTAGGCACCATGCCTTGGGCCGTGCGCACAAACAGCGGGTCGTTGAAGGTGTCCCGCAGGCGCGACAAGGCGTTGGAAACCGCCGGCTGAGTGATGCCCATTATCTGCCCGGCGCGGGTCAGGTTGGCCTCTGTATAGATGGCATCAAACACAATAAAAAGGTTGAGGTCGACTTTATTTAGATTCATTCCGAGCGCTCTTCTGAGGGTGTCGCAGCGGTCGACTATATATCGGTTATGAATGTTAATACACGCTGGGAATAGGTTAGATAAATCTTTAGCCCTGATCTAGCATCACTTCCAGACCTCATTAAGCGTTTGAAAAATACAGGTTCAAACGCCCTATCAAAACACCCTCAAAAAGGTAGTTCCTCATGGATTTCGCCTATTCCCCCAAGGTTCAAGCACTGCGTGAGCGGGTCAGCGCGTTTATGCAGACCCATGTTTATCCGGCCGAGGCCGTGTTTGAGCAGCAGGTTAACGAGGGTGATCGCTGGCAGCCCACCGCCATCATGGAAACACTGAAAACCCAGGCCAAAGCCGAGGGTTTGTGGAACCTGTTTCTACCGGACTCCGAACTGGGCGCCGGGCTAAGTAATACCGAATACGCGCCGCTGGCCGAAATTATGGGCAGCTCGATGATTGGCTCGGAGCCGTTCAACTGCGCCGCGCCAGACACCGGCAATATGGAAGTGCTGGTGCGCTATGCCAATGCGGCGCAGAAGGAGCGTTGGCTCAAACCACTGCTCAGCGGCGAGATCCGTTCGGCCTTCGCTATGACCGAGCCGGGTGTAGCCTCGTCCGATGCCACTAACATGCAAGCCTGCGCTGTGCGCGAGGGTGACGAGTGGGTTATCAATGGTCGTAAATGGTGGACTTCCGGCGCCTGCGATCCGCGCTGCAAAGTGATGATTTTTATGGGCCTGACTAACCCCGAGGCGCCGCGCCATCAGCAGCATTCGATGATTTTGGTGCCTATGGACGCACCGGGCGTAAGCATCGTTCGCGCGTTACCGGTGTTCGGTTACGACGATGCGCCCCACGGGCATGCCGAAGTACTCTTCGAAAACGTGCGGGTGCCTTACGAAAACGTATTGCTGGGTGAGGGACGCGGCTTCGAGATTGCCCAGGGCCGCCTCGGCCCTGGGCGCATTCACCACTGCATGCGCTCCATCGGCATGGCCGAGCGCGCGCTCAAACTGATGTGCGAGCGCTCGCTCAGCCGCAGTGCCTTCGGCAAACCATTGGCTCGGCTGGGCGGTAATCTGGACCTGATTGCCGAGTCGCGCTTGGAGATCAACATGGCCCGGCTGCTGACGCTTAACGCCGCTTATATGATGGACACCGTGGGCAACAAAGTTGCCGCCAGCGAAATCGCCCAGATCAAGGTGGTGGCCCCGAACGTCGCGCTCAAGGTCATCGACCGCGCTATTCAGCTGCACGGCGGCGCCGGCGTTTCCAGCGACTTTCCGCTGGCCTACTGGTACGCCATGCAGCGCACTCTGCGCCTGGCCGATGGCCCGGACGAAGTGCATCGCATGACCATTGGTAAACTCGAGATCCGTAAGTACCAGGCCAGGTAGCGCGAACCCAATCATGTCGGCTTAGCTATTTGTTAAAGCCGGCTTGATCGTTATCGAACCGGCGGTTTCGCCTGTTTCCTATTGCCGCCGTGCCTGGGCTACCAGAGCACGCGCCACGAATTTGAAAGTTGGAGGTCTAACGCAGCGAAGGCACTTATCACGGCAAACCCGATGCCGGGAAGGGCGGCAGAATGCCAACTGAAAGAAAAAGGGGGCAGAGCAATGAAAGAAAATACAGCAGAGACACTCACGCCGAATCTGCTTGTCAAAATCGATGCCTACTGGCGCGCTGCCAACTATCTGTCGGTCGGGCAGATCTTTCTCTACGACAATCCACTGCTGAAGCGGCCGCTGACGCTCGCGGATGTGAAGCACATGCTACTGGGGCATTGGGGCACGACCCCCGGGCAGAACTTCATTTACGTGCACCTGAACCGGGTGATCAAGAAATACGACCTCGATATGATCTACGTCTCCGGCCCCGGGCACGGCGGCCCGGCGGTGGTGGGCAACACCTATCTTGAAGGCACGTACAGCGAGATCTATCCCAACATTAGCCAGGATGAGGCCGGGCTTCAGAAGCTATTCCTGCAATTTTCGTTTCCCGGCGGCATTCCCAGTCACGCCTCGCCGGAATGTCCGGGTTCAATTCACGAAGGCGGCGAGTTGGGCTATTCGCTCAGCCATTCGTTCGGGGCGGTGTTCGACAACCCGGAGTTGATCGTGGCCTGCGTCGTCGGTGACGGCGAGGCGGAAACAGGACCGCTCGCCACGGCATGGCATTCCAACAAGTTTCTCGATCCGGCCACCGACGGCGCAGTACTGCCGATCCTGCATCTCAACGGCTACAAAATTTCCAACCCGACCGTCCTGGCACGCATCGAGCGAGAAGAGTTGGAGCAATTTCTGCGCGGCTGCGGGTGGGCGCCCATTTTAGTCGAAGGGCACGAGTCCGCGCTGATGCATGAGGCCATGGCCACGACGCTCGATACGGCCGTGGAGCGGATCAAGCAAATTCAGCAGGACGCCCGCGTCCATGGCAACCTCACGCGTCCACGTTGGCCCATGATCGTGCTCATATCACCCAAAGGCTGGACGGGGCCGGAAGTTGTCGACGGATTGCAGGTAGAAGGTACCTTCCGGTCACACCAGGTACCACTCCACCCGAACGCCCATAACGACCACCTCAAGCTGTTGGAAGGCTGGCTTAGAAGCTACCGGCCAGAGGAACTGTTCGATGAACGAGGCCGCCTGAAACCGGAGCTGGCCGAGCTGGCGCCCACGGGCGACAGTCGTATGGGTGCGAATCCGCACGCTAACGGTGGCAGGCTACTGCACGATCTGCGGATGCCGGATTTTCGCGAATATGCGGTCGAAGTTCGCTCGCCAGGCGTTCAAGGCATAGGCGACACGCATGTGCTAGGGCCGTTCCTGCGCGATGTCGCGAAGCTGAACCAGACGCAGCGAAATTTCCGGGTATTTGGCCCTGACGAGACGCTCTCCAACGGACTCGAAGCGCTCTTTGAGGCGACCCAACGTCAATGGGATGCCAGGACCGTGCCGAACGACGAATTTCTCGCCCCCGCCGGGCGCGTCATGGAAATGCTCAGCGAACACCAATGCGAGGGCTGGCTCGAAGGCTACCTGCTCACCGGCCGGCATGGGCTGTTCAACTGTTATGAGGCCTTCATCCACATCATTGATTCGATGTTCAACCAACACGCTAAATGGCTCAAGGTCACGGCGCAGCTGCCTTGGCGGCGCAAGATCGCTTCGTTGAACTATTTGCTCGCCTCGCATGTATGGCGTCAGGATCACAACGGCTTCACCCATCAGGATCCGGGTTTCATCGACCACGTCGTCAACAAAAAGGCAGAAGTGGTGCGAGTCTATCTGCCGCCGGACGCCAACTGTCTGTTGTCGGTAATGGACCACTGCCTGCGCAGCCGCCACTACGTCAACGTCGTCATCGCCGGCAAGCACCCAGCGCCGCAGTGGCTGACTATGGATGCTGCCGTCAAGCACTGCATTGAAGGGGTCGGCATCTGGCAATGGGCCGGCAACGATCAACGTGCCGCGACCGATGTGGTTATGGCCTGCTGCGGGGACGTGCCGACGCTAGAGACGCTGGCGGCAGTCTCGATCCTGCGCGAACATCTGCCCGATCTGAAGGTTCGCGTGGTCAATGTCGTCGATCTTATGAAACTGCAGCCACAAAGCGAGCATCCGCACGGTTTGAGCGACGCGGATTTCGACGCCATCTTTACCAGGGACAAGCCGCTTATCTTTGCCTTCCATGGCTACCCGTGGCTGATCCACCGGCTGACATACCGCCGTACCAACCACGCCAACCTCCATGTGCGTGGTTACAAGGAGGAAGGCACGATTACGACGCCCTTTGATATGACGGTGCTGAATGATCTGGACCGATTTCACCTGGTGATGGACTGCATCGACCGCCTGCCGCAAACCGGCGACCAGGGCATCACCCTGAAGCAGCAGCTCACGGACAAGCTGATCCAGCACAAGCAGTACATCAATAAATACGGGCAAGACATGCCCGAAATTCGCGATTGGAAGTGGGGGGAACTGCAGAGATGATTACGCAAATTCTCGTTGATACCGCGCGATCCTTAGTCGCCGGCGACAAGGGTCTGCTGGCGATGGATGAAAGTAATCCAACCTGCAACAAGCGATTCGCCAAATTGGGGATTCCCCAGACCGTTGAGGCCCGGCGCGCCTATCGCGAATTGATCGTGACCACACCCGGACTCGGCGAGAGTATCAATGGCGCCATCCTCTACGACGAGACCATCCGGCAGCAGAAGAAGGATGGCATGCCCTTTGTCAAAGCCCTCGTCGATGCGGGCATCATCCCCGGAATCAAAGTGGATACCGGGGCAAAAGATCTGGCCGCTCATCCCGGAGAAAAGATAACCGAAGGTCTGGACGGCCTGCGTGAGCGCCTGGCCGAATACGCCGAAATGGGCGCCCGTTTCGCCAAGTGGCGCGCGGTAATTGCGATGGGCGACGGCCTTCCGAGCCTGGCCTGTATCGAAGCCAATGCGCACGCCTTGGCGCGCTATGCAGCCTTATGCCAGGAAGCGGGACTAGTGCCGATCGTCGAGCCAGAAGTGCTCCTGGACGGCGCATACACCCTGGAGCGCTGCGCTGAGGTAACGGAGCAAGTTCTGCACTCGGTTTTCGAGCAGCTTTACCTACAAGGGGTGCTGCTGGAAGGAATGATCCTTAAGCCCAATATGGTGTTGCCTGGCTTGGCCTTTCCCGGGCAAGCGTCGGCGGACGAAGTGGCAGACGCGACGGTGAATTGTCTCCTGCGTACCGTCCCCGCTGCCGTTGCGGGGATTGCGTTCCTGTCGGGCGGCCAATCTGCCGAATTGGCAACGGCGCGGTTGAATGCGATGAATGTTCGTTTCAAGTCGCGGCTGCCCTGGGCCCTGGCGTTTTCGTTTGCCCGCGCCCTCCAGCAACCTGCTTTGGAGATTTGGCAAGGCAAGTCGGCCCAGGTGCCGGCGGCACAGCAGGCGCTTTACCATCGAGCCCAGTGCAACAGCGCAGCGCGCAGAGGCGAATACAGTGCCGCGATGGAAAGCGCATGAGCCTGTGAGCAGGGGCCGCGGCCTTGTTCGGATATGCGACGTAGTCGAGTGCGGCCGGACGCCGACAGCGCGATCCATTCGTTGAGACATTCGCAAAGAGGTGGCTAGCATGCGTACGTCAACAAGCCGGCCAATGCCGTTGCGTTTGTATCTTATCCGGCACGGCGAAACCGCGTGGTCGCTCTCTGGCCGGCACACCGGCCGCACGGACATAGCGCTGACTGCCCCGGGTGAGGACCAGGCACGCGGGCTCGCGCAGCGGCTGCGGGATATCCAATTTACGCATGTGCTGACCAGTCCACGACTGCGCGCGCGGCGGACCTCTGAACTGGCGGGGATAGCTGCAGAGGCAGTGATCGAACCGGATTTGGCGGAATGGGACTATGGGGATTACGAAGGACAGCGCTCGGTGGACATACGCAAACAGCGCGCCGGTTGGAACGTGTTTCGCGACGGCTGTCCGCACGGTGAAATGCCAGCTCAGGTTACTGAGCGCGCTGATCGACTCATCGCGCGCCTTCGCGTGTTGGATGGAAACGTCGCACTGTTCTCGCACGGCCAATTCGGCAGCGTGCTTGCCGCGCGTTGGATCGGATTACCGCTCGCCGACGCGCAGCATTTCGCGTTCGGGCCGGCTGCACTCAGCATTCTCAGCTACGACCCCCACCACCCCGAGGTGGCGGTCATTGCCGTGTGGAATTGCGCGCCAAATGAAATACTCGATTTGACGGCGCAGACACACCCGCTCACGGCGCGCCCGGCGTGGCAGGCGCTGGAAACGCATTATCAAACGTTACGCCATCTGCACCTGCGGCAGCTGTTTGCCGACGATCCCCGGCGCGGCGAGCGCTTCGCGGTCGAGGCCGCTGGAATTTATCTGGACTACTCTAAAAACCGAGTCACTGATGAGACGATGAGACTGCTGGTAAAACTAGCCGATGAGTGTGGTCTGCGCGGGCGTATTGACGCGATGTTCCACGGAGAAAAGATCAATGTGACGCAAACGCGCGCCGCGCTTCACACCGCCTTGCGCGCTACGGCAGGCACGCGGATTGTCGTGAATGGCGTGGACGTTGTTCCCGAGGTGCGCGCGATGCTCGATCGGATGGCCGCCTTTGCACAGCAGGTGCGCGGCGGACACTGGCGGGGCTATACCGGCAAGCGCATCCGCCATGTTATCAACATCGGCATTGGCGGCTCCGACCTCGGCCCGGTGATGGCCTACGAGGCACTGCGTCACTACAGCCAACGCGATATAAGTTTTCGCTTCGTCTCGAACATGGACGCCACCGACTTTGCAGAAGCCACGCGCGACCTCAATCCCGAAGAGACACTGTTCATCATCTGTTCGAAGACGTTCACGACGCTCGAAACCCTGACCAACGCCCACACTGCACGTGCCTGGGTCTTGCACACGCTCGGGGACGAGCAGGCCGTGCACCATCACTTTGTCGCCGTCTCGGCCAATGCCGAAGAAGTGTCCAAGTTCGGTATCGCCACCGCGAACATGTTCGGCTTTTGGGATTGGGTCGGCGGGCGCTACTCCATGGATTCGGCCATCGGGCTGTCGACGATGATCGCTATCGGAGCGAAGAATTTCCGCGCCATGCTCGCCGGCTTTCATGCCATGGATGAGCACTTTCGCACTGCGCCTTTTGGGCGAAATCTACCGGTCATCATGGGCCTGCTCACGGTCTGGTATAACAATTTCTTTGCGGCCCAGACTGTCGCGGTGCTGCCCTACGCCCAATACCTCAAACGCTTTCCAGCCTATCTCCAGCAATTGACCATGGAGAGCAACGGCAAGACCACCACGCTGGACGGCGTGCGCGTCGCCTATCAGACCGGACCCATCTACTGGGGCGAACCGGGCACCAACGGTCAGCACTCGTTCTATCAGCTTATCCACCAAGGCACCAAACTGGTCCCGTGTGATTTTATCGGCTTTTGCCAGTCGTTGAACCCGATCCGCCATCAGCATGATTTGCTTATGGCGAATTTATTCGCGCAGACCGAGGCGCTAGCCTTCGGAAAGTCGGAAGACCAAGTCAAAGCCGATGGAACGCCGGACAGGCTGGTGCCACACCGCGTCTTCGAGGGAAACCGTCCGACCAATACCCTACTTGCCGAGCGCCTGACGCCGCAGACACTGGGGGCCTTGGTCGCGCTCTACGAACACAGCGTCTTCACGCAAGGGACGATCTGGCACATCGATTCATTCGACCAGTGGGGCGTCGAGCTGGGTAAGGCGTTGGCGAATCAGACGATCCCCGAAGTTGTAAGCGCAAGCGAGCCCGACCTCGCACACGACAGCTCAACCAACGCCTTGATCCGGCGCTATCGCCGGCTCAAGGCGCGGCCAGCATGAACATGGACGACCACAAGCGGGCGAAAATTATCGGGCGACATGGCGTTCCAGACGACCCGTTGCTCACCGGGAGCGACGCCCTAACAACCCGCGCAAATGCAGCCAGCCGCACACCAATACTCTGCCCACACTTTCATGCGATGCCGTGAACAACGGCTACACCCTTGCGAACTCCATCGAGGCACGCGGGGTCAAATAAGTTTAAGCGAGAGATTGCCTCGGCGCAGCTCGACCAGCTCTGCATCAATACCCTGCGCACGTTGTCCATCGATGCGGTTCAGCAGGCGCATTCCAGTCATCCCGGCACTCCTATGGGTACCGCCCTGGCGGCCATTGCTGGAAGCCGCGCTTTCTGAGCTGTGATCCAAAGGATCCATGCGGGTTCGAGCCGGCTTACGTTGTCGCCGCACACCACGCCGCAAGCTATGAGTCAGTCGGTACGGGCTTCATCGGTGGAGATGCAGAATGAGCAGCGAAGAAGAGTCGGCAATGAAACTAAATCCCCTAGCCGGGAAACCCGCTCCGCCAGCGATGCTGGTCAACATCCCCAAGCTGGTGACGGCCTACTACACTGGCCAGCCTGACTTCACAGTGCCCACGCAACGGGTCGGGTTTGGCACGTCGGGGCATCGCGGGTCTGCGTTAGAGAATGCTTTCAACGAATGGCATGTCCTTGCCATCAGTCAGGCCATTTGTCAGTACCGCAAACAGCAAGGAATCGATGGCCCGCTGTTCCTGGGCATCGACACGCACGCGCTGTCCGAACCCGCCTGTGCCAGTGCGCTCGAAGTGCTGGCGGCCAACGGCGTGGAGGTCATGATTGCCTGGAACGACGAATACACGCCCACTCCTGCGGTTTCTCACGCAATTCTCACTTACAACCGTGGCCGGGTAACGGGACGTGCGGACGGCATCGTCATCACGCCGTCGCACAACCCGCCCGACGACGGTGGCTTCAAGTACAACCCGCCCAATGGTGGGCCGGCGGACACCGGCGTCACCGGCTGGATCGAAGCCCGCGCCAACGCGTTTCTGCAAGACGGCCTTAAGGGCGTGAAAAGAATGCTTCTCGAGAAGGCACTGCGCGCTGCCACCACGCACCGACACGATTACCTCAACGCGTACGTGAATGATCTCGACCAGGTGATCGACATGGAGGCGATTCGCGGCGCCAGCATCAGCATGGGCGTGGACCCGCTCGGCGGCGCGGGTGTCCACTACTGGGCCGCGATTGCCGAGCGTTATGGGTTGAACCTCACGGTGGTAAACGAAGCAGTCGATCCAACCTTCCGCTTCATGACGGTCGACTGGGATGGTCAGATCCGCATGGACCCATCCTCGCCCTATGCCATGCAACGCCTGATCGACCTAAAAGATCGCTTTGATATCGCCTTTGCGTGCGACACCGATCACGACCGCCACGGCATCGTCACCCGAAGCGCGGGCTTGCTACCACCCAATCACTATCTTTCGGTCGCCATCTACTACCTGTTCCAGCATCGGCCCAGGTGGCAACCACAAGCGGCGGTGGGAAAAACCGTGGTGAGCAGTCAGATGATCGATCACGTGAGCGCAAAGATGGGCCGGAAACTGTATGAGGTGCCAGTCGGTTTTAAGTGGTTCGCCGACGGCCTGCTCGACGGGTCACTGGGTTTTGGCGGTGAAGAGAGCGCGGGTGCATCCTTTCTGCGCCTGGACGGTAGCGTCTGGACGACAGATAAAGACGGCATAACCCCGGCTTTGCTCGCCGCGGAGATCACCGCAAAGATGGGCCGCGATCCCGGCGAAATCTACCGTGAGCTGGCGCGTGAGTTCGGCGAACCGGTTTACGATCGTGTCGAAGCGTCAGCCACCCCGGAACAAAAACGAATGTTGGCGCAGCTCTCACCACAGCAGATAACGTCGGCGGAACTGGCAGACGAAAAAATACACAGCATCCTTACCCAGGCGCCCGGCAACGGTGCGCCCATCGGCGGTTTGAAAGTCGTGGCGCAGAGCGGCTGGTTCGCCGCACGACCGTCCGGTACCGAAGATATTTACAAAATTTATGCGGAGAGCTTCCGTGGCGCGGATCATCTGCGCCGGATCGTTAACGAGGCACAAGCCATCGTCGACGACGCGCTTGCCGTATGAAAGCGTATTACCGAGTCGTTTGTGTTCAATCCTTTAAAGAAAAGGAGCATCGCCATGCAAACTGAGCATTTGAAAATAGCCGGCATGAGCTGCGGCAGTTGTACCAGCAAGGTTACACACGCGCTGCAAGCGGTCACCGGGGTCAGTGAGGTGAGCGTATCGCTCGCGGCCGGGGATGCCACTGTGGAATACGATGAGCGCCTGGCTTCGCTCGAGCAACTGAAAGCAGCAGTGCAGGGTGCGGGCTATAGCGTGGATGCTCCTGGCGACGTGGCTCGGCAACCAAACGGCAAGGGCGGCTGTTGCTGCAGCTGACACGTATCGGCAACCACAAAACGCGAAATCGAATGAGGCGCCGGTTGCTCGTTGGCGCGCACTGCACATGCCAGGAGTGACCATGTCTAACCCACTTGATCAGCTTTGCATCAACACCCTGCGGTTTTTGTCGGTAGACGCGGTGCAGCAGGCCAACAGCGGGCATCCGGGCATGCCGCTCGGTGCTGCGCCGATGGCCTATGTACTGTGGAAAGGCCTGCTCAAGCATAATCCGCGCAACCCGGACTGGTTCGACCGCGACCGCTTCGTGCTCTCCGCCGGACACGGCTCGATGCTGCTCTACAGCTTGCTGCACTTGAGCGGCTACGCGCTCTCGCTGGACGATATTAAACATTTTCGCCAGCAGGGCAGTAAGGCGCCTGGGCATCCCGAGCGAGGCCATACCCCGGGCGTCGAAATCACCACTGGGCCGCTCGGGCAGGGTTTCGCCAATGCGGTCGGCATGGCCATTGCCGAGGCGCAACTGGCGGCGCGCTACAACCGCTCCGGCTACGAAGTGATCGACCACGCCACCTACGCGCTGGTCAGTGACGGTGACTTGATGGAGGGCGTCGCGGCGGAGGCGGCCTCGCTGGCCGGGCACCTCAAACTAGGCAAGCTGACCTGTCTGTACGACGACAACCGCGTGACGCTATCCGCCGGCACCGACATCTGCTTCTCAGAGGATCGCGCCCAGCGCTTTGCGGCTTATGGCTGGCACACGCTGGCGGTCCTAGACGGCAACGACCTGGCGGCGATTGATGCCGCGCTGCAGGCCGCGCGCGCGGAGACGGCGCGGCCTTCGCTGATCCTAGTGCGCACCCATATCGGCTACGGCTCCCCCAACAAGCACGACAGTTTCGCGGCACACGGGTCGCCGCTCGGCGCCGAGGAGGTGGTCCTGACCAAGCAGAACCTCGGCTGGCCGACCGAGCCGGCGTTCCTGGTTCCCGAACCGGTACTGACGTATTTTCGCGAGGCGGTTGAGCGCGGGGCGCGCGACGAGGCGGTGTGGAACGCGCGCATGGCGGCCCACGCGCAGGCTTTTCCCGATCTGACCGAAGAATTGCTGCGCAGCCTGCGCGGCGAGCTGCCGCCGGACTGGGACGCAAACATGCCGGTGTTTCCCGCCGACGCCAAGGGCCTAGCCTCACGCGTCGCCTCGGGCCAGGTGATGAATGCAATCGCGCCGCGGCTGCCGGCGCTGACCGGCGGCTCGGCAGACCTCGACCCGTCCACCCACACCGCGCTCGAAGGGTTCGGCGATTTTCATCCGCCGGCCGGCCAGGGTGACGATACCCAGGGTGCCGATCGAGGCGGCTGGAGCTACACAGGACGCAACTTGCATTTTGGCGTGCGCGAGCATGCTATGGGCGCGATCGTCAACGGCCTGGCGGCGCATGGGGCTACCATCCCCTACGGTTCGACCTTCCTGATTTTTTCCGATTATATGCGGCCGCCGCTACGGCTGGCAGCGCTGATGGGACTGCACGTGGTGCACGTGTTCACCCACGACAGCATCGCGCTCGGTGAGGACGGACCCACTCACCAGCCGGTAGAGCAACTGGCTGCGCTGCGTGCAATTCCAAACCTGACCGTGATCCGCCCAGGCGACGCTAACGAAACCGCGGTCGCCTGGCGGGTCGCGCTGCAGACGCGCGATCGGCCGGTAGTACTGGTGCTGAGCCGGCAGAATCTACCCACCCTCGACCGCAGTCGCTATGCGTCGGCCGACGGTCTGCGTTCGGGCGCATACGTGTTGTCCGATGCGGCGGACGGTAAACCTGCACTGATCCTGATCGCCAGCGGCTCCGAGGTTGGACTGATCGTGGCCGCGGCCCAGCGCCTGCAGGACGAGGGCATCCTTGTGCGTTTGGTCTCCATGCCGAGTTGGGAATTATTTGAGGCCCAGTCACAAGCGTATCGCGATGCGGTGTTGCCGCCAGCCGTCCCGGCGCGGCTGGCGGTTGAGGCCGGGGTGAGCCAGGGCTGGCACCGCTACGTGGGTGAGCGCGGCGAGGTTTTGGGCATGGATGGCTTTGGCGCTTCGGCGCCAGGGCCGGACCTGCTGCGTAAATATGGATTCAGTGTGGAACATGTCTACCAGCGGGCGCTGGCCCTGGTCGAAAAAACACAGGAGACCCCATGAGCAATGCACCCGATACAAGTCACCCGCTTTACGGTCTGCTGCACACGGATGTTGAAGGATTCGGCGCGCTGGCAGAGCTGGCCCTAGACATGCGCTCAGCGTGGAACCATGCCACCGACCAGGTCTGGCGGCAGCTGGATCCAGAGCTATGGGAACTCACTCAGAACCCCTGGGTTGTTTTGCAGACGGTCTCCCGTGATCAGATCGAATACGTGTTAGCCGATCCCATTTTTCGCAAAAAAGTTGACGATTTAGTGCAAATCAGCCGCGATGCGGAGGCGGCACCTGGGTGGTTTCAGCAGGCTCATCCGCAATCGCCGCTGAACTGCGTTGCGTATTTCAGTATGGAATACATGTTGAGCGAGGCCTTGCCCATTTACTCGGGCGGATTGGGCAACGTGGCCGGTGATCAACTCAAAGCCGCCAGCGATTTGGGTATCCCGGTAATCGGCGTGGGACTGCTTTACCAGCAAGGCTATTTTCGCCAGCTGATCGACCAGGATGGCGCCCAGCAAGCGCTTTATCCGTACAACGATCCGGGACAACTGCCGGTCACGCCTTTACGTAAAGAGAATGGCGAATGGTTGCGGCTCAAACTCGATCTGCCGGGTCACCCGATCTGGCTGCGTACCTGGCAGGTTCAAGTGGGAAGGGTGAAGCTGTACCTGCTGGACAGCAATGACGCGGCGAATTACCCACCTTACCGGGGGATTACCAGCGAGCTGTATGGCGGCGGACCAGACCTGCGCCTGATGCAGGAATTGGTGCTTGGGATCGGCGGATGGCGGTTGCTCGCCGCGCTCGGCATCGAGCCACAGGTCTGCCACCTAAATGAAGGACATGCGGCGCTCGCCGTGCTGGAACGCGCTCGCAGTTTCATGCAGGCGAGCGGGCAGCCCTTTGAGGTTGCACTGGCCGTTACTCGTGCGGGCAATCTGTTCACCACCCACACGGCAGTAGCCGCCGGATTTGATCGTTTTGCGCCGGCCCTGATCGAGCAATGGCTGGGTGGGTATGCGCAGTCGCAGCTCGGCATTACCCTCCACGAGCTACTGGCCCTGGGTCGCCAGAATCCGCACGATGCGACGGAGCCTTTCAATATGGCTTATCTGGCGATTCGCGGCAGCGGGGCAGTGAACGGCGTTAGTCGTTTGCATGGCAGGGTAAGCCGGCACTTGTTTGAGCCGCTCTTCCCCCGCTGGCCGACAGAAGAAGTCCCGGTCGGACACGTAACTAACGGCGTTCACATGCCAACCTGGGACTCGGCTCCAGCCGATGATCTCTGGACACAGGCCTGTGGCAAGGAGCGCTGGCTGGGAACGGCGGAGACGCTGGATCAGGACATTCGCCATGTCTGCGATGCACGGCTCTGGGCATTTCGAAGTGCTGCCAGCGTGGCGCTGATTGACTACGCCCGCGAACGTTTGTCCAAGCAATTGGCCGCGTCAGGTGCACTGCCCGAGGCGGTTGGCGCGACACAGCATTTGTGTGATTGCAACACGTTGACGCTGGGTTTTGCGCGCCGTTTTGCGACCTATAAGCGACCGAACCTGCTGCTGCACGATCCGGAACGACTGCTACGTCTGCTGACCAATGCGCAGCGTCCAGTACAGCTCATCATGGCGGGCAAGGCCCATCCCGCGGATCGGGCCGGGCAGGCGTTGATTCAGCAATGGGTACTGTTCGCTCGGCGGCCCGAGGTGCGGGCGCATGTGATCTTCCTCAGTGACTACGACATGCATTTGACCGGACACTTGGTACAGGGTGTGGATGTCTGGCTCAATACTCCGCGCCGCCCCTGGGAAGCGTGTGGCACCAGCGGCATGAAGGTGTTGGTCAATGGCGGCATCAATCTATCTGAACTGGATGGCTGGTGGGCGGAAGCCTACTCGCCGGAAGTGGGCTGGGCATTGGGAGATGGTCGGGAACATGATGACGATCCCGCCTGGGACGCCATCGAAGCGGAAGCCCTCTATGAGCTGCTCGAACGCGAGGTGATCCCCGAATTCTATACCCGCGATGAGCGCGGTATTCCCACTGCCTGGGTGGCGCGAATGCGCGAGAGCATGGCGCAGCTGACTCCGCTTTTTTCCACCAACCGCGCGGTACGCGAATACACCGAGCAATACTACCTCCCGGCGGCTGCAGCCTACCGTGAGCGAAGTGCCGACAAAGGTGCGCTCGGCGCGGAGCTGGTTGTTTGGCAACACGCGCTGGAGCAGAAATGGGCCGCAGTCCGTTTCGGCGAAATGAAGCTTGAAACCGAGGACGAGCAACAGGTATTTGAGGTTCAGGTGTATCTCGATGGCCTCGACCCGCAGATGGTGCGGGTCGAGCTTTATGCCAATGGCATTAACGGCGCCGGAGCGCAGCGAGTGAGGATGACGCGCGTGCGACAACAGGTGCAAGCGACGGATGGCCATGCATATCGCGCAGAAGTGCCTGCAACCCGCCCGGCGATGGACTACACAGCGCGACTCATCCCGCACCACGATCACGCGGCAGTTCCTTTGGAAGGGGCTTATATTCTGTGGCAGCGATGAGCCGATGCCTCGAAGGCGCCACTAGCGGCGTCTGCGTGTGATCAGTTGCTAAAGCAAGCGGTATGCCATTAATCCCAAGGCGTCCGCGACGGGTAAATGCTGTTTGCCGATAAACGCCGAATTGTTGTTATTTTTTCCATAAAAAAACCCGCACTAGGCGGGTTTTTATTTGCTGCGGTTTTGCTAGTTTGCTGCGGTGTAACTAACGTGTTGCCGCTATTTGTTAGGCTTGAACGACCGGAATAGTGGCGTTCGCTGCAGCTTCACGGAACTCGGCGATCTGGTCGAAGCTCAGGTAGCGGTAGATATCAGACGCCATGCTGTCGATATCGGCTGCATAAGCCATGTATTCCTCGACACTGGGCAACTTGCCGAGGATCGAAGCGACTGATGCCAGCTCAGCCGACGCCAGATACACATTGGCGCCATCGCCCAGACGGTTGGGGAAGTTGCGGGTCGAGGTCGAGACCACGGTCGAATTGGGCTCAACCCGTGCCTGGTTACCCATGCACAACGAGCAACCCGGCATTTCCAGGCGTACGCCGGCTTTTTTGTAGATGTCGTAATAGCCTTCTTCCATCAGCTGATGCTGGTCCATCTTGGTTGGCGGTGCCATCCAGAGATGCGTCGGCAGTTTGCCTTCGACCTTCTGCAGTAGCTTGCCGGCAGCGCGGAAGTGACCAATGTTGGTCATGCACGAACCGATAAAGACTTCGTCGATCTTGGTGCCAGCGACACTGGACAGCAGACGGGCGTCGTCCGGATCGTTCGGCGCGCAGAGCACCGGTTCCTTGACGTCGGCCAGATCGATTTCGACGATCTCGGCGTACTCGGCGTCCTTGTCCGCTTCCATCAGCTTCGGATCGGCCAACCAGGCTTCCATCGCCTCGGCGCGGCGTTCCAGGGTGCGCGGATCGCCGTAACCTTCACCAATCATCCAGCGCAGCAGGGTGATGTTGGAGGTCAGGTACTCGGCAATGGCTTTTTCTGGCAGTTTGATGGTGCAACCGGCAGCGGAGCGCTCGGCGGAGGCGTCGGACAGTTCGAACGCTTGCTCGACTGTCAGCTCGTCCAGCCCTTCGATTTCCAGAATACGGCCGGAGAAGGCGTTGATCTTGCCTTTCTTCTCGACGGTCAACAGGCCTTTCTGGATGCCGTAGTAAGGGATGGAGTGAACCAGGTCACGCAGGGTGATGCCCGGTTGCAGCTTGCCCTTGAAGCGCACCAGAATCGATTCCGGCATGTCCAGCGGCATGACGCCGGTGGCTGCGGCAAACGCGACCAAGCCGGAACCGGCCGGGAAGGAGATGCCGATCGGGAAGCGGGTGTGCGAGTCGCCACCGGTGCCGACGGTGTCCGGCAGCAGCATGCGATTCAGCCAGCTGTGAATGATGCCGTCGCCCGGACGCAGGGAAACACCGCCGCGGGTCATGATGAAGTCCGGCAGAGTGTGGTGGGTAGTCACGTCGATTGGCTTGGGATAAGCCGCTGTATGGCAGAAGGACTGCATCACCAGATCGGTCGAGAAGCCCAGGCACGCCAGGTCTTTCAGCTCATCACGGGTCATGGGACCGGTGGTGTCCTGGGAGCCGACGGTGGTCATCTTCGGCTCGCAGTAAGTGCCCGGGCGAACGCCCGCTACGCCGCAGGCCTTGCCGACCATTTTCTGCGCCAAGGTGAAACCCTTGGTGCTTTCAGCCGGCACGTCCGGCTTCTTGAACAGCTCGGAGCTGCCCAGACCCAGTTCTGCGCGGGCTTTTTCGGTCAGGCCACGGCCAATGATCAACGGGATACGGCCACCGGCACGGACTTCGTCGAGCAGCACGGGAGTCTTCATTTCGAAGGTCGCCAGAACTTCTTCGCTGTCGTGCTTGCAGACTTTACCGGCATGCGGGTAGACGTCTATCACGTCGCCCATGTGCATGTTCGATACGTCGAATTCGATCGGCAGGGCGCCGGCATCTTCCATGGTGTTGTAGAAGATCGGAGCAATTTTGTTGCCGAAGCAGAAGCCGCCCGCGCGCTTATTCGGCACGTTTGGCACGTCGTCGCCGAAGAACCACAGCACCGAGTTGGTCGCCGATTTACGCGAGGAACCTGTACCAACCACGTCACCCACGTAAGCGATAGGGAAGCCTTCGCCACGCATGGTTTCGATTTGCTTCATCGGACCGGTAACGCCTTGCTCGTCCGGCACGATACCGTCACGGGCCATTTTCAGCATGGCCAGGGCGTGCAGCGGGATGTCCGGGCGCGACCAGGCATCAGGGGCAGGGGAGAGGTCGTCGGTGTTGGTTTCGCCGGTGACCTTGAATACCCGCAGGCTGATCTTGTCGGCCAGGGTTGGGCGGTTTTTGAACCACTCGCCGTCAGCCCAAGACTGCATGACTTCTTTAGCGTAGGCGTTGCCGTTCTTGGCTTTTTGCGCGACATCGTGAAACGCATCGAACATCAGCAGGGTGTGCTTGAGTTCTTTAGCCGCGACGGCTGCCAGTGCGGAGTCATCCAGCAAGTCGACCAGGGTGACAATGTTATAGCCGCCCTGCATGGTGCCGAGCAGCTCGACGGCGCGTTTTTGGTCCAGCAGTGGTGAACTGACTTCGCCCTTGGCCAGCGCCGAGAGGAAAGCTGCCTTGACGTAAGCAGCTTCGTCCACGCCTGGCGGAATGCGATTGGTGATTAGGTCCAGCAGGAATTGTTCTTCGCCAGCCGGCGGGTTTTTCAGCAGTTCAATCAGACCTGCGGTTTGTTCGGCGTTCAGCGGCTGGGGCACAACGCCCTGAGCAGCACGCTCTTGAATATGTTTGCGATAGGCTTCAAGCACAGTTATTACCCTCATCAGTGATCCAAAAGGGTGTATCGGGCGCATATCCAGAAGAAGCTGTTTTCAAAGTTTTACGCCTGCAGAATCACGGTTTGATGAACGCTAACGCGGCGCTCAACGCGTTCAATGCGCTTGAGGGCCGGTCATCATTAATGATCACTGCAGGGTTAACTGTGCTCGTGACGCTTTGAAAACAGCTTCTATCGGGTATTGGCGCCTAAGAAGGCTGGACGATTCTAATGGAAATCGCTCGTGAAGTTAAGCCAAGCCCCCTGGGTTGCAGGGGTGATTGTGCTTAGACAAAGGGCTAAGATGCCTCCTTGTTTCGTTTCGTGCGCCATAGGTTCCCATGTCCAATCAGCGCATCAAGACGCCTTGCGTCGGTCTTTGCTCCACGGTTTACGGTGATTTGGTGTGCCGCGGCTGCAAGCGCTTTCACCACGAAGTCATTGATTGGAACCGCTACAGCAACGAGCAGAAACGGGCTGTCTGCCTGCGCTTGGAAGCGCTGTTGGTGCAGGTGATGAGCGCTAAACTGCAGGTGTTCGACGCCGGATTGCTGCGCCGCCAGCTGGAACAACGCAAGATTCGCTTCGTCCTGCAACAGTCGCCTTATTGCTGGGCTTACCAACTGATCGCTCGCGGCGCACGGGTGATTGAGCGGCTGAATGCCTATGGCTTGGTGTTGCTTCCAGAGTTTCGTGATTGGCCGCTGCCGCAGCTGCGCGACGGAATCGATCGCGAGTTTTTTTTATTGTCCGAGGCGCATTACGAGCGCTATATCGCCCCGCAATTTCTGCTTCATGGCCTGGAAAATAAAGCCTAGAGCCGCCATGTCATGCCGAACAACCTTATTGGTTCCAATAATCCTCGGCGGCGGCTGAGCGTCGACGTATTGGTCTCATCGCGGCTGTCCTTGAGTCAGTTTCCTGGGGTTAATGAAACGGGCCGCAACAGCCCGCCAGCGTGAGTCTCTGACGGGCTCGTCTAGATCAGTGCAGGTTCTCGTTGCGCAGCTCGCCCGCTTAGTGCTGGCCCAGCAGCTCTTCTAGGTGATCGATGATCTCGTCTGGTTTTAGCACCAATACATCGCTTTCCAGTGCGTCGAGCACCACTTCAGCCGTGTTGCCGATCAGCGCGCCGGAAAAACCGCTGCGGGCTACTGTGCCGATAACCGTGACGACCGCATTGAGCCTGCGGGCAGTAAAGGGAATCAGCACATCAGCCGGACCTTCTTCGACATGCAAGTGCTGGTCATCGACCTCGTATTTCGCCTGGAAGGCTTTGCATTGCTCACGGTAGTGGGCTTCGATGCTTTCTTTTAGCTGAAAGGTTGGATCGGGGGCCGAGAGCATGGGCGTGGGGTGCGCACTGATGACATGCAGATCGCCCTTGGCCAGGGCCGCAATGTCGTAACCATGGCTGACAATGCCCGAATGCAAGGTGCGATGTTCGCTATCGTGATTGCCGACATCCACCGCGGCGAGTATGACGCCGCCGGTCCAGGGTTTATCGGTTTTCACCAGCAGTACGGGCGTTGGGCAGTAGCGCAGGAGCTTCCAATCATCCGGGGTCAGCAGGGCTTTTTTCAGCGGGTTATCGGCTACGTGCTGCTTGACCACCAAGCCGCAGCCCTCTGCCTGCTGCACGGTAATAACGGTCTGGTAGAGGTTTTCGTGCCAGGCCTGCTGGCTAGAGACGCTGAAACCCTCCTGCTCAAGGGTGCCGCTGAGTGTGGCAAGAAACGCGCTGTGATCATGCTTCTTGTCGCACACCAGTACATGCAGGTGTGACTGGGTCACGCTAGCAATCATTTTGGCTCGCCCTAGCGCAAGGCTCGGCACTTGAGCCGGTTCTACTATGACCAAGATATTACGAATGGCTTGCATAAACGTCTCCCTGTAATAGATCGATATTGCACGGCACGTAGCATAAGTGCAGCCAGCCATTGCAACTTATGACGTGGATCAAAACCGCAAGCTGGCCGTCTGCAGCAGCCCTCGTATAATGGCCCGCCCTAGCGCTGCCTGCCAGCGCTGCCATCCGCCATGTGAGCTTATGTCGCTATTACCCGAACGTGCGCTGTATCGACCTTATTCGCTGCATTTTATGTGGGTGACCGCCGCCCTGGAATCGGACCAGCCGAGGAGGTTGCATGCTCGCTGATATCTATCGATTTCTTGGCGGCACAACCCCGCATGCCTGGGTCGAAGCGGCACTGCAGCAGCAAGATATTTTGCTGTTGGATCACAAAAACTGCGAGTTCAAAGCGGCCTCGACCGCGCTGTCGATGATTGCCAAATATAATGGTCATCTTGACCTGATTACCGCCATGTCCAAGCTGGCGCGCGAAGAACTGCGCCATCATGAACAGGTACTGAACCTGATGACTCGGCGTGGTGTGGCGCTGCGCCCGCTGTCTGCTTCCCGTTATGCGTCGAGCCTGCGCAAAGTGGTGCGCTCCCACGAGCCGGTCAAACTGGTCGACACTCTGGTGGTGGGCGCCTTTATCGAAGCCCGCTCCTGCGAGCGTTTCGACGCACTGATTCCTCATCTAGATGTTGAGCTGGGCGCGTTTTATCGCGGCTTGCTTAAAAGCGAGGCACGGCATTTTCAGGGTTATCTCAAGCTCGCCTATCAGTATGGCGACGCGGCAGATGTCGATACGGTCATTATCAAGGTCAGAGAAGTGGAACGTGAACTGATCGAGAGTACCGACAGCGAATTTCGTTTTCACAGTGGCGTGCCGGCTTGAACAAACCGGCCTTAAACCGCGCAGTTACTTTTATTGCAGTGAAACCCCGAGCTTTACTGTTCGATCGATCAGGCTTTTGCAGCACACATTAATGTCGAAAAAAAAGCCGGGCCCGAATACGGGCCCGGCTGCGGATTCTCCTCACAATTTGAATTGACCGACCATGCGGTTCAGTTCGGCAGCTAAGCGCACCAGATCCTCGCTGATCTGCGAGTTTTGCTTGGCATCGGTCGAAGTAGTGTCAGCGATCAGGCTGATGGTGGTGATATTGCGGTTGATCTCCTCGGCCACCGCACTCTGCTCTTCGGACGCCGTGGCGATCTGGGTATTCATGTCGTTAATGGTGCCGACTTCATTTGCGATCACGCTAAGGCTCTGCGCGGCCTTGGCTACACACTCGGAACCCGCGTGGGCCCGCTTCTGCGCCGTTTCCATGGCCTGAACCGCATTGCGCGCGCCGCCCTGCAGTTGCTCAATCATGTTCTGGATTTCTTCGGTGGACTTCTGTGTGCGCGAAGCCAGTGTGCGAACTTCGTCCGCCACCACCGCAAAGCCACGACCCTGTTCGCCGGCGCGGGCCGCCTCGATGGCCGCATTGAGGGCCAGCAGGTTGGTTTGTTCGGCGATGCCCTTGATCACATCCAACACCATGCCGATGCTGGCACTGTCGCTTTGCACCTGCTGAATCACTTTGGCAGCGTTTTCGATGTCGCGGATTAGCACTTCGATACCGTCCAGCGCTTCAGTGGCCACCTTGACCCCGGCTCTGGATTCCTCGTCGGCGCCGCTTGAAGCCGTGGCAGTCTGGCTGGCATGACGCGCGACTTCCTGCACTGTGGCGCTCATTTCATTCATAGCGGACGCAACCATGTCGGTTTCGCTGCGCTGCTCCATGACGGCCGTGAAGGTTTTCTCTGCCACGCTGGAGACTCGCTCCGAGACCTCGCCCAGCTGCCGGGTGACCCCCGCCACGGCGCCTAGGCTATGGCGAAACTTCTCGATCATGCGGTTGAAGGCGTGCCCCATGGCACCCACTTCGTCTTCGGCATGGATCGCCACCGAACGACTCAGGTCTTCATCCTCGGTCATGGCTTCCATGGTCTGGCGCATAGCATTGAGGCGACTAATGATCACCCGACGGACGATATAACCCATCAGCAACAGGCCAGCGACCAACAGCAGCAGCTGAATACCCGCGGCAATCATGATGTTGTGCTCGACTTCGCTGTCCAGAGCCGCCAGGTCATAGCTGATGCGTACGGCGCCGACCACCGTGCCTTCTGGTACCTGATGGCAGCTTAGACAATTGGTGCCGCGATAGTCTTGCTGGGCGTGGATCGGATTGATTACGGTCAGCACCCGGCCGGTACTTTCCGTGACTACCTGGATGATTGCCTCGCCCGCCAGTGCTCGGTGATCCAGCGGGTCGGCAGGGGCCTCATGATCGTAACCGGCACCGAATGCTTTGGCGACGGGTTCACCGCGGATGATGCGCGCATCAATGACGCCCGGGCGGGCCAGCACTTTGTTACGCAGCACATCGCGCTGGGCCATAGTGCCGGTCAGCATCATGGTGTTGATGCTGTCGAAATAGGAGTCGGCGGCATCTTTGGTCTGCTGCTCCACCACTTGCAACACCAAGCGTTTTTCCGTGCTGGCGGCGTAGTACAGCGAGGCAGACATGACCAGCGCAAAAACCAGCAGCAGCGCCACGTTGATTTTCATCTGGACGGACATTTGTCGATTAACGGGACTCTTGTTCATTTTTTTCCTTAATACTGCTACCGCACGGGAGGGCAGATTGCGTCAGTCTTGAACCCAGTTTGGAATCAGCAAACAAGCTGTTCACGCGGAGTGATGTTGCGGTCCGGCTAGGGCGTTCGCAGCTGCTTATGTGAAGGCCTATCGGCTAAATACCCATCTTCTTTAAGCGGTTTTAACAATATCATCTGGCTATTATTTGTGGGCAGCAACAGAGTATGTGGTGCGCTCTTTGCTAACCACCTGCGCGAGGCTCGCCGGCAGAATAGTTAGCGTTTTGCTGACTCAGCGCAGTTATCACCCTCAAAGGGTGCGCACGATGACTTTCGAGGGAAAGAGGCTGGAGCCTTGTTTCAAGATAAGGGCTGCGGCGTTGATGGGTAAGCTAGCCGTGCTCTGTGGCGACTATTTATAGATAACCGCAGCCACCGCCATGGTTGCTTGTAGCGCTAGACGCTAGAGTAAGCAGCAGGATGCCAACGGCCATGTTTCAGGTCATCCGCTTCAGTCGCGTAAGTTTCGTTTCGAAAGGCTGCGAACCGCACCATAAATGGATGGTCGTAGCCTCTGCGCTGGCTTATGTGCTGGGCACTGTGAGGCCGCTGCAATCTGAAGTCAGAGCGGTGCACCCATTGGATTTTTTTATTCAAGGATTTTTATGATCAAAAAATGCCTGTTTCCTGCGGCCGGTTATGGCACCCGCTTCCTCCCTGCAACCAAGGCCATGCCCAAGGAAATGCTGCCGGTGGTGAACAAGCCGCTGATTCAGTATGGCGTCGAAGAAGCCCTCGATGCCGGCCTGTCGCAGATCGCCATGATTACCGGTCGTGGTAAGCGCGCCCTGGAAGATCACTTCGATATCAGCTATGAACTGGAGCACCAGATCCGCGACACCGACAAGGAAAAATACCTAGTCGGGATTCGTCGTTTGATCGACGAGTGCAGTTTTTCCTACACCCGTCAGGTCGAGATGAAAGGCTTGGGCCATGCCATCCTGTGTGGTCGTCCGCTGATCGGCGACGAGCCTTTCGCCGTGGTGCTGGCCGATGACCTGTGCTTCAACTTGGAGGGCGATGGCGTACTCACCCAAATGGTGAAATTGTTTAATCAGTTTCGTTGCTCGATTATTGCTGTTCAGGAAGTGCCGCTAGATGAAATCCATAAATACGGAGTGATCTCCGGCGAGATGATCCGTGACGATATTTTTCGAGTGGACAGCATGGTGGAAAAACCCAAGCCTGAGGATGCGCCGTCCAACTTGGCGATTATCGGCCGGTATATCCTCACCCCGGATATCTTCGAGCTGATTGAACAGACTGAACCCGGCAAAGGGGGTGAAATCCAAATCACTGACGCATTGATGAAGCAAGCCAAAGACGGCTGTGTGCTGGCTTACAAATTCAAGGGCACACGCTTCGACTGTGGTGGCGCCGAGGGGTATGTCGACGCAACAAACTTCTGCTTCGAGCATTTTTACAAGGCCGGCAAAGCGTATTGAGCCGCTGCTCATCTGGCAAAAAACGCCAACAGGTGAGGAAAAATAATAAATGAGACAGTGCGAAAGCCACCCACGGGTGGCTTTCGCGTTTCAGTGGGGCGATATGGCCTGGCTGTCTGGACGCAGAAAACTGCGATTCTTCTCTGAAAGCGTGTAAGGCTCGGCTTAAGAGGGCTGCGGGCGCTAACCTGAACGCTCTTTGGAGTATGCTTGCGCGCTGTTTAGGAGACTACCCATGACCTACGACTTCGACCTTTTTGTAATAGGCGCCGGTTCCGGCGGTGTGCGTGCTGCGCGTTTTGCTGCAGGCTTTGGTGCCCGCGTGGCCGTGGCCGAGAGCCGCTATCTGGGCGGCACCTGCGTCAATGTTGGCTGCGTACCAAAAAAATTACTGGTCTATGGCGCGCACTTTTCCGAGGACTTTGAACAAGCTGAGGGGTTTGGCTGGAGCCTGGGGCAGGCAAATTTTGACTGGGCGACTCTGATCGCTAACAAGGATCGGGAAATCCAGCGTTTGAACGGCATCTATCACGACCTGCTGGTCAACAGCGGGGTAACGCTGCTGGAAAGTCACGCCCGCCTGCTGGATGCCCATAGCGTTGAAGTCGACGGCAAACGCATCACGGCCAAGCATATTCTGCTGGCCACCGGTGGCTGGCCGCATATACCGGAGCTGCCCGGCCGCGAACACGCTATCAGCTCCAACGAAGCCTTCTTCCTCAAGACACTACCCAAGCGCGTATTGGTGATTGGCGGTGGCTATATTGCTGTGGAGTTCGCTTCGATCTTCAATGGCCTGGGCGCACAAACGTCGCTGCTGTATCGCGGCGAGCTGTTTTTGCGTGGGTTTGACGGCGCGGTGCGTGAGCACCTACAGGATGAATTAAGCAAACGCGGCGTGGATCTGCAGTTTAATACCGACCTAGCACGCATCGACAAACAGGCCGATGGCAGCCTGCAGGTCACCACCAAAGATGGTCGAGTACTGCACACCGATTGCGTGTTTTACGCCACCGGACGGCGGCCGATGCTGGATAACCTGGGGTTGGAAAATACCGGGGTAAAACTGGATAAACGTGGTTTTATTCAGGTCGATGAACAGTACCAATCCAGCGAACCCTCGATTCTGGCCATTGGCGATGTGATCGGCCGGGTGCAGCTGACCCCCGTCGCCTTAGCTGAAGGCATGGCCGTGGCGCGGCGCTTGTTCAAGCCCGAAGCGTACCGCCCAGTGAACTACGAACATATTCCTACCGCCGTGTTCAGTCTGCCGACTATCGGTACGGTAGGCCTGAGCGAAGAGCAAGCCAAGGCTGACGGACACCGGGTAAGTGTGTATGAAAGCCGCTTTCGGCCAATGAAACTGACACTGACCGATAGCCAGGAACGCACCTTGATCAAGCTGGTGGTGGACGCCGATAACGACCGCGTACTGGGTTGCCATATCGTGGGCCCAGAGGCGGGGGAGATCATTCAAGGGTTGGCGATTGCGCTCCAAGCCGGAGCCACCAAGCAGATGTTCGACGACACCATGGGCGTGCATCCCACGACCGCCGAAGAGTTCGTCACGCTGCGCACGCCCGTCGCCCCATGACTATGGCGCAACTGTTCTACCTGTCGGATCTTTTTGGTGTGGCGGTATTTGCCGTCACCGGAGCCCTCACTGCGGGCCGCAAGTCCATGGATATGTTCGGTGTGCTGGTGATCGCCATCATCACCGCCTTGGGCGGCGGCACCCTGCGCGATGTGATTCTGAATAATCACCCGGTCAGTTGGATTCGCGACGACACCTATCTGCTGGTGGCGTCCTTGGCGGCGGTGGGCACTGTGATCTGGGTGCGGATGACCCGACCGATTCACCAGAAAGGGCTGTTGATCGCCGATGCTTTTGGCCTGGCGGTATTTACCGTATCGGGTACCGAAATTGCCCTGCAACACATGATGCCGATCAGCACTGCGGTGATCATGGGGGTGATGACCGGCGTGGTGGGCGGGGTGCTGCGAGACGTAATTTGCAACAAGATCCCGCTGATTTTCCAACAAGAAATTTACGCCACCGCCTGCATTGCTGGCTCGCTGGTGTTTATTGGTTTGCTGGAACTGCAGGTCAGTCATTGGCTGGCCACCGGCATCGCCATGCTGGTGGTCTTGGTGACCCGGATCGCGGCAATTCACTGGCATCTCTCACTGCCGAGTTTTCACTTGCTGGATCGGGATTGAAGCTGATCGAGTAGTGGGCTGATGAGTTGAATTCATGGGCCGCTCAGTATTGCGGGTATTGCCCGCATGCTGGTTTTACAGGCAGCGACCATGTCGATCAGCTCGCTTGGTAGAAAGCCGTTGAGGTCACTCTTCTTTTATTGACAACTGCCACGGCCCGATTTGGGCCAAACGCTGGCCAATATCTAGTACAGAAGCGAAATCTGCACGTTTAGAGGGTAGCTTCGGACGGGATGCTTTCGGCATCACCGGCCTTCCCCGCCTGGCGTAGCAGATTCAAGGCAGTCTTCGCCTCGGCCAGCCGTCCTTGCAGGCTTTGCGCACGCTGGTTCTGCCTAGACACGGTTTTTTGCAGCTCGCCGCTCTGCGCCTGCACGGCCGCGAGGCGCTCTTGCAACATGTCCTGGGTGGCATTCGATTGCGTCAGCTGCACATTCAACGCGAGCAGTTCGCCTGTTTGTCGTTCAAGACGATCGCGCTGGTTGCTCAGGTCTTTGAGCTGTAAGCGGGCCTCGGTAATAAAGCGCTCGTTATCCCGGTTGAGCTGGGTGATGTCGTCCTGCTTGACGATCAGCGTCTGCTGCAACTGGCGGAGCTCCATTTGCAGTTGTTGTACCTGGGTTTCATGTCGGCGCTGTTCCTGCTCGCGTTGCTCCTTGCTGGCCTGACGGTAGTGCTCCAGGGCGTCACGCGCATGCTGATGTTTCTCTTCCAGCGAGCGAACCTGTTCGTCGCGATCGGCCAGGCGCGCATCCAGATCGTGCCTGGCTTGCAGTAGTCGGGCCTGTTCAAGCTGCGCCTGCTGCAACTGTTCCTGGGTTTGTTGCCGGGTTTGCCGCTCCTTGTTCAAATCGCCTTCGAGGGTTTTCGCCTGCGTATCCAACTGCTGGATGCGTGTCTCGGCGTGGTGCATGTCCTCGGCGTATTGCGCACGCTCCAGCGCCCAACGTTCGTGCGCCTGGGCCACGGTGTCCTGCGCCTCGCTCTGCAGGTGCTCGGCCAGCTGCGCCACCAGCGTGGTGAGCTGCTCGCTAAGCGGCTGAGCGCTCGTCAAATTCCCGACATCGGCTTCTTCCAGCTCTTTTTGATAGCGCTGAATGGTGGTTTTCGAGCCGGTATTGCCTAGCTCGATGCGCAAGGCATCGATGCTCGGATGCTTACCGCGAGCCAGCAGAGCCTGGCGCGCCTGGTGAACCAATGCTTTGTTGATACCGCCACGGGCCATGGTCTGCTCCTTCTATTTCATACTGTTTTACGTACCATGTAATTACATACTATTTATGCCCTAAATAAAACAGATAAATCTAATTAATCTAAGATAAGATAATTGAGGCTTATCACGTGTTATGCACCTTTTACCGCGTTTCGCACCCCAATTTCGGTACACCCGCCTGGATGCCCCTCATGAGTGAAGTCAGCGCACTGGATCGCTACCTGCATGCCGCCACCCGCGACAACACCCGGCGGGCGTACCGCACGGCGCTTGAGCATTTTGAAATCAGCTGGGGCGGCTTTCTGCCGGCCACCAGCGACAGCGTGGCGCGCTACCTGGTCGAACATGCCGGCGTCCTGTCGGCGAACACCCTCAAACTGCGTCTCTCGGCCTTGGCGCAGTGGCATATCAGCCAGGGCTTTCCCGATCCGACCAAAGCGCCGGTAGTGCGCCAAGTATTTCGCGGCATTCGCGCACTGCATCCGGCCCAGGAAAAACAGGCCGAACCCTTGCAGGTGCTGCACTTGGAGCAATGCGTCGTGTGGTTGGAGCGAGAAGGGCAGCGCGCCCTAGAGGTCGCCGATATCGGTACGCAACTGCGCTGCTGGCGAGATCGGGCGCTGATTCTGCTCGGGTTTTGGCGGGCTTTTCGCAGTGACGAGCTGTGCCGCCTGCAGGTCGAACATATTCAGGCGCGGGCTGGGGAGGGCATGACGCTGTTCCTACCAAGGAGCAAGGGAGATCGCGACAACCGCGGCACGTCCTATCCGGCGCCGGCTTTGCAGCGGTTATGCCCGGTGCAGGCGTACCTCGACTGGATTACGCTGGCCGGCATTGAGCAAGGCCCGGTATTTCGCGGCATCAACCGCTGGGGACAGCTGCAAGAAACCGCGCTGCATGCCAATAGCGTGGTGCCGCTACTGCGCCAGATTCTGCAGCACGCTGGGCTGGACGCCCAGCTGTACAGCAGCCACTCGTTACGCCGCGGCTTTGCCACCTGGGCGACACGCAACGGTTGGGATCAGAAATCTTTGATGAGTTATGTCGGCTGGAAAGATGCCAAGTCAGCGTTGCGCTATGTCGAGGCGAGCGGATTCTTCAGCGACACCGCACAGCCGCCAATCCGAGAGATTGGCGTAGCCCTTATGAGCGAGGAAGGATAGCGCGGACGGCGTAGCCGTCTTCAATCAAGCTGCGGTAGTTCGCCGATAGGGGGCGATCCGACTGCCGCTTCAGCACAAATTCGATGGTCGGTACCAGTAGTTCCTCGGTTATATACCGGAGGAGGGTGCTCGCGTGGCCGGCAAGTGCTGTGGCTGTGCTGATTATTCAACGCATTACACTCTCTGTGTTGTGGTCTCGTTCTGGGATAGAGAGAAGTAAGTTAGTGTTTAAGCCGATCGCCACACGTTACTTTAGAACGGAAATATGCATTGGTGTGAAAAAGCCTAACTGTCGAACCGCCTACGTCCATGCCGTTTAAATGAAACTCACTCCCACATGGCCTTTCAACAATCGATTATTAAAAATAAATTGTTCAAGAACAAGCGCTTGAATTTGGGCGTCAAAAAAACATTTATATATGAATCATATGCTTATGATTAAAACGTGTTGCTACGTTTGAAACGGTAACAATTTGACACTTTTCAGTAATTTTGAAATTATCGACTGAATCCTCACCTTTGATAAATTTAAAATTCTAACCTAACCTTTTCGAAAAGCCCTGATCCAGAGACCCTCATACCACCCGGCAGCACCCGCCAGTGAATTTAATGCCGGCCCCGTCCTCAGCGTGGGCCAGCTGAAAAGGTGCACCAGCTTGCTTTACTAAAGACCACAACGAATTGACGCTTACAGGTCATCTAAATCGGGATCTAGCGGTAGCATTTTCTCTAACCGCGAAATTGTCAGGCCACCTTTAATACCGTTAAAACTTGATTCGGTAATGTTACCGAAGAATGGGCCGTACGATGGTTATCGCCTTAACATCAGAACCGTAATTCTTTTAGCGCTGATGCGCTTTGTTTTATGTGTTCGCCTGTTTCATTAGGTGCGACGGTAATCTCCGCTCACCATCGTTTATTAACTTTTCTATTTTCGAAATTCTCTATACACGGGGAGGTGAGGCGATATCTCACGTATTTTTTTGGTGCGCATTTTATGCAATTCCCTAATGAGAAGTAACAACCTCGATGCAATGTACGGAGCGACAAGTCATGAATGGATATCATCTTGAAGTGGTCTGCGGTTGTGTGATTGGGGGAGCCGGCCCTGCAGGTATGGGGCTTATATTCAATGCATTGAAAAGCGGAGCTTTACCTGCGTTGACGCGCGATGGGTTAATCATCGTCGACGCCAGTTCTATGCCGGGAACTGGGCGACTGGCGGAGTACCAAATTACGGCCAACTCCGTGGGAGACGTTTTTCTTGATTGCCTGCGTGATCCTGCGCTGCGTGAGGTGTTCGAGCCGTTGGAGCATAGTGCGGCCTATTGGCGTATCCGCGATCAAGCCTTTGTTGCGCCGCCATTGGCAGAAGTGGGCGCCTTACTGGCAGAGGCGTCGAAGTTAGTCCTGGATTTTATCGTTCAGCGTTATGACGTACAGGTGTGGAACAGCACGACGATCACCGAAGTGATCAGTGGCAACGACGAGTTTCAGGTCTGGGTCGAACACGAAGGACGGCCTCAGGTAATCCTTTGCCGAACATTGGTGCTTAACCTAGGTGGCCATCAGGCCCCACAACATCTACTTAACGGGCTGGCCGATCAGGGATTGTCACTGTCGCCGTCGGCCCACATTCAGAGTGCCGACACCTTGCTGCGCATGAGTGCCGGCGAGCTGCGCAATCACTTCGCCAAGCCCCTCGCTGAAGGGGGGCGATTCACCGTAGTTGGAGGATCGCACAGCGCTTTCTCTATGCTGGAGAACCTCGCCAAAGCACTGCAAAGTGCGGGCTTGGAAGAGCTGACATTGGTGCATCGGTCGCAGATTCGTTTGTTCTATGAAAGTGTTGAACAGGCGTCAGCAAACGGCTATGTGTTTGATCACGTCAAAGACGTTTGCCCAGTATCGGGCCGGGTCAACCGCTCAGGTGGCTTGCGTTACCGCGCGCTTGACGTCGGGCGAGATATTCTCGAACGCGGCCGAATAGGCACTGACGGTATTCGCGTCCATCTGCTGCAAACCGAAAATGGACCGGCGCAACAGTATGAACGTGCCAGACAAGCCCTGGCCGAATCGAGTGTAGTGGTGCAGTGCACCGGTTATCAGCCTCGGTTGCCCAAGTTGAGTTACGCCAACGGAAATTTGATTACTTTGCGAGAAGTGAAGGGTGGCCTTGATTCCGATCCTTCAGGATGCCCTGCGGACCTGGCGGGGCACCGCTTGCAGGGGTTGCATCTATTCGGTCTAGGTGCAGGCCTGGGCATCGATCCGCGATTGGGCAGCGAGCCCTCGTTCGATGGGAGAATCTACGGTGTATGGCAATTCCACCATGACGCCAGTAGTGCTGTTATCGAAGCCGTGTCGACGCGGTTGAGCATTCCGGTCATCGGCAGGGCAACTGCCAGCAGCCTGGCTGAGCGCGCTGAGAATGGGTTACCGTTTTTCTGGCCAAGCCTGGCTTCCATTAAAATTTGAGCAACCGACAGCGTTGCGCTGGACGCCGTCGCCTACGAGCTGCTTGAGCCATTGTCGTGAACAATGGCCCAATACCCTGAAAGGCTGACTCGGCCAGCGCGTGGATGAGGACGAAACACGCGTCCGCCAGCTGGAAGAAGAGAAGCGTCAGCTCGGCAGGATAGTGAGCGGATTGGCGCTACGTATGCAGATTACGAGCGATGGTAGGCGACTATCTAGATCGTGATCTCATCAGTACCAATAATTTAACTAAACTAAATAGAGATTTAGTTTAGTTAAATTATTGCAGCCATTATAGTAGTTCGTTTTCATATCAATCTGCAGGTGATCTACATGGCTTATAAAGAGGAGGGTAGGGTTTTATCCATGCACAATCCCTTGACCCTTTATCTGCAACGGCTGGCAGCTTCAAGCCAGATGACCATGCGGTATATTCTGCAAGATGCTGCAGATCGACTTGGCTACCAAGATACCAATATTGACGAAATACCTTGGCACCGACTTAATGCCGGAGATGTGGTTGGCTTGGTCGCAACGTTGCGCGAAGACGGTTACGCCCCAAATACGTCGTCGTTGTACGTGAACGCTATGCGTGGCGTAATGAATGAAGCTAGGAGACTGGGGCTGATTAGCCAAGAGCATTTGCTCGACATGCGCTCAGTAAAAGGCATCAGTGGCAGTCGTCTGTCTCAGGGACGTAATCTCAAGCGCACCCTTATTCGAGACTTGATGGCTGTTTGCAGCGCCGACCCCAAGCCGCAAGGTGTTCGCGATGCCGCGATAATTGCAGTCCTGTATGGCTCTGGCATGCGCAAATCCGAATCTATAAACCTGGATTTCAATCAAGTCAATTTCACTGAACGAAGCCTGCAGGTGCTGGGCAAAGGCAACAAACAGTTGATCAAATACGCACCTGTTTGGGCGTTTGATAAGCTTAATGACTGGCTGCAATTACGTCGTTCACAGCTGACTGGATCTCAGCAGGATGATTTGTTTTTATTTAATAGAATTCGCCGCGGGGGTCACATCACGCGGGACCGCATCAGCAAGCATGCGATTTACTACATCACCCGGCAGCGCGGATTGGAAATAGGTATTCATATAATGCCGCATGACTTTCGCCGATCCTTCATCACACGCATTATTGAAGAGCATGATCTTTCGATTGCACAAAAGTTGGCGCATCACGCCAATATTCAAACTACAGCTAATTATGACGTGCGAGATGATAACGAAAGACGCCGTGCTGTCGACCGGTTTGACCTTTGACGTCAGGTAGCGATTGCCTCTGTGTAGACAGCCGAAGATGCAGAGTATACGGGTAAGTATCAACTACGCATAATGTATATTATGTTAAATAGCGTATCCTAGAATGTTCCTCTTTTGATCCCCTCAGGCCAATAGCTTGTGACCACGAGCCTCTTTACATTTGTAACCAGATAAACCTATTCGGTAGATTCAAGCGCCATGGCGCCGAAGTGAAGCCAAAGAATCAACAACCTGTAACCCGCCATCCACCGCGTAGAAGCTACTACGCAGCAAATGATGGGCAGTATTCCATAGAGCGAAAAACCGCCCTGAGATTCCAAGCTCAACGATTACGTGTCACCCGCCACACCGTGTTTGAAAGGTCGTCCGCGATGATTAAGGCACCGCGTGGGTCGACGGTGACCCCGACAGGTCGCCCACGGGTTTTCCCGTCGGCGTCACGAAAGCCAGTAGCGAAGTCTACCGGCTCACCTACGGGACGCCCGTTGCTAAATGGCACGAAAACCACTTTGTATCCCACCGGATTATCACGGTTCCAACTGCCATGCTCGCCAACGAACACCCCTTCGGCATACTTGTCGCCCATAGCCGGTAGCGAAAAATCGACGCCAAGCGCGGCGACGTGCGACCCCAGGCTGTAATCCGGTTTGACCGCAGCGGCCACCTTGTCTGGATTTTGCGGTTGCGCGCGTGAGTCGACATTCTGGCCCCAATAGCTATAGGGCCAGCCGTAAAACGCGCCTTCGCGCACCGAGGTCAGGTAATCCGGGACCAAATCAGGTCCCAGCTCATCACGTTCGTTAACCACCGCCCACAACTGCCCGGATTTAGGCTGAATCGTCAAGGAGGTTGGGTTACGCAGGCCGGTTGCATAAGGCTTATGGGCACCGGTCTCGACGTCGATCTGCCACACCCTGGCCCGGTCAAGTTCAACCTCCATACCGCGCTCGGTGATATTGCTGTTCGAACCGATACCGACATACAGGAAGCGGCCATCAGGGCTGATGGCCAGCGACTTGGTCCAGTGATGGTTTATCTCGGAAGGCAGCTCGGTAATTTTGGTCGGCGGACCGCTGGCCTTGGTCTGACCCTCTTCATAATCGAAGCGAACCAACGCATCTTGATTGGCCACATACAGCTTGCCATCGGCCAAGGCCAAGCCGTATGGCGCGTTGAGATTTTCGGCGAATACCGTCTTCATCTCATAAGTGCCGTCGCCGTCGGCATCGCGCAACAAGGTCAACCGATTGCCGCCTTTGACCTGGGTGTTGCCCTGAGCCTTGATATAGCCTGCGATCACATCCTTCGGTTTGAGTTTCGCGGCATTACCGCCACGGCCTTCCGCTACGAGGATATCGCCATTGGGCAAGACGAGGGTCTGGCGCGGAATTTTCAGGTCGCTCGCGATCGCGGTGACACTGTACCCCTGCGGCACCATTGGCTTTTGATCGCCCCACTGCACCGGTTCAGCAATCTTCATGCTGGGAAACAAACCGCGTTGCGGTTCCGGCATTTTTGGGTCCGGACCGTGCGCTTGAGTGTTCTCCCCTTCCCCACCGCAGGCGCTCAAAAGCAGCGCCACACTTAAGGCAGTTAGTGCGCTGGAGTGCCTCATGCTTCACCTTCCGAACGTAAGTTAGTAAGGCCTATCCACGTCGTAACGCAAGTGAATACAATCACGATTACCGACAGAACCAGGCCCGTGGGCATGGAGGCCAACGCATCCTTCGCATGCTCGAAGGCGTTGACTAAACCCAGTACCCAAGTGACCAGCAATAGCAGGAAGTAAAGCACGGGCCGACCGGCCTTGCGATTCGCCCGAAACAGATTGACGAGTGCAAACAACAGCGCCAACCCGCAGAAAACCAGGCCCCCAGCAATAAGCCAGGACGCGAAGTTGCTCCACTGAATCTGGTAGGTTTTGACGTAAGCGATATCACTCAGCAACGCGCCGAGAAACAGGGGCACGGTTCCGGCAAGCAACATGGCGTGAAGCGGGCTGGGCGTTATTCGATAGGTGGTGGGGGCGGTAACGGTCACGGCAACTCCTTATCGTTCAGCGAACTTAGACTTATACCTATGCGCGGATGCACTAGCCCATTAAGAGCGCGTTACCTACGTATGAAATAAGATCCTGCGGCTAGCGCGATAGTTCATCGTATTTCGCGTCAGTATATTTTTGACACAAAAAAACGCAGCCGAAGCCGCGTCTCATGTACATCTAAATCGCTGCGGTGCTACTGACTCCGGGGCTTATTTGCGCCGGGTGGCCAGCAGCATTTGGCTGGGCGTTTAGAAAAAGCCCATCGGTTTGATGTCGTAGCTGACCAGCAGGTTCTTGGTGTTCTGGTAGAGGTCGAGCATCATTTTGTGGTTTTCGCGGCCAACCCCGGACTTCTTGTAGCCGCCGAACGCGGCATGAGCCGGGTACAGGTGGTAGCAGTTGGTCCACACACGACCGGCTTTGATCGCCCGGCCCATGCGGTAGGCACGGTTGATGTCACGGGTCCACAGACCCGCACCCAGGCCGAACTCGCTGTCGTTGGCAATCGCCAGGGCTTCGGCCTCGTCCTTAAAGGTGGTGACGCTGACCACCGGCCCGAAGATTTCTTCCTGGAACACCCGCATCTTGTTGTGACCCTTAAGAAGGGTCGGCTGCACGTAGTAACCGCCAGCAAGGCTGCCTTCGAGTTTTTCTACACGGCCACCGGTGAGCAATTCGGCCCCATCGGCCTTGGCGATTTCCATATAGGACAGAATCTTGTCGAACTGCTGCTCGGACGCCTGAGCGCCGACCATGGTCTCGGTGTCCAGTGGATCGCCACGCTTGATGCTGGCGATTTTCTTCATCACTTCGGCCATAAAGGCGTCGTAGATGGATTCCTGAATCAGCGCCCGGGACGGGCTGGTGCAGACTTCGCCTTGGTTGAAGAAGCCCAATACCAGGCCTTCGGCAGCCTTCTCGATAAAGGAGGGCTCAGCTTGCATGATGTCTTCGAAGAAGATGTTCGGCGACTTGCCGCCCAGTTCGACGGTGCTGGGAATAATGTTTTCCGCGGCGGCGTGCATGATATGCCGACCAATCGGGGTAGAGCCGGTGAAGGCAATCTTGGCGATGCGCGTGCTAGTGGCCAAGGCCTCCCCCGCTTCATTACCGAAACCCTGCACCACGTTCAATACGCCCGGGGGCAACAGGTCACCGATCAGTTCCATCAATACGCTGATGCCCAGCGGGGTCTGTTCGGCGGGCTTGAGGACAACACAGTTCCCGGCCGCCAAGGCGGGCGCGAGTTTCCAGGCAGCCATCAGCAGCGGGAAGTTCCATGGAATCACTTGGCCGACTACGCCCAGCGGTTCGTGGAAATGGTAGGCCGCGGTCAATTCGTCAATCTCGGCGGCGCTGCCTTCTTGGGCGCGAATACAGCCGGCGAAATAACGGAAATGGTCGATGGCCAGCGGAATGTCGGCGTTCAGCGTTTCACGAATCGGCTTGCCGTTATCCCAGGTTTCGGTCACGGCCAGCAGTTCGAGGTTTTCTTCCATGCGGTCGGCGATCTTCAGCAACGCCAGCGAACGATTCTGTGCCGAGGTCTTGCCCCAGGCATCAGCGGCGGCATGCGCGGCGTCCAGCGCCTTGTTGATGTCTTCGGCACTGGAGCGTGGGAACTCGCCGATCACTTCGCCATTTACCGGCGACGTATTGGTGAAATATTGACCCAATACCGGCGACACAAATTCGCCACCGATGAAGTTGCCGTAACGAGGTTTGAAGGTAACGACGGCGCCGCTGGTGCCCGGTTGCGCGTAGATCATGGCGATAGCCTCTGTGGTCGGAGCCTGTCCTGAACGTAGGACAAGTCATGCTTCGATCTTAGTCAGTGGCCCCGGGGTGCAGGTATGCGCCCATGGCATAGAAGATCTACTCATTTGGTACTGGCTCGCTGCCGGCCTGGTGTTGGCCAGCAGCACCGTGTGGCTGATCCGGCCTGGCATTACGCCCAAGTTGGGAGGATTACGCAGGCCTCGCTGCTTGGCTAACCTGGCGTAACGGCAGAGCCCGCCGCTTGGGGCTGATAGCCCAGACGCAGGCCACCCCAGTGCCGACCTTGAATAAAGATCGGCACTGACAGGTCGTGCATCAGCTCGCCGGTATCACGCGTATAGGTTTGCAACAGCATGGGCTGCTGATGACTGCCGCAACGAATACCGGTGCGATCATTGAACAATCGTTTGCTGCGACTGCGCGCCATATCGATCTGCGGGTCGCCCACCGGTGCATGGCTAACGGCCTGGTTGTGAGTTGGCACATAACCTTCCTGTGTACAGGCGATAGCGAATACCAAACCCTCATGTTGGCTTAGCAGAGGCTCCTGAATAGCCGGCAGCACTTGGTCGGTGTACTGATCGAAACGCGAGCTGTATTTACTCGGAAAGGTGCCGGATTGCACCTTGAACTGGCGATCGAACAGATCGTCCAGACTGATCCGGCCCTGCTCGATATCAGCGTCGAATTGCTTGCTGACTTTCGCCGCACCCACTCGAGCCAGGTCATAGACGCGCTGGTGATAATCGTCCAGGCCAACTTCGGCAAGGCGCTCGCTGACGCTCTCGGCCTGCCCTTCCAGATCACTGGCGGCCTTGGCCAGAGAACGCGTCTGTTCTTCACTGCTCGCCAAATCGCCACGCATTTGCTCGACCGCGCTAAACAGGCTGGCCAACTGATCGAGGTTGATCTGTGAGCCGGCGGTGATCTCTTCGATCTGTCCATCCATGGCCACTGTCAGCGTGGCGATGTGCTGCAGGTGCTCACCGGTAAGCTCAACCTGGCCCACGCCTTGGTCCAGATCACTCGCCAGTTGCTGGATTTGCACCACCACCGCAGCGGTTTGGCGTTGAATATCGGCGACCATCTGGCCGACTTCTTCCGTGGCAGTGGCAGTACGCCCAGCCAGGCCCCGGACTTCGTCGGCCACCACGGCAAAACCGCGACCATGCTCGCCGGCCCGCGCCGCTTCGATGGCAGCATTCAGGGCCAGCAAATTGGTTTGGCTGGCGATCGACTGGATCACCTGGGTGACCCGATGAATTTCCTCGCTGCGCAGGCTGAGCGTCTCGATGGCTTGTTGGCTGGTACTGGCGCGAGCGCTGAGCTGGTGCATGCAGCTAATGGCCTCAAGCAACAGTGCATGCCCGGCGGCACTGCTTTGGCGCGCCTCGCTGGCGCCGGTGCCCGTTTGCGCGCAGAGGCTTGAGGTGGCTGCCTCGGTCTGCATCATCACTTCGGCACTGGTTACGATGCGTGCGGCGGCATCCAGTTGGGAATGCAGCTTCTCGCCCAGACGCTGCACGGCAAAGGTTACCCCGGCTGCGGACAGCGCGTTGTGGCTGGTGCGATAGGACAAGTCTTGGGTCAACTTGGCGATATCCAGCCCTGCGTTTGGGGTCTCCGCCACGCTTTGCGGCCGTGGCCATAGCTGCGGCAGCCAAACCACCACCAGCAACGCCGCGAGGCACAGCAGAGGCGGTAACCAGCCCAGCATCAGGCCAATCAATAACAGTACAACTCCAGCGCTTTGCAGCACTGGAGTTAAAAAGGAACGGGAAGCAGCAGGTTGCATCAAACCTCCTAGCAGCGTCTCGGACATTAGGGCCGAGACGCAAAACGGCTTATTGTTTGAGCAGTTGTTGCGTTTTTACGCGAATAACTGACGCCGATAAATGGTAACTCTACCGCTTATTAACACATCTTTTAGCCAGTAGGCTCTATGGTTCCTTAGTCTCTATGGCCCCTTGGCTGTAGACATGCTGGCCGCGCGCGGATTATCGATAAACACCCTCCGCCGCCGAATCATCGCCGCCATTAGCCGCACAGCATCAGGCCGGCAAAAGCCGGCCTGATGGTGATACTGCTTTAACGCCTACGCATCAGTGCTTAGCGACCAGATCCTTAGGCAGTTTGAAGGTCCAAACCATGCCGCCTTGATTCAGGTGTTTGATCCGCTTCGCCACTTCGCCACCCCACAACGGCACCGCACCGCCCCAGCCCGACAACACACTGACGTACTGCTCGCCATCCATTTCCCAGGTGATGGGCGAGCCGATCACGCCCGAGCCGGTCTGGAACTCATAGAGTTTCTTGCCAGTCTTGGCGTCGAAGGCCATTAGGTAACCCTCAGGGTTACCGGTAAACACCAGATTGCCCTTGGTCGCCAGTACACCGCCCCAGAGTGGCGCATAGTTCTCGTAGCGCCAGACTTCCTTGCCGGTTTTGGGGTCCATGGCGCGCAATACGCCGATGTAGTCCTCGTTCAACGGCTTGATGGAGAAACCGGCGCCCATGTAAGCCGCGCCCTTCTTGTAGGTCACGCCCTCGTTCCACATGTCCATGCCCCACTCGTTGGAGGGAACATAGAACAGACCGGTGTCCTGACTGTAAGCCATGGGCATCCAGTTTTTGCCGCCCAAGAAGGACGGCGCGACAAACACCGACGAGCCTTTTTTGGCGTCGCCAGGAGGGCCAGGACGGTGCGCAGGGTCGTAGATCGGCCGGCCATTCTCATCCAGGCCCTTGGCCCAGGTGATCTTGTCGACGAAGGGAAAGCCGCGAATGAACTTGCCATTGGTACGGTCTAGCACATAGAAGAACCCATTTCGGTCGGCGGTAGCGGCCGCCTGAATGGTCTTGCCATCTTCTTTATAGTCAAACGACACCAGCTCGTTGACACCGTCGTAATCCCAGCCGTCGTGAGGCGTGGTTTGGAAGTGCCACTTGATCGAACCGTCTTTGGGGTCCAGGGCCAGGCGCGAGGAGGAGAACAGATTGTCGCCAGGACGCAGATGCGAGTTCCAAGGCGACGGGTTACCGGTGCCGAAGAACAACGAGTCGGTACTCGGATCGTAGAAGCCGCCCAGCCACGGTGCCGCACCGCCGGTCTTCCACAAATCGCCCGGCCAAGTCTGACCTGGTGCGCCACCGGAGATACCGTTCTCGATGGCCTTGCCGTCTTTGTAGACATAACCCATATGGCCTTCCACGGTCGGCCGGGTCCACAACAGTGTGCCGTTGCTCGGATCATAAGCCTCGACCTTGCCGACCACGCCGAACTCGCCACCGGCTACCCCGGTGATCAGCATGCCCTTGGCGATCAAGGGCGCTGCGGAGATCGAATAACCGGCTTTGTAGTCGGCCACTGTTTTCTTCCAGACGACCTTGCCGGTGTCCTTGTTCAGCGCGACCAATTTGGCATCCAGGGTGCCGAAGATCACCAGGTCGCCGTACAGGGCCACGCCGCGGTTGATCACGTCACAGCACGGCATGATCCCTCCCGGCAGACGGGCCTCGTACTCCCAAAGCTCCTTGCCGGTGCGCGCGTCCATGGCGAACACTCGCGAATAGGAGCCGGTGACGTACATCACGCCATCTTTGATCATCGGCTGCGACTCTTGGCCGCGTTGTTTTTCACCGCCCAGGGACAAGGACCAGACCGGCCGCAATTGCTGGACGTTGTCGGCATTCAGGGTGTCCATGGTGCTGTAACGCTGGCCTTGTTGGTTTATGCCATTGATCACGACTTGGTCGTTGCGCGCGCCACTGGCGCTGATGTCAGCATCGGTGACACCCGCCTGGATCGACAGGGTGGCAAGGGTCATGGCGGCAAACAATGCCGTGCGGACGAAAGTCTGGGTGCGACCGTTGTGCTTCATTTCGGCTACCTCTGCGGGCGTGGTGTTGTTTATTGTTGTCTTCGGTACTCATCCGGGAAAACTTCCCGATTGTGCAATTAATTCTTGATTCAGAGCGTCCTGACAACAATTGCCCGCAGTACGCAAATGACTCATCCCTTGGTAGTACTGTCCTTTTCCTCATCCTCGCGTAGACGTGACAGAACGAGGCTTTAGCGACTCAACCCCAGCCGCTCATGCCACTGAGCGATGGACTCTTCGGGATAGCCCGTGAACTGTTTATCGCCGGGCTGAGCATCGACTTCGACCCAGCTCGCTTTCGAATCGAGCAACAAATGGGTGTGTTCCGGCGGCACTGGCAGCGGCGTGTCGATAGCCGAGGCGAACGGGTGAATCAGCTCCGGCCACTGCGGGCTGAACAGCCACAGGGCACTGCCACAAAGTCGACAAAAATGCCGCTCGGCACTGCTGGTATAAGCCTGTTGCTGCCCTTCTCGCTGGATCGCGGCGTGATAGATGGATATCTGCTCGCGGCCCGTGACCTTAAGGCTGTGTGCATCGCCGCTGAGGTTGATCGCGTAGCCGCCACCGCCCTGAGTCTTGCGGCAGATCGAGCAATAGCAGCGTTGGTAGGGATAAGGATGGGCGCTGGTCAGGCTGAAAAGCACTGCGCCGCAATGACAGGAACCCTTAAGTTGCATAAGTAACCCCCTTGCTGAATGGACATTGGCAAACACGCCGTCATGACGAATATGACGAATAGTCTCTAGACACATAATTCGTCGCGTTGCCGGCGTACGTTAGTCGGATTCTCTGCACCAAGGTTACGTTTAGGGTTCGTCGGTATCCCTTATTGATCTACCCGCGGCATCTGCTGCTCTTCATAGCGCGGATACAGATGGCTGACCGTGCGAATCAGTTCGAAGCGGGTCAGGCTGACCTTGGCAAAGCGTTCGGGAATACTGGCGCGCATCACCTCGTTCATCTCCGCGCCGCTGGCGGCCTTGTCGCGCAGCAGACCGTCAAGCCAGCCTAGGTAGTCGCGCATTTGCTCGAAGGGTGCGGCGTCGGCACTGACGGGGCCATGGCCGGGCACGATCAGTTTCCAGGGCAATGCCTGAAGTCGATCCAGATCGTCCAACCACACGCCCAACCCCGGACTGTTCGGGGTGGTCAAGGCGCGTTGGTAGAAGAGCAAATCGCCACCAAACAATACGCCGCTGCTTTCGTCGAAAATCGCCAGATCGGCGCCGGTGTGCCCGCGTAACGCCAGCAACCGCAACCGATGGTTACCGACCTGGCGCACGCCCTCCTCGACAATTTGTGTGGGCAAGCGCACCTCGGTGCCGCGCATCCAGTCACCGACCAGGCGATACATGTTTTCGCTCATGGCTTCGCCCTGCTCGGCGAGCAGTTTTTGCGTGCCGGCTAAGGCGGCGATCGGTACATCACTGAAGGCCTGATTGCCCAACACATGATCGGGGTGATGATGGGTCAGTAGCACCAACACCACAGGCTGATCGGTCACCCGGGCGATGGCCTGTCGCAGAGCCTCGCCGTAGCGTTTGGAAGGCCCGGTATCAATGACCACCACGCCAGCGTCGGTGACGATAAACGCACTATTGACGATGTTGCCGCCATTGTCCTCAGTGAAATTCTCGGTGCTGCCTTCTAGCAGCCACGTGTCGGCGGCGATCTGCCGGGGCTCCAGGCGATAGTCCAGCGCTGCCTGAGCCTGCAAGGTTAAACCGGCCAGCAGGCCGAACAACAACAGACGCATGACCCTCTCCTTATGTGAAAAAAATCGGCTCTTGGTCTAAAACTGCGCCTCGAATTCGTTGCCGTTGTTGTCGCGCAGCCAGAGCTGCACCGGGTCTTGCCCCTCGACCTCCAGACTGATCGCCGGATTTTCGCTGACCGCCGAAAACAGCTCGATGCTTGCCAAGGACTGGCCGCTGGCATCGCGCAATTCGGCGCGATTAAGGAAGAATTCAGGAATACCGTTAATTAGGCCGTTGTCCATCGGATGATCGACGCGCACACGCAGGCGCTCATTCGCGCCGCGGGCAAAGCGTCCGGCGTGAATCTGTCCTAGGCGATCTTCCCAGCCGGCTTCGGCGCGCACGACGCTGGGCGCCGTACAGCCGCCTCCCGCGGCTTCGACCCAGGCCGAACCAACATGCCAGACGCCATCGCTGGTCAGTACGGCTGCGCGAATCGGTGTGGCTTGCTCGATGCGAATACGTATCGCCAGCAGCGGCTGCACCCGCGGGCCGGGCACAAAACTGAAGATGCGCGGGATGGGATTAAGCTCGGCCCAAGCGATAATTTTTTCCACCCGACCGGCAAAAGCCCGGGCATCCACCTGAATCGGCACCTGACGAGCATCCTCGGCAAATGGTGGCGCATGCACGATGACCTGATCATCGAACACAAAGGGCCGATCGCCTAACATTTGCTGCTGGTAGTAATCCCACATCACCGACGGCATTGGGTCTGCACTGCTGGACAGCGGCGCGGCCAACACACCCGTCGATAATCCCAGCAACAGCAGGGTTCGCCAGAAAAGGGCGTTAAGACCCCGTGTATTGGCAAACACGGCCCGGATCAACATGCCACTGCTGCACATTCCGCTGTTCACCATTGCCCGGCTCCAGTAAGGCCCGTAGCACAGGTGCAGCAACGGGTCGGTTTTCGGTGGTTGTTCGAGCACTTTCCATGGGGTTCATTACGCCGGATTGCGGCTGATTTGTGGCCTATTCATCCGGTGTTTACTCGCCCTCTTTAGCTACTGCACGTCTTGGTATAAGCCAGGTAATTCGTAGCTCAGGCCATAGCGGGCGTACAAAGCCTTCAGGCGGCCGTCGGCCACCATGACTTCGATCTGCTGCTCGATGGCATGCGACAGCTGCCGGTTGCTCTGGTGTACCGCCATGCCAATGTCCCAGGTTGGCTGGCCTAGCGTCGGGTAGGTATTATCCGACGCCTTCAAGGCTGGATCAGCGGCCTCAAACAGCAACCATTCCAGCTCGCCGCGCAGCGCCATGACGGCATCCACCTCACCGTCCTGCATCGCCTCGAAGGCCGCCGCCGTGCTGACAAAATGCTTGGTATTGCGGCTCAGTTGCCCGCCAAACACCGAACTCAAGTAAAACGACGGTACGCTATCGAGTTCGACGCCGATGGGGTTAAAACGAAACACCCCGATGCTGTCCACGATTGGCAAACGCCGGCTGTCATGCACCACTAGCCAGCGCTCGCGCTGATAGGGGCCAAACATCACCACCTGATCATTGACCAGTTCATCCACCTCGTTGCGCTTGTTCGAGTAATCGCGGTCATAGGGCACGCGTAGCATCAAATCGGCGAGCACCTCGGGGCGCAGGTAATGCCCCTTCCAGATGAAGTTGCGCAGATCATCATCGAGTTTCTCGCCCGGCACGGCCCACAGCAGTTCGAGCTTCAGACCCAGGCCCTCGGCCAACGTTGCGGCCAGGTCGACATCAACCCCGCGTGGCTTGCCATCCTGCTGAAAACTGTAGGGCGCAAAGTTTTCATACACCGCGACCTTGAGCACGCCCGAATCGATGATGTCTTCATACGGGCGAACCTGTGCCTGCGCCAGAGGCAGACACAGCAACCCGCAGAGCGCTATGAGCAGGCGCATCGGCATGACCTTCACTCTGGGTCTGGCACGCTGTCGACATAGGTGCGGATTGCCCAGAGCGCTTCCTGGCTGAGGTAATCGGCCATCTTGGGCATATAGACGGCGCCGTTACGCACCGCGCCATTGATCACCCGCTCCTTGAACCAGTCATCACCATCGGCATCGGCACTCAGTAGCCGCAGGTCCGGGGCGATGCCGCCTGACTTGACTTCCAAACCATGACAGCGCGCGCAGTTTTGCAGGTAGCCCGACGCGCCAACTTCTACTGCCAGATCATGCTGCTCGCCGGGTTCTCGGTAGGGGTTTTCATCCAGCCATTCGGTACCCAGCGGCTCCAAGCCCTTGGTATCTACTGCCTGAGGGGTGACATCGCCATGCGCCAGGACTACCGCACTCAGGCTCAGACCAGCCCAGAACGTCAGTGCGCGCATTGTGTTGTGTTTGTTCATTCATTCCATCCTCTTCGAGATGCTGTGCAAGGCAAAAGGCTCATTAGGAGCGCAACTAAACGAATGGTAAGAACCCAAGGCCCGGCGCCCCATGCTGCTTTGGGGGCTCGCAGCTAGTCCCTTGGTACTAGGGCTGGCGAGGGAGGCGCGGGGGCCATCGGCAGCGAGTCCAATTGATGTCCGGATTGGGAAGTGTTCCCGCTGCCAGCGGGGGTTTTTCCGTATCGACAGATATCCACGCATTCCATTATTGGTCAGGCCGGATCGCCAAAGGGCGGCCGCAAAACCTCTGCCAATGGGAACTGCAACCATGACAATAAGAACCTTACCCAGCGCTGTCGGCGGTCTTAGCCGCATCACCCGGAGTTTGCTCCTGGCAAGCGCCTGCGCCGCCTTTGCCAGCGGCGCCCTGGGCAAACCCGTGACCTGGGACGACATTGCCAACGACCACCTGACCACCAGCAACGTGCTGCAATACGGCATGGGCACCAATGCCCAGCGCTGGAGCCCGTTAGCCCAGGTCAACTCGGAGAATGTGTTCAAGCTGACCCCCGCCTGGTCCTACTCCTTCGGCGACGAGAAGCAGCGCGGCCAAGAATCCCAGGGTGTGGTCCATGATGGCGTGGTCTACGTCACTGGCTCCTATTCGCGAGTGTTTGCCCTCGACGCCACTACCGGCAAGCGCCTGTGGACCTACAGTCACCGCCTGCCGGACAATATTCGGCCGTGCTGCGATGTGGTCAATCGTGGTGTGGCCATCTATGGTGATTTGGTCTACTTCGGCACACTGGACGCCCGGCTGGTGGCGTTGAACAAAGACACCGGCAAGGTAGTCTGGAACAAGAAGTTCGGCGACCACGCCGCCGGCTACACCATGACCGGCGCGCCCACCCTGATCAACGACAAGGTCACCGGCAAAACCCTGCTGATCCACGGCAGCTCCGGCGACGAATTCGGCATCGTCGGCAAGCTTTATGCCCGCGACCCGCTGACCGGCGAAGAAGTCTGGATGCGTCCCTTCGTAGAAGGCCATATGGGCCGCCTGAACGGCAAGGACAGCACCAGCACCGGCGACATCAAAGCGCCTTCTTGGCCGGACGACAAGACCACCGAAACCGGCAAAGTTGAGGCCTGGAGTCACGGCGGCGGTGCCCCTTGGCAGAGCGCGAGCTTCGATGTCGAGACCAATACAATTATCGTCGGTGCCGGTAACCCAGGTCCCTGGAATACCTGGGCGCGAACCTCGAAAGGCGGTGATCCCCACGACTACGACAGCCTCTACACCTCTGGCCAAGTGGGCGTAGACCCGAGCACCGGCGAAGTGAAATGGTTCTACCAGCACACCCCAAACGACGCCTGGGACTTCTCCGGCAATAACGAACTGGTGCTGTTCGACTACAAGGACAAGGACGGCAAGGTGGTCAAAGCCACCGGTCATGCCGACCGCAACGGTTTCTTCTACGTGGTGGACCGCAAGAACGGCAAACTGCAGAACGCCTTTCCCTTCGTCGACAACATCACCTGGGCCAGCCACATCGACCTGGAAACCGGCCGGCCGGTGGAAAACCCTGGTCAGCGTCCGGCCGAGCCGTTACCGGGTGAAGACCGAGGCAAGTCAGTGGAAGTTTCACCGCCCTTCCTCGGCGGCAAGAACTGGAATCCCATGGCTTATAGCCAGGATACGGGCCTGTTCTACATCCCAGCCAATCACTGGAAAGAGGAATACTGGGCCGAAAATGTCAGCTACAAGAAGGGTTCGGCCTATCTGGGCATGGGCTTTCGGATCAAGCGCATGTACGAGGATCACGTCGGCTCGTTGCGCGCCATGGACCCGACAACCGGCAAGGTGGTTTGGGAACACAACGAAAAACTTCCGTTGTGGGCCGGGGTTCTCGCAACCAAGGGCAATCTGGTGTTCACCGGCACCGGCGACGGCTTCTTCAAGGCCTTCGACGCGAAAACCGGCAAGGAGCTGTGGAAATTCCAGGTCGGCACCGGAATCATCTCTCCGCCGATCACCTGGGAACAGGATGGCGAGCAGTACATCGGCGTGACCGCCGGCTACGGCGGCGCTGTACCGCTGTGGGGTGGCGCTATGGCCGAGCTAACTAAACCGGTCGCCCAAGGCGGTTCGTTCTGGGTGTTCAAGCTGCCGAGCTGGGATAACGACAACAAAACAGTCAAGCGTTAACCCCGCGCGCATGGCGGGCCTTATTGCTTAGGGTGCGCCATGCGCAGCAATAGCCACGTCGGTAACCGGCGTGGCGATGCGCGTTTACGGTCTCTCGCCGCGCTACGCACAAGGCCGCGAGCGTGTCCTCTTCGCAGGACGCGCAGCAATGCCAACTCCAATGCGGCGCGCCAAACGCAGCAAGGGCTTCGCTTCAATGCCCTTGTTGTGTGTGGTGCGCTCCCTTGTTCAAGGAATATCGCCATGAATTATCTGAGCCTGTTTATTCCCGTACTGCTAACCCTCGCCAGCCAGGTGCTGGCTACCGAGGAGGTGCTGACGATAAACGATTGTCGCATCGAGCCCGACAGCCAATGCCCCAATGCCAATCTGCGCAATGCCGATCTGCACAGCCAGGATCTGCGCCGCATGAACCTGGCCGGCGCCGATCTGCGTGGCGCCAATCTGCGCCATGCGCGCCTGGATTTGGCGAATCTGGAAGGCGCCCAACTGCAGCAAGCCAACCTGACCCGCGCCAGCCTGCAACAGAGCAATCTGCGCCTGGCCGATCTGCGCGGCGCCGACCTGCAGTTCGCCCGTCTGTCCGGCGCCAAGCTGCACGGTGCGCAACTGCAGGCGGCCAATCTGGAAATGACCTGGCTGAGCAAGGCTGATCTCAAGGGCGCCAAGCTCAACGACGCCAATCTGCAAGAGGTCAAACTTTCCGGTGCCAACCTGGAAAACGCCGACCTGAGTGGCACCCGAACCCACTATGGCAACTTTCAGGGTGCCAATATGCCTGGCTGCATCGAGTGCCCCGCTGACTGGGACTGATCCTGAAAGCGCTGCAATAACCGCTATACAACCTCATGAGAGGACGGCCACCGGCAGTCGCACCGGAGCCGCTGCAACCCTGGTCTTCAGGCGCTGGCCATGCCGCCGCGGATGACCCCGGTGTCTATGGCCAGATGCACCAGCTCCACCTGGGAGCTGACCTGCAGCTTGCTCTTGAGCAGGGTCAGGTAGTTGGAAACCGTCTTACCACTGATGCACAGCTTCTCGGCGATAACCCGGCTGGGCATGCCTTTGGCCAGCATCACAAAAACCTCGAATTCGCGCTGGGTCATGCCCTGCAATCGCGGGTTGATGCTGCCCGGGTGCAGCGGATTGCAGGCCAGATGGGTGGCCAAGGGCTGCTCGATATAGGCGTGCCCGGCCAGGGTGCGTTTGACTGCCTCCACCAGCACCTGGGGCGGCGAGCTCTTGGTGATATAGCCGATGGCTCCAGCATCCAGGGCCTGACGCACCAACGGCAGCTCATCGTGCATGCTGAAGAACAAAATGCGCAGTTGCGGCAGACGCAGGCGCAGCCGGCGTGCGGTTTCCAGGCCGCTGATGCCCGGCAGACCAATGTCCATGATGACCAGATGGGGAATGTCTTCCTGCACCCGTAGCAGGGCCTGTTCGCCATCGCCGGCTTCGCTGACTTCTACGTCTTCCAACAACGCCCGCAGCAGGCTGGCATAGCCCTGGCGCACCACGGCATGATCGTCCACCAGCAGTATTTTCATCGATGTGTCTCCAGCAGGGGAATACTCAGACTCAAGGCCCAACCGGCACCGGGCTGGCTGCGCACCTGTAACGTGCCACCCAGGCAACGGGCCCGCTCATGGATCGAGCGCAAACCGATGCCGGGGCGCTGGGGCAGTTGCGCACCGCAGCCGTTGTCGCGCACCAGCAAACGCAACCGCCCGCCCTGATGCTGCAGGCGGATGCGCACCTGGCTGGCCTGGGCATGCCGGGCCACGTTTGTCAGCGCTTCCTGGACCAATCGATACAGATGGGCCTTGCTCGGTAGCGGCAACACCGGCAAGTCTTCGCTGATCAGCAGACGGCAGCGAATGCCCTGAGCGGTTTGCCAGTTCTGCGTCAACTGTTGCAAGGCCGCGTCCAATTCCAATTGTTCCAGCAGCACGGGATAGAGATCGCGGATCAGTGCCCGGAACCCGTCCTGCAAATGCTGGCAGTTGTCGTCCAGGCAGCGTGCGGTGCTTTTCACCGCCTCCGGTTGATCGGCCACGGCATGCAGTAGGCAGGCCTGCGCGCGGATGGCGCTGAGATACTGGCCCAGATCGTCATGTAGGGTCTGCCCCAGGCGTGTTCGCTCGCGCTCCTGCAGCGCCAGCAGGGCCTGGGTCAGTTCGGCATTATCGGCTTGGGCCTGCTGCACGGTGCTGGCCATGGAATTGAAGTGCCCGGCCAATTGCCGAGCCTCCGGCAGGCTGTGGAGGGGCAGGCGCACATCGAGTTGCCCTTGCGTCACCTGATGCAGACCGGCGAGCAGTTCATCCAATACCCGCACGCCACGGCGCACCGCCCAGCTGATCGTTAGCAAACTCAAGAGCAGCGCCAGAGCGCAGAGAATAAGCAGTTGCAGCAGAGAGTCCCAAACCTCATCGATCTCATCGACAGGATCGACCGCAATGCGCACCTGACGACCGTCAGGCATCGGCATCAAGACCGGCGGCGCTTGATCGCTGAACAGGTGTTTAGCCAGCCAGCGATCCAGCGCGCCGTTATCGGGTTCGACCCGCGGCTGTCCAGGCTCCAGCCACTCGATCCGCACATGCCGCAGGTTGTCGGTGAGGCTGCTGTTTACGCTGTCTGGGTCACGCAATGCCGCCTCGCGCACGTACTCAACCACCGCCTGGGCCGCCTGCATTTCACGCTCTACATCGTGGCTGGCTTGACGCAGCAGCAGCGCCAAACCGCTGACCGCAATCACGGTGAAAAACAGCGTAACCATTACGTTGATGCGCCTCAGAGCCGACATTGCGCAACCTCAGTGAGCGGGCCTCACTTGACCACGAAATGACCGAGCATGCCCTTGCCTTCCAGCCCCTTGGCGAAGAAGCGGAACGTGCCAGGCTTGATCGGTACGAAGAAAATTTCCGCCTCGCCGGCGTCCTCGAACTCCAACTCGGTGAGGGTGATCGCCTTGACCTCAACGCCACCGGCTTCGACTTTGCGCAGAAAGATCGAAGTGGCAAATTCCGGCGCTTGGAACGCGTACTCTTTGCGCCCGCTGGCGATTATTTTGAGCTGATAGGCCTTGCCGGTTTCCAACTGATATTCCTTCTGCGACAGGCTGTAGTCGCTCTCTTCGCTGCCAAGGAGCAAGTCCGGAAGCGCAGTGCCGCGACGGGTCAGGTCGCCAGCGGCTTGAAGGTTATCGAAACCGATCATGCTGATAATTAATATCAGAGGCAGCATCAGGGTTTTGGCGATATGCATGGATGTTCCTTGAGGTTATGGATTCTTGTGCCTGAATCCTATGGCCGCGCGTCCCGGACCGAGTTACTACCTTGGTAGCGGGCCACTGGTACTTTCTGCATATTTCCTCCGCCGCTGGCCCTTCCTATGCTGGCCGCACAATAAATGAATCAACAACCGACCCAGGAACAGGAGTCGCCCCATGGGCCCATTTGCGCGCCATCGCCTGAGCTATTTACTGGCTATCACGGCTGCCTTGCTGCTGGGCAGCAACGCCGTCAGCGCCGCCGACAGTGCCACTGCCGCCGATATCCTGCAGATTCGCATCGGCTACCTGGGCTTCACCCCAGACCCCGGTCCGTTGCTCTCCAATGTGATCCCCGAACCCACCGATGCCGGTCTGCGCGGCGCCGAGCTGGCCATTGAGGACAGCAACAGCACCGGACGTTTTCTCAAGCAGCACTATGAGTTGCAGGCGATTGAGGCGCAAAGCCCCGAGCAGCTGCTCGCGTCTGCCCGCGAACAGCATGAGCAAGGCGTGCGCCTGTTCGTGGTCAACGCCCCCGCGACGATCTTGCGCCAACTCAGTCAAGCGCTCGACGACAGCTTGTTGATCAATGCCGGCAGCAGCGATGACAGCCTTCGCCAGAGCGAATGCCTGCCTAACGTGCTGCACACCCTGCCGAGCCGAGCGATGCTCGCCGATGCCTTGGCGCAGTTTCTGACCGTGCGCAAATGGTCGCGCTGGCTGCTGATCACCGGCCCGACCGAGGGCGATCAGGCTTATGCCGCCGCCCTGCGCCGAGCCGCCAAACGCTTCGGCCACACGATCGTCGCGGAAAAAGCCTGGAGCTTTGACAACGACCAGCGCCGCAGCGCCCAGGCCGAGATGCCGCTATTCACTCAAACCGCGGAATACGATGTGGTGCTGGTGGCCGACGAGCGCGGCGATTTCGGCGAATACCTGCCCTACCACACCTGGTATCCGCGCCCCGTAGCCGGCACTCAGGGGCTGACCCCGACCGGCTGGCACAAAACCGTGGAAACCTTCGGCGCCGCGCAGTTGCAAAAGCGTTTCGAGGCCCGCGCCCAGCGCTGGATGAACGACCGTGACTTCGCGGCCTGGATCGCCGTGCGCAGCATCGCCACTGCGGTAGGCAAGCTGCACCAGAGCGACGCTGGCGCGATCCTTACGCTGGCACTGAGCGAGCAACTGCCGCTGGATGGTTTCAAAGGTCGCAAGCTGAGCTTTCGCCCTTGGAGCGGTCAGCTGCGCCAACCGATCCCGCTGGTGCAACCGCGGGCGCTGGTCAGCACCTCGCCTCAGGACGGTTTTTTGCATCCCTCAAGCGAGTTGGACACCCTGGGTTATGACCAACCGGAAACCCGCTGCAACCTAGCCGCAGCACGCCCCTAACCCTAATTCATGCCGCCAACCACTCATAAAAAAAGGAACAGCCCATGCGTATCGCCCTCCTCGCCTTGAGCATTAGCATGGCTCTGGCTAGCACCGCGAGCCTCGCCGCGACTGCCTATGTGTCCAACGAAAAAGACAACAGCATCAGCGTGATCGACCTGGACAGCATGCAAGTCACCGACACCCTGCCGGTGGGCAAGCGTCCGCGTGGCCTGCTGCTGTCCAGCGACAAAAAGCTGCTGTATATCTGCGCCAGCGACTCGGACCGGGTACAGGTCATGGACCTAGCGACCCGGAAGATTATCAAGCAACTGCCCTCCGGCGCCGACCCTGAACAATTCGCCCTGCACCCCAATGATCGCTGGCTGTATATATCCAACGAGGACGATGCGCTAGTCACCGTAGTCGATACCCAGACCAGCCAGGTGTTGGCGCAGATTGAGGTGGGCGTCGAGCCCGAAGGCATGGCCGTCAGCCCAGATGGCAAGTGGGCGGTCAACACCAGCGAAACCACCAATATGCTGCACTGGATCGATACCAGCACCCAGACCCTGGTGGACAATACCCAGGTCGATCAGCGCCCGCGGCATGTCGAGTTCGACAAAGACAGCCAGCGGCTATGGGCTTCGGCGGAAATCGGTGGCACGGTCAGCGTGATCGATGTACAGAGCAAAAAGATCATCAAGGTGCTGACCTTCCAGATCAAAGGCGTGCATCCCGACAAAGTGCAGCCGGTGGCCGTCAAGCTTAGCGACGACGGCAAATACGCCTTTGTTGCCCTCGGCCCTGCCAACCATGTGGCGGTGGTGGACGCCAAAACCTTCGAGGTGCTGGATTACTTGCTGGTCGGCCGGCGCGTCTGGCATTTGGCGTTTAACGCCGATCAAAGCATGCTGTTGACCACCAACGGGGTCAGCGGTGATGTGTCGGTGATCGACGTGAAGAACCTCAAGGTTACTAAGTCGATCAAGGTCGGCCGCTACCCGTGGGGCGTGGTGATCGCTCCATGAGCGCACTGCAGGTAACCGATGTCAGCTTCAGCTACGGCGCCCGCCAAGCGCTTGAGAGCCTCACCTTCAGCCTGGAAGCCGGGCGTTTCAGTGCGCTGCTCGGCCCCAACGGCGCCGGCAAATCGACGCTAATTGCCCTGCTCAGCCGCCTCTATGATCTGCAACAGGGCGAGATCCAGGTCGCCGGTCATTGCCTGCGGCAGCATCCTGGCTTGGCGCTAGCCCAGCTCGGCGTGGTGTTCCAGCAGAGCACTCTGGACCTGGACTTGAGCGTCGAGCAGAACCTGCGCTATCACGCCGCGCTGCATGGCATGGCCAAGGCGCAGGCGCTCACGCGTATCGACGCGGAACTGACCCGCCAGCAACTCAGCGAGCGACGGCATGACAAGGTTCGTGACCTGAATGGCGGCCATCGCCGGCGAGTAGAAATCGCCCGCGCCCTGTTACATCAGCCACACCTGCTGCTGCTCGACGAGGCCAGCGTCGGCCTCGACCCGGCCAGCCGCCAGGCGCTCAATCAGCATGTGCGCAAGCTCTGCCGCGAAGAAGGCCTGAGCGTGCTCTGGACCACCCACCTGCTCGATGAGGTGCAAAACGATGATCAGCTGCTGATCCTCAACAAGGGGCGACTGGTTGCGCAAGGCGATAGCGCTACTCTCTGCGCCGCCCACGGCGGCAGTCTGACCCAGGCATTCGCGCACCTCACCGAAACCGAGGCCCACCCATGATTGCAGCTTTCGTGGGATGCGCCGCGTGTACCGCTGAAACCCCACGCAAACCCCTGGTGCGTCCGGCGCACCCTACTCGGGAGACTCACCCATGAGCCGCTATTGGTATTGCCTGCTGGGCATCGTGCGGCGTGAGTGGTTGCGGTTTGTGCTGCAGCGCAGTCGTTTTTTCAGCGCCCTGGTGCGCCCGCTGTTGTGGCTGGTGGTGTTTGCCGCCGGTTTTCGTGCGGCGCTAGGCATCGCCATTATCGAGCCCTACGACACTTACATCACCTACGAGACCTACATAGTGCCGGGGCTGGCCTGCATGATTTTGCTGTTCAACGGCATGCAGGGCTCGCTGGCCATGGTCTACGACCGGGAGATGGGTAGCATGCGCGTGCTGCTCACTAGCCCGTTGCCGCGCGCCTTTTTGCTGGCCTGCAAGCTGCTGGCCACGGCGCTGATCTCGCTGCTGCAGGTCTATGCTTTTCTCGCCATCGCCTGGCTGTATGGCGTACAACCCCCGCTGGCGGGCATGCTCGTCGCCCTGCCCGCGCTGCTGTTGGTGGCGCTGCTGCTCAGCGCCCTGGGACTGCTGCTGTCTAACGGCATTCGCCAACTGGAAAACTTCGCCGGGGTGATGAATTTCGTGATCTTCCCGCTGTTCTTCCTGTCCTCGGCGCTCTACCCGCTGTGGAAGATGCGTGAAGCCAGCGCCTGGCTGTATTGGTTGTGCGCGCTCAACCCCTTTACCCATGCCGTGGAACTGGTGCGCTACGCCCTCTATGAGCGCTTCAATCCTTTGGCGCTGGCGGTTTGTCTGGGCCTGACACTGTTGTTCAGCCTGCTCGCGGTGTTGACCTTCAATCCTCAGCACGCTGCCCTGCGCCGAGCCAGTTGAGCGGCGGTACCTACGCCTTTGGTACTGCTTTTGTTCTCCAACGTAGAATGTGCAAAACAGACTAATTGCCCTGTAATACGTCGATAAAAATATCTGACCTGAGGGCGATGAACTCATGTACCGATGTAACTCTGTAACTACTCTACGCTGGCCGGCGCGGCCAGCACTGGCACTGCTCAGTGGCCTGTGCGGACTATTCTTGAGCAGCCTGCTGTATGCCGAGGAACCGCTCTTTTCAGCCGACGGTTATCGCCTCGGCCAGTACCGCAGCCCCACGCCGGCCAGTGTCGAACACGCCACCACCCTGGATACCGCGGCACTGCAAGCGCTGCTGCAGCAGCAGCCGCACACTCGATTGATCGACGTTTATCGCCGCCTGTGGCTGCATGGCCAGTTTGTCGAGGACCAGCCCCACGCTAATTTGCCCGGTAGCCTGTGGCTGGCCAACGCTGGCGACGGTCAATTGACACTCGCCTGGCAGGCTTATTTCGCCGACAATCTGCGCCGCAGCAGTAGCGGCGATTGGCACTGGCCGCTGGTATTTTATTGCCGCTCCGACTGTTGGCTGAGCTGGAACGCGGTCAAGCGAGCCCATGCCTTGGGCTACGATAATCTTTACTGGTACCGTGATGGCATCGACGCCTGGGAGCAGGCTGGTCTGAGCCTGCAAATAGCTAAACCGCAGCCCCTTCCCTGAGCGCAATATCCCGCTATTTACATCACTCTAAATAAAAAAAACAGGGTCAACTGCTATGTACAAGATTCTGATTGCCGACGACCATCCCTTGTTTCGCGAAGCCATCCATAACGTCATCAGCGACCGCTACCCAGACAGCGAAGTGCTGGAAGTGGCCGATCTGGACAGCGCCCTGGCCCTGAGCCTGGAACGGGACGACCTGGATCTGATTCTGCTCGATCTGAACATGCCGGGCATGCATGGCCTCAATGGCCTGATCAACCTGCGCAACGAAGCACCGACCATTCCGGTGGTCATCGTCTCTGCCGAGCAAGACAAGCAGATCGTGCTGCAGGCCATCACCTACGGCGCAGTGGGCTTTATCACCAAATCATCGCCACGGGCGCAGATGACCGAGGCCCTGGAGCAAATCCTCAACGGCCAGGTCTACCTGCCCTCGGATATCATCCGCACCCAGCAGACCAGCAGCCGGCGCAGCCAGAACGATGCGCCGCGCTTTCCTCCGGAACTCCTGCAGGCCTTGACCCGCCGCCAGCTGCTAGTGCTCGAGCGCATGACCAAGGGCGAATCGAACAAACAAATCGCCTACCACCTGGAAATCGCCGAAACCACGGTCAAGGCCCACGTCTCGGCCATCCTGCACAAGCTCAATGTGCATAACCGCGTACAGGCAATTCTCTCAGCCGGGGATATCGATTTCGCCGCGTACCTGCGCCGCTAACAGCACGTCTACTGCACAAAGCCAAGCCCTAGCCGCCCATCGCGCCCCATACTGGCGAGAGTGCGCCACCGACCATGCCTCTCATCGGTCCCTCAGTGCATGGCCGGCACCAAATAGTCACCGCGTCCGAGGGGGCGTGCATTTCGAGCCTTAGCCCAACCCATGTCCCACGTCCTGACCGCCCGCACCCTGTTTCTTACCGCCCTGGCCATGCTGGCCTTTGCCGGCAACTCGCTGCTCGGCCGGCTGGCCTTGAAGACCACCACGATCGATGCCGCCAGTTTCACCAGCCTGCGGTTATTGGCCGGCGCGCTGATGCTGTGGCTTTTAGTGCGCCTGCGGCAAAATCGCCGCAACGCTGGCAATAGCAATAGCAATAGCAGTGGCAGTTGGCGCGCGGCCTTGGCGCTGTTCGTTTACGCCTCGGCGTTTTCATTTGCCTATCTGCAGCTGGATGCCGGCACGGGTGCGCTGCTGCTGTTTGGCGCCGTACAGATCAGCATGCTGATCTACGGCTTTATGCAGGGTGAGCGCTTTAACCGGCAGCAGACCTTGGGGTTTTGTCTGGCGTTTGGCGGGCTGATTGCTCTGCTTCTGCCCGGCGCCAGTGCGCCGCCGCTGGCTGCCGGGGCACTGATGCTGCTGGCCGGTTTGGCCTGGGCGGTCTACTCGCTGCTTGGCCGCGGGCTCAAGGACCCACTGGCCGCAAGCGCTGGCAACTTTATGCGGACCCTGCCGTTAGCGATGTTGCTGGCACTGCTGAGCCTGCAGCAGTTCAGTTGGGACGGGGCCGGATTGGTCTATGCGCTCTTATCTGGCGCACTGACCTCCGGTGTTGGCTACGCCATCTGGTACAGCGTCTTGGCCGGTTTGAGTGCTTTTCAGGCTGCGTCGGTGCAGCTCAGCGTGCCCATTCTCGCCACCCTGGCCGGCAGCCTGGTGCTCAATGAAAGCATCAGCTTACGCCTGCTGCTGGTTTCCCTTGCCGTGCTCGGCGGTATCGGCCTGCTGCTGCACGCCAAGGCCGCCGAGTACGGCCAACGATAAGACAGCATCCGCATTTAGCTCTCGGAACGCTTAGTCCTCGGAACGTTGAGCCGCACTCGGTAGATGCCAGGCCCGCTCCAGCAAATGACTCATGGCGGTTTTCAGCTTCATTGGGCGCACCGGTTTGTGCATCAGGGTATGCCCGAGCTCGCGCATCTGCTGCTTGAGTTCGCTGCTGTGGTTGGCGGTGATCATCAACGCCGGCAAGGGCGTACCGCGGCGGGCATTGATGGTGGCGACTACTTCGACGCCATTGTGGTCGTTGTCCAGGTGATAGTCGGCAATCAACAGGTCGACCTCGGCGTGGAAGTTGTCGACCTGGCGCGCCAGGTCATCCTCGGATAACGCGGTGACCACCTGGCAGCCCCAACCCTCAAGCAAGGTGCGCATACCGGCACAAATCGCCGCATCGTTATCGACCACCCAGACTCGCGCGCCGTGTAGGCGCTCGAGCAGCTGCTGGCTGCTGTCCAAGGTCTGAATCCGTGGTTTGGGCGCGTGGGTAGCCAGCGGCACCTCGATGGCAAACCGCGAGCCGCGGCCCAGGATCGACGTCACCCGGATGCGGTGGCCGAGCATCAACGCAATCTTGTCGACGATGGCCAGGCCCAGGCCCAGGCCGCGGTCCTGGTTGGCGCGTTGCATGTCGCCGCGTTTGAATTCCTGAAAAATCTCGCCCAGTTTATCTTCGGCAATGCCCATGCCGGTATCCCAGACTTCAATCGACAGGCTCTGCCGCTGTCGCCGGCAGCCGAGCAAAATACGCCCGCCGGCGGTGTAACGAATGGCGTTGCTCAGCAGGTTGCGCAAAATGCGCGCCAGCAGCTGCACATCGCTGTTGACCAGCGCCGAACAGGCGACAAAATGCAGACTCAGGCCGGCATTGCTGGCGGCCTGACGGAACTCGACGGCCAGGTGTTCGAGCAGCTCGCTGACCGCAAACGGTGCGACATCCGGCTTGATCACCCCAGCGTCCAGTTTGGAAATATCCACTAGGGTGCCCAGCAGGTTCTCTACATCCTCCAGCGAGTTGCTGATGTTACGCACCAGGGCCGGGCTGCTGCCTGGCTCGCGGCGTTCCAGCAGCGCGCTGGTAAACAGCCGCGCGGCGTTTAACGGTTGGAGCAGGTCATGGCTAACCGCGGCAAGAAATTTGGTCTTCGACAAGGTGGCCTGCTCGGCCTCGCGCTTGGCCTCGCGCAACCGCACTTCGACCTGGCTGCGCTCATCGATTTCACGGTGTAGCTGGCCGTTCAGGCTGGTCAGTTCGGCGGTGCGTTCGCGCACCCGTTGTTCAAGGTTTTGATAGGCCTGGTGCAAGGCCTCGGCTGTGCGCCGGCTCTCGGTGATATCGCGGATCAGCACGAAAATCCCCACCACCTCGCCATTGGCCAGGCAGTTCGGCACGTAGGAGCGCAGCATGTAGCGCTCCTGGCCATTGATATTGGTTTCGGCGCCCTCGAACGTCACGCTCTCCCCCGACAAGGCACGCTCGGCATAGGGCGCCAAGCCTCGGCAATGCTCGGCGCTATGCACCTCGCGGAGGGTTTTCCCGAGCATGCCGGCAGTCGGCCAGTGGTACCACTGCTCATACACCTTGTTGGTGAATTCGTAGACCAGGTCTGCACTCAAATAGGCGATCAGCGCCGGTACATGGTCGGTAATCAGGCGGATCCAGCGTTCGCTTTCGCCGATTGCCTCGGCATGCCGGTAGCGCTCGGTGATATCAGTGAAGGTGTTGACGAATCCGCCGGCCGGCAGCGGATGGGTGCGCACCTCAAGCATGCGGCCATCGAACAGGCGTTGCTCCAGCTGCTGAATGGGCCGGCCCTCGGCATCCTGGCTAGCCGGGGTCAGCAACGCCAATTCGCTGTCCTCCATGACCTCGCCAAAGGGCCGGTGCGCCTCGATCGGCGCCAGGCCGCAGAGTTCGAGAAAACGGTGATTCCACAGTTCCAGCGTGCCTTCGGCACTGACCATCGCCATGCCTTGGGAAAGGTTGTCGACTGCCCGTTGCAGCAGCCGCGACTTTTGCGCCAGCGCCTGCTCGCGGCGCATGGTTTCGCTGATTTTGACCTCGGTGATATCCGTATAGAGGATCACCAGTCCACCTTCGCGAGTCGGTCGTTCGCTGACCTGCACCCAGCTACCGTCCTGCAGGCGATAAAGGCTGTGTTCGTTATCGCGGCTGCGCTGCTCCTCAACGATCAGCCCGGTGCGTTGCGCCAGACGGCGGATTTCCCTCAAGTGCATGCCGCAACTGATGCGCGTGCGGCTGCTGGCCCAAAAGGATTTGAAGCGGCTGTTGAACAGCAGAATGCGCTGATCCTTGTCGAACAAGACAAAGGCGTCGGAAATACTCTCGATGGCATCGACCAGATACTGGTGAGCCGTTTCGGCGCGCAGCCGGGCATCGCTGAGCAGCTGGTTGCTGGCCTTGAGTTCGGCCATCGCCTGGTTCAGCGCATCGGTGCGCTCGCGCACTTGTTCGGCCAACACCACCGAATGCTGGAAGGCCGCATAGGAATCATCGCGCCGGGAGGCGCCGGACTCGACCCGCTCGATCAGCGCGCCGTTGATCCGCCGCAGTTTGCGGTTGTCATTCGCGAGCGTCGCGAGCTGCGCCTGCAGTTGCTCGACCTGAATTGCTTGCGGATCGGCCAATGGCGACTCCAGTGAAGGTCTGGTTGATATGCATGCCATTGAACTGCTCTCCATAGGAGTTGAAGCCGATCACCCGCTGGCCTTGCAAAAAGTCCGAGATTTGCGCCACGGCATCGGTGCGTTCAACTTCTAGGCGGCGCAGAAAACAGTCGCAGCCGATGGTCAGCAGCGGCGGTCCAAGGCGCGTCTGCAAGCGCTGGAACAGTGCCTGCAGATTGGGTAACAGCGGCGCCGGCGTCATGGCCGTCAAGACAATGCCATTTTCCACCGCGCAGTAGAAGCTCAGGCTGAGGTCCGGATTAACCCGCTGAATGGAGCGCATGTAGTAATGCTCGTTGATCCGCACGGCCAGCGGGTGAGCAGCAAACAAGCCCATATTCAACGCTTCCAGTGGCACACCGATCAGCCGCGCATACTCCAGCGCGGCCGGTTCGGCATTCAGCTCCAGCACGCGCCGGCTCGGGCTGTCGGCCTGGGTCACGACCAACTTTTCGCCCTCGGGCAGCAGGTGATGGGTGCTGAATACCTCGAAATCGAGCCCCGTATTGACCAGTATCACCACCGCCGCACCGGCATGAAAAGCCCCGCCGTAATAGACGTAGGTACGGTTTAGGCGATGGTCATCCCCAGCCGACCCCCCAAAATGCGGAATACTCCCGAAGGCCGCGCTGAGAGCCGCCAACACCACTTCTTCGCGACTGGACAGGCCATCGAGCAGGGTAATGGCGAAGCAATGGTCCTTGATCGGCGCCAGCGCATTGTTGCGACAATCACCCACTAAACGTTCGACCAACTGCTGGGCATCGATCAGGCTGAAACGCTCCAGCTCATCGATCAAGGCGCTGGCGATGGAGAAGCTGCGGTGATCGAAGCCCACGGCCGTGACGCAGTTGCGGCCATAGCCTTGCGGAGTGATTTCCCCGGCGCTGGTGCAACCCACCAGGGCGATACCACCGAAATACTGCTCCAGGGTCGGGCCGAGTACGTCCAGATCGTACTCGGCCGAACAGAAGAACAATACAAAGCCCAGGTGTGGATGAATCAGCTGCCGCGCCAGATCCTGGGCGACCACTTCAACATCCGTAGCGCTGGACATGGCCGTGACTACGCCATCGAGCGGTTCTTGCTGCATGGCGCGCCTCACTCCAATCGTGGTCTTTAGAGGGGCATTCTACTCAGCCAGCTGCTGGCGCCCCATGCTACTTGGGTAGCAGCCGCGGCCCTCCAAAGTAGCAGGCTGGCGTGGGCACGCGCAGAAAGGCAAAGTCTCACGTTTAAAAGCCAGAAGGCCGGGATGGGTTGAGCGCAGCAATACTCATCACGACTCATCGCTGCGCCCATAAACAAGAGGCGAGGCGCCATGCTCATGGCGTGCCGAACCTAAAAAAAGACGGCCGGGGGATGCCCGGCCGCCAAACACGATGCTGATTTACCAGGACAACACGGCGCCTAAGGCCAGGGTGTCTGTGTTTTCGTCCAGGGCGCTATTGGAGCCGCCGTCGATCTCGAACTGGGTGTATTCGGCCACTAACGTGAGGCTGTCGTTGATGGTGCGAAAGTAAGAGATGCCGCGATTTTCGTAATCGGCGGCGCTGCCCAAGCCGTTACCGTCATCTTTAGTCTTGCCATAGGACAGAGCCACGCGGTTTTTGCCGAAGCCGTAGGAGCCCTGTAGCAAATAGCCGTCGCTGTCCACTTCGCGCAGTGTCGCTTCACCCGCATTGTTAGTGAAGAAGGGATTGATGCCCTTGGCCTGGAAACCCGAAGCGGTCAGCGACACCGTTCCTATTTTGGCCTGCACGCCATAACCCAGCCCCTTGGAGGTCACGCTGGAAACCGTGGCATCGGTGTTTTCCGACGTCTGGTAGCCGCCGTTGAGCCAGGAATAAATTTGCGCCCCGCCCAGATCAAATTGATAGGTCAGCTCGGATTCGAAACGTGGGCTTTCCTGATAGGCCTTGCCAATCAGATTGCCGTTGCTATCCCGGGCCTGCGTTGTATCCACCGGATCCATGATGCCGACGGCCAGACGCAGGCCATCCATTACCGGCGTGCGGTAAGTGATCTGCGCGGTAGGAAAGGGATAGGGATAACCCGTACCAATATTGCCAAACGAAACGCCGCCGCCATCCACCAGACCCAGCGTATCGCTGACCTGACCATAACCGGCCAACATCTGATCCAGCAGGATATTGGAGCGGGCGAACAGGCCGAAATCCTTACCAATCAGCACTTCGCCCCACTCGCTGGCAACGGTGCCGTAGAACTGGCGCACATCAATGGCGGTGGCGGTGCCGTTAGTCTCGCTGTCGTTGATGCTGACCCAAAAGGAAGACCGACCGCCGAGCTTGAGATCGTCGATCTGCTTGCTCATATTGAAACCAATATAGTTGGGCAGAAAGCCCATCTTCACCCGCGACTGGCGGCGGTCGTACTGGTCGCCTTCGCGATCCACCTTGCTATTGGCATAGAAAACGTTGACATAGCCATCGGCCGAAAAAGTAGTGCCATCCTTGTCATAGAGCATGATCTCGGCGGCGGCCTGTTGGCTCGCGCCCAGCGCAAGCAATGCAACGGCTGCGCTCAAGGCCAGGGGCCGGAACAGGGGACGGGCATGCTGGGTGTTGATTTTATTGTTGTAGGTAGTGTTATGCATGGTGATGGCACTCTCCGCTGACTGGGACCACAGTTCATTGCATCGTGGTGCAGCGAATTATTGATAACCGCCTGGCCTGGCCATAGGCGGCCATGGGCCTATTGCTCTACTGCTTTGGCCGGGCGTGACGACTCGACTAACAAGGCCTAAGCCCGCTCACTGCTTATGCAGAAAACCCTAAGACGTAGTACCCGTTCGTCCAGAGCAACCCTTTGGGTGTAGGTTTTTCGGATACAAACCACCGCATCGTCACGTCTAGCGCGGCGGCATTTAGAAACGTTGGCGTTTAGGCGTGAGAGCCTGGCTGGCAGGTAGCGCAGAAAACGCGGATCAGGGCTGAGCGCGGGCGTCCTGCGTCATGCAGTGAGTTTTCCCCGCGTGGAGCGGGGTCGGCGCAGTCAGTTCCAGTGCGAATCGGGCGGACTCGCGTTGGCCAGCACCCAGCAGCCCCGAGGCTGTAGCAACGCCTGGTATTGGGCGTGCAGCTCGGTCTGGCTCAAATCCCGCAGGGCCTCGCCTAGACGTGCGGCGTACTCGATCGAATGCCCTGACTGGCGGTCTTGCCAGGCCCGCTGCGCCTGGCTGGGAACGTCTTGGCGTGCCCATTGCGTGAGCAATCCCTGGCGCAGCCCGTCCAGACGCGCCGCAGGCAGCGCCCGCCATACCTCGCGCTGAGCCTGCAGAAAGTCGTCTATATGGTTGAGCAGTTGCGCCACTGAAGCGCTGGGCGACTGCACGGCAAACAGCAATCCGGCCTGATCGCCCATCTGCCGAAACCCTGAAAACACCCCGTAACCCAGTTGCAACTCGCTGCGCAAACGCTGGAAAAACCCGCTTTCCAAGCAGCGTGCCAGCACCCGCCACGCCGCTTCGGTGGCCGGCTGACGGTCCGGCAAGGGATAGAAGATCAGCACTGCCGCTTCACTGCTGGCCATCGGCACCTGGCGCCAGTGGCAACCTGCGGCCAAGGACGCGCCTTGCTGACCTTCAATGACCGGCACACCGGGCAGCCGTGCTAAGACGACCTGCACGGCCTGCTGCTCGGCGCAGGCCAGGCCCAGCGTCAGACCGTCCCAACGAGTCTGCCGCCACGCCTCGGCAACCCGCGCCGGGGTGACCGGTGTGGCGCTGCCCTGCGCCAGTATGGCCGCGCACTGATGCTCGAACGGCTGCTGATTGCCCTGCGTCTGGTGCTCGGCGCCCTGCGCCAGCATTGCCGCAGGCAGATGCTCGGAATGGTTAGCGGACGGGTTCTCTGGCTGAGCACCGGGCGAAAAACCGCAACGACTATCAGTATCGAAACCCTCAGCGCTTGTATAAGTGCCACACGCCTCGGCAATCGAACCGGCCAGATACTCGGGTAAGCACTGCAGCAACTGCCGCAAGGGCATTTGCGCGGCGCGGCGCTGCAACTGCACGCGTTCCAGGCGTATTCCTTGGGCGCAAGCGCCGGGCGCCGGATTGAGCAACTGCTCAATACTGGCTGCCAGCACCGCCGGCAAGCGGCCCCCCGGACCGAGCAGCGACAGTTGCCAGTCGCGCCCCTGAACGCTGAAGCTCAGCTCTACGCCGATTTTCTGCGCAGCATCCAGAGTGCCTCGTAGCGCCCGTTGCAGTGCCGCAAAAAAACCGGCGACCGGCAGCTCAGGCGGCAGGCGCCAGCGCAAGAAGATCGCCGCGTGCTCAAGCGCCTGCTGTGTTTTCAGATCTTTGTGTTCTTTGTGTTTGCCCTGGGTGCTGTTGATGTTCGGCTCTTCCAGCGCATTCGGTTCACTCGAATCACCGAGCGCACGCTTAGGCAGGCATAACAGCGGCATGCGGCCCAGTGGCAGGCCAGATGGCAGCGGCGCAATTTTGAGAAAGTCAGGTGCGTTCCCCAGGCGCCATGTCCTGTGCAGCGGATGGCGCGGTGCCAACGGCTCAGTGCGCAGCGCTACATCGAAACCGGCCGCTACGACTCGCTCGTGTACTGCGTCGCTACTGCCCAGCAGCCGGACCAACTGTTCTTCGCGCAACTGGCCCAGTAGCAGCCGCAAAGCCGCCACGGCGGGCGAGTCTAGACTAAGCGTCGGAGCCTGAGGGTCGCTCAGCCCGCGCTGCCACGCGCGTACCTGCTGCAACGGCGTCATGTTGGACAGCCGCCGGGAGACGCCGCTGGCATAATGCTCGCCCAGCTCGCTCCAAGGAGCAGCCTGGGCGACGCCGGCCAGCCAGCTGAACAGCGCGCTCTCGATGGCGGCCAGCGTTGCCGGCTGCTCATCGGCCAGCTCGAATTCAACGACGAGCAGCGCCTGCGCGCCATGCTGGTACAGGGTGCGCAGGCGCAGCTCGTCGCAATAGCCCTGCTCGCTCAGGTAGGCCAACAACCCGCCCGCCCCGGCATCGCCGAGCAACTGCCCGAGAAAATCCGTGGCCCGCTCCAGCGCTGGGGCCTGGTCGCTCAGTGCGAAGCCAAGCCATAGCCGCGGCGGACCGCCTGTCAGTTGCAGGCGCAGGTTGCGGGCAGCCAACGGCAACAATGGCGGGGCTAGACGCTGAGTCGGCAAGACCGTACCGCTGCGCAATTGCCCGCCATAGCGGTGGGCCAGTGCGCGCAAGACCTCCGGCGATTGAGGGCCGCACAGGCTCAGGGACATCTGTCCGGCTCGGTAAAAACGTCGATGGAAACCCTGCAGCGCCTGCTGGAAAGCCGCTGTCTCGACACTCAGGCTGGCGCGCTGCCCGGCATGAAAGTCCGCCAACGGATGGCCCGCCAACGCCTGGGCCAGCGCCGCCTCGCAAAGCGTGTCAGCATCCTGGGCGCGGGCCAGAAACTCGGCATGCAGCACTTCGCGTTCGCGCAGCTGAGCGGCGACCGCCAGCTCGGGCGTGGTCAGCATATCCAGCAGCCGCGCCAGTCCATCCTCCAGTAAGGCCGCCGGCAGCTCGAAAAAATAGTCGGTATGGCGCGCCTGGGTACTGGCATTCAATTGACCGCCGCAGCCTTGCACGAACGGCATCAGACGTTGCTCGTCCGGAAAACCGGCACCGCCGAGAAACAATAAATGCTCAAGAAAGTGCGCCAGGCCCGGATAGGCCGCCGGCTCATCGTGGCTGCCAGCCGCCACGCGCAGAAAAACCGCCGCCTGGCTGCTCACCGGGGCGTGCATGGCCGACACGCGCAGGCCATTGGCGAGCGTAAAGCAGACCGGTGTGGCGGTAATTGATGCGGGCATAGGTTCACCGTGACGTAACATGTGCTGCAGCATCGACGTTGCACCGGCGGCAGGCAATGCTGCTTTGGGGGCAAAACCAGAGTGGCGCATCGCCCGCGTTATATTGCGTTGTCTAAACGACCAAGGTTGCGCCGCACTGGAGCATCTTCGCAGGGCCTCACCCTGCCCGCTCGGCGCTAAAAATATCTTAGCGCCTTAAAGCCTTGCGGCTGGCGCCCCGAAACGGGAAGCTAGCGCGCTCACAGCCACTGAATGGCGAGGACTGGCCTTGGACTGGCAAACTCTATTGAACCGCGAACGACTCGGAAAATCGACGCATAGCATTGATGAGCTGGGCCGCAGCCCCTTCCATAAAGATCACGACCGGGTGATTTTCTCCGGCGCTTTTCGCCGCTTGGGCCGCAAGACCCAGGTCCACCCGGTGTCTAGCAACGACCACATCCATACCCGCCTGACCCACTCGCTGGAAGTCAGCTGTGTGGGCCGGTCGTTGGGCATGCGAGTCGGCGAAGTGTTGCGTGACGAGCTGCCCGATTGGTGCGCCCCATCCGATCTGGGCATGATCGTACAGTCGGCGTGTCTGGCCCACGATATCGGTAACCCGCCGTTTGGCCATTCCGGCGAAGACGCCATTCGCCACTGGTTCCAGCAGGCTGCCGGACGCGGCTGGCTGGACGCGATGAGCGAAGCCGAGCGCGGCGACTTTTTGAATTTCGAAGGCAATGCCCAGGGTTTTCGGGTGCTTACCCAGCTCGAATACCATCAGTTCGACGGGGGCATGCGGCTGACCTATGCGACCCTCGGCACTTACCTCAAATACCCCTGGACCGCCCGTCACGCCGATACCCTGGGCTACAAGAAGCACAAGTTCGGCTGCTGCCAAAGCGAACTGGCGCTGCTTGAGCAAATCGCCGGGAAATTGGGCCTACCTCAGTTGGAAGAACAGCGCTGGGCGCGGCATCCACTGGTTTACTTGATGGAGGCGGCGGACGACATCTGTTACGCCCTGATCGACTTGGAGGACGGCCTGGAGATGGAGCTGCTCGAATACGCCGAAGTCGAGTCTCTGTTGCTCAATCTGGTCGGTGACGATATTCCCGACACCTATCGACAGCTTGGCCCCCAGGATTCGCGCCGCCGCAAGCTGGCGATCCTGCGGGGCAAGGCCATCGAGCACCTGACCAACTCCGCCGCCCGGGCCTTTGTCGAGCAGCAGGAAGAACTGCTCAAAGGCACCCTGACGGGCGATCTGGTTGAACATATGCACGGTCCGGCCAAGCGCTGCGTGCTGGCGGCCAAGGCCATGGCGAGGGAAAAAATATTTCAGGACAAGCGCAAGACCCTGCATGAAATCGGCGCGTACACGACTCTCGAGATTTTACTCAACGCGTTCTGCGGCGCGGCGCTGGAGCAGCATGGCGGACGTGCGCCGTCGTTTAAGAACCGGCGCATCCTTGATCTGCTCGGCAGCAATGCCCCCGACCCACACTGGCCGCTGTACACATCCTTTATGCGCATGATCGATTTTATCTCCGGCATGACCGACAGCTACGCAACCGAAATGGCCCGGGAGATGACCGGCCGTTCCAGTCCGGTCTAGCGCCATGCAGTCCCTCTTGCCACGGCGCTTCGTCAGCTATACCCGACCCTTCACCTGGGGCTCAGCGATGATCGCCGCCATGGGCTGCGCGCTGCCCTTGCTGCTCGGGCTGGTGAGTGGCCATCCGGGGTTTCTGTGGGCCGCCGCCGGCGCCTTTCACGCGGCTCAGGCCAAACCACTGCACCGTTTCGGCATGTTGCGTCTATTGCTGCTGACCGGCTTGGGCGCCTGCAGCGTCGGCTTAGGTTTTTGGGCCGCCAGCGACCCGCTGTCGAGCCTGCTGTTATTTGCTGCATACGGTTTGCTGCTGGCCTGGCTGCAGCGCTTCGGCGCCGAGGCCGGCAAGCTTGGCCTTGGCTTGGCACTGTGCCTGGCGCTGGGACAAGGCCAGCAGGCGCTCGGCAATCTGAATAATGCTTCCGCAGTAGCCATGCTTTTCGTCCTCGGTGGCCTCTGGGTGGCCCTATTGGCTTTCGCTCTGCGTGGCCTGCACGGCTTGCGGACCTGGCCGCATATGCCGCGCCTGCTCAGCTTAATCAAGGTGCTGCACCGCCAGGCCAGGCGCCAGGCCGGCCAGCAATGGCGACTGCAGGCGTTGAGTTGCACGCTCACTTTCAGCTTAGCGGGGCTGCTGGTCAGCCTCGCTCATCTGCCGCACGGCTACTGGTTGACCATGACCGCGCTTACGACCCTACGTCTGAAATGGAAGAGTGGTCTACGGCATATCCTGTGCGCGAGCCTGGCCAGCCTGGGCGCCGCCGGGCTGTTGATTCTGCTCGGCTATAGCCTGCAAAGTCCCGCGTTGATGGTGGCGATTCTGCTGCCGCTGATCGCCCTGAGTCGGGCGATTCAGGCCAGCCACTACGGGCTTTTTATGCTGCAGACCGTCGTCAGTTTTGTGCTGCTGGCCGACAGTTTGTCGCTGGACTGGCATCTGGTCCAAGGCCGCTTGCTCAACGTACTGTACGGCGTGCTACTGGCCATGCTGGTCGCGCTGCTGGTGCAGGGTCTGCAGAACTATCTGCGCAAACGGCAGACCGCCGGCTTGAGCGCTTCGTGATTCACGCAGCGCCAGACGTTTACGGGGCGGAGCTTACAGACGCGCGCAGATCGGCTCCGCGCAAGAAGAACGCAGTTTAAAAAAGACCATCAAGTTTTGATTTGTGTACGGTATTTAACCGCCAAACAATCGCCGGGGAGACGATTCTAGCCGCGTCGAGCCGCAAAAATATGCTCGGACGCCCAACACCCGAGCTGGCCCGCGCAGGTTAATCAGCGCGTGCCAGTCGGGAGTTACAGACGGAAGATCAAACGATCGGGGCGATCGGCTGTTCCGGGTACCAAACGTCCATCAGCGGGCTGACGATGAACTCACTCAGTTCCGTGCGGCCTTTCAACCAGGCTTCAACCTGAGCGCGTTGTTCGGCACTGACCGAACCGCGAGTGCCCAGGCAGACGAAACCATAGTCATCACCGCCGACATAGCCCAGGCCATTGGCGGTAATTGCTTGCTCTTCGAATTGGTCGAGGAACGCATCTATAACGTCATCTGCCAGGTTTTCCTGGTAGTTCAGGGTCAGCTCGAAGCCTACTTCCTGAAACTCATCGACACAGAGTTTTTTACGCAGGCGGCGGGAACGATTTGTGGCCATGAAAACATCCTCATAAGTGATAACGGGCGGCACTTTAGCAGGTTCGTCCGGCCGCTGCCCGACTGTCTTTTCCCCCTTAGCTGAACACCGATCACCTCGTCAGCGGCTACGCTACTACTAGCCTTATGCCCAGCATTGCATGGCGCCAGGCCTGCTGCGTGACGTTTTTTGACCGCGTGCGGCCAGTAACGCTGAGCGAGTTCAGCACTGACCGTCGCACGGCGCCGCAAAGCCCGCCAGATGAGTGGTGTGAGTGACGCAAGGCGTCGCGGCTTCGGGCATACTGCGTCGCAACTTTGCCTGAGCTGGAGGTGCATTCGCACACCACTGCAGGTTTTTTTCCGCCCTGTTCAGAAGGGTTTTTGATGCACACATTATTTCGTTCGTTTGCCCTCGCCGGCCTGCTGTTGCCCCTCGCCCTGCCCCTCGCCGCAGCGCCGATCGACACCACCCTGCCGGCCAAGGTGCAGCAAGCGCTGAAAGCCAACAAGCTGAGCAACAATGCCTTGTCCCTGGCGTTGTTGCCGCTAGACGGCCCGGGCCGCGCGAGCTTCGTCAACGCCGATATTTCGGTGAATCCGGCCTCCACCATGAAGCTGGTCACCACCTATGCAGCCCTTGACCTGCTGGGTCCAACCCACCAATGGAAGACTGAGTTCTACAGCGATGGCCTGCTGAAGGACGGCGTACTGCATGGCAATCTGTTTCTTAAAGGCGGCGGCGATCCCAAGCTGAATATGGAAAAACTTTGGCTGTTGCTGCGCGACCTGCGTGCCAATGGCGTGGAGCGGGTCACCGGCGACCTAGTCTTGGATCGCAGTCATTTTATACAGCCCGACTTGCCTGCTTTTAACGATGATGGCGGTGATAAGAACAAACCCTTTTTGGTCAAACCCGACTCCCTGCTGGTCAACCTTAAAGCCCTGCGTTTTATTGCACGCAACGAAGCCGGCAAAGTGACTATCCGCATGGAGCCACCGATCGCCAGCATTCAGATCGACAACCAGGTTAAATCGCTCAAAACGGCAAAATGTCCTGGCTGGCCGGACGTGCGTTACAACCCGATCAAACAGTTCGACGGCACCACTGTAGTGGTCACCGGCCAGTTGACCGAGGGCTGCAGTGCGCAAACCTACCTGTCACTGCTCGATCATCCCAGCTATGCCGCTGGCGCCGTGCGCGCCATTTGGAAGGAGCTGGGCGGCAGCATCCAGGGCCAGGATCGTATTCAAAACGTACCCGAAGATGCCCGCCTGTTGGTCCGCGCGTTCTCCCCAGACCTGGTAGAGATCATCCGCGACATCAATAAATACAGTAACAACACCATGGCTCGGCAGCTGTTTTTGAGTATCGGCGCGCAGTTTCGCGACCCTGCCGACGCTGACGATGGCCAAGCTGCGCAGCGGGTGATTCGTGCCTGGCTGGCGCGCAAGCACATCATCGCTCCGCATCTGGTCATGGAAAATGGTTCTGGCCTGTCCCGCGCCGAGCGCATCAGCGCACGGGAAATGGCCATGCTGTTGCAATCGGCTTGGAACAGCCCTTACGCGGCAGAATTCATCAGCTCTTTGCCGCTGGTGGCCATGGACGGAACCATGCGCAAGCGCCTCAAGCACACCTCGCTGGTCGGCCAAGCCCACATCAAGACCGGCTCGCTGAAAAACGTGCGGGCGGTGGCGGGCTTTAGCCGCGACAGCAACGGCAAAAACTGGGCGGTGGTGGCCATTCTCAACGATCCAAAACCCTGGGGTGCATCGTCGGTGCTGGATCAAGTATTGGTCGACCTCTATCGTCAACCTAAATCCAATAGCAGCACCGCGCAACGCTGATAGCCGCCGCGTGACGTGAGTCGACTCGCGGCGCAGCGATGCACAAACCTAAAAAAAACGGGCAACCCCACTGCTGGGGTTGCCCGTTTTTTTGAGTATTCAGAACTACTCAATAGTTATAGGCGCGAGGCTGCCTATGACCCGTTAATGCCCTAACGGGCAGTCAGGCGCCAGGCGCGGTGAATTTTTTGATTGCGGGCGAAGTCCGGGTCCAGAGTTGAGGCGCTGATTTCTTCCACGGCGTAGCGCTCGGCCAGCCCGGCATCGAGCTGGAATTTACGGAAGTTGTTGGAAAAATACAGCACCCCGCCCGCGGCCAAGCGCGCCATGGCCAGATCGAGCAGCTCGACATGATCGCGCTGCACATCGAACACACCGTCCATGCGCTTGGAATTGGAGAAGGTCGGCGGGTCGAGCAGAATCAGGTCGAACTCTTCGCGGTTGTCGCTCAGCCAGGCCATTACATCGCCCTGCTCCAAGCGATTCTTATCGGAGAAACCGTTAAGGGCCAGATTGCGCCGCGCCCAATCCAGATAGGTTTTCGACAGATCGACGCTAGTGGTACTGCGCGCTCCACCCTTTGCCGCATGCACGCTGGCTGTGGCGGTATAGGCATAGAGGTTGAGAAAACGCTTACCCGCGGCTTCACGTTGCAAGCGTAAACGCAGCGGCCGATGGTCGAGAAATAAGCCGGTGTCGAGGTAATCAGTCAGGTTGACCAGCAACTTGACGCCGTGTTCAGCGACTTCAATAAACTGCCCTTGAGCGGCCTGGCGCTCGTATTGCTTGGTGCCGCTTTGGCGCTCGCGGCGCTTGATGATGACTTTGGACTTGTCGACATTCAGCGCCTGAGGAATCGCTGCCAGGGCATCGAACAGCCGGCCCTGGGCTTTTTCTGGATCGATGGAACGGGGCGCGGCGTATTCCTGCACATGCACCCAATCGTGATACAGATCGATGGCCAGGGCATATTCCGGCATATCGGCGTCATACACCCGGTAACAGTTGACGCCTTCGCGGCGCGCCCATTTGCTTAGCAGTTTGAGATTTTTCTGCAGGCGATTGGCAAACATCTGCCCGCCTTCGCTCAAGCGCGGCTGCTCGACCACTGGCGCAGCCGGTGCAGCATTGCTTGGGATCTTATTTGGGTTTTTGCTTTGAAGAGGCTGCGCGGCATTACGCTCGGAGGTGCTTGCCACGGCCCGCTCGCGCGGGTTGCTCGGCAGTGGCTCAAGCGGATGAGCAGCCTGCTGTTCGACCTGCTCACGTTCGACTTGGCGTTGCTCCGGGGTGCGTCGTTCGCCGGTGACAAACTGGTCGGGCTGGACCCGAATCAGCAACAATTTGCAGGGCAGCGCACCGTTCCAGAAGGCGTACTGCTTGTGGCTGCGAATGCCCATGCGCTTGCCCAGATCCGGCGCGCCGGTAAATACCGCCGCCTCCCAATTCAGACAGGCCTGACGCAGGCGCTCACCCAGGTTCTGATAGAGATACAGCAGGCTGGCTTCGTCACCCAGGCGCTGGCCATAGGGCGGATTGCAGATCACCAGGCCGGTCTGGTTCTGATCGGGGCGCGGCTCGAAGGTGGCCACTTCGCCTTGATAGACTTTGATCCAGTCGGCTAAACCGGCCCGTTCAATATTGTTACGGGCTGGCTGGATCAGCCGCGGGTCGGCTTCATAGCCGCGAATCCACAGGGGCGGCTTGGCCAGCCCTGCATCGGCCCGCTCCTGCGCCTCGGCATGCAGTTTTTTCCAGGTCGCCGGCACATGCCCCAGCCAGGCGGAAAAACCCCAATACGGACGCTTGAGGTTAGGCGCGATATCCGCCGCCATCATCGCCCCTTCCACTAGAAAGGTGCCGACCCCGCACATCGGGTCGGTGAGCGCGCCACCGGCGGCAGCGATGCGCGGCCAGCCGGCGCGCAGCAGCACGGCCGCGGCGAGGTTTTCTTTCAGCGGCGCGGCGCCTTGCTGCAGGCGATAACCGCGCTGATGCAGGCTATGCCCCGACAGATCCAGCGACAAAATGGCTTCGCCGCGATCCAGGCGCAGGTGAATGCGCAGGTCCGGGTTGAGCTTGTCGATCGACGGCCGATCTCCGGCCGCAGTGCGCAGCTTATCGACGATGGCATCCTTGACCTTCAGCGCCCCGAAGTGCGTGTTGTCGATGCCCGACCCATTACCGCTGAACTCCACCGCCAAGCTGCCGGTGGGCTCCATGTGCGCGTGCCAATCGATATCCAGCACGCCGTCATACAGGTCTTCAGCGTTGTCCATAGGAAAGCGCTTGAGCACCAGTAGCACACGGTTCGCCAGGCGTGACCAGAGACACAACCGATAGGCTGTTTCCAGCTCGGCAAAGCCGCGAATCGCCGAGGTATGTTCGCGCGTCTCCTCCAGGCCCAGACCGGTCGCTTCTTCGGCAAGCAGTCCTTCCAGGCCCTTGGGACAAGTGAGAAAGAGTTCGTAACGGTCCGCCATGTGAATATCCAATGCGTTGAGTTCATGTGCGCTATGCCACTTGGGCGGCACAGCCAAAATAAATGACAAAAGATTGCCCTGCGATCTTTTATCGAAAGAACACCGCTCGCCCTAGCCGGTGATTTGCAATGCCGCAGCGGTTGGCCAGGAATGCTCCGTAGCCGCTCCACCGGGCTATTAGCGGAAAAAATCAGAGCGTTGGGCCCTCTACCTTATGACCATGCTCGAAAAATAATTACGCCCTTATGCAAAAAAGATCATTCCCACAGCGCCGGGCATTGGTTAGAACTCCACTCAGGTCTTGGCCGCAAGGGTCAGGACGGCACGTCCACACTGCCAAAAGTGGGCTGCACGGGTAGCGTCTTTTCTACCCAGCCTCAATTCGAGGCCTGCAATACGCGACAAAGCTTGATACGACAGTTAAACAGTGAGGGAAACATGAAAAGACTCAAGCGTGATCCTACAGAACGAGCATTTTTGCGTGGGTATCAATATGGCGTTCATGGTAAATCTCGAGAATTATGTCCATTCACTCTTCCAGCCGTCCGCCAAGCGTGGATTAATGGTTGGCGCGAAGGCCGCGGCGACAACTGGGACGGCATGACCGGCACCGCCGGCATCCAGCGACTTAACGAGCTCCACGCCACCGGCTAAGTAAAAAACCACGAGTTACCTTTTTTGTCCGCCCGACCAAGGCGGCGGGCGCAAGCCCAAGGGCTCCCACGGGAGCCCTTTTCAGTGCCGCAGTTCTAAACGCGAGGCAGTGCGGCAATCGCTGCCACTGCGTCACGAATCAGCTGCGGACCTTTGTAGATAAACCCGGAATACAGCTGTACCAGACTGGCCCCAGCAGCGATTTTCTCTGCCGCATGGTGGCCCTCAGTAATGCCGCCCACCGCAATAATCGGCAATCGTCCGGCCAATTCAGCCGCCAACACCTTGACGATATGCGTGCTCTTGTCGCGCAGCGGCGCGCCGGATAAACCGCCCGCCTCCTCGGCGAACGGCTGGCCTTCGACGCCCTCACGGCTCAGCGTAGTGTTGCTGGCGATCACCCCATCCATACCAGCCTCAAGCAACGCCCTGGCCACCTGCACGGTTTCTTCGTCGGTCATGTCCGGGGCAATCTTGATTGCCAACGGCACCCGTTTGCCATGCTGCTGGGCCAGATCTTCCTGACGCTGGCGCAGGGATTCGAGCAGTTGCTTGAGCGAATCGCCAAACTGCAGACTGCGCAGCCCCGGGGTGTTTGGCGAACTGATATTGACTGTCACATAACTGGCATGGGCATAGACCTTATCCAGGCACAGCAGATAATCATCGACTGCGCGCTCAACCGGAGTATCGAAGTTCTTACCGATATTGATCCCCAACACGCCCTTGAACTTGGCCACCTGAACGCGGCTTAGCAGGTGATCGACGCCCAGGTTGTTAAAGCCCATGCGGTTGATCAGCGCTTCGGTACGTTCCATGCGAAACAGCCGTGGCTTGGAGTTGCCCGGTTGCGGGCGCGGTGTAACCGTGCCGATTTCGATAAAGCCAAAGCCCAGTTGCGCAAAGCCATCGATCGCATCGCCATTTTTATCCAGGCCGGCAGCCAGGCCGACCGGGTTGGCAAAGTCCAGGCCCATGACCTGCACCGGGCAGCTCGCCGGTGCCTTGTTCAGCAGGCCGTTAAGGCCCAGGCGGCCACCGGCGCCGATCAGGTCAAGGGACAGTTCGTGGGAGGTTTCTGGGGACAGCTTGAACAGCAGCGCGCGGGCCAGGTTGTACATGGGCAGGCTTAGCTCAGAGTGGGCAGGACGCTAATTATAGCCGCCCAAGGCCCCCGCACGCGAGGCGCGCCGGACGCTTCACAAGAGACTGCGCAGGCTGAGTAATTCACCGGCCGTACTGAACTCCAGCACGAAAGCGCCATACACGCCGTCGCGCGTCAAAAACGGCCGTAAATGATGCGCCGGCAGGCTGACCCGACGGCCGTCGCGACTGGTAGCGATAATCCGGTTGGCGCGGCCCTGATAAACGGCCAGCAAACGCTCGGCCGACAAGGCGAGGTCCAGCACCAAGCTGGGCATGCACATATCCTCGCGACAAAAACCGCAATGATGCCACAGCCGACTGGCTCGACCCATTGCCCGCGGGCACAAAAAAGCCCCGCACGGGGCGGGGCTTGGTTAGCGGCAGTTAGCCGGTCAGGCTGAACACACCCCACGCTGGCCGCTCTGGGCCAGGTCGAGCAGTTCGCGGTTTGCCACCGCGTACATGGCATAGTCGGTGCCTACAGCCGCGCGCAAATCAACCAACATGGCACGCCAGCGCTCGACCAAAGGACCATTCTGCTCCAGCCATAACGCCACCCGCGCCTCGATATCCGCAGGCCCGTCGACCATTTGCAGCACCGATACGGTAATCCCCCGCTGCTGCCAGTCGAGATCGTCGCGATACGCCTCGCGCGCCAGCGCCTGCCAGTTATTTTCCACCGCCAGGCTGGTGATCTGCTGCAAATACCAGGACAGCTCCAGCGCATCACCGACCGCAAAGTACACCGCGGCCACCTCGGACGGTTCCTGACCCGTTACATCGGCGGCTTCGATAATCGGCAACAAGGTGTACAGATGGCTGGTGCTCGCCACCATGCGGGCCAAGGGTTGCGGTACGCCAGCGGCAACATAACCCTCAAAGCGGGCCTGCCATTGCTCGCGCGCCGGCCCTTCAAGCAACTGGTCAAGGCGTTCGGCCAAGCTGTCGAGACGTGGCGCAAAATGACTTACATCGCGCGCGGCATCCAGCTCGTTACGGCGGCTACGCAGGAACCAGCGAGTCGCACGGCGGCCCAGGCGCATCAGCTCATTCATCAACTGCATCTGCAACGCTGCCGGCACCACATAGTCCAAGGCCTCGATTTGCGCCCACCAGTACGGTAGCCGGAACACCTCGCGCACCACCACATAAGCGGCGGCCACATTGGCCGAATGGCTGCCCGTGGACTCTTTCAAGCGCTGCACGAAGGTAATGCCCATGTGATTGACCAGATCGTTGGCAATCTGGGTGCTGACGATCTCGCGCTTGAGCCGGTGAAGCCTCATGGCCTCGGGGAATTTCTCGGTCAAAATTGCCGGAAAGGCGGTTTGCATCTCTTGGGCGAGGAAATTGTCGTCCGGGATCTGGGAGTCGAGCAGTGACTCCTTGAGGTCGATCTTGCTGTAGGAAATCAGCACCGCCAGCTCGGCGCGCGTCAGACCCTGATTACTGCCGATGCGCTCGGCGAGCTGTTCGTCCGAGGGCAAAAACTCCATCGGTCGGTCCAGTTTACCCGCGCCTTCGAGCGCCGCGATCAGCCGCTTGTACTCACCGATCCGCTCAGTGGCTTGGCGTTGTGCCAGAGACAGAGCCTGGGTTTGCTTATAGTTGTTAGCCAATACCAGAGTACCAATGGCATCGGTCATTTCGGCCAGCAAGGTATTGCGCTGCTTGCCCGTCATATCGCCGGCCGTAACTATTTCGTTAAGCAGGATCTTAATGTTGACCTCGTGGTCGGAGCAGTCAACCCCCGCGGCATTATCAATAAAGTCGGTGTTGCTGGCGCCGCCATTGAGGTTGTACTCGACCCGCCCGAGTTGGGTCATGCCTAGGTTGCCGCCCTCGCCGATGACTCGGGCGCGCAGATCACAGCCATCGACGCGCAGCGCATCGTTGGCCTTATCGCCAACATCCGCATGGCTCTCCAGGCTGGATTTGACGTAAGTGCCGATACCGCCGTTCCAAAGCAGATCGACCGGCGCCTTGAGCAACGCATGCAGCAGTTCGTTGGGGGGTAGCTTGTCCGCCGTGAGCGCAAAGCGTGCCCGCATTTGTGCACTGATGGGAATGCTCTTGGCGCTGCGCAAGAAAATCCCGCCGCCTTCGGACATCAGCCCGGTGTCGTAATCAGTCCAGGACGAGCGTGGCAGATTGAACAGCCGCTGGCGCTCGATCAGGCTGCTCGCAGCGTCCGGATTAGGATCGATAAAGATATGCAGGTGGTTGAAGGCCGCAACCATTTGCAGCTGATCGGATAACAGCAAGCCATTGCCGAATACGTCACCGGCCATATCGCCGATACCGATCACGGTAATCGGGTCTTTCTGTACGTCGATGCCGAGTTCGCGAAAATGCCGCTGCACCGAAACCCAGGCGCCCTTGGCGGTAATGCCCATTTTTTTGTGGTCATAGCCCGCCGAGCCGCCCGAGGCAAAGGCATCGCCCAGCCAGAAGCCGTAGTCATTGGCGATTCCATTGGCGATATCGGAGAAGCTGGCGGTGCCCTTGTCGGCCGCGACGACCAGATAGGGATCGTCTTCGTCATAGCGCAGCACATTGACCGGCGGCATCACCGCGCCATCCTTGAGATTGTCAGTGATGTCCAGCAGGCCCGAGATAAAGATTCGGTAGCAGGCGATGCCTTCGGCTTGGATTTCGTCGCGATTGCCGTTAAGCGGCATGCGACGCGGCACGAAACCACCCTTGGCGCCCACCGGCACGATCACCGCATTCTTCACTTGCTGCGCCTTAACCAGGCCCAACACTTCGGTGCGGTAGTCTTCCTCGCGGTCTGACCAGCGCAAGCCGCCGCGGGCCACATTGCCGCCGCGCAAATGCACGCCCTCGACTCGCGGCGAGTAGACAAAGATCTCGAACTTGGGCACTGGCTTGGGCATATCTGGAATCAGCTGCGGATTGAACTTGAAGCTGAAGTAGGACTTGTTCTGGCCGTTGCTGTTGGCCTGGTAGAAGTTGGTGCGCAGCGTGGCTTTTATCAAGTCCAGATAACGGCGCAGGATGCGGTCTTCGTTGAGTACCGCAACGTTCTCCAGCGCTGCAATGATGGCCAGTTCCAGACGTTGCTGTTTGTCGGCCAGATCTTCGGCCGTCAGCTTGCGCGCCAGGTAGAAACGGGTTTTGAACAGCCGCACCAGCTCTTTGGCGATCTCGACATGATTGAGCAGCGTGCTGGCGATATAGCTCAAATCAAAACCCAGGCGAATCTGCTTCAAGTAGCGGGCATAAGCACGCAGCAAGGCCACATCGCGCCACGGCATGCCGGCGGTCAGCACCAGCCGGTTGAAGGCATCGTTTTCTGCCGCGCCACCGACGATCTGCACAAAGGCATCTTGTAGGGTGTCGTTGAGCTGCTGGATGTCGATATTGAAGGCATCGCTGTAGCTAAAGGCAAAGTCGTGAATCCACAGCTCACGCCCATCGCGCCGACGTAAGCGATAAGGGAATTCGCCCAGCACGCGCAGGCCCAGGTTCTCCAGAATGGGCAGTACATCGGACAACGCCAACGGCGTGTCGGCGTGATAGAGCTTGCAGTGCAACTGCTTTTCGCCCGTGCTCAAGGGCTGATAGAAGCTCATGACCAGCTTGTGCTTGTCCGACAGGCTGAGCAGATGTTGTAGGTCGACGACCGCTGAATGTGGGGCGAAACGTTCGCTGTAGCCGGCTGGAAAACCGCCCGGAAAATCGCTCAGCACAGTGGTGCCCTGCGCTTCGCCGAGGCTTTCAAGCACCAGGCTGGCGTACTCGTCATTCCAGGAACGGCAGGCCTGAATCACTTCTTTTTCCAGACGAGCCGGATCGATTTGCATCTCGTTCTTGGGGTCGACCCGCAGGATGAATTGCACCCGCGCCAGCACCGATTCCGAGAAATAGGTCCAGAATTCGCAGTCACTCGCCTGCAGGCGCTCTCTCAGTACCTGCTCAATCTTCAGCCGGGTATCGGTTGAGTAGATATCGCGCGGCACATACACCAGGCAATAACAGAAACGCCCATAGGGGTCTTGGCGTACAAACACCCGCAGCTTATTGCGCTCCTGAATTTGCACGATGCTGATCACGGTATGCAGCAGCTCATCGACCGGGGTCTGGAACAGATCGTCGCGCGGTAACACTTCCAGAATCTGGGCCATCTCTTTACCCAAATGGGCAGTGATGTCAAAACCTGAACGCTGACCGATCTCGGCGATTTTGCGGCGAATATAGGGGATTTGCTGCACGCTTTCGGTATACACCGCCGAGGTGTAGAGGCCCATAAAGCGGAATTCTCTGACCACCTGACCGTTGTCGTCGAGTTCGCGCAGGGAGACGAAATCTGGATAGGCCGGGCGGTGTACCCGACTCGGCAGCGCCGCCTTGGCGAAAGACAACAACAGCGGTTCACGCAGATAAGCCACGGCCTGAGGCTGAATATGCAGCTCCTCGCCAGACAGCCCTATGCGCAGTTGCTTGGACAAACCCAGCAGGGATTTTTCGTCATAGCGAATGCATTCGCTGCCGTCGACTTGGGTTTCAACCTGGAACTCTTCATAACCGAGAAAGGTGAATTTATCGTCAAGCAGCCAGGCCATAAACGCCTTGATCTCGGCCAGTTCCTCAGCGTCGACCTTGAGGTTGGCCTGATCCAGCCAACCCAGCCGCTCCTGCGCCTTATCGCGCATGGGCTGGAAATCGCCGACGGCCAGCCGCACTTCGGCGAGCACTTCGAGCAGTGCTTTTTCTAAGCGTTTCAGTTCGGCAGGCGTGGCGCAGCGGTCGATCTCTAGAAAAATCAACGCTTCCCGCTGGGCGTCTGGTGCCACGCTGCCCTTGGGCAGTATTTCCAGATGCTCACCAGCCTCATTACGGCGCACATTAATTACGCTGTTTTGCAGGGTATGAATGCTGTAACCGCGACGGTTTAGTTCCATGCGCACCGAGTCAACCAGAAACGGCAGATCCATGTGCAGCACTTCTACAGCCGTGTGCGTCGATTGCCAGCCGTGCTTCTCGTAATCTGGATTGAAGACCCGAACCTGGGGCTGGGCGCGATCGAAGCGCTCCAGCAAGCGCCAGGCTGACAGGGTGCAGCCCACCAAATCAGAGAGCCTGCGCTGGGTTAATTCTTCTAGGGCGACGACGCCAAAGAACTTCTCTGCGAATAAACTAATTTGCGGCAAGGCTTGTTCGCTAACGTGCTGTACCAACGCGGCCTGCAGCTGGTGCTGGAAGTCGGCTTTGCTGGCCACCGTAAAGAACGCCATGGGTTTGCTCCGTTTGACTGGTGATTCGGCTAAGACAATATGAATCATGCTTGATATTTCGACGCGCTCGAGACGCTATAAATCTACGTTAGCCCCGGCGACCCTTTTTGTATTAATGGCCCCCCGAACCGAAGTGTTGCCTGCGACCCGCAAGTCACCTTTCCTGGCTGATCTTAGCGATGGAACACCGTGAAGCGCTTGTCGCGCTGCGACATTTTCTGTCACCGCAGATCCCTAGTCAGGAAAAACCCATCGAAAGGCAGTTGATCGCCCTATTTGGCACCTACGGCAAGCGGAGCGAGAAGCAAAAGGGGCCGCTAGACGCCCCGCATCGCCTGCGGCAATAGCAGAACGATCTGCGGAAATACCGTGATCAGGATCGCCGCCGAATGCTGCATCGTCCATTTTTCATGGACAAACTCGTTCAGTGGCCGCTCAACAGCCATCTTAGCCTACGTCTGGCAGACCAGACCAAGACGCTCCGCCCAGAGGAACACCGTCATGAATAGCCTGCTTCTGAACTGCGATATTGGCGAAAGCTTCGGTGCCTGGAAAATGGGCATGGATGCCGAGGTCATGCCCTATATCGACTGCACCAACATCGCCTGCGGCTTCCACGCCTCGGACCCCAGTACTATGCGCAAGACCGTGGCCCTGGCGGTCAGCCATGACGTGCGCATCGGCGCCCACCCGGCCTATCAAGACCTGGTCGGTTTCGGCCGCCGGTCGATGGATTGCTCGGCACAGGAGGTCGAGGACTTGCTGCTGTATCAGATCGGTGCCCTCGAAGCGATCTGCCGCAGCCAAGGCACTCGCGTCAGCTACGTCAAACCGCACGGCGCGCTGTACCAGGACATATTGCCCGCGAGGAGCTGGGCGGCCTGCAGGGTAACGGCAAGCCACTGGCGGCCGGCGACCGACTGACCTGGTCCGCTGTCGAACATCGGCAGCGCGCAATGGATGAGCGGCTGATCCCGGTATTCGCACCGTCGCCGCGCCTGCAGTTGGTGCTGGGTGCGCAGATCGGCGACTTCAGTGGGCAGAGTTTGTTCGACGTATTCAATAGCGCCTGGAAGATTGACTCGCGCTCCGACCGAATGGGCATGCGCCTGCTCGGCCCTCAGCTGCACTGCCGGCGCTCAAATATGGTTTCCGAGGGTATTCCGCTGGGCGCCGTGCAGGTGCCGCCCGATGACCAGCCGATTGTTTTGCTCAATGACCGGCAAACCATCGGCGGCTATCCGCGTCTCGGCGCCCTCACCCCGCAAGCCGTGGCGCGCCTCGCCCAGTGCCTGCCTGGCGAAGAGCTGCGCCTCAGGCCGGTACTGCAGGAAACGGCGCAAGACGCGCACCTGCGCCTGTTCAAGCAGTGGCGGCAAGACTGACAACTCACCTCTGCTGTTATTTCTGTAGCAGCCTCGCGCGACGTCTTTCCCATGGTGAGAATGCCGAGCCGCGCCTAGCCGGCGCCTCGGCAAATGCATTAAAGTCTAGGCCCTCGTCGCCCCCAACCTGACGTGTCCTCCTGCAGAAAGAGCCCAACGATGGAACACCGTGAAGCGCTTGTCGCGCTGCGACATTTTCTTTCAACTCAGATTCTTGGCCAGGAAAAACTCATTGAAAGGCTGTTGATCGCCTTGCTCGCCGACGGACACATCCTGGTCGAAGGCGCGCCCGGGCTGGCCAAGACCAAGGCGATCAAGGAACTGGCCGAAGGGATCGAAGCCGAATTTCATCGTGTGCAGTTCACCCCCGATCTGCTGCCGGCGGATATCACCGGCACCGAAATCTACCGTCCAGAAACCGGCAGTTTCGTCTTTCAGCAGGGGCCGATCTTTCACAACCTGGTGCTGGCCGACGAGATCAACCGCGCCCCGGCCAAGGTTCAGTCGGCGCTGCTCGAAGCCATGGCCGAGCGTCAGGTCAGTGTCGGGCGCAGCACCTACCCGCTGTCGCCGCTGTTTCTAGTGATGGCCACGCAAAACCCGATCGAGCAGGAAGGCACTTATCCGTTACCCGAAGCCCAGCTCGACCGTTTTCTGATGCATGTCACCATCGGTTTTCCCGATGCCGGCGTGGAACGCAAGATTCTCGCCCAGGCCCGCGGCGAGGCTCTGCATGGCGAGACCAAACCCGAGCATCGGGTCAGCCAGCAGGCCATTTTCGCCGCACGCAAGGAGATTCTCGGCCTGTATATGGCCGATGCGGTGGAGGAATACCTGGTGCAGTTGATCATGGCCACCCGCACGCCAGCCAAATACGACCCGGAAATGGCCGAGTGGATCGCCTACGGTGCTAGCCCGCGCGGCTCCATCGCCCTGGATCGCTGTGCACGGGCGCATGCCTGGCTGGCCGGGCGCGATTTCGTCAGCCCCGAAGACATTCAGGCCGTGTTGTTTGATGTGCTGCGCCATCGGATCATTCTGTCCTTCGAAGCCGAAGCAGCCGGCATCGATCAGGACCGGGTAATCCAGCGCATTCTCGACCGTGTGGCGGTGGCCTGATGCAGTCGCCGTCCGCCCACCCAAGCGCTGCCGTGGCGGCGACTGGCACCGCTACCACGCCGCTGGCAGCTGGCGCCGATGGCGTGCGGGTGAGCCTCGCCGAATTGCTGGAAATGCGCCATCGGGTGCGTGACGTGCAGCTGTTTTCCACCGCCAGCCGGCGCAGCCCGTTGATCGGCCTGCACCATTCCAAGTTACGCGGTGGTGGCGTGGACTTCGATCAGGTGCGCGTCTATCAGGCCGGCGACGATGTGCGCAGTATCGATTGGCGGGTCACCGCCCGGACCCAGGAGCCGCACACCAAGCTGTTTCATGAGGAGCGCGAGCGGCCGACCTACCTGTTGGTGGAGCAGAGCCGTCGGCTGTTTTTCGGCTCCGGACTGCGCTTCAAATCGGTGCTGGTCGCCCAAGCCGCCAGTCTGCTGGGCTGGGCCGCGCTGGGCCATAACGACCGTATCGGCGGCTTGGTATTTGGCGATAGCGAGCATTACGAGATCAAACCACGGCGCAGCAAGCACAGCCTGCTGCAGTTACTCAACTGCCTGGTGCGCGTCAACCAGACGCTGCACAGCGACATGGCCCCCGCCCGCGACGCCTTCGGCCTGGCCCTGCGCCGCGCCCGCGAGGTGCTGCGCCCCGGCAGTCTGGTGATGGTGTTGTGCGATGAACGCACGCTGACCGATAGCAGCGAGCAACAGTTGACCCTGCTGGCCCGGCACACCGACCTGTTATTGCTGCCCTTCTCCGACCCGCTCGACCACGCCTTGCCGGCGGCTGGCCTGCTGCGCTTTACCGAGGGCGGCGCGCAGCTGGAGCTGGACACCCAGGATGCCAAACTGCGCCAGGCCTATCGGGCCCAAGGCGAGGCGCGGATTGCCCGCTGGCAGCGGTTGGCGCAAAAGCTGCGGGTGCCCTTGTTGCCGCTCGACACCCAGACCGAACTGATCGAGCAGCTGCGCGCGCACCTAAATAGCCAACGACCCCGTAAACGCCGATGAGTCCCCTCGAACAATTGGCGCCGCTGATAGCCCCGCCGGCGGTCACCTGGTGGCCGCCGGCGCCCGGTTGGTGGTTGCTGGCGCTGCTACTCGGGCTGCTGGCCGTCTTGGGCTGGCGATGGGTCCAAGCAGCGCAAAGCGCACTCAACAACAGCGCCGAACAACCGCTGGAGAGTCAGCGCCAAGTGGCCCTAGATGAGCTGGTGCAGCTCAGTAAGCCCTACGATGGCGCGCCGGCCGCGCTCTGGTTGCAGCAGCTCAACGTGTTGCTTAAACGCCTGTGCCGCGCCCATTACCCAGACAGCCACAGCCATACGATGAGTGGCCGCACTTGGCTGGCCTTTCTAGATAGCCGCTGTCCGGCCGCCGGGCTGACCCGCTGGATGATTCTGGTGGAAGGCGCCTACCGCGGCGAATGCCAGTTGGACGACAAGGCCGTAGACGGGCTCAATCAGGCCGTCGAAATCTGGATTCGCAAACATGTTTGAGTTCGCCTGGCTGTGGATTTTTCTGCTGGTGCCGCTGCCCTGGGTGTTGCGCTGGCTATTGCCAGCGGCAGACAGCGGCGAGGCGGCGCTCAAGGTCAGTTTTTTGCCTGAGCTGCAACGCTTGGTCGGGCACCGCACGCGGGCCTATTTGCCGGCCTGGCGCAAGCAGTTGCCCGTTGCACTGCTCTGGCTGCTGCTGCTCAGCGCCGCCGCCCGCCCACAATGGCTGGGGGAGCCGCTACCGCTGCCGGCCAGTGGCCGTGATCTGCTGGTGGCAGTGGATGTCTCGGGCTCGATGGGCTATGCCGATATGCGCTGGGAAGGCCAGCAAGTTAGCCGCTTGAACTTGGTCAAACAGCTGCTCGGTGACTTTATCGAAGGCCGTCAGGGCGACCGGGTGGGGCTCATTTTGTTCGGCAGCCAGGCTTACCTGCAGGCGCCGCTCACCTTCGACCGGCGCACCGTGCGCACCTGGCTGGACGAGGCGCCAATTGGCATCGCCGGCAAGAACACCGCCATCGGCGATGCCATCGGTCTGGCGGTTAAGCGCCTGCGCCAACAACCAGACGAGGGTCGAGTGCTGGTGCTGATCACCGACGGAGCGAATAACGGCGGCGTGCTCGAGCCGCTGACGGCCGCCCGGCTGGCGGCCTTGGAAGGGGTGAAAATCTACTCCGTCGGCATCGGTGCCGATCCAGAGCGTGGCGCCGGGCTCGGCATTTTCAGCCTTAATCCGGGACTGGATCTGGACGAGCCGACCCTGCATGCCATTGCCGAGCAAACCGGCGGCGAGTATTTCCGCGCCCGCGACGCCGATGAACTGCAGGCCATCGACACAGCCCTCGACCGGCTCGAACCGGTGGCCCAGCAGCCGATCCAGACCCGACCAACTCATGCCTTATATGTCTGGCCTCTGGCCGTCGCCCTGTTGCTCAGTCTACTGTTGGTGGTCCGCGAACTCTGGCCGCAAACAGTGCCACTGGTGACGCAAAAACGCCCGTTCTGGCTACGGTGGCGGCCATGATTGCCGCGCTCTGGCCGCACTGGCAACGGCCCCTCTGGCTGCTGTTATTACCTCTGTTGATCTGGCTGCTGTGGCGCCTTTGGCATCGCCAGCGGCGCGCAGGCCGCTGGCAGATGTTGCTGCCGCCGGCCTTGCATGGCGTGCTGCTCAGTGGCGGCACGGGCCGCGGCCGACGGTTGCCGTGGATCGCTTTGGGGCTGGGCTGGCTGGTGGCCTGGCTGGCGCTGCTGGGACCCAGTTGGCAGCAGGTCGAACAGCTCAATGCCAAACCGGCCGACCCGCTGGTGGTATTGCTGGAGCTGACCCCGGCGATGCTGGCCAACGATATTCCGCCGACGCGCCTGGAGCAGGCCAAACGTAAGCTGCTGGACTTGCTCCAAGCCCGCAGCGACGCGCAAACCGCTGTGGTGGTGTTCGCCGGCAGCGCGCATACCCTGGTGCCGTTATCCGATGACCTGGCGACCATTCGCAATCTGCTGGACGCGCTCAAGCCATCGATCATGCCCGCCCCCGGGCGCCGTGCCGACCTGGCCGTCATCAAGGCCCTGGCCCTTCTCGAACTAGGTGCCCAGGGTCAAGGCCGCCTACTGTTGATCGCCAGCGCACTGGATGAGCAGGAGCGTCAGGGCATTCGCCGGGCGCTGGGCCCACGCGGCGAGCGCCTGCGCATCCTCGGGATCGGCAGCCGCGAAGGCGCGCCGGTGGTGCAGCCAGACGGACGTTTTCTCAGCGACGCCCAGGGCGCGATTATCCTGCCGCGTCTAGATGAAGCCGGACTCCAGGCGTTTGCCACTGAGCTAGGCGGCGCTTATCAACACGCCCGTCTGGATGACGCCGACTTGCGCCGGCTGGGTTTGCTCGATCCTCCGCAAGGCCTGCGTGAAGCAAGCGAACCCAGTCATCTGCAGACCTGGGCCGATCAAGGTTATTGGCTGCTGCTGGCGTTATTGCTGCTGGCGGCCTGCGCCGGTCGGCGTGGTTGGCTGTTCTGTCTGCCGCTGGTGTTGATGCTGCCGCAGCCCAGTTATGCCGTTGACTTCACTTCTCTCTGGTTGCGCCCCGACCAACAGGGGCAGCGCTTGCTGCAGGCACAGCGCCCAGCCGAAGCGGCCGAACGCTTCGAGGACCCGCAGTGGCAGGCGCAGGCGCTCTATCAGGCTGGCGATTATGCCGGCGCGGCAGCCCGTTTCGCCCAAGGCGACAGCGCCGCCGCGCACTACAACCGCGGCAACGCCCTGGCCCAGGCCAATCAACTGAATGCGGCGCTACAGGCCTATGCGCAGGCCTTGGACCTGCAACCCGACTTGCAACCGGCCCAGCAAAACCAAGCGCTGGTTGAGCAACTGCTGCGCCAACAGCAGCAAGCGCAACAATCGACGCAGCAAGATTCGAGCGATTCAGCGCCAGCAGACGAAAAGCCAGAAGGCCAACCGCCGACGGATGCACGCGCCGGCCAGACTCCTGGCGACCCGCCATCAAGCGCGGCAGGCAGCTTATCCGCCGCGCCCGGTCAGGCCGATCAACCGGCTGCCGCAGCCAACGATGCTCAGCAAAGCCCAGAGCCGAGCGGCTCGGCCGCCAGCCCTACTCCGCCCGACGCGGACCCAGGCCCTGAACCTCTCGACAAGCGCCCGGCCTCGGCGACTAGCGCCGCCGAGGCCAAGACGCCTGCGGCCGACGCCGAACAGCGCCAGGCGCTGGAACAATGGCTACGGCAGATTCCCGATGATCCCGGCGAGCTGCTGCGACGCAAATTCTGGTACCAACAGCAACAGGACCAAAATCAATGAAACGCCTGCCCAGTTCTGCCTTGAGCGTGCGTCTGCTGATCAGCGCCGTGCTGCTGTTGAGCTACCTACCAGGGCTGAGTCTAGCCAACTCAGCTAGTTTTACCGCCAGCGTCGATCGCACCCAGTTGAACGCCCACGAGAGCCTGGAGCTGACTCTCGAGTCCGATGACCCCACGCTGTTTGGTAAACCGGACCTGAGCCCCCTCGATGTCTTGTTCGAGGTACTCGGCAGCCGTCAGGTCAACCGCCTGGCCAGCCGCGACGGCCAGGCCCGTGCGACCACGCGCTGGATCATCACCCTGCGGCCCAAGCAGAACGGCTACGTGGTGATTCCGCCCCTGCGCCTGGGCACTATCGATAGCCTACCGATCACCCTGCAAGTGCAGGAGAAACCCTCCAACGACGACGCCAGCGCCCTTGCGCCGATCTTTATCGACGCGCACTTGGACCACGAAAGCGTCTATGTGCAGGCGCAAACCCTGTTGACCCTGCGCATCTATCATTCGGTGTCGCTGTATGACGACAGCAGCCTGACCCCGCTGCAGATGAGCGACGCCCGCGTCGAGCCGCTAGGCGAGCCGCGCACTTACGAGAAATTGATCGGCGGTGTGCGCCATGGGGTGATCGAGATGCGCTACGCGATCTACCCGCAACGCAGCGGCGTGCTGAGCATTCCCGCGCAGCTGTTCAGCGCCACGCCTGTGGCGCCGAACCGAAGCGATGATTTTCAGCCCTTTGGTCCCAGCCAGGGCAAGGTGATTGAAGTCCGCTCTCCGGTTATTCCGCTGACGGTCAAGGCTAAACCCGCCACGTATCCCGTCGATGCGCCCTGGCTGCCCGCAACGGCCCTGAGCCTAAGTGAATCCTGGAGCCCACAGCCTGAACAGGTAAAAGTCGGCGATTCCCTAACCCGCAGCCTGACGCTGAAAGTCGAGGGTCTGTCCAGCGCCCAGCTGCCACCGCTCCCCGCCACCGACCTGCAGGATGTGCGGCGTTACCCGGATCAGCCACAACTGGCCGATCAGCCCAGCGAACAAGGCGTGACCGGCAGCCGTACCGAACGCGCGGCGTTGGTGCCCAAGCGCAGTGGTCAGGTAGAACTGCCGGCGATACAGCTAGTGTGGTGGAACACCGGCGAAGACCGTCTGGAGCGCAGCAGCCTGCCGGCGCGCACCCTGCAGGTGGCCAATAATCCGGCGCTGCTGGAGGCGCCGGTGCTGAACGTCGCACCCGCACCGCTGCACGGCCAAGGCCCGACACTCTGGCCCTGGCAGTTGAGCAGCGCCCTGCTGGCCGGCACCAGTCTGCTGGGTTTTGCGCTGTGGTGGCGCGCGCGGCAGCGCCCGGCCATCGTGCGCCAGGTACCGAGCGGACCGAGCCCGCGCTCGCTGCTCGACGACCTGAAACGTGTCTGCCTAGCCAACGATTCCCAAGCCACCCGACAGGCGCTGGACGCCTGGGCTCGGCAGCAGCCAGAAACCCTGGCGCAGATGGCCGGGCGTTTTGTGCCACTGTCCGCGGCATTGGACGGCTTGAATGGCGCGCTCTACAGCGAAGCCGGCCAGTCCTGGCAGGGCCAAGACCTGTGGCACGCCATCGGTGCCCTGCCGAGCATTGACGCCAACCCAGAAAACACCGAGCACGCCAGCCCTTTGCCGCCGCTGTATCCGCGCTAAGCGAATGGACTACACCGCACAACAGTCCGCCAACCGTGCGAGCTAAGTCAGCTGCTGGGTGGCACGGGAGATACGCTCGCTGAGATTTTGCTTTTGTGCAGGATCTAACCTGCACTCACTTGATCCGTAGACGCATACTGTCTATATTTGCATCTGCAGACAAATAAATAGGTGATCGCTATGACAGTAGCCCTTCAAACACAAGGATTCAGCAAAGACCAGTGCGTGACGGGTCTACGCGCTGCTGTAGGCATACTCGAAAAATGGCAGGCGTCGAGCGATCAGGCCTGCCGTATTCTGCGAATTTCTCGCAGTACCTACACCCGTGCCAAACAGCGCGATCCCGATTGGTCCGTTGGCCTGGATTCAGACCAGATGCAGCGAATCAGCTTCGTTCTCAACATTCACGCCGCTCTGCGCCTGGTCTTTGATAACCCAGAGAACGTCTATGGCTTCCCGGCGATGGCCAACGAAAACGAGTTTTTCAATGGCCGGACCCCGCTCGAAATCATGTCTCAGGGCGATATGATTTCCCTATACGAGACATTTCGGCGGATCGACGTGCTGCGCGGCGCGCAATGGTGAGGGTGGGTCAACTAGCAGAACTGGCCGGGGAGCAGGTGCAGGCCTACCGATTGGTCAACTCAACGTTCCCGCCTATTGCGTTGTTTGATGATGTTGCGAACGCAGACGAGTTTGAGGTCCTGTACCAGATACAAGCCCTCACGAATCCACGATTGCAAAACGAGCTGGGTAACCTTGAATTGATACCGAGTGGAGAGATTCCTTTCGGTATTCCGGGGTGCGCTTATGCGACGGCCCCCTTCACCCACGTCAACCCGGCGGGTTCGCGGTTCAGCGACGGGGAATTTGGCGTCTTGTACTTGGCGGCATCGATGGAAACAGCCTTGGCTGAGGTGCGGTATCACCAGGATCAGTATTGGTTAAATGTTCAGAATTTCAATTACGAGAGGTTTGTTTTCCGAGGGTTATCCTGCACTTTCGTTGACGAATCAATGCGCGATGCCACATCCATTCCGATCACTGATCCTATCTACGATCCTGTCGATTACACGCACTCCCATCGTTTGGGGAAGGCAATCAAAGAGGCAGGATGTCCTGGCCTGCGGTACAACTCTGTGCGTAGGCATGGCGACTATTGCTGGGCCCTGATGACCCCGAGTCCCGTCTCATCGGTCATCCAAACAGCGCACTACGAGATGATCTGGAACGGTCAGATCACCAGCGTGAATAAACTCAGCGTCGCCTGAGCGCATTGCAGGCGCTAGCGCGAATTCGGCGAGCGCCTTATTTGAAGCAAAAAAAACCGCGACCCTCAGGCCGCGGTTTTTTTAGTGCGCTGAAGAATCAGGCCTCGGCTTGGGCCTGGGCCTTTTGGCGCAATTTCTCTGGATTGATAAGGAAATGTGCCAGCGCTGGCAGCAACCAGATCGCACCGATCATGTTCCAAAGGAACATAAAGGTCAGCATAAGGCCCATATCAGCCTGGAACTTGATCGCCGAGAAGATCCAGGTTGCCACACCAATCGCTAGACATACGCCAGTAAACAGCACGGCCTTGCCGGTCGACTTGAGGGTTTCGTAGTACGCCTCTTGCAACGACATTCCTTGGCGCAGGAAGGTCTCCAGGCGGCTGTAGATATAGATGCCGTAATCGACACCAATACCTACGCCCAAGGCGATTACCGGTAGCGTCGCGACCTTCACGCCAATGCCCATAGAGGCCATCAACGCGTTACCCAGCACCGAAGTCAGCACCAGCGGCAACATCACGCAGAGGGTCGCGGCAATTGAGCGAAAGGTCAGCAGGCACATGAAACCCACAGCCGCATAAACCGCGATCAACATAGTGGTTTCGGAGGCGGCGATCACCTCGTTGGTGGCCGCTTCGATGCCGGCATTGCCCGCTGCCAGAATAAACTCCAGATCTGGCTGGTTGTTCGCCTTGGCAAAGTTTTCGGCGACCTTAACGGTGCGTGACAGGGTTTGCGCCTTGTGATCGTTGAGAAACACCAGTACCGGCGCCACCGAACAATCAGCGTTGTACAGGCCATCGGCACGAGCGATCGAGTTGTTCAACACATCCTGACTGCGCGACAGGGTTTCCCATTTCAGGTTGCCCTCGTTCATGCCCTTGATCACCTGCTTGGACACGCTGACCATGGAAATGGCCGACTGCACGCCCTGGGTGTTTTCCATCTGCCACATCAACTCGTCCATGGCCGCCAGCGCCGCGTGGCTCGAGCAGCCCTCGGTCGGGGTCTTAACCATCACCACCAGCACATCCGAGCTGGTCGAGTAGTTGTGGATTACGAAGTCGTTATCCACGTTATAGCGCGAGTCGGGACGCAGCTCTGGCGCGCCCTGATCGAGGTCGCCGATCTGCAGGTTTTCTTGTTGATACCAGAAGCCGCCCGCCCCCGCCGCCAGCGCGATGGCGAGGGAAATCGGTGCCACCCGCGGATTCGCGAAATTGGACAGCAGGCGCCAAAACGGATGATCACGCGCGGCGTCTTCACGGCTGATGCGCACGGCTTTCTTGCTGATACCGATATAGGAAATCATCACCGGCAGCAGAATCAGATTGGTCAGGATGATCACCGCCACGCCCACCGAGGCGCCGATGGCCAGTTCGCGGATTACCCCAATATCGATCAGCAGCAAGGTCACAAAACCCACTGCGTCGGAGAGCAAGGCAATCAGCCCCGGCAAAAACAGTTGCCGAAAGGTGCGCCGCGCCGCGGTCAAGGCGTTGTCGGCATCGCTTGAGTGTTGCGCAATACCGTTGATTTTCTGGACGCCGTGGGAAATGCCGATGGCAAACACCAGAAACGGCACTAGCATCGAGTAAGGGTCCAGGCCGAAGCCCAAGGTGTGCAGCAAACCGAGCTGCCAGACCACTGCAATCAGCGTGGTCACCACCACGGCCAGGGCACTTCTGAAGCAATGGGTGAACCACAGCAGCAGCAAGAAGGTGATGACAATGGCCACCCCGAAGAACAAGGCCACGCCGAGCAAGCCATCGATCAGGTCGCCGACTTTTTTGGCAAAGCCGGTGATGTGCACCTGTACATTGGGATTTTGCGCTTGGAACTTATCGCGGATTTTTTCTTCTAGCTCATGGGAAAATTGCTGGTAGTCCAGCTTGATCAGCGTGCCTTGGTCCTGCGGGTCTGGGTAGGCCTCCAGCAGCGGTACATCGATGATGCTGGACTTAAAGTTGTTCGCGACCAGACGGCCCACTTGCCCCGATTTAAGGATATTGCTGCGCAAGTCTTCGAGGCTTTCCGCGGAGCCATCATAGCTCTGGGGAATCATTTGGCCGCCGGCAAACCCTTGCTCGGTCACCTCGGTCCAGCGCACGCTGGGACTCCACAGGGACTTCAGACCGGCACGTTCAACACCGTTAATGTAAAACACCTCGTCGTTAATCAAACGCAGTGTTTCCATGTACTCCTTGGTGAAGATATCGCCTTCTTTAGCCTCCACTGAAATGCGCACGGTATTGCCCAAATTCGCCAGATCATTACGGTGCTCAAGCATTTTCTGGATGTAGGGGTGCCCCAGCGGAATCATTTTCTCGAAGCTGGTTTGCGGGCGCACCTGGGCGGCCTGATAGAACAGAACAGCGCTGATCAACAGGCACAGCACAATGACGGCCGGGCGATTGTTGAAAATCAAGCGCTCCAGGAAAGACGATGGTTGTTGTTGATGCTTACTCATGCAGACGCTCCCGGCTTATTTTTTATTCTTGACCCAGAATGCTTAACCCAGGATGGCCAATCCAAAACGGCAGATCCAAAACGCTCACCCCAGCTCATGGTTGACCCAGATCGGCGCCACTGGGCGACGCAACGTGGATACCGCCCTGCCCCACTAAAATCAGCTTGCCGTCATCCGCTGTGCTAACCCCGGCCAGCGAAAGCCGGTCGGGGCGGTTGAACACACTAAAGCTGCGACCGTTATCGGTGCTTTTCAACACGCTGCCGCCATGCCCGACCACCACCATTGAACCGTCAGCCAGCAGCGTACCGTCGGCCAGACCAAATTCCAGCGGGCCGTTGTGGGACGTATTCAGCTCAATCTGTTCCCAGCTGGCACCAAAGTCGGTCGAGCGAAACAAATGACCGCGCAGGCCATAGACCAACAAAGTGTTGGCTTGGTTGGTGGCCAAGGCGCCGAACAAAGAACCCTCGTAAGGCCCTTCAAGGGTTTCCCAGGTTTGCCCGCCGTCGGCGGAGCGAAACATGCTGCCCAGCTCGCCGACAATAAACAGCCCGGCATCCTTGACCGAGATGATGCCGTTCAGGTGATAGGCAAACTCGTTGTCGAGACGCTCACTGATGTCTTCCCAGTGTTTGCCACCGTCGTGGGTGACGAGCAGGGCGTTGTAAGCGCCGACCACGAAACCGGTGTTCGCGTCTTGGAACCAGACATCCAAAAACGGCGCACCCGCTTCACGCTCGCGATCAATATACTGCTGGGTCCAAGTAGCGCCGCCATCTTCGCTGGCGAGAATTTGCGCATCATGCCCCACCGCCCAGCCTTTTTTGTCATCGACAAAAAACACTGCGGTCAGCATCTGTTTGGTTGGCACCTTGGCCTGGGTCCAGATCTTGGCATTGTTGTCAGAAAACAGAATGTGCCCGCGGTCCCCGACCGCCACTAGTCGGCTACCAGCGCGCGTAACATCCAGCAGCAGACTCTCAATGGCCTTGCTCGACTCTATGGAATACTCGCCTGCGTTAGCGTCGGGGCCGGCGGCGTGCAGCGTGGCCGCGAAGGTCAGCAGGCACAGCGCACTGCACAGCCTGAATAGGTGGGCCACAGACACGCACAACCGCACCGCCGGGGTGCGCAAAACCTTCACTGAATTGGCATGCGGGATGCGCTGCCGGACGGGCTCACTCATAAATCTGCTCCCTTTTCTTTATTGTTATTGCATCGACGCTATCGCATCGAACGGTGTTGAGACGGCCGTCATCTGCGCGTGAGCAGAGCCGCTATGCTATCGGCCTTTCGAAAGGCCTGACAATCGGCGTGACGTTATGTTTTGTTAAAGCCAAGCGCCAAGACTGCGCCTGAGCAGGCAAGGGCTCACGCGTAAAAGAGCAGCAATGATTGGTTTTCAACCAACCGTCGCTAAATTCTAGCCTTGCTGGGATGACGATTTGCCACCAATCCATAATGAAAACGCAGACCAAAAAAACGGGTCACTCCGCTATGCAGAGTGACCCGTTGTCGATCCAGCGTTAGGCCAGGCTTTTGCTGACCACTTCATAGACATCGCTGGACAGCGCGCCCGAGGTGAGAATCCGCTGCAGCTGGGTTTTCATCAATGCCTGGCGCGCGGCATCGTATTTGCGCCAGCGGGTCAGCGGCGCCAGCTGGCGCGAAGCGATCTGCGGATTGAAGGCATTCAGTTTGATCACCAGATCGGCCAGGAAGGCATAACCGGCACCATCGGGACGGTGGAAGTTAACCAGGTTTTGCCCGGCAAAGGCGCCAACCACAGCGCGCACTTTGTTCGGATTTTTCAGGGTGAACGCCGGGTGCTTCATCAACTGTTGCACGCGCTCCAGTCCGCCTGGCAAGGTGCTGCCGGCCTGCACGCTGAACCACTGATCCATCACCAACGGGTCGTCTTTAAACATCTCGGCGAAGGCCGCCAGGGTCGTGGCTTTTTCCTGCTCGAACGGCGAGTTAACCAGCACCGCCAGCGCGGCCAGACGCTCGGTCATGTTGTCGCAGGCTTGGTACTGCTCTAGGGTCGCCGCCAGCACTTGCGGTTGACCGCTTAGGATCAGGTAGGACAGGGCAATATTCTGCAGACGGCGCCGGGCGAAGTGGCTGTCTTCGGCGACATAGGCGGTCTGCCGGGACTGTTCGCGATTGGCCTGGTAGCGCTGCCACAGGGGCTCGAACAGCGCCGTGGCCAACTGCTCGCGGGCGAACTCGCGGGCACAGTGAATGGCCTCGACATCCGCCACCTCGCTGATTTCAGTGAGGTAGGCCTCGCCGGGCAGCGAGAGCATCTCGGCGACCATGGCTTGATCGAGTTGCTCGTCGGCCAGCACGCTGCGCAGCGCAGTGATCAGGCGTTGATCGAGCAGCAATGGCTCGCCGCGCTGCTGCTGAGCGATCAACTCTTGCAAGACCTGCACGGACAACTGCTGGCCAGCCTCCCAGCGGTTGAAACCGTCGCTGTCGTGCTGCATCAAAAACATCAGCTGATCGCGGCTGTAGGCAAAGCTCAGCTTGACCGGCGCGCAGAAACCACGCAGCAGTGAAGGCAAGGGTTGCGTAGCAATGTCGACGAAGCTGAAGGTCTGCTCGGCCTCGGTGAGAATCAATACCCGGCTGGTGCCTTGGCTGCTCGCCTCGCCTTCCAGGCGCAGCGCCAGGTCGTGGCCCTGAGCATCCAATAGGCCTACTTCCATCGGAATCACCAGCGGCAACTTTTGCGCCTGCCCGGGCGTGCTCGGGCAAGTCTGCGTGAAGGTCAGGCGGTAGGTTTGAGTCGGCGCATCGTAGGCCTCACTGACCGCTAGACGCGGCGTGCCAGCCTGGCTGTACCAGCGTTTGAACTGGCTGAGGTCGGTGCCCGAGGCATCTTGCATCGCCTGGATAAAGTCGTCGCACGTTACCGCCTGGCCGTCGTGGCGCTGAAAATACAGATCGCTGCCCTCGCGAAAGGCCTCTGGGCCCAGCAGGGTGTGCAGCATGCGCACCACTTCGGCGCCTTTTTCATACACGGTTAGGGTGTAGAAATTGGAGATTTCCATAAAGGCTTCCGGGCGCACGGCATGAGCCATGGGGCCGGCATCTTCGGCGAACTGGTTAGTGCGCAGAAAGGCTACATCCTCGATACGCTTGACCGTAGCCGAATTCATGTCCGCGGAGAATTGGGAATCGCGAAACACCGTGAAGCCTTCCTTGAGCGACAGCTGGAACCAGTCGCGACAGGTGACCCGGTTGCCCGACCAGTTATGGAAGTATTCATGCGCCACCACCGCCTCAACCCGCTGGTGCGCGGCATCGGTAGCGGTTTCGGCGCGGGCCAGCACGCAGCTGGAGTTGAAGATGTTCAGGCCCTTGTTTTCCATGGCGCCCATGTTGAAGTCGTTGACCGCGACGATCATGAAGATATCCAGGTCGTACTCGCGGCCATACTGCTCTTCGTCCCAGCGCATGGATTTTTTCAGGCTGTGCATGGCGTGCTGGCACTTGTCGATGTTCTCGGGTTCGACATAGATGCGCAGCGCCACCTCGCGCTGACTCTGGGTGGTGAAGCTGTCTTCAATGGCCCATAAATCACCGGCCACCAGCGCAAACAGGTAAGCCGGTTTCATAAAGGGGTCTTGCCAGGTCACCCAGTGCCGACCGCCCTCGGCGGGGCCGCTGGCAATCGGGTTGCCATTGGAAAGCAGCACCGGATAGTCTTTTTGCGCCGCACTCAGAGTAGTAGTGAACTTGCTCATCACGTCCGGGCGGTCGAGGTAATAGGTGATCTTGCGAAAGCCTTCGGCTTCGCATTGGGTGCAGAACAACCGGCCAGATTTGTACAGGCCTTCCAGCGCCGTGTTCTGTTCCGGATGGATGCGCACCGTGCTGTCGAGGGTAAAGCTCGCAGCCGTGGGTTGCAGCCTTAGCTGGTCCTCGCTCAGTTGATAATCGCCCGCCTCCAGAGTGACGTCGTCCAGTTGCAGCGAGAGCAACTCCAGCTCCTGGCCATCCAGCACTAACGCAGGCAAGCCGGTGCCGCGCGCCGGGTTGCGGCGCATCACCAGTTGCGCATGAACCAGGCTATGGTCCTCGAACAGCTCGAAGGTCAGGTGGGTTTCATCGATCAGGTAGTCCGGCGCCTGATAGTCCTTCAGGTAAATCATCTTCGGTTGTTCGGTGCGCATGCTTGCCTCTTCTATTTCTATTGAGCGTTAAGCGTCAAAAATGCAGCGTTGAAAATGTCAAACCAACAGTCATCTGCGGCGCATTTAGGCCGTGCAACTGGCGGCTATTTGGTAGGCCGTGTATTTACGGATATTGATCACACCGGTATCGAACAAAAGGTACTGACCCTTGATGCCCAGCAAGGTGCCTTCGGCGATTGGGTTCTTGTCCAGGTTAAAGCTGCTGATTTTGGCCGGATAGGCATCGATCGGGTACTGAATATCGACTGCGGGCGCGTCGCTCACGGCTTGAATGGCCTGTAAGCCAAAGCGCTGTTGCAGCCCCTGCAGACCCTCAGCGCAGGCCTCAAACAGCTGTTCGCGCACGGCCGGCAGATCGACTGGCGCAGCATCGCCCTTGAGCAGCGCGCGCCAGTTGGTACGGTCTGCTACCTGACTGCGCAGCAGGTCTTCGACCAATCCCGATTGCTGCCGAGTGGCCACCCGAAAAATCGGCAGAGCCTGAATGGCGCCTTGGTCCATCCAGCGGGTGGGCACTTGATTGGCGCGGGTGATGCCGACTTTCACGCCTGAAGAGTTGGCCAGATAGACCACATGCTCAGTCATGCAGAACTGCTCGCCCCATGCCGGATCACGGCAGGTCCCAGCGTAGTAGTGACAGCGCTCCGGGCTCATGATGCAGGTATCGCACTGCGCCAGTTTTTTCATGCACGGATAGCAATAACCCTGGCTGAAGCTGGTTTTGGTCTTGCGCCCGCAATGGTTGCAGTGAATGGCGCCCAGAAATTCCAGGCGCAGGGTCTTGCCAATCAACGGATTAACCGGCACTTCCTGCTCGCCTAGACGAAAGCTGTACTGCACCGGGCTGCCCAGGCTCACTCGCATCTTGCTAAAAGCGCCACGGGCCAGTTCGATCATCACAGAACGACCATCAGTGCAGGGTTTCCGAGGAGGTGAACAGCAGGTTGGGTATGGCTTCGGTCTTGGACCCGCATTCATTGGTCCCCATGTAGCCGGTGCGCTGGTCTTCCGGCAGGTTCTGCAACTCCCAGACAATCATCGCCTGCAAGCTCAAGGCCTTTTGCTCGGGCGTCAATTTGCGGCCATCCGGCCATTTACCGATCTCGACCGCGAGTTGCAGGCGCTGGTGGATTTCCGGTGTGATGTTCTCGATCATTTCGGCAAAAGACTGCATAGGCACTCCAATAGCAAACAGGTAGTCGTAATAAAACCGCAGTTTAACGGCGCGAGCGCGCCAGCGCACCGCCCAGCAAACCGGTGAGACAGCCGATCAGTAGACCGCCCACATGGGCGGCGTTAGCAATAGCGCCAAATCCCAGGGCGGTAATCAGCCCTGATAGGCACAGCAGCAGCCAGACTAGCATCATCACCAGCACCCCCTGCGGCAATCGAAAGGCCGAGCTGGGCGCCAGTTTCTGGAAGATCCAGCAGTGCCCGAGCAGGCCGTACAGCACCCCAGACAAACCGCCAAATAGCGACGGGCCGCTCTGGCTATACTGGGCGAGATTGGAGACCAAACTGAACAGCAGGGTCAGCGCCAGCAGCATCAGACCACCCTGACGCGCCTCGATGCGCCGGCCCAGCTCCCAGTACCAGAGGGCATTCATGGCCAGGTGGAGGATGCCGAAGTGAATCAGCATCGGCGTCAGCAGCCGCCACCACTGCCCCGCTAGCAGGCTGTCGGCCAGCGGGGTAAAGACGATGTAGTCGCCCTGAATCTGGAAATCCTGAAAGCTCAACCAACTGATGGCCGCGAAATTCGCGCCCAGCAAGGTCACGCCCGCGACGACCAAGGTCAGCGCCAGCATGGCGGCAGTGCTCGGCGAGTTTTTGAGCTGACCAAGCAGGCCCGGCGTGCTCGCCTTCGTGGTTAATTGCGATTGGCCATCTCCCACCGGGAAGCGTGTATACAACCCACGCACCTGTTCGACCATGCCGGCTGACACCCAGAGCACCTGCTCACCGGCTTCCTCGCTGACCCGGTGCGGCACGTCCAGGCGCTCAAGCAAGGCGACAAAGGCGCTCAGATCGGTGTCCACCGGCAGGCGCAATACGGCTACGGGTTGCATGCGCGGCTCTCAGTTTGGTTGTCGATAAACCGTACCTGGCTGCTGCTAAACATCATGTGGCTGTCGATAAATAACCTGTCCATAAAGCCGGTGTCTGCAAAGGGTGTGCGCATTACCTCGCGCGGTTCGGCCAGCGCGGGGCAAATGCGTGGCGCGCTCATCGTGGCGCCTCCGGGCGTTCTACCTCGACCCAGGCAAATTTGGCCGGATCGAGCTGGGTTTCCTGGTCCAGCCGATAGGCCACCAGTTTGCCGTACAGCACCGCGCTGTAATCCAGGCAGGCCAGGTTGGGCCGGATCGGTAGCGGCTCGCCGCGGCGCCAGTAGTGACCGACAAACAGCAGCGGTTCGTGCAGTTCATAGGTGAGCAGCTCGGCTTTCTGTGGTTCAGACAAGGGCGTTTGCGCGGCCGCGGGCGGTAATGCATCGGGCTGGAAGACGATGTCACCGTAGGTCTGCGGCGCGTCTTCCCAGAATTTGGTGCGGAAAAAACTGCGGCTAAAGCCCTCGTCACTGGTCAGTGATAAACCATGGGGCAGCCGCATATGAGTGCCGCGCAGCAGTCTATCGAATACCGTGCAGGCAAAACTGCCGGGTACGGCCGCGGCCTGAACAAAAGCCGCATCGACCCGACCGTCGGGGAATAACTGGCGTAGTGACTCGATTAGCCCAGCATCCCAGCAGGCATGCACCACCCGAAATCGGCCGGCATCGATAAACAGCGGCAACTGGTAAAACCAGTCGAGAAACTCGCTCCACTCCTGGGGATACGCCTCGAACTGCGTCAAAGTCTGGTGCAGTAGATGCTCATGTCGCGACGTGTGCTCGCGCACAAACTGGTGTCCGCTGCCCGGCACGGCTGGCGTATTCCAGCCCAGGGCGCTGAATTCATGATTGCCCATGATGCACACCGCCTGGCCGGCCTCGACCATGTCGCGCACCAGGTGCAGGGCCTCGCGAATGCGCGGGCCGCGGTCGATGATATCGCCCAAAAATACCGCCAAGCGCCGGCGATGGCGCCAGACGCCGGCTTGCTTGCGGTAACCGAGGCGCTCGAGCAAGCGCTCCAGGCTATGGGCGCAACCATGCACGTCACCGATCAGATCATAACTGCGCGCGGGATCTAGCAGCATGTTCAATTACCTCCGCCGCCAAGTCGGCTACCCCAGCCTAGTTTGGTCCGGCATACCTCGTAATAATTGTGATCCAGCGGGTGGATCAGGTGCAGTTTTTGCGCGCGCTTCTTGATGGTGATGGTGTCGCCCGGCGCGCAGGTGAAATGATTCTGCCCATCGCAGGAGACCAGCGGATAGATCTGCATATTCTTGGACACCACCAGCTTCAATTCGCTGTTGCCGTCCACCACGATCGGTCGGCTAGACAGCGTGTGTGGGTGCATGGGCACGATGACGATGGCGTCCAGCTTGGGGTGCATGATCGGCCCTCCCGCGGACAACGCATAAGCCGTGGAGCCGGTGGGCGTGGCAACGATCAGCCCATCGGCTTTCTGGCTGCAGACAAATTGCCCATCGATATACAGCTCGAACTCGATCATCCGGGTCGACTTGCCGGCATGCAGCACCACATCGTTGAGCGCGTCGCCCTGGCCGATGGGCTCGCCTTGCCGGCGGACCTCGGCCTCCAGCAGAAAGCGATGCTCGTTCAAAAAACGACCTTCCAGAACCTCGCTGACCTGGGCTTCCAGCTCGTCGGGCAGAATGTCGGTGAGAAAGCCCAGGCTGCCACGGTTGACGCCCAGTACCGGCACTTTGTGCTTGGACAACGCGCGCGCCGCGCCCAGCATGCTGCCATCGCCGCCAACGACAATGACCAGATCGCAGACCTCGCCCAGCAGCTTACGCGACGAGGTTTGCAGGCCGTGTCCGGGCAATACCTCGGCAATGTTGTCCTCGAGGATCACGTGCAGATGGCGCGCGATCAGAAACTTTTTCAGGCGGCGAATGGTGTCGAGCACATGCGGACTGCCCAGCCGACCAATAATCCCGATATTACGAAACTGCTCCATGAGGTTCTCTGCGACAGGCGTGAGTGGCCGATTATGGGCGAAAGCCAGGCATAGCGGCAAACGGGTACTTTTCCAGCGCTGCAGGCTATGCTCGGCACATGATGCCTTTCACCGTATTGACCGATCTACCCCGCCAACTGGTTCAGCCCCAGGTGCGCGATCTGGCCTGGGTGCTGTTTTCCGCGCCACTGCTGGGCAGCACGCCCTGGCCGCAACGCCATCCGCTGCACGCCAGCGGCTGGCAGCGGACCCCGGGACTGCTGGCCGACTGGTTGACCGGCCTGGATCGGGATTCGAGCACGCTGAGCCGCTGGTTGGCGCACGGTTCGATCCGCCGCCTGGGCCTGTATTACGAGCGACTCTGGCAGTTCGCCTTGCACGCTGCGCCCGGCGTCGACGTGCTGGCGGCCAACCTGCCCATCCGCGTGGCCGGGCAAACCCTCGGCGAGCTGGATCTGCTGCTGCGCGACGCCGAGGGCGTACATCACCTGGAACTGGCGGTAAAACTCTACCTGGGTCCGCAAGCGGCGCAGGGCCGTGATGCTGCGCAATGGATCGGCCCCGGCAGCCAGGACCGACTCGACATTAAGCTCAATCATCTAAGCCGGCATCAGTTGCCGATGTCAGCCCGCCCGGAAGCCCGCGCGGTGCTGGCCGCCCTGACTGAAGAGCCACTTCAAGCCGAACTCTGGCTGGCCGGCTATCTCTTCTATCCCTGGCCAGGAACGTGCGCCGCACCCTCTGGTGCGCACCCGCAGCACCTGCGTGGGCGCTGGTTGCGGCAACGCGACTGGCCACAGTTTATGGCCCAGAGCGCGCCCGGGCGCTGGCAGCCTATACCGCGGCAAACCTGGCTGGCGCCGGCCCGCGCCGACGATAGCCAAACCTGGCCCGCGCCGCAGCTGGACGCTTGGTTGACGCAACTGGCCACGCACGCTCAGGCACAGTTACTGGTCAGGTTCGAGGAAGATGGCCAAGGCAACTGGCGCGAAGCCGAGCGGTTGTTTCTGGTCGCCGACCAATGGCCGCAATCGCTTGGCGAGGCGTTTACAGGTGCTGCGCGCGATCCCTTGCCTGGCTGACCTGCGCTGAGTACGGGACCGGGTTTCAGCCGCAAACCAGGTCAATATTGCCTCAGCTCAAGACCGTGTTTCGGCCAGTCTCTTCAAACGATCCAGCAAAGCGCGCCGTCCCTGCAAGCCGCCCGTATGCACGAACAGCAGGCGAGTGCCGCGGGCAATGTCGCCGGCTTCTACCTGATTGCGCAACGCCAGCAAGGCCTTGGCCGTGTACAGCGGGTCGAGCAGCAGGCCACTGCAGCGCTCGGTTTCGAACATAAAACCGGCCAGTTCGGCATCGATCCTGGCAAAACCACCGCGGCAGGCATCCAGCAAACGGTATCCAGCGTTAGCCTGACCCGCTTCGCTCAGAATCGCCTGCACCTGCTGCGCGGCGCCGTGATCGGCCGGCAACGCCAGGGCGCCGTACACCGGATGCGCTCCAGCCTCGGCCAGCACCAGCCCGGCCAGCGTGGTGCCGGTGCCGACCGCCAGCCACCACGCGTCATAATCGTCCCAGCCCACACCAGCCAGCTGCATGCGCACCTGTTTCACCAACACAGCGCAGCCCCGGGCCCCGCGCAAACCGCCGCCGCCTTCCGGCACCGGCTGCAATGTTGGATAGCGTTCCTGCCAGTCCTCCCAGAAATTCGCCTGATGACGCGCGCGATAACCACCATAACCAAGCCAATGCAGCTGCATACCGAATGCCTGCAAATCGCGCACGGTGGGCGTGTCTTGCGGGGTGCCGCGCAACAGCCCGACGCTGGTAAAACCAAAGCGCTGGCCGGCGGCGGCCAGCGCATGCAGATGATTGGAGTGAGGGCCACCCAGGCTGATCAGTCCCTCGGCGCCCGCCTGCTGCGCCGCGGCCAGGTATGGCGCGAGCTTGAACCACTTATTGCCCGAAATCAGCGGATCAATCTGCTCCAGCCGCAATACAGCGACCTCGACCCCGGCGCGCGTCAGCCAATCGAGAAGCAGCAATTGCAAGGGGGCCTCGGCAACGAAGTGCTGAGCGGCCGTGTCGGTCATGGCGTCTCCTGATCAGTGCGCGACGAAAAGCAATCCGCTAGTTTCCCTCTGATTCCCCAGGTAAGCGACTGAAAAACAATCAATTGTACCGTTCGAAGGGGAGCGGGAAACTCGTCACAGAACGTCGCCAGGTTATGTTCTGGCGTTTTTTATAGCCTGGAACCGCCCTGTGCAGCCTCTAGACTTCCACGCTTATAGCGCCGCGGCCAAGCGCGCACCTTGCTCGATTGCCCGCTTGGCATCCAGCTCGACGGCCACATCGGCGCCGCCAATCAGGTGCAGTGTCTGCCCGGCAGCCAGCAGGGCTTCTTGCAACTCGCGCAGTGGGTCCTGGCCGGCGCAGAGGATCACGGTGTCCACCGCCAGCACCTGCGGCTCGCCTTCGCCAATGCGAATATGCAGGCCGGCAGCATCAATCTGCAGGTACTCGACGTTGTTGAGCATCTGCACCTGCTTGTTCTTCAGCCCGGCACGATGGACCCAGCCGCTGGTCTTGCCGAGACCTGCGCCAACCTTGGATTTTTTGCGCTGCAGCAAGAACACCTGGCGCGCCGGTGCGTGCGGCTGCGCTTGAATGCCCGCGACCCCGCCACGCGCCTGCAGCTCGGGGTCGATGCCCCACTCCTTCCAGAACGCCGCACGGTCCAGACTGGTGCTCACGCCCTGATGGGTAATGAACTCCGACACATCAAAGCCGATGCCGCCGGCGCCGATCACTGCGACCCGCTGGCCCACCGGCTTGCGACCGAGAATGGCATCCAGATAGTTGATCACCATCGGCTGCTCCACGCCGGGAATGGCCGGCGTGCGCGGCTGGATGCCGGTGGCCAGGATGATTTCGTCAAACCCGCCGGCAACCAGTTCGGCGGCGCTGACCCGGGTATTCAGGCGCAGCTCGACGCCGCTGGTTTGCAGCTTGCGGCTGTAGTAGCGCAGAGTTTCGAAAAACTCCTCTTTGCCCGGCACCCGCTTGGCTACATTGAACTGGCCGCCGATCTCGTCGGCCGAGTCAAACAGCGTCACGTGATGGCCACGCTCAGCAGCCACCGTGGCAGCGGAAAGCCCAGCTGGACCGGCGCCGACCACGGCGATTTTTTTCACTTTTGCGGTAGGAATGTAGTTCAGCTCGGTTTCATGGCAGGCCCGCGGATTGACCAGGCAGCTGGTCAACTTGCCGGCGAAGGTGTGATCCAGACAGGCTTGATTGCAACCGATACAGGTGTTGATTTCATCGCTGCGACCGGCCGCGGCCTTGGCCACAAATTCCGGATCGGCGAGGAACGGCCGGGCCATGGAAACCATGTCGGCATCGCCTTCGGCCAATACCTGCTCGGCAATTTCCGGGGTATTGATACGATTGGTGGTGATCAGCGGAATCTTCACTTCGCCGCGCAGTTTGGCGGTGACCTTGGTAAAGGCCGCCCGCGGCACCTTGGTGACAATGGTTGGGATGCGCGCTTCGTGCCAGCCGATGCCGGTGTTAATCAGGGTGGCGCCGGCTTTTTCCACGGCCTTGGCCAGCAGCACCACCTCATCCCAGGCGCTGCCGTCCTGAATCAGGTCGAGCATCGACAGGCGATAGATGATGATGAAGTTCGGCCCAACCGCCTCGCGTACCCGACGCACGATTTCCACCGGTAGACGCATGCGATTGGCATAGCTGCCGCCCCAGCGATCGGTTCGCTGATTGGTGTGCAGCGCCAGAAACTGGTTAATCAAATAGCCTTCCGAACCCATGATCTCAACGCCGTCGTAACCGGCCTGCTGGGCCAGACAGGAGCAGTTGATAAAGTCCTGAATCTGTTTCTCGATGCCCTCCTCGTCCAGTTCTTTGGGCTTGAACGGGGTGATCGGCGCCTGAATAGCGCTGGGTGCGACCGACTTGGGGCTGTAGGCATAACGCCCGGCGTGCAGAATTTGCATGCAGATTTTGCCATCTGCCTCATGCACCGCCTGAGTGACGATCTGGTGTTTGCGCACCTCTGCCTGGGTCGTCAGCTTGGCCGCGCCGACGTAGACCCCGCCCTCCTCGTTTGGACCGATACCGCCGGTGACTATCAGACCCACCCCGCCGCGCGCGCGCTCGGCAAAATAAACCGCCATGCGCTCAAAACCTCCCGGCTGTTCTTCTAGGCCGGTGTGCATGGAACCCATCAGTGCGCGGTTTTTCAGGGTGGTGAAACCCAGATCCAGGGGGGCCAACAGGTGCGGGTATTGAGCGGCGGTCATAGCGTCTCCACTTCGAACAGGGTATTCACGGGATGCCGAAGCCGCGTTTTTTACGCAAAAATTGCGCTAAAAAATTGCGCTAAATAGAGCGTAGAGCCGGGCTGCGGTCAATTATGGGATGAACAATAGAGCGCCAGCCAGGCGGGCTCAATGACCGAAACTAACAATTTATTGACCCGAACGTACAGCGAGCCTTGGCAAGCGCCGCATCGGTGCCTACCCTGTGGCGAATTCCCCCCGCCCGGCCGGTTATGCGCAAACTCAGATTTTCCTTGGTTTCACTGCTGTTGTTGTCGGTCTGCGGCCTGGCCGTGTTTGTGTTCTGGGCCGGACAACGACCACCGGCCCATTATTTGTCGGATCTGCGCAGCGAAATAATCGGCACCGCGGCGCCCGCGTCTGGCGCTGCGGATGCGGGTGCCAATCTGCTGTTGATCCGCCCGCAATTGTTTGCCACGGACTACCAAAGCCCCGCACATCTGCGCCTCAAATTAGCGGCCGCGCTGGAGCAGGCAAAGTCCGCCGGCCTGTTGGGCCCACAGACCTTGGTGGCGCTGCCCGAGCATATTGGCACCTGGCTGATGGGTGCCAACGAGAAGGTCGAGTTCTATCAGGCACGCAATCGCCAACAGGTACGCGACTGGCTGCTGCTGGGCAATCCCTGGCTGGCGACCAAGGCGTTGCTGCTCAATCTGGATGCCGATCGGCTAGACGAAGCGCTGCTGCGCATGAAGGCTAAACAAATGGCCGCGACCTACCAGCAACTGTTTTCAGGTTTAGCCCGCGAATACCAGATCACGCTGCTGGCCGGCTCGATTTTGCTACCCGCGCCGCATCTGGAGAACGGCCAACTGCGCAGCGGCTCTGGCGTGCTGCGCAATCTGTCCCTGGTCTTCGCCAAGGACGGCCAGATTCTCAATAGCTACACCGAAGCGTGGCCCTGGCACCCCGACGAGGACGAACCTCAGCAATTCAATCTGAATGGCAAGCGCTGGCTAGTGGAACGCGATTGGCGCGCCGGCTACCCGCAAAGCGTGTTGCGTCTGCCAGACGGTCGCCGCAGCGCCCCGCTGTTTTTGCGCGGCAAACTGAGCTGGCCGATCGGCGGCGCCACGCGAGCCATTGAGCTGACCCCCAAACAGGTGCCCCAAGCCAGCGAGACGCCCGGCAGCCATCTGCTTAATCTCTGGCTCGGTCCCCAGTGAAACCTCCAGCTGTCCGGCTGGGCGATTTGTCGGTGGGCATTGTCCAGAGTTTGGCCGACGCCCTTGTTCACTCGGGCCAGGAGGCCGCCCCGCTGCTGGCGCACTATGGCCTGGATACTGCGCGCGTGGCGCAGCCGTACGCGCGCCTGTCGATTCCGCGGTTTATGCGTCTGGGCCACGCCGCCATTCAGTTGAGCGGCGACCCTGGACTGGGCTTGATCATGGGCCAGTTGAGCCGTTTCAGTCAGCTCGGTCTGGCCGGTGTCACCGCCGCCCAGGCGCCCACGGTGCGCGAAGCGGCCCGCGCGCTGAGCCGCTTCGAACCCCTCTATGCTTACAACTATCGCGGTCAGTCGAGCTTTCATGAGGATGCCCAAGGCGCCTGGCTGCGTTTTTATTCCATCAGCCCCTATAACGACTACAACCGCTTTGTAGTCGATTCGGTACTCGCCAGTTGGGCGTGTGGCCTCGGCACCTTGGTCGGCCAGCCCGCACTAGCACACAGGGTCGAGATCGAGTTCGAGGCGCCGATTTATGCCGAGCATTACGCTGGGGTGTTCGACTGCTCCCCAGTGTTCGGCGCCGCGGCCAATCAACTGCGCCTGAGTCAGACCCAGCTGGCGCTGCGCAACCCAGAGTACTGCCCGAGTACCTGGGCGCATCTGCTGCAGATCTGCGAGGGTGAACTGGAACAACTGACCCGCACCCGCAGTTTGCGCGAGCGCATTACGCAACTCCTGGGGCCGCTGTTAAACGGTCGCGAACCGGGCTTGGACGAGGTGGCGGCGCGCTTGCAACTGCCCACGTGGACCCTGCGCCGTAAGCTCGCCGAGGAAGGTTCACAGTTTCGTAATATTCTCAACGACACCCGCCGCGATTTGGCGATGACCTATATACGCGATACCGAGCTGGCCTTCGGCGAGATTGCTTTTTTGCTTGGCTTTGCCTCAGCGCAGGCGTTTCAGCGTGCGTTCAAGCGTTGGAACAGCCAGACCCCTGGCGACTTCCGGCGCGCCCAACGCACGCTTGGCTGAAGCATTGCAAAGCAACAGATCAGCGCCGAAGAAAATCGCCGCGGCAAGCTTTAAAGCTCGGTGGCATCATCCGCAGGCTCAGGCGGATCGAGCTCGCCAGCACGCAGTTCAAGCAGTTCTTCCTGATACTCATCCATAAGGCGTTCTCTTTAAAAAGTTGGTTGTCGCTATTTTCAATAGCAAGCCTGCTGAGCAGACCCCCATGCAGACAGAGTAATAAGCGGCGATGAATAAATAATGACAAACACAAAGCCACCCAAGGAATGACCGTAGCTCACCGCAGTTGGTTTCTTTTTTTATTTTGAGGCCCAGACACTTGCAGAGAGTTCCGGCGTTGGTTAAGTGCTTCAGCACCACCAGCCAAATACTGGATTGACCAATTGCCCTCCCTCTAAACGCTGGACAGTGGGTATATGGTCCAGGCCAATGTTAGGTGTACCTGCGTCAGTGCTGCTGAAATCAGACATTGCATCGAGGGCAACTGGCACGGCGAGGTATTGAACGACGATGATTGATGTTAGCGACCCTGTTAAAGAAGCAGAGCCTGCTCAGCGCTTGAACTGAAACTGCAGTTCGGCGCCCTCGATTACGTCTTGACGATCCTTGGTAATTAATCGGCCATTTAGCTGGAAGGGATTGTCCTCAGCTTTTTCGATAAACATCGGCGGCAATAGCTTGCTATCTAAGTCAGCGGACGCATCTTGCGGCTGCAGGCTCTTCAACAGCTCCTTGGGTACACTAAGATCCAGCGCAACGCGTGGCACGGGCGTTTTCTCACGCGTCACGCTCGAACTCGACACCTTATGCTTCGCGGCTTTTTCCACAGGGCTTGGTTGTTCCTGTCCCGTTGGCGTTATCAGTTCGGCCTGGGCGTGGGGCTCTGGTTCGCGCGGTTCTGGCAGCTGAATTTCGGCCTGGAAAGCGGGCTGGGTATCGCGCTTAAGTAGAGCCGTCTCGGTGCTTGGGGCTAGCACCTTAGGTTTGGCGCGACTATCAGGCGGGTCAGCAGAGTCGCAGGCGCTCAAGAGCATGCACAACAAGACAAACGTGTAGGGTCGAAGGGTTGTCATAAACACTAAGGCCACTTGAGAAGGGACCTTATCGTGGGGTTCGGACGCTGGCCTGACAAGACCCACTTGTATCGCGGCGGACAGAAGATCAACCCCATCCAGCGCACGTCCGGGCCATTCCCTGCACAAGCGCAGCGCAATGGGCTGTATCAAGCCCAGACGGGCCATGGCCTCTGCCGTGCTAGCTCTATCGCGCTCCTGGTCAGTGCGGCTTACGCCCATGCCCGAGCTTGCTCATGGTCGTATTGGAGTAGCTAAGGGGTTGCTCGGTTTGTTGTAAACGTAAAAACTGCGCCACGGCATCTGCCGCGTTATCCAGGTGCTGCGCATGATTAAAGCCTGAGACCTTAAGGGGTTTGAGGTCATGGTTGGCCATGCTCAACCAGTGCAATTCAATCGCCGCGCTCAAGGTGTAACCGGCCACGGTCAGGCGGTCGCCCAAGGCGTCGCGTTCGCCCTGGACGATTAGGGTTGGCGTCTTTAATTGCGCGAGGTGCGCCACCCGCGGCTTGTCCTGCTTGCCGACGGGATGGAAGGGATAACCCAGGCAGACCAATGCGTCCACGCCCAACTCGTCGGCCAGCAGACTGGCCATGCGCCCACCCATGGATTTGCCGCCGATGGCTATGGGGCCTGCGACCTCTTGGCGCACTTGGGTGTATAGCGCGCGCCATTCTTCGAGCAATTGTGGCTGACGGCTAGGCGGGCGTTTGCGTCCGTCTTCACGACGCTGGTCCATGTAGCGAAATTCGAAACGCAGCACTGCCACACCCCGCGCCGCCAAGCGTTCGGCCATGGCGGTCATGAAGATGCTGTCCATCGGCGCGCCCGCGCCGTGAGCCAGAATAAGGCTGCTGTGGATGGGCCCTGCAGGACTATTCCAGAGCCAGGAGTTTTGTCCTTGTTGATGATGCGGGAATTGATCCCGATCAATACCGATGAATGGCCCTTTGCCCATGCTTGCCTCGCTTGCAAAATTTAGCTCATTACACGACTTAGCACTTGCCCGGATACCATCGGGTCGCAGTGCAATCCCGGTCACTGAACACACATGGGAACTCTGCCCGCAACCATGGAAGCCAACATATGAACACAGCACGCAGTCCCGCCTGCAATCACACAGACTGGTTTTCTTTGCCTTCCAAGCCAACACAACATGCTTCTGCTAGCGTTTCTCCCCGAAGTGGTCTGCGGTTCTTGCCCCACACTCACCACACGTCACTGCTCCTTAGCGCAAACGCGCTTTGGTTTTACGCGCATGGTCAATTCTTCGAATTTTTTTGTGCTAACGGTATGCGACCGAGTGTCGCATCCGCTAACAACGACGCAGCCGACTCGTCAACGGTTGGAGTAAACTTGCGGACAATCGCTGAAGGCAAGAGTTTCAAGGCGATGTTTGCTTTTCACCGCCTCCTCTGGCGGCTTATAACGCCGTCGGCAAGCGCTGGCCACACGCTTCAAAATACCAGTCTAAAGCCGCTGAAACAGGGGTGTTGGCGCTGCGTATGATTGCAATGGCAGTCTGCTTTAAACATACTGCCGCGGAATTTTTTATCCCTAAAAAACTCCATTAACCGTGGAATCCCAAGCATGAGCACAGCAATCAATCCGACTGCTTACAACTACAAAGTGGTCCGCCAATTCGCCATCATGACGGTGGTATGGGGGGTCGTTGGCATGTTGATGGGCGTCTTCATCGCCTCGCAACTTGTGTGGCCACAACTCAATTTCGGCGTGGAGTGGCTAAGCTTCGGCCGACTACGTCCTCTGCACACCAATGCGGTGATTTTCGCCTTTGGTGGCTGCGCGTTAATTTCCACCTCCTACTATGTGGTGCAACGTACCTGTCAGGCCCGGCTGATCTCAGACCGACTGGCGGCCTTCACCTTCTGGGGCTGGCAAACAGTAATAGTCCTGGCCGTGATCACCCTGCCATTGGGTTACACCAGCACTAAGGAATATGCCGAACTGGAATGGCCGATCGATATATTGATCACCATTGTCTGGGTCGCGTATATCGTGATGTTCTTCGGCACCATCATGAAACGCAAAACCAAGCACATCTATGTGGGCAACTGGTTCTTCGGGGCGTTCATTTTGGTGACCGCCATGCTGCACATCGTCAACAGTGCGGCCGTTCCGGTGAGCATGTTCAAGTCCTATTCGGCTTACGCCGGTGCGACTGACGCGATGATCCAATGGTGGTATGGGCATAACGCCGTGGGCTTCTTCTTGACTACCGGCTTTCTGGGCATGATGTATTACTTCGTGCCCAAGCAAGCTGAACGTCCGATCTACTCCTATCGCTTGTCGATCGTGCACTTCTGGGCGTTGATCACCCTGTACATTTGGGCCGGTCCGCACCACCTGCACTACACCGCGCTGCCAGACTGGGCCCAGTCCCTGGGCATGGCGATGTCGATCATTCTGCTAGCACCCAGCTGGGGCGGCATGATCAACGGCATGATGACCCTCTCCGGCGCTTGGCATAAGCTGCGCACCGACCCAATCCTGCGCTTCTTGGTCGTTTCACTGGCTTTCTACGGCATGTCGACCTTCGAAGGCCCGATGATGGCCATCAAGACCGTCAACGCCCTGTCCCATTACACTGACTGGACCATTGGCCACGTGCACGCTGGTGCGCTCGGCTGGGTAGCCATGGTTACCTTCGGCTCCATGTACCACATGCTGCCAAAGATATTTGGTCGCGAACAAATGTACAGCGTTGGCCTGATCAATCTGCATTTCTGGTTGGCCACTATCGGTACCGTGCTGTATATCGCGGCGATGTGGGTCAATGGCATCACCCAAGGTCTGATGTGGCGCGCAGTCAACCAAGACGGCACCCTCACCTACTCCTTCGTTGAATCGTTGCAAGCCAGTCATCCTGGTTATGTAGTGCGGTTGATCGGCGGCGGGATCTTCTTTATCGGCATGCTGGTCATGGCCTACAACACCTTCCGCACCGTGCGCGCCGCCAAATCGGCGGAATACGATGTGACTGCGCAGATTCCTGTCGGAGTGGCCCACTGATGAAACACGAAATCATCGAGAAAAATATAGGCTTGATGGCGCTGCTGATGGTGCTTGCCGTCAGCATTGGCGGCCTGACTCAGATCGTCCCGCTGTTTTTCCAAGACCTCACCAATGAACCGGTCGATGGCCTCAAGCCCTACACCGCGCTGCAATTGGAAGGCCGTGATGTTTACATCAAGAACGGCTGTGTGGGCTGCCACTCGCAGATGATCCGGCCGTTTCGCGCCGAGACCGAGCGTTATGGTCACTACTCGGTAGCGGGTGAAAGCGTCTGGGAACACCCCTTCCTGTGGGGTTCCAAGCGCACCGGCCCAGACCTGGCTCGCGTCGGTGGCCGTTATTCCAACGAATGGCACCGCGCGCACCTCTACAACCCACGCAACGTAGTGCCTGAGTCGATAATGCCGGCTTTTCCATGGTTGGTTGAGAACACCCTCGACGGCAAGTACACAGCCAAGAAGATCCAGGTTATGCGTGACTTTGGCGTTCCGTACAGCGATGCCGACATCGCCGGAGCCAAAGAGGCGGTGCAAGGCAAGACTGAAATGGACGCCTTAGTAGCCTATTTGCAGGTTCTAGGCACCTCTATTAAGAACAAACGGTGAGAAATAATGGATATCGGGACTATTCGCGGTTTAGGCACCGTAGTGGTGTTCATTGCCTTCGTCGGCCTGGCGCTTTGGGTCTACAGCAGCAAGCGTAACTCCAGTTTCGACGAAGCCGCCAATCTGCCCTTCGTCGAGCCCCCCAAAACCAGTGTGCCGGACGAGCAATCTTCCAGGAGCAATAAACAATGAGCACGTTCTGGAGTTGGTACGTAACAATCCTTTCCCTGGGCACTATTTTCGCCCTGACGTGGCTGATTTTCGGCACTCGCAAAGGTGAGAAGAAAAACGCCGCAGACACCACCACCGGGCATGTTTTTGATGGTATCGAGGAATACGATAATCCACTGCCACGGTGGTGGTTTATGTTGTTTGTCGGCACCATCATCTTTGCCCTCGGTTATCTAGTCCTCTATCCAGGCCTGGGCAACTGGAAAGGCTTGCTGCCCGGCTACGAATATCTGGATAACGAGGCCAAGACGCCATTCGCCAGCAATATCCAGATTAGCGACGGTAAAATGCGCAACAGCGGCTGGACCGGTGTGCGCGAGTGGGAAAAGGAAATGGCCAGGGCCGAGGCTAAGTACGGGCCGCTGTTTGCTAAATATGCCGCCATGCCCATCGAGCAGGTCTCACAAGACGAACAGGCCTTGAAAATGGGTGGCCGGCTGTTTGCTTCCAACTGTTCCGTCTGTCACGGCTCCGATGCTAAGGGTGCTTACGGCTTCCCCAATCTGACCGACAACGACTGGCTGTACGGCGGTGAGGCTGACACCATCAAGACCACCATCATGAATGGCCGGATTGCTGGTATGCCGGCCTGGAAAGCCAGTCTCGGCGAAACGGGCATCAAGAACGTCGCAGGCTATGTACGCAGTCTGTCCGGCCTGAAAAGCCCCGATGGCGCCGATGTTGTCGCAGGTGAAGCTATTTTCAAGGGCAACTGCGCCGTATGCCATGGTCCTGACGCCAAGGGTCAACACATGATGGGCGCGCCGAACCTGACCGACCACACATGGCTCTATGGCTCCAGCTTTGCCCAGGTTCAACAAACTCTGCGCTACGGCCGCAACGGCCAGATGCCCGCTCAGGCCGACTTCCTCGGCAATGACAAGGTGCATCTTCTCGCAGCCTATGTGTACAGCTTGTCGCAACCTACAGAGAAACCAGTACAACCATAAAATAGCTTTTTGCATTTAGGCGTGACGACCTGCCACATCTGTCAGGTTTCTATCAGGCGTACTCTTAAGCCGTCTACAAATCCCGGTTGGCGCACGTCAACCGGGGCACTTACCAACCGCAGTGGTACGCCCCAATGAGCGATAAGATTCCCGTTCAAAACATCACCCCTCCCAAAATTATCGACAGTGTCGATCTTTACGCCAAACGAGATGCGATCTATACCCGCGCATTCAAGGGTCTGTTCCGCAATTTTCGGATAGTCGGTGGCGGCCTGTTGTTTGTTGTGTATTTCGGCACTATCTGGCTGACCTGGAATGGTCGTCAGGCGGTCTGGTGGGATCTACCTGAGCGTAAATTCCACGTCTTTGGCGCCACTTTTTGGCCCCAGGACTTTGTACTGCTATCCGCCCTCTTGATTATCAGCGCCTTCGGTCTGTTCTTCATCACCGTTTGGGCTGGCCGCATCTGGTGTGGCTATGCCTGTCCGCAAAGCGTGTTCACCTGGGTATTCATGTGGGCAGAAAAAGTTACCGAGGGCGATCGCAACCAGCGCATCAAGCAAGATAAGGCACCGATGACCACGCAGAAATTTCTGCGCAAGCTGGCCAAGCATGGCATCTGGGTTATCGTCTCGTTGGTCGTGGCAATTACCTTCGTCGGTTACTTTACCCCCATCCGTGAGCTACTCCCCGACCTCCTCACCTTGCAGGCGAGCGGCTGGGCGCTGTTCTGGGTCGGCTTTCTGACCCTGGCCACCTATGGCAATGCCGGTTATCTGCGCGAGCAGGTGTGCATTTATATGTGCCCCTATGCGCGCTTCCAGAGTGTGATGTTCGACCAAGACACCTTGATCGTTTCTTATGATCCGCGCCGTGGTGAACAACGCGGACCGCGTAAGAAAGGTGCCGACTATCAGGCCGAAGGCCTTGGTGACTGTATCGACTGCACCATGTGCGTACAGGTCTGCCCCACCGGCATCGACATTCGCGACGGCCTGCAGGTCGAGTGCATCGGCTGCGCCGCGTGCATTGATGCGTGCGACAGCATCATGGAAAAAATGGATTACCCCAAGGGGCTAATCAGCTACACAACTGAACACAACTTGTCCGGGCATAAAACCCAGATGGTGCGTCCGCGCCTGATAGGTTATGCCGTCGCGCTGCTGGCAATGATGGGACTGTTCGTCTGGGCCGTAACCAACCGTCCACTCGTGGAGTTGGACGTGCTCAAGGACCGAGTGCTCTACCGCGAAAATCAGCAAGGCCGCATCGAGAACGTCTACATCTTGAAGATCATGAACAAGGCTCAGACGGAGGTGACCTACCTGATTGATGCGGATGGCATCGACGGTCTGGCCTATGAAGGCAAGCGTGAGGTCAAAGCCTTGGCCGGCGAAGTTTTGTCATTGCCGGTGGAGCTATCGATCGAACCCACGCTATTGCCGTCCAGCACCAACGAAGTCACTTTTCATATTCGCTCCGCTGACGATGCGAGCATCCAAAATGACGCTGAAAGCCGCTTTATCGGCCCCAGCGTTCGCTAACCCATAGGTGCAGAATGTCTGACGAACCTCCCGTCAAGCCCTGGTACAAACAATTCTGGCCCTGGTTTATCCTGGCGCTGCTGGGTTACTCGGTGCTCCAGGGTACCGCCCTGCTGACCATTGCTATCAAGTACCCGCCAGGCTTGATTTCCGATGACTATTACGATGTCGGCAAAGGCATCAACCAGTCACTCAAACGCGAAACTCTGGCCGAACAACTGCAGCTGCGAGCCAGCCTGGTCCTCAACGAGAAAGCCGGTGCCGCCGAGTTGCAGCTAGAGGGCAACAGCGGCCCGGCGAAACTGGTGCTGAAGCTGATTTCGCCGACTCAGCCGGAGCGTGATCGGCGCATTATTCTGCGGCCTCAGGGTAAAACCGGTGTCTACCGTGGCGAAATGCAAGATGTCGTGCTGGGACGACGCTTCGTTGAACTCATCGGTCAAGAAGGCGGCCAAGACTGGCGCCTGTTCGAAGAAAAAACCATCGAAAGCGGCAAAGCCATTGAACTTGGTAATAAGCGCGAAACACCGTAAAAATCCCCGACAAGCCCGCCCTCACGGCTACATTAGCTCGCGCCTAATGTAGCCCCGCAGTAGTAAGGCCCTTAGCCGATGGCCACACCCACACCCTGCTACCACTGCGGCCTACCGGTTCCCACCGACAGCCGCTTACACGCCCACGTGCTAGGCCAATCGCGAGCCATGTGCTGCCCCGGTTGCAAGGCGGTGGCCGAAGCCATCATTGCAGGCGGTCTGGAACACTATTACCAACACCGTAGTGAAACCGCAGCTAATCCCCAGGACCTGCCTCAGGCGCTGCCCGATGAGCTGGCCCTGTTTGACCGTCCCGATGTGCAGCAACCCTTCGTCGAGCAGCATGGCGAGCGTAGCGACACCTGCCTGTTGATCGAAGGCATCAGCTGCGCCGCCTGCGGCTGGCTGATCGAAAAGCACCTGCGGGGTCTGCCGGGCGTCGTCGAAGCTCACCTCAATCTGTCCAATCATCGCTTGCAAGTCAGCTGGATCGACAGTCAGCTACCGCTCAGCCAGTTACTCAAGGCGCTGCGCAGCATCGGCTACGCAGGCCACCCTTGGCAGGCCGATGCCGCCGCCGCGCAACTGAACCGGGAAAACCGCCTGGCCATGCGTCAGCTGGGCCTCGCCGGGCTGCTATGGATGCAGGTGATGATGGCGAGCATGGCCACCTGGCCGGAGTTCAACGTCGATCTGAGCCCCGAGTTGGACAAAATCTTGCGCTGGGCCAGCTTATTTCTCACCACACCCATCGTGTTCTATTGTTGCGGGCAGTTCTTTCGTGGCGCGCTGCGCGATATGCGCACCCGTCACCTGACCATGGATGTCTCAGTCTCACTGGCCATCGGCGGGGCCTATGGCGCGGGTATCTGGTCTACGATCACCGGCGCCGGCGAACTGTATTTCGATGCGGTCGGCATGTTTGCGCTGTTTCTGCTGACCGGCCGGTATCTTGAGCGGCGCGCCCGGGAGCGCACGGCCGTGGCAACCGCCAACCTGGTCAAGCTGCTGCCAGCCTCTTGCCTGCGCCTGGATGACGAGGGTCAGAGCCAGCGCATTTTGCTGAGCGAACTGCAGCTTGGCGATCGAGTGCTAGTTCTGCCCGGTGCGCTGCTGCCGGCGGACGGGCGCATTATCGAGGGCCAGTCCAGCCTAGATGAATCGCTGCTGACGGGCGAATACTTGCCTCTGCCCAAAGATGTGGGCGATCGAGTGACCGCTGGCACGCTGAATGTCGAAGGCCCGCTGACGATTGAGGTACTGGCTCTGGGCGCCGACACCACGCTGTCGGCCATCGTTCGCCTGCTGGAACGAGCCCAGTCCGATAAACCGCGCCTGGCTGAATTAGCCGACCAAGTCGCACAGTGGTTTCTGCTGATCGTGCTAAGCAGCGCCGCGGTGGTCGGGCTGGTCTGGTTGCAGCTGGATGCCGACCGTGCCTTCTGGATAGTCCTCGCCTTGCTGGTCGCCACCTGCCCCTGCGCCCTGTCTCTGGCCACTCCCACTGCCCTCACCGCCGCCACCGGTAGCCTGCATCGACTGGGTCTGCTGTTGACCCGCGGTCATGTGCTGGAGGGTCTTAACCAGATCGACACGGTGATCTTTGACAAGACCGGCACGCTCACCGAAGGCCGCCTGACTCTTAGCGCTATCCATCCACTGCGCGAACTGGACGCCGACGCCTGCCTGGCATTGGCTGCGGCCTTGGAGAACAACTCCGAGCATCCGATTGCCCACGCCTTTGGCCGTGCCGCTTGCCCGGCGACCCAGGTCGAAAGCCGGCCAGGCCTGGGCCTGGAAGGCCTGGTCGACGACCAGCGGCTGCGCATCGGCCAACCGGCCTTCGTCGCTGCTCTGAGTGAGTGTGCCCCACCGGCCATTCCCGGCAATCAGGGACAATGGCTGCTGCTGGGCGATAGTCGGGGACCACTGGCCTGGCTGGTGCTGGATGACCGTCTGCGCGAAGATGCGCCGGCGCTGATCCAGGCCTGCCGGGTCCGTGGCTGGCGGTTGCTGCTGCTGTCCGGCGACAGCTCGCCAATGGTCGGTGAGGTGGCGCGCGAGCTGGGGATCACAGAGGTGCGCGGCGGCCTGACCCCGGACGCCAAGCTGGCCATTCTCAAACAGCTACAAGCCGACGGTCGGCGCGTGCTGATGCTCGGCGACGGGGTCAATGACGTACCAGTGCTAGCCGGCGCCAACATCAGCGTCGCTATGGGCTCGGCCACCGACCTGGCGAAAACCAGCGCCGATGCGGTGCTGCTGTCCAATCGCCTGGACAGCCTGGTGCAGGCCTTCGGTATGGCTCGCCGCACCCGCATGATCATCATCGAAAATCTGACCTGGGCCAGCCTGTATAATGGTCTAGTGCTGCCGTTTGCCGCAGTCGGTTGGGTCACGCCGCTGTGGGCCGCCTTGGGCATGTCGCTGAGTTCGCTGCTGGTGGTGCTCAACGCCCTGCGTCTGACCCGCACGCCGTAGCGTTGGATAACGCGTATTTGCCGAAACCTCGCAACGGTTCACGGAGAAGGTCGAGGACCGCGGCGTTCTACCCCGTTTTGTATGTTGAACCCATCGTCAGACGACGATAATCCACAGCGTTATCCGGAGACTGCATGTCCGCGCTTTATACCTTGATTCCCATCGCCCTGCTGCTGGTTGGCCTGGCTGTCTGGATGTTCTTCTGGGCGGTGGACAACGGCCAATACGACGACTTAGATGGCCCCGCGCATAGCATTTTGTTTGACGACGAAGACCCGTTACACACTGCTGCGGTGCAAGAGGCCAGCGACCTGACCGAGGAACCACGGCTCGCGCAAGCGCCCGAAAAATCGGCCATAGCGCCGAAAAAACCGGAGTCGCCGCATGCTTGAGTTGGCCCCGCTGATGGTTTCTGCGCTGATTCTGGGCCTGCTCGGCGGTGGTCATTGCCTGGGCATGTGCGGCGGATTGATGAGTGCGCTGACCCTGGCCATTCCTCCCGAACAGCGCAGTCGGCGCTTTCGCCTGCTGCTGGCCTACAACCTGGGGCGCATTCTCAGTTATGCCACGGCCGGACTGCTACTCGGTCTGGGTGGTTGGGCCGTGGCCAGCAGCCCGGCGGCTATGGCGCTACGGGTGGTTGCCGGGGTACTGCTAATTATCATGGGACTGTACCTGGCCGGCTGGTGGAGTGGCCTGACCCGTATTGAAGCCATAGGCCGCGGCTTGTGGCGGTATATCCAACCGCTGACCCGACGCTTTATGCCGGTCACCAGCGTCCCGCGGGCACTGGTGCTGGGCGCGCTCTGGGGTTGGCTGCCCTGCGGCCTGGTCTACAGCACCTTGCTATGGGCCGCCAGCCAAGGCAATACAGTGGATAGCGCCTTGCTGATGCTGACCTTCGGTCTGGGCACCTGGCCGGTGCTGCTGGCCACCGGTCTGGCCGCCGAGCGTCTGAGCAGCGTGTTACGCAAACGCGGCGTGCGTATGGCCGGCGGTGTGCTGGTCATGCTGTTCGGCCTCTGGACCCTGCCTGGGCCGCATCGGCAGTGGTTGATGGGGCACTGAGATGGGACTGATCGGTAAATAGCCGATTCTGGCAACTAACTCCTTCGCTGCCGCTCCCCTCAGCATGGCCACGCTACCCAGCACAGCGCACAGACAGAACAATCCTGATTGCTGTCTCTATGCGGCTTTAAGCACTTCGCTCGCGGACCGACACCGGTTTGCATGAACGCCTGAATTCGTCTTTTCTAATAAGGACTAAATTCTGGTTCGACAGCGCTAACGTCCATGCCGGGCCTTGAACGGGCCCGCAAAAAGGAGATACCCATGAGTCTCACCGGCAAAACGGTCCTGATCACGGGTTCCACCAGCGGCATAGGTTTGGGTATCGCCCGGCGTCTGGCTCAGGCCGGCGCCGCAGTGTTACTCAATGGTTTTGGCGATGCGGATGCGGCCGTCGCCGACGTCGCACGGTATGGCGGCAAGGTCGATCATCATCCGGCGGACATGTCCAAGCCCGAGCAGATCAGCGAGATGATCTGCTTCGCCCAAGACACGTTTGGCGGTGTCGACATTCTGGTCAACAACGCCGGTATCCAGTATGTGGCAGCCGTTGAAGAGTTTCCGATCGAGCGCTGGGACGCGATCCTCGCCATCAATCTGTCCGCAGTGTTCCACGCCAGCCGTCTGGTATTGCCAGGCATGCGCCACCGCGGCTGGGGCCGGATCATCAATATCGCCTCGGTGCATGGTTTGGTTGGCTCGGTACATAAAGCCGCCTATGTCGCGGCCAAGCATGGGGTGATCGGCCTGACCAAGGTGCTGGCACTGGAAACCGCCACCACCCAGATCACCTGCAACGCCATCTGCCCGGGCTGGGTGTTGACGCCGCTGGTGCAGCAACAGATCGACGACCGCGCAGCCCACGATGGCGATGTTGATCGTGCGCGCCAGGAACTGTTGGCAGAAAAACAACCGTCTCTGGACTTCGTCACCCCCAACCAGCTCGGGGAGTTGGCGCTGTTTCTGTGCAGCGAGGCAGCCAGCCAAGTCCGTGGCGCTGCCTGGAATATCGACGGCGGTTGGCTGGCGCAATGACGGCAGATTGACTGGCCGACCACCCACTGCGCACTAAGTCTGCCCGGAGTCGGGCGCACCACGCGCATCGGCTATTGCCCGATCATGCGGCGCTGCATGCATGGAGCGTTGCCCAGCCCGAGCCTTTCTGGCTGGGTATCGTCGCCTGCCACCCACGATGCGTCAGTGCACGGGCCATGCAGCGCTTCACGTCTGGCTGGCGACCTCTTGGCAGAGCTGGCTAGCCAACCGACCCAGGGTCATCAGCGCGCGCTCGGCCTCAGGGTTCCAGGGCATGCCGCAATTGAGGCGAATGCAGTGGTTGAATTGCTCGGTATTACTGAAGATTGGCCCCGGAGCAATGCTGATGCTCTGCTGCAGGGCTCGCAAGTGCAGCTCTTTGGTATTGACCCGCACCGGCAGGCTGACCCACAGAATAAATCCGCCTACGGGCCGGGTCATCTGTGTGCCTTCGGGAAAATACTGCTGCACCGCCAGCTGAAAGGCACTGAGGTTTTTGCGGTACTCCTGGCGGATATAGCGCAAATGGCGGTCATAGCCGCCATTTTCCAGATAGGCCGCCACCCCCATCTGAGTGACGCTGCATGCCGAATGGGTGCTAAACATTTGCAGGCGCTGGATTTCTTCCTGGTATTTGCCGGCTAGAATCCAGCCGATGCGCACCCCTGGCGAGAGCGTCTTGGAAAAACTCGAGCAGTACAGCACGCGCCCTTCGCGGTCATGGGACTTGAGCGCCTTGAGCGGGCCCGGTTCGAACATCAATTCGCCGTAGATATCATCCTCGATGATCTGCATATCGAACTCACCCGCCAGGCGCAGCAGCAGCTTTTGCCGCTCTTCGGGAATGCTGCCACCCAGCGGATTGCTCAGCCGCGCGGTCAGCACCAAGGCCTTGATAGGCCATTGCGTGGCGGCCAGTTTCAGCGCTTGCAGGCTGATGCCGGTGCTCGGATCGCTGGGAATCTCAATGACTTTCAAACCCAGCAAATCGGCCAACTGCAGCAAGCCATAATAGGTCGGCGACTCGGTGGCGATCAGATCGCCTGGACGAGTGAGGATGCGCAGCGACATTTGCAGGGCATCGACGCAGCCATGGGTAATCACCACCTCCGCAGGATCGACCAGTACGCCAGCGTCACGCATGCGAATCGCTACCTGCCGGCGCAGGGGCTCGAAGCCCGGGCTGAACATATAACTGAACGCCCGCGAGCTGTGAAAGCGCGTGACCTTGGCCAATTGCTGATGCAGCGCCCGCACCGGCAGATAGTCCACATGCGGCACCGCGGCGCCAAGGGGAAACACCCCGTCGCGGCGGGACTCCACCAGTATCTGGTTGATGATGCTGCTGCGGGTGACCAGTCCGGGGCGCTCCACCCGGGCGATATTCGGGGTCGGCGCGGTCAGCGCCGGAGTCTGATGCACATAAAAACCCGACTGTGGGCGGGCGCGGATCAGCCCCTGGTCTTCCAGATTGGCGTAGGCCTGCAGCACCGAGGCATGGCTGACATTGAGCTGGGCACTCATCTTGCGCACCGACGGCACCCGCTCGCCTGGCTGATAGACGCCACGCCGAATGTCCTCGGCCAATTGTTGAGCGATGCGCTGATAAAGCAACAAATGGGTCATGGCCGTTTTCCCCGTGACTGAATCGCACCAGTAGCCGATGTGGGTGAGTGTTTATCGACTGCCGCTTAACAGCCCCTGCTCATCGGAAAAAACCACCTCGATCCGGCGATTCTGCGCCCGACCACGTCTGGAGACGTTATCGGCTACAGGATAGCTTTCGCCAAGGCCCTCGATCTCGATGCGCGGGCTGGCGATACCCAGCTCAAGCAATACATCAGCCACCGACTGCGCGCGGGCGCGGGATAGTTCGAGGTTTTTCTGAGTTTCACCGCGGCTATCGGTGTAGCCCTCGATGCGTACGATGCGCTGCGGGTTATGTTGCAGAAACTGCACCAGCTTGAGCACGGTGCGATTGGCAGACGTTTTCAGTTCGGTGCGCCCAGCATCGAACAGCACATCGCCCAGGGTCATCACCAGGCCGCGCTCGGTCTCGGTCGCCAGACTGAGGAGCTGCGCCTCAAGCCATTGGCCCTGCAGCTGTACGCTCAGCAAGGTGGTCTCGCCCAGACCCAGTTGCAGTCGATAGCGCACCAACTCTAGCTTGGCCGCGCGCTCTTGGTTCAGGCTTAACTGGTTGTGCTGACGGGCAATTGCAGCGTATTGCTGGCTGAGATAGGCGTAGTGCAGAACGTCGGCCTCGCTGCCCCAATAGCGGGAAAAACGCTCGGCATGAGCCAGCGATTCGCCCGCGCGACTCACCTCTTGAGGCGCATTGCGCAGCACATTTTGATCTTCCTGGGCGCGCTGGAAGTCGACTCGCGCCGCGCTCAGCGCTTCCTCGCTCTGCGGCTGACTGACACAACCGGCCAGCAACGCCAGACTCAGCAATATTGACAATCGGCTCGATAATGGGCGGAACAATCGGCATGGCGCGCGATACAGACTCACTGCAGATTCCCCAATTCGATGCGCAAACGCTTGATATTTGCGTTTAACGCGCTCAACTGGCGCTGGCTCTTCTCCGTCAGCACCAAGGCTTCGGCCAGCCGGGCATCCAGCTCGGCCTGTTCGGCCAGCATCCGGGCATCCTTGAACTGCTCTTGAAGCATGGCGCGCTGGGCGTGGGCCAATTTGTCTGTGGCCAGTTGTAGGGGCGCAACCTGTTCGCCGGCAGCCACCGCCCGGGCCTGGCTCACGGCTTGTTCCGTCAATCGTAGCTGCTCGTGTGGTGCCGGATCGTTGGCGCAGCCGGCCAGCATTAACAGCGTAGCTGCGCATAAAAATCGATGAATCATCAGAATACCTATGGCTTCGCAGAACACTCATTTAGGGGCGCCGGCAGGTCGGGATAGCATGCTTTCGCAACCCTATGCTTTGCGAGATCTATTGCTTCAGCACGCTATGGCGCTGCACTGCTGGGCGGCGGCTGTTGGGCTTTCCAGCGTTCTACGTTGAGTTGCAGCAAGCGCTCAGGTACGCCAGCTGCGGTCAATTCTGTCATTTTTATCGCCAATTGTCCGCGCAGCCACGGCTCGTTACAGGCCGAGTTATGCGACAGAGTCAGGTATAAAGCCTCACTGGAAATCGGCGGTTCGAGGGCCACCAACTCATCCGTCAGACCCAGGCTGTCGACCAAGGCCTTACCTGGGTAGCGTTCGCTCAGTACATAATCGGTGCGCCCCAGCAGTAGTTTGTGAAAAGCCTGGGCCATCAGCGACACTTCTTCCAAGTGCAAATTGGCTTTGGCGAAGGCATCGAACTGCGTACCGAAACTGTTGTTCACCAGGGTGCCGCCGGTATGGCCACGCAGATCCTCCCAACCGCTATACGGAAATTCGGCAGTGCGACGTACCCAGACCATGCTCGGCGTCTGATAGAGCGCAGGATGAATATAGTCCATAGCTTCGAGCCGCTCGGGAGTTAGAAAAGCGCCGACAATCAGGTCGACTCGACCGGTCTGCACCTCTTTCTGGGCGCGCGCCCAGGAGCCGGCATAAAACACCTCAACCGTCACGCCCAAGGGCTCGACGAGCTGTTTGAGCAGGTCGACATTGGCGCCGATCAACTGTTGCGGATGTTGCGGATCACGCCACAGATACGGCGGGTATTCCGCGTTACCAGTGGCCACCAGGCGCTCGCAGCGACCCTCGGCGGCGACCATGGTCGGCGACCCAGCCAGCGCGAGGCACAACAGCGAAAATGTCACAACGGGGTGAACACGCATAAAGAGACTGGACCTTACCTGAAGGTTCGAGTGGGCCGAGGCGCTGCCGAACATCTGGATTACGTGGCTGGTTGGTTTTTTTTGTGAAACGCCAGCCGCAACTTATCACGGCCGGACGAACTGCGGCTCCTTGCTGGCACAATAGCAGCCCCATTACCCGTTAATAGCCGAGGAACGCACCCATGGCCAAAGCAATGGCTCGCCACATTCTGCTCAAAACCGAGGCGCAAGCCAGTCAACTGAAAAAGTGTATCGCCGCGGGTGAGGCCTTTGACCTGCTGGCAAAAAAACACTCGACCTGCCCTTCCGGGAAACGCGGCGGCGATCTGGGAGAGGTGCGTCCAGGGCAAATGGTGCATGCCATCGATCAGGTTATTTTCAAGAAAGCCCTGAACGAGATTCACGGGCCTATCAAGAGTTCGTTCGGTTACCACTTGGTACAGGTGTTCTACCGAGATTGAGCGGTGCCGCCGCCGACACCGAGCAAGACCGCTAGCAGCCATAACCCCTGAGGTGCCTTGGTGAATTCAACCCGGCAACCACACGCAGGCGCTCCACCTGTCTACGGTGACTGCCTTTTCGCCGCCTAAACCGGTACAATTGCTGCCCTTTTCGCGCTTGCGCGCTCGCCTTCTGGACAAACATTCTTGATTTCTACCGCCAATATCACCATGCAATTCGGGGCTAAGCCCCTGTTCGAGAATGTTTCCGTCAAGTTCGGCGGTGGCAATCGTTACGGTCTGATCGGTGCCAACGGCAGCGGAAAATCGACCTTTATGAAGATCCTCGGTGGCGACCTCGAGTCCTCCGGCGGGCAGGTGATGCTGGAGCCCAACGTGCGTCTGGGTAAGTTGCGCCAGGATCAGTTCGCTTACGAAGAATTCAGCGTAATCGACACCGTGATCATGGGTCACGAGGAACTCTGGCAGGTCAAGGCCGAGCGCGACCGCATCTATAACCTCCCGGAAATGAGCGAAGCCGACGGCATGGCCGTGGCCGAACTGGAAACCGAGTTCGCCGAGATGGACGGCTACACGGCGGAATCGCGCGCCGGCGAGCTGCTGCTGGGTCTGGGTATCGGCATCGAACTGCATTTCGGCCCGATGAGCGTGGTTGCGCCCGGCTGGAAGTTGCGCGTGCTGCTGGCCCAGGCGCTGTTTTCCAATCCAGAAGTGCTGCTGCTCGATGAGCCCACCAACCACCTGGATATCAACACCATCCGCTGGCTGGAAAACATCCTCACCCAGCGCAACAGCACCATGATCATCATTTCCCACGATCGGCACTTCCTTAACAGCGTGTGCACGCACATGGCTGACTTGGATTACTGCGAGCTGCGCCTGTTCCCGGGTAACTACGACGAGTACATGACGGTCGCCACCCAGTCGCGCGAGCAACTGCTGTCGGACAACGCCAAGAAGAAGGCGCAAATTTCCGAGCTGCAAAACTTCGTCAGCCGCTTCTCGGCCAACGCCTCGAAAGCCAAGCAGGCCACCTCGCGGGCCAAGCAGATCGACAAGATCCAGCTGGCCGAGGTCAAGCCTTCCAGCCGCGTGAACCCCTTTATTCGCTTCGAGCAGAACAAGAAGCTGCACCGCCAGGCCGTCATTATCGAGCATATGGCCAAGGGTTTCGACGGCAAGCCACTGTTCAAAGACTTCAGCTTCACCGTTGAAGCCGGCGAGCGGGTCGCCATTATCGGACCCAACGGCATCGGCAAGACCACCCTGCTGCGCACCTTGGTGGGCGAACTGAAGCCGGACGCGGGCACCGTCAAGTGGACCGAAAGCGCCGAACTGGGCTACTACGCCCAGGACCACGCCGACGATTTCAAGGACGACTGGAATCTGTTCGACTGGATGGGCCAGTGGACCCAGGGCGGCGAGCAAATCGTGCGCGGTACTCTGGGCCGCATGCTGTTTTCCAACGACGACATTCTTAAGTCGGTCAAAGTGATCTCCGGCGGCGAACAAGGCCGCATGCTGTTCGGCAAGTTGATCCTGCAAAAGCCCAACGTGCTGCTCATGGACGAGCCGACCAACCACCTGGACATGGAATCCATCGAGTCGCTGAACCTGGCGCTGGACAACTATCCGGGTACGCTGATCTTCGTCAGCCATGACCGGGAATTCGTTTCCAGCCTGGCCACCCGCATCCTTGAGCTGTCCCCCAGCGGTGTGATTGACTTCAGCGGCACTTACGACGACTACCTGAAAAGCCAGGGCTTTTAGCGCGTAACCGACCTTCCTGTCATCCGGCCCTAAAGAATGCGCGCAACACCCTGTTGCGCGCATTCTCCAGCCTGAACGAGACCCGCCCATGGCTCGCCTGAAACTCGAATTCCCTGATGACCAAAAGTGCTTCAGCACTCAGCTAAGCGTGCGCGTCACCGACATCAATGCCGCCAACCACTTAGGCAATGCCGCGATGGTGTCGATGATTTCCGAAGCGCGGGCACAGTTTCTGTTCGCGTTTGGCATCGAGGAAACCCGCCAGGACGGCATCGGCATCATCGTCACCGACTTGGCCATCACCTATCACGCGCAAGCTATGGCGCGCGACCAGTTGCTGTTCGAGGTCGGGGTGATGGATTTCAATAAATATGGCGGAGATATCACCGTGCGCATCAGTCGTCCGGCGGACGGCACCTTGATGGCGTTGGCCAAGTCAGGTTTCGTGTTCTACGACTACCCGCGCAGCCAGGTGGTGGCAATACCGGCGGCGTTCAGCGCCCAGCTGCCCAAGGTCAATTGGCTGCCTGGAGCGCATTGACACCCTCCCCGGCCTACTAGGTCGCAGATTCCTACCGCTGACCGGCATTGCCTCCGCCGCGAGCATGTCCTTGGCCGCATCCACATCACGTTGATGCTGATGCTGATGCTGATGTTTGAACGCCGAGCGAGGCGTGCGCATACCGTCCAGGTCATTGCGGTGCGCCAGTCATGGTTGCGCCAGCACATGTCGCGTATTGGCATATCACTTGCTTAACTCCAACCAACAGAGCCTTTCCAGCGATGGAAACGGCTTAATAAAGGCTCTGTACCCGTTATAGGTTGGCGCGGATGAATCGTGGATATGCATCCCGTAGGAGCGGATTTATCCGCGAGTTTCTCGGCAGAATCATCGCGGATAAATCCGCTCCAACAGCACCACACCGAATCAACCACTAACGCGAACAGAGCCTTAACAAACAATGGTGTCGCACCAATCGCTGGGTCATTCAGCCATTGGTGCGGCACTTTTTTGTGTTGATTGGGGAGTCGCGCCATGAGCGAGCAGCAAAACAGCCGTATCGATACACAGGCCTGGGTTGCCGGTAGTGAGGCTCCGGAAAAGCGCGTATTGAACCTGGGGTTTATGGCCCTGACCGATGCCGCATCGGTGATCGTCGCCGCCACCCAAGGCTTCGCCGAGAAGCATGGGTTGACCATCAACCTGCTGCGCCAAGCCTCCTGGGCCAGCCTGCGGGATAAACTGCTCAGCGGTGAGCTCGATGCAGCGCACAGCCTCTATGGCCTGATCTATGGCGTACAGCTCGGCATTGGCGGCGCGCCGGCCACCGACATGGCGGTGTTGATGGGCCTGAACCAGAATGGCCAGAGCATCAACCTGTCACACGCCCTGCAATTGGCTGGCGTGACCACAAGTGACGCACTGAATCTGCGCGCGCGCCAAAAAGGCGCAAGACTAACCTTCGCCCAGACCCTGCCCACCGGCACCCATGCCATGTGGCTGTATTACTGGCTGGCCAGTCAGGGCATCCACCCAATCACCGACGTCGACAGTGTGGTGGTGCCGCCGCCGCAAATGGTCGCCCACCTCAAAGCTCGGCGCATCGACGGTTTTTGTGCGGGCGAGCCCTGGTGTGCCCAGGCGGTCGATGAAGACCTCGGCTTCACCCTGGCCACCACTCAGTCGATATGGCCGGACCACCCGGAGAAGGCCCTCGGTTGTACCCGCGCCTTTGTCGAGCACTACCCCAATACCGCGCGCGCGCTGGTGATGGCCGTGCTGGAGGCCAGCCGTTTCATCGACGAAAACGACGAGAACAAACGCAGCACCGCGCAATTGCTCAGTGGCCGCGAGTATGTCGATGCGCCCTTGAGCGCCATCCAGCCGCGCTTCCTCGGCCAGTACCAAGATGGGCTCGGCCATGCCTGGCTGGATGCGCAGCCGCTGCGCTTTCACGCCGACGGCGCGGTGAACATGCCCTACCTCTCCGACGGCATGTGGTTCATGACCCAGTTCCGCCGCTGGGGTCTGCTGCGCGGCGACCCCGATTACCTCGGCATTGCCCGCCAGGTGCAACAGCTTGACCTCTACCGGCAGGCGGCGAAGGCGCTGAACATCAGGATCCCGGCCGAACAGCGCAGCGCCACGCTACTCGACGGCAAGACCTGGGATGGCTCAGATCCGGCGGGCTATGCCCGCGGCTTCACGCTCCACGCCTTGGCCGACAGCGATGCTGTCGCCCTGTAATCGCCCGGAGAAGCCCCTATGCTGCGCATCCTATTGATCAACGATACCCCGAAGAAGGTCGGTCGCCTGAAAGCCGCGCTGAGCGAAGCCGGCTTCGAGGTGATCGACGAGTCCGGGCTGACCATCGACCTGCCTGCACGCGTCGAGGCCGTGCGCCCCGACGTGATCCTGATTGACACCGAATCCCCCAGCCGCGATGTGATGGAGCAAGTGGTGCTGGTCAGTCGCGACCAGCCGCGCCCGATCGTCATGTTCACCGACGAGCATGACCCGGGCGTCATGCGCCAAGCCATACAGTCCGGGGTCAGCGCCTATATCGTCGAAGGCATCCACGCCCAGCGCCTGCAACCGATCCTCGATGTGGCCATGGCCCGTTTCGAGAGCGATCAGGCGCTGCGCGCACAACTGCAAGCCCGCGACGCACAGCTTGCCGAGCGCAAGCGAATCGAACTGGCCAAAGGCCTGCTGATGAAGATGAAAAACTGCACCGAAGAAGAGGCCTACACCCTGATGCGCCGCCAAGCCATGAGCCGGCAGCAAAAACTGCTGCAGGTCGCCGAACAGATCATCGCCATGCACGACTTGCTCGGCAGTTGACTCAAAAGGCCAGCCGCAATGCCCAGCGCTGCCGTAAAGATGGCAAGCTATTTGCTTATATCCTCTCAAGACCTAACACCCCGTCTTCAGATCGCCAACGGCGGTGATCGAGACGAATAGACAAAGACGTCAAAGGCACCCGGCCCTCACCCGCCGCGTTGTCCGTTGACGTCTTTTTTCGTTTCTGAACACTGAGGAACCACCATGCCTAACACCACCGCGCGCCGCTGCCTGCTGCACAAGACCGTGCTGGGTTGCGCCGCAGCTCTGCTGCTAACGCCGCTGAGCCTGCAGATGGCCAACGCCGCCGCCCCGGAGAAAGACGAGCTGACGCTGGGCTTTATCAAGCTGACCGACATGGCCCCGCTGGCCATTGCCTACGAAAAAGGCTTCTTCGAGGACGAAGGCCTGTACGTCACCCTGCAAGCCCAGGCCAACTGGAAAATACTGCTGGACCGGGTGATCACCGGCGAACTGGACGGCGCGCACATGCTGGCCGGGCAACCCCTGGGCGCCACCATCGGCTACGGCACTAAGGCCCAGGTGGTGACTGCCTTTTCCATGGACCTCAACGGCAATGGCATCACCCTGTCCAACACCGTATGGGAGGAAATGAAGAAGCATGTGCCGATGGAAAACGGCAAGCCGGTGCACCCGATCAAGGCCGATGCACTCAAGCCGGTGATCGAGCAGTACAAGGCCCAGGGCAAGCCCTTCAATCTGGGCATGGTCTTCCCGGTTTCCACCCACAACTACGAGTTGCGCTACTGGCTGGCCGCCGGCGGCATCAATCCGGGCTACTACGCACCGGCCCGAGGCGACATTACCGGCACCCTGAACGCCGATGCGTTGCTCTCGGTCACTCCACCACCGCAAATGCCCGCCACCCTCGAAGCCGGCACCATCGACGGCTATAGCGTGGGCGAACCCTGGAACCAGGCCGCCGTATACAAGGGCATCGGCGTGCCGGTGGTTACTGATTACGAAATCTGGAAGAACAACCCCGAGAAAGTGCTCGGTGTGTCGAAAGCTTGGGCCGATGCCAACCCGGAAACCCACAAGCGGCTGGTCAAGGCGCTGATCCGCGCCGGCATGTGGCTGGATGCCAACGACAACGCCAACCGCCTGGAAGCCGTGCAGATTCTCTCGCGGCCCGAGTATGTCGGCGCCGATGCCGAGGTGATCGCCAACTCGATGACCGGCACCTTCGAGTACGAAAAAGGCGACAAGCGCGCGGTTCCGGACTTCAACGTGTTCTTTCGCTATAACGCGACCTACCCCTACTACTCCGACGCCATCTGGTACCTGACCCAAATGCGCCGCTGGGGCCAGATAAGCGAAGCCAAGCCGGACAGCTGGTACTTCGATATCGCCAAGCAGGTCTATCTGCCTGAGGTGTACCAGGCGGCGGCCGCCGAACTGGTCGCCGAAGGCAAGGCCAAGGCCGAAGACTTCCCCGCGGCCGGCGAAGAAGGTTTCCGGGCGCCGACCAGCGAGTTTATCGATGGCCTGACCTATGACGGACGCACACCGAACGCGTACATCAACCAGTTCAAGATTGGTCTGAAACCCGACTCCGTTCTGTAACGCAGCCATTGCCCTGGGGGCCGGATACGCCGGCCCCCCACTGCTCCGAGGACAAGACGATGAGCAACCCCGCCGTCGCCCAGCCCATCCATGACACCTTGAAATCCGGCCGCCGCGTCGCCCTAAAGCGTTGGCTGCCCAGCGTATTGCTGCCCATGCTCGGCATCCTGGCCTTTCTGCTGTTCTGGCAGTTGGTGGCCGGCAGCATCGACACCAGCCTCGGCAAGTTTCCGGGCCCGGCCCAGGTCGCCAGCCAGTTCAGCGGACTGATCGATGAGCACCAGCGCGAGCAGAAGCGCGCCGATGCCTTCTTCGAGCGTCAGGAAGTGCGCAACGTCGCAAAACTGGCCAAGGATCCTGACGCTAAAGTCCGCATTCGCGCCTATACCGGCAAGCCGACCTTCTTCAAACAGATTGTCACCAGCCTGTACACGGTGCTGACCGGCTTTGTCATTGCCTCACTGATCGCCATCCCGCTGGGTATCGTCTGCGGCCTGAGTAAAGCCATCTACAGCGCGATCAACCCGCTGATCCAGATCTTCAAGCCGGTGTCACCGCTGGCCTGGCTGCCGCTGGTGACCATCGTGGTCAGCGCCGTCTACACCAGCAGCGACCCGATGTTCGCCAAATCCTTCGTCACTTCGGCGGTCACCGTGGCGCTGTGCTGCCTGTGGCCGACCGTGATCAACACCACCGTCGGGGTGGCCAATCTGGACAAGGACCTGCAGAACGTCAGCCGCGTGCTCAGCCTCTCGCCGCTCAGCCATGTGCGGCATATCGTGCTGCCGGCGGCCATCCCGATGATCTTCACCGGTCTGCGGCTGTCGCTGGCCACCGGCTGGATGGTGCTGATTGCCGCGGAAATGCTCGCGCAAAACCCCGGCCTGGGCAAATTCATCTGGGACGAGTTCCAGAACGGCAGCTCCAACTCGCTGGGCCGGATCATGGTCGCGGTAATCGTCATCGGCCTGCTCGGCTTCGTCCTCGACCGTCTGATGCTCATGCTCCAGCGCTATGTGAGCTGGGACAAGAACGCCGACCTACGTTAAGAACCGGCTCACCCGCTGCTGCGCTCGGTGATGCTGCGTTGAAAATGCCTCACCTTCGCTCGCGACGATAGTGAACAGGCTCTAAGAACTAAATTCAGGAGTTTTTCATGAATAAGCCACACCTTGAATTGACCGGCGTCGGTATCAGTTTCCCCACCGACAAGGGGCTGTATTGCGCGCTACAGAACGTCAATCTGAAAATCGCCAAGGGTGAATTCGTCTCCTTGATCGGTCACTCCGGTTGCGGTAAATCGACGGTGCTGAATATCGTCGCGGGGCTCTACCAGGCCAGTACCGGTGGGGTGATTCTTGACAGCCGCGAGGTCAACTCGCCAGGCCCGGAGCGTGCGGTGGTGTTTCAGAACCACAGCCTGCTGCCCTGGCTGAGCTGCTACCAGAATGTCGAACTGGCCGTGCGCCAGGTGTTCAAGGGCCAGAAATCGCGCAGTGAAATGCGCGAATGGATCGAGCACAACTTGAACCTGGTGCACATGATGCACGCCAAGGATAAGCGCCCCAGCGAGATTTCCGGCGGCATGAAGCAGCGCATCGGCATCGCCCGCGCGCTGGCCATGCAGCCCAAGGTGTTGCTGATGGACGAGCCGTTCGGCGCCCTAGATGCCCTGACCCGCGCCCATCTGCAGGACTCGCTGATGGATATCCACGCCGACCTTGGCAATACGGTGATCATGATCACCCACGATGTCGACGAGGCCGTGCTGCTTTCCGACCGCATCGTGATGATGAGCAACGGCCCGGCGGCCAGCATCGGCGAGATCCTCCAGGTCGAGTTGGAGCGCCCGCGCGAGCGCATGGCGCTGGCCCATGACCCGCGCTATCACGAATACCGCGCCGCGGTGCTGGAGTTTCTTTACCAGAAGCAACAACGCCCGGCGGCTTGAGCGGAGCCCCCAGCGACCCGACTTGTCACTGGCACGCACCAGCGCACCAGCGCAGCGCGACACGCCTTATACCGGTGCATCAGTGCACCGACACAGATCCGAAATCCCGCTCGAAACCGTGAACAACCAAGCACTTTTCCAGTTGGCACGCGCCCTGCATTGGTATTTGCACATAGACATAAAGCGCGACCTTCAACGAAGAAGGCTGCACTTCCCGAGAGAACGGGATTAGGACAAAGGCGTCCTCGCTAGGTAACTAGCGAGACGCCTTTTTTTGTTTTATGGCCGGCCATCCTTGGCGGCCACCCATCGGGCCGTCGCTACGCGACGTTAAAAATTGCTCCAGGCAATTTTTTATGGCCAGCCATTTCAGGTGGCCATTCTTCGAGCCGTCGCGGGGCGACGTTAAAACTGCTCCCGACAATTTTTCCGTGATTATTGATTCAGGAGATGGCCGGCATGCAAAAACTCAAGCTGGTGATGATCGGCAACGGCATGGCCGGTGTGCGCACCCTCGAAGAGCTGCTCAAGCTCGCCCCCGATCTATACGACATCACGGTGTTCGGCGCCGAACCGCACCCCAACTACAACCGCATCCTGCTTTCCCCGGTACTGGCCGGCGAGCAGACCTTCGAAGAGATCGTGCTCAACGACCTCAACTGGTACACCGACAACGGCATCAAGCTGCTGCTTGGACGCAAGGTGGTGAAGATCGACCGCAAGGCGCGCGTGGTGGTGGCCGATGACGGCAGTGAAGCCGAATACGACCGCCTGCTGATCGCCACCGGCTCCAACCCGTTCATCCTGCCGATCCCTGGCAAGGACCTGCAGGGTGTGATTGGCTACCGCGACATCGCCGACACCCAGATGATGATGGACACCGCCAAGACCCATAAGCATGCCGTCGTGATCGGCGGCGGGCTGCTCGGCCTGGAGGCGGCCAACGGCCTTATGCTGCGCGGCATGGACGTGACCGTGGTGCATATTGGCGAATGGTTACTGGAACGCCAGCTCGATGTCACCGCCGGCCGCTTACTGCAGAAGTCCCTGGAAGACCGCGGCCTGAAATTCCTGCTGCCCAAGCACACGGCCGAACTGCTGGACAACGGCGCAGGCCGGGTCTGCGCGGTCAAGTTCAAGGACGGCGAGGTAATTCCCGCCGATCTGGTAGTAATGGCCGCCGGCATCCGCCCCAACAGCGAGCTGGCGGAACAATCCGGCATCGCTTGCAACCGCGGCATTCTGGTCAATGACACCCTGCAGACCTATGACCCGCGCGTCTATGCGATCGGCGAATGTGCCAGCCACCGCGGCATCGCCTACGGTCTGGTGGCGCCACTGTTCGAGCAGGCCAAGGTCTGCGCAAATCACCTGGCCCAGCTCGGCTACTCCCGCTACGAGGGTTCGGTGACATCGACCAAACTCAAGGTCACCGGCATTGATCTGTTCTCCGCCGGCGAATTCATGGGCGTCGATGGCACCGAGACCATCACCCTGTCCGACCCGATCGGTGGCGTGTACAAGAAGCTGGTAATCCGGGACGACGTACTGGTCGGCGCCTGCCTGTATGGCGACACTGCCGATGGCGGCTGGTATTTCCGGCAAATCCGCGAGAACCACAACGTCAGCGAGATTCGCGATCACCTGATGTTCGGCGGCTCTTCTTTTATGGATCAGACCATCGGCGACGTCGGCCACCAGGGCCAAAGCAGCACCGCGAGCATGCCGGACAGCATGGAGGTCTGTGGCTGCAACGGCGTGTGCAAGGGCACCATCGTCAAGGCGATCCAGGAAAACGGTCTGTTTTCCGTCGACGAAGTAAAGAAGCACACCAAGGCTGCCAGCTCCTGTGGCTCCTGCGCCGGCCTGGTCGAGCAGATCCTGATCAGCACCGTCGGTGGCGCAGCAGACGTCAAGCCGAAGAGCGAAAAAGCCATCTGCGGCTGCAGCGACCTAAACCACGGGCAGATTCGCAAGGCGATCCGCGAAGAGCACCTGATTACCCTCGCCGATACCCTGTCCTTGCTCAACTGGAGTACGCCCAACGGCTGCGCCACCTGCCGCCCGGCCCTGAATTACTACCTGATTTCCACTTGGCCTGGCGAGGCCAAGGACGATCCGCAATCGCGCCTGATCAACGAACGGGCCCACGCCAATATTCAAAAAGACGGCACCTACTCGGTGGTCCCGCGCATGTGGGGTGGCGTCACCAACCCGTCCGAGCTACGGCGCATTGCCGACGTGGCCGACAAATACAACGTGCCGATGGTCAAGGTCACCGGCGGCCAGCGCATCGACTTGCTGGGGATCAAGAAGGACGATCTGCCGGGCGTCTGGAAAGATCTAGACATGCCGTCGGGGCACGCCTACGGCAAATCCATCCGCACCGTTAAGACCTGCGTCGGCAGCGAGTTCTGCCGCTTCGGCACGCAAAACTCCACCCAGCTGGGCATCGAGCTGGAGCACGACCTGTTCAACATGTGGTCACCGCACAAGGTCAAGCTGGCGGTTTCGGGTTGCCCGCGCAACTGCTCGGAAGCCGGCATCAAGGACGTCGGCATCATCGGTGTGGATTCCGGCTGGGAGATGTACATCGGCGGCAATGGCGGGATCAAGACTGAAGTAGCGGAATTCTTCGTCAAGCTCAAGACCGCCGAAGAAGTGCGCGAGTACAACGGCGCCTTCCTGCAGCTGTACCGCGAAGAGGCCTTCTACCTGGAGCGCACCGTGCATTACCTGCACCGCGTAGGCATGGACCATATCAAAAAGGCCGTGGTCGAGGACGCCGAGAACCGCAAGGCCCTGAATGCGCGCCTGCAGTTCGCCCTGTCCTTCGAGCAAGACCCATGGAAAGAACGGATCTCGATGCCTGAGCTGAAAAAGGAATTCGAGCGCATTGCGATCACCGAACTGGCTTGAGTGTTACGCACGGGCCGGACTACGCAAAAGTTCCGCCTGCCCATCATCTGAATAAGGACTGCGTTATGAATTGGCTGGATATCTGCGCCCTGGAAGAAATAAACCCACTGGGCTCGCGCATCATCGCCGGGCCCAAGGGCGACATCGCGATTTTCCGCACCTCGGCCGATGAGGTGTTCGCCCTCGACGACCGCTGCCCGCACAAGGGCGGCCCGCTGTCCCAAGGACTGGTTTACGGCAAGCGCGTGGCCTGCCCGCTGCATAACTGGCAGATCGAACTGGAGTCGGGCCAAGCGCTGGCCCCGGACGTCGGCTGCGCGCACCGGCATACCGCGAAAGTCGAAAACGGCCGCGTACTGCTGACCCTGAATACCGCCGAGAAATGTGCCTAGAACGGTAGGCGTCCGCTCGCCGCCTTCGGCGCCGCTCTGTCGCGCAGCAAGCCATTGAAAAATATAGGTTTATATTTGTTTGAGGAGAGCCAGCTTGCTGGCGATGCTTTTCACGGCCAGGATCGCCAGCCGCTGGCCGCTACAGCAGGCCGCAAACCACGGAGTCGAGTGCCATGACCCATCCCCATCAGATCACCGCTTCCATCTGCTGCTACTGCGGCGTGGGCTGTGGCGTGCTGATCGAACACGATGACGAGAAGATCCTCGGCGTCCAGGGCGATCCCGAGCACCCAGCCAATTTCGGCAAGCTGTGCAGCAAGGGGGCGACCCTGCACCTGACCGGTGATCTCGATGCCCGCGGTCTCTACCCCGAACTGCGTCTGGGCAAGGATCTGGCGCGCTCGCGCACGGACTGGGACAGCGCCCTGGAGCATGCAGCCAACGTCTTCGCCGAGACAATCCGCGAACATGGCCCGGACAGTGTCGCCTTTTATATCTCCGGGCAACTGCTGACCGAGGACTACTACGCCTTCAACAAGTTGGCCCGCGCCCTGGTCGGCACCAACAATATCGACAGCAACTCACGCCTGTGCATGTCTTCCGCGGTGGTCGGCTACAAGCGCAGCCTCGGCGCCGATTCGCCGCCGTGCAACTACGAAGACATCGAGCAGAGCGACTGCGTGCTGATCGCCGGCAGCAACATGGCCTACGCCCATCCGGTCCTGTTCCGCCGCCTGGAAGAAGCCAAGGCTAAGCGTCCGGACATGCAGGTCATCGTCATCGACCCGCGGCGCACCGACACCTGCGAGCTGGCTGACCTGCACCTGGCGATTCTGCCGGGTAGCGATGTCGCGCTGTTTCACGGCATCTTGCATATTCTGATGTGGGAAGGCTGGATCGACCGCCCTTTCATCGACCAGCACACCGATGGTTTCGCTGAGCTGAAGACCATGGTGCGCGACTACAGCCCGCAGATGGTCAGCGAACTGTGCGGCATCAGCCAGGACAGCCTGCAGCAGTGCGCACGGATGATCGGTAGCGCGCCGAGCTTTCTGTCGCTCTGGTGCATGGGCCTTAACCAGTCGAGCAGCGGCAGCGCGAAGAACAGTGCCCTGATTAACCTGCACCTGGCCACCGGACAGATCGGCAAGCCCGGCGCCGGCCCTTTCTCCCTGACCGGCCAACCGAATGCCATGGGCGGTCGCGAAACCGGCAGCCTGTCCAACCTGCTGCCGGGCCATCGCGATGCGGCCAATGCCGATCACCGCGCCGAAGTCGCGCAGTACTGGGGCGTCGACAGCCTGCCGGAGACTTCTGGGCTGACCGCCATCGAGCTGTTCGAAGCCGTGCGGGTCGGCAAGATCAAGGCGCTGTGGATCGCCTGCACCAACCCGGCGCAATCGCTGCCCGACCAGAACAAAGTTCATGAAGCGCTGGCCGTCTGCCCGTTCGTGGTGGTGCAGGAAGCCTTTTTCACCACCGAGACCTGCCACTACGCCGACCTGCTGCTGCCCGCCGCCAGCTGGGGCGAGAAGGAAGGCACGGTGACCAACTCCGAGCGCCGCATCAGTCATGTGCGCCGCGCCGTGCCAGCGCCCTTCGAGGCGCGGCCGGATTGGGCGATCACCTCGGACTTCGCCCGTCGCCTGGAAAAACTGCTGCGTCCCGGCCTGCCCAGCCTGTTCGACTTCGCCACCCCGCAAGCACTGTTCGACGAGTACAAACACCTGACCGCCAAGCGCGACCTCGACCTGTCGGGACTCAGCTACGCGATTTTGGATAACCAAGGCCCGCAGCAATGGCCATTCCCGGCCGGCGCTACCCAGGGAACAGCGCGCTTGTATGGCGCCGGCCAGTTCCCCACCGAGAATGGCCGCGCGCGATTTCATGCTGACCCCTATCGCGCGCCCAAGGAACAACGCGACGCCCGCTTTACGCTAACCCTCAATACCGGCCGCCTGCGCGATCAGTGGCACGGCATGAGCCGTACCGGCACTGCAGCCCGACTATTCGGCCATGTCGAGGAGGCCGTGCTCAGCCTGCACCCCGACGAACTGCGCCGCCGTCGCCTGCAAAGCGGCGACTTGGTGAAGGTGCGTAGCCGTCGTGGCAGCTTGGTTGTGACGGTGCAGGCCGACGACTCGGTGCGTTCCGGCCAGGCTTATCTACCCATGCACTGGGGCAACCGCTTTCTCAAGGGTTTGGGCACCAACGTGCTGACCCAACGGGCGTTCGACCCGCTGTCGAAACAGCCCGAGCTTAAACATGCCGGCGTCGAAGTGGAAAAAGTCGAGTTGCCCTGGACGTTGTTCGCCCTGGTCGAGGGTGACGTACAGAAGCGCTTTGAGGCATTGCGTCCGCTGTTCGAGTCCTTTGCCTACGCCAACCTCAGCCTAACTGGCCGCGAACGCCCGGCCCTGGTCATCCGTGCGGCAAGCGCGGTAGCACCCGAGGCCGAACTGCTGACACAGATCGATCAATTGCTGGGCCTTCACGAAGGACCGGTACTGGCCTACGACGACCCACGCCGGGCGGTGGGCAAGCGTGTACGCATCGAGAACGGCCGCATCATAGCCATCCGCCTGGCCGGTGAGACCGCGGCCCGCGACTGGCTGAAGAGTCTGTGGAGTGAAGGCCAGGCCGATGCCGACCTGCGCCGCTGGCTACTGGCGCCGCTGTCCACCCCGCCGGGCGCTGCTGCGGGCAAGCAGCCCAGCAAGACCCTGTGCAACTGCCTGAACGTCAGTGAAAACGCAGTCTGCGCTGGCATTGCCCGCGGCCTCGATCTCGCCGGGCTGAAGCAGGAACTGAAATGCGGAACCAGTTGCGGTTCTTGCGTACCGGAAATCAAACGGCTATTGGCCACCCAGCCTGTGGTGCTGAATGCATAACCGCAGGATGGATGCGGATCCCGTGGAGGGCCACCCCGTGGAAGGCCACCCCGTGGAAATCCGCGAAGGGCTTACTACCAAGGCAACTACCACGGTGGGTAACGCTTCTCGGTTACCCACCGTACGACGAGGATTTTGATATGAGCGCAAAAGTCTGGCTGGTAGGTGCAGGTCCGGGTGACCCGGAGCTGTTGACGCTCAAGGCAGTGAAAGCGTTGCGTCAGGCTGAGATAGTGATGATCGACGATCTGGTCAATCAGGCGGTGCTGGAACACTGCCCAACCGCACGCATAGTCCAAGTGGGCAAGCGCGGTGGCTGTCGTTCGACGCCGCAAGCCTTTATCCACCGCCTGATGCTGCGCTATGCCCGCCAGGGCAAGTGCGTGGTACGCCTGAAGGGCGGTGATCCGTGCATCTTCGGTCGCGGCAGCGAAGAGCTCGACTGGTTGCAGCAGCACGGTATCGAAGTGGAGATGGTCAACGGCATCACCGCTGGCCTGGCTGGCGCCACCAACTGTGGTATTCCCCTGACCCTACGCGGTGTTGCCCGTGGAGTGACCCTGGTTACAGCCCACACCCAGGACGACAGCACGCTGAACTGGCAAGCCCTGGCCCAGGGTGGCACCACCCTAGTGGTGTATATGGGCGTGGCCAAGCTGGCAGACATACGCGATAGCCTGCTGGCCGGTGGCATGTGCGCCAACATGCCGGTTGCGATGATCGAAAACGCCTCACTGCCACATCAGCGCGAATGCCGTAGTTCACTGGCGGCGATGCAACACGATGCCCTCGCATTCCAGCTGAAAAGCCCGGCGATCCTGGTGATTGGCGAAGTGGCGGCATCTGCCCAAGTGCTTTCTCTGGCACAAAGCGCTTAAGCGCTGGGTTTTTCGCAGCGGTTATGTGTGCCTGCAGGACGGTTTTTTTTGACCAATCTGAGCTGCGCTTGAAAAGCCCAGGCAAAAAAATCCAGGCAAAGAAAAACCCGGCCGAAGCCGGGTTTTTTTGCAGCCCTAAACCAAATTAATTGGTTTCAGCTTCTACTTGAGCTTCTACGCGGCGGTTGATGGCGCGGCCAGACTCAGTTGCGTTATCAGCAACCGGACGGGTCTCGCCGTAGCCAGCCGAATTAACGCGCTGACCTTCCACACCATACTGGTTGACCAAGACTTCACGTACGGCCTTGGCACGCTTCTCAGACAGCCCTTGGTTGTAAGCGTCAGTACCGACGGAGTCAGTGTGACCTTCAACAGTGGTGCTGGTTTGCGGGTATTGGTTCATGAAATCAGCCAGGCTCTTGATGTCGCCATAGCTTTCTTCTTTGACTTGGGCTTTGTCGAAGTCGAATTTCACATCCAACTCAACGCGAACCACTTCGGCTGGCTCTTCAACCGGCATTGGCTCAGCCATCGGCTCTGGAGCAGCTTCAACCTGTGCAACCTGTTGAGTGCTGCCACCAAAGTTCATACCGATACCGACGCTTGGAGCCCACTCGGTGTCGCCCTGGTCTATGTTGTACTGAGCTTCAACGCCAGCACGGGCATAGAAAGCGTCGGTGAAGTAGTACTTAGCACCGCCGCCAATGTTGGCGAAGGTAGAGCCGTTACGACCATTACGACCGGATTGACCGATGCTCTGATCCGAGACACCTGCCGAAACGTAAGGACGCAGTGCGTCACCAGCGTTGTTGAAGTGGTACAGAGCATCTAGAGCGGTATTAGAGCCCTTAATGTTCCGGCCATCTTCGCCACGAGCGTTGTGCACTTCGTCGTAGGCCAGACGCAATTCAACGTCATCAGTCAGGTAGTAGCCAACGCTAGCGCCGAACAGGTTGCCGTTATTTTCGAAATCACGAGCGCTGTCGAAGATTTCCTTCTTGGCAAAGCCCTCCACCTCGACTGCGCCTTGGCCTTGAGCCAGCACGCTGAGTGAAGAAGAGGCCAGCAGTGAGCCAATGACAACGCCTAAGGTGTTTTTCAATTTCATCCGTAAATCCCCATCTTGGTGGTCAGTAAGTTGTCTGACAAACGCAAGACAACTCAGTAATTAACTAAGCATACACATGATAAAGCTAGCCAAATAATTAGAGTACTTTTATTTGGCTAAGTTTCATTCCAGTCAGAAAATTTCTCACGCAATCGGTCAAGCGCTCGTTTATAACGCATTTTTGTCGCGCTCAAACCCATATGCATAATATCGGCAATTTCTTGAAACTCCAACTCAGCGACAAAACGCAGAACTAGGATTTCACGATCAATCGGGTTGGCATGCACCAACCAACGATCTAACCCCTCGGAACCTTTTACTAAAAGCGGTTTTTCCTCCGTCGCTTCTGACAAAGGATCAAGACTCAGAGCGTCTACCAAACGACGCTTTCTCCGCTCTTTGCGGTACTGAGTGATGCATTCATTATAAGTAATACTGTACAGCCAAGTCTTGAATTTCGACTTGCCTTCGAATTTTTTTAAACCATAAAGAACTTTAAGCATAACCTCTTGACAAACGTCATCAGCATCACGGTCATTGCCCAAATAACGAGCGCAGACGTTAAATAAAGTGCGCTGATAACGACGCATTAACTCTTCGTAAGCACGCGTAACATGAAACAACTCGACATAAGCATGCTCCACCAGCTCTTCATCAGAAAGCTCGCGAGGGTCATAGCGCATGGATAGCGGTTGGGTTTTATTCAAAACGAGTCAGACCGACAGTCAGGTAGAAAGCCGCCCAGCCCAAAGTTTCGGACGTATTTACAAGGCAGCCTACAGTAGTAGGGATTGGCACCTTAGTGACTGCTCACCTGTTGCTCCAACAGTATACGGTTGGCTACTGAAACAAGCTCCCCGGTTTCTGTCAGCAGGGTGGTTTTAACCGTACCAATTTCCTCGATCTGCCCACTGACCTCGCCAACCGTTACCTGCTGCCCAACTTGGTACAATTCACGCACATAAATACCGGCCAAAATTTGCCCGGCAATATCGCGGCTGCCCAAACCCAGCGCTAAAGCCAAGGCCAGACCAACGGAAATCAAGACAATGGCGATCACATTATTCAGCAGATCGGTCTTGATTTCCAACTGACCGATGGCCACCGAAATGCTGATAATGATAACCAATCCCTGCCCAATGCGACCCAGACCTTTGGCATAATCGAGCCCCACCCCTTCCGCGGCGCTGCGCACCAAGCCACTGACCAACTGCGCCAGCAGCACGCCGACCAGCAACACCAATGCCGCCCCGAACACCTTGGGCAGATACAGCGCCAGCACGTCCAGGGTCGCCGAGACCCGCTCCAAGCCCAGCGATTCGGCCGCCGAAACCAGAAAGATCAGCAATACAAACCAATAGACAATCTTGCCGATCAGAGTTGAAACCGGCACTTGAATCCCGCCACGACTGAGCAGCTTGGTCAAGCCGGTACCTGCCATCAAACGGTCCAGACCGATCTTGCCTAGCAGTTTGGAGAGCAACGTATCAAGCAGTTTAGCCACTACAAAACCCAGCAGCACGAGGATCAAAGCGACAAAAAGATTGGGAATAAAACCGGCAACCTTCGCCCACAGGGCACTCATGGCCGTTACCAAACTATGGGTCCATGGATCGAGTTGCATGTTCAATCAACCTTATGAGCAGAGCGGGCGCCGGAAGTACGGCGTGAAACCGGCGCGACATGAGCCGAACCCTTGTTAAGAGCGATCATCAACGCTTGGAGCCAATGTCCGAGTAAGTTCAGCAGAGCACCGGCACCGACCTGACGATTGGCGGTTTTTAGCACGCGCCCCAGACAGGCATCATCGTCGTGACTGGCGGCTGGCGACTTAAGCAAAACGCGCAAGGATTCTTCGAAAGGATCGTGCATAGCTTATCTCTGTTGATGTGCTGCATAGACGCAGCGAACATTCGGCGAGTCACAACGCCAGAACGCCACAGCCTGAATGTTTGTCATCTCGAGTAGACACTCTCAAATCCACTGTAAGCGACGAAACAGCCACCATTGACCGAGAGCGATGCTTCCCATCATGAGGCAGGCGATCAGAAAACCGTAAGGGCTATCGGCCCCAGGCATTCCGCCCACATTGATGCCAAACAGGCCGGTGAGAAAACTCATGAGTAAAAATACCCCGGTAATGATACCAAAACGGTACATGATTCGATTCATCCGCTCGCTCATGCGCCTATGCTCGGACTCCAGCAACAAGCCGACCCGCTCACGAGTCAACTCCAGCTCTTCCAGGTAGCGGGTCAGGCGATTGTTCAGTTCGTTCCAGTAATCGGTATCGTCAGCGACGAACCAGGGCAGTTTATTGCGCGTCAGCTGCGCATAGATTTCTCGCTGCGGCGCCAGAAAACGTCGCAGGCTAGCGGAGCGGCGGCGAATCTGCAGCATCTGTCCATGCTCCGGCGAATAACTAGGAGTGGCATCTACCCGCTCTTCTTCGTCGTCCACCAACTCGGTCAATTCGCGGACCAGGGCATCGACCTTGTCGGTCAGGTGATGCGCCAGGGCCAGGATCAGCTCCGAAGCAGTCTTTGGACCTTGACCTTCGGCCAACTGCTCGATTAGTGCTTCGGTGGCGCGCAGTGGTCGCAGGCGCAAGGAAATGATCCGCTGCGACGCGGCAAAGATGCGTAGCGAGATCATGTCCTCTGGCTCGGCGCCGGGGTTGAGATTAACCCCACGCAAGAACAACAGCAGTTCATCCGAGGGCAACGGCAACCAGCGCGGACGGGTATTTTCTTCCAGCAACAAGTCGCAACTGAATTCACTCAGGCCGCTGCACTCATGCAGCCACCTGCAAGTTTGCGGATGGCTACGATCCCAGTGCAGCCACAGGCTTTCCGTGGGTTCCAGCAGCAGTCCGTCGAGCTGAGGGTAAGTCAGGCGACGCGCTCCACCACGGCCATCCAGAACAAAAGCATGCACCAGCCCCGACTGCGCATTATCTGGCTCGTGCATACTGATTCCTTGATTTTTTTGCTATGTCTATACGATGGATTGGCGCTGCGGCGTCTTAGACGAGACGTCGTGCCGGCGTAGATTTATGCGCAATATTCGCCGATAAATCCGCGCCGACAACAGCACTGCGCCTACTCAAGCACTCATGCGAACATGGCCTTTTTTCAGGCTGGTCGCTTGAGACTCGGTGAGCCTTAACCCGGCATCTGCAGCGGTTCGGGCGAGACGATGATGCCGTTGTTATCGGCATACAGATACTGCCCGGGACGGAAAGTCACGCCGGCGAAGGTCACGGCTACATTGAGTTCACCGACGCCGCGTTTGTCGGTCTTCATCGGGTGGCTGGCCAAAGCCTGCACACCAAGCTCCGTCTGCGCGATCACATCGACATCGCGAATACAGCCGTAGATCAGCAATCCGGCCCAGCCGTTTTTTGCAGCTTTTTCGGCCAGCATGTCGCCCAGCAACGCGCGGCGCAGCGAACCGCCGCCATCGACTACCAATACCTTGCCCTGGCCATTGAACTCGACCTGCTCCTTGACCAGCGAGTTGTCTTCGAAGCACTTGATGGTGACCATTTCGCCACCAAAAGAATCGCGGCCGCCAAAGTTGCTGAACATCGGCTCGACCACCTGGACCAGCTCCGGGTAGGCGTCGCATAAATCGGGGGTGAGGTAATGCATGGAAAAACTCCTGTGAATGAACCGAGCAAAATCAGAGATCGACGCCGATACGGCTGCCATCGTAAGCCAGCTTAAACTGGACGAGCCCCGGACAATGGGCATTCAGGGCGCGGCCGCTGCTCAGGTCGAACTCGACCCCATGCCTCGCACACCGCAGCACCCTACCGGCCAGTGTGGCGTTATGCAAAGGTGCCCCTTGATGCGGACAGCGGTTTTCCAGCAACAGCGCCTTGCCTTCCACCACTATCAGTAACAGGTTGTAGCCGCCAACCTGAAAGGTCTTGCGGTACCCCTCGTCCAGCCTTAACAACGATTCCAGCGCCACAAACATAGCTTCTCCCCCGCAAGCCCGCAGGTGCTTTTGCAGGACTCAATTTATTCGCGAGCGTCTCGACTAACTCATCGTGAATAAATCCGCGCTTGCACAACGATCATCCAGGACGCCAGCAGCGCCAATGCATATCGTGCGTTTACGTTAGGCCCAAGGCCGGCACAGCAGTGTTCAGCAACGATAAGCCCATCAGTTGCCTCCGTACCACTGCGCGCGCAGACTCTTTTACGTCCCCGCGCAGCTGCTGCAGAACTACACTCAGGATGAGCCATGCTCAGCGGCCCTACTGCCCGCGTCAACATCATCGTCAGGCACGGCACCAACCTCAGCCAGAACCTCGCCAACTTCGGGCGGTAGTTGCTGATGGCGCAGCCAGTGCTCGACCAGCGGCCAGACTTCGCGCTGGGCCGGCTTGCTGACCAGCATCTGGATATGCCCGTAGTCATCACTAAATCCCTGATGCTTGCCCAGGCAGAGAAACCTGCGCATGGGCGAACCCATTTGTTCGAGTAACTTGCGGCAGGCCCAGGCTGGATCCTGTGCATCGCCCTCGGCGCTGACCGCCAAGACCGGCACTTGCACCGTGGCCAAGCCCGCCCACCAGTCTCGTTCGGCATCGCCAAAACGACCGAATAGGCGATGCCAGCGCAGGCCTTCCAAGGCCAGTCCGATGGGCTCGTCTTCGGGGCCACGTCTGAGCCGTGATCCCGAAATCAGCCCGAAGCGCTTGAGCAGTAGCTGCCCGCCCCACGCCACCGGCGGCACTTTGAGCGGCCAATAGATGCGGCTGACTTGGCTGCCAAACAGCGCAACCGAAGCCACTTCCTGGCCACCCAAATACTCCCCGCCAAGCGCCGCAGCCAGCGTGGTACCACCCAGCGAATGACCGATCCAGTGAGGTAACTGACCCGTTTGTTCACGCACAAAAGCCGCAACGGCTGGCAGGTCGTAACGTGCATAGTCGGCCACCCGATTGTGCTTGTAGGTCAGATTACGCGGCGACAGGCCATGGCCGCGCATTTCGACTATCCACACATCGAACCCGGCACGCGTTAGAAAAGGTCCGAGGCCCAACCCCTTGGGCGAATACCAGAAACGCCGATTGGAAAAACTGCCATGCAGCAGAATCACCGGTATGCCTCGCTGAAACTCCTGGCCGGCCAGGCCCAGACGGGTTATCGCCAGTTCGACGCTCAAATCAGGACTGTTACCGGGTTTGAGCCGATAAACATCCTCGCTCAGGTCGGCACACAACTCGGCGCTGATCAGCGCCACGGGAAATAGCTCACTGCTGCTTTGCATAATGCTTCTGGCATAAAAAAGGACGGGATTAACACCCGCCCTGTTTGAAGTGGCTGGGAATCAGGCGGGATTTTGGCCTTCGGCTAGGAAGAACCAAGTGTCGAGTACCGAATCAGGGTTCAGGGAAACACTCTCGATACCCTGCTCCATCAACCAGCGAGCCAGATCCGGGTGGTCCGAAGGACCCTGACCGCAGATGCCAATGTACTTGCCCGCTTTGTTGCAGGCTTGAATGGCATTGGACAGCAGCTTTTTCACCGCCGGATTGCGCTCATCGAACAGGTGCGCAATCACCCCCGAATCCCGGTCCAGGCCCAAGGTCAATTGGGTCAGGTCGTTGGAGCCAATGGAAAAACCATCGAAGAATTCGAGAAACTCTTCCGCCAAAATGGCGTTGGACGGCAACTCACACATCATGATGATGCGCAGGCCATTCTCACCACGAACCAAACCATTGCTGGCCAGCAGATCAATGACCTGACTGGCTTCGCCCAGGGTGCGCACGAAAGGCACCATGATTTCGACGTTGGTCAGGCCCATCACTTCGCGGACCCGCTTCATCGCCCGGCATTCCAGCTCGAAGCAATCGCGAAACGACTCGCTGATATAGCGCGAGGCACCGCGGAAACCCAGCATGGGGTTTTCTTCTTCCGGCTCGTAGAACTTGCCGCCGATCAGGTTGGCGTATTCGTTGGACTTGAAGTCCGACAGCCGCACGATGACTTTTTTCGGCCAGAAAGCCGCCGCCAGGGTGCTGACGCCTTCCACTAATTTATCGACATAAAAACTCACAGGATCGGCATAGCCGGCAATGCGCTTGTCGACGCTGCTTTTGATTTCCGGTGGCAATCCGGCGTAGTTGAGCAGCGCCTTTGGATGCACACCGATCATGCGGTTGATGATGAATTCCAAGCGGGCCAAGCCGACACCGGCATTGGGCAGCTGGGCAAAGTCGAAGGCGCGGTCCGGGTTACCGACGTTCATCATGATCTTGAACGGCAGCTCCGGCATAGCATCTACCGAGTTCTTGCGGATATCGAAGCCCAGTTCGCCTTCGAAAATGAAACCCGTGTCACCTTCGGCGCAGGACACGGTGACGCCCTGGCCGTCGCTCAGCAGCTGAGTTGCGTTACCGCACCCGACCACCGCCGGGATTCCCAGCTCGCGGGCGATAATCGCCGCGTGGCAGGTACGCCCGCCGCGATTGGTGACAATGGCGCTGGCGCGCTTCATCACCGGCTCCCAGTCCGGGTCGGTCATGTCGGAAACCAGCACGTCGCCCGGCTGAACCTTATCCATTTCGGAAACGTCTTTGATGATGCGTACCTTGCCGGCGCCGATGCGCTGACCGATGGCGCGGCCTTCGACCAGGATGGTGCCGGTTTCCTTGAGCAGGTAACGCTCCATAACGTTCAGGTTGGTGCGGCTTTTTACCGTTTCAGGGCGGGCCTGAACGATGTACAGCTGACCGTCGTCACCGTCCTTGGCCCACTCGATGTCCATCGGGCACTGGTAATGCTTTTCGATGATCATGGCCTGCTTGGCGAGTTCGCTGACCTCGGCATCGCTTAGGCAGAAGCGCGCACGATCGGCCTGTTCGACATCCACCACCTTGACCGATTTGCCGGCCGTGGCCTCGGCGCCGTAGATCATCTTGATCGCCTTGCTGCCCAGATTGCGCCGCAGGATGGCCGGACGACCGGCTTCCAGGGTTTGCTTGTGGACATAGAATTCGTCCGGATTTACCGAACCCTGCACCACGGTTTCACCCAGGCCGTAAGCGCCGGTGATAAACACCACATCACGAAAGCCAGACTCGGTGTCGAGGGTGAACATCACCCCAGCGGTACCGGTTTCTGAACGGACCATGCGTTGCACGCCGGCGGACAAAGCCACCAGTTTGTGCTCGAAGCCCTGATGCACGCGGTAGGAGATGGCCCGGTCGTTGAACAGCGAGGCGAACACTTCCTTGGTCGCGCGGATCACGTTGTCCACGCCGCGGATATTCAGGAAGGTTTCCTGTTGACCGGCAAAGGAGGCGTCCGGCAGGTCTTCGGCGGTAGCCGAGGAGCGCACGGCGACGGCCATGTTTGGATTGCCGGCGGACATAGCGGCGAAGGCCGTGCGAATCTGCTCATTGAGCTGCTCGGGGAACTCGGCCGCCATAATCGATGCACGGATTGTCGCGCCGACCTTGGCCAGGGCATTTACGTCGTCCACATCCAATGCATCGAGGGCGTCATGAATTTGCTGGTTCAGGCCGCTGAGTTCGAGAAAATCGCGATAGGCCTGGGCTGTAGTGGCAAAGCCGCCCGGAACCGACACACCCGCACCGGCGAGGTTGCTGATCATTTCGCCCAGGGACGCGTTTTTGCCCCCTACATGCTCCACATCGTGGACGCCAAGCTTATCGAGGGAAACTACGTACTCTACCAAGGTGATCTCTCCACTGTTCCGGGATGGACTGTCTGGATGGACGGTCGATGACGAACGTTGACGGTGATTGGTTGTGTTGGACAAGCTTTGTAGCTGGGGCCATGCGGTTGGGCAACGAGACTGGATGCATGATTGTCGCCCCGCCGGTTATAAGCAACAATGCCAACCGACGCGGATTGCGCGTTCCGCGCATCTAGCATAGCCAAGAATCGTTACCAGCTTAAGGCCTTTGGCAAAAATGAAACGATCTGCTTATTTTATCTCCGACGGCACCGGCATCACGGCTGAAACCCTGGGCCAAAGCCTGTTGGCGCAATTTGAGAACATTACCTTCAGCAAATTCACGCGGCCTTACATAGACAGCGTGGAAAAAGCGCGGGCCATGGTACAACAAATCAACACCGCAGCAGAGGTTGACGGTGAGCGCCCGATCATTTTCGACACCATCGTCGATCGGGAAATTCGCGACGTCTTGGCGCAGTGCAACGGCTTTATGATCGATATCTTCGCGAGCTTTCTCGCACCATTGGAGCAGGAACTGTCTTCGCGGTCCTCTTACTCGGTGGGCAAAGCGCATTCCATCGGACAAAATTCCAACTACGCCGAACGTATCAGCGCGGTGAACTTCGCCCTGGACAACGACGACGGCGCCCGCACCCAGCACTACGACAAGGCCGATCTGATTCTGGTCGGCGTGTCACGCTGCGGCAAGACCCCGACCTGCCTGTATATGGCCCTGCAATACGGTATTCGCGCGGCCAACTACCCGCTGACCGAAGACGATATGGAGCATCTGCAACTCCCGGCCGTGCTCACACCCTACAAGAGCAAGCTGTTTGGCCTGAGTATCGACCCTGATCGCCTCACCGCCATCCGTAACGAGCGCAAACCCAATAGCCGCTATGCAAGCTTTGCCCAGTGCGAGTTCGAGGTGCGCGAAGTAGAGACTTTGTTCCGCCGCGAGAACATCCCGCACATCAATTCCACGCATTTTTCCGTGGAAGAAATTTCCGCCAAAATCCTGGTCGAACAAGGCGTCGAGCGGCGCCTTAAATAACATCAGTGCGCATCGAAAAACCGGAGCACATGCTCCGGTTTTTCGTATGAAACAGATTAAATTTCAGCCCAAGGACTTTTCAGCTTCGGGATTTTAATTAGCACAAACAGCCCGCTCAAATCACCAGCAAGTCGACGAAGCGATTGACCGGCATGCTTTCCAATCGGGCCTGATCCTTACATAGGGCGACAATCTCGGCGCTGCGCTGTGCGGTAAATCGGGTCGCCAGGTTGGCCTTGAACTTCGCCTCCAGCAACGGAATGCCGTCGGCACGACGCCGGCGATGACCGATCGGGTACTCGACCGCCACCTGCGAGCTTGAGGAGCCATCGGTGAAGAACACTTGAATGGCATTGGCAATCGAACGTTTATCAGCCTCCAAATACTCACGGGTATAACGCGGATCTTCGACGATGAGCATCTTCTCGCGCAGCTCGTCGATGATTGGGTGAGCGGCGTGAAAGTCATCTTCATACTGCTCGGCGACCAGATTACCGAAGGCCAGAGGCACGGCCGTCATGTACTGGATGCAGTGGTCGCGGTCGGCCGGATTGGCCAGGGTGCCCACCTTGGAGATGATCCGAATCGCCGATTCATGGGTGGTAATGACGATTTTCTCAATGTCGTGCAAACGATCCTTGATCTGCGGATGCAGGGTCACCGCTGCTTCACAGGCCGTTTGCGCGTGAAACTCGGCGGGAAAGCTGACTTTAAACAGCACGTTTTCCATCACATAGGTGCCGTAGGGCTGAGGCAGGCTGAATTGCCGCTGGCCTTCAGGCTTGAGCGCCAGATTCTGGTTGGTGTGGCTGAACAACACGTCGTAAAAACCCCACTGCTTGGCGGTCAGCACGCTCGGGATGCCCATTTCGCCACGCATGGCAATGTCGGCCAAACGCACGCCGCGGCTCGTGGCATCGCCCGCGGCCCAGGATTTGCGTGAGCCTGCGTTCGGCGCATGACGGTAGCTGCGCAGCGCCTGGCCATCGACGAACGCGTGAGACAAGGCCGCCAGCAGTTGCTCGCGGGTGGCGCCCATCAGCTTGGCCGTCACCGCGGCCGAAGCAACCTTGACCAGCAGCACGTGGTCCAGTCCGACCCGATTGAAGGAGTTCTCCAGGGCCAGCACGCCCTGGATTTCGTGAGCCATGATCATGCCGTCAAGTACCGCACGCATGGTCAGCGGCGCGTCACCTTGAGCGATACGTTTTTGCGATAGGTGATCGGCAACCGCCAGAATGCCGCCCAGGTTGTCGGACGGATGCCCCCATTCGGCAGCCAGCCAGGTGTCGTTGTAGTCCAGCCAGCGCACGATGCAGCCGATATCCCAGGCAGCCTTGACCGGATCCAGGCAAAACCGGGTGCCCGGCACGCGAGCGCCGTTGGGCACGATGGTGCCTTCGACGAAGGGTCCCAAGTGCTTGGTGCACTCGGGAAAACGCAGGGCCAACATGCCGCAGCCCAGGGTATCCATCAGGCAGTTGCGGGCGGTATCCAGGGCCTCGGCGGATTCAATCCGATAGTTCAGAACGTAATCGGCGATGTCCTGCAGGACGGTGTCGTAGTCGGGGCGGTTGTTCAGTTCGACGTTGGCGCTCATGTTCGATTCACTCGTTCAGTGGTTCGTTGATGGGACCTCGGTTCAGGATAAATCTCAGTCGGTTACTGCTTTCTTATTTTGGAAATGGGGATCAAATGTGGGAGCGGGCTTGCTCGCGAAAGCGGTGTGTCTGTCACCCGCTATAGTGAATGTTATGGCCTCTTCGCGAGCAAGTCGGATCGCCGCACCGCCGCTCCCATATCAGTTCAGTGTCGGGATCAGAAAGAGTCACCCGGCACGCGCACCCAGCCTTCCATCAGCACTCGGGCACTGCGGCTCATGACCGCCTTGCGCACCGTCCATTCGCCATTCACCTGACTAGCTTCGGCGCCAACGCGCAGGGTGCCGGAGGGATGACCGAAGCGCACCGCACTGCGCGCTCCGCCGCCCGCCGCCAGGTTTACCAGGGTGCCGGGGATGGCAGCCGCCGTGCCGATGGCCACTGCTGCCGTGCCCATCATGGCGTGATGCAGCTTGCCCATCGACAGCGCGCGCACCAGCAGGTCCACCTCATCGACAGCCACCTGTTTGCCGCTGGAGGAGACGTACTCGGCAGGCTCTGCAACAAAGGCAACCTTCGGCGTGTGCTGGCGCGTGGCGGCTTCATCGATGTGTTTAATCAGGCCCATGCGCACGGCACCATAAGCGCGGATGATTTCGAACCTGGCCAGCGCCTTGGCGTCGCCATTGATGGCGTCCTGCAACTCCGTGCCGCTGTAACCGAGGTCCGCTGCATTGACGAAAATGGTCGGGATCCCGGCATTGATCATCGTCACCTTGAGCGTGCCGCTGTTCAGCACCTCAGTCGGCACTTCCAAGTCATCGACCAGATTGCCGGTAGGGAACATCGAGCCGCCGGCGCCCTCTTCATCGGCGGCCGGGTTCATGAATTCGACCTGCACTTCTGCGGCCGGGAAGGTTACGCCGTCCAGTTCGAAGTCGCCGGTTTCCTGCACGGCGCCGTCGGTGATCGGCACATGAGCGATGATGGTCTTGCCAATATTCGCCTGCCAGATGCGCACGATCGCCACGCCGTTTTCGGGAATGCGGCGGGCATCCACCAGACCGGCGCTGATGGCAAAAGAGCCGACCGCGGCCGACAGATTGCCGCAGTTGCCGCTCCAGTCGACGAAGGCCTTGTCGATCGCCACCTGGCCGAACAGGTAATCGACGTCGTGCTCGGGCCGGCTGCTTTTGGCCAGGATCACCGTCTTGCTGGTGCTCGAGGTGGCGCCACCCATGCCATCCGTTTGCTTGCCGTAGGGGTCGGGGCTGCCGATTACCCGCAGCAACAACGCATCGCGGGCTGCGCCCGGCACCTGGGCTACTTCAGGCAAATCTTCCAGGCGAAAGAACACGCCTTTACTGGTGCCACCACGCATATAGGTGGCGGGTATCTTGATCTGGGCTACATGGGCCATGGAAATAATGTCCTGTGAGGCGCCGCGGTACAGGGCTGTACCGCGGATAAGTCGGATTTATGCGGGCTGCGCTGCCGGGAATCCCTCTGTGCGGCCTGGGCTATCGAGTCGCGCGTGCGCGTCGCTAGCCAGGCCGCAACCGTCAGGTCGTAACGCTGCGCCGGCGTTTAGCCAGGCACTTGCGACTCAAGGAAGTCCTTGGCAAAGCGCTGCAGCACGCCGCCCGCCGCGTAAACCGAGACTTCCTCGGCGGTGTCCAGGCGACAGGTCACCGGCACATCCAGGCGCTCACCATTCTTGCGGGTGATCACCAGAGTCAGGGTCGCCCGCGCGGTACGCTCGCCGATCACGTCGAAGGTCTCGCTGCCGTCGATATTCAGCGTCTTGCGGTTGGTGCCCGGCTTGAACTCCAGCGGCACCACGCCCATGCCCACCAGGTTGGTGCGGTGAATGCGCTCGAAGCCTTCGGCAACGATGGCTTCCACACCAGCCAGCCGCACGCCCTTGGCCGCCCAGTCACGGGACGAACCCTGACCGTAGTCGGCGCCGGCGATAATGATCAGCGGTTGCTTGCGCTCCATGTAGGTTTCGATCGCTTCCCACATACGGGTAACCGTGCCTTGCGGCTCAATGCGGGCCAGCGAGCCCTGCTTGACCTTGCCGTCTTCGCGGACCATTTCGTTGAGCAGTTTCGGGTTGGCGAAGGTTGCCCGTTGCGCCGTCAGGTGGTCGCCCCGGTGGGTCGCGTAGGAATTGAAGTCCTTTTCCGGCAGACCCATCTTGGCCAGGTACTCACCGGAGGCGCTGTTGAGCATGATGGCATTCGACGGTGACAAGTGATCCGTGGTGATGTTGTCGCCCAGTACGGCCAGCGCGCGCATGCCTTTGAGGGTGCACTCGCGCGCCAACGCGCCTTCCCAGTACGGCGGACGACGGATATAGGTGCTTTCTGGGCGCCATTCATACAGCGGGCTGACCTGGCTGCCGTCGTCATCCTTGATTTCGAACATCGGGATATACACCTGACGAAACTGCTCAGGTTTGACGCTCGCCTTGACGATGGCATCAATCTCTTCATCGCTCGGCCAGATGTCGTTCAGGGTGACCGGGTTGCCGTCGTGGTCGATGCCCAGCACGTCCTTCTCGATATCGAAACGGATAGTCCCGGCAATGGCATAAGCCACCACCAGCGGCGGCGAAGCCAGGAAGGCCTGCTTTGCGTAAGGATGGATGCGCCCGTCGAAGTTGCGGTTACCGGACAGCACAGCCGTGGCATACAGGTCGCGATCAATCACTTCCTTCTGAATGACCGGATCCAGCGCGCCGCTCATGCCGTTACAGGTGGTGCAGGCAAAGCCGACAATCCCAAAACCGAGTTTTTCCAATTCTGGCAGCAGATTGGCTTCTTCCAGGTACAGCTGTACCGCCTTGGAACCAGGCGCCAGTGAGGTCTTGACCCAGGGTTTGCGGGTCAACCCGCGAGCATTTGCGTTACGCGCCAGCAGGGCTGCGGCAATCACGTTGCGCGGGTTGCTGGTGTTGGTGCAGCTGGTGATCGCGGCAATAATGACCGCGCCATCCGGCATCAGACCCGGCTCGTTCTCTACCGTACCGCTGATCCCGCGCGCGGCCAGTTCAGAGGTCGGCACCCGGGCATGCGGATTGGAAGGGCCAGCAATGGTGCGCACCACACTAGACAGATCGAAGCTGATCACGCGCTCGTATTCGGCGGTCTTCAGGCTGTCGGCCCACAAGCCGGTTTCCTTGGCGTAGGTTTCCACCAGCTTGACCTGCTCGTCTTCACGGCCGGTGAGCTTGAGGTAGGTGATGGTCTGCTCGTCGATGTAGAACATCGCCGCGGTGGCGCCGAACTCCGGGGTCATATTGGCGATGGTCGCCCGATCGCCCAGGGTCAGATGCGTGACGCCCTCACCATAGAATTCGAGAAAGGACGACACCACTTTTTGCGTGCGCAGAAATTCAGTCAGCGCCAGCACCGTGTCGGTGGCTGTAGTGCCGGGCTGTGGCTTGCCTGTCAGCTCGACACCGATGATGTCGGGCAGACGCATGTAGGAGGGGCGACCGAGCATGACGGTTTCCGCTTCCAGGCCACCCACGCCGATGGCGATAACGCCCAGAGCATCGACCATCGGGGTGTGGCTGTCGGTGCCGACCAGGGTGTCCGGGAAGGCGACGCCGTCGCGCGATTCAATCACCGGCGACATCCGCTCCAGATTGATCTGGTGCATGATCCCGTTGCCGGGCGGAATCACATCAATATTCTTGAAAGCTTTCTTAGTCCAGTTGATGAAGTGGAAACGGTCTTCGTTGCGGCGGTCTTCGATGGCGCGGTTCTTGTCGAAGGCGTCCTTCTCGAAGCCACCGTGTTCCACCGCCAGCGAGTGGTCGACGATCAGCTGGGTCGGCACCACCGGGTTGACCTTGGAAGGATCGCCGCCCTCGGCGGCAATCGCATCGCGCAGACCGGCAAGGTCGACCAGCGCGGTCTGGCCGAGAATGTCATGACACACCACCCGCGCCGGAAACCAGGGGAAGTCGAGGTCGCGCTTGCGTTCGATGATCTGGCTGAGCGAGGCATTCAACGTGGCGGGGTCGCAGCGACGCACCAGGTTTTCGGCCAGCACTCGCGAGGTATAGGGCAACGTGGCATAAGCGCCGGGCTTGATCGCCTCAATCGCCGCACGGGTGTCGAAAAAATCCAGTGCGGTGCCGGGGAGCTGTTTGCGGTATTCAGTGTTCATGGGCTAAGGACTCAATCAAGTAATGTTCAGCGCACAGGTCGGGGAGCGCGGCGCGTTATGGCCGACTCCCCGCGGCCTGATCAGCGCTGCGCGATCGGCACGACCTTGCGCTGCTCGACGCCGACGTACTCGGCGCTCGGGCGGATGATGCGGTTGTTGGCGCGCTGTTCGAACACATGCGCCGCCCAGCCGGTCAGCCGCGAGCAGACGAAAATCGGGGTGAACAACTTGGTCGGAATGCCCATGAAGTGGTACGTCGACGCATGGTAGAAGTCGGCGTTAGGGAACAGTTTTTTCTGTTCCCACATGGTCTTGTCGATCGCTTCGGACACTGCGAACAACACCGTATCGCCCTCTTCTTCAGCGAGTTTTTTCGACCAGCCTTTGATCACCTCGTTGCGCGGATCGTTGTCCTTATAGACCGCGTGGCCGAAGCCCATGATCTTGTCCTTGCGCTCCAGCATGCCGAGGGTGCCTTTGATCGCCTCTTCCGGCGACGAAAAGCGCTCGATCATTTCCATCGCGGCTTCGTTGGCGCCGCCGTGCAACGGACCACGCAGCGAGCCAATGGCCGCCGTGACGCAGGAGTACATGTCCGACAGGGTCGAGGCGCACACCCGTGCGGTGAACGTCGATGCGTTGAACTCGTGCTCCGCGTAGAGAATAAGCGAAACGTTCATCACCTTGACGTGCAACTCGCTCGGTTTCTTGTCGTGCAGCAGGTGCAGGAAGTGGCCGCCGATGGACTGCTCGTCGCTCACGCAGTTGATGCGTTTGCCATCGTGGCTGAAGCGATACCAGTAGCACATGATCGCCGGGAACGCGGCCAGCAGCCGGTCGGTGACGTCGTGTTGGGCGCAGAAGTCTGCCTCGGGTTCGATGTTGCCCAGAAACGAGCAACCGGTGCGCATCACGTCCATCGGGTGGGCGTCGGCAGGGATGCGTTCCAGCACTTCTTTCAGCGCTTGCGGCAGGTCGCGCAGCTTGCTCAGTTTGCTGATGTAAGCGTCGAGTTGCGCTTGGGTCGGCAGTTCGCCGTACAGCAGCAGGTAGGCGACTTCTTCAAATTGTGCTTCAGCCGCCAGTTCGCGAACGTCGTAGCCGCGATAGGTCAACCCAGCGCCAGCCAGGCCTACGGTCGATAATGCCGTTTCTCCGGCGACCTGGCCGCGCAGGCCCGCTCCGCTCAGTACTTTTGCTTGTGCCATTGTTCTCTCCTGACTGGAAGGTGTTCGTGTAAAGGTGTTGAGACGCCTGGCTTAGCCGCACTCGATTCAGCCTGCAAGGCAGGTGGCGTGCGGCCCGATGCGGACGTTGTGCCTCAGCCTTTTTTCTGGTTAAACAACGCATCCAGACCTTGTTCGAAGGCGTGGTAGTTGATGCTCTCGTAGAGCTCCATGCGGGTCTGCATAGTGTCCAGCACATTTTTTTGCGAGCCATCGCGGCGAATCGATTGGTAGACGTTTTCCGCGGCCTTGTTCATGGCCCGAAACGCCGACAGCGGATAGAGCACCAGCGACACCTGAGCTTCGCGCAACTCGTCAACCGTGAACAACGGGGTGGCGCCGAACTCGGTGATGTTGGCCAGGATGGGCGCTTTGACCCGTTCGGCGAACAGCTTGTACATCGACAATTCGGTGATGGCTTCCGGGAACACCATGTCGGCGCCGGCCTCGATGCACGCGGCGGCGCGATCCAGAGCCGACTGCAGGCCTTCCACGGCGAGCGCATCGGTGCGCGCCATGATCACGAAAGCGGGGTCGGTACGCGCGTCAACGGCTGCCTTGATGCGGTCGACCATCTCCTGCAGGGAGACGATTTCTTTATTAGGCCGATGACCGCAACGCTTGGCGCCGACCTGGTCTTCGATATGGATGGCGGCAGCGCCGAACTTGATCATCGACTTTACGGTGCGCGCGACATTGAAGGCCGAGGCGCCAAAGCCGGTATCCACGTCCACCAACAGCGGCAGATCGCAGACATCGGTGATGCGGCGTACGTCGGTCAGCACATCGTCCAGCCCGGTGATGCCCAAGTCCGGCACGCCTAGAGAGCCGGCAGCGACCCCGCCACCGGACAGATAAATAGCCTTGAAACCGGCCCGTTGGGCCAACAGTGCGTGGTTGGCATTGATTGCGCCGACCACTTGCAAGGGTTGCTCGCTAGCCATCGCGTCACGAAAGCGCTGACCGGCACTGGAAGAAGAACTCATGATTCACCTCGGGGCTTGACTGATTGGGTGGGGACCGCCTGCCAGGCGCAAGGCTCCTTGCCATTGCTCTGGACAGCGTCGTGCTGATGCTGCTCGTTGTAGTGCTGTTCGATATTGCGTTTGGAGGCGCCGATATGCCGGCGCATCAGCAGCTCGGCCAGCTCGCCGTCACGTTCGGCGATGGCATCGAGAATCCGGTGGTGCTCGGCAAAGGCTTGGCGCGGACGGTTGGGCATGGTCGAAAACTGGATGCGATACATGCGCACCAATTGATACAGATCGCCGCACAGCAACTGGCTCAGCGTCCGGTTGCCGCTGCCCTGAATGATTCGGTAGTGAAAATCGAAATCGCCTTCCTGTTGGTAATAGCCGACCCCGGCCTGAAAGGCGGCATCACGCTCATGGGTGTCGAGCACCCGGCGCAACTCGCCGATTTCCTCCAGGGTCATTCGCGCAGCCGCCAAACGGCAGGCCATGCCTTCCAGGGACTCACGAATTTCGTACAGTTCGATCAGCTCGGCGTGACTCAACTGCACCACTCGCGCGCCAACATGCGGGACGCGCACCAGCAGCCGCTGCCCTTCCAGACGATGGATGGCTTCGCGCAGCGTGCCACGGCTGATGCCGTAGCTGCGCGCCAGCTCCGGTTCGGAAATCTTGCTGCCCGGAGCGATGTCGCCACAGACGATGGCCGCCTGAATGCGTCGAAAAACGTGCTCCGAAAGCGTTTCAGAATCGTTCTGAAGACTCTTAGATGCCTCACTGGAATTCTGCATATTGTCGACAACTTCTTTAATTGCTTGGCTGAAAATTACCCTTCAAGGCAGTTTCTGTCAACGCAATCAAGACTATTGTCGACAATAGACCATGAAGCGCCCATTGCCCCGCACGGGTTTCTTATGTAGGCGCTAGTCTAAGCGCCTGTTCGTGCAGAAATACTCCGTGAGCGTGGTAGAATCCGCCCCCGCATTGGCTTGACAGGCGGCGCCAGACTTGCGTTCTAGGCTCCTGCCAGGCCATGCAGTCATAAGTGCCTGCCACCGTCCAGTTAGCCCCCCGCCGCCCGCAATACAGTTTTAGGACTTATGAGACTTACGCCCTTCGCCCTTATTCTTTGCCTGCTCCCCGGTCTAAGCCTGGCCACCACCAAGACCATTTATGGTCTGAACGAACATACCCTGCTCGCGGGTATCGATCTGCGGGTGGCCGCCAAGCTCGACACAGGAGCTAAAACTGCCTCACTGAGCGCCCGCGACATTGAACGCTTCAAGCGTGATGATGAATCCTGGGTGCGTTTTTACCTGGCCATCGACGAGGCTCATGCCCACCCGATCGAGCGGCCCTTGGCACGTATCAGTAAAATTAAGCGGCGGTCGGGCGATTTTGATCCTGCCGAAGAAAAGAACTACACCGCGCGCCCAGTAATTAAACTGGCCGTCTGCATGGGCCAAGCCCGCCGCTACATCGAAGTAAACTTGACCGACCGCAGCGACTTCCAATACCCGCTATTGATTGGCTCCGATGCGCTCAAACACTTCGATGCTCTGGTTGACCCTAGCCTTAAATACGCCGCCGGCAAACCCGGCTGTGCCACCGACGCAAATTCTGCCGAGTAATTTCCATGCGCTCTCTTAACCTGCATTTGAAGGTCCTGATCACTGTGCTGGTGGCCTTGGGCATTCTGGTTACGGCCTACCAAATTTTCGTTCTCGGCATTCCGGTGACCGAAGATGAAACCGATGATCTGTGGAATATCGACGCCAGGGTCGAGTTTCAGGCCAACGCGCGCGAGCCGGTCAAACTGCAAATGTTTGTTCCGCCGCTGAATCAGGATTACGTCAGCCTGAACGAGAGTTTTATCTCGAATAATTACGGTGTGAGCATCAATCGCGTCGACAGTAATCGCAAGGTGACCTGGTCAGCCCGGCGCGTCAGTGGCAAGCAAACGTTGTACTACCGCCTGGTGATGACCAAACGCTACAGCGCCGAGCTGCTCAAGGAAAAAGGGCCGATCTACCGTGAGAGCATTGCGGTCGAGGGCCCCGAAAAAATCGCCGCTGAAGCCCTCTTAGCACCGATTCGCCAGCACTCGGCAGACGTCGAAACCTTTGTTCGCGAGACCATCAAACGGGTCAATCTGAACGACGACAACGTCAAGCTGCTGCTGGGCGGCGATGCCTCGCCGCAGAACAAGGCCAAGGCCATCGAGCTACTGCTGTCGATTGCCCATGTGCCCATGGAGCGCGTACACAGCATCCGTCTGGTCGCCGAACAAGCGCAGACCCCGGAGCTGTGGCTGCGCAGCTTCAACGGGCAAAAATGGCTGTATTTCAATCCGGATACCGGTGAACAAGGTCTGCCGGTCGACCGTTTGATGTGGTGGATCGGCGACGAACCGCTGGTCAGCGTCGAAGGCGGTAAAAGTGCCAAGGTCGGTTTCAGCCTGAACAACAGTGAAATGAATGCCATTCGTCTGGCCAAACTGACCGATGAAAACACCGAAGCGGATTTCCTCGAGTATTCGCTGTACGGCCTGCCGCTCTCGACCCAGCAGACCTTCATGATCATGGTGGTGATCCCGATCGGCGTGTTGGTGATTCTGGTACTGCGCAACCTGATCGGCCTGCAAACGCTTGGCACCTTCACGCCCGTGCTAATCGCCCTGGCCTTTCGCGAAACCCAGCTGGGTTTCGGCATCGCGCTATTTACCATCATCACCGCACTGGGCCTGACCCTGCGCTCCTACCTTGAGCATCTAAAGTTGCAGATGCTGCCACGGTTGTCCGTGGTGCTGACCTTCGTGGTGGTGCTGATGGCAGTCATCAGCCTGTTCAGTCACAAGCTGGGCCTGGAGCGCGGTCTGTCGGTCGCCCTGTTCCCCATGGTGATTCTGACCATGACCATTGAACGCCTGTCCATCACCTGGGAAGAGCGCGGCGGCAGCCATGCCATGAAAGTCGCGCTTGGCACCCTGCTCGCCGCGACGTTGGCGCACCTGTTGATGAGCGTGCCGGAAGTGAGCTACTTCGTCTTTACCTTTCCCGGCGTGCTGCTGATTCTGGTGGGCTTTATGCTGGCGATGGGGCGCTACCGCGGCTACCGCCTGAGCGAGCTGTTTCGTTTTAAAGCCTTTTTGAAGGATTGAGCCATGTTCGGTCTAATCAAGACATGGAAGGCCCTTGAAGCCAAAGGCATCATGGGCATCAACCGGCGTAATGCCGACTACGTACTCAAGTACAACAAGCGCAACCTCTACCCGATCGTCGATGACAAGATCATCACCAAGGAGCGAGCCATCGCCGCGGGTATTGATGTACCCGAAATGTATGGCGTGATCGAGACCGAAAAGGGCATCGACAAGCTCAGCGAAATCATTGGCGACCGCCCGGACTTCGTGGTCAAGCCGGCTATGGGCGCTGGCGGTGACGGCATTCTGGTGATCGCCGATCGCTTCGAAGGCCGCTACCGAACGGTCTCCGGCAAGATCATTACCCACGAGGAAATCGAACATCAGATCTCCAGCATCCTCACCGGGCTCTATTCCTTGGGTGGCAACCGCGACCGTGCGCTGATCGAGTACCGGGTAACTCCCGACCCGATTTTCAAGAGCATCAGCTACGAAGGGGTGCCGGATATCCGCATCATCGTGCTGATGGGCTATCCGGTAATGGCCATGTTGCGCCTACCCACCCGCCAGTCCGGCGGTAAGGCCAACCTGCACCAGGGCGCCATTGGTGTTGGCGTGGACTTGGCGAGCGGCGTGACCCTGCGCGGCACATGGCTGAACCAGAAAATCAGTAAGCACCCGGACACCACCAATGCGGTGGACGGCGTGCAGCTGCCCAACTGGAACGGCTTTATGGAACTGGCCGCCGGCTGCTATGAACTCTGTGGTTTGGGCTATATCGGCGTAGATATGGTGCTGGACGAGGAAAAAGGTCCGCTGATTTTGGAGCTCAACGCCCGCCCCGGCCTGAATATCCAGATCGCCAACGACTGCGGCCTGGTCCATCGCACTCACGCGGTGGAAGCGCGGGTGGCCGAACTGAAAAAGGCCGGCATCACCGAAAACGCGCAGCAGCGGGCCGACTTTGCCAAGCAACTGTTCGGCCATGTGCCTTACGCAGAACGCTAAACTCCAGCGCTTATCGTGTGTACCGGCCGGTGGCTGACCCCGCTGGGGTTGGCCACGTCTCAGTGTTTACGGCTGGCCCGCGATGGCTGCAAGACCGGCCGCACGAGTATTGATGCACATGCCTAGCTGCTCCGTACACCCGCTGCCCTATCACGCCGACCCGGCCGCCTACTTCGCGGCCGTGCACCTTGCACCCGGCGCGGTGTTGCTGGATGCCGGGCGGCCACAGGCCCAGCGTGGACGCTACGACCTGCTCAGCGCTTGGCCAGTGGCCGAGTTTTTACCGACTCATCTCGAGCGTGGCGGCGATTTTCTGCAGCGCCTGCGCACGGCCCTGGCCGGTCTGGGCCCGGCCAGCGAACCCGACACCTGTGAGCTGCCCTTCGTCGGCGGGCTGATCGGCTATCTGGCCTACGACTTCGGCCGCCGCCTAGAAAGCCTGCCGCAGCAGACCGTGGATGACCTCGCGCTGGCCGACGCACGCCTGGGTCTGTATGCCTGGGCATTGATCAGCGACCACCAACTGGGCACCAGTCAGCTGGTTTTTCACCCGAGCCTGGCTGCTGGCGAACGCACCCGGCTGCGGCGGCTTTTCGCCGAGCCTGACAATCAGCCGGTCACGCCCTTTCGACTTGAGGCGGCGTTTTCTGCCGACCTCAGCGAAGACGCTTACCGTCAGGCGTTTGCGCGAATCCAGGCCTACATCCAGGCCGGTGATTGTTATCAGGTGAACTTCGCCCAGCGTTTTCGAGCGCCTTGCCAGGGCGATCCCTGGAACGCCTACTGCGCCTTGCGCGCCGCCTGCCCGACGCCTTTCGCTGGTTACCAGCGCCTGCCCGAGGGCGGCGCCGTGCTCAGCCTGTCGCCGGAGCGTTTTCTACGCCTGCACCACGGCCAGGTAGAAACCCGCCCGATCAAGGGCACTCGCCCGCGTGGCCAAACGGCCGCCGAGGACGCTGCGCTGGCCGAGGCGCTGCTGGCCAGCGAGAAAGACCGTGCGGAAAACCTGATGATCGTCGACCTGCTGCGCAATGATCTGGGCCGCAGCTGTCGCACCGGCTCGGTGCGAGTGCCAGAACTGTTTGCGCTGGAAAGCTATCCCAATGTTCATCACCTGGTCAGCAGCGTGACTGGCGAACTGGCCGACAACCTGGATGCGCTCGATCTGCTGGCCGGCAGTTTTCCCGGCGGCTCGATCACCGGCGCGCCAAAGATTCGCGCCATGCAGATCATCGAAGAACTGGAGCCCACCCGCCGCGCGCTGTATTGCGGCTCGTTGCTGTATTTGGACGTGCGCGGTGAAATGGACAGTTCCATCGCCATTCGCAGCCTGCTGGTCAAGGACCAGCAGATCAGTTGCTGGGGTGGCGGCGGCATCGTCGCTGACTCCCAGTGGCAGGCGGAATACCAAGAATCAATCAGCAAGATCCGGATATTGATGCAAACCCTGGAAAACCTTCACCGCTAGCAGACCGCTGAAAAACCACCTGGGTGGCCAATACTGCGTTCGAGCTGGCTGAACCAGGCTTATTGCTGCACTTGAAAAGGATTCTCATGCCCAGTCTGAACCGCATCATTTTGATCAACACCCACCTCAAGGGCGTGGCGGAGTTGGTCGTGGATGACCACACCAACATCTGCGGCACTAATGCCTCCGGCAAGACCACCTTGCAGCGTCTGGTTCCGGTGTTTTACGGCGAATACCCGAGCCGCGTGGTGCCGTCCACCCGCGACAGCTTCGAGCGCTGGTACCTGCCCAGCGAACAGAGCTTCATCATCTATGAATATCAGCGCATGGATGGCCAGCTCTGCCAGGCCGTACTGGCCGCAGCAAGCGAGGGCAAGGGCGTGGCCTACCGGCTGGTACAGAAGGCCTTCGACCTCGACGACTACATCAAGAGCCGCCAGGGCGAGGCGATCACCTGCCTGAATATGAACGAGCTGGGCCGCCAGTTGAAGCAGGCCGGCGTGCCGATCACCACCCTGCTCAATACCCGCCAGTTCCGCGCCATCATCCAGAACGACCGCAGCCTGCTCGCCGCCGACGGCCAGCGCGGCGAACTGCGCAGCTGGGCGCGGCAATTCTCGTTGTGCGACCCCGAACATTCGCTGCGCCATATCGAGAAGCTAGCCCGCGCCGTGCATTCGCGCGAAGGCAAGATGGAGACCGTCAAGTCGATGGTCGCTGCCATTCTCGAAGAAGACGGCGTAAATCCGCCGGCGACCCACCTCAATCTGCAACGAGTAGAAGACTGGATTCGCGACAGCCGACTGATTCAGGGCTTCAACGCGATCCGCCCGGAGTTCGACAAGCTGGAGCGCGAATACCAGCACCTGCTCGCCTGCGAGCAGCGCCTAGGTGGCTTGCTGCAGGGCTACCGCACAGACGAGCCACTACTGTTCGCACAACAGGAGCAAGCCAAAGAGGTGATCGAGCAGACCGGCTTGCAGCTCAAGCAACTGGAAGACCGCTGGCAGGACCAGCGCGACACGTTGAACCAAGACCTGTCAGCCGTTCGCGGTGATATCGGTCGCATTGAGGACGAGCTGGAGCAGATCGAGCAGCAGTATCAGGCTTTTGCCGATGGCGACATCGAGCAGGCCAAGGCCGATCTGCAGCATGTCGGTGCCTGGCGCGATGACCTGAGCAATCTACAGGCCCGCCACCGCCTGCTGACCGAACAGCATCAGGATGTCGAGCGCGCCTATTTGGAACGCAGCCAGGCACTCAAGGACCAGCGCGAAGCGGCGTTGGAACTGTTGAGAAACCAGCAAGAAACCCTGCGCGAAGAACGCGACAGCCAAAAAGCGCAGCAGGACACCGCGCTCAACACCTTGGAAAAAAGCCTCACCACCCACCGCCAGCAGGGCCTGGATGACTTCCGTGAGCAGGAGTACCTGCTGCAGCTGGAGCAGAACCGCCTGCAACAGCAGATTGCCAGCGTAGGCTACAGCGAGGAGGAAAACCTCGCCCTGGCCATTCTCGACCGGCGCGTGGACGAGGCCGACGAAAAAACCGAGGCAGCCGAAACCCGCGTCCGCCAGCTGGACGGCGAGGAAGGTCAGCTGCGCTCCCGGCGCGATGCGGCCAATCAGCAACACTCGCTGACCGGCCGCGTCCTGGTGCAGCGCCAGGAGCAACTGGACGATCTGGAGCGCATGCTCTACCCCGATCAGCACACCCTGCTGGAATTTTTGCGCCGCGAACAACCGGGCTGGGAAGTACGCCTGGGCAAGGTAATCGATCCGGTGCTGCTGCAGCGCACCGACCTCAAACCAGCGCTGAGCGACGCCGTGCCGGACAGTCTGTTCGGCCTGCAGCTAGACTTGGCGGCCCTCGATATTCCCGAGTGCGCGGCCAGCGAACAGGCCCTGCGTCAGCGCCTGCAGCTCGTTCAGGAGGCCCTGCAGGACGCGCAAAACCAGCAACAGGAGGCGGAGAAACACCTGTTCGAAGCCACTGCTGCGCTGGACGCACTGCGACGCCAATTGGTCTTCGCCCGCACTGAGTCGCATAACTGCCGCGACGACCGCCAACGCCTGAAAGACGAGCGCCGTGGCCAGAAGGACAAGCTCGATGCCAGCGTGCACGCGCGCCGGCTGCAGGCGAAAAAACAGCTGGTCGAGCTCGACGGTGCGCTCAAGCGTCTGATCAGTGAACGCGACGTCTGGTTGGCCGAACTGCAGACCCAGCACCAAGAAGAACGCCTGGAGAAGTCCGCCCATTGGCAGCAGGTAATCGGCCGTCTTGATGACCAGATCCGTCAGCTCAAGGCCGCCGCCGACGAGCGCCGGAACAAGGCGAACGCCGAGCTGACCGAATGCGAGCACTGGTACCAGGCCGAACTCAAGTCCCGCGGCGTCGACGACAGCGCCATCGTCGCGCTGAAACAGCAGATCAAGACCCTGGGCGCCAAGCTCACTCACACCGAACAGCTGCGCGACGAGGTGCTGCGCTATGACGAGTGGTATCGCCACAGCTGGCTGCAACGCAAACCCAAGCAGCTGGCCGAACTGGGCGAAAGTCGCAGTTGCGCCAGCACCCTGGAGCACCAGCTAAAAGCCGCAACGGCCGGCTACAAAAGCGAACGCAGCGCCTTGGAACTGGCACGCCAGCAGGCCACGCAGCAAAAAGGCACGCTCGACGAAGCCTTGGCTCGCCTGAAAGCCTTGCTGCGCCGGCTTGGCGAACTGAAACTGCCCCGCGACGGCGACCTCCCCGCCGGCCAGCTAGACGAGCGACTGCGTCTGGGCGAAGACCTGCTGCACGGCCGGGAACAGATGCTGACCGCGATCAAAGCCCATGTGGACCATTTCGACAGCCTGATCGTCGGCCAGTCCGGCTCCAGCCTGGCGGAAACCTGGGAGCGCAGTCGCGAGGAATGCACGCTACTCAACGAGCGCGGCATTCCCAGCCTGGACTTTCGCCGACTGGTACCGCACCTGGAGCAGCTGCTCAACGTCATGGTGCCACAGAGCCTCACCGCCCTGCGCGAACAGGGCAAGATTTTCGGCATCGAGCTGCATGGCTACTATGAGGTGCTGGCCGATATCGACCGGCGCATCGCCACGCAAAGCGCGCGCATCACCCGCGAGGTCAGCGAGGAGCTGTTCCTCGAGGGCATTTCTGAGTCGGCGGTGCGCATCCGCTCGCGCATCACCGAACTGGAGTTCTGGCCGGAACTCAACGCCTTTATCAAGGCGTTCCGCGCCTGGCGTGAAACCGGCTTTGGCGAACTGCCCGACGAGGACTACACCGCCAGCATGCGCCGCGCACTGGATATCATCGGTCGCTCGGCCCTGAGCGGCGGAATCGGCGGGCTGCTGGAAATCGAGCTGCGCCTGCGCGAAGGCAGCAGCGATCTGGTGATTCGTACCGACCGCCAGCTCAACGAGTCGTCCAGCCACGGCATGGCTTATCTGATCCTCTGCAAGTTCCTGCTGGCCTTCACCCGCCTGCTGCGCGGCAGTTCGCCGGCCACCATCCACTGGCCGATCGACGAGTTGGGCACCCTGCACCACAGCAACGTGAAGAAGATCTTCGACGCCTGCAGCAACAACAACATCCGCATTCTCGGCGCCTTCCCCAACCCAGATTCCGAAGTGCTGTCGCTGTTCGCCAACCGCTACATCGTCAACAAGCAGACCCGTCAGCTGCAGGTAGTCAAGCCGCAAGTTGATGCCATCGCGGAAAAACTCAAAGCACGCCAACGCACGGAGATTGCCTGATGCTCTCGATGAAAGGACAAGTCATCGAGCATCTGCTCAAGGGTGATTTCATCTGCCGCACCACCGATGAGGACGGCTGGCGTTTCCTCAAGAACCCGGCCAACCGTGAGCAGCTCGATGACTACCTGAGCACACTCAACCGCAAGGTGGCCACCGTTGGTAGCGGGGCTGACAGCGACGTCTTCTTCTGCGGCTACTGCCAGCTCGGCGAAGAACAGCGCAAGGTCATCAGCCAGCAGTTTCGCGATATCTGCAACGGCCTAACACCGCTGGTGGCATGGCTGGTGCTGGTGCAGGAGACTGGCGCCCAGGACGCACCGCTCACCGAAGGCAGCGCGTTGCGCCTGAATGAACTGCAAAGCATCGTCGAGGACACCCCGGCGTTTCGCGAGCAGCTGATGCGGATCAGCCACTATCGGCTATTCGGTTCCACCAGCGCCAATGTCGACGGCCAGATCAAGCAGGTGTTCAAACGTCTGTGCGAGCTGGGCTACCTGATTCGGCCCAACCAGGACAAGCAGATCTATTTGGGTACGGGCAAGCTGGACTACCTCTATGAGGTGATTCGTTTCATCGACGAAACTGAGGGTCTGGCGCTGGAAGAGCGGGCGGATATCGCCAGCCAGGGCAGCCTGCTATGAGCGGTAATCTGCATCAGGCCGGGCTGCGCTTCCTGCGTCAACTGGGCCGGCATGCCGAGCCAATCATGGACGCCTACCTCTCCGGCTCGTTGGCGGATCAGGCACTGGAGCCGGCCGTGCAGGAGCGACTGGTCAAGGACGGTATTCTTTATCGCCCCGAACACGGCGCCGACCTGCACCTGCGCCGCGTGGTGCGGGCGCTGTTAGAGGACGCCCTGCGCGACGATCGCAACCGGCAGATCAACGCCAACACCGGCTCGGCGCTGGTCACCTTCAAGACCCTCGCCGGCCATTACAAGGAAGCCCGACACCAGAGCGACTATGCCGCGGCAGACGCTTATCTGGCGGACCTGAAGGAGCATGTCTACGCGTTCGGCGAAACCCTGAGTCACAGCATTCGGGTGCTATGGAGCCGGATCAACAACGAGTTCGGCTACGTGGGCACCCTGAACGCCAAGATACGCGAGAATGAATTGGCCCAGTCCCAGGTCAGCGAACTGCTCGCCGGGCTGGAGATGATCAGCTTCGAGGCGCTGGCCGACACCGCCGGCGACCTGCGCGAGCTGCGCCACCTGCTGGTCACTAACCTGCAACGCAGCGTCAGCGCCTGCTCCCAGGAGCTGAGCATCGTTCAGGGTCGCCTGCTGCAGTTGCTGGGTCGCTTCCGCCAGATTCGCGGCCGTACCCGGTTGCTCAAGGGCTGGCTGCTGCACATGGACCAGCAGCCCGACTATCAGGTAGGCAACCACGCCGGCCACCAGAATGTGTTGCAGCTGTTCAACCTGGCGGCACCGAGCCTAGCGCCGGCCGCTGCGGACATTCACAACGCCCTGCACGAGCCCGAACTGCTGGCGCTGATCATGCAACTGCGCAGCCTGCCGGCGCAGGAGCATTTGACCGCAGCGGCGGGCGCCGCAACCGAGTTCGTCCTCGGCGCGGTGGACGACTTCGAGATCGAGCGCAACCCGGCCCGCGAGGCCGTTTCGGCCTACTTCTGCCAGGTCATCGAGAGCGGCCAGGCCGTGTCGGCGCTCGACTATCGCGAGCAGGAGCAACTGCCCTGGGATGCCGAAAACTGGCTGTATCAGGTGATCGGTGGCTACGACGGCCTACCAGACGAGCAAAAACGCCACTTCGAGCTGGACACCATCGGTGAAGCGCATCCACTGTTCTCGGGCAACTTTATAGTGCGGGATGTGGCGCTGTGGCTGGCTTGAATCGCTCACATATGCGGGCGGTCCATGGCCTGCTGCGCGCTCGCGACGAACGAGTCCCGCTCAACGAGCTGTGGCGCACGATTGAGAGACACTTTGAAGTGGGCGCAGTACAAGGCAAGTGGCTGCACTTCAACCGAGCGCAGCGCGAAGCGCTACGTTCCCAGGCTCAGCGCGAATGGGGCTTCGATCCCCTAGAAGGTATTCCGGACGGCAGCCGCCTCGAAGTCGCCGCCGCGGCCATCGACGAAAAAATCGCCCGCGAGCGCCCCGACGATAACCATGTATTGATCAAAGGCCAGCTGCCCTTCCCCTTGCCGGCGCTGCACCCTGAACTGAGCCTGCGTGTGCCGTTGTCCAGCCTCGATCTGGCTGCCATCGGCCAGGTACTGGTGATCGAAAACCTGGACAGCTTCGATCACTGGCAGCACTACGCCGCGCCGCTCGAACTCACCGACAGCCTGCTGCTCTATCGTGGCCATCGCGGTCTTGCCCGAGGGACACGCCAGCTATTGGCCAATCTGCCCGCCACGACGCGGGTCATCGTCTTTCCCGACTACGATCCGGCGGGGCTGAGTATCGCCATGACCCTACCGCGGGCGGATGCCTTGCTGGTGCCGCAGCTAGACGCAGCCCTGCTGGCCATGGGCAGCCGGGAACACTTCGACCGCCAGCACCGCAATGTGCGTCATTTACAGGCAATCGAACTGGGCAACTGGCAAGGTGTATGGGATGAAATGAAGGAGCTGCAACTCAGCATCAAGCAGCAGCATATGCTGGCATTTTCTGCCGTGTTGCGCGTCATACCGCGAGTGGGGTGACTCGCATTCCAGGCTGGATTGGCGGCGCTTGAATAGCCCGCGTCAACAGCCCGAAATAATCTTCGCCAGCGAGCATCGCAGTCAACCAAGGCTGGCACAGACAAGACACCACCTCACGCCACCAACGAACCCGCGTGCCTCGCTACAGTGAAAGCGTGCGATTGGACGCTTTGAGGAACTCGGCTTTGAGGTCAGCAAAACTGTGTACCGCGGGAAATTGCGGAAACTCGCGAATCACCTTGTCCGGGGCATGGAACAGGATGCCGGCATCCGCTTCACCGAGCATGCTGGTGTCGTTATACGAGTCGCCTGCCGCGATCACCCGGTAATACAGGCTCTTGAAGGCCAGCACCGATTGGCGCTTGGGGTCTTTCTGGCGCAGCTGATAGTTCACCACCCGACCGGTTTCATCAGTGACCAGTCGGTGACACAGCAGGGCCGGAAAACCCAGTTGGCGCATTAACGGCTGGGAAAACTCATAGAAGGTATCGGACAAAATCACCACCTGAAAACGTGCGCGCAGCCAGTCGACAAACTCAACTGCGCCCTCTAGCGGCTGCAAGGTGGCGATCACCGCCTGAATATCGGCCAGCTTAAGGCCGTGCTCATCGAGGATGCGCAGGCGCTGCTGCATCAGCACGTCATAATCCGGAATATCCCGGGTGGTCGCTTTGAGCGCCTCGATGCCGGTTTTTTCGGCGAAGGCAATCCAGATTTCCGGCACCAATACGCCTTCCAGATCAAGACAGGCAATTTCCACAAGACACTCCTCAGGCGGTTTTCAGGTTCGGGTTTTTCAGCAGGCGGCACTTTAGCGGCTCCCCCGGCGCGCTGCAATGCGGCGCTCGCTGGATGAGTTTCAGGCCAGGCTGGCGGCCTTCCCTGCAAGGGTTTATTCAGGCTCACCCAGCCTTTTTGCTACCATTCGCGGCACTGCGCACCACGCGCCACCTACCCGAGGAAGCCAGCCTGATGAGCACCCCCTTCGACATCGCCGCACTGGCCAGCAGCTACGCAAGCAAATCGCCCCAGGACATTCTGAAACTGGCCTTCGCGGAATTCGGCGACGAGCTATGGATCTCGTTTAGCGGCGCCGAAGACGTGGTGCTGGTGGATATGGCCTGGAAACTGAATAAAAACGTCAAGGTTTTCAGCCTGGACACCGGTCGACTGCATCCCGAGACCTATCAGTTTATCGAGCAAGTGCGCAGCCACTATGGCATCCAGATCGAACTGCTCTCGCCCGATCCAAAACTGCTGGAACCCATGGTCAAGGCCAAAGGTTTGTTCAGTTTTTATCAGGACGGTCACACTGAATGCTGCGGTATTCGTAAGATCGAACCGCTCAAGCGCAAGCTGGAAGGCGTCAAAGCCTGGGCCACCGGTCAGCGTCGCGACCAGAGCCCAGGCACCCGCAGCGAGGTGGCGGCACTGGAACTGGACGGCGCGTTTTCCACGCCCGAGCGGCCACTGGTCAAGTTCAACCCCTTGGCGCAGATGACCAGCGAAGAAGTTTGGGGCTATATCCGCATGCTCGAACTGCCCTATAACAGCCTGCACGCACGCGGGTTTAGCAGCATCGGCTGCGAGCCATGCACCCGCCCGGTACTGCCCAACCAGCACGAGCGCGAAGGCCGTTGGTGGTGGGAAGAAGCCACGCAAAAGGAATGCGGCCTGCACGCCGGTAACCTGATCGCCAAAACCTAGAAACGACCGCTGATTTTTGGTGATTACCAATATGAGTCGCCGTGTGCGCAACCGACCTCAGTTCAGGCCGCACCGGTCGCACTAGGCGCTGGCGGTTGGCGGCTGGCGGCTGGCGGCATCGAACTGCGCAGGGTAAACCCCCCCCCCCAAAAAACCCGATTTCAGGTCGGGTTTTTTTGAGATCCACAGGATCTTAGCGAGTCGGCAACTCCACGCTTTGGAACAGCTCTTCCAACTCGGCCTTGGTGTGGCATTGCACGGCCTTGGTCATCACCTCACGGGTCAGGTGCGGAGCGAATTTCTCGATGAAATCGCACATAAAACCGCGTAAAAAAGTACCTCGTCGAAAGCCAATTTTGGTCACGCTGGCTTCAAACAACTCACTGGCATCCAACACCACCAAGTCTGAATCCAGCTGGGCATCGACCGCCATTTTGGCCACGATACCCACACCCAGTCCCAGCCGCACATAGGTTTTGATCACGTCGGCGTCGGCCGCGGTAAATACCACTTTGGGCAGTAAGCCGCACTGACTAAAAGCCTCGTCAAGCTTGGAGCGGCCGGTGAAACCGAACACATAGGTGACCAGCGGGTACTCCGCCAAAGCTTCCAGCGTCAGCTTGGACAGCTTGCTCAGCGGATGTCCTTGCGGCACCACCACGCAACGGTTCCAGCGGTAGCAAGGCATCATCACCAGATCATTGCACTGCTCCAGACCCTCGGTGGCGATGGCAAAATCGACACTGCCTTCAGCGGCCATTTGAGCAATTTGCAGTGGCGTGCCTTGATGCATGTGCAAGGCCACATCTGGGTACTGCTTGATAAAGGCGCTGATCACCGTCGGCAGGGCATAGCGAGCCTGGGTGTGGGTGGTCGCAATGGACAGCTCGCCTTTCTTTTCGTTAGAGAATTCCTGGGCGATCTGCTTGACGCTTTCGACTTTGCGCAGAATCTCGCCCGCGATAACGAGTATTCGCTCACCGGCCGGGGTTACGCGAGTCAAGTGCTTGCCGCTGCGGGCGAACACCTCGACCCCCAGCTCATCTTCCAGCAGGCGGATCTGCTTGCTGATACCCGGCTGGGAGGTGAACAGACTTTGCGCGGTGGCCGACACGTTCAAGTCATGGTGCGCCACTTCCCATATGTAGCGCAGTTGCTGGAGTTTCATGAATATTCCTCAACGCAAGTAGACGGCGCCTGTGACTGACTGCGGCGGTATATATTTATATTAATGGTTGGTACTTTGAAAATAGACGACTTTTAAATTTTGGCCGTGGTTGCTCACTTAGATTCACATCACTTCTCTGCGCTTGACCTTATCCTCGACGCAGACTCCGCTAACCCCGAGCATGTTGCAGCCGACCCGACGGCCTACTGAGCAGGCATCGCCTGAGCTTAGCAGGGTTGTCCTGAGGTCAAGGAGAAAGGCTCAGCGCAGGCTAATATCCCACCTCTTTAACGCTGCGGTGGTTCGTTGCGAATGCCATGCGGGACATGCCCGGTGGCAACCACCGCACGGGCTTTTTCGCAGTGGCCGGCCTGGTCGTCGAAAAATAGGTCGGCAGCGAATGCATCGAGAAAAGCCGATTTATCCAGCCCGCCGAGAAACAATGATTCGTCCAGGCGAATATCCCATTCGCGCAGCGTGCGGATCACCCGCTCGTGGGCCGGCGCCGAGCGCGCGGTCACCAAGGCCGTGCGGATGGGGCAGCTCTGTTCTGGAAACTCGCGTTGCAATAGATTCAGCGCGGCGAGGAACGGTTTGAACGGTCCGCCCCCAAGCAGTTCACGGGCCGCCTGACGCTCGTGAGCCTGAAACGCCGCCAACCCGTCCTGCTGGTAAATTCGCTCGGCCTCATCGGAAAACAGCACGGCATCGCCGTCAAAGGCGATGCGCAGTTCGTTGCTGGCGGCCCGCCGGGCACCGCCGGAAAGAATGGTGGCAGCTGCAAAACCGGCCTGCAGAGCGCTGCGCACGTCGTCGACGTGCGTCGACAAAAACAACTGGCAGCCAAACGCCGCCAGGTATGAATACGGGCTGCGCCCACCGGCGAAAGCCGCTCGCGAGATGCCCAGGCCATAATGCTGAATTGAATTGAACACACGCAGCCCGGTATCGGCGCTGTTGCGGGAGACCAGAATCACCTCCACCCGCTCCACACCTAAGCGGGCGTTCAGGCTGAGCAGCTTTTCCACCAATGGATACGCATCGCCCGGTGCGAGAATTTCATCTTCGTGTTCGATCTGGTATTGCCGGTAGGCTTCCACGCCTTCGCTCTCGTAGACGCGATGGCTTTCGCGCAGGTCAAACAGCGCCCGCGAAGAAATCGCCAGCACTAGTTTTTCAACGGTTTTATTGATCGGCGCAGCGGCGGCCGACTCGACCGTTTGCGCGCACGATTGATCGATTGCCTGGTCGGTTTCCTGATCGATTTGCTTATCCACCCAGGCAGCCTTGCCGACCGGCTTCTTGTGTTCGCTCATAAGCGCCTCAGCTTCGATTCTGCGCATCAAGAAACGCCAGCGCTTGGTACAGCGCCTGAACGCGCGGCATCTCACAGCCAGCGCGGGCCGCGGCGGCCAGGGGCTCGGCATAAATAGCCTGCAGTTCCAGAGGCCGTTGTTGCCGGTAATCATGGGCCATGCTCGGCAAGTAGTCGGGCATGCGCTGCGTGGCCGCCAGCATCTTGCCGGCGAAGCCCTCGGGCAACACGTGGCCGCAGGCAGCGGCGCCTTGCAGCACCTCTTGCATAAGGGCTTCTATCAACGCATGGCTGTCCGCGTTAGCCATCAGCGCCGTCGTGTCGGCGTTGAGCAGTACGGCCAAGCCGTTGAAGGGCACATTCCAGACCAACTTCTGCCAGCGCGCCTGCTCAATGCTGGCCATGGCCGTGGAGGCCAGGCCTGCCGCCTTGAACATCGCCACCCCGGCGTCGAGCAGCGCTTGTTGCGCTGCCGGATCGGCCGCCGGCCCTGAATGGTAAGCAAGATTCACCGCGCCCAGCGCTTGATGTTCGATCACCCCGGCCGCGGCGCGGTGCACACAGATAAAACACAGCCCGCCGAGCAGGTGCAGGGACGCCGGCAGTAGCGGGCGCAAGTGCTCCTCGACCGCCAAGCCATTTTGCAGCAAGACCACTTTGGCGCCGTCCGCCGCAGCCTGAATAATGGCTGGCGCCAAGGCGCTATTACTGGTGGTTTTGGCGCCCACCAGCAACCAGTCGCAACGCGGCATGTCGGCTGCATCTTGGTAGGCCTGCACCGGCTGCATGTGTTGGGTGCCATGCACGGCGCTATTGAGCGTCAAGCCGTGTTCGGCCACAGCGGCAAATTCACTGCGCAGTAAGAAATGCACATCGAAACCGGCACGCGCCAGCATCACACCATAAAAGCCACCAATGGCGCCGGTACCGATGATGCCGATACGCGGACGTTGGGATTGAGCCATCTAATAAATTCCTCGACAAAAATAGCGCCAGACGTGGGCTCGCGCTGAAAATCATGCAGTTGCGTTGCAGTGGCAACAGCGGCTGAACAATATCAGCCTTGGTGAAGGAGCGCCGCTAGCACGAACAGGAATTAGGCAACCCGTTGGTGGTTGATGTCATCGCCAACAATAGGATTGTCCGACATGCTCTGAGTTTCGCCAAGACCAGCCCAAATTGGCATTTGCAGTGTGGCGAACCGATTAAAGCCAGCCTGCCCCATTGTCGCGCCTGGGCATTACGCGCTAAGGTTCTTGGCCCCCGCTGCTCTTATTATGCTGTGTTCCGCCGCACGGGGATCACTGGCGGCCGGCATCCGAGACCTGGCGATTTTATCCTGATGAATAGCACGATGGTTGATTTACCAATAGAAGACCTCAACGTTGCCTCCAACGAGACCCTGATCACGCCGGAGCAACTCAAACGCGAAATTCCGCTCACCGACGCGGCCTTGCGCACCGTGGCGAGTAGCCGCGAGGTGATTCGCAATATTCTCGACGGCACTGACCATCGCTTGTTTGTGGTGGTGGGCCCTTGCTCGATCCACGATGTCCAGGCAGCCCATGAATATGCCGAGCGCCTCAAAGACCTGGCGGCGGAAGTATCCGACAGCTTGTTTTTGGTCATGCGCATGTATTTCGAAAAGCCACGCACTACCGTAGGCTGGAAAGGTTTGATCAACGACCCCTATCTGGACGACTCGTTTAAAATCGAGGAAGGCCTGCATATCGGTCGTCAGTTGCTGCGTGATCTGGCTGAAATGGGCATGCCAACAGCCACAGAGGCGCTGGATCCGATTTCCCCACAATACTTGCAAGACCTGATCAGTTGGTCAGCCATCGGTGCGCGCACCACCGAATCCCAGACTCACCGGGAAATGGCCTCGGGACTGTCGTCAGCAGTCGGCTTCAAGAATGGCACCGACGGCGGCTTGACGGTGGCAATCAACGCATTGCAGTCGGTTTCCAGCCCTCACCGTTTTCTTGGAATCAACCAGGAAGGCGGCGTCTCTATCGTTACCACCAAGGGCAATGCCTATGGCCATGTGGTACTACGTGGCGGCAATGGCAAACCCAATTACGATTCGGTCAGCGTGGCCGTGTGCGAGCAGGCACTGAACAAGGCCGGCATTCGACCCAATATCATGGTCGATTGCAGCCATGCCAATTCGAACAAAGACCCCGCCTTGCAGCCGCTAGTGATGGACAACGTAGCCAACCAGATTCTTGAAGGGAATCAGTCGATTGTCGGCCTGATGGTGGAAAGTCACCTGAACTGGGGGAGCCAATCGATTCCCGAGGATCTGAGCGAGCTCACGTACGGGGTGTCCGTTACCGATGCTTGCATCGACTGGGCTAGCACCGAAAAAACCTTACGCAGCATGCATGCCAAGCTCAAGGATGTACTACCAAAACGCCAACGCGCCTAAAGCCGGTGGCGTCCTGTCGATCCTTGGGCAAAACCTACGGCTAACCCACCGGGCACAGGTGCAGCCGCACACAATACGTAATTGCACACATAGAAAAGCCGGGAAATCCCCGGCTTTTCTATGTGTGCAATTTGAGTTAACCGCTCTCTATCGCTTACTTTTTTGTCGCATGCCGCTGCCGACTTTCTATATAGCGCTCTACATAGGAGCAAGACGGAATCACCGTGTAACCGATATCTTCGGCGTATTCCAGCGCCTCCTGAGTCAGTGCTGCGGCGATACCGCGACCGCGCAGCGTGTTGGGTACAAAAGTGCGGTAGATATCCAGCGTCTGCTTGCCCAAGTCCATGTATGCCAAGTAGGCACGATCACCGTTGATAATGGTTTCGAATTGGTGACCTGCCTGGTCATGGTGAATGGCTAACGCCTCGTTCATCTCAGCTCCTAGTAGCTCTTATTGTATGAACCGCACCATAACAAGCTTTTCCCTTCGCCGGGATATTTCTGGTTTGCCTTGCGTCTATTCAGCCCAACTCAATTAGGAGGCATTGATCGGCATACCTATGCAGGCTCTGGCGTGCGATCAAGAGCAGCCTCACAGTCAACCAGCCCCTTTAAGGCGGAGCATGCAAAGAAAATCCGCCAGCGTCACTTACTCATCTACGGAGTAGTGGCATATCGCCAAAATATTCTCAAAAAATACCGTCTGTCTTGCGCTCGTTCAGTTTACTTATTAAAAGTTATGGGTAGTATGTACGCCGGCTGATTTCCCATCTACGGGAAATGTGCTTATGGAAAAGTCCACCTAAAGGGGAACACAATGAACAATCTTTTGAAACTTTCTACCGTCGCTTTGGTCGCTGTTCTGGCCACTGGCTGCAGCAGCATCTCCAAAGAAACTGAAGCACGTATGACTGCCACTGAAGACTCCTCAGCTCGCGCCCAAGCACGCGCTGACGAAGCCTACCGCATGGCTGATGAAGCCATGGCCGCTGCGCAAAAAGCTCAACAAACTGCTGACGAAGCCAACGAACGTGCCCTGCGCATGTTGGAAAAGGCTAGCCGCAAGTAATAGCCCATTAGGCTATCTAAGCCGGTCCGCACAGGACCGGCTTTTTTACGACTTTTTTTCGACAACAAAGAAACTATGCCCGTTATGTGTTGATGGCAAGCCACGACGGGCTTCAGCCCACCAATGGCTCCATTCAGCGCCGGCTAACTACATCTGAGCCGGCACACGAGTTGCCAAGGCTGCGTCAGGCTGAGCGATTGCAATCGGCAAGCCTTCTTCAGCTGCCACCACTTCGCGCACCTCGTCCCAGTTCAGACGCAAATTCTTCAGCAAGTCTTCACGTTTTAGCAGGATATTGATCACCGCCGTGTGTTTATCCACCACCGACGGCATGCCTTTATCGTCGAGCGGCGCATGGGCTTCCAGATAAACCTGGCCGCCACTCAACCCTAATTTGTAGGGCTCATTGAGAATGCGCACAGGGGTGCCAACCGGCGCCATGCCGGCTAACTGCAAGGCATTCACGTTGAACATGCGAAAGCAGCCATGGCTAACGCGCATGCCGATGCCGAACTTCCTATTTGAACCATGAATCAGGTAACCCGGCAGCCCGAGCGTCATCTTGACCGGCCCGAGCGGATTGTCCGGACCAGCCGCGACTATGCGCGGCAGCGGATCGCCGGCGGCGGCGTGTTCATCGCGAATCGACTGCGGCGGGTACCATGCGGGATTATGGGTTGTGACGGTGATGCTCGTTTTGGCGATAGGCGAGCCCCAGCCTTCCCGGCCAATCCCCAAGGGATAGGTGTGAACCACATTTTCCCCTTTCGGGTAGTAGTACAACCGGTATTCCGCCAGATTGATGACGATTCCTTCGCGCGGCCCAGGTGGCAGGATAAAACGGGTCGGCAGCACCACGTCCTTCCCGGCGCCAGGCAGCCAGGCGTCGATGCCTGGATTCGCGGCCACCATTTCCAGATAGCCCAGATCATAAGCTGCACCTATATCGGCAAAGGTGTCTTCGTACTTGGCCTGAATTATCTGCACATCGCCGACGATGTCCTCGCCGGGCGGCGGCAGCGGCAATTCCAGCGCGACGACAGGGCCGGCCGCACACAGCACGGCAAGAGCGAGAGAGCGAGCAACAACTGGCGCGCGCGGCAGCATCCGAAAATCCTCGGTGAGTCGACAAAAAGACAGTCAATTGTACACCGCTACTTATGCCACCGGCAGGGCTCAAGCGCCTGGCCATACCGGACTTTGGCCGTGGCGCTGAGCTTGCAGGGTGGCGTAACAGACCGGGCATAGCCGTTGATCGCGCAGCCGGGTTTTTTCCATATTTTGCCAGCGCGGATGGGCCGGAAGCAGGCCACCGCATAGCGTGCGATCAGCGCCGCCGCCCAGCTCGAACTGGCGCGCCACCACATGCAAGCGCACCTCCCGGCAGGCGAACAGATCCAGCTGCTCGTCGGGCTCGATCAGTTGATAAGCGTGCAAAGACCAGGCGGAACGCGACATTCGAGAGGGCTCCTGAGCGGGCGCGCACCTTAGCTCAAAGACGAATGAAAAGGCGAGGCAGCAATGGTGCAAAAACGGACAACACCAACCTAATTGAAAGGCTATGTACCCGTTAACGGTTACAAGTCCTTTTAGGTGAGTCAAAGCTCACCCAGCTTTCTACCCACGCAAGACGTGCACAGAGCGATTAAAACCCTCAGAGCAAGGGTTTTAGTATTGGCCAGACGTTATCCAAGAGGCGCGGTTGCGCTTCAGCCGTCGGATGAATGCCATCGCGCTGCATCAGCGCAGGCACGCCGCCGACGCCCTCCAACAGAAAAGGCACCAAGGCAATTTCATGCTCGACGGCGACTGTGCTGAACACTTCAGCGAAGGCCGACGTGTAGCGCTCGCCATAATTAGGCGGCAGTTGCATCCCCAGCAGCAGCACCTTGGCCCCCGTCTTCTGCGACTGCAAAATCATCCCAGCAAGATTCTGTTGCAATTGTGCTGGCGACTGCCCACGTAGACCGTCGTTGCCGCCCAGCTCGAGTATTACCAAGCTCGGTCGATGGTCTGCAAGCAGCGCTGGCAGGCGCGCCAGACCACCGGAGCTGGTGTCGCCACTGATTGAGGCATTCACTACCTGTTGGTCAAAGCCACCCTCCTCCAGGCGCTGCTCCAATAGCGCAACCCAGCCTTGGTGGGTTTCCAGGCCGAAAGCCGCGCTGATACTATCGCCAACGACCAACACGGTGCCGGCCACTGCACCTTGGGCCCACAGACACAGGGTCAAAACCCACACCCACCTTCTACACATTGGATACTCCATGAACATGCTTACTGCGCGGCACCTTAGCAAAGTGGTACCCAGCGCGGAAGGCGAGCTGAGCATTCTGCATGGCCTGTCACTGGACCTGGCACGCGGCGACAGCCTGGCGATAGTCGGCCGCTCAGGGTCGGGCAAATCCACCCTACTCGGCCTCCTTGCCGGCCTGGACCTGCCCAGCAGCGGCGAGGTGACGCTGGCCGGGCATGCGCTGAGCCAATTGAGCGAAGACCAGCGTGCCCGGGTGCGGGCCGAACATGTGGGTTTTGTGTTCCAGTCGTTTCAGCTGCTGGATAGCCTCAATGCATTGGAAAACGTCATGCTACCGCTCGAGCTGGACGGCCGTCGCGATGCTCGCGAGCGGGCCCGCGAAATCCTCGAACGGGTCGGTCTGGGGCAACGCCTGAGCCACTCGCCGCGGCAACTCTCCGGCGGCGAGCAGCAGCGCGTGGCCATCGCCCGCGCCTTCGCCGCCGAACCCTCGGTGCTGTTCGCCGATGAGCCAACCGGCAACCTTGACGCCGAAACCGGCGAGCGCATCAGCGACCTGCTCTTCGAACTCAATCAGGAACGCGGCGCCACGCTGGTATTGGTCACCCACGACGAGCGTCTAGCCCAGCGTTGCCAGCGCTTGATCCACCTGGAAGGCGGTCGACTGCTCGACGCTGAGAACGCCTAATGGCGCGCCTACCGCTGACTCGTCTGCTCGTCCTGGCCGCGCGTCAACTGCTGCGCGATGCCCGTGCCGGCGAATTGCGCGTGCTGTTCTTCGCCTTGCTGGTGGCTGTAACCGCCAGCACCGCTATTGGCTATTTCGGCGCCCGACTGAATGGCGCTATGCTGCTGCGCGCCACCGAATTTCTAGGCGCCGACCTGCGCCTGAGCGGCAGCTCGCCGGCCAGCGTCGAACAACTACAGGCCGGCCAGCGCCTGCAGTTGGAACATGCCCAAGTGGTCGAATTTTCCAGCGTGATCGCCACCGACCAAGGCATCCAGCTGACCAGCGTCAAGGCCGTCGACACGGCCTACCCGCTGCGTGGCCAACTGAAAAGCGCCGCTGCACTGTACCAAACCGAAGCCGTTGGCGACGGCCCATCACCCGGCGAAGCCTGGGCCGAGGCGCGGGTGTTCGCTGCGCTGAACCTGCAAGTCGGCGATACCATTGAGGTTGGGGTCAAAACGCTGCGCCTGAGCCGCGTGTTGACCTACGAGCCCGACAGCGCTGGCGATTTCTACAGCCTGACACCGCGGGTAATGATGCACTTGGACGACCTGCCCGCCACCAAGGTGGTCCAGCCCGGCAGCCGGGTGCGTTATCGCGAACTCTGGAGCGGCCCGCCCAAGGCCCTGGCCGCGTATCGCGCAGCGGTCAAACCCGGACTCGCGCCTAATCAGAAGCTTGACGATGCCCGCGACGGCAATCAGCAGATCGGCGGCGCCCTGAGCCGCGCCGAACGCTACTTGAATCTGGCCAGTCTGGCCGCGGTGCTGCTCGCCGGCGTGGCAGTGGCGTTATCGGCCACCCGCTTCGCCGTGCGCCGCTTCGATGCCAGCGCGCTGCTGCGTTGCCTGGGTCTGTCCCGCGGCGAAACCCTGGCCCTGTATAGCCTGCAGCTGGCCATGCTTGGCGTGCTGGCCTGCAGTGCCGGCGCACTGCTCGGCTGGCTGGCCCAGGAAGGCCTGTTTTATGCGCTGCGCGGGCTGGTGCCGGCCACGGTGCCGGGCGGCGGACTGTTACCGGCATTGGCCGGGATCGCCACCGGCCTGGTGGCGCTGGCAGGGTTTGCCCTGCCGCCGCTGGCCGCGCTCGGCCGGGTGCCGCCGCTGCGGGTCTTGCGCCGCGACATGCTGCCCGTGCCACCCAGCTCCTGGCTGGTGTACGGCGCCGCCTTGCTCGCCCTTGGCTTGATCATGTGGCGCCTGAGCCTAGACCTGCCGCTGACCCTGGCCCTGCTCGGTGGCGGGTTGCTCGCCACCCTGCTGCTCGGCGGCCTGTTGCTGCTGATGCTAAAAGGCCTGCGTCGGCTGCTGGCCGGCGCCGCCCTGCCCTGGCGACTGGGCCTGGGCCAGCTGCTGCGCCATCCGTTGGCCGCCGCCGGGCAAGCCCTGGCCTTCGGCATGATTCTGTTGGCCATGGGCCTGATCGCGCTGTTGCGCGGTGAGCTGCTCGATACCTGGCAAGACCAGCTGCCGGATCAGGCACCCAATCACTTTGCGCTGAATGTGCTGCCCGCCGACAAAGATGCCTTCACCGCTCGCCTGGCCGAACTGTCGCCTCATCCGGCGCCGCTGTATCCAGTGGTGGCCGGCCGGCTGATTCTGATCAATGGCGAGCCGGTGCGCGAGGTGGTCAGCAAGGATTCCCAGGGTGAACGAGCGATTCGTCGCGACCTCAGCCTGACCTGGTCTGCCGACGTGCCCGAGGGCAACCAGTTGCTCGCGGGCAAATGGTGGCAAGCCGCCGCCAGCGAACAATTGCCGGGCGTCTCGGTGGAATCAGGACTGGCCGAGAGCCTGCAGCTGCAGCTCGGCGATCACCTGACCTTCAACGTTGGCGGGCAAGACCGCGAAACCCAGATCACCAGCCTGCGCAAAGTCGACTGGAACAGCTTCAAACCGAACTTCTACATGATCTTCGAACCCGGAACCCTGCAGGACCTGCCGGTCACCTACCTGACCAGCTTCTATCTGCCGCCCCAGCAGGAGCAGCAACTGGTGGCGCTGGCCCGTGCGTTCCCCGCGGTCACGTTGCTGCAGGTCGAAGCCCTACTGGCGCAACTGCGCAGCATCCTCGCCCAAGTCACGCTGGCGGTGGAATACGTGCTGCTGTTCGTGCTGGCCGCCGGCCTCGCCGTACTGTTCGCCGGCCTGCAGGCGACCCTCGACGAGCGGATTCGCCAAGGTGCGCTATTGCGCGCGCTGGGCGCCGAGCGGGCCTTGTTGATTCGGGCGCGGCGCATCGAGTTCGGCCTGCTTGGCGCCACCAGCGGTCTACTGGCGGCCCTGGGCTGCGAATTGATCAGTTTTTTGCTGTACCGCTTCGCCTTCGATCTGCAGTGGCAGCCGCATCCCTGGTTACTGCTGCTGCCACTGATCGGCGCCCTGCTGATCGGCAGCGCTGGCGTGCTCGGCACCCGTCGCGCCCTGACCGTCAGCCCGCTCACCGTACTGCGCGAAGGTTGAGCCATGAGCCGCTACCGCCCGCCCCGCACCCACGGCACCGCCCTGATCACTCCTGAAGGTGACGCGCGAATGCGCGCCGAATTGCATGAGCTCTGGCATGTGCGCCGCCCGCAAGTGACCCAGTCGGTCAGCGAGGCGGCGGCCCAGGGTGATCGCTCGGAAAACGCCGAATACACCTACGGCAAGAAAATGCTGCGCGAAATCGACAGCCGCGTGCGTTTTCTGCGCAAGCGTCTGGAGAGTTTGAAGGTGGTCAGCGAGCCGCCGTCCGATGCGCAAAAAATCTATTTCGGCGCCTGGATCACGGTGGAAGATGAAGACGGCCAGCTCTCGCGCTACCGCATCGTCGGCCCCGATGAGCTGGACCTCAAACTGCATCTGATCAGCATCGACTCGCCCCTGGCCCGCGCCCTGCTCGGCAAAGCGCTAGACGCCGAAGTTCATGTCCAGACGCCCACAGGAGAAAAGAGCTGGTACATCGTTGCGATCGAATATCCCTAAGCGTGCCCGACGTGCGGCGAAACACCGGGACGCCACCGTTAAAGTGCGATGGCGAGCACCGTAACTAGCCTGATACCGGGGGATCGATTTTTTAGGGGAGCCTTCAATTAGCGAGGCGGCGGTCCAAGGACAATCGACCGGCGCCCTCTATCAGCACCGCGAGGCTGATCGTTAGCAAGGCCAAGGCGAACTCGTAGCCATTGTTGCTCATGAAAAAACCATTGCCGATATGCACGCTAAAAATCGCCACCAGCATGTTTACCGCTAGCACCGCCGCTGCCGGACGCACCAGTAAACCAATGATCAGCGCTAAGCCGCCAAAGAATTCGGCACTGCCGGCCAGCAGCGCCAGCGGATATCCAGGCGTCAAACCGATGCTTTCCATCCACTGGCCCACCCCAGTCAAGCCGGGACCACCGAACCAGCCAAACAGTTTCTGCGACCCATGAGCCGCGAACGTTAGGCCAGTAATCACCCGCAACAGGGTCAACCCATAGCCGGCACGCGTTGAAACAATGCTTTTGATTAATTGGTTCATTGGGGCTGTCCTCGAAGTTATTAGCTTTAGGACTCCTTCGCGCCTCACTCGATCCCACCATCCTCGGCCGAAGAAAAACCTCGCGTAGGCGCATGGCGGGCGGAGCAGAGGCCGAATCGGTTATTTTCGGGTGATGAGGGGCGAAACTGCTGGTTCCAACCGCGCACGTTGGCGGTCGAACGCCAGGTAGTATTTGTTGACGCTATTGACGTAACTGACCACACCCATGCCGAACTGCTCCATGGCGATACGCTCAACCTGAAAGAACCATTTGTTGGGATTCAGACCACGCCGCTTGGCTTCTGCCCGCAGGCCTTGCACCCGCTGTGGCCCGAGGTTGTAGCCGGCTAAGACGAAGCCCAGGCGCTCACGTTCATTAATCTGGTTACTGGAAAAATAACCGCGGCGGATGCTGGCCAGGTACTTGGCCCCGGCCAGCACATTGTTGTTCAGATTGCTGATATTGCCCACGCCCACGCTACGCGCGGCTGCCGGAGTGATTTGCATCAGCCCGGTGGCCCCGCCGGCGCCCTGGGCAGCGGGGTTCAAGGTGGACTCTTTGAACGCCAAGGCGGCCAGCGTCAGCCAGTCTAAATCCTCTTGCTCGGCATGGCGCTGCAGCACCGGACGGACTTTTTCCAAGCGCTGACGTTCGAGCTGCCCAAGGGGATACTGCACTTTGTAAAGACGCCGGTAGACCCGTTGAAACACCACATCCTGATCTGACGGGCTGCGGTAGTCCTTGAGAAAACGGTCGATGCTTGCGCGCAACATGGGCGCACTCCGGCTGACGAACCAACTCATGTCGCCTTCGTTAGCCAGCACCAGATGACGGTCGATGCGCAGTTTGGGCATGACCTTGACCCAGCGCTCGGCGATCGGCAGCTCCACGGCAGTCAGGGCAAAGATGCCGGCATCGACCATCTCCAGCACATCCTCGACGGCCAGACTGGGATCGACCCACTCGATTTGAATCGGCGCCAACTGGCGCTGCGCCAACTGTTTATTTACTGCGACCAAGGCCTCAGCGACAGCGCTGCCTGCGGGCAAGGCCAGGCGGCGACCACTCAGTTGCGCCAAGTTTTGGTAGCTGCGATTACCCTGGCGACTGACCAATACCAGCGGCACGTTGCGACGAATCGCATTGCTGGCACTGATGCCGCGCGCTTCTCGGGTACCGCGCAGGGTCAGCAGCTCGCCGGGGGCGATCAGATCACCTTCGCCGCGCTGCAAGGCGCCCAGCAGTTGGTCTTTGGCGGTGGGAATGATTTTCAGGGTTAGCCCGTCGCCCTCTTGGGCTTTGCGGTTGAGGTAGTGTTCGAAGGCGCGCAGGCGCTGGTATTCAACGCCAATAGCCTGGCCCTTAACCTCGCCTGAGCTGTTGCGGCTCTGGTTGACCAGTATGCGCAACACGCCGCTGTCGCGAATCTGCGCCAAGTCGCGGGCCGTGCCTGGCCAGACACCTGGCGCCCCTCCCAAGCGCGCCATGGCCGGCAGCGCCAGCAGTAGCAGACTTAGCATCAATACCGCGCGCTTCATTTGTAGCCGCCTGTACAGCCGCCTCGGGGATAGCCGCCAGAGGTAGTCGGCGGCAGCGGTTTAGTCGCCAGCTGCGGCTGATCAAACAGACCAAAGGTAACCCCGCGCGTGGCGCGACAGCGCTTGGGAGGGAGTTGAAGGGCGCGAGCGGTACTGCGTGGCTTAGCGGTAAAGGTCAGTTCCATTGTCCGATCCACACTAAACATAAGCATTAACCTATTGAAATTAATGGGGTTTATTTATAAATAAAAGGCTCTGGTATGCTGCTCCATTTGCTTTCCAGGTAGCACCATGCAACTCATCGACATCGGCGTCAATCTGACCCACCCAAGCTTTGCGCACAAAGAGGCCGCCGTACTTGCGCGCGCCATGGCCGCCGGCGTTTGCCAATTGGTGCTCACCGGCACTCAGGTAGACGACAGCGAACAGGCTTTGGCCCTCTGCCGTCTATTAGACGAAAGCGCCACGCGCCTATTCTGCACCGCTGGCATTCACCCTCATGATGCCAGCAGTTGGAACAGCGACAGCAGCGCACGCCTACGCGCCTTGCTGGAGCAAAGCCCAGTGCGCGCGGTCGGCGAATGCGGACTGGATTTCAACCGCGACTATTCGCCGCGCCGCCAGCAGGAAACCGTGCTGGAAGAACAACTGGCCCTGGCGGTGGAGCTGCAGTTGCCGGTGTTCCTGCACGAGCGCGATGCCGACCAGCGTCTGCTGCAGATCCTGCGCGATTACCGCGATCAGTTGCCGGGAGCGGTGGTGCATTGTTTTACCGGGGAAAAACGTGCGCTGTTCGCCTACCTTGATCTGGACCTGCATATCGGCCTGACCGGCTGGATTTGTGATGAGCGCCGCGGTACGCACCTGCACGGCCTGGCAGCGGAAATTCCCGCCGGCCGATTGATGCTGGAAAGCGATGCACCTTTTCTATTGCCGCGCACCTTGCGGCCCAAACCGAAAAACGGTCGCAACGAGCCGGCTTTTTTGCCCGAGGTGCTGCGCGAAGTCGCCCTGCACCGCGGCGAAAGCCTCGAATACCTGGCGGCGCACACCACCGCTTGCGCCCGGCAGTTCTTCGGGCTGCCAAGTGTCATTGATGTGCCCCAAGACCCAGAACACCAACAACACGGTTGACCGGCTAGAAGCTCAAGTCTGTGTTGTGCTGGCCGTTACAGAAGCAGTGGCACAACTCGCACCTTGCTACGTATCAACGCGCCTGCCAGCCTTTCACGACACACTACCGACCTCCTGCCAATAGGCGTTCGCGCCACGACCAATAAGAAGTAGAAATAATCATGGGCACCTGGATTCGCGATCTTTCCCTAAAGTACAAATTTTGGGCCGTTAATGCCGTGGCCTTGGTGACCATCTTGCTGATGGTGCTGTATGCCCTGGAAATGGAGCGTACGGTGCGCGTGGACGCCGCTCAGGCCGCCGCACAGACCCAAGCTCGGCTGTTGAATGTCTGGCCGGCTGAGCAGGCGCTACCCAGCGACACGCAACTGCTGCGCTTTGCCAAAGGCGAAACACCGCGCCTACCGAACAATCAGGGCGCGACCTTGAGCCAGGCGAGTGGTTGGGTGGCCTTTCCCCATGATCGCCTGGCAGCCAGCAATCAGCTGATCGGCGCGGCGGTCATCGATTTAGGTCAGGGCCAACGCCTCGCTGTATTGGCTCAAGCGCCGGGCCTGCTGCAAGTAATCACCGAACGCGCGCCGAGCTATGCGCTGGTGGTTGTTCTGCTGATGCTGGCGTTGATGGCCGCCTCGCAACTGTTGATCCGTTTTCTGTTGGCCCAGCTCAACACCCTCAAGGATGTGCTGCTGCAGGTGCAGAAAAGCGGCGATCTGGCCGCGCGGGTGCCACTCGACGGCAAGGACGAAGTCGGCCAGATGGCGGCGGCATTCAATGCCATGCAGGCCGGTTATCAAGCAGTGGTCGGCAGCGTGACGCATGCGGCGACGCGTTTGGATGAAGGCACCGGGCGCCTGGCCAGCAATATGCGTGAGGTGCGCCAAGGCATGCTTGCCCAGCAAAGTGAGACCGAACAGGCCGCCACGGCCATCAACCGGATGTCCACCACGGTGCAGCATATCGCCCAACACACCGCCGATACTCGCGACCAATCGAAAACCGCCGAACAGCTAGCGGGCGCTGGCCAGCAAGTGGTCAAACGCGTTGGAGAGTCGATTACCGGCTTGTCCAGCGGCGTGCAACAGACGGCGCAGATGATCCAGCAGCTGGCAGCCGACAGCCAGAAAATCAGCGGCGTGGTGCGCGAAATTCACGGCATCGCCGAGCAAACCAACCTGCTCGCCCTGAACGCCGCAATCGAGGCAGCCCGCGCCGGTGAAATGGGCCGCGGTTTTGCCGTGGTCGCCGACGAGGTGCGCAATCTGGCCAAGCGCGTGCAGCAGTCCACCGACGAGATCACCCAGATGATTACCCTGCTGCAAAACGGCACCAGCGATGCCGTGGAGTTCATGCAGGAAAGCTCGCTCAAGGCCGACGACTGTGTGCAGCAGGCGCAAGAAGCCGGCGCAGCGCTAGCCGCCATCACGGCCTCGGTGGGCCAAATGCGCGAGAGCAATACGCAGATCGCTGAAGCCGCTGAGCAGCAGAGTCAGGTCGCCGAAGAAATGAATCGTGCGGTGTTCCGCATTCGCGATGTCACCGAGCAGACTGTGCAGCAGACCGTCGATTCCGCCACCACCAGCACCGAACTGGCAGCGCTGGCCGGCGAACTGAACCAAGCCATCCGCCGGCTCAAGCTTTAAGACGCCGCTTTTTTTCAGCCCACCGAGGCCAGAATTTGGCGATGGTGGGCTGACGCTCACAGAGTTTTCGTATCGATCACCCTGGCACTGGGGCTCTGGCTGAACAGTGCAGTGATTTTCGCCGTGGTGCTGATTAATGCGTTGATCGGCTTTATTCAGAAGGCAAAGCCGAGCAGGCGATGCGCGCCATCCAGAAAATGCTCACGCTGGACAGCCGGCAGCGACGCTACGGCAATGCGCAGCCCCTGCCTGCCGAACACCTGGTGCCCGGCGATCTGGTCTTACTGGAAGCCGGCGACCGAGTCCCGGTCAACCTGCGCCGGTTGCAAAGCCGCGATCTGCGTCTAGAGGAAGCGGCGCTGACCGATGAGTTCCTGCCGGTAAACAAGCAGCCCGAGCCGGTGGCCGAACAGGCCCGTCTGGGCTATCGAAGTTGCATGGCCTAGTCGGGCACTCTGGTCATTGCTTGTCGGCGTGGGGCTCTGCGCGCTGGTGGAACTGGGAAAATGGCTGGTGCGCCGATTTCAGCGCCCGGCGCGAGATTCGCGAATATAAAACCGCGCTTTTTCAGCCTTGCTGGCGCAGCCCTTGAAGGCTTCAAATTGCTGCTGGGTCTTTGCGCCAGTGAGCAGTGAGAGCGCCTTGGAATAACTGACGGTGCCAGCAAAACCTTCGGCTTTGGCAATATCCAACTCTGCCCAGGCGCTATCCAGTTGATTGGCACAACTGTCTCGGTAGTTAGTATCGCGCCCGGCACAGCCAGCCAGTAGCAGGGCAACCAGGGGTAGAGCGATCCAGGCTTTCATCGGTGAAACTCCTCAATAAATGCGACAACGTTAAAGTCCAGATTATGACGGCCCAACGGCATAAAAGTGCCCGCATCGGTTTATTTCAAATCGCGCTTTTTTATCTTAAAGCCCTCTGCTGCAGATATTCCAGCACCGCATTTTGTTCGCCGCAGAACTCGATGCGCGAATCTTTGCTGGCGCGCTGAAAGGCGTACATAGGGTCGTAATATTCCTTGAGCAAGCCCTCGATCCAACCGCGGTGCAGGTCGACCGCGCCGCTGCGTGCCTGCTCGGCTAGCGCTTCGTCCATAATTGTAGCCAGCCGCTGGTAACGCTCACCGCCCAGGCGCTTGAGAATATTGGTCAAGCTCTGCTGCAGGCGTTCGGAGAACAGCGCGAAGCCGTGCTCCTGGCCCTCCACGGCGAGAAATTCGGCGCACAGCTTGACCACATAATCATCGAGAATGCGCTCGACTCGGCCTTCTAAGCTGTCTTCCAGCCATACCAACGGGTTCTCCTGCATGTGCAGGTAAAGCGCCAGCGGCAGCCCGCAGCGGCCTACGGTACGGCTTTCGTCTTCGAGCACGAACTGCTCCAGCCCGGTCGCGCGTTTTTTTAGGATATCGATGGCCAGTGCATTTTCGAAATCAATTTGACTGGGTTGTCCGGTGGCGCGCTTGCCGAAGCTGGAACCACGGTGATTGGCATGACCTTCTAGGTCCAGGCTGTTGCCCAGTTGGGCGATCACCTCGGTCTTGCCGGTACCAGTCAGTCCGCCAACCGACACAAAGGCGCACTGCTCGACCGCCTGCTCAGTGGTCTCCAGCAGGAAGCTACGCAGCGCCTTGTAGCCGCCGATGACCCGCGGATAGTCGATGCCCGCTTCGCTCTTGAGCCACTGTTGAACGATTTGCGAACGCAGGCCGCCACGAAAGCAGTACAGGTAACCCTCTGGATGCGCCTGAGCAAAGGCCGCCCATGTAGCGATCCGCTCAGCTTTGAGCACGCCACTGACCAGTTCATTGCCGAGTTCGATGGCCGCCTGCTGGCCTTTGCGTTTGTAACAGGTGCCCACCTGTTCGCGCTCGCTGTTATTCATCAGCGGTAGATTGTGCACACTAGGAAAAGCGCCCTTGGCGAATTCCACCGGGGCCCGGGCATCCATCATGGGCGTGTCGTTGAGAAACAGTTCGCGGTAGTGCTCGGTGTTATCGCGCATCAGAGCACCTCGACGGCATAACGCTGTCGCGCCAGCAGTTGGCCGATCGGCGCCAGGTTAAGACCCAGCTCGACGGCAACCGCTAAAAATTCCGCTTCGCCCTCGGGCGTGACCGCCACCAGCAGGCCACCGCTGGTTTGCGGATCGCACAGCAATTGCTTTTGCAGTTCCGGCAAGGGTGCAATTTTCTCGCCGTAGCTGTCGAAGTTGCGCTGAGTACCGCCGGGTACGCAGCCTTGGGCCAGGTAGTAATCGACGCTGGTAAAGCGCGGTACGGCGGCAAACATCAGGCGCGCGGTCAGCTGGCTGCCGTCCGCCATCTCGACCAGGTGGCCGAGCAAACCAAACCCGGTGACATCAGTCATCGCCGTGACGCCAGCTAGCTTGCCAAAACGGCTGCCTGGGGTGTTCAGCGTGCACATCCAGTCGCGTGCCACGCCCACATCTTCTGGGCGCAGCTTGGCCTGTTTTTCCGCCGTGGTCAGAATGCCGATACCCAGCGGTTTGGTCAGATACAGCCGGCAACCGACTGTGGCGGTGTCGTTGCGTTTCATATGGCGTTTATGCACCACGCCGGTGACGGCTAGACCGAAAATTGGCTCCGGCGCATCGATGGAATGCCCGCCCGCCAGGGGGATGCCGGCCAGCTCGCAGATGGCGCGACCACCGGCGATGACTTCGCGGGCCACTTCTGGCGCCAGCAAGCTCACCGGCCAACCAAGAATCGCGATGGCCATCAGCGGGTCGCCGCCCATGGCGTAGATATCGCTGATGGCGTTAGTGGCGGCAATGCGGCCGAAATCGTAGGGATCGTCGACGATGGGCATGAAAAAGTCGGTGGTGGAAACCACCCCGCGCTCGTCATCCAGGGCGTAGACCGCCGCGTCATCGCGCGAGGCATTACCCACCCAGAGTTTGGGGTCCAAGTGCTGCGCGCCGCTACCGGCCAAGATCACGTCCAGTACCTTGGGCGAAATCTTGCAGCCACAGCCGGCGCCATGGCTGTACTGGGTAAGGCGGATCGGTTCGCTCATGGATGGTTTCTCTCTATATTCAATAATAGGCGGCGGATTCTAGCAAATACCGTCTTGGCAGCTCGCCAGTGACCCGCGTATCGTCACGGCACACAGCGTAACGAGGGATCATCAATGAAGAAACGAGTAGCCCTAGTGCTAGGCTCGGGCGGCGCTCGCGGTTACGCGCATATCGGGGTCATTGAAGAGCTGGAAGCTCGCGGCTATAACATTGCCTGTATCGCCGGCTGCTCCATGGGCGCAGTGGTGGGCGGCATTTATGCTGCAGGCAAACTGAAAGCTTACCGCGAGTGGATCGAGAGTCTGGACTACTTGGACGTGCTGCGTCTGGTCGACGTGAGTTTTCGCTTGGGCGCCATCCGCGGCGAAAAGGTCTTCGGGCAGATCCGCGAGATCGTTGGCGAGATCAATATCGAAGATCTGCGCATTCCCTATACCGCGGTCGCCACCGACCTGACCAACCAGCAGGAAATCTGGTTCCAGGAAGGCTGCCTGCATCAGGCCATGCGCGCCTCGGCGGCCATTCCCAGCCTATTTACGCCCGTCATGCAGGGCAACCGCATGCTGGTCGACGGCGGCCTGCTCAACCCGCTACCGATCGTACCGGTGGTCTCCAGCCACTGCGACCTGATCATCGCGGTCAATCTCAACTCCACCACCAACAAACACTATCAACTGCCGGTGATCGAACGGCCACCGGCCTTAAAGGGCCGTTTTGATCTGCTGATGAACTCTCTTAGCTCACGTTTATCGTTTCGCCGCAGAAATGGCGACGACCACGAAATAGCGCTACTCGACGAACAACTGGGGAGCGTCACGCCCAATCCCTGGCTGGATCAACCACTGCCGCCGCGCAAAGCAACGATCGATAGCCAGGCTGCGCCCCGCTCCGCCAGCGGCTCAGTGGTGGTCGATACCGTAGGCCCTGCCTCGCTGCTCGACCTGATCAACCAAAGCTTCGAGGTCATGCAAACCTCGCTGGCACAGTACAAGATTGCCGGCTACCCACCGGATATCCTGATCAATGTACCTCGGCGGGTATGCCGTTTTTTCGAGTTTTACAAAGCGCCAGAGCTGATCCTGCTGGGAAGACAGATCGCCCGTGAGACCCTGGACAAATACGAAGCGGGCACTCACTAAATGGCTGCTGAGTCTGGGGGCTAGAGCCTGGAGCCACAGGCTCTCGCTCATCGGGAACGCGTGCGTCACTGATTGCGCTAGGTTCTGCAGCCCTTGCAGCGCACAGCACCTGCGTCTTGCCTGACTCAGCAGAGCCGTATACTGTATATAAAACCAGTTACGGAGATGCCCGCCATGGCCGCAGCAACGCCCACACTGCCGAGCGCTTACGAACGGCTCGGCCTGCGCATACAAAAGATCATCAACGCCCCCACGGCGCAGAAGGCCAAGGCCGCCCTGCTCTACAAAGCCGAAATCGAATCTGCTGATGACTGGGCACAACTGCTGGAAGAAATCAGCGAAAACGACAACGTGACTCTGGCCTATCGCGACGACGGTGGGGTGCAGCTTTTCTGGATAGTGCCGCAGGACGAGGGGTAAATTGCGGCCCAGAAACTAACAAGGGCTTACCGTAGATACCGCCGGTAAGCCCTTGATTTTAATTGGTGCCCGAAGCCGGAATCGAACCGGCACGAGGTTACCCTCGAGGGATTTTAAGTCCCAAGGGAAGTCCAGTGCTCATGCGGCTTGCAGCCCTTTACCCGTTCCGCAATCGGCGCTTTAAAGAGGCCATGCAGCCCAATAACGGCGCGGGGTCTAAAATTATTGCGGAACGATTTCACCCCCCCTCCCCGGCGTCCTGCCGGCCGAACACAATCCAACTATCGCAGCAGTGAATCACCTGCACACCACTGCTAATCTCTTAGCCGCGCTCGCTGGATATTATAGGGTGGAGGCGAAAATAGAAGATCTGGAGGGTGTGAACCTATCGCGGTGCCAGGTCCATGACTCAGCGATGACTATAAAAATATGGAGCAAGGGAATGGCCATAAAAAATTTAATGTTTGCCGTCGGATCGTTTTTCATCCTTGCCGGCTCTGTCAGTGCCTATGCTGAATGCTACGGCGAGGGCGAGTACCGCGTCTGCTCCGAATCAGAAACAGACTCCGATGGTGGCATCCATGCTAGGTCTTGGGATACCGAAGGAAATACCTATCATATCGACACTGAAACCCGAAGCCTCCGCAACGGGCAAGAGATCATCAGCTCTGATAGTGAGGGTAACGAATACTCCATAAAGTCGTGGTCAGATAGTAGTGGTGCCCACACCGTCGATAGCGAAGGCAACTCCTGCACAATCACGCGATCTGGACGGATGATCGGTTGTGACTAAAGTTTCCTCCTCACGTAATCCTGCAACGCTTTCAGGGCAGCCTGGTCGGCAATGATCCTCACCCTCACCCTCACACCTCCACGTCGTACTGCGGTAAATCCGGCGCGGGGCCGGTGACGGTGCCATCGACGATAAAGGCGTTGCTGTTGACCGCGACGCTGATGCCGCGCGCTTGGATCTGGATGCCGTTGCGCAGTTCGATCACGCTGGTGGCGGTGCCGGTGTTGCTGCTGATGACGCGACCGACTGCGCGCACGCCGCCGGGTAGCAGGCCGATAAAGCGGCGCCATGGGTTGACGGTAGCCATCAGTAGCCCCCGCCGGTGTGCCGCTCAAGGCGTAGGGTTTGCGTGACCCGCGCCGCGCCAACACCGGCGGCGCTGATCTCCGTGGACAGGCACAAGCCGCGCCAGGTGTCGCCGTCGCCACGAATCTCGCAGAGCATCGCTGGCTCCACCAGGCCTGGATTGCCGACAGTGCCGGCGGCGAATAGCGGGATGACCTGGCTGACAATTTCCTGATTGCCGCCCTGGCTGATCTCGCAGATGCCGCGCTGGCGGGCCACCTCGGTGCCGGTGATCAGGTCATCGAGCACGTCGGGCGCCGGGTGATCGCCGGCCGTGCCGGCGCGGCGCACATCCATGGCCACTCCGAAGTTGGTGCCCGACACATAGCAGCTGTTCCAGGCCGGTTGCGGCGCCCACTCGCCGCCCAGGCTGGTGACGATGTCAGTCGGAATGATCCGGTCCATAATCGCGGTGGGCCACTCCCAGACCGGAGCGCGGTAGCGCGGCAGCACGCTGAGCGCGTCACTGTCGCGGGCCGGGCGCACGATCGCACCAGCCGCGGCGGCAATCCGCGCAATCACCTGCAGGGCGCTTTGATCCTGATAGCTCAGCGCACCGGCCGGCAGGGTCCAGTCCGGCGGGTTGTTGTTGAGCGCGTCCCAGGTAAGGGTGAAGCCGGTGTTGGTCAGCTGCGCGGCGGCGGCCTGCTGGGCGGTGATGGCGGCGCTATTCACGGCGCTGCGGGGCGGCGCATAGGGCGTGGCAAGCAACTGGCTGCGGCTGGCGCCGTTGATGCTGTAGTGCTCGGCCGGGAATTTCTGCGTGCGGCTGTAGCGCTCGATCAGCATCAGCCATTTCCAGCCATTGATATCCAGTTCGACGGTCTTCTGCCCATCGGCATCCGGGCGCACCAGATTGAGCGAGGTCTGCCCCAGCAGATCGGCGCTGAACGACCAGCTGAACGAGTCGATATCCAGCGCCACCCGGATATTCTGCGCATCCAGCGGCGTGCGCTCGGGCAGCACCACCAGGGTCACGGTGTTGGCAATCATGTAACTCTCCAGAATGTCCGGCTCGGCCGGCGGTTGCAGGGTGTCGATGACGACCACCGGGCCGGCATAGTCCGGGTACTCGATGCCGGTCGGGATTGGGTCGGTAGGCGTGCCCCAGCCCCAGCGCAGCAGCCGCAGCAGATCGATGACGCTGGCCGATTTATAGCCGACCGCCGCCGACCGCGCATCAACCGGCTGAATGGCCCGGCGCAGCGGCGTGTGGCGAAAATCAAAGAACACTTGCGGCGCCGTGGCTGGCTGGTAACGCGCCCCGCCGAACGAGAAGTGCAGCGGCCCGGGGCCGGGGATATACAGGCTGTCGAGCAGTTCCTGGGCGTAGTCGTAGCGCTGGCCGACCTGATCGCACGCATGCCAGGGCAACCCGGCGACGGCGTCGCGGATCGCCGGGCGTGGGTTGTAGATCAGCCGCAGCCGCACATCCCGTGCACCGATGCTGTGATCCCAGGGTGCGCCCACTGCGACATCCAGCGGCGGAGGGTTGTTCCAGGCACTGGGCGCGCCTGCGTCTTGCGGCGACAGCTCATCCCAGCACAGCGCGCGAGCCAGGTCTTTGCTCGACAGCAATCCAATCCAATGTGCCGAATGCACGACCTCGACAACTGTCGCCCGGCCCCAAGCCACCAGGGAGGTATCGTTTTTGGGTACTGAGGCGGCCCATTTACTACCGTCGGTTGCACCGAGTCTCTGGTTACTCTTGCTCCAAGAGCACGACACCCCGAGCGTTATTCGTGGCGGGGGTATATAACCCGCGACTGTTTCTTTGAACGTGAACACAAACGCCGGAATGGCGGGCGGCTTGTATGCCTCGCCTACAAGATCAAATACTGCTCCGACAGGCAAGTAAGTCTGCATTACATGGACTCCACAAGCTGGCAGCTAGTTATAGATTCAGGAATGGTTCGGCAGGGGGGATAAAGTTATCCGTGTAGCGCGCCACCCCTTTTGTAATTCGCAGTTCGTCAATATGGCCACTGAAAAAAGAAGTGCCATTTCCATCGGATTTATTACCAACTATCATCGGAGAGGTAGAAGTTCCGATGACCGCTACTGAGGCAGATGCAGAGAGTTTTCCATCTATGAAGAACATGAGCGTTCCCGCGCGACGAACGACAGCAAGATGCATCCATACTCCGGCGTCGATAACATAAGGGGCCGATACCAAGATGGGAGAGGTAGACGACCCATCTCTGGAAGCTACAAACCTGAGCGCTCCATTGTAGTAGTCGATAAGAAAGCTGAACTTTATCGACTGGGTACTATCGCCCCACTTTGCAAGCAAAGCCATTTGCCTTGTCCCTGACTGCAAGCGTTCAGCCGATCTGAACTGAAGCTCAAGCGTAAAGTCCCCGGAGCCAAAATTTAAGTCTCCAGAGTGCGGGGTGGCAAGAGAATCCGAGGCTCCACCAAAAAACGAGGACGCCCCGCCGAATTTCGACTGCGCCGTGTCTAGCTGTGCATTACCGGTGAATGCCCACACTCTGCCCGTTTCGTCCGGTGTAGACGAGGTTCCCGCCACATCGAAGTGTAGGAGGCTAACCACATTTGCCCAATAGGGGTCTTTTTCTTCATAGCTCAGGATCAGCGGGCCGTGCGCAATAGGTTGGTAGTAACGCACAGCCTCTACCATGGCCGAGCCGAGGGGTTGTGGGCCTTCGGTGGCAGTCGTCCACCACACAGGTTCGATGTCAGGTAAAACCCCTGCCGAGGTGACTCGGAATAAAAAACCATCGAAATCGGTGGGCCGTATTGTATCGCCAGCGCTAACAGACAGGGCTGGCGCCCAGGCGCTCCCCCACTCGTCTAGCGCGACGGCATACACGGCTGACGCTGGATCACCAAGAATATTTACCGCGGCCTCACCTGACTCACTGCTCATCCCGCTTCCGCACACTTGCCAAACTCCAGCCGAAGTGCGCTCAAGAGCGACAACTGCGCGTGATGCAGGAAGGCCCGCAACATAGACCAGCGACGAGAGCAGTGCGTTTAATTGTCCTTCGCTGGCCATTATTCTGCATCCCCACGAACTTGCAATTTGAATTGATCGTTATCAACTAGGCCTTGGCCGCTTAATATCGTGCGCACTATCCACAACGGGCCAAGTGCCGAGTCAGTATTAAAGCGCACCACATTACCGGCAGACCAGCCGGCCCCCCAGCCTTCAAAGCGCAGTGTGAAATAAGGGCCTCCGCCAGTCGGGTTCATCGGTGAGCAGTCGTTGTAAATATCGCCGTTAGCAATAACCCCGAGCTTCTCCTCGACCACGTTAAATGCCGAGGCGCTGGTAAACACCAGCGCCCAGCGTGCATTGATCGCGCCGCGATTGGTAATAACCGGAGGGTAGGACAACAGGTTGTAGTTGGCGGTAGTGCCATTACCAATCAAGGTATCCGACCAGTTTGGGTTGCTGCTGCTCCAGGTCTGCTGGGCAAACCAGCGCAAGTAACGGGCCTGCAAGTCACCCCAGGTCACGGCACTGGATACGGCCGTACTGCCCGCCGGCAGGCTCCAGGGCAATGGCGAGTTGATGCCAAGTACACCGCTGATCTGCACTTCGGTGCAGAGGGTCATGTGTTCCACGCGATCGCGCACCACCAGCGGCAGGGTCAGCGGGGTGCCGGTGGCGTCTTGCAGCACCAGCGGATTGGCCCAGGTAACTTGCCCCAAGGCGCGGTCGGCGCTGTAGCTGGCGGCGATCAGCGACAAGCCGCCGGCATCCAGCACTTCGATATTCGCCTGGCGATCACGGCCCAACTGGAGCATGGCCCCGGCCTGTGGGCTGGCCACACTGGTTTCGCTGGTGTGCTGGATCACCAACACGTCGCCATCGCGGTAGATCGGCACCCGGCCATCGGCCGGCAGGCGAACCGGGTCGAGGCCCAGTAGCTCGGCGGACATGGGCAGGCTGGTTTGCAGAACGGTGTTGTAGCGCAGCAGGCTGGCAATCACCGGCACATCGCTGGCACCGGTTTCGTCGTCTGGGTTGCTGGTAAACGACAGCTGCACGATGCCGGTCTGGTAATCGACGTTGCCGTGAATAATACCGCTGCTCACCACGCCGTTCAGGTCGGCAATCGCCGTAACGATTTCGGCGGTGTCAGCGCGCACCGCGGTGATCTGCGTGCTGGCCGGGCGCAGCGGCGAGCCCGGCGTGCGGAACATCACTGCCGTGGTGCTGAAGCCGGTTTTCGCGGTCAGGCAAGCCAGCCGGGTGATCGCGCCAGTGGCGCCGCCCGGGTAGCTGGTCAGGGTGGCCAGGCCGCTGTCGTAGTCGATGGCGCCAACCATTATGCCGGCGTTGGTGCTGCTGCTCACGCCCTTGTACAGCGCGCCGTCGCGGTCTACATAGGTCTCGCCGGCATAGCTCAGCAGTAGGCTGCCGGGCAGGATGAAGTCAGCGATGCCGGGCAACAGATCCCAGGTCAGGCCGGGGGCGCCGAGGCTGTCGGATTCGGTGAACAGCACCGCGTCGGCGGGCATGGCTTGTACGCGCAGGGTGCCTGAGTAGGATTGTTGGGCGTTGTTGGCGGCGGCGCTTACCTGCGGGTAGCCCTTGTAGTTGTGGCCTACGTAGTACTCCGGGTAGCTGTACTGCGCCTCGACCACCAGGGAAAACTCGCCGGTGGTGTAATTAAGGCTGCCCGCCAGCCCTGGCCAGCCGCCGGTGCTGTTGTCGTTGATCGAGCGCTCCAGTGATACCGTCCCGCTGTACACCGTCACGGTGGCGTCATCAGAGCTCCACCGGTCCCACGCTGACAGTACTGGCGTGCGGCTTTTCTGGGCCACCTGCCAATTAAACTGCACCGTTCCGGGTTTCAGTGGCGCGCCCGGAATAGTCCCGGTCAGCAACCCGCCTGCGTCCGGCCCGCCGCTGAGCGTGGTATTGATCAGCGCGGCCGCCTCGCCGACTTGATAGGCAAACTCAATGGTGCTGTCGGCGTCCTGGGTGGCGGTCAGGCTCAGACGCAGATTGCCGTCGGCGTAGTAGATGATGCCGCTGCCGCCGGCGCCGCTCAGGGTACCGTCGCCGTTGTCGATCAGGGTTTTCTCGATGCCGCCCTGGCGCGTGGTCACCACTACGCTGCCGGGCAATATGCCGTCGTGTGGCAGGCGATGGCGAATCTCGCCGGTGGGCGCCGCGCCGCTGCCGGTTCGCACCACGTAGTTGTCGGCCATCTGCCCGATGTACGAATAGAGCAGTGCGGTGCCCACGTCGGGCAGCGCATTCAGGCTCAGGCTCACCGAGCCGGTAGCAAAATCCACCGAGCCGCTACCCTCACCCACCAGCACCCCGGCGCCGGTATCGGTCAGGTCGTACCAGCGGCCAAGGGCCATAAAGCTAATCACCAGCGTGCCGGGGCGTAGCTTGGCATCGGCCAGATTCAGGGTGTAGGCAAAGCCACGGCTGGCCAGATCGATCTCGATCATGCCGGTGATTGCCTGTCCGGTCGCCGCCACACCAGGGCGATACGTGGCGCTGGCCGAACCGGTAAACACCGAGGCGCGGTAGGCGTTGATCTCGCCGGTTTCGTAATCGATGCTGATGTTGGTAAAGCCGGCGCTGGCACCCGAGACGTTCAGTTTGCCAGTGCCATCGTCGGTATACACACCACCATTGATACTCAGCGTTACCGAGCGGCGCACCGTCCCAGTGGTCAGAAATGCTCGGCTGACACCTGTACCAGCACTGGCAAAAGTCAGTGCAGCTGTGCGGTCGATGGTACTGCTGGCGATAACGTGTCGGGTACGTGGCCCGCCCACCTGATTGACCAGTGCAGATTCCTTGATTGCACTGGGCACCAGCTGCGCATACACCGAATCAACCGTCAGGTTAATGTCACCAACCGCAACGGCGGCTGCCAGCTTGCTGATGCCGTAATAACGCGCCGAGTCAGCGACCACGGTAGCCAGCACCACCGACTTCTTTTCGCCGTTGATATTGAGGTTGGATGTACCGCTAGGTAGTGGCTGGCCACCAGGGAATTTGAATTCAAGCGCCGAGCTGATCGACATTGATACACGCCGACGGGTGTACATTATAAATGTGGCGTTCGACTCGTAGGCAAATTCCTCGATGCTCGGCTCGACGGCATCAACGCGCACGTATTGAGTGACTAGCCCGGAGATCAATTGATAGACCTCGCCCGTTTCCGGCATGGCCTGCTCGACCCGCTGGATACCGACAATCGCCCGCTGCCCTGGATGCTGGTCGCCGAGCAGATCGAAACTGGCCACGGTGCTGGGCACCAGGTAGTTTTCGATTGACGACTTGGCTTCATTGCGCTCGTCGGTCTGGCTTTTGGTGTTAAACAGCAGCACCGATACCCGTGGATCAGCCGGAGCCTTGGTGACGATGGCGTGGGCACCAAGGTAGGTGTCGCTGTTGGTGGTGCTGACCCCGGCAAACACTTTACGCAAGTTGATGCGCCCCGTGGTGCGGTCCAGTCGGCTGATGTCGGGGAACAAGTTATTAATCTCATCGTCAGCCACGGCCTGGCCGGTAGCACGGCCGCCGCCGTCTTCTTCGTCGGTGAGGCGCTGGCTTTTCAGCAGCTTTACGTCAGTCGCTAGGATGGCCATCTAAAAACTCCGGGCAATAAAAAACCCGCGCGTGGCGGATTGAATTCAGTAGGAACAGCGGGTGGCGGATCAGGCCGGCGGCGCGACGGTGATCAGGCGCAGGGTCACTTCAAACAAGTCATCGAGCGGCGGATTGACCAGCCGGAACAACTGCTGCGCCTGCAAGGGCGGCGCGCCGTCGCGATTAAAAATCACGTACTCGCTGCGCCCATCCGGCAGGTCCAGCAGCATCACCCGCCCGCGCTCATCGCGCAGGGCTTCCAGCGCGCGGACCGTGGACAGCGGCGTCCAGGCGCCCTCATTGGCCGCCAAGGTAATGGGCCGGCCGTACAGTTTTTTGACGCCCTCTTGCACGATCAGTTTTCCGTTCAGTGAGCGGGTCTGTTCCTGCTCCACCGCGTCCCAGTCGAATTCATCGGTCCACTGGTGCTGCGGGTCCAGCGTCAGGCCGTCGAGGATCAAGCTGTTTAATGCACCCATTTACAGGCTCCGCAGCCCAGCGCTTTCCAGCACGCTGAGCAGGTTGGTTTTATCGGTGTCGCTGTCCACGGTCACGTTCACCGGAGCGCCGCGTGCCGGTTGCAGGCGGATGATCTGCGTCGGCTTGGCGGGCGCGGGCGGTGCAGCCTTGAGCGCCGCCGCCGCCGCGTCTTGCTGCTTTTTGCGCTCGGCGGCGGCGCGCTGACTGCCGGTCTCTTCTTCAATTTGGCGCAGCGTGGCGGCGCTCTGTTGCAGATTGGCCGCCGCCGCGCCGTCGCCGCTCTGCTGCGCCTCGGCCAGCTGCGCGGCAAGGTCGGCCTTGCGGGCGTTAAAGCGGCTCTGTTCCAGCGCCTCAGTCTCGCCGCGCAGCCCCATCAGTTCCTCTTGCAGGCTGGTCAGGGTCGACTTGCTGCTCTGCTCTAACTGCTGCATCTTTTGCGCGGCGCCGGCCAGGGCAGTGTCCAGTGCGCTCAGGTCAGACTCGTCGAGCAAATCCATATTCTGCCGGGCTTGGGCGGCTTGGGCGGTGAACTGGGAGGCGGTGATGCTGCCGTCGGCGTAGCCCTCCATCAGCGCTTGCAGGGCAACCTTCTCGCGCAAAAAGTTCTTTTGCACATCCAGGCTGCGCATGGCGGTGTCTACCTGCCAGCGCCCGAAGGGGCTGATGCCCGGCGTGATCGACATATCCCAGCGCCGCCACGCCTCTTCGGCCGCTTTCAGCGAGGCGGTGGTCCCCTCAAGGTCGCTGGTGTCCATCGACATATCGACGTTGCTGATGTTCGACAAGCCGTCGAACGCGGCCAACGCTGCCTGGCTCATATTGGCCAGCGGCGTGCGGGCGCTGGTAAGCACCGCACCGAAATAATCCGTCACTTCTCCAAGATTGCGCTTAGTAACATCGACGCCCTTGCGGTCGCGCTCCATTGCCTCGCCACTGGCCCGGCGTTCTTCTTCCATGCGCTGGCCGGATACCCGGCGCAGTTCTTCGCTGGTCAGAATGCCGTCTTCCAGCGCTTTGTTGTAGGCAATCTGCGAGTTGGTCAGCTGCTCGCCAGCGGCCTTGCCCGCCACTGCGGTTTTCTCGATGGCGCCTTTAAGCTCGGTCTGCTTGGTGACGGTTTTAGCCACTTCGGCGTTGTAGGTTTTGGCGTCTATCGTGCCGTTTTCGTAGAGCTTTTTTAGCGCAGCGCGGATGGCGAGGATATCCAGATCGGTCTTCGCGTTGCCGATGGCCTCCTGCACACCCTCGAGGGTCTTCAGGTCGCGGGCCAGACCGTCCACGCCCAGGGCAGCGTCTTTTGCTCCCTCGCCTAGCCGGCGAAACTTTCCTTCTAGCACGCCGGTCGTGTTCTGAAACTCTTCAAGGCTGATGCGCCCCTCCTGAAACGCCTTCAGCAGACCTTTGCGCAGGCCGGCCAGTTGTTCTTGCGATTGCGCGGTATCGATCAGCTGCAGCGCATCGTTCATATCCGCAATGGCGCGGGTACCGGCGACGGACGTGTCGAGCACCTCTTGCGCTATCGCGTCGCTCAGCTCCTGGATTTCTTTCTGGAAGGCCGCGGCGCCTGCCGCTTGATCGGTGGCCATTTGGTCAGCCGACTTCTTGAGCGCGGCGGTGGCCTTCTCAGCGGCGGTGGCCTGCTGCTTGGCGCTGCCCTCGGCGGTCCCGGCTAGCACGCTCCAGCCGTCACCGATCTGCCTGAGGTCGGTGCCCGCTTGCGCGGCATAGGCTTTACTCAGGTCGAGCAGAAAGGTATTCAGGCCACGGGCCTTATCACGAATTTTGGTGCCGCCGAACAGCCCGGCTGTCTCCCCAACGATTCTCGCCGACGAGCCGATGGTGACGTGCGCCGCGCCGGTCACCAGCGCCGCTGCGCTATTGACGGCGACCCCGAGGCCATTCCAAGCGATGCCGAGCCCGCCCGCCGCCTGTTGGCCAGCCAGCCGGGTTTTGTTGTACAGCTCGGCGGAGTCATCGACAAAAGTGCGGAGCTTGCCGGCAACCTCGCCAAAATCAACGTCGCCAAGCTTTTTGATGTAGCGCTCAACCTCAGTGGCGCCTCTGATAAATGCGTCCGAAAGCGCGGTGGCCAGCGTGTCCAACCGGCCGTCTCCCGCCATCACGACGATGTAATCGCCCACCTCTTTCATCTTGGTTTTGATGTACTCAAACGACCCGCTGTCGGCGACGTTCTTCGCAAAATCGCCGAACCGATCATCGATGGTCTTCCACAACCCGGCAAAAGTGCCGAGCTTGGCCGCCGCCGCCGCGCCACCGTAAGACTCGGTGAGCATATCCATGATGACGGCTTGCGCCTCGGCGGTTTTGCCGGTGGCAGTCAGGCGCTCGAGCAACCTTTTTTGGCCGTCGCTCAGGATAAAGCCCTGCTCACCCAGCGCGCTCATGGCCTTTACCGGATCTTGCAGCGCCTTGCCGACCGTCTCGGCAGACTGCTCAATGCTCATGCCGAGTCGTTGCGACTGATCGACCACAATCTGCATCGCGCGCGGGAATTCCGAGCCGGCAATATTGGTATACGACAGCAGGCGCGTCTGCGCGTCGATAATCTGCTCGCCGTCAAACATCGAGCTGTCGCTCAACTTGTCGGCCATCTCAACCAGTTGCGCGGCGGTCAGCCCAGCGGCGTTGCCGGTCGACTTCAACGCCGCCTGCAGCTGGGCCAGGGCCTGCTCTTCCGCCGATCCTTCGTCAAACACCTTGGCCATGCCGTCACGCAGCAAGCCAAACGCGCCTTTGACCAGCCCGACCGCGGCATTCAAAGAGATATACGCGGCGGCAAAGACCAGGATCTTCTTGCCAGCCGAGGTCGCCGCATTGCCGGCGTTGTCCACCTCGTCAGCGTTTTCGGCAGCGGCCCGGGCAGCGGCGCGGGCGGCGCGCTCCTGCTCGGTCAGCTCACCGTTGTGTTCTTCCAGGGCACGGCGGGTACGCTCAGCCTCGGCGGCCAGGCGCACCTGTTCGTCGGACAGGTTCGAGGTGTCGATGCCAGCCTCTTCGGCGGCCCGGCGCTGCTCTTCGACCGAGCCAGTCAGCCGGTCCAGTTCTTTGCGGGCGCGCTCGGCCTCTTTCTCGGCGGCGCGCAGCGAGGTGGCCAGGCCGCGGCTGCCGGGGTTGGCATCCAGCTCGGCGCGCAGGTCGGCGGCCTTCTTCTCAGCGCGCTCAACCACACCGCTGGCCCGCTCGGCTGCGCGCTCAGTCGCGGCCAGGCCTTCTACCAGCCCCTTGGCGGCGTTGCTGGCGTCCAGGGTTTCGCGCAGGGCATCGCCCTCGGCACGCAACGCTTCCAGCGCTTCCTGAGCCTTGCGCGCTTCGGTCGACAACTCGTCCTTACCGCGCAATACGTACTGGATCAGGCGCTCTTTGATGCTGGCCATTCACTTTTCCCCGGGTATAAAAAAACCCGCCGAAGCGGGTCTGAGTGATGAGTTAGTAGTTATGGCTGCTTGAGTAGGGTCTCAATCAAACCGCCACCGAGGGAAACCAAGCCAGCCACGATGAACATCAATATGAGCATTGCTGGTATGGCGGCCAACACCCACTTGACCATGAAAGTGACCATGGACCAAAACCGCATCTGGATATCGACCACCACCACTGGCTGTGGGGCGTTCAGGGCGCGGGTTACAACGTGTTCGCGAGCAGATGGGGCGAGGGCCCCGCTCTTAGTCTGGGCTGCGTTTATCACCGCGGCCTTCTCGATTGCCGCTTTGGCTTTTACCGCCAGATCAGCATCCTTGCGCTGCTTCATCGCCATCGCCTTGGCATAAAACACACCGCAACCTGGACAGCGTAGCGGCTCGCCAAATTCGGCTTGCGATGCTTCTTTATTACAGCTCGGGCATTGCATGGGTGTCTCTTCCGGTTTAGTCGATACCGCGAATATACCATCACAACGACATTGCAGGATGGGCGCGCCCTTATCCGCCGATCCCCCGCACCACGCACTGTTGCGGTCGGCTGCCACCCAGCCTCTTCCGGCGCTCGACCTCGACGAGCATCTCTTTTAGCTCTGCATCCAGCGTGCGGGCCGCACGGCACATGCTCTGCACATGCTCGATGGTTGCGCCATACAGTTCCGGGTTGAGGGCCGCGACTCCTTTGCTGATGCCTTGCTGCCAGCGGTGACTCACCCAGGCGACCGAATGCAGCAGACCCGTGACTTGGGTTGCCTGGAAGTCGGTTAGCTGAAAAGCCCCCGGCGTTTCATTCTTGCCCAGCCACTCGCCTTCCAGCGCATAGGCGGCGATGAAGTTGCGGGCGGCGTCCAGTTGGTTGGCGGGAATATCCGCCGCGCTGCGCACACCGAATGCCGCGTGCGTTTGCGTCCAGATTTTGGCAGTGGCTTGACGCCGGCTCGCCGCCGGCAGACAGACGACTTTGCCCTTGAGCAAGCCGCCCAGCATGTTGAAGCCGTTGGTGCCGATTGTTTCGCCGATCAGCGTACCCATCGTGCCGTGGGTGTCTTCGTAGTGGCCGTGCTTGCGGATCGCCGGCAGAACTTCGGAGGTGAGCCATTTCTTAAAGCGCTTCGCTTCGGCCTTGCGGCTGCGCAGGATCAGGGAGTACAGGCCGGACTCATTGATCAGGATCGGCTTACGACCTGAACCCGAATACTGTTCGTGTTCGCGCTTCTCGTCACCATCAAGCCCGATCAGGGCCTTATTGGTGTCACTCAGTCCGAGCGAAACACAAACGTCTCCAGCAACGAACCACGGCTGATCATCGATCAGCAACGTGCGTACTTCCTTTGCCTCGAAGCGGAACCGAATGACGCGGGCGGTCTGCGCCTGGCCTTTGTCATCTTCTGCATTTGCGGTAATATTCATCTTGTGATCCTTTCCCAAAGTTGTCACACCTGAAGCCCTGGCCTGACCGCCGGGGCTTCTTAATTTCAGGCATCCACCTACGTTTTTTTTCTTCGCCACTCCATCCCCTCCTCCACTAAAAGCTCCAGCTCAGTGTTTAGGCTGCGGCGGTTCCGCTCCGCCTCAAGCTTGGCGGCCTCTTTTACTTCGGGCTTCATACGGAATCCAAACGGGGAAATGCTGCGTCTGCTCATGGCGTCACCTATGTATCACCGTGGTAGGTGATACGAATGTAGAACGGTGATGCATTGATGTCAATAGCACCGTGATGCATATTTAGTTCCAATTAACGGAACACCTGGAAGCCCAATGAGTCGCACGGACCCACAGTTCAATCTTCGCATTCCGGAAGAGCTACGCGACAAAGTCACGGTGGCGTCCAAGGCGAACAAACGCTCGGCCACCGCTGAAATCATCGCCCGCATCGAGGCTACCTTCGCTATCGATGAGGCTCTCAACGAGATCGCGCCAGGCGCTCCAATTTATGAGGCTGCGCCGCTGATACTCAATCTAGCCAGCGAGCGCGACGAAGCACATGAGGCGCTACAGGATTTCAACCTGGCGGTTTATGCAAAAGAGTTGCGCGACCACCTTGGGCGCAGCGAACAAAGGCTGGACAAGATGGAATCCCGTATTGAATACATGATCGACCAGTTCAAGCTGCTGCAGAAATAGCCCCCACTCAGCCAAGGATCGGACATGAGAACCAGCATCGAACCACCAGAGCGCCTGCGCGAATCGCTCGGTATAAGCGCAGCACGTCGGGTCAACCTGGACCAGCCGTTCCTGTCGATCGACGAATACCTCGACCACTACGGCACCCTGCAACAGCTGACAGATCAGGTGTTCCAGTCTGCTATAGAGGGTGGTTACATCGACCAATCACGGGCAGCCGCCCTCGGCGACTGGCTGGACCGTCACCCATTAATTGCAGGTATCTATCCTTACCCCCAGCTGCGGCGGGCGCTGGCAATAGCAACAGCGCCCGATTGCTGGACCAGTGACCGTGAAATAGCCCTGCTGCGCTTCATCACCGTTTTCTGCCTGCAGAAAGCGTTTGGCTTGAATTGCGAGGAACTGCTTGATCTCCCGCGTGACCTGTTCGGGGATATGTACGAAGCTCTCTTTGATGTGCCAGCGGCCACAATAGATTTTAGCAATCAGTACCTAGAGGTCACGGGGCCGTGCGAAAAGGGTTCTCACAACGCAATGGTCGAGCGCGCCATTGCAGCAGGAGGCCTGTGCAGAAAAGGCTCCCAGCGCTCCGGCTACCTCTTCGTCGCCAATGACCATATCCAGAAACGGGTGATGTCGAACAAGATCGCATTTGCGATTTTTGCGCGCCTCAAGCATGGGCCGAGCATCCAAATCCTGCCCGAGGATTACTATCCACTTCAAGTCGCAGGATCAATCAGGACTGCTGCGGGAGGCTATATAGATGGCCCGCAGCGCGACACATTGCGCGCGCTGCTTTATTTCCTGGATGCCACAGACCAGATGAACAGCAAGGCTGTGGAGATCATTGCCGCCGCATACAAAACACTCTACGGCTTCAGCATCATCACCGATAGCGCAGCCCTCCGGCTGGTTGAGCACCTGGAGAAGCCAAGCCGACCCGCCTTTAACCGAATTGTTGGCAGCATCCATAAAAGTGGTGACCAGATCGCAAAAGCAGAGCTACTGCGACTCACTGATCAGATAATTTCCCACGCAAGTGCCATAACCGACACAACCCAAGAAGCGCTCGACTACATGACCAGGCGCTTTGCCAAATCTGAATAATCCCCTTCTGCGCGGATGAGTGGCCGTCCCTGGCCATAGGCATCAAGCCGTCTTATCGACCAGCTGCATTTCGCAGAACTTGCTGATACCGCTGTCGCTGACCATATCGTCGGCCAGCAGCTCGGCGCTGCCTTCCAGTTTCAAGTACTCGGTGCCGAACACTGACAGCGCGGACAGCAGGCCGAACTTGACGCGGCGCGGACGCAGGCTGAACGGCTCACCGGATTGCGCATCGTTGAGGCCGCTGATGTACAGCTCCAGTTCGACCTGGGAACCGTTGAGCAGCTGAATGGCTGTCGCAGCGCGTGGCGTGTAGCTGACTTTAATGCCGGCAGCGGTCACCGCCGCGCTGAGCACGATCAGGCCATGGGCCGTGGCACGGTAATCGGTGCCGGCGACCAGTGCCACGTCGGCGGCGGTCACCACGGTGATGGTCTCTACCAGGTTCGGCAGGTACTTAAAGGGCACCAGTTCGCCGATCACGCCGCCGCAGGTTTGCGGCTCTTCGACGATGGCATCGGTCGGAATGGCCGCGGCGGTGGAGCGCGTCACCCGCGCGAGGTTTTCGGCGGTGATGTCGTACATGCCGATGCTGGCGGTTACGCCGGTGATTTTCTCGTTGACGTTGCGGTTACCGCCGCCGCCCCGGTAGTTGGGCAGGGTTTTGCGGTCGCTGGTGAACGCCAGGCTGAAGCTGTCAGCGTTGCCGATATCGATCAGCGGGTCTTGGGATTGATAGGCGCGCGCGTAGATAACGCCCTCGCCAATAAAGGAGCGGTCAACTTGAGACATGGGGTAGTCCTTGAGCGTGTGGGTTATTCGACGAACGAGTTGAGCGACTCGGGCGAGCTGCCGAACGAAGTTTTCGCCGGCGCGGCGGGCTTGGCATTGGCCAGATAGCCGCGCGCCTTGGCGTGCTCGGCGACGGCCTGAGGCACGTCCTGCTCGCCCTTTTTGTAATGGGTCACTGCACCCAGGGAAAAGTTGAACGGTGTAGCGATGGTGATCGCGGGCATTACAGAATCCTCACTTGAGGGGTTGCACGTAGGTGATCTGCAGCGGCATGACGTGAGCCGCCCAGCGGCGACCCTCGCCCGGCGGCATGGGTGTTTCGGTTTGCATTTCGACGGCAATCACCCCCGGCACGATCAGCCCGCCCTTGCTGCCAGCCAACGCGACCTTGATCCCCAGTCGCGCCGCACGCAGCGTCACGGCAAAGTCGCGGCGCTTGGTGATGGCGGTGACGGTGAGGGTGACGCGCTCACGCACGCTGCCCGCGCCGATCCGCTCCAGCTCCTCGGTTTGGCCTGGCTGAATGACGATAAAGTCATCCGGCAAGGTTTCGTCGGCGGAGTCGAGTACGCGCAGCACGCTTTCCTCGAACGCCAGGGCGCCAAAGGACGGCACGGCGCCGAGGTGTTCGATCAGCTGCGCGGCAATCGCCGACTGCATATCGATGGGCATATCAGGGCACCACGTAGAAGGTGATTATCTGGCCGTCGTCGGCGGCGATGCCGTCGATATGCCAGAGCGCGCCGTCGCTCATGCGCAGAGCGCCTTTGCGGTCGAAGGGCTGCAATAGGTGGCGCTGCAGGGTGACGGTCACCGCGCTGCTGACCATGCCGCTGACCGCATCGAAGCGCTCGACCTCGCGGTCGATAATCACCTCAACACCGGTGGCCAGTACTGCGCCGGCGGCGTTCAGGTAGTCGGCGGCGCCGTCGCTGAGCCCGCGCATAACCGCGGCATCCATGGCGGCCAAGGCTTTACCGAAGCCAGCCACGATCAGCGTGTCAGCAGGATGTTGCCGCGCGGGCGGGTGCACAGGTGAAGCGGGTTGGACTGCGCTTCACCGGAAACACCCTTGCCGTACTTCATCGGCTCGAGCTTGGTGTAGTACGGCACGCCCAAGGTGTTGACCGTCTCCATGTAGTTGGCCGGGGCGAACACAGTCTTGAACAGGCCCGGCACGCCATCCGGCACCAGATAGGCATTCTCATCGCCCACGAATGGCACGCCGCCGATCTTGCCGCGGTAGCGAATCCACAGCACCCCGGCGAACTCGAACGCCTGGCGGCGATCACCGCGCAACGCCGAAGCGGCTTCGTGGTTGAGGTAGGCCTCCTTGACCGAGGGATCTGAAATCAGCGCGCTCCAGAAGTTTTTGCCGCACCAGGCAATGGCGCCGGTCCCAGTGGCGTTGCCCAGTACATCTTCCTGCAGGTCCAGCGCTTCGCCGGCGCGGACGCTGACGTCCACCGAGCCGAAGTCCATCTTCAGCTTGATTTGCTTGAGGCCGAACGTTTGGAACAGGTCAACCAGAACGCTGCCATCTTTGTCGAGCACCTGGCCCTTGATGGCGCCAATGCGGTGATATTCGTGAGTCAGGTCGATCTGGCCGCGGGCCTTGTTAGCGCGGGCGTTGACCACGTCCTGCACACCCTGCAACTCGGTGCGGCTACCGAAGGCGCGGATGCCCTGAATCTCGTCGGCCATGATGGTGAATTCTTGCGGCAGGTGCTGGCAGTTGAAGGGGATTAGCTGGCGCTTGCTGCCGATCACCACCTGGCCCGGGGCACCGCGCGGCGCAGCAGCGACCAACTCCAGCACATCGCCGTCTTTCTCGACCTGCTGGGTGACAGTGGTACTGCCCTCTTCGGTGAACAGGCCCGAGGCAGCGATCTGCCCGGGGATAGCGTGTTCTTCGTTGATGGTAGCGAGCAGCGAGGTGACGCTGAACGCATCGTCTTCAAAAATGGAAATCTCGGCCATGGTGAGGCTCCTAAAAATGACAAACCCCGCAAAGGCGGGGTTTAGGGTGTCAGGGGTGGCGGATCAGGTCAGGGGCAAACAACAATGCCCAGGCCGGCCAGATCGGCAGCGCCGGCGTCGTCGAGGCCGGTGAGCAGGCGCTCGATCACTTCGGCGTCACGCACCACGGCCAGGGCGCGAATGTCGTTGAGACTGGCGTCGACCGAGGCATACAGGATGCCGCTGGCGGCGCGGCGTCCGTCATCGGTGCCGGCGTCGTCGTAGGCGCGGTACTCGCCCAAGGCTGCGGTCACTGCAAGAGTGAAGACGTCGCCGACGATGAAATCAGCGGTGCCATCCGCCAGGGTGAAACTCAGGCCGCCGGCATCGAAAGCTGCGCCCACACTGCCCGCGCCCACCAGGCTGCCGAGCGGATCAACCACCTCGAACAGGCCGCCATTTGCCGCGACTTCGGTAATGGTCAGCACATAAATGCCGCTCACCGCGGCACTGGACGTGGTGACCGTGCCCATGACGCCATTGCCGGTGTTACCGACGTCAGCAGTGGCGATGGTGGCGTTGGCCGCGGTGATCATGGCGATCAGCGTGCCGGCGGCGAGGATGCCAGCGCCGGCGGTGATGACCACCTCGGCGCGGCTACGGGTGCCGTTTGCCTCCGAAAGGAGGAACTCACCGGCGTGGACGCCTTCGGTTTTGATGCTCATTTATGCGCTCCTTTCGAGGCTTGGGGTTTGCGGCTGGCGTAGATGGCGCCGGGGTCGACCGCGTTGCGGGTGGGCGCCGGCTGGTCATCCGGCAAGGGTGGTTTGTTGCTGATGCTGACCTTGTTGCTGGCCTCGACGATCTTGTCGAACAGCTTTACCCGTGCGGCGTCGGCGTCCAGGCCGGCGCTGATCAGCCCGAGCGCTTCGTCTGGCAACTTGGCCAACACGCACAGGTCGCGCACTGCTTTGGCACGGATCAGGTGGGCGTTGATGGCTGCCTGGCTTTTCAGGCCGCTGGCTTTGATCAGCACCGCCGTGACGTTGGCCAGGCCGGCGGCCTGGCAATCGTTGGTGAGCTGCTCGGCCAGGGCAACGGGATCGGCGGGCGGTTCTTTGATTGGGGTTGGCGCGGGTTCTGGCTCGACGATCGGAACCGGTTCGGGGGCCGGCTCGGGAGCTGGTTCGGGCTCGGGTTTATTGATCAGGTCCAGCGCCGCCTGTGGGGTGTGCTGGTAGCGGTTGAGGATCTTTGCGCGGCCGTGGCTGGCCTGCAGCTTCACGCCGGCGGTGACCTCGTCGACAAACCCGGCGGCCAGGGCTTCCGGGGCGGTCAGCCAGGTGGTGCTGGCGATCATGCGGCGCAGTTCGGTTTCGTCGATGACCAGGGTGCGGCGCAGGTAGCTGGCGACGATGCCTTCGAGCGCCTTGTCCATGATGTCGGCAACGGCGCGCAAGGCGGCGCTGTCGCCAGAGGCGACTGCCCAGGGGTTGTGGATCATAAACAGGCCGTTGGCGGCCATGACTACCCGGTGCGCGCCACAGGCGGCGACGCTGCCGGAGCTGTAACAGGCGCCATCGATGCGCGCCGTGCAGCGCTCGCCCAGACGGGCCAGTCCGTTATGGATGGCGATGCCGTCCATCAGGTCGCCGCCTATGGTGTCAAAGCCGACCACAATCGGCGAAACCCCATCGTCAACGGCATTCAGGTCGCGCATGAAATCCGCACTGGTGATGCCCCACTCGCCAATCTCGCCATAGATCAGCACCTCAATGCCCGGCGGCGCGCCTTCTGCGGCGGCGCGAATGCTGTACCAGTGCTCGGCCTGGACGGTCGAGGCGCCTGGGGCGCGGTTCATGATGCGCGGGAGCAGGACCTTGAGGTCTTGCGCGAAGGCCTGCACGCCATTGATGGCCAACGAGGCAGCCAAGGCGAGCCGGTGCTTACAGATGATGTTCATCAATCGTCCTCTTTATCGGGTGCCGGTAGCGGCGTGGGCGTGCCGGTGCGGTTGTAATTGAGCCCCAATTTCTGGGCGCGCTGGTTGTCCTGGGCGTTTTCTTCGTCGATCTCTTCGGCGTCGTAGCCAGTGCGCAAAACATGCTCGCTGCGACTATTCAGACCGCCGTTGATCTCTTTCAACTTGCCCTCCACGTCCTGTACCGGGTGGATATACGGGTGGCCTTGCGGCACCCAACGCGTGCGCAGGTAGTCGCGGCGGCGCGTGGTGTAGTCCGGCAGCGTGATAGAGCCGGCTAGCACCGCCGTATCCAGCCAGGCCGCACGTACTGGGCGGCATAGCTGGAACACGTAGACACTGAATTGCAGTTGCTCGATGCGCCGGCGGAAATCGTTGAGCAGCACCCGCAGCACGCGGTCGCTGATGTCGCCCATGTTGCCGGTCAGCAGCTCGTACGGCAGGTCCACACCGACCGCCGCGGCCTGCAATTGTTGCCGCATAAAGTCGACATAGGTGTTGCCAGCGTCTGGCGGGTCGGAGAACTGGACTTCCTCGCCCTCCCCCAACTCCTGCATCGATCCGGGCTCCAGCCCGACCAGGGGCGCGCCGTCACGGTCGGCAACCACCGGCAGGCCGGTGAGCGAATCGATGCCCGGCAAGGTTTCGCCCGATGCTTTTTTGGTGATGAAGCCGGCGAACAGGTTGGAGACCTCCTGTCTAAACAGCACCGCATCGTCGTAGCCGTCTAGCGATTTGAGTCGCAGCAGCACCGGCGCCAGGCGCGGCACCCCGCGCAACTGGCCGGCTTCGGTGGGCTCGAAAATGTGCAGCACGTCGCTGGCCAAAATTCGGTGCAGGGTGTTGTAGGTGTAGCTGCTGGCTGATGGATCACCGGGGTGGGTGTCATACATCCAGTACGCCACCCGCTGACCGAGGGCGTTGAATTCGATTCCGGCGCGAACGATATTGCCGGCCCGGGTCTTGAAGTTCTTGTCGGTCGGCACGTACTCGGCGGCCAGCAGCTGCAGTTGCAGCGGGACAACATAGCCGTCCTCTGGTCGGCGATAACGCAGCCGCACAAAACACTCGCCGCTCTCCTCGACCATGCGGGCAATCAATGCCTGCTGGCCGTAGAAGTCGCCCACGCCATCGGCGTCGGACTCATCCGTCCAGTCCTCCCAGAGCTGGCGCAGGGCGGTACGGACCGCAGCATCCTCGATCGTTGCACGCGGGGTGATGCCGGTGCCGATGATGTTGCTGACGCGCTTGCTGATCGCGCTGAAGGCATATGGGTCGTTACGCACCGCCGCGCGCGAGCGCTTACGCAGGGCCGGCAGGGCCGGAATAGCGATGGCGTTCAGTGCGCCCTCTGGCGCATCCCAGCCAGCGGCGCGGCGTCCAGTGCCGGCCGCCTCATAGCTGTTCTGGATGCGCGTCTTGATGCGAGCGGAAATCCCCTTGCTTCGGGCCATCAGATCCCCTTCCCTGCGCGGTACAGGCGCGTGATACGCGGGCGTGTGGCGGCAGCGGCAATTTCCTGGGCCGCCGACTTTGCATATTGCTCTTCGAGCATGCGCAGGCTGGCCAGCGCTGCGCGGTCGAGTTGACGGTCGCCCTTGCGCATGGACTGGCCATTTTCGAGGACGTCTTTTATCGACGCCCGGACTTCGGCCAGGCGCTGTTGGGCTGTGCTCATAATGGCCTCGCGGCGATCAACGCCGGGTCAGGTAGCTGCTGGCCGCTCTACGGCGGGCGGCCGGAGGTGGAGTGGTAGGTGGTGGGGCGCTGCGCAGGTCAATGCCGAACCGCTGTTGGGCGATGCGGACCATGGCCAGCGCACCGACAAAGCAGTCGAGCGCCTCGTTACGCCGGCCGCGCGCGTCCCATTTGGTGACGCGGCGGCCTTTCTCGATCTTGGAAATTTTCGCTTCCGAGGTGAGCTGCTTGAGTTCGTCATCGTCGCAAATCTCGTCATTGGCCGGCAGGTGCATGCAGCCCGGTACGGCTTGATTGGGCTGTGGCTGAATCTTGAAGCGGCTGTAAATCAGCTCTTTGGCGTTGTCCGTACCGATCATGGTCAGGTACACGCCGTGCTTGTTTTTAGTCTTCGGAAATTCGGCAATCGGCCTGCCGTAGATGCTGTGGCCCTTGGTCGGGATGACCCAGTGCAACCCATGCTTGCGGCTCTCGGCATAGACCTCATCGGTGTAATGCCCGCCCGAGTCCCAGCCCCACAAGGCCGGGCGCATCAGCTGGCTATCTTCGCGCCGATAGTTCTGGTGCAGGCGCAGCCCGACTTTACGGCGCAGCTCTTCGCTGGCCGGATCGCCGTAGATGATCCAGCGATCCACCAGCCAACTCTCTTCGCCCTCGGCCCAGGCCCAAACGCGGCCTTCGTAGCGATCGTCCTGGGTGTCGATAAAGCCAGTCAGCAGCACCGCTCGCACGGGAATGTCTGGCCATATTTCACGCCGCGCATAGAGGTTTTCCCACTCGACCTTCTCGCCCTCGTCCTCCTCCCAGGTTTCGCCCAGGGTGGTGTTGACGAAGGCGATCAGCTTCTCCCGGTCGCCCTTGATCTTCAGCCAGTCGGTGACGATATCCAGCCAGGTGGTAAAAGTGCTGTAGGCCGTCCAGATGTACCAGGCGGTGGTCTTGGGTGTTGGAACTGGCGCGTTTTCGGCGCTGAACCACTCGTAAGAATCGCGGGTCCAGATGCCGGTTCGCTCGCACACCCAGCGCCCGCGGCCAGCGGCCTCAATAGCTTGGTGATACTCGAAGCTTTTGTGGCAGTGCTCGCATTCGTACCAAGCGGCCGTCGCCTCGTTTAATTCGTTGACCTCCCACTTGAAGCCGAACTCGCAGTCCTTGCCGCCCCATTTCAGAACCTGCTCTGCCGCGCAGTGCGGGCACGGGATATGAAAGCGCAGGCGCCGGGATGCTTCATCGGCGGCCTTGGTGATTTGGCATGGGCCGGCCACGCCGGGCGTTGATCCACGGATCGACTTCTTGAACGTCGACCCTTCGAGGCGCTTGTCGCCGAGGAACGTAGGCGAGCCCTCGCCCTCAATGCTGGCGTCAAACTTGGACAGTTCGTCATAAACCACTTCATCCGGGCTCTTTTCCCGGTAGTTGCGAGCAGCCTTGCCACCCAGGCACCAGAGCACCTTTCGGTTGGCGAACACCTTGGAGTCAACTGTGTTGTCTCGATTCTTGCGGCCGTGCCATGGGGCCAGATCGCGCAGGCACGACACGTCCCTGATCATCGGATCGACGTGCTTTTTCATCAGCTCGTCTGAGTCCGCATCGGTTGGCGTGTAGCTGAGGACGTTGCGTTTCTTGTGCTGGACCTTGTAGCCCATATTGATCATCAGCATCTTGGTGTAGCCGACACGCGCCGACTTCACGAAGTTGACCTCGCGGATCAGGTCGTTGCCCATCGCGTTCAGGATCGCCAGCTGAAACGGCGCCGTTTCCCACTTGCCTTCCTGATAGCTCGATTCCGAACTCAGGTAAAAATGCCGGTCGGCCCATTCGCTGGCGGTCAGCGGTGCGTCTTTTTTGAATGGGCTAAGCCCCAGGCGTATAGCCTTCTGTAATTCAGTCAGCCAAGGACTCGACATAGTCATCTAAAAGCCCCGGAACGAGGTCGCCGAGATCCGCGGCGAGGTTGCTGGCGGCCGCAATCTCACGCTGAAAGGTCTCGATAAAGCGCGGGTCCATGTCCGGATGCTTGCGCTTAACCCTTAAGGACACGGTGTCCAAGATTGAGGAAATTTGCGGGGCGATATGGCCCAGGACATACGCCGCGAAGCCGACAGGGACTAATTGACGATCGTTGATTTCGTTCTTCTTTTCCTGCGAGTACGCCTGCGCTGATGTCAGGCGTAGCCGCTCCTGGATCAGCTTGTGCTCGGCCAGTGGGTCGAGGCCTTGGCCATCGAGGTCAGGTTGTTGTTTCTGGGACTGCTGGGCGAGTCGGTGATCGAGCACCGCCCGGGCCGAATAAAACACCTCGCGGCCGATCCTGTCGGCCGGCTGCACGCCCCATTTATCAAACGCCTGGACGCTGACACCGAGGCTCGCCGCCATCTCGGATTTGTTGAGCCAGCCGCGCTGCTTTTGGGGTGGATTCTTGGCCATGACTAAACAACAACCTCCCCCTGGAAAATTTTCATAAATAGTGAAAGTGCGGGCCTCGAATTACCCTCGGGAGCCCCAAATTCCTCAGGGGCCCCCGGTTGTTTTGCATGTGGCACGCCAGTAGCCCGACCAGAAAACGCACTAAAAAAGTGCGTTATAAAGCGCACTAAACTGGTGCGATTATCGACCGCGACGGCCTGCAGGCAGCCGGCCATTCAGCGCATCGGTGATTGCCTTGTTGATGTTCGTTTCCATGTTCGCCGCTGCCACCCGCCCAGCAACGCCGTGGAAGTCCAAGCGCCGCTGGTACTGGGGCTGCCTGACGAACGCCAGCACCATCGCTGTACTCTTGCCACGCCGCTCGACAATGCCGATGGGCGTCGCGCCCCGCCGTATCACGAAGTACGCCTTGGCGTGGCCCTTCTTCGCTGACCGTCGGCTGTTCGATGCGTTCGAGCTTGAGCCCGCGCTGCCCTCCCCGGCTCGCAGGCCGGACAGGATCTTGGTCATCTGCCCGCGGCTCATGTTGCCGTAGGCATCCAGTTGGGCGCCTGCACCAGGGACAACGAACATGCCCGCCGGCAGAATGCCTCTGGCCCGCAGCAGCATCTCGCTCTTCTTCGCGGCGCGCGGCCCACCGAATACCTGTGGCGCCACCCAGTCCTCGGGCGCCAGGCCCTTGGACGCGCCATCCTTCTCGTCCTTCACCCAGACAGCGGCCTCGGGCCGGTTAGGCTTGGCGAACAGCACCCGCACTGCGTTGAGCGTGAACGGGGTGGGTCGATCAAACACCCCAGCCATCTCGGGCCTGAGTGCTTGCCGGATCTGGTTGGAGGTGTGGTTCAGCGCATCGGCCAGCGCCCGGGCAGGCAGGTCGCCGCTAAGTCTGGCCAGCGCTGCCAGCGCATCGTCCATACCTTGGGCGTTTACAGTGGAACTCATAGCCTGCCCTGCATATGTCACCCGTGTTAGCGTCCTGGACCAGCCCGACAGCGCAGGCGATCAGTGCTCGGCATTGATCACTGCCAACAGGCTCTTTATGTATCCCTGCAGCCCAACGATCTGCAGCCGCTGCGCCTCTACCTCGTACTCGAGATCGGCGCGAGCCTCTGCAGCATTGGGCGTAAGTCGTGGGGTGCCTGCATCAGCGCTGCCGGCGGCGCTGGTATCAGCGGCATCACGCACGCAGACGGCGTTGACTGACACCCGCTTACGGCCATCAGCAAGATCAGCGCGCAGCAGGTCGTTGTTGTCCTTGGCATCCTTCAGTCCCTTGGTGAATTCGGCGTCCGCCTTATCGCGGTCAGTGAGCAGGGCCCTGGAAAGCCTCAGCGTGCCGCGCAACGAATCAGCAGCGGCCTCACTTGTGGCGCGGGCATCTGCCTGGGCGTCACGATCGCCAGTCACATGATCAATTCGCCATAGCGCGAGCAGCAGCAGGCCGACCAGCGCAGCGATCAAATAGCGGATCACAACCCGACCTCGCATAGCTCCCGCTCTTCCGCTCGGCGCCTTACCAGCCCGCCCAACACGCGCCCGCCTGCATACACCCAGCGGCTCAGCTCAGCGCAGGCGCCGATCACGTTGCCGGCGTTCAATTTGCGCAACAGAGTGGACGTGGCGAATGCACCAGAGCCCACGTTGTAGACGAACGAACCGAGTGCCGCGCGGCGAGTATCTGGCTGCGCGCGCGTGGTCAGCTGATCGACCGCGGCAATGGCAGCGCCAAGTTCTTTGGCCAGCAACGCATCGCACTCGGTCGGCGTCTTGGTCTGGCCGATCCTCACGCCCTTGGTGATCCCCTCGCAGATGGTCGGGATGCCAACGGGATCGAGATAGGCGACCAGACTGCGCCCCTCGAACACGCTCACCACCGGGATGGCCAACGCCAGCGCGGCGGCCAGCGCCTTAGCCGGCAGCCTCATACGCCTTTGCGCCAGGCTTCGCGGTACTTGGGGATCAACAGAATGATCTGCAGCAGCGTGTACAGCGAAACCAGAATGTAAGAAACGGTCGGCCAGTCAACCGCCCCAGTCACGCCGGTGAGCGCAACACCTACCGCCGGGGCCGCCTTGAGCACCTCAGTAACAGTGGCTTGGGCTGCCTGACTCATATGCGTGTAACTCCGGATCGGGTGGCGCGGGCGTGCGCCAGGCCGGTGAGTAAGCAAAGGCATGGGCATGGGCATGGGCGCCGAAGAGGTTGCCCGCGTATTGAGCTTTCAGGAAGAGGCGTGCGGGCCTTGGGGTTAAATGTTTGCCGGGGTGAAATCCAGGTAATAGGCATTGCCCGGCTCTAGCTGGTCAGCAACCGACTTGACGATCTTGGCGTTGAACTCAGCCACGGGCGTGAGCTTGCCGAACACTGCGTTCTCACCCTCTTCCCCGCGAGCCGCGCTTACCGCGCCGAACCGGACGCCGCAGAGAGGATCGTCTCTGTCAGATCCCGCGTAGCGTACTTCGGTGATTTCGTGGCAAATGAGTTTGGCGCGCATAACGGGAGGCATAGTGATTTCCTTTGCTGATTGGGCAGGAGGGCCTTTCTGTCTTGCGCCTGCTGGAACGAGAAAGCCCCGCAATTAGCGAGGCTCTGAATAGGCGTGCGCGCAGGCTGGCGAGCCCTTGGTCGGCTTTCGCTGTCTGCCTTGATTTGCGCCCACAAAAAAGCCCGACGCGATGGCCGGGCTTATCGAGCAACTTGCCGTAGGCAAAATGCTAACTAAGGCGAAATCATGCGCTCAGCCGGACATTTGGTCAAGCGGCCATGGTCATCGTCTTTATTGCGATGGAAACAGGCACCAATGCGGCCTTGTCCAGATCGTTACAGGCATCCATGCAGCGCTGGATAAAGCCGCCCCACTCCCGCGTCCATTGCTCCGATGACAGCTCAACGCCGTGCACCTCCTCCAGCCAGTCACGAAACGCCTCGGGGTTTGGCAGCGGGTCGACCCCCTCGCTCTGCCCACCCTGGTGCACACGCCGGTACCGGTGCAGCACGCCGACCGCCACATAACGCGCCTTCGCCAGCTTTTTGGCGGTCATCTGCGCGCCCGCTCGGTACGCAACCAGCAGCACCGCCGCTTGCGCATCCTCCGCATCGTCATCGCCGGCCAGCGGGCTGTACATATGATCGCCGAACGCCTTGAGGGCCGCCGGCAGCGTATCGATAGCCTGCTGGACGTGCGCGGACAGCGCCTGATGCATCGCATGCCTGGCGCAGACCATGCGCTCGGTCTTCTGAATCGATGCGCCCAGTAGGCCGAGCTGCTCGATGTGTGCACCCTGATTGTCCCAGCGGGTATACAGGGCGTCATGCCACGCCGCCCGCGCGCTATTGAGTCGCATCATGCTTTCACCCTCGATGGGATGGCTTCGCGCAGCAACAGTTCCAGCCGCGCCAAGGCGTTCCAGGCGTCATGGGCGGCATGCAGCAGCCCCGATTCAGCATCGCGCGGCTCGACCGCTTCCATCAGGCGATGCCGGTCGCGGGCGTCGGTGTAACGCTTCACGCCGTCCGGCACGCTCTGCCAGCCACCGTCGCTGTATTTGTTGGCCCCATAGGTGGCCACCTCGGCCACGGCCAGCAAGGCGCGCGGCATAGCGCCAAGGATCAGGCTCGGTCGCACCTTGCCACAGTCCAGCTTGGCGCCTGGCGCGTGCTGATCCGTTCCGTTCGGGTCGACATGAGTCATGCGGCTTCCTTCTCTACGGCTGTTGCGGCTTTAAATTCGACCTTCATAACCTTGGCTGCCTTCATGGCTGAGCGCACCGTGCTCAATCCCCGGTCCAGTTGCCGCCACCGCGGTGATGGCCCTGATAATCGGCGCCCGGCCCGCCGGCAGCAGCGGCGCGAGGCAGTTCAATCCAGCGCTGGGCCTCGTTCAGTCGGCGGCGCAGTTCCAGCGCGGCAATCAGCGGGTCGAGCAGCTCCCCACTGGCCCGGCACACCAGCCCCAACCCGTCGCAGGCATTGCAGATGCCACGGTGAAACATCCCCTGAAAAACACCTTTGCCGGCACAGGCCTGGCAGTCCACAGCGAGTGGATTCGGTGCGCTCACTTCAATTACCGCCATTTTTAAACCTCGCCTTTTACTGTTCGTTGGCATGACTGGAGGCCATGCCGCTTGCGAATGTCCTGCTGTGGATCGGCCCGGAACCCTCTTAGCATCCTCCCTTGGAATGGATACGCGAAAGCGCTGCGGGCCTTGCGGTTACTGGCCTGCGCGGGTTATTGGCCGACCGCCTGTCTCGCATATGTCTCACCGCGCAAGGCACTGAAACCGTGGCTATCAAGGTGGCAGTGCCACGTCTCCAAGGCCTTGCGTTTCATGCCCTCGGCGGTGGTGTGGATGTAAGTCGCATCAAGGTCTTTCATGGCATGGTTCAACAGCATCTCGCCCACCATGTAATCGACGCCCAGATCAGCCCAGGCGGTGCGAGCCACCTTGCGCAGGTCGTGGCTCGACCATTTCCCCTTGGACATAACCTTGAACAGGCTGCTGGCTGTAGTCGTGCTGATGGCGCCGTCATCGCGACCAGGGAACAAGAATGGCCCCTGATACCCTCGGCCTTGCTGAATGGTCCGGTACTGCTCAATCAGGGCGCACGTTTGGCGGGTGAGTGGCAGTGTGTGTTCGGCCTTGGTCTTGGTGTCCTGTGCCGGAATGAACCATTGGCCCGTGGTCAGATTGAGGTTCTTCCAGCGCGCCAACCGGGTCTCGCCAATGCGGGTGCCGTGACAGAGCATCATCAGGGCCAGCATGGACGCCCGCGGTGCGCGCTCGAGCCGTTCGGCCAGGTTCTGCAGCAGCTCGGGCAGGTCATCACCACGCAACCGGGCAGGCTTGGGCTTGATCCGGGTTTGCACAAAGTCGGTGTACTTGAGGGCAACCATGGGGTTGACGCCCAGCAGCGCCAGGCGAGTGGCTTGCCGGAACGCCACAGCCAACACGCCATAGACCGAGCGCACGAACGACAGCTCGAAACACTCTTGCATCGGCCACATCAGCAGGCGGTCGAGGCTGGCACGGTCAAGGCTGGCCAACTCCAGATGTTGAAGTCGCGGCACCAAGTGGCAACGTAACGCAGACTGAGCGCTAGCCTTGCGCTTGGCGGACAGCCCGCGGTCGCGGCTCATGCGGTCGGCGTACCAGGTCAGCGCATCACCCACCGTAGTCCAGCTGGTGGTGGTCGACGTGGCGTCCGGGTCAATAGAGCGACGGGCGAGGATGGCGGGCAGAGTGGCCTGCATCAGCTTGGCGTTGATGCCAGGATAGTTGCCGGCTTTGCCCCACTTGCCGCGCACCACGACGTGCCAAGCGCCTTTGTTACGGTCGGCAGTTGAATACCGGAAACGCAACTCGGGGTAGCGGTGATCGCGCAACTGGCGCACCGGGCCGGCGGCACGCTTGCGTATCTCGGCATCGCTGATGCTGACGTGCAGGGTCTTCAGTTCAGCGGTCATTCATCACACCTTCTTGAGTCGCGTGCGCCAGCAGATCGACCACTTCAAACGTCCCGGGCCACATCTTCACGCCGTAGGCGTTCGCCATGCCCGCATGGGCAAACAGTGCAACGGCATGATCAGGGCGTGAACCGAGGTCCATCTTGAAAGCGCAGCAGTGCACGGCGTAGCGATAGAGCGCCGGGGCGGGCACAGCCAGGGGCAGGTCGTTCATGGCTTGACGCTCGGCAGATCCATCCAGCCCAGCAGCTCATCTTCAGGCTCTCCGATCCATGACGGATCATCCTTGCCCTCGAATATGTTCCCCTGCAGCTCCGCGACAACCCAGCGCTGCGCGTACTCGCTCCAGCACGCCAGCACGGCCCACGGGTAGCCGACATTGGCGAGGATGGTGCGATCCTTTGGCGCGGTTTCCGGTGGATTCCAGTCAGACATGAGCGCCGCCCAGCAGAAATGCCGCGTAAAGGCAGCAGGCGATGCCAATGGATCGCCACGTCGAGCATTCGGGCACGAAAAGCGCGGCGGCCGCACCGATAGCCAGGAGGGATAAGGGCTCAACCACGGGAAGCCCCTCCGCACCGAGCATGCAACTGCTCGAGCGCTGCGTTGCCGACTGCTGGCGTCATGCGTGGGGTGGGCGCGGCCAACTGCGCAACCGGGACAGGCGCAAGAACCTCGCCGCTCCAGATCTTGCGGCACTGCTCCAGGTACTTTTCTTCGAAGCGCAGGACGCCCAGCTCCCGGCTGAGCGACTGCAGGCGGTGAAACCCGGCGGCGGCCGCCGCGTGATAAATCGCCGGGTGCGCCCACTTACCCTGCCCGTTCATGCACGGGTGTGAATTGCGGATGGCTTGCAGGTAGGCGACCTCAACGCCCGGCAGACCCAGGCCCTCCGGCGCAAAGCACCACTCGACAAACACCCTCGGCGCCGGCACGAACGCCAACTTGCTGGCACTGACCACACGCATGCCGTGGCGGATCTGTTCCATCGAATTAATACCCGAGCGCATGAACTCGGCGAGCCATTCCAGCTTGGAGGCGTCCATGATCCGCTGACTGGGCCACGACTGCCGCCACGCGCCACAGGCACCCTGCAGGCGCAGAAACAAATCATCAATCACCGCCTGGGTGGCCGGATCGATCTCCACGACGCCGCTCGGTTCCGGGGCGCGCACGTAACTCGGGTCGGTTTTCCGTGTGGCCACAAGGTAGCCGGCACGCTGCGGGGCGCTCACATCACTACGCTTCGGCCCACTCACAGGATCACCCCTTTGGCGGCCCAGTTGCCGCCAGTGCCAGGCTCGTCAGTGGCAGCCGATGCGCGCTCACGCTTGACCCAGGCGACCAGCCGGAAACACCAACCGCCCGCGCTGTCGACGGTCGCGGGCCTGGCCACGAAGTACCCCTTGAACCCGGCGAGAACCTCGGCGGTTACCGAATCGGCGGGCAGCCCGGCAATGGCCAGCTGATCGGCCAAGGCTTTCGGCATCGGCTCCCAGGCGGCGAACATGGCAAAGCGTTGCCGGTCGTCGGTGGTTGCTTCTAGGGCTTCGAGCGCTTGTCGATCCTGTTCGGCCAGGGCCTGAGCAATCTCGCGCTGCTGCAGCTCTTCGGTTACTTGATGGTTAAGTGATGGTTTGGGTGCAGATTCTGCACCCCGTTCGGTCGAAATCTGCACCCCGTCCTGTTGTAGGTTGCACCCCGCTGCGTCAGTTGCACCCCGCTCTGTCGTAGATTGCACCCCGTCCTGTTGCAGATTGCACCCCGCCTCTTCATCGGTTGCGCCGCGCTTTGAACGGGGTGCAGAATTTGCACCCCGCTTAAGCTGCAAGTCATACACAACGGGGCGGCGGTCATGCTGATCGATGTACACGGCAGCCAATGCCTGATTGCCGCGCGCAATCCAGCCCGCCTCCCGCAACAGCTCAAGCTTGTAGCGCACCGTGCGCTCCGACAGGCCGGTGTCTTCGCTCAGCCTGCCGGCCGATGGAAAGGTGCCGCGACCATCAGCGCTCGCGTAGTTTGCAAGGCACAGCAGCACATGCCGGGCGCTGGAATCAGAAAGGTCAGCCTTGGCGATCTGCAGCGCCCAGGACATTGCTTGAACGCTCACAGTGAAGCTCCATTGATTTGTTCAGCCAGGCAGGTAAGGCCCCTGCGGGTAACAAGTACGTGCTCGACAACCTTTACGAAGTCGGCATCGTCATCGCGGTTAAGGGTGACCAACTTGTGCTCCAGCAGCCCGCTGGATAGCCGTGGCTGGAACGCCGACCAGCCCAGGCGACTGCCGCGCCGATAAATCCAACGGTGCGCACTGAGCCACTTGAACAGCTTCTGGGGCGGCACCCCGATGTGCTTCGCGGCATCCGTGATACAGATCGAGCCAGTGGTTTCGGCCAGGACAGCAAGCGCGTGCAGCTTCGGCGCCTGCTCAACGATGAGCTGATGAAGCTGCTGGTTCTGCTCGGCTTGATCGGCGGCGAGGCGCAGGGCCTGAGCCAGCGTTTGCGGAACCGTTACGGCCTGTCGTGACACGTTTTCTAATTCGCTTAAACGTGTCACGACGCGATAACGGAGCGCGACGCTGTAGCCGGCCAGCAGCGTTTCAGTCAGCAGGCGATCAAGCTGAAACTCAGCGGTGTAACCCCGGCTATCCAGGGCCTCTTGGAGATGGCGCAGATCTGCGCCATCTTTCTCCAGCGCTTTACGCATGGCGCGCACATCGCGGATCACGTCTTTGTGCTGCTTGCCGGTGAGCGCGGCGATCTCTCGGCTGCTCATCGTGACGGTGTTGCGTGGTGTGCTGATCGTGCCCATAATGGCCTCGCTGTATACCGCTGTAGAAAACGCCACCCTCGACCGGTGGCTTTTTTTTGCCTGGCGTTTGCGAGTCCCGAATAAAGGACCCTTTATTACCGGCCGCTAATTTTGTGAGTCCCGAAATAGGGACCCCTTACTACCGTCCGTTGATCTTGCGAGTCCCTAACCAGGGACCGGCCCTGCTTGTTATCGCCACTACATTGCTGACCGATGCCCCTTCGGCAGCGACCGCCGCCTTGAGGCTGGGCAGCGCAAGCCGCACGATCTCCTGCCCCAGTGCGCCGGGTGTCGCGCCAATCTGCGCTGCCCATTGGGCCAGCTCTTCTTGCGTTTTTCGGTCCAAGCCCAAGCGATCCATCACTACTCCCGAGGGGCCTTCTCAGGCCCTTTTATCCAGTCCAAACGGCAACGCTCCTTCGCGCCGCTTGATCTCTAACGCGGCCTTGATAATTTCGCGGCTCAGCACGCTGTGTTGCAGTTTCATGGCGTGAGCCACGTCCTTGAGTTCCTGGAAAACGTCATCATCCAGAAGCACCTTTACCTGGCGTCCCTGCCGATGTGATTTCTCGTCGTAGGTCATTTCGTTTCCGTTTTCGGTCTCGCTGCTGGGTGGAAGGGTCAGGCGGATTTCTTGATCGCTGCATGAGCCGGAAAAGGCTTCAGCTCTTGGGCTTCGCACGAACCGTTCGCGTGAAGGGTGAGCTGAATGTTTCGGCCAGAACTAAGGGCCTTGCTGATCGCAGCGGGACTGACACCGAGAAGCTTCGCCGCAGCGACCTGGCCCTTCTCGGCAACCAGCTCTGAAAGTGGGATTTGATTCATTTTCTGAATTCTCGACGTGTGGACTATAGAACAGATATTAACCGCCGGTTAGTCACTAATCAACACCGCCGGTTTCTGTTCTAAATTAACCAGCGGTTATAAAGTGGCGGAATGACAAAAAAGAAGCCCTTAAGCGGCGACCTGCTTGCTGAATGCCAGGCGGCTCACGCTCTATTCCTAAAGAAAAAGCACGAACTAAATCTCAGCCAAAAGAAAATTGCGGATGCTGCGGGGATAAGTGCGCCTGCTGTAAATCTGTACTTTAAGGGCACGAATGCGCTGAACCTTCAGTTCGCCATGGTCCTTTCGAGGCTCCTTGATGAGCCAATCGAAAAATTTAGCGAGCGGCTGGCGCGTCAGCGACTTCAGATAACAAATGAAGACCGTGACTCCTCGAGTCGGCCGGAAGTCGACTCAAATGCTTATTACATCGGCCCAATCGATGCGTGGGACGACGAAACGCCCGTTGCTGATGACGAGGTGGCAGTCCCCTTTCTGAAAGAGGTAGAGCTGTCCGCAGGGAGTGGCCGCACAGTGATCGAGCAAAGCAGTACCGCAAAACTACGCTTCGGCAAACAGACCCTGCGCAACCACAGCGTGCAGTTCGACCAGGCGGTGTGCGTGTGCGTGCACGGCAACAGCATGGAGCCGGTCATGCCGCATGGCAGCACCGTGGCGGTCAACCGCGGCGAAACCCAGATCATCGACGGCAAGATCTACGCGCTCAACCACGATGGCCAGCTGCGCGTGAAGCTGCTCTATCGCCTGCCCGGCGGGGGCATCCGCATGCGCAGCTACAATCGCGAAGAACACCAGGACGAAGACTTCACCGCCGCCCAGCAGCAAGAGGCCCACATCAGCCTGATCGGCCGCGTCTTCTGGGGCGCCGCGTTTTTCTAAGCGCTGACTGTTTGGAACTTTCAACTGTCAAGCGTTGCTTGACAATTGCATGCATGGAGCAAGTGTTTAGATGGCACAACCAAAAACCATTCCCTACGATGACGCCATGCTGGCGATTGAAACCCCAAAATTCTGGCCCAGGGGCGTGGTTTTTGACTGGAAATCGCCCTCAGCAAAACGGTTCCCAGCGCCTTATAGTTTTCGGACCGCGCTCGCGCTCAATGAGGCGCAAACAACATTCGCCGAGGACTGGTTCGTTGACCTGTACTTCAAGAAAAGCCGGGTTCCAGGGGTGCGGGACACGCTCTCGATAACGCTTGTCGTGAACAAGTCACGGGTCATCGCTGTCGATGATAATGGGAGCGGCTCACACCTAAACAAGGTCGGTGCGGGTCTGTCTCATTACCGGCGTGCGATCGACTTTCCTCACCTGCATATTCCGGTACCGGAAAGCAGCTACGGGTACGCCGAGCCACTGAGCGCCACTACTGTTCAAGCGCTTTGGGGTCTATTCTTGCTAAAAGCGAACATCAGCGAAGCCCCGAGAATAGCGCTTCCCGAATCAGGACAAATGGACCTAAACGTATGAATTGCACACTAATCAGCAGCCAGCTCGGCTTCAAGTGCAAGCCCGTCACGGATGACGTCTTCTATCTGGAGTCGCCGCTGACGCTGGCTTTCGACGGAAATTTGATAGGCGCATACGTCCAAAATCTGGGCAACGGGAATGTGCGGATCAGCGACAACGCCGACACCCTATTTGCGGCCATTACTCACGGAGTGAAGCCATCGGCAGCAAAAGGCAAGAAGCTGGCGGGGCTTGTTGAGATGAGCGGCCTTGAGCTGTCGGATGACGGTGAAATATTCAAAGCATGCCGCGAGGATCAGCTCGCCTATTACCTGGCGCGCTTCATAGAAGCGGCCGAGCACGTGGGCTTCGCCTGCAATAAGCTCCGGCCATCGCCCGTGTCGCGATTTGATCAAGTCGTCGCGACAGCCCTGCGCTCGGCATTCCCCGGCAGCCTGAGAAGCGACTTCCATATCCTCGGCGCCAGCGGACACCAGCTCACCCTACCGTTCGCACTGACGGGAGAAGATCGCGAGACGACGCTCATCCAGACCATACCGACCAAGCAGGGCAAGGTGGACTGGAGCCTGGTCTATCGAGCAGTCGGGAAGATGCTCGACATCAAGAACGCGCATAGCAATACCCGGCGCAAGGTTGTTCTAGAGCCGGGCGATGAGGACGAAAGCCGAAAAGCGGCAACCGCGCTTGCCGATGCCGCCGAAATAATTATCTACACAGGTCCCGCCCATCTTATTGAGGCTTTGGCCGCCTAACCCAAGTCTGGCCCAGCCCCATCAACAGGCCGCGAAGTGATTGCCATGTACCATTACACCTCTTGCGGGCTGGATAACATCCACCTCAAGAACGGTTACACCCTGGAGGAAACCTCCTACGGGCCTGGCGTTTCCATAGAAGATCTTGAAGGCCTGCACCTGGCTATTGCGGTCGACCTGCTACGCCAGAAAGCGCCGCTGACCGGCGCCCAGTTCCGTTTTTTGCGCAAAGAGCAGGATCTGACCCATGCGCAGATGGCCGCCATACTCGGCGTTACTGAGCAGGCCGTAGCGGCCTGGGAAAAACAAAGAGGCATCCATGTGCAGTAGATGGTCGATATTGCCATGCGCGCCTACTGCATAGCTCACAGCCAAGCCAATCAGCGGCGCCAGACATTCCCAGAGGCCTCTGGGGAGCCGCCACGCCAAGCTGAGTTCGCGCGCCAAGACAATGGCTGGGCCATGACGGCCTAGGCCGGCTAATCAAGCCCGATCCAGCGCCGGGCTTTTTCGTTCCAGCCCTCTCCAGCCGTTCTGGCTAACGCTTAACCCCACCCCTACTCCGACCGCCCAGGCCCGCGCACCTTGTGCGGTTTTTTTGTGCCCTCTTAAAATAAATTAACCGGCGGTGTTGACGAGAAGCATAACCGCCGGTTAATGTTCACACGTCGCCACCGAGTCCCTGAAAAGGGACTGCCTCAGCGACAGGCCCGCCCACCGAAACGCAGCCACGTTTCAGGGCAGCCCAGGCCAACACAACGCCGGAGACTCGCCGGACTAGCCAGGGATCAGCGAACTGATCTCCCAGCCCCCTCACCGGGACCGACTGGAACCAAGCTCTTTTACATCAGACATGCGCCCCGCTCGACGCCAGTAGCGGATCGGGGCGAGCAAGACCGAACGCCTCGCAAGAGGCTGTATCGGAGCGTGATCTGTTTGCGTGTGCTGATTATCGATAGCAGCGAAAGCAGGAGGGGCAACCCAGCAAGGCGGACCGCCTGGCCGCCCGACAGATCACACCCCGATGCAGTGAATGCGCCGACTGATGCGCAATCAATCAACCGGAGGGCAATGCAATGGGAAGGCAAATCACCGTGCAGCTGGCAGACCTGGAGAAAGCCGGCTGCGAATTCGATATCTGCAGTGAAGTGCTGGAAAGCAACTTCACTACGTGGGATGGCCAGGGCGCGGACAGCGAAGAGGAAATGGAGTGGGTCGATGTTTATCTGCCGGGCGGCCGAATGATCAGCAGCGGATGCAGCGACTGCCTGAACTTCGACTGCCGCCGCCTTGAGGGATCACCAAACGCCTGGATGGAGCGCTGGTTGATCGATAACAAGGTGCCTTATGTGCATGGCTGAGAATTTCACTGATGCGCCTTGGCGACAGGGCGCATTGGGAAATCAGCAGAAAGGAATCGAAATGATCGCAGTGACTCGTTCGTGTTCCAAGTGCGGAAATGAAAAGACGCTGACTGATTTTTACAGGGCGGGCCTGCAATGCAGGAAGTGCGTTTCATCTGTTAAAGCCGTTTATCGGGCTGCCAATTCTGAAAAGATTTCGGCCTCGAAAGCGAAATGGCGATCGGCCAATAAAGAAAAGGTGTCGGCGTCAGGAAAAAGCTACCGCGCGAAAAATGCAGAATCAATAGCATTCAAAAACAAGGCTTACGCAAAAGCCAATCCTGAAAAAATTTCAGCAATGGGCGCGCGTTATCGAGCGAATAACCCGGAGAGGGTAGCAAGGAAGGCGGCCATGAATGCAGGTATGGCGCCTGACTGGCTAGTTGCCTACCGACTAACTATGTACTCAAAAATATTAAAGCCGAAGGATGTGCCAGTAGCGCTCATTGAAACCAGGCGCTCTGTGATTTTGTTAAAGCGACTAATTAGAGGGACGAACAATGAAAAACGCTGAGGCATTACGCGCAAGCCTTTCCGCTGTATTTGCAAAGCTGCAGGCGGGCGAGATCAAGCCGTCTGAAGCCGCTGAGCTCGCCAACCTGGGCGGAAAGATGATCAACAGCGCCAAGGTGCAAGTTGAGTATTACGCCTTGCGCAAAGAGGTGCCGAAGATCGCCTGGCTTGAGCAAGAGCTTGAAGGATAGACAAGCCTCTCGAACTTAAATCAGCCAAATAAAGCCCAGCACTCGCTGGGCTTTTTCATGCAGAAAACCGCATCAGCAGGCACTGGCCACCTTCACGGTGGGTTGGTCACCCGCGCCAGTGCCTGACTCATGCGGTTTGCAGACGTACCCCTACCAGCACAGAGGCACACGCAATGAACGCGATCAAAAAAGGCAATGAATGCATGGCCATCCTCGCCGCAACACTTCTGCAGTCCCAGCGGGCGCGCGCTGCTTTTCTGTTTCAGCCCCCGCAGGCCCCGGCACTGCGCCAGCGCATTGGCCAGCGCGCCACCCAGGCCATCGACATGGGCGTGGCGGTGGGCATGGTGCAGGTAGTGCCGTGCGGTAAAAACTTCTTCCACCTGCAAGACGCCACCGGGCGGGTGCTGGGTTACCGCGTCGGGCACCTGCGGGCCTGCGCCGCGGCGCGTGATCTTGAGCAGCATCGGGCGGCGGTATGAGTGATCCGCTGATTCTCGCCGCAAGCAGCCGGCAGGCGCAGATCGACGCGGCTACGGCGGCATTCTTGGCCGGCGGCGGCGCGGTGCAAGTGATTGTCGGCATCGAGGCGCGCTACCCGGTGCGCCATGCCTGGAACGGCAACGACCTGCTGCTGGGTGGCGGCCCGCCGACTATCAGCCAGGACGCCGCAGACGCCGCGCTGGCCGAGCGGATCCGTGGGCTGGTCACCATGGGCGCGGGCATCACCTCGCTCAAGCACACATTGAAGGCAGATGAGCGGCGCATCCACCGCGTTGCTTTCGCCAACGGCATTCAGATACCCAATCAGTACAAGCCCGGCACCATCGGCCACAAAGCCAAGGCCGCGCCGCAGACTGCTGGACGTGCCCGGCGCGCGGCCATGGTGCCCGAACTGACCCGCATCGCGGCGCAAGGCATGACCATCGCTGACATGGCCGGCCAGCTCGGCGTGTGCGCCCGCACAGTAATGCGCACACTCGACGAATACCGCATCCCCCGGCGCCCGTTGCCGACCGAATGGCTGCCTGGCCAATGAACCGCCGACCCGCCCACCGCCTTACCCGCCACCTCGCCGCCCGTCGGCGCGTGGCCCACTTGGACCTATCCCATGGCGAAGACCAATGCACAACGCTGCAAGGAGAGCCGCGCGCGGCGCAAGGCACTCGAGACGGCGCTGGACCAGACCGACCTGCTGCTGCCGATGCCCGCCGGAACCCGCCACGCCCTGGATCAGCTCATGGCCTGGACGGGCCATAGCGACCCGCGCGAAGCACTGAGCACCGCCATCCACCGCTTGCACGCCGCCGGGGCTGCCGCATCCGCGCCCTACTTTGCCGTGTCACGACACGAAATAACAATCAGCGCGAAAGCTTCGCGACAGCTCGACATCTTCGGCCAGCGCCAACGCGCCGTTGACGATGCCGCGCACGCCGCCGAGTGCTACCCCTGAACCGAAAAGGAAGCCGCCCCATGGACAAATTCGACCGCGCCACCGCACAGAACGCCCCAGCCGCAACGGCTGCATCGCGCAAGCACCCCAAATTCATAATGGATGTAAGCGAGGCAATCGCCGCTTCCCTGGCCAACATGCAGGCCCGCAAGGCGGGGCGAGCGCAGATCAAGGCAGACGGCATCAGCGCCCTCGCCCGGCTGATCGCCGCCACGCGACACGACAGCGGGCAAAGTGCCGTAATCGGCCGCTTCCTGCTGGGTCTGTGGAACGGCGCCGCCTACCCGTTCGACCTGGTCACACTGCGCGGGCTGGACATCGCCCTGCACACCGATTGCATTGCCGTGCTGCGCCTCGACGAAGGTGCAGAGCTTGAGGTGCATGAATACATTGAGGGCGGCACCGCCATCTGGACTGAGTTTCGCAAGCGCTGGGGCAAGGCATGACAGCGCAATTCGCCTTCCGCACCCAATACGGTCTGGCCTTTGACGCGATCGACGAAGAGATCAACGTCGACCTCTTCGCCGGCGGTGGTGGTGCCAGCACCGGCATCGAGATAGGCCTGGGCCGGCCGGTGCACATCGCCATCAACCACAACCCGGCAGCGATCAGCATGCACCAGGCCAACCACCCGGGCGCGCTGCACCTGCAGACGGATGTCTGGGCAGTCGACCCGGTTGAGGTGCTGGCAGGCCGGCACATCGGCTGGTTTCACGCCTCGCCGGACTGCACCCATCACAGCCAGGCCGCCGGCGGTCAGCCGCGCAAGAAGGAAATCCGCGACCTGAGCTGGGTAGTGATCAAGTGGGCCGGCATCGCCAAGCCCCGCATCATCAGCCTGGAAAACGTCAAACAGATCCGCCAATGGGGGCCGCTGATCGCCAAGCGCTGCAAGCAGACTGGGCTCGTCATGCGCCTGGATGGCAGCGTTGCCATGCCCTGCGAGCGCGTACCGCGCGGCGAGCAGTTCCTGGTACCCGACCCGAAGCGCAAGGGCACCACCTGGGCGAAGTTCCAGGCCTGCCTCGCGGGGCTTGGCTACGTGGTCGAGCACCGCATCATTAAGGCCTGCGACTACGGTGCCCCTACCAGCCGCGAGCGCCTGTTCATGGTCGCGCGGCGCGATGGCCACCCTATCGCCTGGCCGGAGCCAACCCACGCCAAGAAGCCAGTCAAGGGCCAGAAGCCATGGCGCACGGCTGCCGAATGTATCGACTTTAGCCATCTTGGCAAAAGCATATTTGGCCGAAAGAAAGATCTGGCGCCGGCCACTCTGCGGCGCGTCGCCAAGGGCATGAAAAAGTTTGTGATCGACAACCCCCAGCCATTCATTGTTCCGATCGCCAATTGGTCAGGTGAAGCAGTGCAGTCTGCACATGAGCCGCTGCGCACTGTTACCTCTTACCCGAAAGGCGGGGCGTTCTCGGTTGTAAGTCCGGTTAGTGCACCAGTCACGCACCAGGGAAGTGTTCGCATCAATGACCCATTTGAGCCGTTGCCGACAGTGGCGTGCGCCAATCGAGGCGAATTGACCTTGATCAGCTCGGCAATGATAGGCCTTGGCGGGCCTGAGTATGCAGGCAAGCCAACGCCAGCGGACCAGCCAGCCGGCACACTGATGACGCAAAATCACCGAGGAATTGCGACAGCGTTCATGGCGCAAATGAACGGCGGCTTCAACACCACCGATGCCAAGGGTATGGACGAGCCGATGACAACGGTCACCAACACTGGAAGCCAGCAACAACTAGTCGCCGCGAACTTGGTGCATCTGCGCGGCAACTGCGATGCCCGGGACGTGAATGATCCGCTGCACACGATCAGCGCCGGTGGAACCCACCACGGCCTGGCCAGCGCTTTCATGGAGCGCGCTTTCGGCGCCAGCATTGGCCAATGCCTGGATGATCCAGCACCAACCATCACGGCGGGCGGCGGCGGGAAAAGCTCGCTGGTTTCGCTCCGATTGTCACCGGAGCACGAAGAAGGAGCGCTGAGGGTCGCGGCATTCCTGATCAGTTATTACGGCACGGAGAACATGAGCGCTTGTGACACGCCGGCACCGACGATAACAACCAAGGACCGACTGGCGCTGGTGACCGTCATGGTCAAGGGCGCGCCTTACGTGATCGTCGACATCTGCCTGCGCATGCTGCAGCCCCATGAGTTGTACACCGCGCAGGGCTTCCCGCCGAACTACACCATCACCCACGGCCACGATGGCCGAAAGTTCACCAAGTCGCAGCAAGTCCATATGTGCGGCAACAGCGTCAGCCCGCCGCCGATGGCTGCGATTGCCCGGGCCAATGATCCTTGCCGAGCAATCGAACGCCAAGCAGCCGCTGCATAACCAATCCCACAATTCAAAGTCAGCCGCTGCAGCGGCATGGCGGAGCTATGCCAATGAACAATCAAATTCGCGATCAATTCGAAGCGGCAGTGATCGAGCGTATGAAGGAAGGCGGCTTTCTCGAAATAGAGATTCGAGTCGAGTGCCTGAGCAAAGACCAGTCAGGGAATTACCACGACGGCTCGGTCGATACTTATTGGCACTACTGGCAAGCCTCCCGCGCAGCGCTGGTGATCGAGCTGCCGCCAGCAATCGACGAGTTAGATGCCTGCGATGCACTTGGCGAGGATTACGCCACGGACTGCGCGCACATGTCCAATGGCGCAATCGGCGCGTGCGCTGCATTCATCCACGCTGCTGGAGTTAAAACGAAATGAGAAAGAAGACCCTAGCCATATTGCTAACCGCTGGCACCGAGCAAGACCTTGTCAGCGATGCCGCCCTCGATAGCGCCTGGAACCAGGCCAATTTCGGCAATAGAGGCCGCCGCGAAATTATCCGCCTCGGCACTATGAAGTGCTTGTCTGGATGGCACCAAGGCCACACGTCGCGGGCGATCTGCACCGAGCTTGGACTGATAAGTGAAAAATACAAAGTGACGGCCAAGGGCCGCGCTTATCTTTGGCTGGCACTTGGCAAAAGGTGTGCATTCTGATGGCTATCACCCGAGAGCACCGGGCGTAGTCCGGTTTGGCACCGTCAGCCTTAGAGCGCGCTAGTCACTCCAAGCCCAATTCAAACGCCCCGGAGACACGGGGTGAGGAATTCTCATGCCAGAATTAACGTATGAACAAAAGCTGATCCATTACGCGACAGCTCCAAGGGCTTCTGCGGGGATCATCTGCCAGATCGAAAACGGCGATACCGTCAACCATTGGTGCGGAAAGCTGCGTGGGAAGTTCGTGCAGACAGGCCCGAACTGGAAAAAAGCGTCCAAACAAAAGGCGCTCGAATCAGCTCATCTCTTCCGCGAGGACTGCAGGGCCGAAGCGAAGGCCAAGGGGCTGCTATGTTTCTGACATCAGCAGAGGTCATCGAGCTGACCGGTGCGAAGACCAAGGCCGGGCAGGTCGTGAACTTGAAGCGCAACGGCGTCCGGCACACGATAAAGGCCAGCGGCTGGCCCAGCGTGACCACGGCGGCGATCATCGCCAGCCCTGTCGCCCACGAAGAAAAACCGGCATGGAAACCACGAAAGGCGGGATGAAATGGGCAGACGACCTGTAAACCCGGGCGCGATTTCGCGCCTACGGGAGCGGCACCGCGGCGCAACCACCTATTATTTTTACGACGCGGGCGGACAACCGAGACGGGAAATACCCCTGGGCAAAGATTACGGGCTGGCGATCATGGAATACGCACGCCTCGAGCGCGATCGCACCGCCGATGCCATTGTCGAGCAGGTGCTGACCTTTCGTTATGTCGCCGAGCGCTATTTCGTGGAGGTTGTGCCAACCAAGGGGGCAGCCACGCAGAAGGACAACGCGCGGGAATTGAAGAACCTGATCGCCTACTTTGACGACCCACCCGCCCCGCTGAATGCCCTAGAGCCCCAGCACGTGAGGCAGTACATGCGCTGGCGCGCGTCGGCACCGGTGCGCGCCAACCGCGAAAAAGCGCTGCTGAGCGCAATCTGGAACTTCGCCCGAGAAACCGGTTACACCGCGCTCGCCAATCCGTGCGCGGGCGTCAAGGGCAATAAGGAGTCGGGGCGGGACGTATACGTCGAGGACAGCCTGTTCCGCGCGGTCTACGCGGTCGCGGACGCTGGCCTGCAGGACGCCATGGACTTGGCCTACCTGACTGGCCAGCGAGTCACCGACACCCGCCTGATGGACGAGCGCGACGTGCGCGACGGGCAGATATGGATCAAGCAGGCAAAAACCGGTGCCAAGCGGCGAATAGAGATCATGGGCGAGCTGTTGGAGTTGATCGAAAGAATCAAGGCGCGCAAGGCTGGCCATAAGGTCCGATCGACGCGGTTGATTGTCATCGAGGACGGCACGCCCATGTCGGCGCCGATGTTGCGCGGGCGATTTGATAAGGCCAGGCAGGCGGCGGGGATCGACAAGAAGCTGTTTCAGTTGCGCGATCTGCGCGCCAAGGCCGGCACCGACAAGGCCGAATCCAGCGGCGATATCATGCAGGCCAAGGATCAGCTGGGGCACACCACGGTCGTGATGACCGAGCAGTACATCCGCGAGCGCAAGGGCAAAAAAGTCACGCCTACGCGGTGAATTGCGGAAAAGATTTCGTATTGCGGAAAAAACCAGCCTTGCAATCAGATGAACTTATCGCTGCAAGTGCTTGAATTAATTGGTGCCCGAAGCCGGAATCGAACCGGCACGAGGTTACCCTCGAGGGATTTTAAGTCCCTTGCGTCTACCGATTTCGCCATTCGGGCGGCAGCGCGATGAAGCAGGTCAAGCAGTCTTAGCTGGCGCACGGTTCGCGCGGCAGCTCATAACGAGGGCCGGAATATATACAGCCCGTCGCCTTGGCGCAAGGTCGACCCGCCCTGAATTCAGTTAGAAAGGTCCTTGTGCAGAATCTAAGCGGCAAAAATGGCCCAAACTGCAGTAAATAAAATCATCAGAGCAACGCCAATTCAGCTAAATCGAAACAATAAAAAACCCTCGTAAATCATTGATCTACGAGGGTTTGATATTGGAGGCTGAGGTCGGAATCGAACCGGCGTTCACGGATTTGCAATCCGGTGCATAACCACTCTGCTACTCAGCCTTATCATGCAAACAGACCATTTTAAATGGCCTGCTGAAATTGGAGCGGGAAACGAGACTCGAACTCGCGACCCCGACCTTGGCAAGGTCGTGCTCTACCAACTGAGCTATTCCCGCTTGTCTAGCTTGGTGAGGGCGCCATTGTATAGAATCAAAACACTTCGTCAACCGCTTGATTCAAAAAAGCTTATTTATTATCGGTGGTCGTACTGAGGTGCGGCCAGGCAGCCCGCAAATACTGCACCATAGACCACAGAGTCAGCACGGCCGCGAGCAGCAGCAAGCCATAACCTAGGCCCACCCAAAAGGTCATCATCGGCGGGTTACCCAGCAGTATAACCAGCGCTACCATCTGCGCCGCGGTTTTCCATTTACCCAGATTGGAGACGGCCACATGAGCCCGGGCACCCAATTCAGCCATCCATTCGCGCAAGGCCGAAATCACAATCTCTCGGCCGATGATGATGACCGCAGGCAGGGTCAACCATAAATTGGCGTGCTCTTCCACCAGCAACACCAGCGCTACCGCCACCATCAATTTGTCTGCCAACGGATCGAGAAAGGCGCCGAACGGCGTGCTTTGTTCCAGTTTTCGAGCTAGATAACCGTCCAGCCAATCGGTCAGGGCGGCAAAACCAAACACGCCGCTGGCGGCCCAATAACTCCAGGAGAACGGCATATAGAACAACAGAATAAAAAAAGGGATCAGGACGACACGCAGAACGGTAATCAGGTTGGGAATGTTCATCGGCACAACTGAGGGGGCGAAGTGATTGAGCAGTCTACTCGCTGTGCAGGGCCGCATAAATCAGCTCGGCAAGCTTTTTACTGATTGTAGGCACTTTGGCAATTTCCTCGATGCTGGCGCGGCTCAATTCCTGCAGGCCGCCGAAATGGTTGAGCAACTCGCGCCGGCGCTTGGGCCCGACGCCAGCGACCTCTTCCAGGGTCGAGGTGCGGCGCGCCTTACCACGACGCGCACGGTGCCCGGTGATAGCGAATCGATGTGCCTCATCGCGAATCTGCTGGATCAAGTGCAGCGCCGGCGAATCACCCGGCAGCGTGAATTCGCCGGCTGCATCATTCAGGTAGAGGGTTTCCAGGCCTGGCTTGCGCGTCGAACCCTTGGCCACGCCCAGCAACAGCAGATCGGGAATATGCAATGTTTGCAGCACTTCGCGCGCCATCGTCAACTGCCCCTTGCCGCCATCCACCAGCAGAATGTCCGGCAATACGCCCTCGCCCGCCTTTGCCCGCTTGAAACGCCGGGTCAGGGCCTGATGCATTGCCGCATAGTCGTCGCCGCCAGTGATACCTTCGATATTGAAACGCCGGTAATCGGATTTCAGCGGCCCTTGCGGACCAAATACCACGCACGACGCCACTGTCGCTTCACCGCTGGAGTGGCTGATATCGAAGCATTCTAGGCGCTGGGGTGGCGGGTCCAGATGCAACACCTGCGCCAACGCAGCAAAACGCGCGGACAGGTGCAGGCGATTAGCCAAGCGTGAGGCCAGCGCCTGCTCGGCATTGGTCACCGCCAATTGCTGCCAGCGTGCCCGAATGCCACGAACCCGATGGCTGATGCTCAACTCGCGGCCGCGTAGCTCGGCGATGGCTGCAATCAGTGCGGGAAAGTCCTCATGAAGGGCATTTACAATCAGCTCAGCTGGCAAATCACGCTCGTTGCTGCTCAGGTAGTACTGCGCCAGAAAGGCCGCGAGCACCTCGCTGGACTCCTCCTCGATCGCCACTTGCGGGTAGAAGTTTTTGCTGCCCAGCACACGTCCGTCACGCACGCTGATCAGGTGCACACAGGCACCACCCGGGTTGACCATAGCCGCAACCACATCCACATTGCCGCTGCCGCCTTCCATGCTCTGCTGGTCCTGCACGCGGCGCAGCAGGGAAATCTGATCGCGCAATTCAGCAGCACGTTCAAAATTGAGCTCCTGAGAAGCGGCTTCCATAGCACTGGACAGTTCATCGGTGAGGGCATTGCTGCGCCCCTCGAGGAACATCACCGAGTGGCGCACGTCTTGTGCGTATTCGCCGGGGTCAACTAGGCCGACACAAGGCCCCTTGCAGCGCTTGATCTGATACTGCAAACAAGGTCGGGTGCGATTTTTGAAAAAACTGTCTTCGCACTGGCGCACCAGAAAGGTTTTTTGCAGCAGGTTGAGGCTTTCCCGAATGGCGCCACCACTGGGATAAGGTCCAAAATAACGGCCTTTTTTCTTTTTGGCTCCGCGATGCAGGCTCAGGCGCGGGTAATCGCCGTCCGTGAGAAACACATAAGGGTAGGACTTATCGTCCCGTAGGAGAATGTTGTAGGGCGGGCGCCACTCTTTGATCAGCGTCTGCTCAAGCAGCAGCGCCTCAGTCTCGTTGGCGGTAATGGTGGTTTCGACTTGAGCGATTCGGCTGACCAGCGCTGCCGTTTTGGACGCCAGTCCGGTATTGCGAAAGTAGCTCGCCAAGCGTTTTTTCAGATTATTAGCTTTACCCACATAAAGCAGCGTGGCCCGGGCATCGAACATTCGATACACCCCGGGATAACCACTGCAACTGGCCAGGAACGCACTGGAATCAAATGACTCGGCTACTTCAGGTAATTCGGTCATTTCAGCTAAGGGCGTCGACCATGCCATGACGCACCGCCATCAGCGCGAGCTCTACGTCACTGGTGATCGCAAGTTTTTCGAAGATTCGGTAGCGGTAGGTATTCACGGTTTTGGGTGACAGGCAGAGCTTGTCAGAGATGCTCTGGACCTTTTGGCAGTTGGCGATCATCAGGGCGATCTGGATCTCGCGCTCGGACAACAGATCAAACGGCGAATCGCCGCTTTGAGGCTGAAAGGACTTAAGCGCCAATTTTTGTGCGATCTCTGGGCTTATATAGTGCTGCCCAAGGAATACCGCACGAATCGCCTTGACCATCTCTTCGATGTCGGCGCCCTTGGTCAGGTAGCCGGCGGCACCCGCCTGCAGCAAACGGGTAGGAAAAGGGTCGTCGGCACAGGACGTTACGGCGATGACTTTCACGTCAGGATGGCTGCGCAGCAGCTTGCGGGTGGCCTCGAGACCCCCGATACCGGGCATTTTTATGTCCATCAGGACCACATCGGGTTGCAGTTCGCGGGCTTTTTTCAGCGCGTCTTCACCGCAATCAGCCTGCCCAACCACTTGTAGGCCCTCGATATCGGCAAGCAGCCGTATAATTCCGGTGCGCACTAGCTCGTGATCATCGACTACCAGAATCCTAATCAAGCAGACACCTCGTCTATACGCTAACGCGCGGTACTGGACAGCAGCTTTATCGATTAGCGCAGCCACAAAAATAATAAATTCTCGATCACGCCGAACAAGGCGCATGAGCGATGGATAGTAAACCGTAGACCACGATAAATTGACATGCGGCTTAAGCATAAAAAAGCGCGCAGAAGTATTCGGTCCAGCTTGACTTGCGCGTATAAAATGAAGCCATTGACTAAAGCCCGCGACCCGCAACGGGAGCGCCCTGCTGGCAGGCTGAGTGACCGGAAAAAAGCTGAGTTTACCCGCTGCCGGCCCAAGAGCATACAACTCGCCGGTTCTGACATCAGAGCTCCGGCCAGCATGCGGCGAGTCGAGGATGCTACGCGCGCAGATTTTAGAACGGGCGATAACCCACCAATCGCTTGAGCAAGGGCCGCCCAACTAGATGGACAAATACCGGTGCGCCCGCCGCCAAGTAGAAATAATAGGTCACCAAGCGCCAGATCAATATCGCCGCCGCCGCCTTCGACTTCCCCACCAGTGGAGCCAGCAGCGCTACCGAGGCCAGTTCTGCGCCGCCGGCGCCACCGGGCAACAAGCTGAGCTGGCCAGCAGTAAGCGCGAGCATCTGCAGCACAAAGGTCCAGGCCCAGGGCAAGGCGCTGTCCAGACCTAACAGGGCTAGATACAAAACACTGTAGCGCAGCACCCAGTGCACAGCGGTAAGCAAAAAAACGCCAAATAACAGCAATCGTGGCAGGTTCAGACTGTCGCGCAGGGCATTGCGAAAGCCTAGCACCTTGCGCGTCCAGGATCGCCGCCGTGGGAGGCGTATCCCCAGCCGCGCTAACAGGCGCCCGTTGCCGCGCAACAGGCATCGGTGAAAACGCCCGAGCAGCCCGAGCAGTACCAACGCAGCGGTGAGCAGTGCGGCGCTTGCACCGAGCAGCCCGCTGAGCCGCGAATCCAATGCAGTGGACAGCCCGTAGCCGAGAATACCGAGCAACGCGCCGGTGAACACCAATAGATCGGCCAACTGTTCCAGTGCGTAGATTGCCGTACCTTGCGCCGGCCGCACACCTTGGCGCATCAGCAAAGCAATCAGAGTCAGCGGCCCACCAGCGCCAGCGGGTGTGGCGCAAATTGCGAACTCAGTGGCCATTACTACGCCAACTGCACGCAAATGATTGATGCGCGTGAAACCCAGCAGCAAACGTAAACGCAGGGCATTGAGGTTCCAGCACAGCAAGATCATGCCAAACATCGACAACAGAAATAGTGGAGGGAAGGTGCGCAGTTGTATGAACAGGTCACTGCCGCCCAGCACGATGGGAATCAGCAGGGCTGCGACCAAGGCGCACGGCAACAGCCACACCCCGCGACTCATGGGCGAGATTGCAGCACGAGCGGCTGGCGTTGCAGCCAGTCGAGTTTGGTCACAGGGATACGGCCTTCTTCGAGCAACCTTTGCAGCAGACACAACCAGTAACGACGAGAAAAATCGTGGCGCATGTCGACCGGGTGTATGCCCAGACGCACCAATGGCGCCTGCCGATACAGGTGTGCCGCGCTTTCGCTGACCAGCCAGGAGACGCCGCGCCGCCAGGCGGTACGCGCGCTCCAGACCAACCCCGGCGCAGTGATGGGGGCGAAATCTGGCAGCCGGTACAATTGCTGTGCGTCGCTGGTATAGCTCAGCCCACTCTGCTCCAGCGCGCGGCGGGTGCCAGCGCTCATCAGCCAGGCCGGCGCAACAAAACCAGCAAAGGGCCAGCCGAATTGCTTAAAAAGCTCGCTGCCCGCCTCCAACCGCCACTGTGCCTGAGCCTGATCGAGCGTATAAAACTCACCTTCACTGGTATAAATCCGGCGCATCCACCAGGCACGCACGGTACGAGCGGCAGGTTCGTCATCGCAGTGGTAGTAGCCGTGCAGTGCCAGTTCGTCGCCACGCGTTAGCCGCCGCTCCAACTGGTAGCGAAAGCCTGGATGCTCGCTCAACGGCTGGCGATGATGAAAGTTTGGCACCACCAGCAAGGTAATCGGCACTTGGCCCAGGTCATCTACGGCGTCCATAAAGGGCTGATAATCGGCCCAGGTCTGGGGCGTCACGTCATGCAGCACCAAGCATAGATAGCGCTCACCCATGGGCTAACACCGACAGCTCAGCACTGCCGAGCACGGCGCGATAATGGCCGAGTAGCCCGGCGATCACAGCATCCCAAGCGTAGTGCGCTTCCACATGCTGACGGGCTTGCCGCCCGATTTTCCGGGCATCGTCCTCAAATAGCTCGCGCACCGCCACTGCCATCGCCGCCGGGGCATGTGGCGCGCATAACCGGCCACAATGAAACGGCACCAGTTCCGACAGCGCGCCGGCGCGAACCGCCACTACTGGTAAGCCGCTGGCCATGGCTTCAAGCACCACGAGACCAAAGGTTTCCTGATCACCGGCATGCAGCAGTAGATCGCAGCTGGCCATCAAGCGGGCAACCTCCGGGGCGCTGCAAAACCGGCTGATCACCGAGACATTCGTAGGCACCCGGCGCGGCATATCTGAGCCAACCAGCAGTAAATGGTATGGCGAACCCAGCAATTTGGCAGCTTCCAACAGCTCAGAAATATTTTTTTCGCGTGAACCACGACCGGCAAAAATCATCAGTCGGCTTGCCGGATCTAGGCCCAATGCGCGCTTCAAATCAGGGTCGCGGCGCGCCGGCTGAAAAGTATCAAGATCTACGCCCAACGGCTGTAGGCAGACATTGCGGATACCCAGGCGAGTTAATTTTTCAGCCATCACCTGACTAGGTGCCAACACACGATCAAAACTGCCATACAACCGGGTGACATAGGCTTGCATGCTACGGCCGAGCCATGGCCCAAGTCGGTTGCTGACCAATAGAGGCAAGTCCGAGTGGTAAAATCCCAACACTGGCACATCTAGGTGGCGCCCAGCCTCTAGCGCTGTCCAGGCAGTCATATAAGGATCGCCCACTTCAATCAAGTCTGGACGCAAACTGTTCAGCAGATCACGCCAAGGCGCCCGCCGTAATGGCAAACGATAACCCTTGCAAAATGGGAGTGTGGGCGCCGGAATTTCATATAAACCGTTGTGCTGTCGAAAGGCCGAGCCCGGCACAAGAACACTGTGCCGTATTCCTGAGTACTGGCGCAAAAGCCGGTGTTTAGCTTCGAGGTAGGTGCGTACGCCACCACTGGCAGGTGCATAGAACAGAGTCATATCGGCGATGTGCACAAGGACCTCCTCAGTTCGACCCTAGCGCGTGACCCAAGCATTCTGAGCGATTACGCCTGCTCCTTGCCGCGCTGTCTTGGATAGCATCCAGCGGTATACGTTTGTGCGTATTTTATCAATGTCAATGCTATGACCACATTATTGACCAGTCGATCACTTGAGCCAGCCTGAAAATATTAAACAAGGCCGGCGGGTGCATTACTGCCACGCTTGAACTCGTCTATCAGCCAATGCGGCTCTAAGCTCGAGCATGTTTAACTTTCCATCGCCCAAAAACAAACCCCCCAGCCGCTTGCGCGAGTGGGGGGTTTGGAATTCAAGCTTGACGATGACCTACTCTCACATGGGGAAACCCCACACTACCATCGGCGATGCGTCGTTTCACTACTGAGT